>Ga0183095_10417_pt1 | contig 142560 bp, 115 predicted proteins | sample BioMet4_FD_130346 | JGI IMG/M metagenome (GOLD analysis project Ga0183095, IMG submission 130346) | Microbial communities from bioreactor (seeded with sewage sludge) at LBNL, California, USA - Biofuel metagenome 4 (v2) (version 3) | ecosystem: Engineered > Bioreactor > Anaerobic > Unclassified ...
TGAAAAATTTGATTCAACTTCCTCAAATAAATGTGGCGAGGCCTTATCGTGGAAGCTATCAACACTTCGACCGGATGGCTTCGTTTATCGGTACTTCCAACCATGCGGATATCCTTACCGATCCGACGGGGAGTCGCCGCTTTTTCCCCATTGAGTTGGAAGATCGTATCGGTAGATTCAAAATCTCGTACAAACAATTGTATGCACAGCTCAAGACGGAACTGCGTAATGGAGCCCGTTATTGGTATACCCCTCACGAAGAGGCTTTGATTACGGAACGCAATAAACGCTTTTATCGTCGACCGCACGAGGAAGGACTTTTCTTCAGTCTGTTCCGTCTTCCCCGTAAGGGTGAACGGGCGGAGGAATACAGCATTCATCTCTTGTATGAGAACATGCGCAAGGTCAGTCCGGCTACGATGCGCGACATTTCGATTCATCTGTTCGCCCGCCATTTGGCAATGATCGGCGTAAAAAGCAGACACAGCTATTCCGGTTCTGTATATTCGGTCATTCGGTTATGATCGTTACCAGAGCTGTTGTGCCCACCGAAAACAGTGACAATTGCGAGACTCAGCTTTCATAAATCACTGTATGACAACTTAATAATGCCTTTTTTAGGTCCCGTTTTAGCCTCGAGTCTTTATAATAGATTGATTGATAAATATTTGACATGACGGATATGTCTGCGAAACTTGATTTTCCATTCGAATCTCAGTTGTTTGTGACTACGCACGACGTGAATCTACTAAACGAAGACTTTCAAAGAGATTGCATTTGGTTCACAGAAAAGAATGATCTTTAGCCTGTATCATCGAAAAAGTGTAATATAACTGATATTGTATCATCGAAAAAGTGTTGTGTTTACTTGTTTGTATCATCGAAAAAGTGTGTTTTTGGAAAAAATATAGGATATGGGACGAAAGGCTTTTAGACAACTTAGGGTTTAATAGTCATTCAATGTTTTGCTATCGGCTAAATATGGCACAGGTGAAGGCTTATGCCATGTGGAGAAGGGGCAAGTTTGACAAAAGTGTCATTGATAATGTTCTTGAGAATGGAGTTTCCCTCATAGCGGATACCTTTGTTTATAAAAAGAAAAGAGGCTGCAAATGACTTGCAACCTCTTTTGTTCAAATTATAATTCAGTAAAAACTATTCTGCTGTAGCTTCAGTTTCTGTAGCTTCAGTTGTTTCTTCTGCCTTAGGCTCTTCAGATTTTACTTCTTCAGTTTCTTCGGCTTTCGGTTCAACTTTTACAGTTTTTGTTACTACTTTAGTTTCTTTCTTGTCTTCATCCATTTTCTCTTTCAAAGCAGCCAATGTGTCGATATCACCGAGAGTTGTAGATGCTGCTTGGTTTTGAACCTGAGAATCATCTTTCTTCTTGCGGTTGTTATTCGATTTTTTAACTTGCTTGTCACCACCACCTTTGGCATCTTCGAAGATGCGGCTGTGTGAGAGGATGATTCTCTTAGAATCTTTGTTGAATTCGATTACTTTGAATTCGAGTTTCTCATCGAGTTGAGCTTGTGTACCGTCTTCTTTAACCAAATGCTTTGGTGTAGCAAATCCTTCTACGCCGTAAGGTAATGCGATAACAGCACCTTTGTCGAGCATTTCGATGATTTGTCCTTCGTGGATTGAACCTACAGTGAAGATTGTTTCGAATACATCCCATGGATTTTCTTCGAGTTGTTTGTGACCGAGGCTCAAACGACGGTTTTCTTTATCTATTTCGAGAACGACAACTTCGATTGGTTCGCCAAGTTTGGTGAATTCAGAAGGATGTTTGATTTTCTTTGTCCAAGAAAGGTCCGAAATATGGATCAAGCCGTCAACACCTTCTTCGATTTCAACAAATACACCGAAATTGGTGAAGTTGCGAACGGTAGCCGTGTGTTTTGAATTGACAGGATACTTCTCTTCGATAGTTTCCCATGGGTCTTGTTTGAGTTGCTTGATGCCGAGAGACATTTTGCGTTCTGAACGATCGAGCGATAATACAACTGCTTCTACTTCGTCGCCCACTTTCATGAAGTCTTGTGCAACACGGAGATGTTGTGACCAAGACATTTCACTTACGTGAATCAATCCTTCTACGCCTGCTGCAATTTCAACGAATGCACCATAATCGGCCATAACAACAACTTTACCCTTAATATGATCACCCACTTTGAGGTCGGGATTAAGAGCATCCCATGGATGAGGAGTGAGTTGTTTCAAACCGAGAGCGATACGTTTCTTTTCGTCATCGAAATCGAGAATAACAACATTGAGTTTTTGGTCAAGCTGCACAACTTCGTGTGGATCGCTTACGCGGCCCCAAGATAGGTCGGTGATGTGAATCAAGCCGTCTACGCCACCCAAGTCGATGAATACACCGTAAGAGGTAATATTTTTGACAGTTCCCTCGAGGACTTGTCCTTTTTCGAGTTTGCTGATAATTTCTTTCTTCTGTTGTTCGAGTTCTGCCTCAATAAGGGCTTTGTGAGATACAACAACGTTTTTGTATTCTTGGTTGATTTTAACGACTTTGAATTCCATTGTTTTACCAACGAACATGTCGTAATCGCGAATAGGTTTAACGTCGATTTGAGAACCGGGTAAGAATGCTTCGATACCGAATACATCTACAATCATACCGCCTTTTGTACGGCATTTGATGTAACCCTTGATAATCTCTTCGTTGGCAAGTGCGTTGTTTACATGTTCCCAAGAACGAGAAGCACGGGCTTTGCGGTGAGATAGAGCCAATTGCCCTTTCTTGTCTTCCAGGTTTTCGATGTAGACTTCTACTGTGTCGCCTACTTTCAGATCGGGATTGTAACGGAATTCGTTCAATGCAATAACACCATCAGACTTGTAACCGATGTTGACAACAACTTCGCGTTTGTTCATTGTGATTACTGTTCCGTCGACAACTTCGCTGTCGTTGAGCTTGCTCAGAGTTGAGTCATAAGACTTCTCTTGGTCTTCTATGCTTTTTTCAGCCTGGACTTGACCTTTTTCGTACTCATCCCAATTGAAATCTTCAAGAGGGGCAATGTTCTTTAAATTCTCCATTAAAATTAATACTTGTTTTTAATTAATTAGTTAGACATTATATAAATCGGGCGCAAAGGTACGAGTTATTTCTTTATCACCCAAAGAAATATACGATTTTATTTCTTAATTCTTCAGGTAGTAATTTACGGTGGTAACGACTCTTATCTCTTTTATATAGGGTGTATTGGCGTCGCGATCATCAATGGAGAATTGTCCTTGCGAAGCACTTTGTATTTTGCCTAGTCGACTACCTGAGTCGTTGGCAAATTTGTCGGCTACGGCACGGGCATTTTTGGTGGCTTCTTCTATCATTTTAGGTTTCAGGCTATTGAGGCCTCTGAATGAATAGACCGGATTGTGTTGGTAATCGCTTCCGCTTGCTATAGCGATACCCTGTCGAAGTAATTCGAGTTGCTGGGACATGATTTGCCGAACCTTTTTTACATCTTTGCTGGTGACTGTGATAACTGAAGTGACATTGTATCGATAGGGTGACCGATTGTTGTTGTAGCGATCGGCTTGCAGGTCTAGTACTTGTGGCGAGGCAATGTCGATTTCGGTGTTTTGTACACCTTTTGATTTCAGAAATCCGACGATGGCTTTGTTTTTGTTTTGAATATTGTTGTAGAGTGCTACCATGTCGTTGCCTACATCTTTATATGCGATGGGCCATACTACCTTGTCTGCCATTACTTCTTTTTCGGCAAGTCCTTTGACACTTACAAAACGGTCTTTAAAAGCGACATTGTCTATCCCGTTTTTCAGAACAGTTCCCAATAGTGCTAAGCCTATGGCTAAAATAGCGGCTTCGATTTTGAAATTTTTCATAACAGTTATTGTTTAATAGGTTGATACAGGGTAAAGTTAAGCAAAATAAATGAATAAATGTATTTGTTCAGTATTATTTATCGAACAGCTCGAAGGTGAACTTCATGCCTGTCTCTATAAATTTTTGTTGTTTGAACGAACCGTAGGCTTGAAGGTTGAAATAATGCGTGCCTACGCCATATCCTATTTCGTAATATGGTTTCAGTTTCGGCGTCGTCAGTAGATTGAAATAGAAGCGCTCGACCACTACGTTTTGCATGATTTTGAGGATGCGTGGAATGATGAAAAAAGGTGATTCGTATATCAGATGTATCTGAAAATATTTGCTTGAGGCATTGTACCAATCTGCTCCGAGCAGTTGGAACGAACTGCTTTGCTGGTCGTTCCATTGTTCGGGCAAGTTGTTGCGTGTGAAGTTGAGAAAGTCGATGAAGTATAGGCTTTTCTGGTTGGTATATAGGCCTGTCCCAACCCGATAATAGAGAGATTGAAGCAATCCGAATTGAATTTGGTGCTGCATGTCGAATTCCCATCGTTCGTATCCGCAATTGCTTTTGCACATTCCTTTGATACCTCTTTCCCAGTCGACACTGAAAGTAGGGAAAGATGATTTGAAATTTACTTTTCGCTTGCCACTCATATAATAATAAAGAGCGGGGGTCCATTCTAAACGAATTCTCGGTGCTAGGCTATTGTATGCCAGATGTCTTTCGTTTTGAATGGCACCTATTAAATCGGAATGCGGAATGATGGCAGTGCGTCGGTGTCCAGAAATACCTGTGTTGAGCTCCAGTCCATTCAGTAGCTCCAAACTGTGATAAATTTCTAAATAGTAGTCTTTGAATCGATAGACCGATAATGGCGATTGGGTGGAACCACCACCGATGGCCGACAATATATTGGCACCGTATATCAGGTTGCCGTTACCGGCGTCGATATGTATTGAACCACGTTTGGATGGGTGGTAATTGTATTCGGAGTTTACCTTCCAATAAAAAAACTTTTCTTTAAAGTTGTAACCTATCGCAGGAGCTATACGTAGAAGCTTGTCATCAGGAAAGAGTTTATTGTATTTGAATGTTTGTTTGTATGCGAAACCACTGTTTTTACTATAACTCATAAGGAAAGGGTTGATAATGGGCGAACAGCGGATGCTCCCGGCATTATTAAAATTGATGTTATAGCGGTCGAGTAGAAAGTCGCCAATCCCTCCCCATAAGATCTTCGATTTGGATTCTTGCAGTTTTAGCTCTTCCTCTTGTGTCTTTAGGGTATCGTGGGTATTGTAAATGTTTTGATCGATACTGTCGAGCGGTATTTGACGAATGTCTTTGAACTTGTTTCTGTCCGAAGAATATGAAGTCGTATCGCTACTAAGTATGAACGAATCGCTTAAGTCGTATTTGCTTTTTTTGCGCCGTGGATGATTGAGTCCGCTGAAAGTGATTCCATGATAAGTGATAGCTGTCAGATAAGAGGCTCTAATCTTGTTGCCTAAAAAATGTACTTTTATTGCAAGATTGTAGCTCACGGGCAATAACTCTGCGGCACTTCCCAATGCTCCAAATTCTATGTCGCTCTCAAAATGAATCAAATCGGAATATCCCACGAAGCTGAATCGGCGGATGCTCCAGGATTTGTCGCTTACAATCATCGAGCCGCAAACGAGCTGATCGCTTTTGTGGCGCGGAGTGAAGGAGATTTTGTATTGTATATCTCCATTGATGTTATTGATGGAATCGAGTTCGAAGTGATAGTATTTTTTTCCACCGGGGGTGAGCGGAGAGATTATTTTCTGATAGAGCAGAGTGTTTGAATAGATATTGCTGTGAAAATACTCAATCATGGCATCCATTAGACTGCTGCGGCGAGGAATAGTACCGACACTGGCAATCTTTTTTTGATCGTATATGTCGGGAGCAGTGTAATGAACGTTCGAATATAGTTCTCGAATGAATTGCCGCTCTTTGTTGCGGATATGAAACATAAAAGGCAGGTATCTGAAGAAACCATTTTTTCGATCAATATTGAGCCTTTCTTTCATGTAATAGTCTGCATGATACTCTTTGATAAATTTAGAGTAGGTGGGTGCCTGTTGCAACACCTTGTTTATAATGGTATCTGCATAATATATCTTGTCCCGATAAGTGATATTTCGGGGAGCTGCCCAACTTTGTAGGGCGGGGAATGTCAGCATTATATATAATATGATCTGAATAAATTGTCTCAAAGTGTTGCAGCTTTTTGTTTGGGCAAATATACTCAAAAAAATGTGAGAAAAAGAACGGAAGATTATAATATTATTGATAACTTTGCAGCGCATTGGCTTGCAATCTGCCTTTATCGGTGGAAAGCAATTAAAAGGGAATCAGGTTAGAATCCTGGACAGTCCCGCTGCTGTATGTTCCAATTTTAGTAACAGACAATATCTTTTATGCCACTGGATGATCGGTAAATCTGGGAAGGCGTTTGTTACGGAGCGAGTCAGAAAACCTACCATGCAGTTCTTTAGTTTCACAGCTTTCGATGGAAAAGCGTTGGACGTTCATTGTAATAAACTCTTTGTGGTTTATTATCTTATTCATTTCAACCTCTTTTGTCTACGAAAGATGTAGGTTATTGATAAACACTGCCATGTTTATTGAATGCATTATCCGGACGAAGTGATTCGGCCGGATAATTTAAAAAAACATTTGTTGGTATGAAAAGATTATGGGTTCTATTTATGGTGCTATGTCCTTTGTTGCTCTTTGCTCAAAAGCAGAGGGCTGATTCTGCTCATACCTATAGCTTACCCGAAGTGATCGTGACCGAAAAATATCAGGTGAGGGATGTAAAGAGTGCCATTCCGACACAGAGTTTCTCTTATGAGCAGTTGCAACGACTTGGGGCTTTGCAGCTGTCGGACGTCGTGAAACATTTTGCAGGCGTCAATATCAAAGATTATGGAGGTATAGGCGGTCTGAAGACAGTATCTATTCGAAGTCTGGGTGCCGAACATACCGCAGTGAGTTATGACGGCGTTACCATAACCGATTATCAGACCGGACAGATTGATATAGGAAGATATTCGTTGGAGAATGTCGAACAAGTGTCGTTGAGTATAGGGCAAGACAATCGTATTTTTCAACCTGCACGGCTTTTTGCATCGGCAGGCATTCTGAATATATCGACTTTGACACCTGCTTTCGCTAAAGGACAGCGTTTTAATGGAACGGCTTCGGTGAAAGCTGGTTCGTGGGGGTTGATCAATCCTTCTTTTCATCTTCAACAGAAAGTCGGCTCTCGTTGGGCTCTTGCCGAAACTGCCGAATGGATGTCTTCGGACGGGCGTTATCCTTTTACATTATATTATACCAATCAGGAAGGCAACCTTTCTTCGAAAGAAAAACGTAACAATACAGAAGTGCGTAATTTGAGACTCGAATCCGAATTATTCGGAAACTTTTCCGATAACGAACAATTGCGGCTTAAGGTCTATTATTATCAGTCTTCTAGAGGCTTACCGGGATCTACTACTTACTATTATAATCACTCGTCACAACATCTGTGGGATAAGAACTTCTTTGCTCAAAGCCACTATCTGCATGAACTCAATCGGCATTGGGCTTTTCAGGCTTCGGCCAAGTGGAATTGGAGCTATCAACACTATTTGGATCCGGATTATAACAATACGGCAGGTAAAACAGAAAACAGCTATTTTCAGCAGGAATATTATTTGTCGGCATCGCTGCTTTATCGTCTGTGCGACAGATTGTCTTTCTCTTTTGCGTCTGACGAGAGTCTGAATCGGCTAAATGCCAACTTGACCGATTTCTCTTTCCCGCAACGTTTTACATGGCTTTCTGTGGCAGCTATGAAGTATGTAGATACTCATTTTACGTTGTCCTCTTCCTTGTTGTCTACCGTGACTGATGAACATGTACGTGCAGGAAGTGCCGGTGCCGGTCATCGACGTTTGTCTCCCTTTGCTAGCTTTTCGGTGAAGCCTTTCAATGATCATGATATCAGGTTACGTTTTTTCTATAAAGATATCTTTCGTCTACCTACTTTTAATGATCTTTATTATACGTCGATAGGGAATACTAGCCTGCGTCCCGAGAAAACGCGTCAGTTTAATGCCGGCATTACATATAACAAAGAGCGTTGGGGTATCGTTTCGTTACTAACCGCTTCGGTAGATGCCTATTATAATAAGGTGACGGATAAGATTGTAGCCATCCCTACCAAAAATCTTGTTATCTGGAGCATGACGAACCTGGGAAAAGTGGATATGCGTGGACTTGATATGAGCGGCACCATATCGGTCGTTCCCTGTCGTGGGTGGAGTATTGATTTGTCGGGAAATTATTCGTATCTCAAAGCGTTGGATGTGACAGACAGCAATGGCAAGACCTATAAACAGCAAATAGCGTACACGCCTCGCATATCGGCTTCGGCACAATGTGCTGTTGTCTCTCCGTGGGCTACGTTGAGTTATACTTATCTTCACTCTGGCAAACGATACATGCTTGGTCAAAACATTGGTGCCAACAGATTGAGTGGATACGATGACAGCAGCATTTCCTTGCGGCGTGTCTTTACCTACAAAGGTTTATCATGGACGACAGCAGTGGAAGTACTGAACATCATGAATCGAAATTACGAGATAGTGAAGAACTTTCCGATGCCGGGTCGTTCGTTTGGAATACAAATAGGAGTGAAGTTATGAAGATACATCATTTAATATATGTGCTATTATTGTTCTGTTGTTTCGGAATGGCGGGATGCGAAGATATGCATGATGTCGGTGTACCTTCGGATACAATGTCTGTTGTCCCCGATGGAGAAACGGCCGAGCTGTATGTGTTGAACGAAGGTCTGTTCAATTTGAATAATAGTACGTTGGCACGCTATTCGTACAAAGATGGTTCATTGTCTACCAATTATTTTAGTTCTATCAATAAAAGAGGACTGGGCGATACGGCCAATGATATGCAACTCTATGGAAGTAAACTCTATATTGTTGTCAATGTGTCGAGTGATGTAGAGGTGGTTGACTTTCCTACGGGCAAATCGCTTAAACAAATACCGCTACTTGCCGATAACGGTAGCTCGAGACAGCCTCGATATATCGCCTTTGCCAAAGGTTGTGCATACGTGTGCTCTTTTGACGGAACAGTTGCTAAAATAGACACTGTTTCGCTGAAAGTGGAGGATGTAGTCAAGGTAGGCCGTAATCCGGATGGCATTTGCAGTGCCAATGGTAAACTCTATGTTTCCAACTCGGGCGGCCTTGATATGGGTGGAGTAGGGGTGGATCATACAGTCTCGGTGATAGATTTGACTACATTTAAAGAGATAAAGAAAATTACCGTTGGTCCGGATCCCGGCAAAATAGTGGCTTCGGAGAATGGAGATGTATATGTGGTCACCCGTGGCGAAAATATAAATAAAGGCGACTACCATCTGGTAGCTATCAACACGACGACTGACGAAGTAGAAAAAACATACGACGAGAAAGTGCTTAATTTTGCTTTGTGCGATGATATTGCTTATATGTATCAGTACAATTATGCCACATCTTCCTCTTCGATCAAAGTGTTTAATCTGAAGACCGGTACAACGGTGCGCGACAAGTTTATTACTGACGGTACGGTAGTAAAGACACCTTATGCCATCTCGGTGAATCCTTATACGGGTAATGTATACATAGCCGATGCGTTCGACTATATGACTAGCGGCGACTTACTTTGTTTCAATCCACAGGGAATGTTGCAATTTCGAATTAAGAATATTGGTCTTAATCCCAATACTATTCTCTTTACCGATAAAGTGACGGCGGGGACGAATGGTTCTTCAAATAGCGGTTTCGATTATGCTTATGCCGATACTGTATTTGAATATTGCCCCACTCCATGTCAGTATATGAACACTTCGACTACTGCATACAAAGAGGGATATGCGATGGCCGACATTATTCGGGATGCTACGACAAGTATAAAGAAAGGATCTACGCTGACATTGGGGGCTTTTGGTGGATATATTGTAGTCGGTTTCAATCATACGGTTAAACATGTGCCTGGAAGTTATGATTTTAAGGTGTATGGAAATTCCAATCTTTCGATGTATGACACGAAGAACGGAAAGCCGGGAGGATCTGCCGAACCGGGTATTGTATGGGTATCACAAGATACGAATGGCAATGGGCTGCCAGATGATGAATGGTACGAATTGGCCGGTAGTGAATATGGCAAAAGAACGGAAACAAGAAATTATACTATAACTTATTATCGCCCTTCGCCTGCAAATGGTGATGTGAAATGGACTGACAATAAAGGCAATTCCGGTTACGTTTATCGTAACGAGTTTCATACCCAAAGTTCATATTACCCAGCTTGGATGCCAGATGAAATATCTTTTAGCGGCACTCGATTGGCTGATAATGCTGTGAACGAAGGTCAAAACGGAACTCAGTATTGGGTCGGTTATTGTTACGACTGGGGATATGCCGACAATTATCCCAACTCGGCAGAACAGAGCCAATTTAAAATAGATTGGGCCGTGGATGCTAAAGGTAATAAAGTGAACTTGAGTGGTATCGATTTTGTGAAGATAACCACTGCCGTGAATCAATCTTGCGGCTGGATGGGCGAAATATCCACGGAAGTACTAGGCGTGCAGGATTTACATTATACAAAATAAAATTCATTTATAAATATCTTAATTAAAAACAGAAAAAATGAAAAAGTTAAATTACTTATTTTTATTAATCTTTTTGACAGCTTTTGCTGCTTGTAGCAATGATGATGATAACAGTGTAAAGGCAAATTTAGAGAGCATGCCTGTTACGAACGGTTATTACACCAATACAGGTGGTACATTAAAAGGGTATTATTATTATTCAACTTTTCAAGATAATGACAAATTACTAACTTTTGATTACTATTTGGGAAATTGGACCGGAGCAACTTTTGCCGGATTCACTTATACCAATTCTACCGATACGAAGACAGGCAATAGCTCTGCCGCTGTCAGTGGAAAGGGCAAAATAGGTGCGATGTATTTGGTGGCCTATCCTAGCAGTTATACTCCGACCCGCTTCAAAATAAATGATCCTTCTAAATATACTATTGATGGCTGCTGGATATCGAATAGTGTATATGCTTATAATTGTATGACAACCAATAATTATGCGCCTGCATCTAAATTCAAATCGGGGAGTTATTATAAAGTAACTGCTACAGGTTATACTGCAGACGGAACGACAAGTGTGGGTACTACTTCGATCTATTTGGCAAAGTATGCGAGCGATTCGGACACTCCATCTAAAGATTGGCAGTGGTTCAATCTAGGTGTATTGGCGAATGCTGTATATGTTCAGTTTGATGTTGATTCTAGTGATAAAGGAGATTACGGAGTGAATACTTCCACTTATTTCTGTCTGGATGGTATCACGCTTAATCAGAAATAATTTTTAGCGCAGATAAAATCCGCATCTATATTTGGGCCATCCAAATACTGATGCGGATTTTTTGTTTTATATAAAAGAGCTGTCATGTGACCAAAGATGATTGTTGTATATTTAAGATGGAATTACCACTTTTAGTTAGTATATTAAAATAAAGAGACTAATTTTTGTTATTGCGCTCATGTTGCATTATCTTTGTTTGCTACAAATATAGAAAAAGCTCGTTTATGAATATAAAATTAGGACGGTTCAATCAGTTGGAAGTGGTTAAGGAGGTAGACTTCGGAGTTTATCTCGATGGTGGTGATTCGGGTGAGATATTGCTACCGACTAGGTATGTGCCGGAAGAATGCAAACCGGGAGATCTGTTGAACGTATTTATATATCTCGACAATGAAGAAAGGCTAATAGCTACAACGCTCACACCATTGGCTCAGGTTGGGCAGTTTGCCTGTTTGGAAGTAAATTGGGTGAATCAGTTCGGAGCTTTTCTCGATTGGGGACTTATGAAAGATTTGTTTGTGCCTTTTCGTGAGCAGAAAATGAAAATGCAAGTGGGCAGAAAATACATTGTTTATGTCTATATTGATGAGGAGAGTTATCGTATTGTAGCTACTGCCAAGGTGGATCGCTATTTGTCAGGAGAAATACCTGAATATGAACCGGGTGAAGAAGTAAATATCCTTATCTGGCAGAAAACGGATTTGGGCTTTAAGGCTATTATTGATAATAAATTCGGTGGATTGCTATATGACAGTGAAATATTCGCTCCGATATATACGGGTATGAAATTGACAGCCTTTGTCAAGCAAGTGCGGGAGGATGAGAAAATTGATTTGATGCTCCAAAAACCCGGATTTGAAAAAGTGGATAGCTTTGCTGAAGAATTGCTTCAGTATATCGAGGAACATGGTGGAACGATTGAATATACTGATAAAAGTGACGCCAATGAAATCTATGATGTATTTGGAGTAAGTAAGAAAACTTTTAAAAAGGGGATAGGCGAGCTTTATAAAAGGCGTCTTGTAGTACTTGGAGAAAAGAGTATTTCATTGGTGAAATCCCCCAGATAATTAGGGGAAATCCTATCTATAAAGAGAGAAAACAATAGTGTAGGGTGATTTTCTTCTTTTATCTTTGTTGCAATAAAAAGATAAAGTGTATTATACTAACCCTAAAAAAACAACGATTATGAAACGAATATTCATCACACTCTTAGCATTGATGGCGATGGCCGGTGCTAGCGCAATGACGGAAAGTAGAGTACGCACTGAAACATTATTTCTGACAGATAAAATGTCGTATGAGTTGAGATTAAGCAGCTCTCAATATAATGATGTTTATGAAATCAATTATGATTTTATGAGTGCTGTCTGCAATATTATGGACGATGTCGTTTATGGTGAAAGTTGGGCGCTTAATGATTATTATGAAGCTCTTGATATACGTAATGACGATTTGAGATGGGTATTGAGCGCTTCGCAATATCGTCGTTTTCTTGGAGCGGAATATTTCTGCCGCCCTGTTTACCAAACAAATGGCGGTTGGGGTTTGAGAATTTATATCACCTATACCAATCCGAGTGTATACTATTGCCGTTGGCCTAGTGCATATACGACTTACTTTGGTGGACACTATCGTGGCGGCTTCGATGATACAAGTTACTATCGCTATAGATATTCTCGTGTTTCACATTATAATAGACCTTTCCGTATGAACGGTGATGGTTATCGTTATAATACTTATGTAAATAGAGATTTTCAAAGATCTGGAGATAACCGCTATTATAATAATCGTAACAGTAACCCGGGTTTTCATATAGGAAATGGTAATTCCGGTAATAATAATAACCGCGGTAACAGGTCTGATAATAATAGATATTATGACAACAATGGTGTCAATAATAGGGGCAATGTAAACAATAACATAAATATAAATAATACTAACGTCAATACTAATCGCAATTATAATAGAAATAATGGTGGCGGTTACGATAGAAATATCGATAATAATTCATCTCGTGGTAAGAACGTTGACGTCAATACCAATAATACCAATACCAACGTCAATAATACGAATGTCAATACTAATCGCAATTATAATAGGAATAATGGTGGCGGTTACGATAAAAACATCGATAATAATTCATCTCGTGGTAAGAACGTTGACGTCAATACCAATAATACCAATACCAACGTCAATAATACGAATGTCAATACTAACCGCAATTATAATAGAAATAATGGTGTAGGTTCCGATAAAAATGTTGATAATAATTCGTCACGTAATAAGAATGTCGACGTCAATAAAAACAGTAACGGTAATAGTAGCAGAAGAAATTATGATCGTCCTGTACCCGCATCTTCTACTAATAAAGTGATAACGACTCCTACTACTCCAGCTAAAAATACAGAAAAGCATTCTAGAAGGTAATATCTGGAAACAAATAGCTTAAGTAAATAGCCCCATACAATATGATATTGTATGGGGCTTGTTGGTTGTGTAAGTTATCAATGAAAACCAATTTTATCCGCAATGAAAATAGCGGGTAACTAATGTTTGCACTTCGTCTGGATTGTGTTCGATGTCTTCGCGAAGCGAAGAGTCGTTGTAAGATTTCAGATCTTTAATGATACCGTCTATCATTGAGGGACTAAATACTCCATATTTTTCGAAAACGGTGCGTTGTCTTTCCAAACATCTTGCCGAAGCATAGCAACTATCGGGTAATTGAGCTAATGTCTTCAATTTTGCTTCGTTTGCTTTTTCGTGGATATTGACGTTTACGTATGTCTTTGTTGCAATTTCGAGTGCGTCAGGTAATTCAAAACCATGGCGGCAAGCAACGCACAATCCTGCAAGTAGTTGATAGAGATCTGCCGAACCGTCAGGCGAACGCATTTCAACTGTTTGTTTTTGAGTTGTATCTATGTCACTACTATTTTCGAGCGGATTGGCCATTCTGCACATGTCCATTTTTGAAGACCAGCCCAAAGGGACGCGCACTAAAACCGATCGGTTACGGTCGCCCCAACATACGTTAGTCGGAGCCTCTTGATGTGGAACTAAACGAAAGTAGGATGTGGGGTTTTTGTTGCCGAATGCAGTAATAGATTCTGCCAGCTCCATCATGCCGGCTATTGCCGTGCGGGCGGTATCTGATAGTTTGTCATTCTCGAGCATCTGATTTTTCCCATCTTTCATTATTCTCATGTGAATGTGCAAGCCGGAACCTGCTTTGCCTGTCGTAATTTTAGGAGCGAATGTAATATCGTATCCCATTTGGTTGGCTAGATTGCGAATGACCCATTTGGCAAGCATCAATTGGTCTGCAGCTTCTTCTACTCGTACCGGAAGAAATTCTATTTCATTCTGTTCGTATACCAATCCGTTGAGAGTGAAATTGCCTACTTCGGAATGACCATATTTAATTTGTCCTCCCGTTAGGGTGATATATGACATGCATCGTATACGGAATTCATTTGTTTTGGCATATGGAGCAGATTCGTGATATCCATGTTGGTCGGTTGCAGGGAAGAAATGAGTATCGGGAGCAATAACGTAATATTCCAGTTCGCCCATCGCATGAAATTCCATACCTGTAACTTCGGTAAATGCTTTACTTGCTTTAGCCAGTGTATGTTCAGGAGCACTCTCAAGTGGCATTCCATCCTTATTAAAGAACGAGCAAAGCATGGATAATGTTGGTAGTGCGGCAAACGGATCTATAAAAGCACTGCTGAATCGTGGTATGACATACAAATCGCTGCTACTTGCTTCGATAAACGGAAACAGGCTTGAGCCATCTACACGTTCTCCACACGTGAGAATTGTTTCGAGATATGCGAGGTTGGTTATGGCAAAGTTTAATGTTTTGAGTCTGCCGTCTCCACCCGGGTACATGAAATTGACCATTTCAATATTATTGGCCTGTATAAAGGATATAATGTCGGTCTTAGTAAATTCATTTACTGGCTTTTGAAGAAATGCTACTACTTTATTGGCATTAAGTTCTAATTCTTTGTTCATGGTCATGTTGTTTTTCGTAATTATTCTATGGTTAATGTTATTCTATGCTCGCAAAGATAATGAAATGTTATTGATTTGCAATTATTATTCAATAATAATTTTGTAAGGTTTATATGACTATAATACTTATAGATTGTTCTATTCACTTGACAAAATGAAAGTAAATGACTTGTTTTATTGGTAATATTGATTTTTTATTCAGAAAAGGAATAATCATATCATTATCAATATTGGAATTTCAGATACTATTAGATTAGTATGATATGGTATCGTTATTGCTTAAAAAATAATATTGAAAAAGTAATATATTGAGGCTTTATAGGGCTAGTTTATGCATAAAGTAAATATAAAAAGGTATTTATAACTAAAATATTTTATTATTTTATTGTTATATTATAAAATAGTCTTTATATTTGTGGGATTATTAAAGCAATTGTGAATTATATTATAGTATTAACATCAATCTTAATTTGTAGAAGTCTATGACAAACTTTAATGCATTTAAAAGACCTACACTATTTAAGAAAATTTTTGCGCTCACATTGCTAGCTTTGTTAATCTCGGTTGGTACGTATGCGCAAAGTTTTATTAAGGGAGTGGTAAGAGACACTCAAGGAAGTCCTCTTCCGGGTGTCAGTGTGTTGATTAAAGGTTCCACTATGAATGGTGGTATGACTGACGTCGATGGCAAGTATAGTGTAAAAGCTTCGTCCAAAGACGTATTAGTATTTACTTATATTGGAATGAAGAAAGTTGAAGTCCCAGTAGGAAGTAAAAAGATTATTAATGTAACCATGGAAGATAACGTTTCATCTCTGAACGAGGTCGTTGTCGTTGGTTACGGTACGGCTAAAAAACAATCGTTGACAGGTGCTGTTTCGGCCATCAAAGGTGATGTGCTCTTGGAAGCTCCTTCTACCAACGTCTCCAGTTTGCTTGGTGGTCGTTTGCCTGGTATATCTTCTATTCAGGTTTCCGGTGAGCCGGGTGATGATCAGGCGTCGCTGCGCGTTCGTGGCTCTGTGAACGCTGTAATATATATCGTTGATGGTATGCCTCGTTCTATTAATGATGTAGACCCCAATGATATTGAGAGTGTCTCTGTCTTGAAAGATGGAGCTTCGGCTGCTGTTTATGGTTTGAATGCTGCCGGTGGTGTTGTTATTATTACCACTAAAAAGGGTAAAGAGGGGAAGACAAGTGTTACTTACGATGGTACATTCGGTGTTTCTCGTAATGCTAATTTCCCTAAGTTTATGAATGGTCCTGAATTTGCCGATTATTATAATATGGCAGATATGATGGATAAACTCGCGAGTGGAGCTATTGCTGCACGTGAAGACTACACTCCTATTTATACTCGCAAAAATATTCAAGCAATGCTCAATAATGATCCTACTGATGGGTGGGATAATGTGGATTATACAAGTAAGGTGTTCGGTACAGGCTTTAATATGAAACACAATGTTACATTGCAAGGCGGTACTAAAGAGACACATTATTTTGTATCTGCCGGATATATGTATCAGAAAGGTAATATCGATAATTTTGACTATCGTCGTTACAATGTTCGTACTAACCTGGATACCAAGATCGGTAAAGATTTTAAATTGACTTTTGGTGCAGTCGGTACTGTTGGCCGTCGTCAAACTCCCGGATTTGCTTCCGGTGGTACAGATGACTCTTCTGTGGATTCCGAATCAGGCTATCTTTCCATTGCTCATCAAACGATTATGATGCGCCCTTATCTGCCGGAAAAATGGAACGGACTTTATACTTCAACCCCTTCTAATAATACAGGTTTGGCTAATAGTCCTTTGGCTGCTATTTATCAATCCGGTTATAAAAAAACCAGAAGTACGGAATTGCAAACGAATATGAATTTGGAATATGCTGCTCCTTGGCTTAAAGGATTGAATTTAAAGGCTACCGGTTCTTATGATTACTCAACGTCCTATAATAAAAACTTGGATACTCCATATAATACTTATACGATGAATACAAGTAATATGGGAAGTTACGTTTTAGCTAATGATCCTCGTGGATATACTGATAATCGTTTGGGTGAAGGACAATATACTACAGAGCAGTTGGTAGGACAACTTAGTGCGCAGTATATCCGTTCGCTTGGTAAAAATAATATCGATGCCATGGCTTTATTGGAGGCTCGTGATTGGAAAATGAATAAATTCGGCGCATACGCCAAAAATATTCCTTTTGCTGAACTGCCTGAATTAGATTTTGGTACAGCCGCCGATTCTCCTATTTCAGGGTCTAGTAATCATACTCGTAATGCCGGTTATGTATTCCGTTTAAAATACGATTATGACAACACTTACTTGGCTGAATTTAGTGGACGTTATGACGGGTCTTATCTTTTTAGTGGTAATGTATCCGATAAACGTTGGGGCTTTTTCCCTGCTCTGTCTTTAGGTTGGCGTATCTCTAACGAAGCTTTTATGAAAAAGTTGACATTTTTGGACGATCTAAAAATTCGTGCTTCTATTGGTTTGTTGGGTAATTCGGATGTTCCTGCTTATGCTTATTTAAGTACTTATTCGATAGGTGGAAAACGTGTTATGGGAGGTTCTACGACCAATTCGATCTCTACGTCTGTGATTGCTAACCCTTATCTCACTTGGGCTAAAACGCGTTCATCGAACGTTGGTTTTGATGCTACATTGTGGGGTGGTAAACTGGGAATAGAATTTGATTATTTCTATAATCTTACTTATAATATTTTAAGCTATATGGGAGGCGGTCACTCTCCTTCTATGGGTGGCTATTTTCAGACTTATGCCAATAATAATCGTTACGACGTGAAGGGGCTTGAGGCTGTATTGACACATCGTAATCGTTTCATGGCGCTTGGTAAGCTTTTTAATTATAATATCGGTGCTAATGTCACTTACTCTACCAGTCGTTGGTTGCGTTATACTGACAGTGCCAATGATCCTTCTTGGAGAAAGAATGTTGGAACTTCTGTGGATGGATATGATGTATGGGAGGCCAATGGCATTTTCCGTTCAGAAGATGAAATAACAAAATCTGCTTGGTATGGTACTCGTCCTAATGTAGGTGATATTAAATATGTAGATAAGAATGGCGACGGTGTTATCAACGAACAAGATAAGGCACGTGTTGGGCGTACTAACCGTCCTAAGATGACATTTGGTCTTAACCTTGGAGGCTCATGGAATGGGTTTGATTGCAATCTTCAATTTACGGGAGGTTTGTTCTTTGACGTATCACTTACCGGTACTTATTATAATGGTTATGATGATAATACGGTGTGGACTCAAACATTTAAAGAAGGAGCCAATTCTCCTTTGTGGCTTGTACAGAAGGCTTGGAGTGTTGACAATCCTAACGGAACATATCCTCGTCTAACTCTTTCTCAAACAGGACATGGTGGTGATAACGGATTGGCATCTACATTTTGGCTTCGTAATGGTAATTATATCCGTTTGAAATCTGCTCAATTTGGTTATTCTTTCCCACAAACATGGATGAATGCGATTGGCATTCAAAAGGTGCGTTTGTTTGTAGAAGGTTCCAACCTCTTTACTATTGATAGTTTACCACAAGGTATTGACCCTGAGTCTCCTCGTGTAAACAATGGCTATTATCCGCAGCAAAGAACATTTATGGGCGGTGTCTCTATTACATTCTAATCATTAATTGTTATAGAATTATGAAAGCAAAATACTTAGGATTATTATTAATCATTGTCTTCGCAGGATTGACATCTTGCAATGATTATATGAATATGACTCCGACCGATAAAACTTCCGATAAATTGGTATGGAGCAATGAAAACTATGCAAATATGGCTATTAACTATTTTTACGCTGATATTTCATATTTAGGAAGCTTTAATGACTATGAATGTCTTGCCGGAATGACTGAAGGTTTGACCGATGAATTCAAATATAGTAGCATGAATTATAATGCCGAATGTTATATTCCTAGTGAAATATCTTATGGCGGTTCTACTCTGACTGCTAGTTATGTGGATGTTTATATGGGAGAATGGGCATATAAAGATACTTGGGGTGGCAGTACTTGTGAGGAAATCCGTCGTGCAAATGAAGCTCTTGCGAATCTAAAGAAGTTTGGTTCTTTCTCAAAACCGGTTACTACACGTCTTACTGCTGAGTTGCGTTTCTTTCGTGGAATGTATTATTTTGAATTAATGAAACGCTATCATCAGGCTATTCTGTATACAGACGATTTGACACAGATTAATACAAATAAAGCGCTCAATGCAGAAGCGGAGTGTTGGCAATTTGTTTATGATGATTTGGAATATGCAGGCGAAAATCTGCAAGTTAGCACTACGCCTAATGGTCGATTGACTAGCGGAGCTGCTTATGCACTTCTTTCTCGGGCAATGCTTTATGCTGAACGCTGGAATGATGCCAAAACTGCGGCTAAGAAGGTGATTGATATGGGTTATTCTTTGACTACCAATTATGCTGCCGCTTTTGAAAGTGGAAATAGCGAGGCTATATTCCAATATTCTTATAGTGCATCTGATGGCGTAACTCATAGTTTTGATGGCTTTTATGCCCCTGGTGGTGATAAAACTACTGATGGTAATGCAATGACTGGTGGCTTTGCTACTCCTACACAAGATATGGTCGAAGAATATGAATTGGCAGCTGGTGGTAAACCTGATTGGAGCAAATGGCATTCTACAAGTGGTGTAACAGATACACCTCCTTATAACCAACTAGAGCCTCGTTTTGCGGCGACGATATTGTATAATGGTTCGTCGTGGAAGAACCGTACCATTGAACCATTTGTGGGAGGTACAGACGGCTGGGCAACATGGAAAACGGATGCAACACCTAATGGGAAAACGACTACCGGTTATTATCTTCGCAAATATGTAGATGAATCTCATCATTTCACTGTTCGCCAAGCAAGTAGTCATTGCTGGATAGCTTTTCGTCTTGCTGAAGTTTATTTGAATTATGCAGAAGCTTGTTACAAGACAAATGATGCTCCTACAGCTGTTACGTATGTAAATAAGGTACGCACCAGAGTTGGACTTCCTGGTATAGGTGACTTGAAAGGTGACAACTTGATGGCTGCTATCCGTCACGAACGTAAAGTAGAATTAGCTTATGAAGGATTATATTATTGGGATATGCGCCGTTGGGGATTATCTCCTACAGCTTTTACCGGTATTCGTCGTCATGGGTTAAAGATCGAGAAGAATCTTGATAATTCATTCACTTATACTTATGTTAATGTGGATACGGAAGATTTAAATTATCCTGCCAAGATGAATAGATTTCCATTGCCTCAAGAGGAAATTAATAACAACAATCAGGTCTCTCAGTTTACTGAATGGAAATAATATATTAAAATGTATATCATTATGAAAAAGTTTCATTTATATATTACTGCGGGCATTATTGCAACCTTCATGTTTACAGGTTGCGAGAGTCCCGATTATGTTAATCCTACAGCAAATCGCTCGGGGATAACGAGTCTTACTGCGTATTTTACTTCTGGTCCTAATACAGGTAAGGAAGCTATTAAATATGATATAAGTAATAGTGCAAGTACGACCGATTACGTCATTCCTGTTCCTTGGTATTATCCTGAAGAAAGCAATAATACGACAGAGCAGTATATGTCCTCAATGAAGGTTGTTGCTGTTCTTGAAAATAATTGTCTGATCGATCCGCCTATTACCATGTTGGATTTGACAAAGAAAAATCAATTTACTTATACAGATCCTGATGGTAGTCAGAAAAAGATTACTATATCCGGTCAGATGACCAAGTCGGATAAGTGTGCGATTAAAGCTTTTATTGCTTCTCCCGGTGATTTAACAGGGGTTATTGACGAAGATGCAAAAACGATATCTTTGGTTACAGCTGCTGACTTGGCGGAATGTACAGCCGAAGTAACTTTGTCACCGCATGCCACGATCTCTCCTGATCCTGCTACCATTCACAATTTTAATGATGGTTTTCAATTTACTGTAACTGCCGATAATGGAATTGCGAAGGCTGTCTACACCGTAAAGAAGCAAATTCCACCAAAGCTTGTCAGTGGTTATCGTAAAGGTAGTCAGCTTGAAATGTTCTCTACCGATTTGGAGACGCTTGGTGTAACGAGTGCAGATGCTATTCATCCTACATTAGCTTGTATTGGTAGTTACGTTATTCTTGACTTAGGTGACGGCTCTACTCCACAGTACTTTAAGAAGGCTACCGGAACAAAGGTTGGAACTATTAATTTAGGTGGTGCTGATGCTAAAGGATGTGTTACAAGTGATGTGGCTGGCAATATGCTTATTAGTAATTATGCTGCAAGTGGTTCGACCTTGAATATCTATAAAACGAATTCTGTGACTTCAGCTCCTACCTTATTTATTCCTTACGCTAATAATTTGGGTGTTGGATTAGGCTCTCGCTTACACGTTCAAGGAGATCTAAACGGTGATGCTATCATAACGGCTACTGCTGACAATTCTTCTAATTTTATTCGTTGGATTGTCAAGAATGGTTCTGTCGTCGGTTCTCCCGAGAATGTTCTGATTAGCGATGCTCCTGCTTGGGGTGGTCAGGATGGAAATGCTAGAGTGGTATCCCGTACTAATAATGTTAGCGATGGTTATTTCTTTAGTTATTATCAAGGAGGAAAGGATATTCTTTATTCCGCAGGTTCTGATAATGTTGCTGTTGCCAGATTGACTGCTAATAGTAACGGTGCCGCATGGGGATATAACAATAATGCCATCGATACCCGTTTATTCAATAATGCAAAATATCTAGCCGTTTACGAAATGGGTTATTGGCCAGATTGGGGATTGCCAGGTCATTTATATTTATATAGTGCCGATGATCCTTCTACTTTGTCTGGAACTGTTGATGCTAGTTCTTCCTTAAAATATATGTTTACGGTGAAGGATTACACTTCTACAGGTTATGCATCAGACGGACGTTTTGGAGATGTATTGCTTACTCCTTCTGACGATGGTTATTTTATGTATATGTTCTATGTATCCAATACTCACTTGTCGTTTGGTGGTATTCAATTTGATTGTATCGATAAATAAAGTTTAGACTATGAAATCAATTAAGTTATATATTCCGATTTTAATATCGGCTATTGTATTTGCTTTTTCATTTTCTGCATGTGGTGATGGTATCAGTCACGAAGATACTTTAGCCAATTGGAAATGGGATAAGGTTGAGGCTAACCCTGCTATTGTAAAGCAGGGTTGGACCAACGTCGACTCCGTGTTCGGTTCACTACCGGCATACGTCAATGTTTATTTGTCGCCAGTTAAAGTAACCGATGTCGCTAATGATCATGTTATTGCCTATGTGGCTGTAGCAGATATGAAACGTGCAACGTTTGGGGTACTTGGTAATGTAGGCTGGAATGATGCTGCTCAAGGATTTTGTAGTACTAAGCTCAATACACCTACCGAGTTTTATAACAGCAGTAATGGTTTGATCGTTATTAATGGAGGATTGTTCTTTGAGGACAAAGGATTCTATTATTCTCAAAGTTTGCTTTACAAAGATGGTACGATGCTTGCTCCGAATCAAAACTATTATTCGGAGGATTGGACCAATTTCTGGTATCCTACGATTGGGGCGTTTATTCAAAAACCCGATAAGACATTCTATACTACGTGGACATACTATGCAAGTGATGGTACAGACTATAGTTATGATGCTTGTAAAAAGATCGATTTGACTACACCAGAGACCTCTGCTCCTGATGCAACCCATCCTTCAAAAGGAACCGCACTCAATAATACAAATGTGCTGAATGGTATTGGCGGAGTTAGTGTACTGTTGCATAATGGGAACATCATGGATACATATAAGGATGAGATGCTTGATGTATCTGCGGCTTCTGCTCAACCACGTACGGCTATCGGTTATGATGCTACAAACAATAAATTGATATTCTTTGTTTGTGAAGGGCGTCAGATGACAGATGGTGTAGCAGGTCTTACTACCGCTCAGGTTGCAACGATACTCAAAGCGTTAGGTTGCTCAGAAGCTCTCAATCTTGATGGCGGCGGTTCTTCTTGCATGCTTGTCAATGGTAAAGAGACGATCAAACCTTCTGACGGTAAAGAACGTTCAGTACTTGATGGATGTTTTATTAAATAAATTCATAACTGAAAAAGATTTTAATGAATCGTCTATTTCTTAATATATTAGCATGGCTTTGTCTTGTGACAGTTTGTTCTTGCAGTAGCGGCAATTCTTCTAACGAAAATAACGGAGGAGGAAATGGCGGCGGAACGACAGTTACGGCAAAGCCACGCTATATTTGGATTGATGCGGCTGCCAATTTCTCGGAATTTGCCAATAGTAAGGACAACATCCGACGTGATCTGACAAAAGCTAAAGAAGCCGGATTCACAGATGTAGTAGTTGATGTTCGGCCTACAATGGGTGATGTGTTGTTCAAAAGTTCGTATGTCGATCAGGTTACTAAACTGGATTATTGGGCAAGCGATGGATCATACAAGTTCTTTCAGCGCACTGCCACATGGGATTATCTGCAGGCGTTTATAGATATTGGTCATGAACTTGGGCTGAAAGTTGATGCCGCTATCAATACTTTTATTGGAGGGAATCTCTATCCTTACGGTTTAGGAGAACAAGGAATGGTATTTCGCGATGAAAATAAGAAATCGTGGGTTACGACACTCAATATCCGTAAGGGACTTACTAACGAAATGGACTTGACTACGACCGATCCTACCGATGCCTATTATTATGGTACTAAATTCTTGAATCCATGTAATGACGAGGTGCAACAGTTTGTACTCAATTTGATAGGTGATCTTTGCCAATATAATATTGATGCCTTGTTTCTTGATCGCTGCCGCTTTGATGACTTACAATCTGATTTTTCGGATGAAACGAAACAAAAGTTTTTAAGCTATATAGGCAAGTCATCAATAAACTTTCCCGCTGATATTATGGACCCGGGAACTACTTCGGCGCCTTCTTCACAGTCTCCCTATTTTAAAGATTGGCTGGCTTTCAGAGCTAAGACTATATATGATTTTGTAGGCAAGGTTGTGGCCAAAGTGCGTAGTATCAATAGCAATATTAAGGTAGGTGCTTATGTGGGTGCTTGGTATTCTACTTATTATCAGGTAGGAGTCAATTGGGCAAGTCCCAATTATCAGGTGCAAAGCTTTTATCCCCAATGGGCAAATGCCGATTATGCAAAATATGGCTTTGCCAATAAGCTTGATTTCCTTTTGTTGGGAGCATACGCATCGACAGACGCAGTATATGGAACTACCGAATGGACAATGCAAGGCTTTTGTAAGTTGGCAAAAGATATATTGAAAGGCGATGTTAAGTTTGCCGGTGGTCCGGATGTGGGTAATGCTACAGGATTCGAAAAGGGCGGACAAGAAACTGCTGTTACAAACAGCGTTGATGCATGTATTAACGCCGGAGATGGTTATTTCGTTTTCGATATGGTTCACGTACGCCAATTTAATTATTGGAATGCACTTAAAATAGGTATCGATAAATATTTGAATACAATTAAATAATATTAAAGATGGATAAGGTAAAGTATTTACAGAATTGGTCTGAGTCTTATAAAAGCGACTTAATAGGAAACATTATGCCTTTCTGGATGCAACATGGGTTAGATAGAGTTAATGGCGGTATTTATACTTGTTTAGACCGTGACGGTTCTTTAATGGATTCGACTAAATCTGTTTGGTTTCAAGGACGTTTTGCCTTCGTATGCTCGTATGCTTACAATAATGTTGAGCACAACGAAGACTGGTTGAGAGCTGCCAAAAGCACTATCGATTTTATCGAAGCTCATTGTTTCGATAAAGACGAACATATGTTCTTTTCGGTTACCGCAGAAGGCACTCCTCTCCGTAAGCGTCGTTATGTTTTTTCTGAGACATTTGCAGCTATTGCGATGTCAGAGTATGCTTTGGCAACAGGCGATAGCTCTTATGCCGAAAAAGCGTTGAAAATATTTAAAGATACTCTTCGCTTTCTCAACACACCGGGTTTCCTTGAACCTAAGTTTACCGAAGCTGTCAAGTTGCAGAGCCACTCTATTGTGATGATTCTGATCAATGTCGGTTCTCGTCTGCGCACTGTGGTTGATGATCCTACTATTACTCAACAGATAGATGAATCGATAGAAAAATTGCGTAAGTATTTTATGCATCCGGAGTATAAGGCATTGCTTGAAAGTGTTGGACCGAATGGCGAATTTGTTGATACCAATACGACCCGTACTATTAACCCCGGGCATTGTATCGAAACTGCTTGGTTCCTTATGGAAGAATCACGTAATCGCAATTGGGACAAAAAGATGCTCGATACGGCTCTTACAATATTCAATTGGTCTTGGGACTGGGGCTGGGATAAGCAATATGGCGGTATCATAAACTTCCGCGACTGCAAAAATCTTCCTCCTCAGGATTATTCGCAGGATATGAAGTTCTGGTGGCCGCAATGTGAAGCCATTATAGCATCGCTCTATGCTTATTTGGCTACCGGTGATGATGAATATCTGTATCGTCACAAGGTTATTAGTGAGTGGACGTACGCCCATTTCCCCGATGCCGAGTTTGGCGAATGGTATGGTTATTTGCATCGTGACGGTACCGTAGCACAGGCTGCCAAAGGAAATCTTTATAAAGGACCTTTCCATGTTCCTCGCATGATGACAAAGTCGTATGCACTTTGCCAGGATATACTGAAAACCTTATAATATTTTTATAAATACGATTTGTGCGCTGTATCGATTACTTGTCGATACAGCGTTTTTTCTTTATATATGGCAATTGTTCTGCAATGCATCGATTATGTCGGATCTGTTGATATTTAGAAAAGGATCAGTACGTTCTTTCGTTCATGTCCTTATATATCTTGCGACTCACGCCCGTGAGTCGCAAGTTTCGTCCTTATGTTTTTTCCGACTCACGGGCGTGAGTCGCAAGGTACATAATAAAGGAGAAATTGTTTCGTCCTTTTCGAGGCTAAAAACATTAAAGTGAATAGTGGTTCTACATATTTGCTTTTCTTTGATTGCTTGTGGTAAATGCGTCAGAAAATGAAGCATTTGGTAATAGTTTGGTGATGATGTAAGCAAAATAAAGTAAACAAGAAGATGAGAAAATATAAAATAATTCTTACTTTTGTCAAAGATAAATCTGAAAAATGAATAATAAACCTATTCTTTTGCAACTAAAATTAAAATAAAAAGAAGAGCATGCGGAAATTTCTATTCACATTAGTCGTAATGTGTTTCTTCACATTACTTTGCTTTGCACAAGATTCGCCACTTTGGTTGCGTCACTGTGCTATATCGCCCGATGGAGCTGAAATAGCTTTTTGTTACAAAGGTGATATTTATATTATTCCTTCTGCGGGCGGAAAGGCTCGGCAACTTACATCCAATCCTGCTTACGATACTGCTCCTGTGTGGAGCCCGGATAGTAAAACGATCGCTTTTGCTTCCGATCGGTATGGTAGTTTAGATGTTTTCGTTGTCAAGAGTGTAGGCGGTGAACCCCGCCGTTTGACTACATTTACTCGAGGCGAGATTCCATTGGCTTTTAAAAATAATACGGAATTGTTGTTTACCGCCAACGAAAAGCCTTCGACTGAAAGTATACAATTTCCTTCGGGACAGTTCTCTCAAGTGTATACCATTGATATCAATGGTGGTCGTCCTCAAATGGTTACATCTATGCCAATGGAAGATTTATCTATCAGTAAAGATGGTCAGACATGGCTGTTTCAAGATAAAAAAGGATACGAAGATACTTTTCGCAAGCATCATACATCGTCTATTACCCGTGATATATGGTCTTATATCCCTGCAACGGGGAAATATCAAAAGTTGACGTCGTTTAAGGGAGAAGATCGCACCCCTGCATGGTGTTCGGATCAACAATCGTTCTATTATTTGAGCGAACAAAACGGTTCGTTTAATGTATATAAACGAGGATTGAACGATGAGAATGCCGTTCAACTGACTCATTTTAGTACCAATCCGGTGCGCTATTTGAGCGCAAGTTCAGATGGACTGATGTGTTTTAGTTACGATGGCGAACTCTATACGATGCGCGAAGGAGCACAACCTCAAAAGTTAAATGTGCAAATTGTTGCCGATAATGATGAAAAAGATGTAATCAAACAAATAAAGTCCTCTGGAGCCACCGATATGGCTGTTTCTCCAACAGGTAAGGAAGTTGCTTTTATACTTAGAGGTGATGTTTATGTCTCGTCGGTAGACTACAAAACCACCAAACAAATAACAGACACTCCATATCAAGAGCGTAATATCGATTTTTCTCCCGATGGACGCAGTCTTGTATATTCTTCCGAGGTTGATGGATTGTGGCAGGTCTATCAGGCTAGTATCGTCAACAAAGAGGAAAAACAATTTTGTTATGCCACGCAGTTGAAAAAAGAGAATCTGACTAATTCGGATAAAACATCTTTTCAGCCATTGTATAGTCCCGACGGTAAGGAAGTTGCTTTCTTGGAAAACCGTGCAACCATTCGTGTGGTAAATTTGAAGACTAAGGAAGTACGTACGGTGATGGACGGTAAGTACGAATATTCTTATTCCGATGGTGATCAGTCGTATGTGTGGAGTCCCGACAGCCGTTGGATTCTGACCGATTATATTGGTATCGGCGGATGGAACAATAAGGATATTGCTTTGGTGAAAGCCGATGGTAGTGGCGAAATACACGATTTGACAGAAAGCGGTTATTCTGATGTAAGTCCTAAATGGGTGTTGGGCGGCAAAGCTATGATCTGGCAGAGCGATCGTGCGGGGTACCGCAGTCATGGAAGTTGGGGATCTGAAAGCGATGAATACATCATGTTCTTTGATGTCAATGCTTACGATCGTTTTATGATGAATAAGGAAGACTTGGCACTACTCGAAGAGCAGGAGAAAGTGGACAAAGATAAGAAAGAAAAAGAGGCGTCGGCCAAAAAGGGTGACAAGAAAAAGAAAGATGATAAAGACAAGAAGGAAGATAAAGAAGCAGTAAAACCTCTTGTGTTTGATTTAGAAAATTGCAAAGATCGTATCGTACGGCTAACGGGCAATTCTTCTTTCCTTGGTGATGCTGTGCTGACACCTAAGGGCGACAAGCTCTATTACATCACCTCTTTTGAAGATGACGGCGATCTTTGGATGCACGATCTGAAAGAAGACGAGACAAAAATTGTTCAAAAAGGAGTTGGCTATGGGCAGCTGTCGACAGATAAAGATGGAAAAAATATCTTTATGATGGGCAAGGGTAGTATGAAGAAAATTGATATTGACGGTAATAAAGTAAAGAACATCGAATTTGAGGCGTTTTTCAATTATCGTCCTATCCAAGAACGTACCTATATATTCAATCATATATGGAAACAGGTGAAAGAAAAGTTCTACGATCCTACCATTCGCGGAATCGATTGGGACGGATATCATAAGTCTTATGCCCGTTTCTTGCCCTACATCAACAATAATTACGACTTCCAAGATATGTTGAGTGAATTTCTTGGCGAACTGAATGGCTCGCATACCGGCGCTCGTTATTATGCTCCGGGAGCTGCATTGAGTGATGCTTCGCTTGGAATGTTCTATGATGACACTCATACTGGAGACGGATTGAAGGTGAAGGAAGTCATTCCGAAAAGTCCGTTGACATTGAAGAAGAATGATGTGAAGGCAGGATGTATCCTCATGAAGATAGATGGTATGCCTATTTTGAAAGGGGTGGATTATTATTCGTTACTCGAAGGCAAAACGGGTAAGAAAGTCTTGCTGTCGTTCTACAACCCTGAAGGTGGGAAAAACTTTGATGTTACGATAAAGGCTATCAGCTTGGGCGCAGAGAATGAATTGCTCTATCAGCGCTGGGTAGAACGCAATCGTAAGATGGTTGATGAACTCTCTGGAGGCAAATTGGGATATATTCATATCAAAGCGATGGATAGCTCTAGCTTCAGAACGTTGTATAGCGAGTTGCTTGGCAAATATCGTAATAAAGAAGCGATTATAATAGATACTCGCCACAATGGAGGCGGTTGGTTGCATGATGATGTGTGTACTTTGTTGAGTGGCAAAGAGTATACTCGCTATACTCCTCGCGGCCAGTATATAGGTAGCGATCCTTATAATAAATGGACTAAGCCCTCTTGTATGCTGATATGCGAAGATAATTATAGTAACGCTCATGGTACACCGTGGCTCTATAAAGAACTGAAGATAGGAAAACTGATTGGTGCACCAGTTCCAGGCACCATGACAGCTGTATGGTGGGAATCGCAAATTGATCCTACGATGGTATTCGGTATTCCCGAAGTCGGTTCATTGGATAATCGGGGACATTATTTGGAGAATCAAGAATTAGAACCCGATATTTTGGTATACGACGATCCAGCTGATTTCCAAAAGGGAAAGGATGCACAGATTGAAGCAGCTGTAAAAGAAATGCTTCGAGAAATATCGAAATAACGTAAAATAAAGACCTATTATCCCTGTGGAGACAGACTTGTCTTGCACAGGGATTTTTATTTATAAATGAATATTGTTTATCTTTTCATTGGGATGAATTTGGACTGTAAGATTTGAATGTAAAAGTGGAGCTTTAAAAAGTGGACTTTTGTAATGTTCAATGGAACAAAAATGCTATCTTTGTAGCATTCTATTACTACAAATGAAGAATATGATGATAAAAATAGTCGTGCGATTTGTTTCTAAAGTTACTTTGTGCTGTTTGTGTCTTTTCTTGTTTATAGAGAATGTATCCGCACAAAATTTATTACCTCTTGATTGGAATATAGCATTTAATAGTAATGCTTGTTTGTCTGCTCGTGGAGCTAAAACCCATTCGTCAGTATGTACTTTGCTTTCATGGGAACGCCAAGGGTATTTCGAAGGAGATGGTGATTGCACTCTTTCTGCGACATTTAATATAAAAGAGCTTCAGAAATCATATCTCTTGCTTGTACGGATGCAATGTGAAGTTCGAGATGTTAAGATTAATGGTAATTCTGTTGCCCAAAACATTAAAAATACTTTTTGGAGTAATCGGGATGCATACTCTACTATTCGTCTACCCAAAGGTGTATTGAGAAAAGGAGAGAATAAAATAGTAATAGATTGTTCATCTTTAGGTTATACGGGTGGAGTCAGCCATACGATGCTGGTATTGAAACCGCTGAATGGCAAAACTACGGAAAACATCCGTCTCTCTTTACCTACAGCCGATCATGTTTGTTTGGGTAATAATAGAGTGGTAACGATACATTATCAGACAGCTCGTCAGGCTACAGTAAGATTCCGAGTAGAAAACGACTTTCATCAATCTTATTTGGATAGCATCATAACTGTCTCGCCTCGTGATTCAATCATTAATATTGATTTGAACGAACTATGCAACACTCCCGGATTCTATCAAATGACAGCTGTAATGCATGGTGCCGGTTATTCGGGCAATGCTCAATGGATGGCTGTGAAACCCGAAGAAGTGGCTTGCGACAATCGCACGGCTATCGGTTTCGAAGATTATTGGAAGAAAGCAAAAGCTGAGTTGACTGCTATAAAACCTGAATTTAAGCTGCATCGAATAGATTCGCTCTGTCAGAAAAGCAAGCGTGACGTCTATATCGTGGAGATGCAATCGTTGGGCAATCTCACTGTTCGGGGCTATTATTTTGTTCCTCGTACTGCGGGCAAACATCGTGCGGTACTTCAGGTTCCCGGTTACGGTTCTGGATTTGAAAACCTCGAAGGCTTTTTGAAAGACGATACCGATAGGGCAGAGCTGGCTCTCTGTGTACGCGGGCATGGCATCAGTGCAGATGTTTTCAATCCCGGTTTTGGCGTCCCTGGAGTATGGGGATATAAGTTGTGCAACAGCGATAGTGTAGCCTATCGGGGTATCTATATGGACTGTGTTCGAGCTATAGACTTTCTTTCCAGCCGTCCCGAAGTGGATGCTCATTGTATAGGAGTGAAAGGTGGCAGCCAAGGTGGAGGACTTACATTGGCTACGGCAGCATTGTGCTCTGATAGAATTGCGGCTTGTGCCTATTTCGATCCATTCCCGTGCGATATGCGTCATCAAATACAAGTCCGTACCATTTGTCAGAGTGAGCTGAAACGAAATTTGGCCTATTATGGCAATCCCTGTTCTTTTCTTGAAGTACTTTGCGTACAAGATTTGATAGATACTCGTTCGTTTGCATCGAAAATAAAATGTCCGGTACTTTATACCCCCGCATTATTTGATGATGACTGTCCGGTAGAAGGTGGATTTGCGGCATACAACTTGATAACTTCCCCTAAAGAATACAAAGCATTTCCAAACGAAGGGCACGTGGAAGGTTTTACACATGAAGCAATGATAATAGGTTGGCTTGATAAGAAGCTGTCGGAATAAGAAGCCTACCTATATGATGCTTCAATCATCTTTTATGAATTTATGATCCTCTTTATGATTTGAATAAAAGAGTCCTTTTTGTATTTTGTCATCGATATGAAGTCGTTCATCAAAAGAATTTTATTTGTTTTGATGTCTGTTATAGCTTTGCATTGACAAAATATAAATATCATGTATGGACTTTTTTATCGTTTAGCTGTAATAGGAGTGTTTGCCGGTTCGTTTATACAAAGTATTCAGACGGATGGCAAGGTCGTCGGTCAAGTTACAACAGAAAATCAATCTTCTCTGGAAGGAGCACAAATCGTGTTGAAATCGTGTAAAGATTCTCTGGTTGTAAAGACTGCAATAAGTAATAAGGATGGTCGATTTGTATTGAAACATCTTTTTTCTGGTCGTTATATCATTCAAGTTTCCATGGTTGGTTATCAGAAGGAGGCTAGAACTATCTTTTTTAATGGTGAGGGCTCATTGTTAATAGATCCTTTTCGTTTGAAAATAGAAATTCAGCAATTGGGAGACATTGTTGTGACTGCAAGAAGAACACCTGTTGAAGTTTCCGCAGATAAAACCGTTATTAACTTGTCTACATTTAATTTAGGATCGGGAGGAAATGTATTTACCGTTATGCAAAATCTACCGGGCGTTCGTATAAGCAATGACGGAACGGTCTCATTGAATGGAAAGGGGCAAGCCAAGATTATGATAAACGGCAAGCTATCTTATATAGAAGGAATGGAATTGATGAGCTTTCTTAAATCTACTCCGGCTTCTTCGCTTGATAAAATAGAGTTAATTACTGATCCTTCTGTCAAATACGATGCTAGTGGAAATTCTGGCATCATTAATATCAAAACAAAACATGATAGACCTATGGGGTCAAGTATGACATTTTATTCGGATTATGAACAAGGGAAAAACGGAAGAATCAACAATAATGTTTCGGTTAGTAAGCGATGCGGATCATTTAATTTCCACTCTATGTGTGGCTATTATTTCGGAAAAGATTTCAATGAATTGTATATATACAGGATGTTCAATGATAATAATACTGCTTTTGGGCAAAATTCACATAGGTTTAGGACAGACCATAATTTCTATTATAATGCCAATATTAGTTATGATGTTTCTCGGAAAACTGTTTTCGAATGGTATGTTGATGGATATTCTTCAAAGCGGAGCGAAGATGGCAATATTCATTCTGGGTTTTACTCGTCTAAGGTAGATTCTACTCTTTTCTCTTCGACAGACAATTTATATAAGAGAAGTAATGTTAGAACCGGTTTGAACATGAATTATATGATAGATAGCATTGGAAAGAAGCTGAATGTCTCTGTAGATTATCTTCATTACTCGTTGAAGGAGGATCAATTTCATAATGATTTGTTTAATGTAACAGGTAGCTCTCCTTCGCAAGAATCTATTTCGAAAGGATATAAAGACGGAAAAATAAAGATACTTTCTCTCCAGTCTGATATCATTTGTCCGTATACAGATAAGTTTAGTCTGGAAGGTGGTATAAAGGCTACATTTGTGAAAGTAGACAATCTTTCTGAATATTATAACAAATCGAGCAATGATTGGCTACCGGATAATAGTTTAAGCAGTGCTTTCCTATACAACGAAAGCATTAATGCCGGTTATTTGGATGCTAAGCTCTCTGTTCGAAAAATGAATATTGAAACAGGCTTTCGTGTCGAATATACGGATGTCGTCGAGCATCAATATGACATAGGCGGCAAAGAAGACTATTCTTATCGAAAGTCTTATATTAATATTTTTCCCAGTCTCTGTCTGCGTTATAATTTGAGTGATATGCATTCGGTTAATTTCATTTATAATCGGCGAATAGACCGTCCTAATTATAGAGATTTGAATCCATTTATATATATCTTTGACGCTTATACCTATGAACAGGGTAATATCTCGTTAAAGCCTCAGTTTAGCAACAATTTTAATGTCTCTTACATTTTTCGGAAAAACTATTCACTTCATCTCTTTTATAGTACTACTGTAGATGCAATTATAAAATCGTACAAAACAATAGGGGATAGTAAACGAATTTATGTGATGCCTATGAATATGTCTGGAAACAAATCTTACGGCGTGAGAGTACAGATAGGCCGTCTAGCTTTGCTTAAACATTTCAATACTAGCATTTATTCGGCAGTAGTCAGAAACGATTATAGATGGATTGAAGATGATGTTTTCAAAGAAAATAATCGTACTACGTTCTTGTTTAATTTGAATAACAGAATCGATTTTGGTAAAGATTGGTCGGCTGAATTATCTGGCTTTTACAATTATAGAATGGCTTTTGGACAGATAACTTTAGCTCCTATGTGGAAGATATCAATGGCTATCCAAAAAGATTTTCTGCAAAAAAAGGCAACAATCACTCTTTATTCAAATGATCTTTTCAATTCGTATGTTACAAAAGCAACGGGAGTATTTTGCGGCACATTAGCAAAAACCCGAGAAAGAGATGTAGACCGCTGTATAATAGGTATATCTTTTGTCTATAGATTGAAAAGAGGTAATGCGACTAAAAATTTTAAGAATAAAGAGGATGTTTTTGATTCAAAAAGAGTAAATTTGTAAAATAAGTTGAGATTTTTGTTATGAAACGCTATCGTGTCTGGTTTTGGATTTCGCCGATAATCTGTGCTATCCTTGTTATGGTTAGCATTAGATTAGTCAGTGATACTCCTACCGGTTATAAATTTTGGGAAAGGCCTATTGAAAAGAATTTAATAGAAGATATATCTGCTATTATTCTGGCCTATATCTTTCAATATGTAGTTTACTTTTTTCTTAAAAGGAATCTTCGTACAAATGAATTCAGTTTAAAAAGATTGTTAGTAGAATATTTATATGTACTACTTATAGGCGTTATCATTATTAATCCCGGTCTTATTATTATTCATTATCTTACTAAAGACCCTCCAGGATTGGATGATTTTGTGATTGCAACAATGATCTTTGTTCTATATACTCTTATCTTTTATTCTGTTTTCAGAGGGAAGCAAATTTTAGATGCTTATGTTAGTGAGAAATTGCAAGTACAAAAGATTAAGAATGTACAGATGCAAGCAGAGTTAAAGTTTTTGAGAGCACAATTTCATCCTCATTTTTTATTCAATGTGTTGAATACTATTTATTTTCAAATAGATGAAAAGAATGAAGAGCCTCGAAATACGATTGAAAAATTGTCAGATTTATTAAGGTATCAGTTGTACGATACAAATTGTTTAGTATATCTAAAACAAGAATTTGATTTTATAGATACGTATATCGGTATTCAGAAATTAAGAATGAAAGATTCGTTGGAGTTGGATATTTCGTTTGATGAACAACTCTTTAGTAAACAAATCTATCCACTTCTTTTGTTCCCTTTTGTAGAAAATGCATTAAAATATGTCGGAGGTGAATATTGGATCAAAATAGTGGCTCGGTTGAAGGATGATCATTTGTGTTTTGAAGTCGTTAATGCTATACCTAATGTATCTGAATCGAAAAGAACACGTAAAGGAATAGGATTAGAGATGTTGAGGAGACGCCTTCAGTTGTTATACCCTCAAAAATATGAAATGCAAACGGATAAGATGTCCGACAAATATATAGCAAAACTAACCATTAAATTATAATATGATATTGAAGTGTGTTGTTACGGATGATGAGCCGATAGCTAGGAAAGGGCTTTTGGGCTATATTGATAAAATTGATTTTTTGGAAGTTGTAGCTGAATGTGAAAATGCATTGCAATTGAATCGCATATTGAATACTCATTCGGTTGATCTTATTTTTCTGGATATAGAGATGCCCTATATCTCGGGTATTGAATTATTGTCGAGTCTTGTCAATCCTCCTAAAGTTATTATTACAAGCGCCTACGAACAGTATGCTATTAAAGGTTACGATTTGGATGTTGTAGATTATCTCTTAAAACCTATTCCATTCGAACGGTTTTTAAAGGCAACCAATAAAGTCTACGATATTATAGTGAACCAGCATAAAAACATAGAACGATTCGATTATTTTTATGTCAAGACCAACCAGAAATACGAAAAGATAGATTATAAAGATATTTTGTATATTGAAAGTGTTGAGAACTATGTTACTATTCAAACGATTGCTTTGAAGATTGTTACGCATGCTACATTAAAAAGTCTTTTAGAGAGATTGCCAGCCACTATGTTTATACAAACTCATAAATCTTTTATTGTTAATATAGAGAAGATTCTCACTGTTCAAGGAAATACGTTGGGCGTTGCAAAATATAAGATTCCGATATCTCGAACGTTCAAGGAAGATGTTTTGCGAGTTGTTCTTCAGAATCGCTTACAAGTCGATTGAATGTTATATCGTGGATGGCTCTAAGCATTTTAGAACTTTCAATAATTGTAATGCATGAGTGAAAATAAATGAAATTATTTTCTATTCTCTTCTACTTCCATTATCTTTGTTGCGTAATGGAAAAATTTCAAGTTCATATATTGGGTTGTGGTTCGGCGCTGCCCACTACGCGTCACTTTTCTTCTTCACAAGTCATTAATTTGCGCGAAAAGCTTTTTATGATAGATTGTGGTGAAGGAGCGCAATTACAACTACGAAAGTCTCGGTTGAAATTTTCTCGTTTGAATCATATATTCATCTCTCATCTTCATGGCGATCATGTATTTGGATTGATCGGATTGATTTCTACTTTCGGACTGTTGGGACGTACTGCCGAGCTTCATATCTTTTCTCCTGCAGGGTTGGAGAAACTGTTTTCTCCTTTGATGGATTTCTTTTGTTATAAACTTCCGTTTAAAGTGATCTTTCACGAATTTTCTTCTTCCGAATCGGCTATTATATTCGAAGACCGTACCGTTGAGGTTCATACTATTCCTCTTTCGCACAGACTTCCTTGTTGCGGTTTCCTTTTTAAAGAGAAGAAACTACCAAATCATCTGAAAAGAGACATGGCCGATTTTTATCGTGTTCCGATGAGTCACTATAATTTAATAAAGAATGGTGCCGACTTTACGACAGATGAGGGCGAAGTGATACCCAATGAACGATTGACAGTTCCTTCTTACGAACCACGTTCATACGCTTATTGTTCGGATACTCGGTATCTTCCTAAAATAGTGCCGTTGATTGACCAAGTAAATTTATTGTTTCATGAGGCCACTTTTGATGATAATGATATTGCTCGTGCCAAAGAAACGTATCATTCAACAGCTACTCAGGCTGCCATGATTGCTCGTGATGCTCATGTCGGGCAGCTTATTATTGGTCATTTTTCAGCGCGTTATGAAGATGAAACTCCTTTGCTCAATGAGGCTCGGGAAACTTTTCAGAATACAGTGTTGGCTTATGAAAATATGTGTATAGACGTTTAAAGAATATCAAATGAGAAAAGGCATTATACCATCTATACTACTTCTTGTAGCCTTTATGATAATGGCTTTATCTTTTATTTCATGCAGGGGACTATGGAAACATTCGGATATAGATTCTGCTTTTGTTCGCCAAGTCATTAGCAATGTAGCATCTGTACGCTATTCCAGTCCATCTCGCGATTCGGCTATGATAAAATATTATGGCGGAGGTGGAGAGTTCATTTGGATCTCTGCCGATGGTGCGAAACGTCAGAAAGTCTTTATTCACTTTCTTCGTGATTTAAAACGCCATGGAATTCGTCCGGAATTGCTTGGCTTAAACAATATATTAGATGCAGAACGAAATTGGCGGCGGTGTGAGCCCAATGAAAGTGATCATCGGAATTTATGCGCTGCCCGATTGGAATATCTGTTAACTCGAACCTATCTTTGTTACGTTAATGGTTTGCAATACGGTTTTGTTAATCCGGCTCCTATCTATAATAATCTGTATGAAGATTTAAGTGCCTATCCGGATACGATGCCACCGCCTGCCAGTCGTAAAAAGAAAATGTTTCATCTATTTAATATTCCATTGAAGCATCCCACAATGAAATTTGACTTGGAGATGCTCGAAGGAATCAAGTCACGTCCGGTACAAACTCTGTCGGATATTCAACCTCGTACTTTATATTACAAAAAGCTTCAAACCGAACTGATGCTATCGCATGATAGGCAGAAGTCGGAATGCCTTTGTGCCAATCTGGAACGAGCTCGTTGGAAATTCCGTCAATTGATGGGGAAACGATATGTCTATGTCAACACGGCAGCTTTTATGCTCAAAGCTGTCGATCTTGTAAAGGATACTCTTTTCGAGATGAAAATTTGTTGTGGCTCATTTCAGCATAAATCGCCGATGCTGACTTCAGGTCTTACTTATTTTGAATTGAATCCTACGTGGAAAATACCACCCAAAATCATTCGCAAAGAAATGATTCCCGCTTTTGTTCGTGATTCGGATTATTTCTGTCGCAATAATATTCGGGTTTTCGATAAAGAAGGACATCAATTAAATTCAAAGCGTATCAACTGGTCTAAATTCCTGAAGGGAGGTATTCCTTTTCGATTGATACAAGATAGCGGTGAGGCGAGTGATTTAGGTCGAATAATTTTTAGGTTTCCAAATCCTTTTTCTGTATATTTGCACGATACTTCATCTCGCGGTACATTTGGGCGTGAAGAAAGAGGAGTAAGTCATGGTTGTATTCGTTTGCAACGTCCGCTGGATTTAGCCTATTTCGTTCTTGGTTATCCGAAAGAAGAGAAGATGGATCGTATTCGTCTTTCTATCGATCAGGAGCCTCAGACGGAAGAAGGGAAAAAAATGAAAGAGAATGGGCTTAATATGGGGCGCCGTTTTTATGGCTTTAATGCCATTCCGTTGTTTATTGACTATCGTACGGTGTATTTGGCCGCCAATCATTCATTGGTGTATTGTAACGATCATTATGGATTTGACAAACCGCTCGATAGAGCTATTAATCACTTGAAATACTGAATGGTATGAGTAAAGTAGTGATGTATAATGAAGAGGAAGTATTGGATTTGCTGAAGAATGAAGAAACGCAACGCAAAGCTTTCACAATGGTTGTTGAGCGTTATAAAGAGCAGCTTTATTGGCAAATCAGAAGGGTAGTACTGTCGCATGACGATGCTAATGATCTTTTGCAAGATACTTTTATTAAAGCCTGGAGTAGTATCAATCTCTTTCGCGGTGACGCCAAGATGGCTACGTGGCTTTATCGTATTGCGATGAATGAATGTATTACTTTTCTTAATAAGCAGAAAGCCCAAGCAGAATTGAGTCTTGATAATCCTGATGCCGGTATGGCACAGAAACTTGACTGTGATATTTATTTTAATGGCGACAAAGCACAGCGTTTATTGCAAGAAGCTCTTCTGACACTGCCTGTCAAGCAACGAATGGTATTCAACATGAAATACTATCAAGAAATGAAATATGAAGAAATGTCCGACATCTTCGGTACGACAGTCGGTGCTCTTAAAGCTTCTTATTTTCATGCCGTAAAGAAAATACAGAAATATATAGAATTAAACTATTAAACCTTTTTAGAAAATAGAAGTCTAAACAATATAAAGACGAGAAATTTGAAGTTATAGTCATGAAAGAAGAAAACGAATTACTTAAACTGGTAGGTAAGGAAAATCCTTTTAAGGTTCCCGAAGACTACTTTGACGATTTCACTACACAACTGATGGACAAACTACCGGAGAATCCTGAAACTATAGAAACTAGGCCTGTTACTAAGTGGGTGAAAATGAAACCGTACATCTATATGGCCGCTATGTTTATTGGAGCTGTATTGATGGTTAAAGCTATTCATTTGGTTGGAGGAGATCGGTCTGCCAAATCGCAGAAGTCTGCTATCTCAACTGAATTGACTCAAGATAAATATATTGATGAGACTGTAGATGCTTCGCGTCTTGATGGCTATCAATTATATTCTTTTTTGTCCGAAGCGAATGAAGAACCTGGTAAATAAATGTAGTCATGAAGAAATATCTTTTATCATTTGTATTGTTTTGGACGCTTGTTCCGTTCTCTTTTGCTCATGAGGGTGGTCCGCGTCTATCTCCTGCTGAATTTAGAGCTAAATTGCAGGAATTTATTATTAGAGATGCCGGATTAACCGATGATGAAGCTGCAAAATTCTTTCCAATCTACTTTCAGTTACAGGAGCAAAAGCGTACCATCAACGATAAATCGTGGCAGTTCGTTCATCAGGGTGATGTGGAAAATCTTTCCGAACCCCAGTACAAACAGATTCTTGATGGAATATCGAATAATCGTATTGCTATAGAAAAATTGGAGAAAGAATACAATTATCGCTTTCACAAGGTTGTCTCTTATAAAAAAATATTACGTATTCATCGTGCTGAAATAAGATTCAATAGATCCTTGATTAGAGAAATGCGCAACAAACGTGAAGGGCGTTAAGCCTATTTTTTGCTTTTATTGCTACTATGGGGTTTGATTTGTTTTGGAAGATGATTTGTCTTTTCTATCCATTCCGAAGCACTTAAAACAAAACTTGGTAATCCAGCCTGCATTTTAAAGTGGTCAAATTCGACCACTTTAAAGTGTGGGTTATGAATCATTTCCCAAGTACCTAAGAATTCAATGGTATATCGATTGCGAATCCAATTCTTGATTACATCAGCAGCTCGACTTTCTCCTTCTTTGGCATTGGCCATATCTGTAAGAGAGATGAAGTCCTGATTATTCACGTTCAGAATTGTTATCTCTGTATTTTGAACTGTTATCTTAGCCATTTTCTTAAAATTATATTACCTCCCAAACGCATAATCGCGGAGACGCTTACTAGAAAATTAAGTTTCGAAAACATATCCGTCACGTCAAACACCTACCAATCAATATATTATGTATGGAAGAGGCTAAAACGGGACCTGAAAAAGGCATTATTTGTCTGTCATACAGCTATTTATGAAAGTTGGATCTCGCAATTGTCACTGTTTTCCGTCGGCACAACGCCCCTGATAGCGATCATATGCGAACGACCGAATAGACAGAACCGGAATGACTGTGTCTGCTTTCTACGCCGATCATTGCCAAATGGCGGGCGAACAGATGAATCGAAATGTCGCGCATCGTAGCCGGACTGACCTTGCGCATGTTCTCATATAAGAGATGAATGCTATACTCCTCCACCCGTTCACCCTTACGGGGAAGACGGAACAGACTGAAGAAAAGTCCTTCTTCGTGCGGTCGACGATAAAAACGTTTATTGCGTTCCGTAATCAAAGCCTCTTCGTGAGGGGGATACCAATAACGGGCTCCACCGCGCAGTTCCGTTTTGAGCTGTGCATACAATTGTTTGTACGAAATTTTGAATTTACCGATACGGTCTTCCAACTCGATCGGGAAAAAACGGCGGCTCCCCGTCGGATCGGTAAGGATATCCGCATGGTTGGAAGTACCGATAAACGAAGCCATCCGGTCGAAGTGTTGATAGCCTCCACGATAAGGTTTGGCGATATTTATTTGAGGAAGTTGAATCAAATTCTTCAACCGTTCCATTTGCGAGAGAGAATACTTACGAATCTCGTCCAAGTTGACAAGGGCAAACTTCGCCATTACTTTCGAAGCGGATTTGGATTCGGTGTCAAACTCTTCTATAAAATAAGAACGAAGCACGGGGGGAAGCAGCATACGGCAAAAAGACGATTTCTTCGTCCCGTGACGTCTATGTATCAGCACAGGCACCATACTGTTGCCGAATTTGGTGCACTTTTGCATCCATTGAGCCACCATGGCCAACAACCACCGACGAAAGACCATATTCCACAAGTTGTCATCGCTTATTCGTCCCGCCAACTCTTTAATCCGATCCCTGCCATCCCATGGGGGAAGGACGTTGATGTACTCCTGTATGGGGTTATAGGCCGGAGTGAATGAAGATTCGATGATACGCATCACATCCCGATCAATACAATCGACGCCCGACTCTAAAGCCGATAAAACAATATCGTTGCGAACGCGTCGGTCCATTTCAACAAAATCGTGTTGCCATTGGCGCGCTCTACATTCGTACGTATCCGCCACGATGTTGTAACGAAAGTCATAGTGCTCCGTCAAAAACACTTTTAAACGTTCCATGATACCTTTCAAAAAAGGCTCTTTTACTCCATCGGCAGCAATGCCGTTTTGCATGTTTAATTTCATATCGTTATTAATTTGATGAATTTTCGGCAAATATATAACACGATAAAGGGGTTTTCCAAATATCTGTAAGTACCCCCCTGAGGTCTGTGAGACATACGGACGAAAGTTGGTTCACGTCAGAAAGATTTTATATTTTTGTCCTGAGAAGAATGTCGTTCCACATATGTGATTCGATCAACTCACATATGTGAGTCGATCGTTCCATATATGTGAGTTGATCGAATCACATATGTGGAACGACAAAACCTTAATGAACCAACAAAAATATCTTAAATACGATAATCCTGATTCAATAAGATGTGTACAAAACACCTTCTCACAGAGAAGAAGAGCCCGACCATTTTCATGCACGGGCGGTAAGCAAGGGAGTTTCTATACGGTGCACACACCACAGATACCGAGTGATGAGATAGGCGAAGCAGACGATCCACGTTTCATAACAAGCTAACAATGAGTAAGATGATGCCTTTTTGAGGTCCCAAAAATAGACCTCGCCTGTATATATAGCTCATAGCCAATAGGATAATATGACGGAAAGAGTTTTAAAACTTTTTTCCGAAACATAAGAAGCATTCATTTTTAGTTCAGGATAAAAAGAAAGGTAAAAAGCTATTCAAATAGATTCGGCATTATCTCGGGGAGTGAAATAATGCCGAACTTTGTTTTACTCCATTTTAATTTCGCAACATTAAAGAAACACCTGTATATTAGTTAATATATATTATAAATGGTAGACAAATAGTTATTAGAGCATAAATAAGAAGTTAATATTTAGAAATATATAGGATCTATATAATATTTCCATTTATTTTAATTAATAAAAACACTCTAATTGTGTTGAACATCATTACCATTTAATGATACTATCATATAAAAGAAGACTCTAAAAGACATTAGCCAAAAGCTATAAATGCATTCCATTCTTATACTAATACATAAATGAAAAGACTTTGCATAAAATCATTCGTTATTACTATCTATCTCACAGTATTTGCGTTAGATGTTTCGGCGTATAATATATCAGGGCGAATAATAGACGAAGCGAACAAGAATGCTCTTCTTGGAGCAAAAGTAACCTTAATGAAAGACTCAATCCATATCTTATCACAATCGGAGACTGATAATAAAGGGCTTTTTAAATTCTCCAACATAAATATATCTGATATGATTGTGAAAATATCATATTTGGGATATAAAACAAAATATACCATAATATCGAATAACAATAACGATATGGACCTTGGTATAATAACATTAAAACAAGATGGAATTATTCTTAATGAAGTCACCGTTACCAGCTCAAGAGTGATTGAAAAAGCTGATCGATATATTATTCTTCCATCAAAGCAAGAAATAAGTCGCTCAGCCGAGACTCTGGGTTTACTTAGTGAATTGAGAGTAAAAATGCCGGGACTTATAATAAATGAAATGCTAAAGACTATAACAATAGATGGAAACACACCGATATTTCAGATCAATAGCAAAGAACAACCGCTTTCTAAGATATTGACACTAAATCAAAATAATATATTACGCATAGAATATCGTAATTCCCCCGATATTAGATATGCCGACCGTGGTGCTTCCGGCATCATTAACTTTATAATGAAGCCATCACAAGAAGGTAGTGACTTTTCTGCACAACAAAGCAGCTCTTTAACAACGTTTCGTAACAATGCACAAGTATGCGCTTCCTATTATCATAAAAAATCAGCATGGACATTTAGCTATGATAACATACTACGTCATAGCAATAAACAATACACCAATATCAATGAAGAATTTATAGGAAGAGAAGAGCCTATAATACGCCAACAGAAAGGACTACCATCTAACACTAAAGATTTTGATAATAATTTTTCGTTAGATTACACTTATATGCACGATACGAACACAATGTTGTCTGCCACTTTTAGCTTGAGGTATCACAATATAAAAGACAAGACAAACAACAACGTGAAAGAGATTATGAATGGAACATCAAGTACGTATGAGAAGTATTATAACAATCATTCTGAATCTACGAAACCTTTACTTAATATCTATTTCCACAAGACAATTAAAGACAAGCAATCAATAGAAATAAATGGTGTCGGATCAACCTCAAATGGCAATTATAGCAGAGGAATGGATTACACAACAGATTTCAACCAAGAAAATAGAACTAATAACAAGAGCTGGGTTGCAGGCGGTGAAGTTTTATACGCCATTTCATTTAAAAACATGACTACAAAATTCGGGATAAACTACACCCACAATTATGCACAAAATGGATACTCTGAAAATGGAAATAATATAATAACTGATAAACTGAAAAAAGATAATATGTATCTATATAGCAATATAGTTGGTAACTGGAAAAAGACAAGTTATACTATAGGAATTGGAACAAAGTATTTTCACTCGGCCGATATGTCTATTAGCAAGTCTTATTTTAGACCTAAGGCTATCGTTACGATCAATTATCCACTATACAAGCATTGGAATGTCAATTATCTTTTCATGTATGATCCATCTTTACCTTCCTTGTCAAATTTTTCAGAAGTCGTCCAGACGATAGACGATATATCCATTCAAATGGGAAATATCGGTATAAAGCCAAGCATTTGGACGAGAAATCGCATCTCGCTAAACTACAATATTGGTAATTTATATGCTTCAAGTCAAGCTAGCTATAGCCACACAAAAAATCCCATAATATGGTCTTACCAATTTATATCAGATAAAACAAATCCGTATTATAATAAATTTATGCGCCGCATCGAAAACGGAAATTATGATAAACGTATCAATTTGGAATTAAATCTAGGATATCAGAATCTATTCCAGCACATCACCTTATCGGCTACCGCTGGATGGGATAAATATAATATTTCAGGTTTAGAATACTCCGGCAAAGATTCTCATTTCTACATATCAACATTTTTAAATGCCTATTGGGGAAATTGGACAGCATTTGCTAATTACACAATATCACCTCAATACAATCTTGATGGTGTCACTTTCTGCAGCAATCCCCGTTATAACTATATTGGGGTGAAATATAATTTGAAAAAATGGAATTTTGGCTGTAGTGTAATCAATCCTTTCACTAAAAAAGGATTTTATCAAAAAGCCCGAACTATTTCAAGAATAAATCCATCATCAACAGAATATTATATAAAAGATTTTGCCAATATGGTAGAGCTAAGCATAAAATACCGTATAAACTTTGGCAAAGCACTCAAAAAAGCAAATCGTTCTCTACAAAATAGTGGTTTAGATACAGGCGTAAATATTGATTACTAGTCATGAATGAATGGAAAGTGCGATTGCTAACTACATCTAATTCAATGTTGGCTTTCAATATCTTGCAGATTTGCTATATCGAAGTAACCATTAGGATTAATAGTATTTTTCAATGCCACCAAACCCTTTTATTATTCTATTCTCTTTCGTTTTATTGATAAAGTTGTTTAATCGCTTTTCAAATTCTTCAGGGCGTTTCCTTGCAGCTTCAATATATGCAATTCGGATACGTTTATATGCATCAGAAAAATGTTGATAGTTCTGCCATACTATTTGATCTTCCTTCAGACTGTCAATTATATCATTTGGAAAAAGAAAAGGATCAGCCAATACCTTTCGTATTTTATCCTCAAATTGAGGATGTATCATTTTATTCTCCAATAGCCATTTTAGTCTTTCTTTATTGGCTTGCGAATATGTACTTTTAGGGCTTCTAGGCGTGAAATGTTGGATTTTGTGTTCTTCATCAAGCGATTTTATGGTACTGTCAATCCACTCGAAGCAAAGAGCTTCTTCAACGGCGTCATTGTAGGTGATACCTTTCTCCCCCGACGATTTAGAAGGAAACACAAACCAGATTTCGCTTTTGGTTTCAAAGTTTTCTGTCAGCCACTTCCTCCAATCTTCGCGATTTTCAAAGTACTTCACTCTATTGTCTGCTGTCATAATAGGTCATTCAAACGAATTATTGTGCAACCTTTACTTTCATAATAATGAAGCATTTCGTCAATCTTTCTTTTATCATAACTCGTAACGCAATCTGATAAGACATTCACTTTATAATTTGCCTTACTCAAATTATAACAGGTTGATTTGACACAAGCAATTGCATCTGCTCCTGTTATGTAGAATTCATCTATTCCGTTTTTATCAATAAAGTCTGCAAACCCCTCACTACTTAATGCATTCCCTTTGTATTTTGTGAAAACATTTTCCGATACTATTTTCAAATCCGACACTAATTCAGCGCCGTGTGTATTGGGTTTAAAAGTCCTTGTGCCAGCTGACAAATTTTCGTGTCTTATATAAACGACATAAACATCATTATTAACTGCCCAATCTATGGCTTTATTTATATTATCAATTACATCCTTGTAATTCTTTGTTATATCATTTTGAATATCTATTATTACTAATGCCTTTTCCATTTCCTTTGTTTTTGTATCCTATTCAGACGATTTTAGTTATATATTTAGTGGATATAGAAAGGTCTCTTGCATCGACTTACACTTTTATTAATTTATGCAATCCATTCTACCGTTTCGGTTCAAGCAACCTTATGACAAAAGCAAAGGTACAAAATTGTTGTATCAAGGCACGTATACACTCTATTATTTTTTATTTAAACATTATGATACTTCTAATATGATTTTTTCTGCGTCAATAAATAACGAGCATATTGCTCACCCCAATTAGGATATAATTCATTGGGGGCTTTAAATGTTTTAAATTTCTCCAAAGCTTTCTCCAAAATATTTTTCGCAGCATCATAACCGCCACCATATTCTTTGGGAGTATTTAATATGGATTGTCCGAGTAACAGACAAGCTCTGGGATTATTCGGTTCGCTCTCAACAGCTTGATTGATGTATTCAGATGACTTTTTCCCCTCTGTCATCCAATTATGTTGGGGATCTAGTAACAATCTTGCTGTTGCAGCATAACTTTTTAGACACAAAATCTCGCATTTATTTCCACCTCTTAGAAGAGCCATATCCAATAATTTATCAGCCTTATTAGCAAGATTCTCACTTTCTTTAGAAGTTCGAAGGGCTTTCATAGAGCAACAATACGCTGCATAATAATAGGGCAGCCATTCTTTAGTCTCTACATTGCCTATTCTTTCGAATTTGGAACCAATGACTACAAATTCATCGTAATTAGTTCCGACAGAATTTGTTTCTTTAATTAACGTTTTCATATTCAACTTAAACTTTTGATTACTCGTTTGAGCCTCAATTCCCATCACAAAAAATAATGTGATAGAAAAAATCAATAACCCTTTTCTGTTCATCATATTTAATTTATTAATGAGTTAATAATTTCACTTCTACGGTCGAATCCTAAATTTAAAAACAAGGAAATGACGAAACTCTGCTTGATAGGAGATGATAACTTTTCCAACTCACCTTGATTATTCATTAATTGATAGCCAAGTGTAGAATTATTATTCAAAATGTTGGGTATGGACAAAGACAGAACACCCCGTATTTTCTTTATATTAAATAAATAATTGTACGAGAAATCTATAGAATGAATGTGTGGAATATCTTTTATATTATTATTTTCATTAATAAGAAAAGGCATCGAAGAGCGATATGAATACGAAATTCCCAATTGGGAAGTAATATTAGGAATATAATATTTCAATACGCATGAAGCATTGTGTTTGGCAGCAAATGAAGGACAAGCGTAATGCCCGCCATAAAAATAATCTCTTTTTGTATCCAGAAATGAATAAGAGAAAGTATAACTGAAGTTTTTTAATGTCCGCGCATCTTTCCAAAAGATATCAAGCCCTTTGGCATAACCACTCCCATCACTCACAACTATAGGAACACCTGACAAATTATTCTGTCGAGGTAATTTTTTGAAATTCTTATCGAAGAGCTGTACTCTTAAAAGATAATTATCATGAATACTAAATTGATATGTGAAATTATATTGGGAACTTCTCGAATAATTGGCAGGTTGAAGTCCGTAAGTTAAAAAAGTATTACCAACCTGACTATACATTCCTACCCCTAAACTAAGCGAATGTTTTTCGCCAAGATTATAAGATAAAACCCCTCTCGGCATAAAAAAGGCCTTCTTATAATAAGTAGAATACTCTTCTCTAAATCCAACTTTCAACGATAAAGAGCGATACAATTTCATCATAGATGACAGATAGCTCCCAAATACTTGTTCGTTAAAATGATTGGCATTGTATCCCTGTCTCTGATTAAAATAATCAAGTCCAAAACAGATTCTATAATTGCCCAAAAACGTATTTATCTTTGCGTGTAATTGAAACATTACGTCATCCGTTGTATCCCTTGATGCAGTTCCAACGTCAACAGCATCTACCAACAGTTTGTTTTTCTCTTTAGAAAAGCCCGATGAGAATTCGAGCTTAGTTTTTTCATCAAGAAAATATTGATAGCTAAGGAGGTTCATCATATAAAAATTACGAACCTTATTATTTATAGACAACTGCTCTAGAGATTGACTTATTCCTTTATTATCTTTAGAAACAGTAGATAAGAATGTAATACAATCGTTTTGCCTGATCTTTTTCTGAAACCGCAAAGTACCATCTAAAGCGCTATTATCAGAAGTAAATTTCCAACCTTTTTTCAGAAACATCGGATAATATAATGTCGGATTAGAATAAGTGAAAGCGCCTTCTAGATAGGCTGTCTTATTTGAAAGTAATGTTCCCGCATTGGCTGTCGCATATACCGGAGAAAAACCGAGACCAAATATATTCTCATCTGGTATGTCATTAATTTTAAGCTCAAGAGAACCACTAATTGCATTTCCATATTCAACGGGTATATCTCCTGTACTGAAGTTCATTCCTTTAAATAATCCGGTTTCATATCTTGCTCTACCTGCTATGTTGCTAATCCCTTGCGTAAAGAAATTTTTCACCGTAACACCATCAATAGCCACAACCGTTTCATCCGAATTTCCACCTCGCACAAAGAAGCCGGCTTTGTCGTCGATATTTTGAAGTCCGGGCGTAGTCCTAAGAGCAAACGACAAATCTCCATTTGAATGAGGATTTGTATACACATCCAATTTGGAAATTGCAACGGTTTTGTTCTTACTATATCCGATAGCAGAAGCAGTCACAATGACTTCGTCCAAAATGTTATTCTTTTCTTTCATTTGTATCCGCATAGGCATGCCCTGAAAAGAAGAATCCAAATTTATCTCCACACTGACAGATTTATAATTGATGTGAGAGAATTTCAAAAACATTTTTCCTTTCTCGTAAGTAACAAAAGCAAAATAACCTAAAGAATCAGAAGAAGCTCCATCGTATGTATCACCCAATTGAACATTTACATTACTTATCGGCATACCATAAATATCCATTATATGTCCGCATATCTTATATTGGCAGAAACCTTTGGTACAAAACATGCTCAACACGAGAAAAATCAAAAATCTTTTCATAAGAGACATCGCTTTATATATATTATCATACCACCTTGCAGAATATGTCATAGCTTAGCCATTCCTGTGACTCTCAATCCATCATGCCCAAGTTGAATATCACTTGCTATGGTTCGCCTTCAGAATTTACTTTATCTTATATGCCACCGAGAACATCACATAGTTTGGAATGCTGTTGTACATTGTCTCTGTACGTCCCTGAGCATTGACGATGTATTGCATGCTGGAAATCTCGTGCAATATGTCGTAGGCGCGGACCATGCATATCAGTTTGCCCTTGCAGAACGGTTTGCTTATCTGTGCATTCCATATCAAGTCGTTGCGGTTCATGAATGTATTTTGATAACCTCGGGAACTGTACATAAAAATGTCAGTCGCTACATCGAGGCCGACCACGGGGATCGTGCATCGGAGGTCGCCGCCATACTGAAAGTCGCAGATGTTGATGGACTCGAAGTCGACACGTGAAGAGTGGCTCATGCGATAGGTCATCTTGCCTTCTGCATCAATGGCAAAGGATTTGAAGCGGTAGCCCAGTTTGACGTCTGCATTAGGTTTCCACGTGTTTACGCTTGATAGGATGGGGGATTCTGTATTATAGGCAATGCTGTAGTCTACGCTATGTATGAAATCTAAGCCTGTTGCAGCCTGAATGGAGTAGTGCCGGTTTTTGTCTAACGAACGAGACATGCCCATTGAGGCTCCTGTGTCCCAATTGCCGTTCACGTTATCGTATTGGTAAACATAGACACCTTGTGTCGGGAAAAAAGTGATACGGTTGCCACGGGCGTTCTGTATGATTTCTGCTCTTGCCTTTGTCCAAAAGTTCAAGTCGCTGGTACTGCTCTTTAAATTGGCACTGGCACGAAATGTGTGCGTTATCGTATTTTTCAAGTTCGGATTATTCACTCGCTTCATGGTGGGGTCCGTGTCGTCCTCGTAGGACATGAGTGACTCGAAGTCAGGTCTCGTTACAGCCATCTCATACTCTAACGCTTTCTTGCTCTTACCATAGAATTGGATAGAGACGGTGGGCTCGAAGAGCGTACTGTTTCTGTAGGCTGTCGTGTCGATGCGGTCTTGATGGTAGCGCATTCTTTCCCTCTCGAACGTCAACGGAATGACCACCTCTATGAAACTTTTTGGCGTAGAACGGTACAAGTGCAATCCCGTGCCGTAGTGTCGGAAGAAATTCTGGTTATCGTAACTTGTCCGGGTATCCATAGCCATTGCCAACGAATCTTCGGTGGATGGCAGAACCCCTAGCTGTTGGTATTTTTGAGATCCGTCGTCTATACGGTCCAAACGGTAATTACCGTGTGAGTTGGTTCGATAGCCCTGTCCATATTCGAGAAGTGGACCCACCTTCCAGCTGTAGGGTAAGACCTGAAAATAATCGGTGACGAAAGTCATTTTATACTGTCTTTGCCTGTGGCGGAAAAAATAGTTGCGGATGTCGTCCTGCTGGTCGGAGGCATAGCTTGTAGCATAGCGACCGAAGTCGTTTCTGGGCCTGTCGGTAGAGTAATCGACCTGTGCAATAGCATTGAGTGTGCTCCCGTTGGCGAACGGCTTAGTGTAAACGCTCGCGAAAGTAAACTCCAGGCTGCGCTGTTTGGTCAAACTCTCAAACGCATTGCTGTTCACCCATTCTTTTTGGAAGAGCGAATCGTTATTGCTTATGACGCTCTTGGCATTGCTATATTTCAGTGACACATTGGCGGAGGCTGAAAAAGGCTTCAGAACAAATACGTTATCGGTAACCTCTATGTTGATATCTCTCTCTTTGCTGAAAGCTAGGTTATGGCGCGTCAGACTGCCGTTGTTAGTATAGTCTTCGTGGTATGTACGATTGTTGTTGTCGGTATTGTCCCACTTGAGAGTTGCGTCTAATGTCTCTTGGTAATGTTTATCTTTGTCCTCCGTCTGTAGGTTTAAGCCCCATAGCCTTGTCGTCTTCAAACCTTGTGTAATGCTTGTCGGCGACCAGTCTCCTCCCTCGCCCGGCTTTCCATCTTGGTTGATGTTGTTCAAGCTGCCGAATAGGATAGCCGACGTATGCTCACCGTTATACATGCCAAAAGCCTTCCCGAGAAAACGTTGCCGGCTACCTCCGCCGAGTTCAGCATTGGCTATGCTGCTATTGGCATACTCCCGTTTGAGGTTGACATCCATCACATATTCTTTTCGCTGCGAGATGGCACCAACTGCACGATCGCTGTCCTTATGAAACACCTTGATCGCTTTTACGAGATAGTATGGCAGGTTTTCCAGCATCATCTTGTTCTTGCCCTTGAAGAAATCCTTTCCATTAAGGGTCAGGTAGTCCACCTTCTCACCGTTGACAAAAATGTCACCATTTGCTTTCAGTTCTGCCCCGGGCAATTGCTTGACCAAGCTTTCGAGCATACTACCCTCTGAGAGTACAAACGCGGAAGCATTGTACACAATGGTATCGCCACGGTACACCATCTGAATTCTGGTACCGTTGACAACCACCTCATTGAGATCGATCTCGGCCATGCTTTTCTTTTTCATGTAGTGTATGGGGATGGGATACGTGCTTGCCTTGCTGCTGTTTTTCAGTTCGAAATACTGGATGTTGTCCTCATAACCCTCCACGCGAGCTTTGAATGCGTAGGCTGCCGGTGTGTTGGGAATGTCGTAGTAGAAAGTGGATTCTGTTTTACGATGTTCCAACACGGTAGCTGTGGAGTCGATGACCTTCCCATTTTTGATGACATAAATTCGTGCATCCAATGCTTTCTTGGTATAAGAATCGTACACCTGTCCATAGAGGGTGATCTTCACACCGTGCTTTGCTAGGGTGGCTGAACAGAAAATAAATGCAGCCATCACTAACAGTAAAAATGGCAGAATAGTTCTTGAAATTCCACGGAACATCGCAAAGTCTTTATTTGAATGGATTAATGAATTCTCTGAATAGGTAATCTTGATACAAATATTTTTCGCTGTCTTTATATACTCAGCTAGTCTCTCTATCATATTATTAGATATTACTTAGTCTTTATTTGATACAAATATAGACGTTTTTCATAACAATCAAACACGAAACATGAATAAATTCATTTATTAATAGTAATACCAATATTGTAAGCGTTTATATATAGATATTTCGAAGGTATAAAGAGCAAAAGACAACAAATGATCCTTACGAATATACGCTTATGAGCATTCTAAAAAGCCATTTATATTAAACTTTCTTAATTAACAATCTTGTTAATAACAACGTATCATTTTTATCTTTTCCTTTGCATTAACAATACTGTTAGACAGATTTGATAAACAAAATTATTAATAGATAATATGACAATACAATCGAGTACTTCGGAAAGAGCTATACTGGAAGCTGCCGAAAGAGAATTTATGTCAAAAGGGTACGATGGTGCAAAGACCCAGTCGATAGCAAAGACCGCTGGTGTAACTCACACCATGCTACATTATTATTTCCGCACAAAAGAAAACTTATTTAATCAGGTCTTCAAAGAAAAGACAGGGATAATGATGCAATCCATCATATCTGCTTTCCAAGACACCGAAGGAAGCTTCATTGAAAGATTACAAAAAGGAATCGAAGCACATTTCGACTTCCTTGCTCAGAATCCGGATTTGCCTAGGTTCGTAATCAATGAGCTGATATCCAAACCGGAAAGAGCAGAATTACTAAAAGAAAGAGTCAAAGATGTAGCCGGGAACATCGCAGGCAAACTTCAAAAAGAAATGAAAGAGTTGATAGCAACATGCGAGATAAACAATATTAAAATTATCGATTTGTTATTGGACATCGCTTCACTGAACTTGTTTGTTTTCATTGCCTTCCCTATCGTTAAGAACTTCTCGGGATTTTTCTACAAAACTGATAAAGAATTCTTCGAAGCTCGTAAAAAGGAAACAACTCAAATAATCATAAACCGCTTACTCAATAAACAATACGCAGTATGAAATCATTAATATCAATCATGCTCTTTGTGGCTTGCTCTGTATCGGCCTATTCGCAAAGTCTGACAATAGATGAATGCCAACGCCTAGCACGTGAAAATTACCCTTCACTACGGCAAATGGATTTTATTGAAAGCACAAAGCAATATACGATAGAGAATGCAAAAACAGCTTATCTTCCTCAAGTGAGTCTGTCGTCTCAAGCCACCTATCAGAATGCAGTCACGGAATATCCCGATGCCATGAAGAAGGCATTCGGCAATATGGGAGTGAATATGAAAGGACTCAACAAAGATCAATACAAGATAGGTGTAGACGTAAATCAGGTGATATGGGATGGAGGCGCCATCAAGTCGAAGAATAGAATAACCCTATCGGAGAGCGAGGCAGAAAAGCAACAAGTTGAAGTAGAACTTTATGGCTTAAAAGATAGAGTGAATGCCTTATATTTCGGCATCTTATTACTGGAAGCACAAGAAAAAGAGAACACCAATATGCAACAACTGTTACAGAGCAACTGTGAAAAGATTCAGACCATGATAAACAATCATACGGCATTGCCAAGCGATCTTAATACAGTAAAAGCCGAATTGTTGTCGACCCGTCAGCAATATACACAAATTGCAGCGGCCTGCAAATCGTACAGACAAATGCTGAGTCTATTCATTCATCAAGATACCGAAAAAGCGGAATTGGAAATGCCTTCTGCACTAACTGTTGAGACTAAAACGATAAACCGCCCGGAACTAGCACTCTTCGAGGCACAACAAAAAGGAGTTGAAGCACATCGGTCGGCTATATATACAGCCTTACATCCGCAGGTCGGAGCATTTGCACAAGGTTACTACGGCAACCCGGGATTCAACTTATTCAAGGATATGATGGAAAATAAATGGACGATGAATGTAATGGTAGGCATCCGTTTGAAGTGGAACTTCGGCAGTCTGTATACTCAAAAGCGCGACTTGACAAATCTTAATATTGCATCTCAACGTATCGAGACACAGAAACAAACATTCTTGTTCAATACATTAATTACTACGACAAAGCAACAGAATGCAATTGACGAAATGAGAAAGATACTCAATGATGACGATGAAATTATCTCATTACGCACATCGGTAAGAAAAGCGTCGGAATCAAAGTTAAGCAATGGCATCATCAACGTCAATGATTTACTTCGAGACATCACTTCGGAAAACAATTCTAAAATAGCGAAAGCAACTCATGAGATAGAACTTATAAACCGTATATATCAATTAAAAAATACAATTAACGAATAAGCCGTATGAAAAAGATCATTTATTTCTGCTTTGCCGGCATGCTATTGGCAAGCTGCTCTAACAACAAAAAGAACTTTGATGCGACCGGAACATTTGAAGCGACAGAAGTCAACGTTTCGAGTGAAGGTAATGGTAGAATCATGCAATTCAACATATCGGAAGGTAGCGAAATACAAGCAGGGACATGTGTAGGCAGCATAGATTCCGTACAACTCTACCTCCAGAAGTTGCAATTGGCCAAAAACATCACTTCGGTGCGAAGCAACACACCGAAAGTAAATACTCAAATAGCAGCTCTCAAATCGGAGATCAGCAAACAAGAGACGGAACGTCGGCGCATCATCAATCTGATGAAAGGAAATGCAGCTACTCAGAAACAGTTGGACGATATCAATTCGGCCATTACAGTACTTCGAAACCAATTGGCAGCACAACAATCTACATTGCAGAATAGCGTCAATAGTATTAATGCACAGAGTTCGTCCATCAGCATACAAATAGCACAGATAGAGGATAAGCTACAAAAATGCCGCATTGTTTCGCCCATCTCAGGAACCATACTCGACAAGTATACGGAAGCGGGCGAAATGGCCGCAATAGGTAAACCGCTTTTCAAGATAGCCGATCTGAAGCACTTGTTCTTAAGAAGTTATGTCACTTCGGGGCAATTGGCTAATCTAAAGTTAGGCCAGCGAGTAGAAGTTTATGCCGATTATGGTAAAGAGCAGAAGAAATATAGCGGCACTATATCGTGGATTTCATCTAAAGCAGAATTTATTCCTAAAAACATTCAGACAGCCGATGATAGAGAGAATATGGTATATGCCATAAAGGTCAGCATTGTGAATGACGGATATATCAAAATAGGTATGTACGGCTACATCAATTTCATCAAATAATGAACTCCATCTTTGTAGAACATATATCGAAGAGCTACGGAAAAGTTCAAGCTTTAAAGGATGTATCGTTTGAGGTAAAACCAAACGAGATATTCGGCCTTATCGGTCCCGACGGTTCAGGAAAGAGTACGATGTTTAGAATTCTCACCACCCTACTTATTCCTGATGAGGGACAAGCACATGTAGAAGGACTCGATACGATAAAAGACTATAAGGCCATTAGAAATATGGTGGGATATATGCCGGGGCATTTTTCGCTCTATCAGGACTTGACAGTCGAAGAGAATATGAAATTCTTCGCCGCCTTATTCCATACGACGGTAGAAGCCAATTATCATTTGATCGAGAACATTTACAAGTTTCTGGCACCGTTTAAAGGCCGCCGTGCAGGAAAGCTATCGGGCGGTATGAAACAAAAGTTGGCTCTTTGTTGTGCATTAATTCATAAGCCCAAAGTACTATTTCTGGACGAGCCCACCACTGGTGTAGACCCCGTATCGCGCAATGAGTTCTGGGATATTCTGGACGAATTGAAAAAAGAAGGTATTACCATATTGGTATCCACTCCATATATGGACGAAGCCAGCCGTTGCCAGCGCATCGGACTGATAAAAGATGGAAAGATATTGCAGATAGATACGCCACAACATATAGTAGAACAATATGGAAGTCTTCTCTTCAGGGTGCGGAGCAATAACATGCATCAGTTGCTTCAAGATATGAGGAGCTATCAACCAACAAAAGCCTGTTTTCCTTTCGGAGAATACCATCATGTGACTTTCGATTCGAACGATTGCGACATTACGGCATTCCATCAATACCTTAAAGACAAAGGGCACCATAATCTGGAGATTGAAGCCATAGAAGCGGATATTGAAGATTGTTATCTAAAACTGACTTAAAAAAGATGGAAGAAATTATTATAGCAGATAAGCTCACCAAGCAGTTCGGTTCGTTCACTGCCGTGGATCATATTTCCTTCACAGTAAAAAGAGGAGAAATATTCGGATTTCTCGGAGCCAACGGTGCAGGAAAAACAACCGCTATGCGAATGCTATGCGGACTAAGCAAACCTACGGGAGGAAAAGCATCGGTAGCGGGTTTTGACATTGCTCGGCAAAGTGAGAAAGTGAAGCAACACATCGGTTATATGAGCCAAAAGTTCTCGCTTTACGAAGATCTGAAAGTAAAAGAGAACATCCGATTGTATGCAGGCATCTACGGACTATCGGAAAAGCAAATCAAAGAAAAGGGAGAAAGATTAATGCATCGGTTGAATATATACGACGAACAAAACACACTGGTAAAGCAGCTTCCTCTGGGATGGAAACAGAAGTTGGCTTTCTCTATCGCTATCATTCATACACCCGATATTGTATTTCTAGACGAACCTACAGGTGGTGTAGATCCACTGGCACGTCGGCAGTTTTGGGAACTGATATACGAAGCGACCGAAAGAGGCATTACAGCTTTTGTCACAACCCACTACATGGACGAAGCCGGATATTGCGACCGTATATCAATGATGGTAGACGGAAAGATTTCGGCACTCGGTACCCCTAAAGAGTTAAAAGACAAATTCAATGCAAACAGCATCGACGAAGTGTTTCGCACACTTGCCCGCGGTGCCCAAAGAGGAGAATAATGAAAACATTGCTATCGTTGATTATAAAAGAATTCAAGTTGATATTCCGCGACAGATGGACGATCATGATACTAATAGGAATGCCTATCGTGCAGATAGCCCTTTTCGGTTTTGCCATTACGACAGAAATAAGAAATATCAACTTTGCCGTACTTGCTCCACAGCACAATGAAACGGTAAGGAAGCTTGTGGAAAGGATTGATGCCAATACCTACTTCACTTTCGTAGGGTATATAGATCAGACCAAAGATATAGACCAAGCTTTTCGGAAAGAGAAAGCAGATGTTGTATTGGCATTCAAGAGTGACGTAGGTCAACAAGAGGCCTCATCCAAAGGCATTCAACTACAAATTGTAACAGATGCTTCGAACCCGAACACGGCAAAGACAGAATCCATGTATCTGATGGGAATCATGAAAGATTATTTCAGTAAAGCAAACATTGGAGCAGCAGGAGTCACAAGTTCGGTACGTATCCTCTACAATCCCCAACTTAAGAGTACCTACAATTTCGTTCCGGGTATTATGGGATTGTTACTGCTGCTTATTTGTGCCATGATGACCTCTATTGCCATTGTCAGAGAAAAAGAAGTGGGTACCATGGAGCTGTTGCTCGTCTCTCCCACCCGCCCTATCTTTGTTATACTGGCCAAAATGGCACCTTACCTCACATTGTCCATCATAAACTACATCACCATATTGGTACTATCCGTCTTTGTATTGCAAATACCGATAGTGGGCAGTTTGTTTTGGTTATCGGTCATCTCTATCATTTATGTCTTTCTAGCCTTAGCCATCGGACTTTTCATCTCTACCGTCATGTCTACCCAAGTATCGGCAATGATCGTATCGATGGCAACATTGCTCTTTCCTACTATCTTATTGTCGGGAATGATATACCCACTCGAAAATTCGCCCGTCATATTGCAATATGTATCGTGTATCTTTCCGGGTAGATGGTACATATCGGCGGTACGCAAAATTATGATAGAAGGCCTGCCCCTTCATTATGTGTTGACAGAGATAAATGTACTGATACTAATGTCTGTCATAATGATAACGCTCAGTTTAAAGAATTTCAAACATAGATTAGAATAAGCCATGATACTGAAATATTTAATTGAAAAAGAATTCAAACAGTTTCTACGCAATTCGTTCATGCCACGCATTGCTTTGATGTTCCCTACCGTTATCATCTTGGTATTCCCGTGGGTGGCCACAATGGATGTAAGCAATATTAATGTCAGTATAGTAGATAGAGACGTATCGACCATGTCCAGACGGCTGAGCGATAAGATTGCAGGGTCTTCGTATTTCAATCTTACTGAATACACCGATAACTACAAACAGGCTCTCGACGATGTGGAAAAAGGTAAATCGGACATCATTGTTGAGATTCCCCAACATTTTGAACGCGATCTGAACACTATTCAACATGCGGCAATACAGATTTCGTCCAATGGTGTAAATGCATTAAAAGGAAGTATAGGTAGCGGTTATCTACAAAATATCGCTGCCGACTTCAATGCCGATTTGGCTACCAAGCAGGGAGTAACTGTGTCGACACCTTTCAGTGTGAATATACAAGACAGATACAACCCCACTCTTAACTTCAAGCTATTCATGATACCGGCACTGATGACCATGATTATCATTATGCTCTGCGGACTGCTGCCGGCTCTGAACATCGTTAGCGAAAAAGAAATAGGAACCATCGAACAGATTAATGTAACTCCTGTCAATAAAGCAGCTTTCATATTATCAAAACTGATACCCTATTGGTTAATGGGTTTTATCATACTCACTATCTGTTTCATTCTTGCAGCAATAGTCTACGGATATACTCCAAAGGGGAGCTTCCTCACTATTTATGCCGTAGCTATTCTCTTTGTATTGGTCATGTCGGGCATCGGACTCATCATTTCAAACTATGCCGCTACAATGCAACAGTCGCTCTTTATGATGTTTTTCTTTATGATGGTTTTCATGCTGATGAGCGGTCTTTTCACCGATGTGCGCAGCATGCCGGATTGGGCACAAGATATTGCTTTTTTCAATCCTCCCCGATATTTCATAGACACCATGCGCTCGGTATTCTTAAAAGGTGGCAACATGGCCGATAATATCCATAATTTTACGATGCTTTCCGTCTTTGCTATTGTAACAAATGCATGGGCAATGCTCAGCTATCGCAAGCAAGTATAATAAAATGATGTGTAAACATTGTTTTTCTAAATTTCATTGCGTACATTTGCCTATTATGTTTAAATTATTCTTAATATAAAAACAACTGCTATGGAACAAAAAGAGTATCCCTTTAAAGGATTTAAAACAAACGGGTTCTTAATGCTCACCGTCGAATTTATCATTTTAGCACTGGGAATATGCTGTATCGCTTTATTCCCGACAGACAAATTTGGTCTTAATGATGTGATAGCGATTTTACTATTCATTGTATTTCTGATAAATTTTGCGGGATTTTTCTCTTTGGAGCCTAATGAAGCAATAGCCATGGTCTTCTTCGGCAAATACAAAGGTACGTTCAAAACGACAGGTTTTTTCTGGGTAAACCCCTTTATGAGCAAAAAGAGACTATCACTCCGTGCCCGTAACCTCAATGTAGACCCTATAAAAGTGAACGATAAAATAGGCAATCCTGTACTCATCGGATTAGTATTGGTATGGCGGCTGGAAGACACTTATCGTGCCATGTTCGAAATAGACTCGCAAGTATTGGCCAGTGGAAATGGTGCCAATACCGGACAAGTGGCAGGCCGCATGAGGGCTTTCGAAAATTTCGTCAAAGTACAGAGTGATGCTGCTCTACGTCAGGTAGCCGGACAATATGCCTATGACGATAGTAATAGCAACAGCGAAGAGTTGACCCTCCGCTCCGGTGGATCTGAAATCAATGAACAATTGGTACAAAAGCTTAACGAACGTCTTTCGATGGCAGGCATCGAGGTAATAGAAGCCCGCCTCAACTACTTGGCATACGCTCCGGAGATTGCAGCAGTGATGTTGCGACGCCAACAAGCCTCAGCCATTATTGCCGCACGCGAAAAGATAGTAGAAGGAGCCGTATCGATGGTCAAGATGGCTCTCGATAAATTGAAAGAAGAAAATATTGTAGACCTGAGCGAGGAGAAGAAAGCCTCTATGGTCGGCAATCTATTAGTGGTACTTTGCGCTGATGAAGCAGTTCAACCGGTATTGAATACCGGAAGTGAAGAAAAGAAATAAAAGATAAAAGATTGAATACCACTTCTGTTGTTTTTAATTATTAGAAAAATAACAGGATAAAAACAATTCCTTTATTTTCGGTGAGATAATTATATTAAAGTCAAAAGTACCCATAAAGACTATTCACTCTACCATAATTATCTCACCGAATTTACAAAAACCTTTTCAACCTCCCTTATAACCGATCATTAATACAGCACTACGTTAATTGCAGCATTCCCACTGATATTACACCCGAGTCCGAAAGAGAAAAAGTTGTAAATAATTATTTTAAATACTTGACTTTTACATTTTATAAGCATTATGAATATAAATCAGGTAATATCACCATACGAAAAAACTAACGTATGTCGCAGCAATAACTAACGGAAGTTACTGCGGTAACTAACGTTAGTTGTTCCTGATAACTAACGTTAGTTTCTTCTACAACATCCGTTAGTTACGGCGGTAACATACGGATGTTTTTTCTGAGTACTAAGAATTAATGAAAATCATCAATATTGGGTATTGCTTTCGCTCTTTAAAGTATCTATTTTTGTATCAGATAAAATGATTCAATAATATAGAGTTTGTAACGAAACAAGAATAAGCTATTATTATCAAATTGAAGAACCTATCATTTATAAAACATTATAATTATGAACAAATTAGTAATAATTAGGCATGGAGAGAGTGAATGGAATCAAAAGAATCTATTCACCGGCTGGGTAGACGTTGAATTATCTTCAAACGGTATTGCAGAAGCACATAACGCAGGAAAAGCCCTTTTGAAAGCAGGCTTTGACTTTGACGTATGTTTCACTTCTTACTTAAAAAGAGCGATCAACACACAGCAGATCATTCTTCAAGAAATGGATCGCGAGTGGTTGCCGGTATTCAAATCTTATAAACTCAACGAACGGCATTATGGCGCGCTTCAAGGATTGAACAAAGCCGAAACAGCAGCCAAATATGGAGAAGAGCAAGTGCACATCTGGCGCAGAAGTTTTGATGTGCGTCCACCCGAAATGCAAGAAGACAATTCTTACAATGCACGAAAGCAAGCACAATATCGTGATATTCCGCAAACGGAGATTCCCATGTGCGAAAGCCTCTCCGATACAATCACGCGTACAGTTCCGTATTTTGAAGAATGCATCAAACCACTTATCATGTCAGGCAAACGAGTAATGATTGCAGCTCACGGAAATTCATTGCGCTCACTGATCAAATATTTTGAGCATATTCCCGACGAAGAAATCATTAACGTAGAAATCCCTACCGGAAAACCGTTAGTGTATGAGTTTGACAATGAATTTAGAACTATAAACAAATACTATTTGGAGTAATGGGGCAAAAGTATGAATTTGACAATGTAGTTGCGGAGACGTTATTGATCCCGCTATACATGAGAGCTAAAGAGAGCAAAAGAAAAAAAAGTATTATTCTAAAAGATGAATTGGCAGAAAAACTTGCCGACGAAATAGATTATGATTATTCTAAATTGGACGCGGCCAAATTTAGCTATATAGGTTGTGCCGTGAGAGGATGGTTTTACGATCGTATCATACAGAAATTCATCTCTTCGCATACCCATCCTATAGTAGTCAATATAGGTTGCGGACTAGATACCCGTTTTCAAAGAATAAAAGAGAAAAGCAATGCTTTGTTTTACGAAATGGATCTGCCGGAAGTCATCTCACTACGTCGAAAGCTTATCCCTGAACCGGAAAGAGATGTTTATATCGCAGCTTCTTTATTGGATGTGAATTGGATGGATGAGTTAAAGAACAAACATCCAGAGGGAAGTTTCATCATTGTTGCAGAAGGAGTACTAATGTATTTTTACGAAAAGCAAGTAAAGCAGTTCCTCAATCGTATAGCCGAACGGTTTGAAGGAGGATTACTTTGTTTTGATGTTTGTGGAACAATGATGACTAAACATCACATTAAACCGGATTCATTACGGAAATCGGAAGCACAAATCCGTTTCGGAATCGATGATGGGCATATTGTAGAAGAATGGGAACCGCGTCTAAAGCTTGTAAAGCAAGCATCATATATGAGTTTTTTCCGCTCGAGATGGGGCTTTCTAGGAATCATGATGGGAATTTTCCCTAAGTTCTGTTACAAATTCAGTTCTTTACTAGAATATAGAATCTGCACCAATACTCTATAATGAGGATGGCACACTATCTTAATTATGCTCTATTCTAGGTATTGCAAGAAGAAAAGACTAGTGCTACCTTTGCCAACAGAAATTTAAAACAATAAAAGATTCAGACGAAGATGAAAAATATAAGAATTTACTATGGTTCGTCCACAGGCATGACTCAAGAGATTGCCGACCGTATTGCCGACAAGTTAGGTCTTACCAAAGACTGTATAAAAGACGTTTCCAATCTAACTAAAGAAGATGCAGAAAAAGCAGATGTATTGCTTCTCGGCTCTTCGACATGGGGATCAGGTGATCTGCAAGACGATTGGTATAGCGGTATAGATACACTAAAGACAGCCAACCTCGGCGGAAAAGTCATCGCTTTGTTCGGCTGTGGAGATAGTCAGAGTTTCGGAGATACATTCTGCGGTGCACTCGGAAACATTTATAATGCCCTGAAAGATTCGGGAGCCGCATTTGTTGGTTTTATGCCAACCGAAGAATATGACTATAGCGATAGTGAAGCGGTAGTTGATGGAAAGTTTGTAGGTCTGGCGTTGGATGAAGCGAACGAACCAGAGAAGACAGACGAGCGCATAGACAAATGGATAAGTGAACTGAAACTTCACCTTTAAGATAAAATTATGTTGAGTATTGAATCCATGCAAAAGCCTGCTGTATCGGGCGAAATGAGAGTATTGATGAACCATATATACGAATATACAAAGGGAGTTCGTAGTATGATTCTCTGCACCATGAACAAAAAGTACGAGAAGCAAGCTGTAGCACGATTGGAATCACGCCACATCAGCTATGTGATACAACATGTAGATGAAAGACGTATCAATCTGTTTTTTGGTAAAAAGGAATGCATGGATGCAATAAACTTCATATTAAAGAAATCGTTGGCTGTCTTAACCCCCGAAGAAGATTTCATTCTTGGAACTCTGCTTGGCTACGACATTTGCGAGCAGTGCAAAAGATATTGCCAACGTAAACAGAAAAGCTGCTTCCACATACAGTATTGATTTGATTAATGGTTGTTTATTTTTTGATTCGTTGTTATTATAGCCTGTACCACTGCTACTTCGACTATTAAGCAGCTTCTTCTGTTGGATAAAGGAAAATTATTAAATAAGCCTAGTGCTTCTTTATAATTTTCCTTTCATCTTTTTGTTACGGACAACATCTTTTACGATTTAAAGACCTTGACATGTACTAAATAAGTTGACACCAACTTATTCAGTACATATCACTTGCTTATACATACTCAATAATAAGGATGCAGCAGCCTACAGAATCATTATTGATGGGTATTGCCGCGCTCTTCTATTCAGCGTAATTTTGCCGTTGAAAAAAAGAATACATGAAACAAATAAGCATTATCCTATTAGTACTATTTTCTTTTCCGATCACGTCTTTTGCCCAAAGCGTTGTTAACGGCATTATTCTCGACAAAGAAACAAAGGAAGCTGTAATTGGAGCATCGGTTCGCTTGGTAAGCAATGAAAAGGCAGCCACGATCACAGATGTCGAAGGTCGCTTCAGATTGCCTGTCAAGAAACAAAAAGATGTCATTATCTCTATTTCGTACATAGGATACAAAACATTGAAGACTAAAGCCCAGACCGGCACGGGAGTCTATTACCTGCAATCCGAAACAATAGCGTTGAACGAGGTCGTTGTGACAGCCACAGAATCGCATGGCATCACCAGCTCGTCAAAAATAAAGCGCCATGCCATGGAACATCTACAGCCTTCAAGCTTTTCGGATTTACTTGAACTTCTACCGGGAGGTAGTGCTTCCGATCCGGTGTTGAACAGTCCAAATCTTATTCGGCTGAGAGAAGTACCTATTTCAAGCAGCGATTATGCCACATCTTCTTTGGGAACCTCTTTTGTTATAGACGGTGCGCCAATCAGCACTAATGCCAATATGCAATCATTGAGCGGAGCATGGGATCCAGCAGCTACATCGCGAGATTATACAAATCAGGGAGTAGACATGCGAACCATCTCGACAGACGACATCAAAGAGGTAGAAATAGTACGTGGAATCCCTTCGGTAGAGTATGGAGCACTGACAAGTGGATTGATTAAAATAGAACGCCGCAAGGGCGGACACAACCTGAACGCTCGATTCAAAGCTGATATGGATAGCAAATTGTATTATATTGGTAAAGATTACGAGTGGAACAAACATCGTCTCACATTAAATCTCAGCCTGGACTATTTGGATTCGAAAGCCGACCCTCGCAACAACTTGGAAAACTATAACCGAATAGGGCTTTCATCGCGACTAGGCAAGACATGGATAAAAAAGAATTTTAATGCGGACTTGTCCTTAAATATTGATTATAATGGTTCATTCGACAAAGAGAAGACCGACCCAAACTTAAACTACGGGGCTGTAGACAGATATAAATCCAGTTATAACAGGTTTGCATCGGGTATCATACTCAATGTGAAAATGAAAAAGAATACATTGTTTAAAATGCTTTCGTTGACTTCTGCCCTATCTACGGAACAAAACAATATGAGCCGCACGCGACTGGTACAACTATCGAGAGATACACCTGCCGCAACAACAATGAGCGAAGGCGAAAGCGATGCCGTACTACTTCCATACACCTACACCGCCACACATTCGGTAGACGGTAAGCCTTTCAGTATTTATACCAAACTAAATACGATATTTTCAATACCGTCCAAAAGTATCTCCAATTCGTTAAAGTTAGGTGGCGACTGGCAAATGGACAAAAATTACGGAGACGGCGAACAGTTCGATCCCACCCATCCTCTCTACCCAAATGTATCGACGCGCCTCAGAAAATTCTCTATCATACCAGCCACACATACGGTAGCCATCTTTGGTGAAGAGAATCTGCATTTCAATATAGGAAAGAGTTCCATGGAAATACAAGCGGGTATTCGAGGAACTTCAATGCTACATCTATCGAAAGATTACGACATGCACGGCAAAATATACTGGGATCCAAGAATTAATATCGGATGGACTTTTCCTAAATTCAGCATCGGTTCGCAAACAGTATTCTTCGAATTGGCAGGAGGCATAGGAGAACATACCAAGACTCCTACCATCTCACAAATATATCCGGACCCTTACTATCTGGATCTGGCAGAACTTAATTATTATCATTCAAACAGCAAATACCGCCGTATTTATTTGATGACTTATGTTATAAACCCCACTAATTATAATCTGCATCCGGCAAGAAATAAGAAATGGGAAATCAGGGGCGACTTGAATATCGGAGGTAATAGACTATCGGTGACCTATTTTCAAGAGAACATGACTTCCGGATTTAGAGCTTCAAGCATCTATAAGTCTTACACATACAAAAAGTACGATACTTCGAGCATTGACGCCTCCACACTCACTGCCCCTCCTGCTCTGGATGATCTAACTTATACGACTCAAAAAGAACTCTACGGGTACACAATGACTACAAACGGAAGCCGCACATTCAAACAAGGCATCGAATATACCTTTTCATCCAAACGAATTGAAGCTATCAGAACGAGACTGACTATTACCGGTGCATGGTTCAAAACAGAATATCATAACTCACAGCCTGTAACAGAAAGACCGAGTGTGGTACTTGATGGAGAACGGTTGCAATATGCCGGAATATATAAAGACGACGACGGATATATTAGAGAAATGACAAATACAAACTTTACTTTCGATACCGACATACCGAAACTAAAGCTAGGCTTTTCGCTTTCGGCACAATGTATGTGGCTTGCGGCTTCACAGAACATGAGAAAAGAAGAGATGCCTTTACAATATATTAATAGAGAAGGCGCGATTAAGGACTTCACGGAAGCAGACAAAAGCGATACTTATCTGCAATGGCTCGTCAGAAGCTACAGCAATTCGCTATTCGCACGCCAAACCATACCTTTCTATGCAAATCTGAATTTAAAAGCAACAAAGAAGTTATTGGAAGATAAGCTGACTATTGCTCTTTTCGTAAACAAAATATTAGACTACAACCCTAGTTATACCAGAAACGGACTGACCGTGCGCCGCCACGTGACGCCCTATTTCGGTGTAGAAATGAATATCAAATTATGAAGAAAATAACACGAACAATATTTATCCTATTACTGCTAGGCCTGGCGGCATGTAACAATGACGGCGAAGAAATATTCACATCGGCTACTATTGGTCTGGAAGCAGCCGATAGCATTACAGTACAAAAGATTCAAGGTACCGTGAAAGTCGTAAATATCAACACCAGGCAAACCACAACAAACTCTCAGTTCGACAATCTCTCTTCATCAATGAAGCTACTGCGTGGAGCTTATCAAATAACGATCACCGGATATGTAGTCTATCTGGATAATAAAAGCATCCAACATACTCACGCTTTTATTGCATACACAGACTATTGCGAGTTAAAAGACATCAAGTCCCAAACAAAACTGAAAATAGTACTCATATAAATATGAAGAAAATATTTTATCATATCATATTCATCGGATGTATGCTTGCCCCACATGCTATAGCGGCAAATGCTGACTCTACTGCCGTAGCAGAACATTATACTAAAGGATGGGATCCGCTTTACATCATCCGATTAAATAACACAGCATTATACCGAAACGCTTTCAATCAGTCTTTGTCACAAATCAAGCTGGACATTAACTACAACAAACAGAAAGAAGCTTTTATTCTACAAAAAGGAGACGGTTCTTTCCTCACTGAACTATCTGTAGACTCGTATCTTCTTCTTTCTAAGAATACAACCGTATGGGGAAATGCATCTTATAGGGAAGGTAGAATACAACATGTAAAATGGAATTCTACAGCCGACTACGACCTACTCTATCCTTATATCATGGCCGATTCGGTAGGCGGGAACTTAAAGACAGAAAGATATCAGTTTTCTGGAGGATATGCCACACTCGTCGGCCGTTTCTCAATAGGCGGTGAAATAAAGTTCAGAGCCGAACATGAATATCGCAATATCGATCCGAGACCAAGGAATATTGTTTCCGATTTGACAATAAGGACTGGCATAGCTACCGAGATAAAAGCTCATACGATAGCATTGGGGCTGGAAGGGGAGATATACAAACAAACGAATTCGGTGACATTTTACAGCGAAACCGGTGAAATAACAGAATACCAGATGACTGGATTGGGAACCTATTATAAACGTTTCGTTGGAAATGCTTCGGCATTGTACTATGCAGGAACAAGTATTGGAGCAAACATCAGTTGGATTCCTATCAGACAAAAAGGATTCTTTCTCACGGGAACAGTAAACAACAAAAGCTATGAACGTAAAGCTGCGTCACTCAATTCTCTGCCACTTACCACTCTTCGCATAACTAATATTGCCGCTGAAACGGGCTGGCTGCACCACAATGGAAACGATTGGAATGTGAATATCGGACTAAAGTATGAAAAGCGCAATGGGGAAGAACATATTGTAGGAAATTCCTCTTCGTCCATTTATCCCATCATACTCAATCTAAATATGTACGACAGTCATATAACTAATTACTACGTTCGAGGAACTATCGGTTCTTCTAAAAATACCAACTGGCACATCTCTCCCAAAATAGGATTTATAGACTATAAGGCAACTTATCTGTATCCGGTACGCTCATTATCGTTGTCGAAAATATATGGAGACATTGAACTACAGTTATTGCACCGCTTTGGTAACGATATATGGCTCAATTGGAACGTTTCGGGAAGTTATTATGCAAACACTAGTGCCAAAATGACAATGCCATATATAGATATGGATGGGTCGTTTATAAATATGATGGACTACTCTTTCAAATACTACAAAGCAAATTATACGCTATGGCGAACTAAAATCAGAGGAGATTATCACATCAGAGAATCGCAAATGGGATTATTCGCCGAACTTGGCATAAAGGGGGCCATTTGTACAGCCCATAATAATAGTACGACTATTGAACTAGCTGCTGGAATTACATTCTAATAAAATATTAACTATCAAATAAAATAAGATGATGAAAAGAAAACATTTATTTAACGCAATGACGATACTAAGTGTCGTTATATGTATGCTATTGGGAGCTTGTAGTGACAATGACACGACCCCATCCGTAACATATTCTATCAAACTGGAAATGCCCATTAATCTTGACTCTCCCACTCTAAAAGATGGTGCTGCTACTTTGACCAATGTCCAGACAGGTAAAAAATATACCGCTAATACGTTCAATCTTTCGCAAAGCAATTATACGGCATCTGTTACAGTGCCCGAAGGCAATTACAATATTTCTGTAACGGGGAATATAGAATACCAACTAAATGGTACCACCGTAAACAACGAAGTCAAAGCTTCTAGTGATGGTGTAGCCATAAACGCTACTAGTATTGCCAAAACAATGTCATTGGCAACATACAGCGCACAACAAGGATTCGTTATTGAAGAAATATTCTTTACCGGTACACTCACACCAGAAGGAAAGCAATATGCAGGTGATCAATATTTTAAAATCACAAACAATTCGGATAACACTCTTTATGCCGACGGGATAGCGATATTAGAGTCTTCATTCATGACAGTATCGAAGTACGATTATACACCGGATTTGATGTCGCAAGCAATGACGGTTGATGCCATCTATTGCATTCCGGGAAGTGGAAAAGAACATGCGGTAGAAGCGGGAAAATCTATCATTATCGCCCTCAACGCTCAAAATCACAAAGAGGCAAACACTAACTCGATGGACTTAAGCAAAGCCGATTTCGAATTCTACGACGAATCGTCCAATCCAAAATATCTGGACACCGATAACCCTAACGTCCCTAATTTAGATAAATGGTATTGTTACACAGCATCCTATTTTACGTTGCACAATAGAGGATTCAAATCGTACGCCATTGCGAAACCGGAAGTCGACAAAGCAACATTCCTTGCCAAGTATCAATATACCTATTCGTATATCATGTCTCTTGCTGCAGGTAATTATACCATGACAGGCAAAGGCTATGAAATGCCAAACGCATGGATACTTGATGCTGTAAATCTAAGTGTGAGCGCCGGATATGTATGGAATGTAACTTCTGCTACGTTGGATTCGGGATGGACACATTGTGGAACCACAACTAGCGATGCCACTCGATATGGTAAATCTGTAAGACGCAAGATAGCAGAGGTAAAGAACGGACGAAATGTGCTGAAAGATACAAATAACTCTACCGATGACTTCGATGCGGAAGCTACGCCTTCGTTAATGAAGTAGTAAATAATAAATTTAATAATTTGATTTATGAGACTAAAATTGATTTGGGTATCCTTGCTAATGTCGGCTATAATGCCGGCATTAGCTCAATCCTTGCCACAAGATACAGAAATAAGAAAAGGCAAACTCGCAAATGGGCTAACCTATTACATCAGATACAACAATAAAACGCCTAAGATAGCAGACTTCTACATAGCTCAGCAAGTGGGCTCAATATTGGAAGAACCTCGCCAACGGGGATTAGCTCACTTTTTGGAACACATGGCTTTCAATGGAACCGTACATTTTCCCGGCGATAGCAACGGACTGGGGATTGTGCCATGGTGCGAAACGGTAGGTATCAAATTCGGTGCCAACCTAAATGCTTATACGAGCGTGGATCAAACCGTTTATAATATTTCGTCGGCACCTATCAGCCGTACAGGAGTGCTCGATTCTTGTTTGCTTATCTTGCACGATTGGAGTCATTCACTATTGCTCAGCGATAAAGAAATTGATAAAGAGCGCGGTGTTATTCACGAAGAATGGCGTACCCGCCGAGCAGGAATGGCTATCCAACGAATGATGGAACAAGCCATACCTATTATATATAAGGGAACAAAATATGAAGATTGTCTGCCAATAGGCAGTATGGACATTGTCGACCATTTTCCTTATAAAGACTTAAAAGACTATTACCACAAATGGTATCGCCCCGATTTGCAAGCAATTATTGTAGTAGGTGATGTTGATGTAAACGCTGTTGAGAAGAAAATAAAAGAACTCTTCAATAATATACCAGCACCGGTCAATCCCGCACCTCGAGTTTATTATCCGGTTAATAATAATGATTCGATGACCGTTGCTATTATTAAAGACAAAGAACAACCCACGGTTAACATCTCTCTTTATATGAAACATGAATCGGCAACAGATAGCGAGAAAAGCTCGATTAAATACTTAGAAGATGGTTTTAAGGAGACATTGGTATTATCAATGCTGAATACACGCCTCCAGGAATTGAAACAACAGCCCAATCCTCCTTTCATCTCGGCATCAGTACGCAATGGTTCTTTCTTTATAGCCAAGACAAAAGATGCCATGGCGGGTAACATCACTTGCAATCAAAGCAATATTGCTGAAGGCCTTACCGCACTCGTTGGAGAAATGGAACGCGCACGGCAATTCGGATTTACGGATACGGAATTAATAAGAGCAAAAGCCAACTTTTTATCACGAATAGAGAGTCAATACAAAGAGCGGAATAAACGGGAGAATTCGAGTTTCGTCAACTTGTGTCTAAATAACTTTCTGGATGCAGAACCTATGTTGACACCGGAGTTTAAATTGAATGCCTATCAAGATATTGCAACGAAAACAAGCTTAGAGGATATAAACGAAAAAGTTCGCGAGTTGATCGATAATAAGAACCAGGCAATGACTGTTTATGGACCAGATAAAGCAGATATCAAGTATCCTTCGGAAGAGCAATTTGCTTCGTACGTTAAAGAAGCCCAAAGTAAAACTTATACTCCATACGAAGATAAAGTGGGCAACCAACCTTTGATTGAGAAATTACCTAAATCGGGAAAGATAATATCAGAGAAATCTTACGGCAAGCACGGCGTAACACTGTTCACCCTTTCTAACGGACTAAAGGTCTATATAAAGCCAACCGATTTTGCTGCCGACCGTATTTCGATGAATATGTTTAGCAAAGGAGGCTCCTCGCTGTTTGAAACAAAAGATATGCCCAATGCTTCGTTTATCACAAGCGCTATTACCGAAGCAGGAATAGGACAACTGGATGCCATTTCTTTAAAGAAAACATTATCGGGTAAAAATGTACGCATCAGTCCCTTTGTGGACGACAACACGGAAGGAATAAAAGGTGCGTGCACGACAAAAGACTTAAAGACAATGTTCGAATTGACATACTTATACTTTACTTCCCCACGTCGTGATGACAGGGCTTTCGAAAGTCTAGTCAACAGAATGCGCTCCTTCTTGACCAACCGTGAGGCCAATCCAAAAGTAGCTTATGGAGATTCCATCACATCTATCCTTTATGGAGACAACCCACGATTAAAACCTCTCAAAAAAGAGGCGCTTAGTCAACTCAATTACGATAGGATTCTATCAATGTATAAAGAGCGTTTCTCAAATGCATCCGATTTTTCTGTTATCTTAATAGGCAATGTGAATATCGATTCAATTCGCCCACTTCTATGTAACTATTTGGCTACACTACCCTCAAATGGTAAAAAAGAAAACATCCGCGATAATCATACCGATATACGTCCGGTAGACGAAACACATTTATTTGTTCGAAAACAAGAAACGTCGTCAACACTCGTTTCTATATACTATACGGGGAAAACGACATACAATGCTCTGAATGATCTGAAACTTGATATTCTTTCGCAAGTATTGAGAAATGTCTATACAGAAAAAGTTCGTGAAGAGCAAGGAGGTACATACGGTGTAAGCGTTGCCGGTCAACTTGATTGCTATCCACAGCCCGAAATGGCTCTGAAAATATCATTCCGTACAGCTCCCGACAAATACAAACAGCTGATCCCTATTGTCTACTCTGAAATGGAGAAGATATCAGAGTCGGGCCCTTCGATAGAAAGCTTGAATAAAATAAAGAACTATTTATTAAAGCAGTACGAAGAGAATATCAGATCCAACGAATACTGGAATTATGTACTCTACAATGAGCTCTATACAAAGACAGACTTTGACTATAATTATAAGCAAATGGTCAACAAAATATCGGTACAAGATATTCGGGAGTTCGCAAAAGAGCTGCTAAAACAGAAACGCCGTATCGAAATCACGATGGCGTCGGAAGAAACAATATAATTGGAAAGAAATTGCTAATACGTTAAATAAGAAAAACCTTAAATCTTTGTTTATATCATAGTGAATACAATTCTTTAAGATTATTGGTAAGCAAGCCAAACTCTACTCCGTATGCGATATACCGAGTAGAGTTTTATTTTTTTACGAAACACCATTATCATGAAATATATGATATAAAAGAATGATATATTCACAAAAAAGGGCTATCTTTGTCTTTGTTAAAATCGGATTTATCCGAAGAGGGGTGTTCACCGAATGGTGGGCTGAGATTATACCCATAGAACCTGATGCAGATAATGCTGCCGTAGGGAGGACTTTTTAATCCTGACATCTTCTATTTTGTATATTATCAAATATTTGCCCCTCTTAATACATAAATTAAGTAGGGTGTGCTTTCTATTACTACCTTAACAATTGCGGGCTCGGACTGTTGTGGCGGGGCCGGCATACAAGCGGATATTAAGACAATGTCGGCTCTCGGAGTATACGCCGCATCGGTCATCACGGCTATTACCGTGCAAGATACTCGGAAAGTTTATTCGATTTGTGCCGTCCAGCCACAAATTGTTGCCAATCAAATTCGATGTGTCGTTGAAGACCTTTCGCCTCAGTATGCAAAAATAGGAATGATAAACGACGAAGCAACAATTACAGCCATTTGTGATGCTCTCGACTCTTATCCTATTCCGCACCTGATTGTCGATCCTATAATGGTTTCGAGTAGTGGCATGCTATTGATGCAGAAAGAAGCACTCGAAACCTTCTGCAACAGATTATTACCTAAATCATATCTACTCACTCCCAATATTCCTGAAGCAGAAATATTGGCTGATATGAGCATACGTTCTTCCGACGATATACGCGAAGCAAGTCGAAGAATAATGAATAAAACGCATCAATCTGTATTGCTCAAAGGAGGACATTTAATAAATGAGACAAAGACTGACTATCTCTTTTACAAATCGCCCAATGAAGGTGTTCAAGAATACTCTTTCAGTCGGGACATGGTGCATACATCAAACACACATGGCACGGGATGCACACTATCGTCGGCTATTACAGCCTATCTGGCACGAGGAAAAGAATTGCCGGAAGCTGTGCGACTAGCCAAAGAATATACCTACCACGCAATGATTGAAGGAAGCGACCTGAGCATTGGACATGGCACTGGTCCTCTGAATCATTTCTTTGCTCCAGAAAAGTTAATAAAGATAACGGAATAAATACAAACTATCACTATGATAAAGATTCAATTTATTACTCATCAAACGCCCAGATACTCTTATATAGAAAGTGCCCAAATGGCTCTCGAAGGAGGATGCCGATGGATTCAGTTAAGAATGAAAGAGGCAACAAACGATGAGATTATCGATGTAGCCAATCAAATAAGACCAATGTGCAAACAGCACCATGCAACGTTCATCATCGACGACCATGTAGAATTAGTAAAACAAGTCGGAGCCGACGGAGTTCATCTGGGTCAACAAGATATGCCTATTGACGAGGCCCGGCGGATATTAGGAAACGATTATATCATAGGAGGTACTGCCAATACTTTCGAAGAGATTGTATTGCATTGGCAACATGGAGCCAACTACATTGGATGTGGTCCTTTCCGGTTTACATCTACAAAGAAAAGATTGGCTCCCATACTCGGAATAGATGGATATAGCGATATTATAAACAAGATGAAACAGCACGGAATAAATATTCCTATTATTGCTATCGGAGGCATCGGCTACGACGACATCAATTCACTACTCAAAACGGGTCTCAATGGTATTGCCTTGAGCGGTGCCATACTACAAGCCGACAATCCGATAGCAGAAATGCAACGTATTATGACTATTAAATCATTACATTCTTAACACAATCAAAAGCATTATGAATGAAAACATCAAGATTTCTTATCCCAGTTCAGAGAAAGTATATCTAGAGGGACAAATTTATCCTGACTTACGAGTTGGAATGAGAAAAGTAACGCTTACGCCAACAGTAAGCGTAGAAGGGAAAAAAGAGATAAGGCAAGAAAACTCACCTATCCTCGTGTATGATACAAGTGGCGCATATAGCGATCCAAACGTACAGATAGATCTACGAAAAGGACTATCAAAGCTACGTCTACCTTGGATATTGAAACGAGAAGACACGGAACAGCTATCTCGTATAAGTTCCGAATATGGCAGAATGAGACTTGTTGATCGCTCACTCGACCACTTACGTTTCGAACATATCTCATTGCCCTATCGAGCAAAGAAAGATTGTAAGATCACGCAAATGTCTTATGCCAAGAAAGGAATCATCACACCCGAAATGGAATATGTAGCGATACGCGAAAATATGAATTGCGAAGAATTGGGGATCAAGACCTATATTACACCCGAATTTGTACGTAGCGAAATAGCTGCAGGGCGTGCCGTATTGCCCGCCAACATCAATCATCCGGAAGCGGAACCAATGATTATAGGGCGCCATTTCTTGGTAAAGATCAACACAAATATTGGCAATTCGGCTACCACCTCGAGTATAGAAGAAGAAGTAGAAAAAGCGATTTGGAGTTGCAAATGGGGTGGAGACACGTTGATGGACTTATCTACCGGCAACAATATTCATGAAACACGCGAATGGATCATACGCAATTGTCCTGTTCCGGTAGGCACAGTTCCAATGTATCAAGCAATGGAGAAAGTAAATGGAAAAGCAGAACTTCTGACATGGGAATTGTTTCGTGATACACTTATCGAACAATGCGAGCAGGGAGTAGACTACTTCACCATCCATTGCGGCATCCGATTAAAAAACATTCAATATGCCACAAAGCGTCTCACGGGTATGGTGAGTCGTGGAGGAAGTATTATCTCAAAATGGTGCCAGATACATCAGAAAGAAAGTTTCCTGTATGAGCATTTCGATGATATTTGCGATATTCTTGCTCAATACGACGTTGCCATATCATTGGGCGACGGACTGCGTCCCGGATCGACTTACGATGCTAACGACCGCGCTCAATTTGCCGAACTGGATACGATGGGCGAACTGGTAGAACGCGCTTGGGCAAAAGATGTACAAGCATTCGTAGAAGGGCCGGGACATGTGCCGATGCACAAAATAAAAGAGAATATGGACAGGCAAATAGAGAAATGTCATGAAGCTCCATTCTATACGCTCGGTCCGCTCGTTACCGACATTGCTCCCGGATACGACCATATAACCAGCGCCATCGGAGCAGCACAAATAGGATGGTATGGCACGGCAATGTTGTGTTATGTCACTCCCAAAGAGCATTTGGCATTGCCAGATAAAGAAGATGTCCGCATCGGAGTAGTGACATACAAGATGGCTGCCCATGCGGCAGACTTGGCAAAAGGTCACCCCGGAGCTTCGTTGCGTGATGATGCATTGAGCAAAGCCCGCTACGATTTCCGTTGGAAAGATCAATTTAATCTTTCGCTCGATCCGGAGAGAGCACTCGAGTATTACAAGACAGGCAATCCTGTAGGCGGTAGATATTGCACTATGTGCGGCCCCAATTTCTGTGCCATGCGCATAAGTCATACACTAGAAGAAAAAGATTGTATCACATCAAAATAAAAACTAAAAACAAATGATTGAAACACAAGTATCAAAAGGTATCATCAGTACCTACTTCGAGAAACTGGAAAAGAATCTGGAACTGGATGTAGCCATCGTAGGTGGCGGTCCTTCGGGAATTGTTGCAGCCTACTATCTGGCTAAAGCAGGAATACGAGTTGCACAGTTCGATCGCAAACTCTCTCCGGGCGGCGGTATGTGGGGTGGAGCCATGATGTTCAACCAAATAGTCTTTCAAGGAGAAGCGCTAGACATTGTCAAAGAATTCAAGATCAATTATGAATCTTATGAAGACAATCTCTATGTAATGGATTCCATAGAGAGCACCTCTGCCCTACTCTATCAGGCTGTGCATGCCGGCGCTACTGTTTTCAACTGTTACTCGGTAGAAGACGTTGTATTTAAAAACAACGAAGTGAGTGGCGTTGTAGTCAATTGGACACCGGTACTGCGTGAAGGACTTCATGTAGACCCTCTCAACATCATGGCCAAATACGTGATCGACGGAACAGGCCACGATAGCGAAGTATGCAAAACAGTAGCTCGCAAAAACGGGATTCGTCTTGATACAGAAACCGGTAACGTGATAGGAGAACGCTCTCTAGATGTAGTGGCTGGCGAAGACGAAGTAGTAAAAGGTACCAAAGAAATCTATCCGGGACTTTACGTTTGCGGTATGGCTGCTTCGGCCGTATCGGGTACGCCCCGCATGGGTCCTATTTTTGGCGGCATGCTTATGTCTGGCAAGAAAGTAGCCGACATGATCATAGAACGTCTTAAAAAGTAATATCCATGAAATGGATCGCTATTACCTCTCCCGACTTCTTGCCGGGAGAGGCTTCTGTTATCGTGATGTTGCTACAAAATGGTATAAACATCGTTCATCTGCGAAAGCCACAAGCAGATGTATCGGCATGCCAGAAACTGATTGAAGAAATACCACCCCAATACTACCCTCGTATTGTATTGCATCAGCATTTCGAGCTCTGTAACAAATACCATCTTCGAGGCATTCATATCAATTCAAGGAATAACACTATTCCTGTTCCATTCGAAGGACACATTAGTTGTTCGTGCCACTCATTCCAAGAGGTCAAAGACAAAAAAGAAAAGGCAGACTATGTTTTTCTCAGTCCGATATTCGACAGTATCTCAAAGCAAGGCTACAAATCGGCATTTACAATAGAGTCTTTACAGCAAGCTCAACGAGAAAGTATTATAGATAATAAAGTCATAGCACTAGGAGGCATTGCAGCAGACAAGATTCCGATGCTGCGATCGCTCTCTTTCGGCGGAGTAGCATTAATGGGCGATTTATGGCACAGATATCAAACTGACGGACTGAGCGAACTAAAAAAACAGTTAAAGATATTACTCAATAGTTAGCCATACAGAGGGCTCCGCAGAATATTTCTGTATGCAATAACATTCGAAGATATGCCAATAAATTCTTTAAAACTTGAATTCGGGTAAGAAATCAAGTATTATATAATCGGGTAGGAGGAAAACGATGCAGAAGTTTTCCTCCTACTATCGTTTTCCGACCTCCCACACCACCGTACATGCCGTTCGGCATACGGCGGTTTCGTGCTTTCTCACCTCACGGTGTGTGGCAAGTTGTTTTCAGCCATCCCATCAAACACGTCACTGTCACCCTATTGTTGGATTCCGTCCTATCGTAGTGGATGAAGAGCTCCATATGGACATCTGACTTTTACATTCTCAAGGTAGCAGTCATTTACTGTTGCACTGCACGATTCAGTCCTTCCCCATAGCCACTCGTGACTTAGGTACTATGACATCGGCTGACTTCTCACGGCTAGCTTTACTCCGCTAAGGTTCATCGAATTTTATTCATCGTAGCCTTGCGTCCATGAGACCTCCTCGGATAAACACACCAACTTTCCATCTTATCTCCGCTTCATTTACCCCATCCGTTCCGAGTAGCTATCGGGCTTTAGTTTGTTTAGCAACCTAACCCACAGACATAGGCCTTATATGAAGTTTCTGTTCGTCAGAGCAGATCTTTGCCGCCGGCTTCTTTCAGATTCCAACTCACGATGGACACCCTTGCCTTGGGCTGGAGCTTTCCCACTACTAGGGCAGCTTAGGGACTTGCACCCGTTAGCTGATGTGCATGCCAAGCATACTAAAAAAAGGAGCTTGCTGCAAGCTCCTTTTATATCATCACCTAATAGATTATATTATTTTCGTTTCAGCGCTTGGTATATTACATCTTGAATCCGCTCCCTTATCTTCAAATCATGCAGTTTATTTTCCCAAGCATTAGGATAAGTTCTATTGCTTAAGAACACATATACCAAATGATTTTCCGGATCGACCCAAGCGCACGTCCCTGTAAAACCGGTATGACCATAAACAGAAACAGGAGCCGAAAGAGAACAAGGGCTATTCATCACATTCTTTTTATCGGGTTTATCAAATCCCAGTCCCCGGCGACTAATACGAGAAGTAGCCGTCGTAAACAAATGGCAAGTCTCCTCACTTAGATAGCGTTGTCCATCAAGTTCTCCACCATTCAGTATCATCTGATAGATACGTGCTACATCCTCGGCCGAAGAGAACAAACCTGCATTACCAGAAACTCCTCCCAAGAATGCAGCCGATTCGTCATTCGGATAACCATGAAGTTCTTTCTTACGCAAGAAATGGTCTATGGAAGAAGGAATAACTTCACTGGCACTATAATATCTGAGCGGAAGATAAGCCGTATGTTGTAATGCCATAGGTATGAAGAACTCCCGACGCAAATATTTATCAAGAGCAGTACCTGTTACCTGTTCCACTATTTGCTTTAACAAAACAAAGCCGATATCACTATATAAATAACGTTTTGGTCCCATAGGCAAGGCCGCTATCTTCGTCATCACGTCTTGCCTAAAAGAATCGGCAAGCCACAGCCCATCACAGACCTCTATAGAATATCCTGCACGAGCAGAGGGAGATGTCAATCCCGGTTTAAATTTGAAGTTAGGATTTGCCCAAACCCCTTTGCCTATCTGAATGGTATGTATCTCATCTTTCCGCACACTAAAGAGCGACCCTTTATAGCTTTTGGGGTCAATGGCACTCATATAGAATGTCGTTCCAGATGGCAGCCCCGATTCGTGCAGCAATAGCTCTCGGATAGTGATATTCTTCTTATTGGTCTTTCGCAGGTAAGACAGATATCTAGATGCTTTATCGTCGAGCGCCAGACTTCCCCTATCATACAACTTCATTATAGCAAGAAGTGTACCTGTCGTTTTAGAAAGAGAAGCCAAATCGTACATATCGGTAGAGCGCACAAGGAAGTTGTCAGCATACGTATGTGTTCCAAAAGATCTATTATAAACCGTTCGCCCATCCTTCAAAACCACAACTTGACAACCGGGATAAGCTTCTTCTTTCAATCCTTCACCGACAATTTCTTCTATCCGTTTCAATACAGTAGAACTCAATCCATATTCTTCCGGAACATAATGATAAGGAGTACTAGGAGTTATCGTCTCACCAACTCCTGCCGCAAAAAGAGTACCAATGCCCGCAGATAATCTTCCGTCAACAGTTGCTTTGCCGAACAGAGCTTTTGCCGTTTGAATTTCCACATCGTCACGAGTATTGTGTGACAAGATTATCGCAGAAGCCAATGTCAATCCCTTCTCCAGTTGAAGCATCATTTTGGATGCCGTAAAAGAGACATATATAATAGGAGACTTAGGAGCAAATTTATCGAAAAAAGATTCGTACGGAATTAATCGCTCCTCTGCAACCGCCACTATTATCCTTTTATATTGAGCTAACGAGTCGCGGAGCTGTTTCTGTTCTACATCCGACAAATCAGGACGTAAATGAAAAGAATTGACCACGGTATATTTTGCAAGTTGCGCACTAAAGGCCTCATACGATTTGGGATCGCCTACCCCAAGCAGCGCCACCTCTTTTATATCCGGCGACAGAGGCAATACCTTATCTTTATTGTCGGCAACAGTTATGGCTGCCAAATTGAGCCGACGAATCAAATCGCGCACCTTAGGTGTATTCAGGCTCGACATCAAAGTCGAAGCGTTTATATACGGTTTATGCGACAAGCCTAACACATATTTATATGTCAGCACCTTACGGCATTTATTTTCTATATCGGCTACCGATAGTTGCCCATTAGCAACACCTGCCATCACATTATCTATCTCTTTTTCCAAGTCAGAAGGAGCCAACACCATATCGTTCCCTGCTCTAAGTGCCTGCAAACATACGTTCGATTCGCCAGCAACCCCTTTCATAGACAAAGCATCCGTAAAGATCAAACCTTTGAATTTAAACTCTTCGGTGAGCAAAGAATAGACAATATTGCGCGAAAGAGACGAAGGCAGACCGCCTACCGGATCGAATATAGGAACCTGAAGATGCCCCACCATGATGCCACTCAATCCCGCATGAATCGCTTCTTTAAAAGGATATAGTTCGACACTGTCGAGACGCTCCCTCGAGAAAGGCAACACCGGCAATGCTTTATGAGAATCGACATTGGTATCACCATGTCCCGGAAAATGTTTGCAAACCGAAAGCACGCCCGCGCTTTCCAAACCCGACGCATAAGCAATGACTTTATCGGCCACACGAATAGGATTTTCTCCGAACGAGCGACTATTGATAACCGGATTCTTAGGGTTGATATTGACATCCGCATCTGGAGCAAAGTTACATTGAATACCCATGAAACGACATTCGCGAGCCATCTCTCTACCATATTCATATATCAATCTATCATCTTGAATACAGCCCAACGTCATATTTTTCGGAAACGACGGAGTTCCACGAAGCCGCATAGCCAATCCCCATTCGCCATCACACATTATCATAATAGGAATTTGAGACATCGCCTGAGCTGCGTTCGTTACCTTAGCCTGAGTAATGGGATCACCTCCCGAAAATAAGATGCCACCTATATTATACTTCTTTACTGCTTTCTGGAGCATCTTCATATTGGCTTTGGATTGCTCCGGAGCCATCGTATAAATAAATAATTGCCCCACCTTTTCGCGCAGTGTCATACGAGCCATGGTAGATTCTACCCACTCGATACATTGTTTATTATGCTGGGCTTTGAAAAGCAACAATGGCTCTACCTGACCTACAGCACACAAAAAGAGAATAAAAGATATTAAAGTAATCGTTAATCTTTTCATTTCGCCTCCAATGTCATATCTACCTCACCTACTTTTACTCCTCTACTACCCGAGTGCACCAACAAGACAGACTTTCCTGTCTTATCAGATATATTGAGAGGAACTTTCAAGAAAGTATGAGAATGCCCGCCCAATACCACATCGATACCTTGTGTCTGAGGTATTATTTTCTTATCGTCATCTATTCCCAAATGCGACAGGCAAATCACCACATCGCACTTTTCGTCACGACGGAGCATCGAAGACATTTTATTAGCTACTGCAAGAGGATCTTTATAAACGATTTTACCATAATTTTTGGCTTGCACCAAACCTGCCAACTTGGGGTCGAGAGCAAAGATTCCGATACGAACGCCCTCCCGCACAATAACAAGATAGGGCTTTACCATATTTTGAAGCACCGTACCTTTAAAGTCATAATTGGAAGATACTATAGGAAACTTTGCACGTTTGAATATTCGGGCCATATTATCCAGACCGAAATCAAATTCGTGATTGCCTATCGTTGCCACATCGTATTTCATCTCGTTCATCATATCGATTTCGGCATTTCCCTTAAACATATTATAATAAGGAGTACCTTGTGAAAAGTCGCCACAATCAACAAGTAATAAGTGCGGATGTTCCTTGCGCATTTGTTCCAGCAAAGCTAAGCGACGCAGCGTTCCGCCTTTTCCATAATCCCGATCACCCGATTGATCTACCGGTTCGAGCTGGCTATGAGTATCACTCGTCTGCAAAATAAGCAACTGTTTTTGTTGCGCCGACAGCGAAAGGCTGATACAACAAACAAATACCGATATTATATAGTATCTAAAACTCTTTTTCATCATCATTCTTCTTTTACTTAACAATTACTGGCCTGTGATTATTTGAAAACAATACGTCCTCCTATCTTCGATTCAACTTCCTTGCCCTGCTTCATTTGATTCTTCACATAATGCATAAAAGTTTCTCTCACCAAGACATCATCTCGGTTTATATGCTTCACGCCCTTTTCGGCAAAGACTTTAAAGCCATCGTTTCCCTCTGCCAGATAATTGAGTGTTGCCACCGTATAGGTCTTTTCGGCTTTAATAGGCTGCCCGCCAACTGTCGCATCAATCAGACGGCATGGTTCTTTCGATATTACCATCGACACGCCGCTGACACCTCCGCCATAACGAACTATTTCTCGCATCAACTCCATTAGTTGAGTTCCATTCAATATCACTATAGAGATTGTATTTTCGAAAGGCAATATTTCATATATATTGGCCACCGTGATCTTTCCCTTAGGTAGGATAGAACGAATGCCTCCGATATTCATCAAAGCCATATCGCACGGTTTACCCAATATGTCGCTACCTTTAGAGCGTATCACATCGGCTATCAGATTGGACAAAAGTCCTTCGGGATTGGCACGTTCCGCTGCTTTCATCAGTTGCGCCGAAGTACCTATTTGAGTAGACATTACTTCTTCCACCTTCTTTTTATACGCCTGAAGCACTCTTTCTGCTCCAATGTTATGTTCCCTGTCAAAAGCCGAATCGACCGTGAGGAACTTTCCCTTAACGCTTGTTATTACATAGCGACGAGTATTTTCACCTTTGTTCGACTGCGATTGAGCTGCTTGTGGAGAAACCGTCAACAGCGCCATTGCAAAAGAGAAAGGTAGTATTAATCGATGTTTCATCATTATTATCCCTTTTTAGACCTACAAATATATAAAAAATATTTGTTCACTTCAACTATTTTTAGTTACTTTGCACCGCTTTAGCGCAATCGCTGTCAAGAAAGAGATACTTGATATGTTGCGTACTGACGTTTAATAATATAAATAAAAAACGAAGCAATGGATTTAATTAAAATTGCAGAAGAAGCATTTGCTACTAAAAAAGAGTATCCGAAATTCAAATCGGGTGATACTATCACAGTAGCATACCGCATTGTGGAAGGTAGCAAAGAGCGTATACAGATGTACCGCGGAGTCGTTATCAAAATTGCCGGTCACGGTGACAAGAAACGTTTCACTGTTCGCAAGATGTCTGGTACGATTGGTGTAGAAAGAATTTTCCCTATTGAATCTCCGGCTATCGATAGCATCGAGTTAAATAAGGTTGGTAAAGTTCGCCGCGCCAAACTTTATTATCTTCGCAAACTTACGGGTAAAAAAGCTAGAATCAAAGAGAAAAGAGTTAACGCTTAATCTCCACGATTTGCAAAGAAATAAAAAGAGGAAATTCTATCATGAGTTTCCTTTTTTTATTGCCGTCAAGAGCTACTCAAGAGAATATAAGCACAGCAAAACATTTCAGTAATTACATTGCTTGCGACTCACGCCCGTGAGTCGGAAAAATCATAAGGACGAAACTTGCGACTCACGGGCGTGAGTCGCAAGTTTCGTAAGGATGTAAATGTCGACACATCTTGAAGTAGTTGCAACAGCCTCAACAAGTCGAGACAATCGGATATGAAAGTCTTTGGGTTTATTTGCCGATGGGCTGAATCTTTCGTCTCACAGCTCTCGATATTTCCAGAAACATGTATTTTCGATTGTTCGAACGGATGTATTTGCTATGTGCCAAGAATTTGTTTCGAGCATACTCTTTCGACTTTGTAAAAGTAAGCAACGACATCTCGTTTTGCGACCGTCCAAGACTGATAGAGTCCAGTTTTTCTTCAGGAAAGAAGTCATCCAAATCAACATCCCCAATCATAGTCGTCTCCAAATAATTAGCTTCGCGATGGCTGGGGTCTGTATAATATCCCACAAACATGTGTCCCGGAATACGAACAAGTATCGGATCTATATTGATGGCACGAAGCAACGACGCAAAGAGCACACTACCGTCCACACAATTAATCTGCGAAGCCTTCAGTGCATCGTCGAATGTACGTACCCGCTGCGAAAAGACCACATTGCTCGATAAGCTACTATAAGATACCGAACTGTAACGGAACTTACGCTTCTGCAACACATTCCACAGCGCATAGACCTGCCTGTCCACATATCCTTTCTGATGGCTTTGGTATCCTAAGAAGCGATCAACGATACGAGTATTCAATGCCTCGCGAAGAATGCCGTCAATCAGAGGATTTTCTTCGTTGACGTAAGCAGCAAAAAACAGATAGGTGGGATGATACCTATTGCGATGATCCATATAACCCGTGAGACATTCGTTGATACTTCTCACCGAGAATGTACGTACTTTCTGCCCAAGGCTTTTCCCATTCACCTCTACTTTGACAGCCACGCTTATCGGTTCGGCCATCTCGTTATTGCGCAACCGCTCATAGTTCCAAATAATATCCGGATAAATCGTATAATACTCCTTTTTACGAGGCAGTACAAATTCCGAAACCGAATGCCGAAAGAAAGGACTTTCGCCTACCTCTATTCTCACTCTACAATTTGGTGCAGGCGACCACAACCTGACAGATATGGCAGACTTGGGATTACCAATAAAAGGTGGTTCAGAGGGCCTGACGATATACACATCTGTCGTAGCAGTCGACAAGATTGCCGAAGGGAAGATATTACCTCCCAAGTCGTCGGTAATTTCAAAATCTGGTGTTGCCGATATAGTCTTTACAACAAGAATGATCACAATGCCAACGACGAGAATCAATCCGCCTACTAGCAGTTTCCGTTTATTCCGTATGATATGAGCGATTTCAATCATTATATTTCAACGTTTTATTCTACACACAAAAATAGAGAAAATTCGAACATCCCGAAACAATCTCAGCAACAAATACGCTCGACATATAAAGATTAACAACAAACAATCAGAAAATAACCAAAAGATTCTTGCATATTCTTAAGAAAAAAATTAATTTAGCAAGTTATAGCTGTCTGGTACGAATATTGTTTCTATACAAATACAGAGTCTCATTAGTAAGGTGCAGATTGATGCTGCAACACGAGACGACAGATATTTAGTTCGTTAACAAAAAGAATAAATTAGTTATGGAAAATTTCAGCTTTCAAAATCCGGTCAAACTGATTATGGGACGTGGCATGATCGCCCAACTCGCTCACGAGATACCGAGTGACAAGCGCATCATGATAACATTTGGTGGAGGTAGTGTGAAGAACAATGGCGTATACGACCAAGTTAAAGCAGCACTCAAAGACCATTATACAATAGAATTCTGGGGCATCGAATCCAATCCTAGTATCGAAACTTTGCGTAAGGCCATCGAATATGGCAAAGAAAACAAAGTCGACTTTCTATTGGCAGTAGGTGGAGGTTCGGTTATTGACGGAACCAAACTGATCTCGGCAGGATTGTTGTACGACGGCGACGCTTGGGACTTAGTACTTTCCGGCAAACCGGCTACTCGCACCGTTCCTCTGGCTACCGTACTGACGTTGCCGGCTACCGGTTCGGAGATGAATGCCGGCGCTGTCATCTCTCGTCACGAGACAAAAGAGAAGTATCCTTTCTATGCCGGCTATCCTTTGTTTTCTATCCTCGACCCCGAAGTGACTTTCTCGCTGCCCGCCTATCAGATAGCATGCGGCATTGCAGATACATATGTTCATGTCATGGAACAATACCTCACCACTACCGGACAAAGTAGGGTAATGGATCGTTGGGCAGAAGGAATACTACAAACCCTTGTCGAGATAGCACCTCAAATAAAAGAAAACAAGCACGACTATCAACTGATGTCAGACTTTATGCTTTCGGCTACGATGGCGCTCAATGGGTTTATAGCGATGGGAGTATCGCAAGACTGGGCTACCCACATGATCGGTCACGAACTTACCGCTCTACATGGACTGACACACGGACATACCCTGGCTATCATCCTGCCGGCAACAATGCAAGTGCTCCGTAAAGCAAAAGGCGATAAGCTGATACAATATGGAGAAAGAGTATGGAATATCACCACCGGCACTAGAGAAGAGCGCATCGACAAAGCCATTCGTTGCACCGAAGACTTCTTCCGTTCGCTGGGATTGACCACTCGCCTACACGAAGAAAGCATTGGAGAGGATACCATTGGCGAAATAGAACGCCGATTCAATGCACGCAACGCCAAGTACGGCGAAAATCAAGATGTGACAGGAGCCGTTGCCCGCAAAATACTAGAAACGGCACTCTAAATCTCTTAGACCTATCCGTACAGAACATTATATACAATAGCCCTTTCGACCGTAGACCAGTGTCGAGAGGGCTATTTTTATAACCATTCGCACACACCGTTCAAAGTGCATCGCCTCACACACTTGTTGCATCGGAGATAATCGTATTGAAAATTTCACTGAAAATTAAACACCATTATAACGAGTAAAAGAAGAATAAGTCGTATATTAGCGATATAATAAACAAAAGATCTCTTTTGAAACTAGAATTTTTGTAAAACGTATTATGATGGAAAATTTTGTGAAGCGTAATATTGGGCTCGTTGCACACGATGCCAATAAGAAAGACCTCATCGAATGGTGTTTATGGAACTCCAACAAACTGGTGGGACACAAGTTCTACTCTACAGGCACAACCGGCAAACTAATCTGTGCAGCGTTGTCGAAGAAACATCCCGAGGTAGAATGGGACTTTACCATCTTGAATTCCGGTCCATTGGGAGGCGACCAGCAAATGGGTTCGTTGATCGTAGCTGGCAGCATCGAGTATTTGTTCTTCTTCACCGACCCCATGACCATGCAGCCGCACGATTCGGACGTTAGAGCGTTAACCCGTTTGTGTAGCGTCGAGAACGTGGTATTATGCTGCAATAGGTCGACAGCCGATCATATCATATCGAGTCCACTGTTCCAAGATGCAAACTACAAACGTATTCGTTCCGACTACTCATCTTACACGCAGCGGTTTGCCAATCAAACGGTGGTCGAAGAAGCAGTAGAGTCTATCAACCAATTGGAAAAAGAAGACGAATAATACAAAAGCAACTATAGAATTGGGTATGCAATTCTATAGTTGCTTTTCCTTTTATGGCGGTTCAATACACATCGCGCGATTATTAAGACTCTTCGGTGCCGACGTTCTCTTTTGTCTGTTCAACGACCTTATCCTTCTTCTTTTTTCTCAAAAAGAACATGAAAGAAAGCGATAGCAGACTAATCACAGCCAGCATGCGAAAAGAAGAAAGATAGCTGAGCAGCTCCGAATTCTTCATAATCTCCATTCCCAATACACTATTGCATACGCTACCTGCCGTATCGGCATTCATACCGGTACTTTGGAGTAAATGCGAGATGCCTTGTATAGTGCCCATACTATTATTGGAATACACATTGATATTGGCCGACAGTTGCGATTGACACATAGCCTGCACATCGGATATATGAGTGCCTATCAGTGCCAGTCCGACGGCTCCGCCCAACTGCTTTGCCATGTTGCTCAATCCTGCGCCCTGCCCCAGATCAGCTCCTTTAAGTCCCTCTATAGCCATCATAATGGCAGGCAACATGAAAAGGCCGATACCTAGGCCCCTAAAGAGCAACGGAATGAACAAGCCGGCAAAAGAAGAATCGGCCGATTGGAAGCTCATCCATACCCCAAAGACAAAAGTACACAGAAATCCACACGTAATCAATAGCTTCGGGTTCACCCCTCTATTCATCATCTTTTGGCAGAAGATCATACCGATAGTAGACATGATAGCTCCCGGCATGAGCGACATACCGCTCAACGTAGCCGTCCATCCCAAATTTATTTGAGCCATCAACGGGAATGTATACACAGCAATGTAAAGTATCGCTCCCATGATGAAGTTGAAAAAGACACCAACGGCCAAATTCTTGTATCGCATCAACTTGATGTTCACCGCCGGCATCTTCGTCACCGATTCGGTAATTAGAAAGGCTATGAGACCCGTAGCCGCAATAATGCTGAACAGAAGAATAATATGACTATCGAACCAGTTCTTCGAGTTACCCTCTTCCAATACATATTGAAGACTACCGATACCTATGGAAAGAAACAGAATGCCCCACCAATCTATGTTTCCTTTCAGTTTCTGATTTTTCTCATTCGGTATGGTCAGCCAGGATGTCGTTGCAGCCAATATACCCAGCGGTACATTTATAAAGAATATCCAGTGCCAAGAGTAGTTATCGGTAATAAATCCACCCAAGGTCGGCCCCAATGCCGGCCCCGCAGCAATGCCAATACCATATATAACACTCGCAAAGCCTAACTTCTCAGGCGGAAAGGCAGCAACCAAGATTGTCTGAGATTGTGTCATCAGGGCACCTCCTCCCAATCCCTGTATGAAGCGCCACACGATCAGTTGCCACAATTCGGTAGAGTTGCCGCACATGAACGAGGCGATCGTGAAAATAATGATAGAGAACGTGAAGTAATTTTTAGTACCGAACAACTCGGAAAGCATTCCACTCAAGGGAATGATAATAACGTTGGAAATGGCAAACGCCGTGATCACCCACGCAATATCCGTAGTAGACGCTCCGACACTCCCGGCAATGTGGCGCAACGACACATTGACCACTGTCGAGTCGATCATAGCGAGCAAAGAGGCGGTGATACAGGTAAAAACGATTATGGAACGGACAACGCCCGTGGGATATTCCGCATTGGCCGTAGCAATAGAGTTTTGCATTTTATCTTGTCTTTACAGATACAACCACATTCATTCCGGGATACAGGAGCTTATCGCCATTGGAATTGGTAAAATGAATGCGTACGGGAACCCGCTGTGTTATTTTGATGAAATTACCTGTTGCATTCTCGGCGGGCAACAAGGAGAACTTACTACTGGTAGCGGCACAAAAGCTTTCCAGCCTGCCTATACATTTCAATTCCGGATAGGCGTCTACCTTTATATCTACAGGCTGTCCCGCTTTCATATCGTCGAGCTGTGTCTCTTTAAAATTAGCCGTAATCCACATATCCGATACGTTGACGAGCGAAGCCAATGCCGTACCCGAAGATACGAATTGTCCCACCTCCACACTCTTCTTCGATATGATACCGGCATAAGGAGCTGTCACAAAAGCATGATTATACTGGTCTTTTGCCAACGTCAGTTGTCCATTGGCTTGCTTGATATGAGCCAAAGCCTGTTTGATCTGGGCATAATGCACATTGGTCTGCAAGTGAGTGGTCGATTTCTGAGCTGCCATCGCACTAAATTGTTTGCACGATGCCCCTTCTTGAGCTTTTGCCATCTGATAAGAAGCCTTCACATTATCATACGCCTGCTGGGTAGCAGCTCCGGCCTTATACATTTTCTCTATGCGCTGATATTCGGCCTGTGCCTGCCATGCCTTGGCTTTGGCCACCGCAATGTTTTCTTTAGCCGATCCGGCATTGAAGTCTGCTACCATTTCGCCGAATTCAGAAGCTGATGTTTGTTTCTTGCACGATTCCAGTTCTGCCTGAGCCGACAGTAGCTGCCCTTCGGCCTGCACCATCTGAGATTTCAAACTCACGGTATCGAATATCACCAACGTATCGCCTTTGGAAACTTTCTGATTATCTTTGAACAAGATTTTACTCACATATCCGGTCACTGCCGTACGCAGCGGAATAATGTTTCCGTCGATATAAGCGTCGTCCGTACTTTCGTGGCACCAACTGTCGTATGCCAATTTAAATCCCGAGCACAATATTACAACTCCAACTGCTACTGCTATAACCAGCATCTTTTTAGAAAAAATCTTCGTTGTTTTCATCTTTTTACCTAATTAATTGTTCTTATTCAATAATGTTTTCATTTTGGCGCCATCCATCAGGTATCCTATCCGATGAATCGATTTGTTTATCATTGCCTGAGCCTCATCGTTCAGTTTGATTAAATAGTCCGTGAGCGTAAGCGTTCCATTTTTCAATTGTATAGAAGCCACTTCTTTTATATTCGAACGTATCTTCACCATTTCATCGTCGCTATCTGCCAGCTTGCGATTCTTGGACAAATCGATGTCCAAATCGTCAATCTGCTTGTTCATATTGATTTGATAAATAGACTGCCGGTTTCTTGTCATTTCTTTGTCTATTTTAATCAAGTTCCGGCGGTGCGTATTGCTGTACAGCGCATCAAGATTCCATGCCAACGACACCCCTACTATCCCAGAGTAGTGAGTCGTATAGTCCATCATATTCAGACCCGGTCTGCCATAATATCCGTTAGCAAACAATGTCAGTCGAGGAATCATTTCAGCATTCACTTCTTTCATTTTCCATTCGGCATTCTGAAGTTGCAAGGCAAACATCTCGTAATCGGGACGCGTCGAATAATCTTTGTCCGTTATATCCATCGATTGCGGAAGTTCAAAGACGACAGTCGAGTCAACCGGTTCTTGCACAAACGAAGACAATTCCACATATCTCTGAAACAACGACATCGTCAATTCCGTTTCTTGTTGTCCCAGTTGAATAATGCTGGCATCTATCTCCTGCATGTCCGTTTTCAAAGAGATACCGTTCTGAATGGCATACGAAATATCTTTCTTCCTCAGCTTTAAGTCGGCCTGTTTGAATTGAACAATCTTGATTTGCTCTTTCAAAACGAGTACCGTTTCAAACAGATTGTCTATTTCATCTTCTACCTGCAACATTGACGACTTTATCTGGCGTGTTTGCATATCACTACTCAATCCATTTATCTTCTTTTGAATATGTCCCGACCCACCATCGTATACCAACTGAGAGACCGATACTCCACCTTGGTATTGAAGCTTCTTACCTTCGCCTATATCAATACCGAACTTACTCTCTATCTCTTTCGGAATACTGATGGACGAGACTTCCGACTGATAAGAACTTTTTACCAAAGCCGATGCATGGGGCAACCATTGAGTATCGATCGACTTTTGTGATTCGGCATTTTGCCTGTTCACCAATCCCAATTGACTTGCATAAGGGTATCTTTCGTTTGCCAAATGCACCAGTTCATCCAACGTATAATGCTTAGGCGTTTGAGCGGAAACAAACACGGGAAAAACAATTCCGATTATCCATAAACCCCATTTACCTATAAAGGTTTCTCTTTTAGACCTCTTCATAAACTCACTACCTTACTTTAATGTTATTACTATTTATTTATTTTCTCATTTCATCATTACGCTTGCAAAATTCGGTCATAAGGGGCTAGAAAGCAATACTTCATCGGTCAACAGCATTAAAAGCACCGGTAAATCAAGTATTTTTTCGCCCAAACACATTCTTCCATTCATCCAATCCGTTTCTATATTCATACTTTTTTGTTCAACAAATTTGTTGAATACCCTACAAAAAAATAAGTTATACTCATTTGAATATAACTCGTTTTATAAGCTTCGGTAAGTTCCGCTTCAACACCTTACGGTAGCTTGCCCATTTCTCTTCATCCCATCTGAAAATCATCATATAGAGTGGCCCTGCAATAAAAGGAAACATACAGAGGCTAGATACACTCACCACAAACTCCTCAATATTCTTGGGCACAATCTCTCCCCTATCATAAGCCTCTTTCATTTGTTTTCTGAAAACAACACTCATTTTACTCTCTATGATCTTTCTAAAAAAGTCCGGGTCTTTGGAAGCCTCATGAAGTCCAAAGATCAATAGATCGGGATTATCAAAAGCCAGATTAATCTCGGCATCAATATAATTGTCTACCTTCTCTTCAAAAGAAAGTTCTGAATTCAGATTCTCTTTAAATGCTACAACAAATTTAGAGACCACCGTTTTCATCACTTCCTGAGATAACAGTTCCTTATCGCGGAAGTAATAGTGAAGCATAGATCTGTTGATGGTGGCCAAGTCAGCAATATCTTGCATGCGGGCACCTTGAAGTCCATCGCGCAAGAAGACTTTCTTTGCAGCCTCCAATATTCTTTCTTCCGTTGTGTTATCTTTCTCTTTAATCATAATTGTTCAACAAATTTGTTGATGCAAAGGTAAAATATAAATAGAACACGTGGTGCTATGCTTAACATATATTTATGCGAGATCCACTCTTTTTATATTTATTTCAACATCAGCGCCCAAATTATCGGTCCACAAATCGCCTTACCAACAAAATATTTCAGTAATTTTACTATTCATTAAACAAAACCATTTTATCAAATACTTATTATGAGAAATTTACTGAAAAGAAATTACTGCTACAGCCTTATACTATTATGCTGTATAGCGTTTGTAAGCATTCCAAGTCACTCTTGGGGTACGGAGATCCATATAGACAATTGCAATGTCACAGTAACTCCGGATAACAAGGTTCAAAACGAGCAACAAGATTCGATTGCTTTTGTAAAAGCTAAATGGACAGAAAAGAAACTGGCTGACGGTGCCAAACTACGCTATGCCCAGATTCATATGTTCAATTCCATCCAGTCTATTTCGGTATTGATCTATCCGGCCAAGCATTACGCCACTCATGTGCTTCAGCCCGACAAAGCAGGTACCACAAGCGAACTGGCGAAGAGTGTAAATGCCGAATTTGCCATTAACGGCAGCTTCTTCAATATGGGCAACAGAGAGCCGATTACGTTTGTTATGGTGGACAAACAAATAAAGGGAGTCAACAAGCTGAAAGAAGATGAAAAATGGATTAACGGCATATTACTCATTAACCAGACAAACAATCGTTGCCACATAGACATCAGGCCTTACGAACCGAACGAGTGGGATACGACCCAAAAGAACTACACTTCGGCATTGGTATCGGGCCCCGTACTGATGACCAATCACAAGATTCCCGATTTCAATAATACCAAACGCCATCCACGCACCATCATCGGAACGACGGCAAAAGGCAAAGAGGTCATTATGCTTGTCATAGACGGGCGCTTCAAAGGAAACGCAGACGGAGTATCATTCGAAGAATCGGCCACTATAGCCCGTTATCTCAAGATGGAGAATGTGCTGAATCTCGATGGAGGCGGATCTTCCACACTATGGACTAAAGAGCTGGGAGTGGTCAATTATCCTTGCGACAATCACCTCTTCGATCATGCCGGAGAGCGCAAAGTGTCCAACATAGTCTACGTATCCAAGTTGCATTGACAGCAGGTTAAGCACAATCTTTTATCATAAAGGAAAATATATATTTCAAATTCGATAAAATATTTATCGCCTTCATTCGTCTACTTAAGAAAAGAGACACAATGAAAACAACTATTGATCTTTTCTCATACTCCTGCGTCGGATGCGGCAAATGTATCAGGGTATGTTCAAAAGATGTACTTAAACTGATAGACAACGGTAAAATACGCTTCATCAATGTAGCGCATGCCGAGGCGTGCGACGGTTGCAGAAGCTGCGAAGAGGTATGCAGGCACCACGCTATCCAGATTGTCAACGAACAGGCATAATAACAAAACTAAAAACAATACAATATGAAAATTGGAAAAAAGAAAATCGGATCGACAGCAACATTCGCTATCATTTTAGCGTTGTATGTAGCGCTCGTACTCATCATTATGGGATTGTGGAATCTGCTTATTCCGGGCATTACCCATTGGAGCAGCATCAACTTTTGGCAAGCATTAGGCCTCGCCGTTCTATGCAGACTTTTGTGTGGTACCATGCACCATTTCAGAGGATGTTTCCCGCATGGGCATCATTTCGGGCACCATCACCATCACGGCAGACTGCACAATATGTCGCCCGAAGAACGAGAAGCCTTTGTGCGCAGGCGCTTTCAAAATCTGGTAAACGATGAAACAAGCGGGAAAGAATAACCTGACAACCGTTTTTACCACATTCCGACAGAAGTTACTCACGTTCATCACCTGTCGGGTATCATCCGAAGAAGATGCCGAAGATCTTCTTCAGGATGTTTTTCTCCGCTTGCTACAGACCGAAGAGAATGTGTCGGTCGAGCAAATATCGGCTTGGCTATACAAAGTAGCTCGAAACCGCATCATAGACTATCGACGCAAGAAGGGTGAGACTTCCCTCTCGGCACCTTCGGACGACGAGAGCCAAGACGATATTCCATTGAAACAGATCACCGATATTTTAATCGAGAACGGTGCGGATCCCGAACAGGAATACCTGCGCAAGTTTATATGGGAAGAAATCGAAAAGGCATTGGACGAACTGCCCAAAGAGCAAAGAGATGTCTTCGAACAAACAGAATTCGAAAACAAATCGTACGAAGACATCGCATCGGCTTCGGGCGTCCCGCTCAAGACGCTACTCTCCCGAAAGCACTATGCAGTTGTCTCCTTGCGCAAAAGGCTGAAAAAGATCTACGAAATGATACTATACACCGATTGAGGTCAATAAGCGAAGTCGGCGATACCCACTCACAGCACATACCATATCCGACTCCAGGAGCCGACGTCCTACCATATCTACTTTCAAAGAGAGGTAGGCCAGCGAATCTTTATAAGTCAGTATCTTCCAAAGTGAAAATATCCTCTACATTTTTAGCGAATATCTTGGCCATCTTAAGCGACAATATAGTAGAGGGAATATATTTTCCCTTTTCAATGGCATTGATCGTTTGCCGGCTCACCTTCACCAATTCAGCTAGATTTTGTTGTGTAAGATTGTGTATGGCTCTTTCCACCTTTATATTATTTTTCATCGTTCGCTCTGAATTTATGAAGTGCTATATTGAATTTGATGATAAACAAAATATATACGGTAAAGATAAAACTGACCATAAAACTTAAGTATGGTTCGCCATACACAAACAAAGTCGTTAGAATAATCAACAACGTATTGACCTTCAATGCCCACACCAGAGACTGCATACGAATTTTAGAAATACATTCGTCCTCATCTTTCTCTCGAGAAAAAGAGATAAACAGTAACGATAGAGATAAGCCTATAAAGAGCAACTCATCAGACAAATCATTGGTTATAATAGAAAAATAAGTTGTCTTTCCGAAAATACCTCCGCCGATGACTGCAAAAGTCTTGGCGTTCAAAAAATCGCTCGGAAAATGTCCCGAAAGATACAGAATACTAGGAACCAAGAAGATTATGAACATCACATAACCAACCTTTTTCATCACTGCTGGAAATAAACAATCTGCTTTCATAACTAATAGTTTTTGTTATTCCGTAAATGTAATGTATACTTTACATATAGCAAAGCAAACATGACATAATTAACATTATTTACTCATCCAACTCTACCTTTTTCAACACGACCGACTTCCTCGTTACAGCATACAATCTTCCCCAAACGAAAAGATTTTGCTTAGTATACCGCGCAGTACTTCAACCGTTTTTACAAGATTTTATAGAAAAACAAGTACCATTTCAACCGAACAACACAGAAGAAAAGCACACTCGAATTTTCGATTGGCACCCCCATTGACATCGAAACGAGAATAAACATTACAAATAACAACCAATTATCTTTCTGACCAATAATTTTCGTCTTTTTCTAAATTCAAGGGAAAATAGGTCAAACAAGGCATTCCTATTAATATTAAATAGAACTAAAAAGAACTCCAATAATTACATAATATTATCGTTATACGATCTTTTGCGACATTATGAAATAATGGTCAACACAACAAAAATATGCGTCCACCCTCTTTTTCCCAAAAGTGACTAAATTATTGGTCAACTCAAAAATCGCAGCCACAATATACTACAGCTTCGAAAATCGACAAAACCTTGTCGCATGTGTCGCATAGGATTCCCTCCTCTTTAATTTTTTTTATTTTTGGTTTTTATGTAATCATATTTCGTATTATTACGGTATCATAATGATAAACGCGTCAGAGGCCAATAAAAAAAATATAGAGTTTATAGGGTTTCTATGCGACACATGCGACATTTTTAGTAATATATCGCAACACAAAACGATTTCGTATCACGTCCACGCAGCTCTTTATCGTTCAAATCCACGTATGTACCTTTTTTTGTTCTCGTATGTACGTGGCGCGAAAAACATAAGGACGTCACCGAAAAGACTAACATACGACACCAGTGTCCTTCCGCTTGTTTGAATTATCACATCGTTCTGATATTTGTCTTTCATATTATTTTGCCTTACAAAAAATCAACCGTATGTCGCCGCCATAACTAACGTATGTTGTTGAAGAAACTAACGTTAGTTGTCATAATAACTTCCGTTAGTTACCGCAGTAACTTCTGTTAGTTATTACTGCGACATACGTCTGTTTTTTCGTGTAGTGAAAATACTCCGAAACAATGCCCTTTCTATTTCTTCTTCGCATTCCTGATGAATAGAGCAAGGCATGATTAGAGATTTCTTTGTCAAAATTCTTATTAAATTTATCCATAACACAGAAAAATTCTGTAATTTTGGGTTCGGCTATCATAATTACACTTGTTGTATCTTATTTATTGTCAACTATAGATTTACACAATATTATGATAACCAATTATTTGAATAGTTTTTTTGCAATGACTTTTATCCCAAGATCAAGTATATAATGAAATTACACTTTAATGAAAATGAACAAGAGAATATATTAGTAAAGATTCAAAAGGTACCAATTTGATTGCCTTTAACTATATCGCAATGCCTCAGTAGTTATTACAAACACAATAGAAGATAGTAATCTTGGTAATCTGGATAAGGACAGGTATATTGGTGAATACATTTCAGAGTATTTCAAATGTAGTTGAAGAAGAATTAAAAGTTGACATAAATAACGAATAGGGAAATGAACTATGACAACGGAAGATATACTAAAATTAAGAGACCAAGGAGAAGTGAGTACCGTTCAATTCAAAGAACGCCTCATGAACAATTATGATATTGGATGCGAACTAGTCGCATTCAGTAACTCTCGTGGAGGGCAATTGATAGTAGGTATTAATGACGTATCTGGAAAGATAAATCCACTATCGTTTAGTGAAGTCCAAGAAGTTACAAATCTATTGGGCAATATTGCTTCTGAGAATGTCGTCCCTAACATTCTACTAGACATAGATACAGTACCAATAGAAGAAGGGTCCGTTGTCATAGCCACCATTAAGGAAGGCCTTAACAAGCCCTATCACGACAATAAAGGTATAGTTTGGGTAAAAAACGGTGCAGACAAACGAAAAGTGTTTGATAATACCGAACTGGCAGAGATGATGAGTGATTGTGGTAGTTTTATGCCTGATGAAGCAGCAATAAACCATGCGTCTATTCATGATTTGGACGAAAAGACTATCAAAACGTTTCTCTACAACAAATTTGAGACAGTTCTCAAAAAGAAAGGAATGACTGGTGATCATTTTCTGCAAGCTTCACTTGATGAGGTGTGCGGAGCCATTGCTCAAGGGCATGACAAAGTGAAACTTCTTCGAAATTTACACTTCATTCTTCCTGATGGGAGACTGACAGTTGCCGCCATTCTACTCTTTGCCAAATACACGCAACGCTGGTTGCCTGTCATGACTGCCAAGTGCATTAGCTTTGTAGGGAACTTCATTGGCGGAACCCAATTTCGTGATAAAGTGAATGATACAGATATGGAAGGTAATCTGCTACATCAGTTTGAAACCATTATGAGTTTCTTTACTCGTAATCTTAAAACTATTCAAGTAAAGAAAGAATTCAATTCTATAGGTCAGTTGGAAATACCCTATACATGTTTGGTAGAGCTTGTAGTGAATGCATTAGTGCATCGGTCTCTAAACTGGAAGGCCCCTATTCGTATTTTCATTTTTGATGACAGAGTGGAAATTCACAGTCCGGGAACTCTTCCGAATGGATTGTCAGTTGACGATATCGTGGCAGGTACATCTATGCCACGTAATAACTTCTTATTTGCCAATGCTATCTACCTCCTACCCTACACAGGAGTAGGTAGCGGTATCCAGCGTGCGCTGAACGAAGACAACAGACTATCTTTTTCTAACAATGAATCTTTGCAGGAATTTGTAATTACCATTGCAAGGAATGTCAATTCGAACTCTGACTCTGACACTCTCCCATCGGACTCAGGCACCGACTCTGTCACTTTTGCACATAACTCTAGCACTTCCAAGGGCGACTCTGACACTAACTCTGACACTCAGACACAAATTGCATTAAATAACAAACAAAAGGATGTTATAAACTTCTGTAACGTACCACGCAGTAGTAAAGAAATATTAGAAAGAGTTGGCGTAAGCTATCACAGCAAAAATATTGAGAGGTATATAAATACATTGGTAGACGTCGGTTATTTGGAAATGACCAATCCGGAGAATCCAAATGCAAGTAACCAGAAGTATCGTAAGAAAATAGAAAAAGAATAACAGCAAAGTATTCAGCATAATACAATGCCTTATTGAGGTTTATTCCGTGAAAAAAGAAGTAATTCTTTCTCTTAACAACTTACTATATTTTTCTTTAAGCTCATCATTAAGAAATGAGCCATGAATGGTATTCTCTAGGGTTGGCAATAGCTTGACGTATTTATTAATAAGACGCTTTATGATGATAGGCTCTATCTGAAGAGATTCTGCAGCTTTGAAGAAATCTACTTTCTTCAGATTCTTCTTTCGCCCATTTAGTGTCAGAGCTAGCTCTTCGTCATCTTTAGGATTGATGATGGCTGCATTCAGCAGGTCATAAGCAGGAGTTAGACGAACAACATTTTCTATTGGTTCATACAATGAAAAGTTTTTCAGATGCATGTCATTGTTTCCCGTGAGCCAAGAGAATAGAACTACTTCAAAGAAATTCGTTACGTCCATCTTGGGAACAGATGAGTATCGAATCACGGCCTTGCCTATACGTTCGTAGCTGCTTTTGTACTTATGCTCTGTCTGCCTCTCAGTAAGCTGGCACATGTCCTCCATCGGCAATTTCTCACCTTTTTTCGTTCGGTCTATGCGGCGGGTAAGATAACAAAGTGTATTATCAGCCATACGCATAAGGGTATGAGGCACAACGTGTATACGTGCCAATTCGGCCAAATGCATTGTTAGGTCTTCAATTTCGGGCATCATCTTATACAAGGGTGTTTGCGGTTTACAGATATAACCTCCCCAAAGTCCGACAATGGTCAGTCGTTTGCTTCCCTCACAGTCTTTCAGATGAAGAGACAGCTTTGGCTGAACACCTGTCAAAGATGTCTGATCCTGTATTACCTGTTTGGCAAGTTCATCGAGCTGTTCTATTGTATAATCTAACGATGGTATGGTAGTTGTTCCAAAAAACTTCTTGGCACAAGCCGGATGCATATTCCTTTCGCCTTCGGTAAGAGGGCCATAACAATATAGACACTTACACATGGCCTTCCTCCTTTTCTTCAATTGGTACAACACTTACGGCTCCGATGCAGTCTTTGCAACAGAGAAGCAGGAGAGACATTCGGTCAAGTATGCTGATGTCCGTATTGCGCAGTGCAACGTCCAACAACCATCCTTCAGGAATCAAACCATCGAAGAAAGGAAATAGCACAGAACTCTTGAATGTATCTGCCTGTAAAGGTAGAGTAAGGCTTACGCCCTTTGCACCTACAGAGGCAAGGTACTCAGGCTGATAGCAGAACTCATATCCGTCATCACCTTCCGTTAGGATTCCTGCTAATTGATCTTTATATAATATCTTTGCTTGTCTCATACGTTCACTTAGATTTCACTTTCGGTATTGCAGTCATTTCGTAGTTGAAGAAATCCAGTAGTTGATTAACTTTATCTAGACGCAGCGATTCTTTGCCTTGTTCAAGATCACGAACAAAGCGCAAGCCTACACCAGACTTCAAAGAAAGGTCTTCTTGTGTCATGTCATACTGCTTTCGCAAGCCCTTGACTGTAGCAGATAGATTATTCATATTAATTCTATTCTATACCATTTCGGGTACAAATCTACACAAAATTGTTGAATATATATCAGAAAGGGTATAATTTATTTAGTTTTATATTAAAACAAACCCGTAAGGGTATAATCTGCAAAAAAAATCAGTCAGATAATGGTGTAAGCATAACGATTAGTTACGAGTGTAAAATTCAAGAGATTGAGGTCTTCTCTTATGTTTCATTTTGTTATGCTATAATCCAAATAGCACACCCAACAAATCAATAATGTCACATTCAAATGAACTTTTGATAAGCCTTTCGTTAAAATACAAAATTGAAAGCAAATAAAAAGCAACAGGATAAGCACCATTTTATACCGGATAATCACATCCTTTTGCCAAATGAGCACAAGGGCGATATTTAGGGTTTGTCGGTTCATATTAGAGTCCATATATTTGCAAATAAATCCTATAACATAAATTTATCAAAGATGAAAAGAATATGAAAAAACTACTTATTACGTTATTATTAGGAGCAGGCTTATGTTCATGTTCCACTTATGTGAGCCAGACAGCAACAAGTCTTGGCATTGCAACCGGTATAAAAAGCTACAATGAAGCAGATTTAATTGTTTCTTCATCCAAAATTTCTTATACTATGATAGTCCCTAAGAAAGATGCAAAACTCGGTTATAAAAAAGTGCACGAAAAAGCTGTAGCATTGGCATTGAAGGAGAATGGAGATGCAGACGTATTGGTAGCGCCACAGTATGCCACATCCATTAAACGTCATAGAATAAGAAAAATAGTCGTTACAGGCTATCCTGCAACCTATAAGAATTTCACAAAAGCAACACCATGTCCAACCTGTAAATAATAAATATTATGAAGAAAATCAGTTTATTTGTATGCTTATTGGGAGCTATGTTATTCAGTTCTTGTTCTACTAAAATAGCATGTACTTCTTCTGTATCAGCCATAACGACACATGTCGAACAATATCCGACAGTAGCAGATCTTGACATCAATACGACAAAAATGGAAAAGAGCATTACATGGAACTGGAGCCTCTTTCCCGAGAAATACACGTTGTCCGACAGGAAAGAGAATTTAGTTGCAGAGCTTCTAAAAGAGCAATCAGGAGATGTGCTGGTAGATCCCAAATATATCTATTCGAAAAAACCTTATGGTCCACGCTCACTTACCGTAATGGGATACGTTGCCAAGTTCAAGAACTTCAGAAAGGCAACGGACGAGGATATAAAAGCGCTAAAAGCAGTAAACGGCCTTCCTAAAGTGAAAATAGTATCGAAGACAAAAAGATTCTGGTCCCACAAATAAAAAAGCAAATATTAATACCTTGAGAGTGTGCAAAACTCATTCTCAAATAAATCAACCCACGTTGCAATTCCTGTAACGTGGGTATTTTTGTTTCTGGATATCATTCACCCGAAGTTGTAATATAATTCAGATATTTATCTACCAATATTATATTCGCAGGCTTCAAGTTGACTTTCAAATGATGCTTGGCCTTAAATCTGATGACACACAAATCGAGATCGCCGCTAAGCGTTTCTTTATCTCCGATATTGACGAATGTAGGATAGAGCACTTTCTCGGCCGTTTTATGAAGACGATCGTAAGTCAGATTCTCCATTTCTTTTGCATGAATCGGTTGCGTACCCATATACTCAAGGTCGTTTTGATCGTATGGCAGTGCAAAGCTGAAGGCATTGAGCGCTTTCAAGTTTGTGCCCTTCACCGTTATGCTTATAATGTCGTCTTTGGCATATTCTTTTGCAACCGAGTCGACTAAAACGATGTTACCGGAGAGCTTCTGCAAAGAATCGCATTCTTCTTTTATCCCCCCTTCGAGCGCAGTAGCGACATTGGAAATATCGTAAGCGTCGATCAGCCCGTTTTTGTTGATGTCGCCATTGCTTATATATCCGTCGAAATCGGGATCGCCCTTACGCAATCCGGTATAGTTGGTATACGAAACGAGGTCGTTGTTGTCTATCTTGCCATCGTTGTTTATATCGCCGGGAATATAACTTGCGGTATGCGGCATTTTGAATACATAGAGCTCGCGACCGGAGCCATAGCTCCCTACTCCTTCGGTGACGCATATTTTGATATAACGAGCCTTGGGGTGATCGGTGAAAGAGAATATTTTGGTGTCGCCATTTCGTTTCCAATCGAATGGCTCCGCTTTGGTCCATTCCTTTTTGTCGAGACTGTAAGATACCGTGCCCTTCAGGATGGTTCCGTTTCCTCCGTCCTTGCGTGGTAAATATTCGAATCGATCGAGCACGTCGATGCTTCGAAGATCGAGCGTCAGGTTGTAAGGAAGAGCATTTTCGTGATATTTGGTATGCCAAATGTCGCCAGTGTCGGAGAAATCGAACAGATGATAGAGTTCGAATCCCTCTTGACTTGGAGCAGAGACATCACCGTGTATGTTTTGAATGGCAAACTCAAGCGGATCGGATTTGGTTGTCGCCTTCGTTTCTGCCCAAGCGGAAACGCCGCTTTTGTTGACCGCACGCAACTTGAATGCGTAGGTTGTTTGAGTAGTGAGCCCGTCGAACAGCATACAGGTATCTTTAATGTTGGTATAGATATTGCCGTTGTAGCTGATTTCGTAATAATCGGCACCCACAACTTTGCTCCACGAAGGAGTCAGTGCATAAGCCTGTCGGTGTGGCTCCGTCACCTGCAATAGTGTGGGAACTGCCAGCTTGCCGGTGGATAGTAAAGACGAACTTTTCGGTGAAAACTGATACCCTTTTATAGTAAGAGTAATGGCTGCGGAAGTAATATCAGAAGGAGCCAACTTGACATACAACAAAGGATTTTTGGTGATGACGGTCTTTGCTAATGCACTCCCTTGGGTGGCAAAAGTCTCGAAACGAGGCGAAGCATCATAGAAACAAACATTCTGTCCGCCAGAAAGACTATTCATCGACTTCACTTCTTTCAGCAAGATAATCTTGTTGCCTATTTTAGCCTGTACCGATTGGGGCTTGGCCGTCACATTTATTCTGAATTCCGTCGCCTTAACCTTTACGAAACCATCAAAAGTCCCCTTGGTAGGATGTACGGTAATGGTTGCCACTGAGCCTTCCACATTCGATTCGATAAGAGTCGTCGTGCTCTTGCCCGATTGATAAGCTTCGGTAGTGCCATCATCCTGATATTCGGTAAAAGCGCTTTTACCCTCGGGATATATCTCGTATATGCGCCGTTTCCGATCGATTTGGGAAACATTGTTATTGGGGTTCGCCATCGGGATAATGGCCCCAGCCTTAACAAAGACAGGAAGTTTCCACAGGGGAGCGTCGAAGCTGTTGATGATACGATTGCCCTTGTATTTCTCTCCTGTGAAATAATCGATCCAATTGCCCGAGGGCAAATAGATACCGTTGCGAATGTCGTCTCCTTGCGCGTCGCACTTGGTCTGCTGATAAATGGGAGCAATCAAGAAAGAGGGGCCGTACATGAACTGATATTGCGTAGCAGTGCCGCACGTATAATCGTTGGGTGCCTCCAAAAGCATGGCGCGCATGAGGGGCATACCGTCTGTCGCTTCTTTGGCAACACTGTATGTATAAGGTATCAGTTGCGACTTGAGCTTGAGATACCACCTATTAATCGAAGTGGCGGGTTCGCCCAAGGCCTGCGGATATTTCTCGTTGGCTCCCCAGCCGTCCATATTGAGCTGCATGGGAGTAAATGTTTTCCATTGGAAATCGCGAACATTGACTAGTAAGTTTCGACCACCAAAGATGCCGTCCATGTCCGAAGTAATGTTGGGCATGCCCGATAGCCCGGCACCGATATAAGTAGGAATATGAAAACGAATATATTCCCATTCACCGCCGGTCTGGTCTCCCGTCCATACCCCTGCATATCGTTGCGTCCCCGCCCATCCGTCGAGTGTGATAATAAACGGACGTGCATTGTTTCCATAACCGGGCATAATATGAGCAACATCGCAAACGCCGTTCAATCCGAAAGAGTACCCCTCGCCTACCCATGCCACATCGGTCTTGAGCACCCTGACACCGGCATCTCGCACTTCTTTCACGATATCTCTTTGCAACAAGGCGCTCACTCCATCTTTCGGATGCAAGTCCGATTGTGTCCACAGTCCTATCTGCACACCGTTTTGGCGGGCGTAATCGCCAAATGCCTTGAGATTTTCAATATTCCCGTCGAGCGTATTCGTTTGACCATATCCGGCACCGTATCCATCGTTGGGAAGAATCCATCCCAATGGCATATCGTATTTCTTATATCGATCGATGACGGCTCTGGCAGAAAAAGGATAATTGCTTTTCTCACCATTGAGCGATTCTTTGATTCCGCCATTATCCTTCTGACTCTCCTTGTAGCACTTGCCGTCTTCGAACAAGATACCATCGTTGCTCTCTTTCCAATAATCTCGATTGTAAGCATTGAGATGCCCTTCGTAAAAAGCGAACTCGGGCAGCAGCACAGGCTTGCCGGTGAGCTGGAAGTAATCGTTCAAGATAGAAACGGGACTATTGTCTATCATTATAAAAGCGTCCAGATAGGACGTATCGTGCATGATTTTGACTTTGCCCTTTTCGGAAGCGCTGAAATCGTATTTGCCCTTCTTGAAAGTATGGCACAACATGCCATATCCGCCGGTAGACCAAAAGAATGGTGCGGGAGAAGCTACTCCTCCATCGGTCCAACTATTTTGATTTTCAATGGCGATGACTTTTCCTTTATGAGAGAAACGTCCGTTTTGCACTCCTCCACCATAGAAATATTCGTTCGGATTCTCTTTGAGTGTCACAGTCACCCGCTCTTTCTCAAAAGAAATGGGTGCTGCCTGTTCCAAAACAACAGCAGACGTTTTGCGATCGGTTATCTTCATGCAAAGCGATTCCTTGTTAATGGCTACAAGCACCCGCGCCGTTTCGATATAAACATTTTCATTATCGTTGCGAACCGACAAACCGGAAACATCTCTTCGCGGATTATCGGTCAATATACGAGCATAAGGTTTGGCTTCAGGCTCTCGCATGGCACCATCGGCATTGTCTTGAAACACACGGAATATATTATCGCCATAAAAGTCGAGAGTGATGCATCGTTTGTCTGAAAAGGCGACTTCTACGGTTGTCGAATTCGTCTTGCGACAACTGACGATTCTGTTGTCTGCCAATACCTTTACTTCATTACCGATCTGCTTTGTTACTATTTTCGATTCCACAGATAGTGATAATAGAAACAGAATGGAAAACAATGTGATTGCGAACTTTCTCATGTTTATTTAGTCCCTGTTAAAAGAATATTTGAAATAAACCATTAAAAGCGTTTCTCATTCATCCGAGCACCTGTTTTATCGGAAGTACGACCAACTCCCAAAGAAATAAATCGATAGACTTTAAAGAAACGGTGTGGCAATATATGGAGAAAATTTTGGTTATGCAAGTACAACGACGAAAACAAATCGACAAAGAATATAAAACACGTACTAGCGCTTTACAGACATTGGTATTCTACCGGTATAAGGATGAATATCAATTGGATGTTCTGCTTTAAAAATGAATTGAGAAATGGTAAAATCGTCAGTCTATTGACGAATTTAATGCAAAAATCGTCAATTGAGAGATTCTTTTTATTATCTTTGCTGTAAACTAAGTGGATATGAAGACAATCAAACGAATCCTGCAGGATAAAATATCAGAGCGGATAGAACCAGGCAAAGCTATTTTGCTCTTTGGAGCAAGGCGAGTTGGAAAAACCGTCCTTATACGTGAATTAATCAAAACGTTCAAAGGAAAAACAATGTTACTCAACGGAGAAGACTATGATACAATTTCTTTGCTAAATGAACGTAGCATATCCAACTACAAACATTTGCTAGAAGGTATTGATTTGCTTGCCATTGATGAAGCGCAGAACATTCCAGATATTGGCGCTAAGTTAAAACTAATTGTTGACGAAATACAGGGAATAAGAGTGATTGCCAGCGGTTCGTCATCATTCGATCTACTAAACAAAGCAGGAGAACCATTAGTGGGGCGTTCAACTCAATTTCATCTTAATCCATTCTCACAAAAAGAGATATCTCTAACCGAGAATGCTTTAGAAACGAAGCGTAATTTAGAGTCTCGACTTATATACGGCTCTTATCCAGAGGTAGTAACACTGGAAAGTTTTGAGCGTAAAACGGATTATCTACGAGATATTGTAGGTGCATATTTATTGAAAGATATTTTGGCAATTGACGGTTTAAAGAACTCAGGAAAGATGAGAGAACTTCTGCGATTGATTGCCTTTCAAATGGGAAACGAGGTTTCGTATGATGAACTTGGTCGGCAATTAGGCATGAGTAAAAATACAGTTGAGAAATATCTCGACTTGCTGTCGAAAGTGTTTGTTGTTTATCGTTTGGGCGCATATTCACGAAATTTAAGAAAGGAAGTTGTAAAGGCAGGAAAATGGTATTTCTATGACAATGGCATTCGCAATGCCATTATAAATAACTTTAATCCGTTAGCTGTCCGTCAGGATACTGGGGCTTTATGGGAGAATTATTTGATTAGCGAGCGGATTAAGATGTGTAATAACAAAACTCAAGCGAAAGAATTTTACTTCTGGCGTACGTACGATAATCAAGAGATCGATTTAATTGAAGAGTCATCAAAAAGGCTTTCCGCATTTGAATTCAAGTGGGGAGACAAAAAACCTTCAGCGCCATCGGCTTTTACAGCTACATATCCGGAGGCTTCTTTCGAAGTAATAAACAAGGATAACTATCTGAATTTCATTTTATAAGTATATTTAAATTAACCTTCTGCATCTAATTTCAACAAACGCTACTATGCCAGTAAACGCTATAGTCAGAGGATCGGTGATGTGGAACTTATGGCATGGCTGCCACAAGTTAAGCCCCGGATGCAAATATTGCTATGTCTATCGGGGTGATGCCAAACGAGACGTGGACAGTTCGGTGGTGACGCAAACGAAGAATTTCGATTTACCGATTCGTAAGAAACGAAACGGAGAATATAAAATCCCATCGGGAACGTTGGTATACACGTGCTTTACTTCGGATTTATTTGTTGAAGATGCCGATGAATGGCGTGCAGAGGCTTGGAGTATGATAAAGCAACGCAGCGATTTGAATTTCATCCTCATTACCAAGCGCATTGATCGCTTCGCCCAGTGCCTGCCCGAAGATTGGGGAGATGGATACGATAATATGACCATTTGCTGTACAGTAGAGAATCAAGCATGTGCCGATTACCGTTTGCCTATATATAAGGCAGCCCCCATCAAACATAAAATCATTATTTGCGAACCACTTTTAGAAAGAATTGATCTTCGTCCTTTCGATATCGGTACGTGGATAGAACAAGCTGTTGCCGGTGGTGAATCGGGCAACGAAGCTCGAGTATGCCATTTCGATTGGGTGATGGATCTACGTAACATATGCGTGGAAGAGGATGTAGCCTTTTGGTTCAAACAAACTGGAGCCAAGTTTGTCAAAGACGGTAAACTCTATCTCATTAAACGACAACTGCAGTACGCACAGGCTCGTAAGGCAGAAATAAACTTTAAGTAACTAGCTGCAAAGATTTTGTGTATACAAATCATCTATTTAGCCGATATTACTTTTAACTCATATCGTGTTGTGCAATGACAATTATTTATTAATAAAAAAATTATCCAATACTTAAACTAGTATTGTAGATACAGACAATCCATCCCATCATAAATCCAATTAATAGATTCATCCATATTATACCAGAAGCCTTGAAAAAAGCACTGAAAATTCTTCCGAATATTGTCTACACTCTATAAGAAGTTCAAAACAAATTTACTACTTTTGCAACTTAATTATACTCCTGTCCCTTGATATTCAATATAAATCATTAGCAATCACGTCGAAACAGAACGAACACATGAAGAATAAAAAAGCCGAGAAAGGTAGTTCTAAGAAAAAACAAGCCAAAAAAGTTCCTTATCAATATAAGCCGGAAAACATTGATCTGAGAACCTGGCAAGTAATGCTTCGCAAACAAGTAGCTCAAGAGGAAAGACTCGTTATCCAATGTATTGACGAAAAGAAAGCTCCCGGTGAATATCAAGTAACAAATTCTAAAACAAATCAAGAATATAAAGTTGTCTACCGTGGTGCACAAAGCCCCTGGAACTATTGCTCGTGCTTAGATTTTAAGGCCTCCCGTTTGGGCACTTGCAAGCATTTGGAAGCTCTAAAGCCATGGCTTAGTCGTAAGCATCATGTCCATCGTGAAATACCTTCCTATACTTCTGTTTATCTCGATTATACTGCAGAAAGAAAAGTTCGTATCCGAATTGGCGGAGACAACGAGGAGGCGTTTACAAAACTAGCATCTTCTTTTTTTGACGATAAGTTTGTTCTGAAAGAGAATTCATTTGAAAGTTTCGATACATTTTTAAAGAAAGCTCGTAAGATTGACAACACCTTTCGCTGTTACAGAGACGCACTGCAATTTGTGATAGAACATCGAGAGCGCAAAGAACGCATCCGTTGGATTGACGCACTGACTAAAGAGGATTTTAAAGATTTACTCCAGGCTCGCCTTTATCCTTATCAGGAAGAAGGTATTCGCTTCGCAGCCAAAGCCGGTCGGGCCATCATTGCCGATGAAATGGGATTGGGTAAAACCATTCAGGCAATAGGTACAGCAGAACTGCTGAGGAAAAAAGGGCTTGTGAATTCTACATTAATAATATGTCCCACTTCCTTGAAATATCAATGGAAGAGAGAGATAGAGCGCTTTACAGGACAACAGGTTCATGTGATTGAAGGCAACCACCTGAAGCGTAAGGCACAATACAATACTTCTGAACCTTACAAGATAATATCCTACAATGCCGTTTGCAACGACATCAAAGTTCTTGGGTGTTTGGAAACGGATATGGTCATCATTGATGAAGTACAACGTTTGAAGAATTGGGATACACAGATAGCAAAAGCCGCTAGAAAAATAAATTCGCAATATGCTGTTATCCTCTCGGGTACTCCTTTGGAAAATCGATTAGAAGAACTCTACTCTGTTATGGAACTCGTAAACCAATTTTGCTTGGGACCTTATTATCAATTCCGCAATCGCTATATCATCACAGACAGCAAAGGCGCAACAATAGGCTACCAAAATCTAAATGAAATCGGGCAGCGCCTCAAACCCTATTTGATACGCCGTCGTAAACAAGAGGTGAAGCTCCAGCTGCCTGTACGACAGGACAAGAATCTTATGGTACCAATGACGAAGGAACAAATGGCAATACACGACGAAGCAAATGCTCATGTATCACGTTTGCTTCAGAAGTGGGAAAAAATGCACTTTCTTTCGGAAGCCGACCGCAACAGGCTTCTTCTATTGCTCCAACAAATGCGTATGGTATGTGACAGTACTTACATCTTGGATCAGAAGACACGTTTCGATACCAAGATCGAAGAAGTAATGAACATCATTAGCAATATCGTAGAAAGTGGAGAAGAGAAAGTTGTCGTTTTCAGTCAATGGGAACGTATGACCCGCTTAATTGCCCAAGAAATGGACCAAAAAGGTATTCGCTATGAATATTTACATGGAGGCATACCATCCAAAGCACGAAAAGATTTGGTCAATAATTTCACCGATTTACCAGACAGTCGTGTATTCCTTGCTACTGATGCGGGAAGTACAGGTCTCAACCTACAAGCTGCTTCTATCATCATCAATATGGATTTACCATGGAACCCTGCTACCCTTGAGCAACGTATTGCCCGCATTTATCGAATAGGCCAGATACGCAATATTCAAGTCATTAATTTGATATCAATGCGTACTTTTGAAGAAAATATGCTTGGCAAACTCAAGTTTAAATCTTCTCTGTTCGAAGGTGTACTTGATGGTGGTGAGGATACCATCTTTACCAAAGGCAATAAGTTCCAAAAGATAATGGAAGAGTTGAACGAAACCATCAAAGAGCCGGCAGAAAATGAGAGCAAAGATGAAGTACCACCTATCAATAAGGATGAAGAGGAATCTAAAGTTACTAAGGATACAAATACTCATTACGACTTTGATCCCTTGTTTGAACAGCAGTCGGATGATTCACCCTCTGCAAAAACCAAAGAAGAACATGATTTATCACCTCATCAAGACCATACGCTCCAGCCAGATAAACTCATAGAGCAAGGAGTATCCTTCTTCACCGGATTAGCAGAGACACTGAAATCACCCACGGCAACCCAAAGATTGGTCAACCAAATTGTAGAAAATAATCCGGAAACAGGAGAAACCAATATCAAAATACCTGTACCTAATAAAGAGACTGTTGTACAAATGTTAGGACTCATCGGCAAAATACTGAGTAGCAAATAAATTCACTTCTACTTTACCATTATTACTTGAGTTCGGGATAAGAAATCAAAAGAAGGCGAGTTGATTTGTCTTAACGAATTCATCTCCGGTAAGTGCTTTCGGTTCGTTTTTAAAGAAGCAGATCGCGGCAATCGCTAAAATGGAGCAAAACAAGATTCGGCATTATTTCACTCTCTGATATAATGCCTTTTCTATTTGAATAGCTTCTTTCCCTTTCTTCTTATCCCGAACTAAAATGAATTATTCAGACTAATGTTTCGCAAAAAAAAGTTTTAAAACTCTTTCCGTCACCTTATCTTTTTGATTATGAGCGACGTATACAGGTGTGGCTTGTTTTTGGGACTCCGAAATGGTATTATCTTGCTTATTGTTAGTGCTTTTGAAATACGGATCGCCTATCTCGTATATCGACCGATTAAGTCATTACTCGGGACCTGTGGTGTGTGCACCGCGTAGAAACTCTCTTTCTTACCGCCTATGCATGGAAGTAATCCGTTTCTTCTTCTCCGGGAGAAGGTGTTTTGTACACATCTTATTGAATCATGGATCTCATATTTAAGGCCTTTCTGTTGACTCATTAAGGTTTTGTCGTTCCACATATGTGATTCGATCAACTCATATATGTGGAACGATCGACTCACATATGTGAGTTGATCGAATCACATATATGGAACGACATTCTTCTTAGAACAAAACATGAAATCTTTCTGAAGTGAACCAATTTTCATCAGTATGTTCTGATTATTATTGGTAGATCTTGTAAGGATTTTATGATAGCCAAGTGCGGATAAGCAGCCAATTCTTGTTTGGTTGTCATTCCTGTTGTTACTCCTATAAATGGGACTGCGGCATTTTGCGCCGTTTCTCCATCTACGGTGCTGTCACCTACATAGATCATTTCGTCGGGAGAGATATGCAATTCGTTTAGAGCTTGGTAGATACTTTCTGGGTGGGGCTTCGGTTGCTTGATATCTTCATTTCCAATAAGGACATTGAAAAAATCGGCAGCAAAATATTTATTCATCACATCCATGAAGCGAAAACGATATTTTGTTGAAATGATGCCTATCATCAGTCCGCTTTCTTTCAGTGTAGTGAGTGTTGATACCGTGTCAGGAAACAGATGGGTGTTTGGATTCATATAGATATCTGCTTCTTTACGGTACTCTTCTCTTAATTTGGATAATTCTTTATCGTCGGTAATACCGGTTAATATCGAAAATGATTTTTCGAGTGTCTTTCCGATGGTGCGTTTTATAGCGTCATCACTCACCGAAGTGAATTGATGACGTTCTAAAACGATTCGGAAACATTTGACTATTCCGATGTGCGAATCAACCAATGTATAATCAAAATCAAATAAACAGGCTTTAATCATCTACCTCATTTCTTATTTAACAGGAGTTACAGTATATCCCGCTTTTTTCAGTAGTGTGATAAGCCCGTCGGGACCAGCTAAATGAAGTGCTCCGACAACGATGAACGAAGAGTTCTCTTTGATCATTGACGGGATTGTTTTCATCCAGTTGTTATTGCGATTTTTTATTAAAGCATCTTCTTCGCTCTGGTAGCTGTCACAATGGTTACCGTCTTTCTTTTGCGAAAGCTGGTACATCGAATCTAGTTTTTGATGATTATAGTAGGCAGTTAGTTGCAGGGCTTGCTGAGACATATCTTTAATGTTGTCTATGAGACAGAGCAGCAACTCTGCTTGGCGTTTTATTGGAGTATCGTTGAATAGAATATTCAGTTGTTGGCTAATAGTTTCGAAAGCCAATACATTTTTGCCTTTTGCGCTTGCCTCTTTCTGAAAATAACTGTCAAGTTGTTCTTGCATGTTGAATCCTCCGAGCTGTTTTGCCATCATTACTACTGTCAGTTGGTTTGTTAGAGCAGCGGGGCGCATCTTTTGTACCATTGCCAATGTTGCACCAGGGATATATTCTTGAATACATTTGTCTATTTTCTGACTTTCATCGGGAGTAAAGATTTTCTGTAATGTAGAATCTCCTCCCATCATCATCTTCTTTTGCATCTCTGCGATTACTTGTGGCGACATCATGTCTTTCATATCTATCTCGCCTACTACCTGTTTTGTCGATTCGAAGGCTGGCTTTAACCCTTTGATACTGTCTATAATACTTAGCTTCGCTAAATGATGGGAACCAAACATGTAAGATGGATGCGCGAGCCCTTTACCTGATATCTTCCATAATAACTGGGCTTGCGATGGGGCAGCTACGATGAGCAGTGCAATAATTAAATAGGGTATTTTCTTCATGACTTTTGATGTTGTTTAATCGTTTATTCTTCTATATTAAAATACTCTTCCAGCTCTTTTTCTGCTGAATTGTTCTCGTTTATTAGGTCTTTTATAATGATTCCTTTCTCGAGCAGCGCAATTCTTGGACAGATGTCTACTGTATGATTAAGGTTGTGGCTGGATATGATAACCGTAGCCTGATGCTCTTCGTTATATTTTTTGAGTAAATGTTTGATAAGCGATTGCGATGTGGGGTCTAGAAAGTTAAACGGTTCGTCAAGTATCAGTACTTGAGGATAATGCAACATGGCTGATATAATACCTATCTTTTGTTTATTGCCCGCCGAGTAGTTGCGTATTAGTTTCTTTTGTCCAATGACTTCTCCGCTCATGAAGTGCTCAAACTCTTTCAAGCGTTCATCAATCTCTTCTTTTGAAAGGCCATAAAGTCTACCACTGAAATAAAAGAATTCTTCAGGCGAGAGATAATCTATCAGAAAGCCGTCATCAATAAAAGCTCCGGTTGTCTTTTTCCATTCTTCACTTTTGCTTACGTCAACTCCCTCTATTGTAACATTTCCTTGATCGGCTTCCAGAAGATCTAACGCCAGCCGAAATAATGTCGTTTTTCCGGCTCCATTATTTCCGACTAGTCCTAGCATTTGTCCACTTTGTATTTGAAAAGGTTCTATGCTGACTGCTGTCTTTTCGCCGAAATTCTTAATTAAATTGTTTATCTCAATCATCGTCTTTCTATGTTTTATGGTTTATTCGTTGTTGCGGCTATCGCGAAAGTCTTCCATATTCTTATAGCGCCTTGCCATAAATCTTTGGTAGATATTGCGTAACCAGATGTTGGAAGTGAGAATAAAAACTATGCCGATAAATAATAGTATCGAGTCGCCAATCTTTTGTCCGCAGGCCCATTCCATTATCGGATATATACCCATTGGAAGAAGCAAAGCTACGAAAGTAATTACTTTTTGGATGCTCGATGTTGATTGTCTGGCTGCTATCTTTGTGTTGAGTGGTACTGTCTCTGTGTTGTATACAGCTAGCTGGAATAATAGAAAATATACGAACCCGCTACAGAAAGAGGCTACCGAAACAACAAATAATAGCGTGATCTTTGCCTTAATGATAGCCGGAAGTAATAAGCAGAATGGCAGGATGACGAATAATATTGCCAAATTATATTTTGCTTTTAATAATGTCAAGATACATTCTTTGCGCACCATTAATCCATCAATGTAGTTTCCTTCAAAAGCCATAATGCGTTGCAACAAAGTTACGCCGACTGCACAAAAAGCATAAGTCGTTACGAAAAACTTTCCGAATGCATCGTTGTAAACCGGTGTGAAACTCATGACTCCACAGAACGCTATGACACAGATTAAGATAACTCGCATTGATATCTTTGTTGCACGATTGCGAAATAGCATCTTTAATTCTAATCGGAAGAATTCGCCTAGCAACCCATATCTATCAAGGAATTTATATTCCGACAAGTGTTTTATCTTCGTATCGTCTACTCGGTTTATTTCTTTATAAACCAATCTCTTCATCAAATTGCTGCAGATGATCCACAACAGTGCACCTATGGCAATTGTTGGGATGATATACAGCGGGTTGAAATTGATATAACCTTCGCCGATATTTAATAAGATGTTTGCTGCCGGGAATTTTTTCGGAATAAAGACAAGGGCAATGATTCCACCATAAATACTAATTGGAAGCAATAACCAGACTAAGCTCTCATTCATCAGAGTGCGACAAAGCAAGTGCCAGTAGTTGTTGATTATGATAAGTATCCATATGCAAAACAAGTAACTGATGAGGCTTAGGATACCAAAATAACCGATAACCGTGACGCAACCAAATGGGATAAAGAAGAAGAACCAGAATAGGTTGAATGTATCCAATCCCGATCGGATGAGTAGGAAGTCGATGATTCGTTGTTTGCGAACCGGCAACAGGAGGTAAGGCTTTACCTCCTGTGTCGGTGTCTGTTGGAACGGAAAACGCATCAAGAAATCAATCACCATAATAAATGGTATTAATATCAATGTACCGAACAATTGGCTTCGGTAGACATGTTCTCCACGGAGAGCAACGCCAAGCATTACGCCTAAGAATATGAGGTATCCAGCCCAAAAGGCAACACCTATGTATATCCATATTTTAGCTGTTTTGCTTTTGTCGAACATCGGGTTACGCTTCGACGCAAGCTTGCCTTGCTTCCAAAGTTCTTTGAAAATGTTCATTTTTTAGCCAAAGATGTCATGGTTACTGTAATGAAGTTATTCTGTTTGTTCAAGCCGTCAGCAAAAGCTTGAATATCTTTTGTTGTAATGCTCTTTACTGTTGTTTCGAAATCTTTGTTGAAGTCTACGCCTGTTCTCCATTGTTCTGTCATAACTCCCATCCAATAGCTATTCTCTTTAACATTTTCGGCATGTTTCTTCAAAATGAATTCTTTCACTTTATCCAAGTCTTTTTGTTCAGGACCGTCTTTTATGATTTTAGCAATACCTTCTTTTGTTAGTTTCATTGCCAAATCTTTCTTCTCGGGATCAGTAGGGAAGAAGATCTGAATCATAGAGTATGGTTTAGGATAAGAACTAAGCTCTCCTTGTACTGAAACAGAGTAAGCAGCTCCTGCATCTTCACGGATAGTCTTGGTATAAACAATCTCTAGAACTTGTGCATACATGCTGGTTAGAATATCATTCTTTAGATTGTATGCTTCGTCACCGGTTTGCACCATGATGATGGTAGATGTCGGTGTTTGTTGTTTTTTTAAGAATTCGTTTGTGTAGATTCCTTTTCTTATGCTGATAACGTTCTTGGATGTTTCTTTGCGGTGAATAGATGGCAAAGATGCGATATAAGTTTCGATGTATGGCTTCAATGTATTGACATCGGCGTTGCCTACAATGAAGAATGTGAAATCGCTAGCGTCGCAGAAGCGGTCTTTGTACATCTTCATAATGTTATCGTAGTTGATCTTGTCGACCATGTTCTCTTTCATGCGCATCACCCAAGGGCTGTTTTTGTATATAGCCTTTGTTATAGTATCTCTGAGCGCGGTGTTTGGCTCCATTTCCTGATTCTTTAGATCTGCTTTCAGGCGAGTTTTATATGAAGCAAAAGCATCTGCGTCTTTTCGAGGCGAAGTGAATGTGAGATAAACCAACTGCATCATTGTCTCTGCATCTTTTGGAGAACAAGAAGCATTTACAGCTTCGCTGCTCAGAGAGACTCCTGCCGAAGCGGATGCCATTTTGCCTGCTAGTATTTTCTGCAAGTCTACAGTGCTGAATTTTCCTAAACCGCCTAAGCCTGCAACACCATCCATATTGCTAATATCGATCATTTGGTTTGTAGGGAACAAAGACTTACCTCCTTTGCTTATGGCTTTCATCGTGATTTCATCTTTCTTGAAATCAGTCTTTTTGATAATCACTTTTGCTCCATTGGAAAGAACCATTTCTGTCGTTCCTGTTGCAGGGTTGTTTTTTGTAGAAAGTATCTTGCCTGCTTTGGGCTTGGCTGCCATCAGTGGCTCGTTAGATACTTTGTCTACGTATGCCGTAATGTTTTCAGCATTTACTTTAGAAATGACTCCAAGCAGTTCTTCTTTGGTAGGAAGTTTTAAACCTTCTTTTTCGGGAGCTGTATAAATAACAACCAAGTCGCTGTCCGATATTAACTCCGGAATCATTTGATTGATAGCTTCTACCGGAATATTTGGAGCTATTTGGTTTATCAAAGTATAGTTCTGCTCTATACTTGGGATAGGTTCGTTATCCAAAAAGTTGCGTACGTATTTTTTTACGTAATTGTTACTCTCTTGTTTGTCACGTTCATTGTAGAGCGACTCATAAGAGCGGAGTAAGTCTGCTTTGGCACGTGCATATTCGGAAGCTGTAAAACCGAACTTCTTAGCACGGAGTATCTCACGGTACAATGTGCCTAATCCGTTGTCTATCTCATTTTCTTTCACTCCTACATATCCACCAAAAGCATCTTTAGTCTTGGCTACGAAATAATTGCCGTTAAAGACTTCTGCTCCTGTAAAAGGAGGGTTCGCTTTTTGTAGCATTTCGTTGTAGCGTGAGTTGAGCATATTGCAGATCATGTCTGTTGCATAATTCTGTATGAGGTATATTAAATTACCTTTGATGCTATCGGGTACTGCTTCGTGTTTGAAGAATAGGGTAGCGCTGGAAGTTGGGTTCTCTTTGTCTTGCCCAATGAATACAATCGGCTCTTTATTGTCAGGTACCGGATAGTAAATGCGTTTGGCAGCATTGGGTTGAGCAGGAATATCTGCGAAGATCGTTTTGATCTTTGCTTCCATTTCGTCTACATTAATATCACCTACTACAACAATTCCTTGCAGGTCGGGACGATACCATTTTTCGTAATAGTCGCGCAAAACTTGAGGTTTGAAATGCATTACTACTTCCATCGGGCCGATAGGCATGCAATCTTCATATTTACATCCTTTCATGATGACAGGCATCATGGCTTCTTGCAGGCGTTGTTGGGCGTCGCGACGAGTGCGCCATTCTTGGTTGATTACTCCACGTTCTTTTTCTATTTCTGCTGGGTCTAGTGTCAAATCGTTAGACCAGTCGTGTAATATCCAAAGGCAAGAGTCTATTGCTTGAGGTGCGGTAGTCGGTACATTGTCTATGTTGTATACTGTCTCTTCTATCGAAGTATAGGCATTCAAATTTTCTCCAAATTTCACACCGATTTTCTCCAAATAAGAGATAAGTGAGTTACCGGGGAAGTGCTTGGTTCCGTTGAAGCACATGTGCTCCAAAAAGTGTGCAAGTCCTCTTTGTTGAGGCTCTTCTTGGATTGAACCTACTTTCTGAGCGATATAAAAAAAGGCTCTCTTTTCGGGAAGTGCGTTTTTCCGGATGTAGTATGTCAATCCGTTACTTAGTTTGCCTATTCTCACGTTGGGATCAGTCGGAATAGGTGGCATTTGCTGGGCTAGCAGTTGCTGAGCACTGCAAGCTACCAGTAAAACGATTAAACAAAAAAGTTGTTTTAAATGTTTCATATAATACATTTGTTTGATTGGTTTGTATAATATTTATATTAGAGATTGTCTGATTCTTACTAATTTGGTGAGTAACTCTTCCAGTAAGTCCAACTTTAGCATATTGGCACCGTCACTTTTTGCTTGAGCAGGGTTCTCGTGGGTCTCGATAAATAGCCCGTCTACTCCTACGGCGATGCCTGCTTTGGCCACTGTTTCTATTAGTTCCGGCATACCTCCGGTAACTCCGCTTGACTGATTGGGTTGTTGCAAAGAATGAGTTGCGTCCAATATTACGGGATGACCAAATTTGCGCATGATAGGAATACCTCGGTAGTCTATTATAAGATCCTGATAGCCGAAAGTAGTGCCTCGCTCTGTGATCATTACATTGGGATTGCCCGATTCTACTATTTTATCGGCGGCAAATTTCATTGCTTCGGGCGAAAGAAATTGCCCTTTCTTTATATTTATCACCTTTCCCGTGCTGGCAGCTGCCATCAATAGGTCGGTTTGCCGACATAAGAATGCTGGTATTTGTAGTATGTCTACATATTCGGCAGCCATTGCGGCTTCCTCTTTGGTATGGATATCCGTAACGGTTGGAATTCCGAAAGTATCATGCACTTTGCTTAATACTTTCAGGGCTTTTTCGTCTCCTATTCCTCTAAAAGAATCTAATCTAGAGCGGTTGGCTTTGCGGTAAGAACCTTTAAATGTATATGGAATGTGCAAACGAGATGTAATATTAACAATCCGTTCTGCTATGCGGAGGGCCATTTCTTCGTCTTCGATGACACAGGGACCTGCCAAAAGAAAAAAGTTTCCTTCTTTACTTTGAGTTATTTCTTGTACAGTCATTATTGAACTTTTCTACGTTAGACGTGAGTAACGCTATTTTATTTGCAAATGTAATCTTATTTTTTAGAATGTATAACAATTCGAAGCTTTTTTTCATACAAATAGGACTCCAAATATCGTGTGATATTTTGAATAAATACAATGATAATACCCATTTCGAAAATTCATAAGGACGAAAACAAAAATTCTCCCTTATAAAAATAAAAATTCATAAGGACGAAAATATATTTTTGTCCTTATGAATTTCTTGTTGATTACCAATCGTTTAAGACAAAACTGACTCTTTTGTCTTTTAATCCTATGGCACCTTATCTGTTTAGGTGTATTTGTTATAGAATGCAAAATAGCAAACAATTTGTTGTCAGTTGTATGTCAAAAAGCTATTCTTTACAACAGCAAGGTTTGATTTGTTTGAAGAAGTCGTTTCCTTTATCATCAACTAGGATGAATGCAGGAAAGTCTACCACTTCGATTTTCCAAATGGCTTCCATTCCCAATTCAGGATATTCTAGACATTCAATACTCTTAATGTTGTTTTGAGCCAATATCGCTGCGGGGCCGCCAATGCTGCCTAGGTAGAAACCACCATATTTCTTGCATGCTTCGGTTACCACTTCTGTACGATTACCTTTGGCCAACATTATCATGCTTCCACCCTGACTTTGGAAAAGATCTACATAGGGATCCATGCGGTTTGCCGTAGTCGGTCCCATCGAACCGCACGCCATATCGCTTGGGGTCTTAGCCGGACCAGCATAGTAAACAGGATGGTCTTTGATATATTGCGGAAGATCCTCACCACGGTCAAGACGTTCCTTCAGTTTGGCATGAGCAATATCGCGTCCAACAATGATAGTACCTGTCAGTGATAGGCGCGTAGCAACCGGATATTTAGTTAGTTCTTTCAAAACATCCTTCATCGGTTGGTTTAAGTCTATTTTTACGGCATCGCCTTCGCCAGCCTGACGGAGTTCTTGAGGAATGAGGCTGCTTGGATTGTCATCCAACTTCTCAATCCAAATACCCTCTTTGTTGATCTTGCACTTGATGTTGCGGTCGGCAGAGCAGCTAACGCCCAGACCTACGGGACATGAAGCACCATGACGCGGTAGTCTGACGATTCGTACATCGTGAGCCAAATATTTACCTCCGAATTGTGCTCCTAATCCAATTTTGTGAGCTTCTTTGAGAACTTCTTTCTCCAGCTCGAGATCACGGAATGCCCGTCCATATTCGTTGCCTGTTGTAGGTAATGAGTCATAATAATGTGTAGAAGCCAGTTTTACAGTCAGCAGATTCTTTTCTGCCGAAGTTCCGCCTATGACAAATGCTATATGATAAGGTGGGCAAGCTGCCGTACCAAGAGATTTTACTTTGTCTACTAAGAATGGTAAAAGTGTATCTGGATTCAAGATGGCCTTTGTCATCTGGTACAGATAGGTCTTGTTTGCCGATCCTCCGCCTTTGGTTACACATAGAAAACGATATTCATCGCCCTCGGTTGCCTCAAGGTCTATTTGGGCAGGCAAGTTACACTTTGTATTCACTTCTTCGTACATACTCAAAGGAGCATTCTGCGAATAGCGCAAGTTGTCTTCTGTATAAGTCTTGTATACACCTTTTGAGAGGGCTTCTTCGTCACAGAATCCTGTCCATACTTGCTGTCCTTTTTCTCCGTGGATGATTGCCGTACCTGTGTCTTGGCAAAAAGGAAGAATGCCTTTTGCAGCGACTTCCGCATTGCGCAAGAATGTAAGAGCTACATATTTGTCATTGTCTGAAGCTTCCGGGTCGCTTAGTATTTGGGCTACTTGCTCGTTGTGTGATCGGCGAAGCATAAATGATACGTCGTGAAAAGCGGTATTGGCCATAGCGGTCAGTCCTTCGGGCGCAACTTTAAGAATAGGTTTCCCTTCAAACTCGCTTACCGATACATAGTCTTTGGTAAGCAGATAATACTCGGTTGTATCTGGCCCTAACGGAAACATAGGCTGATACTTAAACAGAGGTGTTGCCATAATAATATCTATTTAATTTATGTTTTAAATTAGTAGTGACAAAGATAGATATAATTTCTGAAACAAATAATGTTTGATTGAAAAAACCTTGTGCTCAAAAAGAGGGGATTATTGGCTTGACATATACTGAATAAGTTGATATTCATTTATTCAGTATATGTCAACTGGAGGGGGTTCTGCCTTAGTATATGATGATGAATGGGGAGGTGCTCCTATCTGTGAAAAGAGAGTGATACTGTTTCTGTTGATCTTGTATTAAAAAGGCATTCTCCTTGTATATGTTCTTTCGGGTGATTGGGCTTTAATGCCGTTATGAAATAGAAATTGGCAAGAATTCGCATTAAATTCTTATATAGGTACCGGTTACATTATAAATTTAGTCACAAATAAGAAGATTATTATGTAATTTTATCTAATTTTGTCTGATGGTTATTTCTATTTGACGTTTAATTATCAGTATGTAATGCATGAATTCTTTTAATGCCGTGATGAGGCGTGTATCTTTTAGAAAATTAGTTATAGATTTGAGTTTAATTTAATAATATAAAAAATCATGAAGAAATCTATTTTATTTGTAGCAGCCGCAATATCGTTATTCGGTTCTATGAATCTTAGAGCACAGAAGTTCGAACATCTGGCAGATACTCCTGCTATGGGTTGGAACAGTTGGAACAAGTATCAGTGTAATATTAACGAGGATTTACTCAAAGGTATTGTTGATGCGATGGTATCTACCGGACTGAAAGATGCCGGCTACCAATATGTCAATTTGGACGATGGTTGGCATGGTCAACGGGATGCCGACGGCTTTATCCAATGCGATGCTAAAAAATTTCCTTCAGGTATCAAGTCACTTGCCGATTATGCTCACTCCAAAGGGTTGAAGCTAGGTATTTATTCTTGCTGTGGTAAGCTTACCTGTGCGGGTTACTCCGCCAGTCTTGGTCATGAATATCAAGATGCTTTGCAATATGCCCGTTGGAATATAGATTATTTGAAAGAAGATTGGTGCTATTGTGAAAATGTAAATTCGAAAGGAGCTTATGCTTTAATGCGCGATGCGCTTCACGATGCTGGTCGTCCTATTTATTTTAGCATGTGCGAATGGGGTTCGAACAAACCGTGGGAATGGGCTAAAGATACGGGGAATTCTTGGCGTACTACTGGTGATATATCTTGCAATTGGGATAGCTGGACTGGCATTCTCGATCAAAATAAGGTCTTGCGCAAATATGCCGGACCGGGGCACTGGAATGATCCCGATATGCTCGAAGTTGGCAATGGTATGCCAGTTAATGAAGATCGTGCTCATTTCACCATGTGGTGTATGATGTCTGCTCCCTTGATTTTAGGTAATGATATTCGCAATATGAAACCTGAAACATCTGCAATATTGCTTAATAAGGAGGTTATCGCTCTTGATCAAGACAAACTGGGCGTGCAAGGGTTGATGTATTCAGCTCAAGATAGTGTTGAGTATTGGTTTAAGCCATTGGAAAATGGTGAATGGGCTTTCTGTATTTTCAATCGTAATAAAGAGGTAAAGAAATGTGCTGTAGATTGGCAGAAGTTCAACTTTAAGGATGATTTAAGCACTTGCTCCACAGACTTCAATACGAAAGTTTATAGTCTGTGCAATTTGTGGACAAAGAAGAATGAAGGTACTACAAAGAAAATAAAAAATGTCGTTGTACCTGGACATGATGTCGTTGTATATCGTTTGGCGTTGAAAAAGTAAATTTGAAGTAAAGAGATCGGATGATTTTATAAGTGTATCCGATCTCTTTCTATTTTCGGGTTATCTGATTTGTCCGATGCGATTGATAAGCTCGTCTCCCAATGCCTGTTTTTTGTCGATATGTTTTATAATAGCTTTGACGAAGGTGTTGTTTTCAAAGTCACCACGTACACTTTCAAAGTCTTCCAACTTCGTATCGCGGGTTCCGTCTACACCGAAGCCTGTCATGGATTGCATTGAAAATTCTTTGCGGGCATCGTTGTATACTTGATGGTCAAGGCCGATAACGGCATCTTGCCATCCTTTGACTATGCCGATAATGTCTTGAGCTGTAATAGTCTCTGGAGAAATACCATAAATCTCTTCTATTTTCGAATATGCCCAAGTCCACTCGTAAGAATAATAGCTATTATTCATTTCGGCAAAATGAGAATTGATGTATTTCAGACGATTAATTTCACCTTTCTCAATACCGTTCATCAGGTTTTCTATTTCGCTTTTGGGAGCTATCAGGCCGGCAACGTCAACCCATTCACCGATGCCTATAGGTATGTCTGGCTTGAGACATTCTCTAATTTGTTCGTTGTTTCCAAAATTGATCCCCTCCATGCGTTTTATAATCGAATTTCCCATAAATTTATAAATTGCCGTTTCATAGAATTTAATTCCGTTAAAGAGGGATGAACTTTTGATCTTGGCACTTTGATAAGAGTAAATCTCGGAGGTCTCACCAGAAACTCGTATCAACTCCTTTAATATCTTACGGCCTTTCAGCATTTTCTGAATAGTATATGGACTGAGTAGATTATAATTGATGTAATCCAATCGGTTCGGATCATTGCGCTTATCACGTTTCGGCCATTTTTGTGCATCGCGGATAGTACCTACACTGCGTAGATTAACACCCGGTACCAGATAGGTCGTGTTACCTTGTTCTATCAGATAAGAAAAAGGAAGGTCTGACGTATCGGCATGGTTTACATGGCGCCCCATTACGAGCGAGAAAGCTCCTACTCTGGCCGGCCACAGTATATACGAATCGGAAGTGGTTTTTGCCCCCCTTTCTAATGTCCCCTGATGAATTGGTCCCAGTTTATACATGTGGTTGCTTTGATTGGAACCCGAACCGGCATTCATGAAAGAGAACATTCCTGCGATAAGCAGTGTGGATTTGTGGTGTGTCACGGTATATGGTCCTGCAAATATGGCGCATGCTTCACCGTTTTCTCCTTGGCAGTTGCTGAAAAAGAGTGAATCGGAAGCTGAATAGTTGTGTCCTAATTGGCATGATTGACCAATAAAACATCTGCTTAGTGTAGTGCCGTCGGTAACACTCGATCCTGAAGAAATAATGAAATCTTCACAGATGACATTCGCTCCAATCAATACTGGGGCAAATTTATTACTGTTGATACTTCCGTTTTCCAAACGCGAAGCTCCGTTTATAGAACAGTAATCACCTATGCGAACATTTTTGATTGTGCAAGCATTCTTAATGCGGACGAACGATCCAATTGTACCCCTTTCAGAAGCATGCTTGTTCGAATAGTAATCGGTGATTTCTTTCATGCGTTCTATCAATAGAGGACGATGGCGGTATAGTGCCATAATATATGCTTGATGTGCCGAGAGCTTGTCATTGATATAGACTTCGCGTCCACCCGTTTCATTCAGTACCGATGCAGCAACTCCGTTACCGAAAGTAGACAGGCGGTCTACATACATCACTCCTACATTTTCGACGATTGAATGGTCTCCAATAGTATAGTTGGCTATGTAGTTCTGTATATTTTCGATGCAGCAATTGTCACCTATTGTGACATTGTGAATTGTAGCATATTTTAGTCGGCTATGCTTCCGAATACCTCCAGGTAGTGTGAACGAACTGTCCATTACTCCCAGATAGTTCGTTCCTGAGAACATTACATGACTCACATAATCAGTCATGAAACCCTCGGTTACATTAATTTCGTTCCAATCTTCGGCTTCGCAAGATTGTTGTTGCAAACGACTTTTTTCGTCTTCTGTCAGTTTTCGATACTTTTTATTCATAGTAAAAATAGAAGATTTTGGAATAATATTCCTTATTTCACAGGCACGGCTTTCTTTTATTCATCATATTTTTCGAAGAGGAAATCATTATATGGATATTTTTGAACATGCAATTCTTTGACACGTTCATATAATATGGTCTTCAAATCGTCAATGTTCTCTTTTTCTCGTGCCGAGATAAACAAGCAATTGTCTTGTATCTTTGCCATCCAAGTAGCTTTAAGCTCTTCAAAGGTCAGATTCTCTTTAACTTTAGGCGTTAAGTCGTCCGGTGCTTTTTCAATATAGGTATAAGCATCTATTTTGTTGAATACTAGAATGGACGGTTTAGTAGCCGCATCAATATCGGCTAATGTTTGGTTTACAATGTCTATCTGCTCTTCAAAATCGGGATGCGATATATCTACTACATGAATTAATAAGTCTGCTTCACGTACTTCATCTAGAGTCGATTTGAACGATTCGATCAGGTCGGTAGGCAACTTGCGTATAAATCCTACAGTATCTGAGAGAAGAAAAGGCAGATTGTCGATGATCACTTTGCGCACAGTCGTGTCAAGTGTAGCAAACAGTTTGTTTTCTGCAAAGACCTCACTTTTGGCAAGTATGTTCATTAATGTCGATTTGCCTACATTCGTATATCCTACTAAAGCTACCCGAATCAATTTACCTCGATTCTTACGCTGGGTTATCTTCTGGCGATCTATTTGTTTTAGCTCTTCTTTAAGTAGAGATATTCGCTTCAAAATAATACGACGGTCCATCTCGAGCTGGGTTTCACCAGGTCCTCTCAATCCTACGCTTCCGCCTTTGCCACTACCCGAACCGCCTCCTTGGCGTTCAAGGTGACTCCACAGGCGAGTCAATCTGGGTAATAAATATTTGTATTGTGCCAATTCTACTTGTGTCTTGGCATTTGCCGTTTGAGCACGCATGGCAAAAATATCCAATATGAGCGAAGTTCGATCAAGGACCTTTACTTGCACTCCTTTTTCTATATTTTTTATTTGGTGTGCCGTAAGTTCATCATCGAATATGACCATGCCTATTTCATTTGAAAGAATATATTCGGCTATTTCAGCCAATTTACCCTTACCGACATACGAAGTAGAACTCGGCGTTTCTACTTTTTGCGTGAAGCGTTTCACCACCTCCACTCCGGCTGTCTTGGCTAGAAATTCCAACTCGTCAAGATATTCTTTTGTTTTGCGCTCATCTTGTTGTTGCGTGATGAGCCCTACTAAAACGGCTGTCTCTGCTGTTACTTCAGAAATTACAAATTCCTTCATATATAATTTTAATCTATAGTCTTAATTAATCCTCTTGTTTTTGATGGGCTCACAATCCCTACCGGAACGAGCCCTACGTTATTGGTTCCGATTATGTTTTGGCTTTTCAAAGCTTTATTCCCTTGGGCATTGCCACCAATGACGTCCAATGCTGTTTTAAGTAAATATTCATTTTTATCACCCAGCGCTAAGAAGTCTGGATTGTCTTTGTCGTTCAATTCATTTTTTTGATAGTTCGGAGTGAGCCCATTACTGTAGTCATTTCCGGCTGCGCTAGTTATGTAGAATGTGATCGGTTGTATATCCCAGGGATATTTATTGTCGCCGTCATAATTCACTGATCCTACGTTTTTCCCTTCGCTGGTCAATCCTACTTTAATGATATTCATATATGGGGTTAGTCCGTTAAAAGTAGCTTCAGATGCGGATGCTGTGCTGCCTGTCATTATCACAAACAAACGCTGGAGATTAAGGGACGTAAATCCTCCTAGCGGATAGTCAGAACTGTTATCTATATCTTTGAAGTTATATTTTGTAATATTTCCATTCGCATCAGTCAATTTGCAGAATAATTCTGATTTAGAACTTTCTGGAACAAGTAAGCGCGATAGAAGCCGAGCACAACTTAGATAACCGCCCGGATTGTATCTAAGGTCAAGAATAAACTCATCTACGTCTTCAAATTTGCTATTGAAAAGAGCGATAAGCTCATTGTCGTAAGTATGGTCTTTGTAATTGTCGTGGGGGCCCGATGCAAATTGGTTGTATACCAGATAGCCTACTTTTTTACTGTTCACATCGATAACAGACGAATAAAAAACGGGATCATTGTTCACGGCTGTGGAGGCTGGTAATATAATAGGCTCTTTATTGGCATTTGGGTATTTGCTCGAAACAGTCAATGTTCGCGAAGCACCGCTCATTAGCTTTTTGTAATCGGCCTTTTTTATATTGATGTCACTACCGTCAATTTTCAATATCCAATCGCCTCGTGACAAGCCTGCTGTTGCTGCCGGGCTACTTGGCAGAACATACATTACTCTGTCGTATTCATTGCTCTGAGTCGCTCCACTTTTATCAATGATCGAATATCTTACAAAACTGATACCATAAGAGTTCGTGTCGTCGTTGATTGTTTTACTTGAAGTGTAATCTTTGTTTGTCTCAATATAAGAGTAATAGTAATTTTTGTCGTTCGTATGCTTTCCGTCTTTGTTAGACAATAAGGTGTAGAAAAATGTTTCAGGTGAAGTTGTGTAGTCCAACTTGTTGTCTGCCGGAATGCTACTTTTCCATAGATAATCGGAATGCATGACTCCTGCAATCCATTCGTTACATTTCTCGTACTCGGTCTTTCCATTGCTTTCGTCGTCTTTGCTACTTTTGCAACTACAGAACAATGCAACACCTAATAATAAAACGATATAGATATTCCGATTTTTCATTATGTGCAATTAAAAAAATAAGAGTTTCGGACAAGAAAATCTTTCTTGCCCGAAACGATGTTATTTATCTTACCTGAATGACCAGATAGCGCGATACACTCCAAAATTCGGAGGGATTTGTTATTCTAAGTACCATTTGTCCTTTTTCATCCTTCTCCAAACTATAACTGCCTGCTGGATGGCTGGTCAATAAATTAGCACGTTTTGCATACAGATTTATTTCTTTCGTTGTGCGAATATCAATCTGTGTGAAGTAACTCTTGTCGTAGTTCGAGTTTTTCAGAACCTGTCCTTTTATTAGAATGCTCTGTGCTTTCAGTTCCGATTTTGTCCCGAATACATACCATGCCGTATTGATGGCTTTGTCTTGTTGTGCTACTGTATTTGCTTTTGCCTGATTTTCATTAATCAAGTTTTCTTTGTCACCCTTCAACTCCGTAACGGCATTGTCTAACTCTTGAATACGGATGTTCTTAGCAGCTAGTTCGGCTTGTAGACTTTCTATCTGCTTTGCCTTTTCTGCCAGTTCAGCCTGCATGGATTCAATTGCTTTTTGCAACTGAACGGAATTGTTGTTGCTTCTTTTTAGCTTTTGTTGCAATTCGGCAATGCGATGCTTGTTGGCATTCATCGTTTTGGTAATGAAAGCAATATCATTGGCAATTTGTTGTTTTGCCGAAGCTGCATTCTCCGATATTCTGCCACGTGATAGATCTACGCGCTCTTGAGCAACGTTGATCTGACGGAAACCTTCTTGGATATCATTAAAAGTCCCCATCATATCATCCAAATCAGCATTCTTTTTAGTCAACTCAGACCTTAGTGAGTCATTTTCGGTCCGTAGTGTGTTGGTCTGTTTCTGCTGTGTTTTGCTGTTACAGCCTGATAGCAGAACGATAGCCATACTAACAAATAGGAAAGTTAACTTTTTCATATCCACTCCTTTTTAATTAAGTTTATAATCATTTTTCGTCACATCCTTCTAGCGTAATCACAAATTCACCACGAGGGTCGTGTTCTGTGAAGTGAGTGATTGCTTCCGCCAGTGTTCCTCGAACGGTCTCTTCATGGACTTTCGATATTTCTCGAGAAACGGATACCTGTCTTTCTTCTCCAAACTGTTCTGCAAACTGAGTCAAAGTCTTCAGAACTCTATAGGGCGATTCGTAGAATACCATAGTGCGATGTTCCGATTGCAGTGCGTTGAGGCGGCTCATACGTCCTTTCTTGGGAGGCAGGAAACCTTCGAAACAAAATCTGTCGTTGGGCATTCCCGAGGCTACTAATGCCGGAACGAAAGCTGTTGCACCAGGTAGACATTGCACCTCTACATCATTTCTTACACATTCTCTGACCAATAGAAAACCGGGATCCGATATGGCAGGAGTACCTGCATCCGATATGAGAGCAGCTGTTTGTCCTCCTTTTATTCGCTCTACTACTTTTTCTACTGTCTGATGCTCGTTGAATTTATGGTGCGACATCAACGCGTTTTTTATGTCGTAATGTTGTAGTAGTATACCCGATGTTCGAGTATCTTCGGCCAAAATAAAATCTACCTCTTTCAGCACTCTAACAGCGCGAAAAGTCATATCTTCCATATTCCCGACAGGGGTCGGTACTACATACAATATTCCCATTCTTTTCCTTTTTTGCGTTCCCTTCCGAATGATTGTTTTGAAGGATCGTTTCGCAAATGTAGAAATAAATAATTAAAATATCACCTTACAGTGCGCAAAAGTATTAATTTTGTAGTCAAATAGATTAAAAATGGATTTGTTCAAAGATAATAATCAAAGTAACTATAAAGAGCAGGCCCGTCGCCGGGGACGTATCGAAGTCATCTGCGGCTCGATGTTCTCGGGCAAAACAGAGGAGTTGATTCGACGTCTCAAACGGGCTAAATTCGCTCGCCAGCGTATTGAAATTTTCAAACCGTCTATTGATGTACGTTATTCCGATACCGATGTTGTTTCTCACGACAGCCATTCTATATCTTGTACCGTTGTCGATTCGTCGGCAAGTATTCTGCTTTGCTCTTCAGAGACCGATGTCGTCGGTATCGACGAAGCCCAATTTCTTGATAAAGGATTAGCTGAAGTTTGCATACAATTGGCCAATAGTGGAGTTCGAGTTATTGTTGCCGGCCTTGATATGGATTATAAAGGTATTCCCTTCGGGCCAATGCCCGATCTTTGTGCTGTTGCCGACGAGGTGACCAAAGTTCATGCCGTTTGTGTGCGTTGTGGCGATCTCGCTGCTTTCTCCCATCGCACCGTTGCCGATCAAAAACAGGTTCTTTTGGGCGAAACATCCGAATACGAGCCTCTTTGCAGGGCATGTTATCTCGAAGCTATAGAAGAAGATAAAATGAAGAGAGAAGATAAAGATTAACATCAAAAACAGTATATATATGGAACGCAAACTAATTACTTTCGACAGTTTTATCAGAGGTGCGATCGTCGTTGCCGGTATCGTCATTCTGATTTTGTTGGTCAATCGCTTAAGTGGCGTATTATTGCCTTTCTTTATTGCATGGCTGATAGCCTATATGATATATCCCATTGTTACGTTCATTCAGTATAAGCTGCATTTCAAAAATCGTATGCTGTCCATACTATGTGCCTTAATATTAGTGTTGGCTTTGTTCTCTGGCATCCTTTATCTTATCGTTCCGCCTCTTATTGACGAAATCGGGCGGTTCGACAAACTTATTGAATACTATATTCAAAAAGGATTTATGGCAAGAGGGTCTGTACCCCGTCAAATTACCGATTTCTTGCAATCCAATCTCGATATGGCAACCGTCCAAAAGTTTTTGCGTAGTGATACGATAGCCAATGCTATCAAAGAGGGCATCCCCAGACTCTGGCAGTTACTGAGCGATTCTATTAGCTATTTATTCAGCATCATAGCTTCTATCATTATCTTGCTATATCTCATTTTTATTCTCAAAGATTATGAAGTGATGGCCGATGGTTGGGTTAAACTGTTACCTTTGAAATATCGTGATATTATTACAGGTATCGTATCAGATGTCAAATGTGGCATGAATCAATATTTCCGTGGTCAGGCATTGGTTGCACTTTGTGTAGGCATTCTTTTCAGTACCGGCTTTCTCATCATAGACTTTCCTCTCGCTATTGGTTTGGGACTGCTCATCGGGGCTCTCAACATGGTGCCTTATCTTCATGCCCTTGGTTTGATACCTGTTGTTTTGCTTTCTATACTGAAAGCAGCCGATACCGGACAGAATTTTTGGGTTATATTGGGGGCGGCCTTAATTGTGTTCGTTGTTGTCCAAATTATAGAAGATGCAATTATAGTACCTAAGATTATGGGAAAGATTACCGGGCTGAATCCGGCGGTCATACTGCTTTCTCTTTCTATTTGGGGATCATTGATGGGAGTCCTTGGAATGATTATTGCGTTACCAATGACTACTATCATGCTATCTTATTACAAAAGATATTTTTTGAAACAAGATGATTTGCAGCCTCATAGCAATTGCTGAAATAAAAAGTGAAACATTTTCTTCATTTAGATTTGGTCAGTTCGTAAAAAGGCCTTATCTTTGCACCGCAATTCAGAAATGATCCGCTAGCTCAGCTGGTAGAGCACAACACTTTTAATGTTGGGGTCTTGGGTTCGAGCCCCAAGCGGATCACTAAGGCAAATTTAGAGGGATTCCATTATGGAGTCCCTTTTTTCGTTAAATAAACTTCTTATGTTCCAATTGTTTGGTTTAGAGGGATTTGTATCAAAGTTTAACCCTCGCGGCCAACGGGAAATGATGGGAAGCAAAAAGACTTGTCGGGAACGATTTGCGCTACAAAAGCGCGCTACATTTCAAAACATGTGCTACAAAATCGTGCTACAATAATGTAAGGTTCAATCTCTTCTTTCTCTCTGAAATCTCGGAAGCCGTAATAAAACGCTTTAATATGGCAAAAGAGAATGTAACTGTTGTATTTGACAGAAGAAAAAATGTCGAAAAATATGGATTCGGCTACGTTGAAATTGAAATTTACTTAAGCCGGAATGAACGAAAGTACTTTGGATTTGGAAAATGCAAGTCTAAAGAACTAAAGTCTTTTATTTCTTCACAAGAAACAAAGGACAAGATCAAGCGATGCAAGGACATTATCGCAGCAATGTCTTTATTTGGTGATCCTCTGACCATTAAAAACTTTGAACTGTACTATCAAGGAAAGAAATTGAATGGAGCTAATTTCTATAAAGGTACAGATCAGTCCACGAACTTTATCCTTTTTATGAAAGACAGAATTGAAAAAGAAACGCTCAGCGAAGGAACTAGAAAACATAAGATGTGTTCTTGGAAGGCAATCAAGCGCTTTGGGAAAATCAGGACCTTTTCCGATCTTATCCCAAAGAACATTCTTTTATTAGATGAATGGCTTCATGATGGAACACGTACAGATGTTTCAGTACATACCTACCATAAACATCTTAGAAAAGTGACAAGATACCTTCGCATGGCCGATATGATACCTGCCGATCCTTACGAACGGGTAAAAATCAATCGTGGTAAAAGCAAAGAACGTCAACCATTGACGGAAGACGAGTTGACAAAAATGAGAAAAATGAAATTGGACGACAAACTGGATCATGTGCGTGACCTTTTTATTTTTTCTGCCTATACTGGTCTAGCATACTGCGATGTACAGGCCTTCAACTTTGATTTAATGACAGAGAAAATAGATAATATGTATTATATTGATGGACAGCGCCTGAAAACAGATACTAGGTTCTTTACTCCTATTCTAAAACCTGCCATGGAAGTTTTGAAAAAGTACCATTTCAATCTACCCCAAATTACGAACCAAAAGGGCAATGATTACCTTCACATAATTCAAAATACTATGGGACTCCACAAAAGCCTGACTTTCCATGTAGCCAGACATTCTTTTGCAACTCTAGCTATATCCCATGGTGTTCCGATTGAAGATGTGGCCCGCATGCTTGGGCATGAGGATGTGCGCACCACTCAGATTTATGCGAAGATCCTAAAGAGTACCATCAATCAATACTCCACAAAATTGCAGGATTCGATAAAATAAAGATGTTAAGCTATATAACCCGCAACAATCACTTCAACTTGATTGTTGCGGATTTGTTTATTTGTCCTGATATATTGTCATAAAAATATAATACAACACAAATACTTGATTTTTCTTTTTCATCGTTGTTCTTCAACTGGTTCTGAAAGCTTCTAAATCGTGTTTCACAGCTCCAATGTGAAAAATGATCTCCCACTTTCTTTATATTTGTTGTTTTATATCATTATTTATACTCTTCTAATCTTTCCACTACAATAACGACAACTTCTCTGCATCAAAATCACTATGAAAACCTATTTTTTGATAAAAACATTTCGTTTTCTAGAATCTAGCTTTATTTTTACTTACTGCCATATTGTTGATTATTTAGTACATATTATACCCTTATGAATTATTTCAACACAGAATTAAATAAATTATACATTTTATAGTATGTATTAAAATATTTTATATAACTTTACGCCCGAAATACCCCCAAAAAAACATGGCATTACATTATAGCAAACACTTCGGTGTTACACACAAAGCTCTGGTAAGTCAAGGTGTGTACAATGGATATTTAGACAGAGACTCTCTTTTGCATGTGGATCCTTTATTATTAAAGGATTGCAAGATTCCCGAATTTAAGAATGCATATGAGAATTTCTTACAGTATTTTAAAGGATTCGTCTCATTAACAAAATTTGTCACTAACGACAACTTCTCTGATCGATTCTTTAAAAAAATGGTTGAGCGTTTTACATTGAGTGAGATACCTAATACTGGATTAGGATACTCAATAAGTAATACTCGTGGACGCGGTATTAGCGGAGCACTGTCAATCCAACTGGCAAAAAGTGCATATGATATTATTAGAGCAGGAATAATTGATCCTGAGATTTTTGAATTGATGCCACTTATAGAAGATAACATGGGAGCAGATAGAATTAGCGATATGATTCTTTCGATACTTCGTAAGAATTTTCTTCAATACACTCAACGTGTTTCAAAGGAACTTGGCATCTCAATAGAAAAATATAGATTTGATGGCGTGGATTATGAAGTTCCATATTACCGAAACAAGCCTGTACATTTTATTCCTATGGAATTCCTTGCGGACTTACCAATAGCACGCGATTATGATGATATAGATAAAGTTTGCAATTACAATAATGAACTTAAAAAACGTGTTGCAAAAATCATCGGTGTTACATGGTCACAATACAAGGATTACAAGAAAACAGATTGGAAGCAAATCATCTTAACCCATCGTAATTGTTATGATACTGTCATAAACTTCTATAAGGGGCTTACAGGTGTAGCTTATGACTTCACTAATGATAGTAAAGACCAATATAAAGATATGCTTCTTACAGACTTTCTTGCAGAAAATCCATTTGAGTGTCCTAAGTTAAATGATAAAACAGTTGAAGAAGAGGTGTACAATCTTACAATGGCTATGTGCAAACAGTTCAAACACCTTATTGAGGATAACCGTCTTTCAGAATTATTTTATAGAAAAGGACGAACACCAGATGAAACTGATTGGCAGATGCTGTTTTATACAGTAGCAGATACATACAAAGAAGCTGCTCATCTTAATATTGCAATAACGAGAGAAGATAATCCTGGAGTTGGCGAAATAGATTTTCATATTACAAGGGGATCACAAGCTAACACTGTGATAGAAATCAAACGTTCCGACAATGCAAATCTAATTCATGGATATCGTACTCAATTAGCAGCCTATATGAATGCCGAAAAAGCAAAAAGTGGTATATTTATGGTAATCATGGAAGGTGAAGCCATTGACTCTATAAAGAAGAAGATTGCAGATGTACAAGCTGATATGCTTGCGAAAGATGAATATATTCCAGAGGTCATTTATGTAAACGGGAAAAAGCAGCTTTCCGCAAGCAATAGTAAATATATAAACCCCAGTTTAGATAAATAATGAAAATCATCCAATGAATTTTTTAATTGTAATCATTATATCTATTTGTGCATTGGCTAGCATTATATCCGTTGTCTTTCGTAAGCGAAAGACAAAAGGCGATTTTGAGATTAAAAAGAACGAGAAGATTGAAAAAAGAAACATTGACAATCTTTTTGATGACTGTTTTAACAATGATGAATTCGAACAAGAGATAAAGAAAGAACCAAAGGTTATCAGAGTGCCATTAAAAGATAGAATTTGGTGGCGGCGAAATCACAATAACTTTTGGAGTTGGTGTTTTATTGCATTAGTTGTAATCTTGATAGCTGTCTTATCGCCTATTTCTCACAGTAGTTATAATACACAACAAGACATATCTATCCAGATAGAACAACAAAAGATGCTGCGTGACAATATTATCCAAGCTTTAAAAGATTCTATTAGAAAGGAGCAGATTAAAATTATCTCCTCAAAACTTGATAGTATTGATGTGCATGTCAAAAAAATAAAGAGTACAACTTCCAAGGTAGTAATTTTAAATAAAACCATAATTAAGAAATGAACTTTGATTTCACCAATTATACATTCAGTGGGTTACTTTCAATCTTAGCATCTCTTTATGGTGTAGGCTATCCACTGATTATTCAGAGTATAGAGAGAATATATTCCCAATATGATTCATCTCTACTCTCAAATAGATTTACTAAGGAGCCTGTTTATAAATTATTTCAAATTCTACTGGTGCTAAATCTGTTGTTTACTGTATTGACGCCGTTTCTTCTGCATGCAGGATGGTGGATTATTGGTTGTGTTACAATACAAGCGATTCTCTTAGTGTTGTTGATGGGGTTCACTTTTTTACTCTTCCAGCTAATGATAAAATATGGGAATGCAGGAGAACTTCTCAAGTACGTAGAGGGAAAGCAGATAGACAAGAACAATGTTATGGATATTCTTGATCTTGCAATCTATGCTGACTCTAAGAACAACCATCAGCTTTTCATTGATGCTATGTCTAGTGTATTTTCATACATCACTATTCAGCAAGGGGATAAGCAAAGCTTAGAAGAGGAAGATAATATATTGCCACCTGTTGAATATGATGATATTGTTCTGGCAATAGTCATGAAATTAAAAGGATTCATTAGAGAAGGTAACGGTCACCATTTGCTTCATCGCAACAACGACATCGTATCGGTTCTTTACAACCAAATTTCCAACTCACGAATCAGTTTAAGAACACATCAATGGATGTGGATCATGCTGAATGAAGCTATTACACACGATAACCATTCGTGGTTTAAACAGTATTGGCAGTTTGCAGATAGTTACGCGAGCTTGAGGTATCGTTTTGTAAATAACGAACAGCTGAGACATGATAAAAAAGAATTTATGTTAAGGCATGTAATAATAGGAACTCTGCTTCTTCATAACGAGAGATATAAATGGTTCAATGACATTTTTCTTTATACTCATTCTGAGCCAGAGTACTTTGGCTTAATCCCAAGCAAATTCACGCAAATTATTGATATGTTAGAGAATGCAGACAAACTATGTGTAGTACCTACTTTCCAAAACCAAGGTTTCTATTTTGCAAATGAAATGGGTGGTGTAAAAGATGAGAAAATTGTGTTCCGTGAAGCTGTCAAGTATTTGTCATTACTTGTAATTAGACTTTGGTCTTTACAATATCAGAATCTGGATGGAAGTGAAGATTTATTTAGTATTCCAAATTCACCAAAACTGATAGCAGATGATGAAAGAGCAGTTAGTTTAATGAATATGATGATAAGCGATATTAAGTATTTTTATACAAATAATATTTTCGTTTTGGTTCCAAGATTAACGCATATTAGGCAGAGTGAGGTAATAAAGCTGTTGACTGATTATCGCGATCAATGCTCAAGCGTAAAAGACACACATGAAAAACATCCAGAGGTCAGCAATGATAAATTTTTGAAACTGAAAGCTGAAGCTATGGATTTTGCTGACAGATTCAATCATACTATGCCAACAGAGAAGCCTGAAGGGTTTGAATGGAATGGAGTGTCCACGACTAATAGAACATTGATTAAAGAAGAAAAATTGGAAACATTGTATTACTCTCCATATGAGAACTTTATTAATGGTAACCTCGTACTTTGGGCTAACTTTATGTTCGAATTGTATCGATTTTATTTAGACATTCTTAATGGCATAAAAAGACTATCAACTTATAAAGTACCTCGAAAACAAATACAAGAGTTTCTAAATAAAATCGGATACAATGTGGAGGATTATGAAATAATAACAACAGACGATATTGTTGAAATACAGAATTCTAATGTTTGTTTACATGCAGGGGTTCGACCATTTGGCTTCTTTATCATAAAAAGAGATGAAGTCCCATATATCACTTTTGAGCCATTTGAGGAAGACAAGCTTACCTTTATGAAAGAAGGCTGTGTACTGAGTTCGAACATTGATTCATTCAGAGATTGTCATGAACCCTTCTTTAATCTTCAAATAGCAACTAAGATGAACGTCCACACAAGTGGACAATCGCATGGCGTAGTATATATTTCAATAAATGATGATTACAAAACACAAGATACACATGTGGTCATTGAAAAGAGTTTGGTAGAATTGTATTATGTTTAAATAGATGTTATGCAGAAATCTAACATTCTATTAGTGGTTTCTTTTCATTGAAAACCTTTACTCATTTTTTCTAACTTTTTTGGTTTAATCGACCAAATTAGTGATGATTCTTCTTGAGCAAAGAATATAACTTGATTGTTGCAGATTTATGTATCAGCAAAAATTCTATTAAATTCATACTTCAAAATGAGGAATTTAGATATTGAACCTTAAATTCGTAACATAATACCTATTCGAATTATACTTGTTATATGTAGATAAATAAATATTCTAATAGCAAAAAATGTATCAATGTTACAAAAAAAGCAGATAAGGAGTACATCCTCAATTATTTTATGTATATTTGCATGCGAAAAATGTATCAATGTTACAAAAAAAGCAGATAAGTATGAATATTCAGAGAGACAGGTACCTCAGCCAGATTATTGCAAAGAAGAATGATGGTATGATTAAAATCATCACAGGCATACGTCGATGTGGTAAATCATATCTGCTGAATGTGTTATTTCACCAGCATCTTATGGATACAGGTGTGGCCGAACAGAATATAATCATGCTTGCCCTTGACGAGGATATCAATGCAAAATATCGCAATCCTCTTGAGCTAGGAAAGTATATAAGAGAGATTTGCGCAAACAAGGAGCATTCTTTCTATGTGTTACTGGATGAAATACAAAAAGTGGATAGCATTCAGAATACCTATCTGCCTGACAATCCTAATGAAAAAATAGGTTTCGTGGATGTCTTACTTGGATTAAAGAAACTGGACAATGTGGATTTATATGTTACAGGTAGTAACTCAAAGATGCTCTCTGTTGACATACTGACGGAATTCAAGGACAGAGGTGAGGAAATCAGAGTAAATCCACTGACCTTTGATGAGTTCTGTTCCGCTTATGAGGGTGAAAGCCGAATGGCATGGATTGAATATATGATGTACGGAGGCATGCCGTTTGTTATGAGCAAGAAAGGGCATGCTGAAAAGGCAGCATATTTGAAGGGGCTTTTTGAACGCACGTACATCACCGATGTCATAGAACGCAACAAGTTACGAGCATCCAAAGATGTGCTTGAGGATATTCTGAACTATCTGGCATCATCGGTGGGTAGTTTGACTAATGCAACTAAGCTGGAAAACACTTTCAAGTCGACCAAAAATTTGATTGTATCTCACAGTACTATTTCTACATATATAGACGACTTTAGTGATGCTTTCATCCTAAAGAAAGCGGAACGATATGATATTAAGGGACGTAAATACATCGGTGCCCAACAGAAGTATTTCTTCTCAGATGTGGGCTTAAGAAATGCACGTTTGAATTTCCGCCAGCAAGAAGAAAATCACATTATGGAGAACATTATCTACAACGAACTTACAGCCCGCGGATTCAGTGTTGATGTGGGTGTAGTCGATACGATGGTGACAAATGCTGAGGGCAAGCGCCAGCGTTCGCAATTAGAGGTGGACTTTGTTTGCCAGCGCGGACAAGTGCGTTATTACATCCAGTCAGCATTAACCGTAGCTGATGAAAACAAGCGATTACAGGAGATTAATTCCCTCACAAAGATAAAAGACTCTTTCATAAAAATCGTTGTGGTGAAGGATTATATCATCCAATGGAGAGATGATTCAGGCATATTATATATTGGTATAGAGGACTTCTTGCTTAATTATATAAATAAAATGCAATGATAAAATGCATTTAAACTTAAAAAAAGATTTTTACCAACTGATAAAACTACGATTATCCAAAGAAAATTCTAATAGTATTTACCTGTGACCATTTTTCGTCTATATGCATGTCCTGCGTTCCAATTCGTTGGTTTGGCTATTTCACACAGTGTACCCATATAGATGTAGCCATAATGTGAGGTCATGAAGACATTCGTATCACCCAAATTTATGCCAAGATAATAAAGACTACCATCAATCAGAACTCAACTAAATTGCAGAATTCTATAAAATAGAGATATTAAGCTATACACTAAATGCTGTCTTTTTGTGATTATGATAAAAAATATTTCATGGTTTAAGGGGGCAAAAGTGTGTGCTTACACAAAAAAAATCTCTAATTAAGATGGGAGGTTTTACAATTGAAAGATGTTTCCCAAACCATCTATCCGCAGCAATCACTTCAACTTGATTGTTGTGGATTTATGTATCAGCCAAGAAATACCATAAAAACCATACTTCAAAATTAGAAATATAGATTTGAAGATGAGGAACACGAACTGGAAAATTCCTACAATCGCATTCACAATATATTTTCCTATGTAATGTCCAATAATGGCACCTTCTAAAGCAGACATGGTCATTTTTCTATATGAAGACAAAGTTACGAAATTTTTATGAGAAAAACGAATAAATAGGAACTGATTTTCAATTAGATAAATGTTTTAACACAGCATTACTTGAATAATATAATGGTACATTATACTAATGTTTCATTTATCCATTCTTGCAATATTTGAACCGAACATTATTTCATTTAAGCAATTATCTCTGGAATTTTCATTGACTTATCGAGATTAAATTCAGGATGATCTTCTTTCTCCTAAAGTTATCTTCGTAACTTTGAAGAAAGAGTCATGCGTAGGTGATTCAACCGGCTCTGCAGAATTTGTTTAGCAAGTTGTACTTTTGTGCGGACAAAACGGAGTTTCGCCTTCAAAAATAACTTGCCAACTTCTGTGAAGTTGGGAAAATGCCCTCGCAACTCGGCCTTTTATTTATAGAAGAAATGAGACATAAGACGAAACGATTATGGATAAGAATGTCGCCTGAAGAAGAACGACTATTGAAAGAGAAAGCTGTTAATTACAAGACAATTAGCAGCATGGTATGGGATGCCATCAAAATCTTTGATAACAAAGCAACCATAGGGAAATTTGATGCTCTCAATGAAATGATTGCCTTATACCGAAAATATCAGCAAGACTTATCCTGGATGGGTGGAAACTTTAATCAGATAGTAAAGCGAGCCAATGAACTTGCCATAGGAGAAGAACTTAGTATGCCATACTTCAAGCAAGTGCTTTTCCCTAAAATAGAAGAGCTTCAGAACCTTCTTTGCGACATTAAGCGGGAACAATATCAGATAGCCAAGAAATTGACTAAATTATGATTGTACCATTATACTAATCAATTATTGCTCCTTTCAAACATTACAGCATTGATATAATAATGATTGCTACTATTCTACCATCAAGTTCTAATTTTCATGCAGTAGATTACAATGAGCGAAAAGTCGCCCAAGGTAAAGCAGAACTACTGCAGATGACAAATTTCGGTTTTGTAGGTGCCGTCGGCAAGTACACACCTGATGATTTGAAACAATATTTGGTCGAATACTCATCGCGTATCAATAAACGCATACGACGGCCACAATTCCATTTGGCGATATCCTGTCGTGGAGATGAATATACCAAAGAACAGTTAGTGAACTTCGCTCATCAATATCTTAGAGAAATGGGGTATGCCGAAGAAGGTCAGCCATTGCTTATATATTCTCATCACGATACGGCCAACAATCATATTCATATCATCACCAGTCGTGTTGCCCCAGACGGACACAAGATAGATCATAACCATGAGCGCATTCGTTCTCAACAGGTCATCAACAAACTACTTGGCCAAGACGAAAGCCAAAAGGTGCAACAAGTGTTGGCAAAAGCACTTCAATACAGATTCGCCAGTCTCAGTCAGTTTAAAGCCATTCTTGAATCTAATGGATATGAATGTTTCGAGAAAGACGACCGGTTATGTGTCAAACGTGGCGGGCGTATTTTAGGTGCGATACCGATTGAATCTCTCATGGCCAAATATAGCCTGTCTGATGAAGCAGAGCAAAAACGCAAAAATCAGCTACGTGCTGTTCTTCGCAAGTATCGCCAAATGGCAGCTTCCAAGGAAGAGCTGAAGCAAATAATGAAAAAACGTTTTGGCGTAGACCTCATATTCTTTGGCTCAAAGGATAAACCGTATGGCTATATGATTATAGACCACAAGAACAAAATAGTATATAAGGGAAGTGAAGTACTATCTATGAAACAGCTACTCCGTTTCCAGAGCCGCGAAGAGAGAATAGAAAAAATTGATATGTTCATCGATGCTATGCTTGAAGATAACAAAAGACTATCTACTTATGATTTGAACACCCTACTTTGGCGAAAGTTTGGGAGCTATGTCACAAAGGGACGCATAGCATTTCGTAACGAGCGTATCTTATTGAATGAAAACATCCGAAACACATTGCGTTATAATGACAAACTCCAATGGTTACAATCCTTCTCACCTGTAAATGAAATTGAGCATAATTTGCTCTGCAAGTTTGGAAAAATAGTAGACGTTGAACAAATATCCATTGTTGATGCCTCACAAAAACATCCAGCAGAAACAGTAAATCACCTTCGAAGTCTATTTGAGGATAAGGAAATTACAAACTTGCGCTCGTCATTATTTGATAGTGGGATGTCTATCTTTCAAGCAGATGGTAAGAGCTATTGCATTGACTTTCATAATCGTTCCATAATCTGTATGGAAGACTACGGATTTGACCCTCAACGGCTGAAATCGGGAGCTAATTCACATACAAAACTGCCAACAAAACGGCAAACGGACATACATATTAACAAAGATATCATCAACGCTATTGCCAGCCTACTTAGGCACAAAGCCGGTATCCAAGATAGCAACAGGGAATGGGAGGTTGGACAAAATAATAGCTATTATGATATGGATGATGAAAGAACATTGTTAAGCAGGTGATATTATATCAAACGATTTCGACAAGCATCTTGCGGAAATCCGTCACAAGGTGTTCCTAAAATCTGTGGAAAAGCCGGCGATGCCGAAGAACTGAGCAAAAATGCGCAAGGCTGTCTATCAGATACCGTGGTACTAAATCCACCGTGTGTGTTTCAGCTATCATTTACGCAAGTCCCTCAAAACAATCTTGTGGCCTGGCTGGCTGGTTTCCGTTGTAATCACGTTGCACCTCGCACGAGAAAATGCGGAGAAGTCGAAGATTGTGCATAAGTACGACTGTATCAAAGCCTACTATGCCACCGACAGCAAGGCCAGCACCACTTCCTCTACTTCGGCGCTCTCTTCGCCGACCCTAAAGGAAACGACGAGAAGATTGACCCGATGACAATGTTCATACGCGAGAAGAATGCGAAATTCCGACCAAAACGACGACTACAACAAGCCCAAAGACCTTTGGCATCTGTGCTAAAAATCAGTGGGTTCATTTTCTTTTTATAAGATGAAATTGTTTAGAATTCGCCCAATTTAATCCGAATTACACAAACTCTTGAAGAATCCAAACTTATCATCTACAAGAACACGCCTATCGAGACCCATATTCTGATGTTCACATGAAGTCTCTGAAACCATTGTGCAACTAAAACAAGACGCTCTATTCAAGCCATCCTCATTTTCCCAACACAAAGGATCAGAAGAACAATTTATAGAACGTTTCATTGCAGACTCTACAATATTACGAACAAGTCGTGGTTGCCCTTGCCAAACGAGCCCTCCCATACTTCCCTCTGCTCCATCAGTGGTATAAATAAGAACTCCACACATTTTGTCAGAGTAATATAGACGCTCACTTAAACTTGCTGTAGGATAACCACAAGAAAACTCAAGTTCTTTCATAAGCACATGACTAAACGTATGAAGAAGATAAAACTTTGCTCTTCCATAAAGAGACATCTCCTCATATAAAA
>Ga0183095_10246_pt1 | contig 142556 bp, 133 predicted proteins | sample BioMet4_FD_130346 | JGI IMG/M metagenome (GOLD analysis project Ga0183095, IMG submission 130346) | Microbial communities from bioreactor (seeded with sewage sludge) at LBNL, California, USA - Biofuel metagenome 4 (v2) (version 3) | ecosystem: Engineered > Bioreactor > Anaerobic > Unclassified ...
TTTTAATGCAAAAATTAAGCAATTCAGAGCACTACTCAGAGGAGTCAGGGATGTGTCCTTCTTCTTATTCAGATTATCGAAAATTTATGCTTAAAATCGTAAGCCCTCAGAATTTCGGTATGATCCCTTTCTTCAAGAATCGTGCAACGAATGCGGCTAGCGAATCTTTTAATGCAAAAACTTAGCAATTTAGAGCACTACTCAGAGGAGTCAGGGATGTGTCCTTCTTCTTATTCAGATTATCGAAAATTTATGCTTAAAATTATAACCCCTCAGAATTTCGGTATGATCCAAAATTTATGCTTAAAATCGTAATCCCTCAGAATTTCGGTATGATCCGAGAAGAGCTTCGTTTTTGGTTTATTGGGTATTTAGCGGAACAAAAACAGAACAAAAAAGGCTTAACTTATTGAAAGTTAAGCCTTATAAGTCGGGGTAGCGGGATTCGAACCCACGACCCCCTGCTCCCAAAGCAGGTGCGCTAACCGGACTGCGCTACACCCCGAGTGTTTGTTTTTTTAGCGAGTGCAAAGGTATAACAATTTTCTTAATACCAAAAGATTTCTGTGTTTTTTATTGCTTGTAAAATCATATTTTTAGGTAAAAATCACGTGTTAGAAGGTTATATTCGTTGCTAAACTGATTGTCTGTCAGTTTAATATGTAAATCTTGATCTTCGCATTTTTTTTCTTGAAAACTAAAAGAAAAAAGTATTCGGCGACATTGTTTTGATGGTTTTGTGTATACATTAAGCTTTCTAACAGGGAAAAATTTGTGCTTCCATGCGATATCTATTATGCTATTTTCCGCTTCTGCCGGGATAATAATATCAATAGTTCCTGTTTCCGAAAGAAATTTTGATGCGGTAGCAAATAGTGATTCATAATTTAGACTTCCGACATGACGGGCTAACGAACGTTGCTGATCAGGGCTTTTTAATGCATCAACAAAATAGGGAGGATTGGAAACAATTAAGTCATATTTTTCTTGCGAAGTATATTTTTTAAAATCACAACATATAGCATTTATCCGATCGGACCAGATGGAATTCAAAAAGTTATTTTTTGCCTGAAGGAATGCTATCTCGTCAATCTCTATAGCATCTATTATTGCATTTGGGCTTCTTTGTGCAATCATTAAGCTGATAAGTCCCGTGCCTGTTCCTACGTCTAATACTCTTTTTATGTTATTTGTGTTAGCCCATGCTCCTAATAGAACGCCGTCTGTGCCGACTTTCATTGCACATTTATCATGCCATATAGTAAATTGTTTAAACTTAAAGTAAGGGTTTGGCATATTTATTATTGTTTATTGGCATCAAAATTATAGAAACGCCGCTATATCTTTGCAATTTTGGCATTGTTTTTGTGTTTTTATAGGGAAAGGCTTTCTACATAATGAAGAATAGCTTAACTTTGCAGGCGCTTTATAGGCCCTGTCAGTATGACATAAACTTAAAAAGAATAAAATGAAGAAAAGATTTTACCTAAGAGATACAGAAGAGGCAGAGGGAAACGGTTTTTCGGTTATAGCTGATTTTGAGGGAAATGAAGAACAATTAATGGACATAAATGTCGACGAGATACTTCCTATACTGCCTTTACGCAATATGGTTTTGTTTCCAGGAGTCTTTATGCCGGTTTCTGTTGGTCGTAAGTCTTCCTTAAAATTGGTTCGTGAAGCGAATAAAAAGGAAGCATATATAGGGGTTGTATGCCAAAAAACAGCCGATACAGAATCTCCTCTCTTAGATGATTTACACAATATTGGTACGGTAGGAAAGATTATTCGCATTCTTGAAATGCCGGATCAATCAACTACTGTCATTATTCAGGGCGTAAAACGCATGAAACTGGAAAGCATTGTTGAAACAGAGCCTTATTTAAAAGGTAACGTGCTTACTTTGCAAGAAGAAATTCCAGGTAAAGAAGATAGTGAGTTTTTGGCACTCGTTGAAGCATGCAAGGATCTGACTGTACGATATATAAAGTCTTCTGATATGTTTCCGCAAGATTCGGCTTTTGCAATTAAAAATATTTCCAGTCCGATGTTCTTAGTGGATTTCATTTGTACAAACTTGCCTTTAAAGAAAGATGAAAAAATAGAATTACTTCAGATAAATTCTTTGCGGGAACGTACTTACCGTTTATTGGAAATATTAAATAGGGAAGTACAGCTTGCCGAAATAAAGGAATCCATCCAGTTGCGAGCTCGTGAAGATATAGATCAGCAACAGCGTGAATATTTCCTTCAACAGCAAATCAAAACTATTCAAGATGAATTAGGTGGAGGGACTCAAGAACAGGAAATAGAGGAAATGCGTAAGAAAGCCAACTCTGTAAAATGGAGTAAAGAAGTTAGAGACGCTTTTTTGAAGGAAGTTGATAAATTAGAACGTACTCATCCTCAATCACCTGATTATAGTGTACAGTTGAATTATCTGCAGACAATGCTCAGTTTGCCATGGGGTATTTATTCTACTGATAACTTAAATCTGAGTAATGCAGAGAAGACTTTGAACAAAGATCACTACGGTCTGGAAAAGGTTAAAGAACGCATATTGGAACATTTAGCTGTCCTGAAGTTAAAAAGGGACATGAAGTCACCTATTATCTGCCTATATGGTCCTCCGGGAGTTGGTAAGACTTCTTTGGGGCGTTCTATTGCGGCCGCATTAAAACGGAAATATATACGGATGTCTTTAGGTGGAGTACATGACGAAGCTGAAATACGAGGACATCGTAAAACTTATATCGGTGCCATGCCGGGACGTATTATTAAGAGTTTGATCAAGGCAGGGTCATCAAATCCCGTATTCATCCTAGATGAAATAGATAAAGTCAGCGCTGACAGACAGGGAGATCCTTCTTCTGCATTACTTGAGGTATTGGATCCGGAACAAAACTCCACATTCCATGACAACTTCCTTGATGTGGATTACGATCTATCTAAAGTAATGTTTATTGCTACGGCGAATAATCTTAATACCATACCCGGTCCATTGCTTGATCGTATGGAATTGATAGAGGTAAGTGGTTATATTACAGAAGAAAAGATAGAAATAGCTCGTCGACATCTTTTGCCAAAAGAATTGGAAAATAACGGGTTGAAGAAGAATGATATAAAAATACCCAGGAATACTCTTGAAGTCATTATCGAGTCGTATACCCGCGAAAGCGGTGTACGCGAACTGGAAAAGAAAATCAGCAAAATACTTAGAAAAGCTGCTCGTCAGTACGCAACTGATGGAGTGTTTAAAAAACAGGAGATTAAGCCTTCCGATTTATATGAATTCTTAGGTTCACCTGAATATTCACGTGATAAATATCAAGGAAATGAATATGCCGGAGTTGTGACAGGTCTTGCATGGACTGCCGTTGGAGGAGAGATTTTATTCGTTGAGACCAGTTTAAGTCGCGGTAAGGGTGGGCGGCTTACATTGACCGGTAATCTCGGTGATGTAATGAAAGAATCCGCTATGCTGGCTTTGGAATATATTAAAGCACATGCTTCCATACTCGATTTGGATGAAGATGTATTCGACAACTGGAATATTCATGTGCATGTTCCCGAAGGTGCAATACCTAAAGACGGGCCTTCTGCCGGTATAACTATGGCAACATCTTTGGCATCTGCATTGACCCAGCGCAAAGTAAAAGCTAATATTGCTATGACTGGTGAGATAACTCTTCGCGGGAAGGTACTTCCTGTCGGTGGTATTAAAGAAAAGATACTGGCTGCAAAACGTGCGGGTATTAAGGAGATTATTTTGAGTGAAGAAAACAAGAAGAACATAGAGGAAATCCAGGATCTTTATATAAAAGGACTTGTGTTTCATTATGTAAGAGACATAAAAGAGGTATTTGCGCTTGCGTTGACCGATGAGAAAGTCACTGATGCCATCACTCTCTCTACAAAGAAAGAAAAGACAGAAAGTAAGGAAGCATGACGTTTGAATTACAATACACAGACAGCAAAAGCAATGCTCGTGCCGGACTGATATCAACTGATCATGGCCAGATTCAAACTCCAATATTCATGCCTGTAGGTACTGCAGGGAGTGTAAAGGGAGTTCATCAGACCGAATTGAAAGAGGATATTAAGGCGCAAATCATACTAGGTAATACCTATCATTTATATTTGCGCCCTGGGCTCGATGTTATTGAGAATGCTGGTGGCTTACATAAGTTTAATGGATTTGATCGCCCCATGCTGACAGATAGTGGGGGCTTTCAAGTCTTTTCTTTGTCAAGTATCCGTAAATTAAGGGAAGAAGGAGCTGAATTCCGTTCACATATTGATGGAAGTAAACACGTGTTTACTCCTGAAAAAGTGATGGATATAGAGCGTACTATCGGAGCTGATATAATGATGGCATTTGATGAATGTCCACCAGGAACATCCGATTATCAATATGCAAAGAAATCTCTTGGATTGACTCATCGTTGGCTCGATCGTTGCATAAAGAGATTTAATGAAACCGAACCTAAATATGGATATCATCAGGCTTTGTTTCCTATAGTACAGGGATGTGTCTATCCGGATTTGCGTAAACAGTCGGCAGAGTTTGTTGCTTCAAAGGAAGCCGAAGGAAATGCTATCGGAGGATTGGCTGTTGGTGAACCTGTAGAAAAGATGTATGAAATGATAGAGGTCGTGAATGAAATCCTTCCAAAGGATAAGCCACGATATCTAATGGGGGTTGGTACTCCGGTTAACATACTCGAAGGTATAGAGCGGGGAGTGGACATGTTCGACTGTGTGATGCCTACCCGCAATGGACGAAACGGGATGCTATTTACCAAAGACGGCATTATCAATATGAGGAATAAAAAATGGGAAATGGATTTCTCTCCCATTGAAGCGGATGGTGCTTCTATTGTAGACACTCTCTATAATAAAGCATATTTGAGGCATTTATTTCATGCACAAGAGTTACTTGCTATGCAAATTGCTTCTATACATAACCTCGCATTTTATTTATGGCTCGTTGGTGAAGCAAGAAAACATATAATTGCCGGAGATTTCTCTGTGTGGAAACCGATGATGGTGAAACGTGTATCTACCAGATTATGAAAAAACCAAATTGGAATATAAAAGCGAGGGCTAAAAGACTTCTCAGAAATCCGTTTAAAGGTGAGGGAAAGTTTTTGAAGAAGCTTGATTACTACATTATTAAGAAGTTTCTTGGCACTTATGTTTTTGCAATAGCACTGATTATCTCCATTGCTGTTGTATTCGATTTTAATGAAAAGATGGACCGATTCATGTCCCATAATGCGCCATGGAAGGCTATTGTCTTTAATTATTATTTGAATTTTATTCCTTATTTCGCTAATCTGTTTAGCCCATTATTTGTGTTTATTGCGGTAATCTTCTTTACCTCAAAATTAGCTGAAAATTCAGAGATTATCGCAATGTTTTCGACGGGTATGAGTTTCAAACGCATGCTTCGTCCATACATGGTATCTGCTGCTATCATTGCAATTGTCACCTTTGCCTTGGGATCTTATATTATACCCAAAGGGAGTGTAACCCGTATTAATTTTGAAGATAAATATTACAAACCCCGTAAAAGTACTACAGCCCGTAATATACAGCTGGAAGTTGATTCGGGGGTAATAGCTTATATAGAGCGGTTTGAAGATTTTAGCAAGACCGGTTATCATTTTTCTCTCGATAAATTTGAAGGCAAGCAGCTTGTTTCACACTTAACAGCAAATTCCATTACTTATGATACGACATCCGTGCATAAATGGATTGTCAATGGTTACATGATTCGTGAGATAAACGGGCTGAGAGAGCATATCACTAAAGGAGAAAAGATAGATACCACACTCTTTATGGAGCCCGCGGACTTCCTGATTATGAAGAATCAGCAAGAAATGTTGAGCAGTCCTCAACTAAGCAATTATATCGATCGACAACGGCAACGGGGGTTTGCCAATATCAAAGAATTTGAAATAGAATATCATAAGCGAATAGCCATGTCATTTGCCTCTTTTATTCTTACGATAATCGGAGTCTCGCTTTCTTCCAAAAGGACAAAAGGAGGAATGGGACTACATTTGGGAATAGGTTTGGCTTTAAGTTTCTCGTATATCCTTTTCCAGACTATTGCTTCTACTTTTGCTATTAACGGTAATGTGCCACCGTTTATAGCAGTTTGGATTCCAAATATACTTTATGCATTTATTGCATTCTATTTATATCGAAGGGCCCCAAAATAAATTAAAATATAAAAAGGAGAACATATTTCCATTATATTTGTTCCCGAAATATGAAACGAACGATTTCCATATTACTTCTTCTCTTGATGTTGGTCATTAGTGTACGACCAATGATGAGCATGCATTTCTGCCAGGGGAAGATGTCTTCGGTAAGTTTATTGAAAGCTACCGGAGATCATTCATGCTGCGGTGACATGAATGCAGATATGGAGAAGAGTTCGAAGAAAGTTTCTGCTACGTCTCATTTTGTGGGCGATCATGACAGTTGCTGTAAGACCGAAAAGGTATATGTTGCTACTGATAACTTCAATTCGCAAGTAGAACTTTCCATAGCTAAATTGCTACCTTCGTTTGTTTATGTAGGTTTGATATTTAAATATCTTATAAATATAACAGAGCCCGAATCTCTAATAAAGGCTCATATTTTTTCTCCTCCCGATAAATTGAGTAAGAAATGCGTTGATTTACTTGCTCTAATCTGTACTTTCCAAATTTAAAATTAGGAGAAAGGTGTGTCAAAACTCTATCTTCTGAATTTTTATTCCTTTTACAAATGCTTTAGATAGGGCGATTTTCAGTTCTTAGAAGCTTTGATACTCTTTCATTTATTTCTTTGTATTGCCAGAATTCGTATAATGATTTTCTGCAATACCGCCTTTTCGTATCCATCCGTGTCCCGTATTTCTTTCTGAGATGGTAAATAACTACTATTTATTGGTATGATTTACTATGCTTCGATTGAACATAAATAATTGATAAACTATTATTTAAGGAGATACAGGGTGTCTATAATCAGATTGATAGATAAGAATTTATCTCAGTCTGAACTTCAAGTAAATAAATATGTCTATTAATTAAACAGCTGAGATATGCTTAATAGAATAATAAAATATTTTCTGGATAACAGATTGATAAGCATTCTGTTGCTTATCGTAGTTATAGTGTGGGGCTTATCGACAGCACCATTCAATTGGCATGGAGGTTTACTCCCACGTGATCCGGTGCCTGTGGATGCAATCCCCGATATAGGTGAGAACCAACAAATTGTAGCAACCGAGTGGATGGGAAGATCTCCTAAAGATATACAGGAGCAAGTCACTTATCCGCTGACCACCGCTTTATTGGGAATACCCGGTGTAAAGACCATTAGAAGTAGTTCCATGTTCGGCATGTCCTTCATCTATATTATATTTAATGATAATGTCGAATTTTATTGGAGCCGATCAAGAATTCTAGAGAAGTTGAACTCTCTTCCATCCGGTACTTTACCGAGCGGCGTGCAACCGGCATTGGGCCCTGATGCCACAGCTCTCGGGCAGATATTCTGGTATACACTCGAAGGGCGAAATCCAAAGACCGGTAAGCCTACAGGTGGATGGGACCCCGAAGAGCTTAGGACAATTCAAGACTTTTATGCCAAATATTCACTATCTTCTGCCGAAGGTGTTTCCGAGGTTGCATCTATTGGCGGTTACGTGAAGGAATATCAAGTAGAGATTAACCCTGATGCTATGAGGGCATATAAGGTGTCGGTCATGGAAGTGATGAATGCTGTGCAAAAGAGCAACCTTGATATTGGTGCGGAGACCATCGAACTGAATAAGGTCGAATACCTTGTGAGGGGATTGGGGTATATTAAGAATATAGCGGATCTTGAGAATGCCGTGATCACTGTCCGCAATGGTGTTCCGGTAAGAGTAAAAGATGTGGCTTTTGTCAATCTGGGACCGGCTACACGTCGCGGAGGACTTGATAAAGAGGGCGTGGAAGCAGTAGGCGGTGTAGTGGTAGCCCGTTATGGCTCCAATCCTATGCAAGTCATCAATAATGTGAAAGATAAAATCAAAGAGATGGAGGCCGGTCTTCCTCAAAAGACACTCGCCGACGGAACTGTGTCGAAGGTTACTGTGGTGCCTTTCTACGACCGTTCCGGCTTGATACGGGAGACTGTAGGAACATTGGAAACGGCTCTTTCTCATGAAATCCTTATCTGTATTATCGTTGTAATTGTACTGGTACTCAACCTTAGGGCATCCGTTATTATTTCCAGTATATTGCCCATAGCGGTTCTTGCGACTTTCATTATCATGAAATATGTGGGGGTGGAAGCTAATATTGTAGCCTTATCCGGCATTGCCATTGCCATTGGGGTGATGGTTGATATTGGCGTAGTTTTCGTCGAGAGCATTATCCGGCGCCTGGAAGAAGAAAAAGATAAAGGAGTGCCCAAAGGAAAGGCATTGGCTGCTTTAATCTATAGCAGTGTGAGTGAAGTCTCCGGTGCATTATCTACAGCCATGCTGACCACTATAATCAGCTTCTTGCCTGTCTTTGCCATGGAAGCACAAGAGGGTAAGCTATTTAAGCCATTGGCGTATACCAAAACGTTTGCTCTTCTTTCAGCTTTTATGTTGGGAGTTGCCATGCTGCCTACCATTGCCTATTACATATTTTCTTGGAGAATCACTTCGAAGCAAGTGCGGAAAGCAGGCAATATTGTCTTAATGACAGGTGGTGTAGGATTATTGATTCTTACAGGCAATTGGGCTAGCTTGGCTTTAACTTTACTTGGAGCAAACAATTATTTCGCTTCGCATTGGAAGAATAAGAAAATTGCCACTTATGTCAATATCGGAATAGTGCTCTTTACAGCGGTCTATTACCTTGCTGTAGAGTGGTTACCGGTAGGGACACAAGCCCGGTTACCGATTAATCTGGTGTTTGTCGTACTGGTTATAGCCGTTATACTCGGCATACTTTGGCTTTTGGTATTTTATTATGAGCGTATTTTACGCTGGTGTCTGGCACATCGTTGGAAATTTATGCTTATCCCTCTGTTTACCCTTTTATTCGGAACTCTCATTTGGATCGGATTCGATAAAACTTTCGGTTTTGTAGCTAAGGGATTTGAAGTTGTGGGCTGGGATACCTTCCGGCAAACCCACTTCTGGCAGGCGTCTACCAAAAAGTTTCCCGGTGTAGGTGAGGAGTTTATGCCCAGTCTTAACGAAGGATCTTTCCTGCTGATGCCAACAAGTATGCCACATACGGGTATTGAGCAGAACTTGAACTATATTGAGACACTGGATAAACGCATCTCCAATATACCTGAGATAGAAAGTAGTGTCGGTAAATGGGGAAGGGTAAATTCCGCTCTCGATCCTGCACCGGTACAAATGTTTGAGAATACAATCAACTATCGTCCGGAGTATATTCTGGATGAGAATGGGCATCGGGAAAAGTTTAAGGTCAATGGGAAAGGAGAATTCGTGCTTATAGATGGTTCTACCTACAATGCGGCAAAAGGATTCAGGTTAATACCTGAAGACAGCCTTATTGTGGATGCCCATGGAGATTATTTCAGGCAATGGCGACCGGAAATTAAAAACACGAATGATATATGGCAGGGAATAGTCAATGTCACTCACTTACCGGGACTAACGTCAGCTCCTAAACTACAGCCTATTGAAGCACGCTTGGTGATGCTATCTACGGGTATGCGTGCCCCGATGGGGGTAAAAGTCTCAGGACCTGATCTAGAGTCAATAGAACAGGGAGGAAAGGCTCTGGAAGCTGCATTGAAGACTGTTCCTTCGGTACTCCCTTCAACAGTATTCTATGACCGTGCCGTAGGTGCTCCCTACGTGGAAATTAAGTTGAACAGACAAAGCATGGCACGTTATGGTATTACGGTGGTCGACTTGCAAGAGGTGATTGGTGCGGCAGTAGGAGGCATGCCCCTTACCACTACTGTTGAAGGTCGTGAGCGTTTCCCTGTCCGGTTGAGATACCCGAGGGAATTGAGGGATAACCCTGAAGAGCTTGCCAAAATCATTATTCCCACCGCAACGGGTGCACAAGTTCCTCTGAGCGAGGTTGCCGATATAGAATACACTAAGGGAGCGCAAATGATACAGAGTGAAAATACCTTCCTGATCGGTTATGTCATCTTCGATAAGCAAGCCGATAAAGCGGAAGTGGATGTGGTGAAGGAGGCTGACCGGGTACTTAAACAAAAGATTCAGGCAGGTGAGCTTAAATTGCCTAAGGGTGTGTCGTTTACATTTGCAGGGAATTACGAGCAACAAGCCAGAGCAGCCGATCGTTTACTCATCGTCATACCGATAAGTTTGATCATGATCCTTCTTATTCTGTATTTCAGGTTTAAGACAATCACAGCTTCATTTATTCATTTCTCAGGTGTATTTGTGGCTTTTGCGGGAGGATTTATTTTGCTATGGCTTTATGGAGAGCCGTGGTTTATGAACTTCACCGTTGGCGGGGTTAATCTCCGTGATATGTTTCAGATGCACCCTATCAATCTGAGTATTGCTGTTTGGGTCGGCTTTATCGCCTTGTTTGGTATTGCCACTAACGATGGAGTATTAATGGGAACATATATACACGACACTTTCATGAAGCAGAATCCCCATACTAAAGCTGAAATACGGGAAGCTGTGGTACACGCAGGCCTAAAAAGAGTTCGTCCGGCAGCTATGACTACTGCCACCGCCCTAATTGCTTTACTGCCCGTGTTGACCTCCACCGGTAAGGGAGCTGACATTATGATACCAATGGCCATACCGACCTTTGGTGGTATGCTGATACAGTCGATGACAATGTTTGTTGTCCCCGTTCTGCAATGTTGGTGGAGGGAAAAAGCCATAGAGAAACATGGAAGTATAAAAGAATAAAGATATAAATTATGAGAACAACTATTCGAAAATACTTGATTCCGGCATTTCTATTGATAAGCGGATTGGGAATATCCCAGTCTTCAGTATTTGCCGAAAATGCCGATTCATTAAATTTTTATTTAAAGGTGGCTGCCGGTAATAATCCCGAAGTAAAGTCGTCCTTCCACTCCTATAAGGCTGCTTTGGAGAGAGTTCCTCAGGCTGGGGCTTATCAGGATCCGGAACTTGAGATGGGATTTTTCTTGGAGCCGATGGATATAGTAGGCGGACGGCAAGTCGCCCAATTCAAGCTTATGCAAATGTTTCCGTGGTTTGGTACGAAAAAGTCGGCACAAACAGAAGCTACCCATCGGGCTAAAATGGCGTATGAACAATTCAGAGAGACCCGTAATAATGTCTATTTGAACGTATATACTCAATGGTATTTGTTGCTGAATCTTAAGCAGCAACTCATTAATAATCGCGAAAATAAACGGATGCTGAAGCAGTTGGAAGAATTGGCTATACAACGATTCTCTTCTCCAACCGTAAGCTCTTCCAGTAGTTATTCAATTCCCGCACCCACAGCACTTAAGCAGGGTGTGTCCGGGATGTCTACCCAGATAGGTGCTTCTGGCGGCAGTATGCCTTCATCCGGTTCATCAACATCTTCTATGGGGGGGATGTCCGGAATGGGTAACTCGGGTGCCGCTTCGTCTATGGGAGGAGGTTCTGCTTCTGCCGGAAATATCGTGGGTAGTTCCGGTGTTGGGTCAAATGCAGGGATGGGAGGGATGTCCGGTATGGGAAGTTCCTCTTCGGGCATGGCAGGCGCTTCATCCGGGATGTCCGATGTACTGCGTATCCAAATAGAAATGGCCGAAACAGATAATAATATCGAAAGCCTCCTTTCGGAAATTAAAGCCGAAACGGCAAAGTTCAACTCTTTGCTAAACAGAGCTCCCGAAAGTGCTGTGCAGATACCCGATTCTATCACACAAGTTCTCTTTCAATTGGATGAACTTTCGGTATTGAGCAAGATTGAGAGCCAGAATCCTACGCTGAAGATGATTCTTGAAGAAGGATTGAGTTACGAAGCAAAACTAAAGACGGATAAGAAAATGGGTTATCCGATGCTTGGTATCGGTATGGAGTATATGCTCAATAAGAAAACCAACGAGGAAATGCTGTCAATGGGCGATATGAACGGCAAAGATATGATTATGCCTATGGTGACGGTAAGCATTCCACTTTATAGAAATAAGTATAAGGCCATGCAACGGGAGACGAAGTTTATGCAGGACTCCAACAAGGAGAAGTACACCAATACCTTGAATACCTTGGAAGCCGAGCTCTATAAGACCCGTCACCAATTGGATGATGCAACTAGAAAGATAGCTTTATACGGAAGGCAGGAACAATTGGCACAAAGTGCTTATGGATTGATTATCAGGGAATATATATCGGGAAAAAGTGATCTGAACAATGTCATACAGCTCGAAAGGCAGTTGTTGGATTATCAACTCAAAAAATCGGAGGCAGTAGCAGGATATAACACCATGGTTGCTGCCATTCAGAAACTGGTTTCTTTCAACGATATCGAATTTTAAAAATAACATGATTATGGATACTAATAAAATAAAGCAATTCATTCAAAAGAACTCCGTAAAATACGGTCTGATTTTCGTTGCGGGGTTATTGATTGGCTGGATGATCTTTTCCGGGAATCATTCGCAGGAAATAAAAGGTGAAGGCGTTGCTACTGCTGATAGCATACATGCCGATAAGGATGGAATAAAGTACTGGACTTGTGCCATGCATCCGCAAATTAAGATGGATAAACCGGGAAAATGCCCAATCTGTGGGATGGACCTTATTCCGGTGAGAAATTCCGATGCGGGAAGTCAGGCTATAGATCCGAATGCCATTCAGTTGTCTGAGGAAGCGGTGGCTTTGGCTAATATCCAAACGACTGTGGTCAACAGACAAAACCCTGTGAAGGATATTCATTTATATGGTACGGTACAGGCTGACGAACGATTGCTGCAATCGCAAGTGTCTTATTTCAATGGACGCATCGAGAGGCTTTATTTGAATTTTACGGGAGAAACTATTCGGAAAGGGCAGACTATTGCCGCCGTTTATTCGCCGGATTTGCTAAATGCGCAGCGTGAGTTGCAGGAAGCTGCAAAAATGAAATCCATCCAACCGGCACTACTGCAAGCTGCACGTGAAAAGTTAAGGTTGCTAAAGCTGACCGATTCGCAGATTTCAGCAATGGAACATTCCGACAACTATTCTCCGGTTATTGAGATTAAAGCGACTGCAAGTGGCGTAGTGGTAGGGAAACGAGTTAGCCAGGGCGACTATATAGGGCAGGGCAGTGTATTGTTTGATGTGGCTAATTTGTCACGGGTTTGGGTCATGTTTGACGCTTATGAATCCGATCTTCCGTTCCTGAAAGTAGGGGATTTATTAGAATATGGCTTAAAATCAATTCCCGGAAAGCGATTCTCGGGACGGATTTCATTCATTAGTCCGATGCTTGATCCGGCAACACGTACGGTAAAGATTCGCGTGGAAGCAGCTAATCCGGGCTTGCAACTTAAGCCGGAAATGTATGCCGATGCTGTTGTAAAAGCATCATTGAAGCAGTACAATAATCAGGTTGTCATACCGAAGTCGGCGGTACTGTGGACAGGACAGCGCTCGGTGATATACGTTAAACAACCCGGGACTTCCACTCCAGCCTTTTTAATGCGTAAAATAGAGCTAGGTCCTTCGTTGGGTGATTCTTATGTCGTTGCTTCAGGATTGACTGACGGCGAAGAGGTGGTGACAAACGGCGTTTTTGCCATTGATGCCAGTGCACAGCTTGAAGGCAAGCAAAGCATGATGAATGCTTCCGGAACTCATCCTGTGGAGCATGATATGCAGGGTATGCAGGGACAGCATCAACACTCCGAAAAAGCGCACTCATCTTCTTCGATGGGGAATATGGAAGGGATGTCGATGTCTAAAGAAAGCAAACAAAGCAGCAAACACGTGATGATTACCGTCCAAGGTAATTGCGAGACTTGTAAAGAACGCATTGAAAAAGCGGCAAAAGGAGTCAATGGCGTACTTGTGGCAGATTGGGATCAGAACACCAAAAAGCTTCATCTGAATATTGATCCTGCCAAAACATCCGTCGATGCCGTTAGTAAGGCTGTAGCAAAGGTCGGACATGACACGGATGAATATAAAGCTGACAAAAAGACATATAATGCTTTGCCTGAGTGCTGCAAATACCGAAAATAAGGTCGGGTGATTTATGTCTTGAATGAGGAGGGCTCCGTCAAAACTTCATATTCCCGGTCTCTATCCTTACAATAAATAATCTGAATGGGTAGATATTGGTTATTAAAGGTTTTGAAGCCCTCTTAATAAGTATAATTTTGAATATTAGTCATATAAAAGGCTCGTTATTAGTATAAACGTTATTATTTATAGAAAAGATGAAAAAGTTATTTTTAGCAATTATTGCAGCGAGTATATTTACTTTTGTGGCAAACGGAGCTAATCACTCTGAAATGAATAAAGTGGAGAAGGTGAATACCTCACACAGCGTGATGGCAAATACAGGAACAGAGAAACACGGCATGCTTAAGGTTGAAGGTAACTGTAAGCTGTGTAAGATGCGTATTGAGGCTGCTGCAAAAAGCGTGAAGGGAGTCTCTACAGCGAATTGGGATGTCGAAAAGAAAATGCTTCATCTGAATTATGATGCTGCTCAAACCGATATGAATGCCATCAGCAAGGCTGTAGCTAAAGCAGGGCATGATACCGAGAAAAATAAGGCGAATCAAAAGGCTTATGATTCTTTACCGGGCTGCTGCAAATACAGGAAGTAGAGGAGGTCTCTTAGACTTCCGACATAGAATATGATAGTAGTAAAATGTTATTTTATTATGACATGTAATTCGATAAAATGAATATTTAAAGATAGAGTTTACGGGGTTCGTTATTTCAGTCGTAATCTGATTCCTATTCAGGTAACGACTGAATAGGGATCACTCGTATACTCATCTATAATCAGTCGTTATCTGATTGTCCCCCCTTCGAGAGGCTATTCTGAATGGGGTATAATTCGGGTAATCAGAACGATAACTAAATAAATAATAGATTTTGAAATAAAATTACATATATAGTATGGGAAATGTGATGTTTACGCTATCTTCTTTTGCTAATAGTCAGAGTTCTATCCCAAAATAAGAAAATCCCCTTTATTCTACCTTTTCAATTTGTGAAAGAGGAATGGAATAAGGGGATTTTTATATAGTTTTTTAGCCGTTTCTTTATTTCCTACTGACTAAAACCTGACTATCTCGGACGAATTTCCCGTCGCATGAATGTCACGTATGAAAGTGCAAAACAGACTATGGTTACTGCAATCAGTCCGGTCAGCTGTGGCCAGATGACAAGCAGACTTTGTCCCAATGGGAGAGGGCTGGGAATTGCGCCTTCCACTTGTTCCGATACTAAGGGAGCCAGACTGCGGATGTTGGGCATCAATAGTACGGAAGTAGCCTGATTGAACAGTTCGCAAGGATTGAATGACATCAAAGCCCAAATAAACTTCTGATAACCGATAGGATTAAAGTCCGGAGACATTGCTTCTTTGGGCATCATAAGCTTGGCTGTCCAGCTCACAATCATCGTGTAGAAAATACTAAAGAACAGCCAGATAGCGATTGCTGCCAAAGCTGATGTCGCTGCTTGCCTAAAGCACAAGGAAAACAGTATGGCAAGATTTAGCCAGAGCCCCACATAGAATACCGCGAGTATAAGAAAAGCTATAATCCTGCAAAATTCCTCGGGTGTAAGGGGAAGCCCTGTTGCAATCAATCCCATTCCCATAACCATGAAACCAAGCACAAATAGCATGATGGCTATAATTACCAATGCTGCAATAAATTTTGCATTAATCAGACAATCACGATGTATGGGCTGTGATAAAATGCGGCATAAAGTCCCTTTATTCTGTTCCGAATTCATCGCATCAAAACCCAATGCAATTCCCAATAACGGCCCCAAGAAGTTGATGAACATGACAAAGGAGGGCAGTGTCCCATCAGAGACGGTGAACAACTTTAAAAATAAGAATGAGTTGTCTACATTGCCCGACTTTATAGCTTCGTGCATGCTAGTCAATGAGGTATAAAGCGCTCCCATGCATGTCAGGCTAATGATTGCAAGTAGAATAATGAAGCGCCAGCTACGTACATGGTCGGCTATTTCTTTATTTACTATCACCCATAAAGGTTCGTTAGCTGTGTTCATACGGTTCTCCTCCTTCCTTGATAGATTCATTATACACATCGAGAAGTTTCTCATTTCTTTTCTCCATTTCTGCAAGATCAAGTTCACGCATGAGTTTGCCACGATTGAATATCCCTACCCGGTCACAGGCTTGCTGCACCTGATCTAAATTATGGGAAGAGAATAAAACCGTTAGCGAATGTAGCCTGCTCAAATTGCGAATCATATCAATAAACTCTTGAATACCTGCAGGGTCGATGCCCGAAGTAGGCTCATCCAAAATGACGATCTCCGGATTCTTGATAAGTACATCTGCCAATCCTAGTCTTTGCCTCATACCGCGGGAGTATTTGCCTGTCTTTTTCGACATTTGTTCTTCGAGTCCTACACGTATCATCAGTTCTTTAGCCTTTTCAATGGCTCCATCTTTGCTATAGCCGTTCAATAAAGCGGTATAGACTAAGTTGTCCAATCCACTCATATTATCATAAAAGCCAAGATCTTCAGGTAAGTAGCCTATTTTTTGCTTTACTTCTATGGGATGTGTGGTGGAATTGATTCCGCAAATCTCCACACTTCCTGCCGTAGGCTCTGTTAATCCTAGCATCATTAATATTGTGGTCGATTTTCCCGCACCATTGGGACCCAATAGTCCAAATATTTCTCCTTTATGAATGGATAGGCAAATGTGGTCAACAGCAGTAAATTTACCATATTGTTTGGTCAAATCGGTAAGTACGATCACGTGTTCGCCCATATCTTTATCTCCTTCCATATTTGCGGAAGAGGTAATATACTCCTCCTATGGCTACAATAATGATTAAAATGCCCGTCCATCCCCAAAGTACAGAGGTCTTAACCGTTATTCTGAATTGGGCGGCGGCATTGACTTCCGGAGTCTTGGCTTCTATGCTGGTTACATAATCACCCGGAAGTGCTTTCTTCGAAGCTTTCAGTATGGCGGTCACCGGACGCATTTCACCAGCCTTGATCATATCTATTCGTGTCGGTTCAAAAGAAATCTCCCAATCACTTGGCTTGTTTGCGGAAAGCTGGATATCTTTCAATATGGAAGAACCTGTGTTACGGATTTCAAGTTCGATGCGTTTTTCACTACCGGCGGTGACTTCAGCACTCAATAAGCCTTGTGGAGTAGTCAGTTCCATTTGATAGGAACCCGTTACGACAACCTCCAAATCAAGATTAGCTGATGTATTTCCGGCAACAGCGCGTGTAGGAATCTTGTAGTTACCGGCTTCAACATTAGCGGGAGGAGTGATTTCTATGGATACGCTTTGACTACTGTTTGGTTCAACTTGCGCGGAAGTGGCTTGCTTGAAATTAGGTTTAAAAACTACGTTCCAACCTCTTGGGGCATTTGCCATTAAGGCATACAACTGCTTGTCTGCGGTCTGGTTCTTTAATAGGGCGCTGAAAGTGAACGTAGACTTTGAGTTGCCTTGCATGTTAGGCTGATCAGTTGTGAATTCCGTCTGGTAGGTACCTTGCTGTGACACAATTACCGTGAGTGGCAGACTGCCGTATCCCGAGGAGACATAGAATGTATAGCTTCCCTTGTTTATTTGTAACGGGACATTCACTGTCAGGTCAAATTCTTGTTTGTCTTTCGGCAGCACAGCCAATTTACTGATACTCCATCCGCCTGACTTCATTTCATACTTCCATGTGCGGGGTATTCCCCTCAGTGATAGTCCGGTGTTGATCATCCCTGACGAATTATTTACCAATGATACTTTGTAGTCGATTGTCGCGCCGGGTGCGACTGCAATTTTTGTATAAGGTGAGTAGAGATACACACCACCACCATGCGGTTTGGTCTCGGTTTTTGTGTTGTCGGCGGCGTGTGTGTAATTCATGGGCATTAGCCCCAGTAAAGCTACAGTGAGCAGCAAAAAATTTGTTCGCATAGTCAATAAAACTTAATGGTTATTTAAATATGAATGATCAAATTTTAAACGCTGCAAAAATAAAAACTAGAGAAAAAAACGGCTGTTAAAAGTGGTAAAATATAATGCCTAATGTTTTCGTTTATTTAATATTTATATTTTTTAATCAACAGAAATAATTCACCCTAATAATCTAATTGATAATTTAATAGGTTTCTAATCATATTCTAATTAATTTCTAATAAAGTGGGTTATATGAACTATTTTTCTTGTCGGATACAGAATGTCTATTTAAGCAGCTGTTTGATGTGGCGATAAAATATTAGCGACACGAAGTTTAGCACCTTCTTCTTCTGTTTTACTTGACGACTACATGAATATTGTCCCGCGGGGAGTGCACATTGAGCGTATAAGAAAAATTATACTATGTGGTAAAGCCTACTCATATCAAGTAAAAGGTTGGGGCTTAGATCCTTGATATGTAGTTTTCTTATGAATGATAATATGCCATATAAATAAAAATGCTATTTTTGTAAGCAACAATTCAGCAAAGCCAATACCATTAAGCTTTCATGCCCTATCTCTGAATAATGTAAAGTCAAAACTTAAAATAAAGATGAAAGCACAGTTATTGTTCGTATTTTTATTACTTCTGAGTAAATTATCTCTGCATGCCCAAGACGAATGCATTCTTCAGGGCTCAGTCAAGGGATTGTCTGATGGAACGTTAATTAGCTTATACCGGGGAGAGGAAATGACATTGTCACCCTTTGACACCGATACAGTGAAATCTGAGAAGTTTTTCTTTAAGGTAAAGACAGAAAAAAACAATGGGGCTGAACATGTCATGTTAATGGCACGAGGGGAGGGATTTCCTAATAATATGTTGGATCTTTACCTCATGCCAGGTAAGACAGTTACAATTAGGGGAAAGAATAAATTACTGTGTACTTGGGATGTAGCAAGTGACATTCTCGAACAGAAATATCAGAATACATATGTAAGTGCCAATCGTTAATACTTGGACCGCTGGCAGGAATTGTCATGCATTACTACCGCTTTATGGAAGCGAATAGATACATTACAGTCCAAACGGGATAGAGACGTGCTGGGAGACAGCATACGGTATTATTATTATCCGCTTCAGGATTCTCTCCAGACGCTTATCACAAAAAAAAGCTGGAGTTGATGAAAGAAATGCCGGTCAACGCCGTATGGTTGAATAAATTAAGAGATGCCTGCTTACATGCCGTATATGAAAAGGATTCCATACTCATCAATGAGGCAAAAATACGCTATGAAATGTTAACTTCTGAACAGCGTGAAAGTACCCTCGGAAAACAAATCTCTGTTCAGCTTTTCCCCTATAAGAAAGTGGAAGTCGGTAATGAACTCTATGATGCGGATTTGTACGATCCGCAAGGCTATTTACATCACTTGAAGGATTATAAAGGGAAGTATCTGCTTTTAGACTTCTGGAGTTCCAGTTGTGGCCCTTGTATAAATGCAATCCCCGAGATGCGGGAGATGGCCGAAATATGGAAAGACAAGTTAACTATAATAAGCATAAGTTCCGACAATAAAAAGATGTGGGAAAAGGCCTCCCAAGAAGAAAAGATGACTTGGCCCAATCTGAATGATTTTAAAGGAACTGTCGGTATATATGCTCATTATGGCATCAGAGGTATCCCTCATTACGTTTTGGCTTCTCCTGAAGGAAAGCTGATACATGTATGGGAAGGATACGGGAAAGGGAATATTCAAATGAAGTTAAAGGAATGGATTAAATAATCTCTTTCTTTCTGTCTTCATGTTCACTTCTTTCGAGCTGCAATGGCAAGTAATACTCCCAAGACAATGCCTAATATGGCGGCAAACAGTACACGCATTTCGGGAGGTAAAAGGAATGTAATAGTATGTGCGGGATACCAAAAAAAGGGAATGGTCTTTTTGAATACAAAGTTCCATTGAACATCCCAGTTTAGCCCGGTAATGATTTTAGTCATTGGGATAGGAGTGAGCAGACTTTTTGTTTTTCCACCACACATCAATATGTGGGTATCGGTGATTTTATGGAAGGTCATAAAGACCGGTGCAAAGATTGTGTTCATGGAAATTGATATGGCTAAAGCCACAAGTATTTTGTCCAAACACATTGAGCCGCCAAGTATGGATGAAGCGTCTGCCATGCCCATGTATTCCATAAAAAGAGGTACTCCTTTTGAGAAAACAATCATGGCCATGTTTATCACCATCCCGAGAAGGCCCCATACCACCATGCGGGGAAAGATACCAAAACCCTTCCGGTTATAGATTCCTGCACTGATACGCAGTCCCAATATTTCACCCAAAGTGGCTAAGACGGCAAACTTTAAGAAACTCATAATCATGCCATGGGCCATGTTGAACGATTTATAACTTTCATAAAGGGTATTACTTAAAAAGAAAGGCAGAAAAATAGCGATTAATATCAAGGCAAAGAATAAATCTTGTTTTTTCATTCGGAGTAAGGTGTTTTTCATTAATACTTGTGACAAACATACTAAAAACTATCTTATGTTTAGATCACATAGAAATAAAAAAACCATATATCTTTGCATAAAGATAAGCTTATGAATAATTATAATGCTTTTTTGCAATATAAACGGGCTTTTTGCAATGAACTTATTGAAATGTAAAAGTGTTGATGAAATTAGAAAGGAAAAAAACAAGCAGTCTCTATTTTTGTTTATTATTTCGCACTTATGAATGATTCAATGAATATGGTAGAAGAACTTATAGCATACAACAAACGCTTTGTAGAAAACAAAGAGTACGTCAAATTCATTACCGACAAGTTCCCGGATAAGAAAATTGCTATTCTTTCGTGTATGGATACCCGTTTGACGGAACTTCTTCCGGCTGCCTTGGGGTTGAAGAATGGTGATGTAAAGTTTATAAAAAATGCGGGAGCTGTCATATCCCATCCGTTTGGAAGTGTCATCCGAAGCCTGCTGGTGGCTATTTATGAGCTTGGTGTTGAAGAAATAATGGTGATTGCGCATTCCGATTGCGGAGCTTGCAAAATGAATAGTGATAAAATTATCGAGAGGATGAAGGCTAGGGGGATCAAGTCCGAGACTATTGATATGATCCATTATTGCGGAGTTGATTTTGCAGCTTGGCTTGATGGCTTCTCAGATACCGAAAAGTCGGTGAGAGGAACGGTTGATTCCATCATCAATCATCCTTTAATTCCTAAAGATGTAAAGGTGTATGGCTTCATAATCAACTCCACTACAGGGGAATTAAGTCGAATAGTATAATCTATACTACATTTCAAAAGCACCTTTAGCTTTCGGCCCTTTCAGAGAATTCACTCAAATGGTATAATTTATACTCTATGGTAAATCGAGGGGGACGTATTTTAGTAATTGGCAAACTTAGTGTTTGCCATTTCTTTCACTCCCATACATTCCATTTCAATGAGCCATCCCGGACGGCACACCGGAGCTAGAGTTATAACTTTTGGCGTATTGGGAAAGCGTATGTCGAATAAGTCTTTTACCACTTTATAGTCCGATATATCTCTCAGATAGACAATCATATAACCTATATCACTATAATCACAATTTGCTTCGTTTAATAGAGCACCTACATTTTCCCACATCCTTTCGGTCTGTCTGCGTATATCATCAGGATACATTATTTCGCCCCTATTATTAATACTGGCCGTACCCGAAATGAAGACATGGCGACGATCGCCATAATCCACATAAGCTCCTCTCTCAAAGCTTACTCCGTATTCGTATGTAGGGTTGAGATGTGTCGGTGCATATAAATAATGGATTTGTCCACTACTTAATCCGGCTACGGCATATGCATCGAGCATAACCAATACTTTCGGATCGGCATGCCGACCTCCAATACCCGTACTTGCTATGTAGTGTGTTTTTTCTGTCAGATTTTGAGTAACAAATACTTCGTTTCTGGCTTTTACCACACCGGCATAGTTCGTATCAACGTTCTGTACATAGATCCAAGTGCGAATGCAGTTCTCCGACAGCTTACAGCCTTCAGTGGCTAGCTGCATGATATAATCGTTGAATAACAGTCGCATTTGATATTCCGAATTTGCGGCACGATTGAATGCACCTCCCATCCAATAATGCTTGTATTGCCCATGCGATACTTTGAATAGGCCATTGGGTAGAGCAGTAGCTTGTACGTTGGTCTGTAAATATGCCCATAAAGCTACTTTAGTGCCATTCAGAGGCGGTTGTTCCACAATTGAAGTGGCGCAATCCGATTCTTCTGTTAAAATAGCTTGCAATTTATCGGACTGGTTGGCGGCATCACTAATGAAAAAACGTTTAAAAATGGCAACACTTCCTTGTAATTCATCCGATAATAATGATGAGTATGCGTTAAATAAAGAATTTAGTTGTTCGACGAATGTCTGCGTAGAATCAATAACATATATCATAAGATGATACTCTGCAACGTCTTTAGAAGAATTAAATGAAGCAACTTCCGCACATGTAGATGGATAAGAATATTGTCTGTATTTCATGTGTTATTTATAATTTGTCTAAACAAAGATAGGCATAATTATTATAACACCTATCTGTTCAATAAAATATTTTAAAGAAGTATCGGTTTTGGATAAAAAAAGGCAGGTTAAGGCATAAAAAAAGCTGCTCCGGATAGGAACAGCTTTCAAGGAAATATATCTGTTGATTATTTAATCAATCCAAGTTCTTTAAAGCATTTTGTGAGCTTTTCAACGGCATAGTCAACTTGATCTTTAGTATGTGTAGCCATAAGTGCAACACGCACCAAAGTATCTTGCGGCGCACAAGCAGGAGGTATAACAGGGTTAATGAAAATACCTTCGTCGAATGCCATCTTTGTAACTATGAATGTCTTTTCTGTATCGCGTACGTACAACGGAATGATAGGTGATTCTGTTTCACCAATTTCAAATCCGGCATCACGGAAACTCTTTAAAGCATAGTTCGTGATGTTCCATAAACGTTCTTGACGTTCCGGTTCGTTCATGATGATGTGGAGTGCTTCGCGGGCAGCAGCTGTTGCTGCAGGAGTATTGCTGGCACTAAAGATATATGAACGTGAGTTATGACGTAACCAGTTGATTGTTGCTTTATCAGCAGCAATAAATCCACCGATTGAAGCCAAAGATTTACTGAATGTGCCCATGATTAAATCAATATCTTCCGTCACGCCGAAATGGTCACAAACACCACGACCTTGTTTACCGAATACACCGAGACCATGTGCCTCGTCAACCATTATGGTTGCATTGTACTTCTTTTTCAGACGAACAATTTCGGGTAGGTTGGCCAAATCTCCTTCCATGGAGAATACGCCATCTACAACGATAAGTTTCACTGATTCCGGTTTACACTTTTGAAGTTCTTTTTCAAGAGCTTCCATATCATTGTGCTTATACTTTAGGCAAGTTGAAAAAGACAGGCGGCGACCGTCTACAATTGACGCATGATCACGGTCATCACAGATGATATAATCGTTGCGATCGGTCAGACAAGATACCACACCTTCATTTACTGTAAATCCGGTGGAATAAACCAACGCTTCTTCCTTGCCTACAAATGCGGCAAGTTCTTTTTCCAACTCAACATGGATATCTAATGTTCCATTTAAAAAGCGTGAACCTGCGCAACCTGTTCCATACTTATCTGTAGCAGCTTTAGCAGCTTCAATGATCCGTTTGTCGTAAGTTAATCCTGTATATGCGTTTGAGCCGAACATCAGAACTTTTTTGCCGCTCATTAGCACTTCGGTGTCCTGATGACTGTCAATTGTGCGAAAATAGGGGTAAACGCCTTTTTCCATAAATTGTTGAGGTGCGTCGTATTTCGCCAATTTGTCTTGTAGTAATCCCATGAAATGTATTTATATTATAGTATAATATGTAGTTTTAATTTTTAATCTTTAAAACAGGGGGCAAAGATAGCAAAATATATATTTATCTATTCCTTTTTCTTTCAAAAAATAAATCGCTTTATAATTATGGGCTTTGCTATGAGTCAGATTTAAAGTATTTATATTACTTTTGCCCATTAGAAATGTGCATTTAGATTCTTCCTGCATGGACGAAAAAAAGAAAAAAATATCATTTATTATCAATCCTATTTCGGGCACTCAAAGTAAGGATTCCATTTTACATTTATTGGAAGAAAAATTTGATTCCGACAAATATGATATGGATTTGGTCTACACCGAGTATGCCGGGCATGCTGTACATATTGCGGCAGAAAAAGCTAAAGAAGGAGTGCATGCTGTGATTGCAATAGGTGGTGATGGGACAATCAACGAGGTAGCTCGTTCACTTGTACATTCGGAAACCGCATTAGGTATAATTCCTTCCGGATCGGGTAATGGGCTTGCGCGTCATCTACAAATTCCAATGGATGCTTTAAAAGCTCTTGAAATTATTAACATAGGTAATATTGATGTAATTGACTATGGAAAAATCAATGACATTCCTTTCTTTTGTACTTGTGGGGTGGGTTTTGATGCATTTGTCAGTCTGAAGTTTTCGCAGGCCGGTAAGAGAGGACCGTTGACTTATTTGGAGAAAACGCTTTTGGAAAGCTTGAAATACCAACCTGAGACTTATGAGTTGGAGACGGAAGATGGAACTCACCGCTACAAAGCTTTTCTTATTGCTTGTGGTAATGCGTCTCAATATGGCAACAATGCTTATATTACTCCGCAAGCTACACTAACAGATGGATTATTGGATGTAACGATACTGGAACCTTTTACCGTTTTAGATGTTCCTTCACTTGCTTTTCAACTGTTTAATAAGACTATTGATCAGAATAGTCGGATCAAAACATTCCGTTGTAAAACATTATGTATTCATCGCGGTAAGCCGGGGGTAGTACATTTTGATGGTGACCCTATGATGATGGGAGAGGATGTCAGTGTGAAAATCATTCAAAATGGTCTTAGAGTTATTATTCCTACTCATGCGGAAAAAGATAATTCGAATGTCCTGCAGCGTGCTCAGGAATATATTAATGGACTGAAGCAAATCAACGATGCCATAGTTGAAGATATCGCTCACAAAAATAGGATGATACTCGATAAGGGAAAAAGGCAGATCAACAGATTAAAGAAAATATAATAAACCAATTTTATAATATAAATAAAAATGTTTAGATCGCATACTTGCGGAGAGCTTCGCCTTTCCGATGTCAATAAACAAGTAACACTTTCAGGCTGGGTGCAACGTAGCCGTAAAATGGGCGGGATGACTTTTATAGATCTTCGTGACCGCTACGGTATCACTCAGTTGGTATTCAATGAAGAAGTAGATGCTACGCTTTGCGAGGCAGCCAACCGTTTGGGACGTGAGTTTGTCATTCAGATTAATGGTGTTGTAAACGAGCGTTTCAGTAAGAATAGCAATCTTCCTACGGGAGACATTGAAATTATTGTTTCCGGGTTAACTGTATTGAATGCTTCATTGACTCCTCCGTTTACTATTGAGGATAATACAGATGGTGGCGATGATATCCGTATGAAATATCGCTATCTTGATTTACGCCGTAATACGGTACGTGCAAATTTGGAACTCCGCCATAAGATGACAATAGAGGTACGTAAGTATTTGGACGAACAAGGTTTTTTGGAGGTTGAAACCCCTGTGTTGATTGGCTCTACACCCGAAGGTGCCCGTGATTTTGTGGTCCCTTCACGTATGAATCCTGGGCAGTTCTACGCATTACCCCAGTCACCGCAGACATTGAAGCAGTTGCTTATGGTATCTGGTTTCGACCGTTACTTCCAGATAGCCAAGTGTTTTCGCGATGAAGACTTACGTGCAGACCGTCAGCCTGAATTCACGCAGATTGACTGTGAAATGAGTTTTGTGGAACAAGAGGATGTGATTACGACTTTTGAAGGTATGGCTAAGCATTTATTCAAAAGTATTCGTGGCATTGAGCTCACTGAACCATTCTTGCGTATGCCTTGGAGTGATGCGATGAAATTTTACGGTAGTGATAAGCCGGATCTTCGCTTTGGTATGAAATTCGTCGAATTGATGGGTGTGCTCAAAGGACATGGGTTCTCGGTGTTCGATAATGCGGCATATATTGGTGGTATTTGTACAGAAGGTGCTGCCCACTATACTCGTAAACAGATTGATGCGTTGACAGATTTTGTCAAGAGGCCTCAAATTGGAGCCAAAGGATTGGTTTATGCTCGTGTGGAAGCTGATGGCAGTGTAAAATCGAGCGTGGATAAGTTTTATACACAAGAGGTTTTGCAACAGCTTAAAGCTGCATTTGGTGCAAAAGAAGGCGATCTCATCTTGATTCTCAGTGGAGATGATGCAATGAAAACTCGTAAGCAATTGTGCGAATTGCGCCTTGAAATGGGTAATCAGCTAGGCTTAAGAGATAAGAATAATTTTGTTTGTTTGTGGGTGATTGACTTCCCGCTCTTTGAATGGAGTGAAGAGGAAGGCCGTCTCATGGCTATGCATCATCCTTTTACTTCACCAAAACCCGAAGATATACCTTTGCTTGAGACTGATCCAGCTGCTGTACGTGCCAACGCTTATGATATGGTAATCAATGGTGTGGAAGTAGGAGGAGGGTCTATCCGTATTCATGATCCTAAACTTCAGGCACAAATGTTTGAAATACTTGGGTTTACTCCTGAAAAGGCTCAGGCTCAATTTGGATTCTTGATGAATGCATTTAAATATGGAGCGCCTCCTCATGGTGGTTTAGCTTATGGTCTTGATCGTTGGGTGTCATTATTTGCCGGTTTGGATAGCATTCGCGATTGTATCGCTTTCCCGAAAAATAATAGCGGGCGTGATGTAATGCTTGATGCTCCTTCCGAATTGGATCCGTCTCAATTGGATGAATTGAATTTAATTGTGGATGTAAAAGAGTAAGCATACTATTAATATAAAGAAAGAGGATCATCTCCCGATTGGAGTGATCCTCTTTCTTTATATACTTGCTTATAACACGAAGTTTTAGCCGGTAAAATGGGGAAAAAAGCATATTTTATTCGAACATGGCAGAATCAAGAAAAATTAGGCAATGTATCTTATTGCTTTTGACCCTAGGAAGAGGTTCTTAGCCTACATCAAAGAATCGCGAGTCACTTTCCAAATTGTAATGCAATGCCTAAAGATATATATGTGATATTATTATCAAAAACAGTTTGATAATCGTCAGGATCTTGCCGCATGAATTTAGGAGTGTAATCGGGATTGAAATGCCAGTCAGCGAATAAGAATTGGAATTTAAACTGCATTCCCGTGTTCCTGGCTATGACAACGTCATAACTTACATCCCACGATACGCAAAAATATGCTTTATTAAATGTACTAATAGAACTATAATACTTAGATTCCCGTACACAATCACTGTAAAGCAAAAGACCAGTACCTAATGAAGTAGATACTGCATTAGTCCCTTGATCCATCAAATAACGTAATGTGATGGTGGGAGCTATATAATGATTGCACATTCTGTTTCCCTCTTTAGAGCTTGTGATATATTCATAAGTTCCTCCGAAAGCTGCTATTGGAGAGAAGAAATGCTTATAACTACCTTCAAGATTAAAACATACAGGTTTGTTTGCAATATCCATATAGTCACCTTTTCCTTGAGACAGCTCACCCATAATCCCTCCACCTAGAGAAAAAACATCCTTCATTGGTAGGGAGTTTTGAGCTTTAATAGAACAAGTATTAATAGCTAGGCATGTTGCTATAGCTATGAAATGCAATTTTAGATTGAATTTAAAGACTTTTTTTAGATATAAAATATGTATGTTATATCTCATGCCTGTTTTATGACGTTTTATATTTCCTAATAATCGTAGAATTAAAACTGCATTTATTGTAATGATTATAATAAAATATGCTCATTATGATAAATGATATCCTAAGAGATATTAATCCAAAAATCGTTTTGTTATCCCTTCATAAGCATCAATGCGTCGATCACGGAGGAAAGGCCACCAACGGCGTACGTTCTCAGAACGTTCCAAATCTATCTCAACCACAATGTTTTGAGGAACGTCATTTCCGGCTTGTGCTAAGAATTCTCCTTGCGGTCCCACAACAAAACTATTCCCCCAAAACTGGATACCGTTTGTCTGCCCGGATGGATCGGGTTCGTGTCCTACGCGATTAACCGAGATTACGGGTAATCCATTGGCAACGGCATGCCCGCGTTGTGAGATGATCCATGCATTAAGTTGGCGGGACTTCTCCTCGGGTGTGTCGGTGCTTTCCCAACCAATGGCTGTAGGATAAATCAACATCTCAGCGCCTTTTAATGCCATTAAACGGGCTGCTTCGGGATACCATTGATCCCAACATACTAAGAGTCCAATTTTTCCTATAGATGTTTTTATCGGCTCAAAGCCCAAATCACCTGGTGTGAAGTAGAATTTTTCATAATAAGCAGGATCATCCGGAATATGCATTTTACGATATTTTCCGGCAATACTTCCATCTGTATCGAATACGACTGCCGTATTGTGATACAGCCCTGGAGCACGCTTTTCAAAAAGAGAAGTAACTAAAACGATCTGGTGTTTTGCTGCCAGTTCGGAATAATAATCGGTAGATGGTCCCGGAATTGTTTCGGCCAAGTCGAACAATGCTGTATCTTCTGTCTGGCAGAAATATAAAGAATTATGTAATTCTTGTAATACGACTAGTTTTGCTCCCTGTGCCGCACAATATGAAACTCCCTTTGATAGATTTTCCATATTGTGTTTTATATCAGAGGTGTTTGTTTGCTGAACCAGTCCGACTTTTATTGTTTTCATATTGTTGTTCTATTATTATTTATTGTAAACGTAATAATAAATTCTAAAAACATGGTTCTTTTCATTAGATCTATTATCTATTGCATTCTATGCAAACGTCATTATTTTAATACTCCGGCAGGATATTGCATCGTTACACAGTGTAATGAACCATGTTGGCGAATTAGAGCCCGGCAGTCAATGCCAACAATCTCATAATCAGGGAAAGCTTCTTCTAAAACGCTTTTGGCGCAAACATCATTTTCCGGTTGATTATAAGTAGGATATAATATTGTTTTATTCATAATCAAAAAGTTGGCGTATGTAGCAGGAAGACGTTCACCTTCTTCTATTTTATCGACCATAGGCAATGCTAATAGTCGATAGGGGTTTCCGTTTGCAGTGCAAAAGCCCTTCAACTCATCCTCCATCAATCGGAGTGCTTCATAATGCTCATCATTTTGATCGGTACATTGCACGTATGCTATGGTGTCCGGAGAACAAAGACGAGCTAAAGTATCAATGTGGCTATCGGTGTCATCTCCAGCTAAATAGCCATGATTTAGCCATAGAATACGGTTTATATGAAATACAGAGGATAAATATTCTTCTATTTCCGTCTTATCCATTTGTCCGTTGCGATTGGGTGACAACAAGCATTCGGAAGTTGTCAGCAGAGTGCCCATCCCATCGCTTTCAATGGAGCCACCTTCAAGAACAAATCCCAGACGATTAATGTATTGACCGTGGAAAAATCCTGATTCAAAGGCTGTTCGAGTGATTAGGTTGTCTTTATCCGATGCAAACTTAAGTCCCCAACCATTAAACTTGAAATCGAGTAGGGAAGCATTACCTTCTTCGTCTAGCAATGTGATGGCACCATGATCGCGAGCCCAGGTATCATTTGTCTTGCATTCCAAAAAACGGACATTTGACATGTTTACAGTACTGGAAATTTGTTTTTTTACTTCATTGACTTCCGGGGTAACAATAAGCAAAATTTCTCTTTCTGCGATTTCACGGGCAATATTCAAAAAACACTCCTGTACCTCTTTTAGCATGTGTGCCCAATCCGTTTCAGCATGGGGCCAAGTAAGCTGAATTCCACTTTGAAAAGACCATTCGGCAGGTAAATACAAAGTGTTTATGTCTGGTAATATATCTTTTTTTTTCATTGTTCTACTATTTCTTCTTTCCGTTTACGGTCGAAGAATGGATTCTTTGATGATGCGCTCACGGGGATGGCAAAAACATTCCTACAGTCGGGTAACCAGCCCAGCTGTTGAGCTGCATTTCCTGCAGAAAACATGACGCGCGTATCTACACGAAAATCAGCAGCGGTGGCGCATGCCGAACCAATAGCAATACCGATGTCGACAGTGTTCACTGCGCACGGTACACCAAAAGGACGATCTACACATTTAGGAAATCCACAATATCCGCAATTTAGCATTTGAGCTTTCTCGCGGGTGCCAATTATGATAACACATTCAGCTTCCAGTATATTGTCGGCATCACGAAGAAAAAACTTCATACCATGATCCTCAACCATAGCAATCATCTTTTCGGATAAACGCTTTAAATCTTCACCGGCAACCAATGCTATTTCAATTACATCCACTCCTTTGCCTTTAGGGGCTGTTCTAGCTGCAGTCATCATCTGTCTGGCTACATCCAATACATGTTCGTGGCGACTAGCTCTTTCATTCTGTATCATAATTCACACTTTTTTGTCAAATACCTGACAAAGATACATATTTCAATCAATATTCTTTTTATTAGTATTCCACTACTTTCATATATATACTTTTTGATATTTATAGAATTCTTGTTATTTCGCTGGTAATCAGTGCACTTTTTGATATAAACTGCGGTGTCTATAGGCATATTTGCTGTACAATTTGAATGTAAAATGAGGAGCATGCGACTACAATTATATTACTTTTGATCTTTCCATCATTGCTATCAATCTCCAAATCATCTTGTGAATCGGCATTCGATTCTCCGGGATAATATGAGGGTATGCTCAGTCTATGGCATGTATCTTGATTTGACTAGTAAATATCGAAAGGTATGCCACAAATATTTATTTTAATCCCGTTTGATAAATATTGTTCTAACCAATGTGCATATAAATATTTGAATAACAGGTCTTTATTTTAAATATGATTTGAATAATATGATTTGAATAATATGATTTGAATAATATGATTTGAATAATATGATTTGAATAATATGATTTGAATAATATGATTTGAATAATATTGCTTTAACTATAATATATGCTTTTAAACGTAGATGATATATTCTGATATACAGCATTATTTTTTTTTATTCTAAATTATCAGTTACTAGACGATGAAAATTCAAAATATATATTACATAAAGTGCATGCGGATTTGAATACTTTATCGAATAAAGTTGATGTAAAAATAGCTTCTGGGGAATTTCCTAATGAAACGTAGCTGCATTCTTTTATATGACGGTTTGGTGTAGATGGAATTTTATTTAAAGTGTTTTTATATTATTCTCATTATCAGCTGATTTATTTAATGTTTGCAGTGTGTTCGTTCAGAATATATTCTGAAAGCTATATTAATTATAGATAAAGTATACATTATTTGTAAAGGTGTATTACATTACTTGTTATGATGGATTACATTACTTGATATTATAGCAAGATGCTCTTTTACAATAGAACATAAAAATCTTAATATTTGAAGTGTAGAATTTAAAGTGCAAACTTCTTTCACCATTTTATTTTTCATTTTTACAATAAAATGAGTCTGGAAGAGTCGCGGAAACATCTTTTTTATTATCTTTGCACAGAATTTTCTGTTCGTATCATGAAAATTAAGGAAATAGTAAGCGCCCTTGAACGATTCGCGCCTCTGCCATTGCAGGATGGATTTGATAATGCCGGCTTGCAAATAGGATTGACAGATGCGGAAGCAACAGGGGCTTTGTTGTGTCTAGACGTTACCGAATCAGTACTCGACGAAGCCATTGCTCTAAGGTGTAATATGGTCATATCCCATCATCCCCTGATCTTTAAAGGATATAAATCGATAACCGGAAAGGATTATGTGGAGCGTTGTATCTTGAAAGCGATAAAAAATGATATTGTAATTTATTCTGCTCATACAAATTTAGATAATGCGCAGGGTGGAGTTAATTATAAAATCGCCGAAAAGTTGGGACTGGACCATGTTGAAATACTTGATCCGAAGTCAGGTATGCTATTGAAACTAGTTACATTTGTACCGGAATCCCATGCTGAAAAAGTGCGTAATGCTCTTTTTGATTCGGGATGTGGCAACATAGGAAACTATGATTCATGTAGCTATAATGTAAGCGGGGAGGGGACTTTCCGTGCTCAAGAAAACGCTTATCCGTTTTGTGGTGAAATCGGAAAATTGCATCGTGAAAAAGAGGTACGCATAGAAACAGTTTTACCTGCATATAAAAGAAATGATGCTGTTAAAGCATTACTTCTTGCACATCCCTATGAAGAGCCTGTGTTTGATCTTTATTATTTACAAAACACTTGGATGCAAGCAGGTTCCGGAATAATTGGTGAATTGAATGTACCCGAGCCAGAACTTGATTTTCTGAAGCGTTTAAAGAAAACGTTCAATTTGAGCTGTGTGAAGCACAATACTTTAACTGGAAGAATGATCAAAAAGATCGCTTTGTGTGGTGGCTCCGGTTCTTTTCTTATTCCGCTTGCTTTACGTAATGAAGCGGATGTTTTTATTACTGGAGAAATAAAATATCATGATTACTTCGGATATGATAACAAGATTCTTTTAGCGGAGATCGGGCACTATGAAAGTGAACAATATACAAAAGAAATTTTTTATACAATAATTCGGGATTTATATCCTAATTTTACTTTGTTTATGAGTAAAGTAAATACAAATCCCATAAAATACATCTAGTAAATATTATGGCTAAAGAATCAAAAAAAGACCCTCAAGAATTGACGGTGGAAGAAAAGTTGAAGGCTTTGTACCAGTTACAGACCATGCTATCCAAAATTGATGAAATCAAAACTCTTCGCGGAGAACTTCCTCTTGAAGTTCAGGACTTGGAAGATGAAGTTGCCGGATTGACTACTCGTATTGAGAGAATAAAGGCTGAGATTGCTGAGTTGAAATCTGCAATTGCTGGAAAGAAAGTTGAAATTGAAACTTCAAAATCTTCTGTAGCAAAATACAAAGATCAACAGGATAATGTACGCAACAACCGCGAATATGATTTCTTGAGTAAAGAAATTGAATTTCAGACTCTTGAAATGGAGCTTTGTGAAAAGAAAATTAAAGAATTCCAAGCTCAGGAGCAAGAAAAATCTGCAGAACTGGAAAAGAGTTCGGCTACGCTTGATGAGAGATTGAAAGACCTTGAAGTAAAGAAGAGTGAGTTGGACGAAATTGTTTCTGAAACTAAGCAGGAAGAAGAAAAACTGAGAGATAAGGCTAAAGATTTGGAAACTAGAATAGAACCTAGACTTTTACAATCTTTCAAACGTATCCGCAAGAATTCACGTAATGGTTTGGGTATTGTATATGTGCAACGTGATGCGTGTGGAGGTTGTTTCAATAAAATTCCGCCACAGAGACAGTTGGATATTCGCTCTCGTAAAAAAATTATTGTTTGCGAGTATTGTGGACGTATAATTATTGACCCAGAATTGGCAGGTGTTACTTTGGAAGTTCGCAAAGAAGAACCAAAGGAAAAAACAACTCGTAAAAAGAAAGTTGTCGAAGAAGATTAATCAGATTTTGGGACTATCCCATATTTGTGTAAACGTTAAAACTTACACGGGTAATTGATTAGGGTTTATACCTTAATTTGATTTTCAAATATAGTCAAAAACTGGTTCCAATACATTTTGTAAACTATGACTCGAGTCCTTAGATTCGAGTCATAGTTTTTACCTTTAAAACAAATAATATAGATGGTATTATGGCAAAAAGAGAAAAGAGCCAAGGAGTTCCTGCTAAGCTGCTCAGTAAAGAGTTCTTAATTCTTTACTTAAAAATTCTTTGGGAATGCCCATAATAAAACTTTTATCAAAGTTATACATAAATAAAAAAACTGCAAGCCATATAACCTGCAGTTTTACATTTACACAATATTAGGGACAGTGCCCACATTTTTTTTATACTTAAGATGGGGTGGAGTAACATATTTTTAAGTGTGTTATTTCTCCCCATCTCTCTTCTTTTCTGTTCTGTCTGCCTTCCTTCTTTCCTTATTTCCTTCTCTTTCTCTTTGTTTAGTCCTCTCGGTTTAAAGGTTTACATGTCTAGGATAGTCATTACCCTTAGGGTAATGGTTTCGCCGGAATGCAAAATGCAAATGCTTTTTCTCTTATAAACAGCAAAGCTAAACTTCTATTTATGTTCGCTGATTTTTTTATTTAAAGTTATTCTTTATGAAATTGAAGTGGGTGAATATTTCTTTATCAAATTACACTTATTTATTTGTTTGATATTTTTTTAGTAAATAACAAAAAATTACTTTATAAATTATCGAATAACTTAAAGAACCATGTGATGTATTATGGAAATAGAATGCTTTCGTTATATTGATATATCGATATTTGGCTAGTGTAATTATTGTAAATACAAAGATATATTCAACTTTAAAATTGATTTCAAAATGTTTTCTCTCTCTCTTAAGATTACAATTGTATAATTATTTTATTTAATTATGATCTAATATATTACAGTGATGTAGTCTTAAATTATTACAGTTCAGTATATTTAGGTATATCTTTCAGGAAGAAATAACTATTATTATTGTAATCCATCCGACAGCAGTAATGGTGTATTCCATTACTCACAATAAGATAATCCACCTTTAGTACCATATTGTAGCGAGTGATTTGATTAAAAACAGCTTGTGTGATTTCTACATCCGGGGCTTTATATTCTATAATCATTCTGGCAGTGAAATCTCTTCCATAAAGTACGGTGTCACAGCGCTTTTTCGTACCATTTAAGCTTATCTGTACTTCGTTAGCAAGCAATGATTTGGGGTATCCTTTATATTCTAGTAAAAAGTTCACAAAATGTTGGCGAACCCACTCTTCCGGAGTCAGTGCTATATAGCGTCGACGAATCTCGTCGAAGACTACATGTTTGCCCTCACGTTCTTCTGTTTTAATATTAAATGCAGGTAAATTCAATGCCAACATATATTCCTTTTTGAATTATTTTTTCTCAGTACAGTTTTCTTAAAGCTTGGTTTTGAGATTGTACGAAAATATAGTTTTCTGGTTATCTTCTTTAAAACCTCTTTTATAGTAAAATAAAACCGATCTTAATATCATTTTGACACATGAACTTGTGAATTCAGAATTTATCACTTATTTTTGTGTGTTAAATAATCCCTGGAGATCATTGCTTAGGGAACAAATTTAATAAAACTTTATGAAAACAAAAGAAGAAATCGTAGCTAACTGGTTACCGCGCTACACCAAACGTCAACTAGAAGACTTTGGAGAATATATTTTGCTCACTAACTTCAATAAATACGTCGATATCTTTGCTGAAAAATTTAATGTGCCTGTGTTGGGAAAAGATGCTAATATGATATCTGCTTCAGCCGAAGGAATCACTATAATTAATTTTGGTATGGGGAGTCCTAATGCTGCCATTATAATGGATTTACTCAGCGCTATAAATCCAAAAGCTTGTTTGTTTTTAGGTAAGTGCGGAGGCATAGATAAGAAGAATAGAATAGGAGATTTGATCCTTCCTATAGCTGCAATTCGTGGTGAAGGAACATCAAACGACTATTTTCCGCCTGAAGTTCCGTCATTACCAGCATTTATGTTACAGCGTGCCGTTTCGTCAGCTATTCGTGACCATGCCCGTGATTATTGGACAGGTACGGTCTATACCACCAACCGACGTATTTGGGAACATGACGATCAATTCAAAGAATATCTGAAAATAACTCGGGCAATGGCTGTAGATATGGAGACTGCTACCATATTTAGTTGCGGTTTTGCCAATCACATTCCTACCGGAGCTTTACTTTTGGTATCTGACCAGCCGATGATTCCAGATGGAGTTAAAACAGATAAAAGCGATACAATGGTAACGCAAAACTATGTAAATGAGCATGTTGAAATTGGCATAGAATCATTGAAAATGATTATTGATGAAAAGAAGACTGTGAAACACTTGAAATTTGATTGGTAAATACCCTTTCTAATCAAGTTATATCTTCTGAATATCGTTAGAGTATTTTTTAAATTCACTAAAGAAACAAGATAAGGCATGGCTAAACAGACTCTGTCATACGACGAAATAGTAAAAGACCTCAAAGCCAAACATTATTATCCCGTGTATTACCTCATGGGGGAAGAGCCTTATTATATTGACAAAATCTCCGATTATATTGCAGAAAATATACTTACTGACACAGAAAAAGAGTTTAATCTCTCTGTTGTGTATGGTGCTGATGTGGATATCTCTACAATTATTAATACGGCGAAGCGATATCCAATGATGTCCGAATACCAGGTTGTTATTGTGAAAGAAGCACAAAACGTACGCAATATGGAGGAGCTTGCTTTCTATTTGCAGAAACCTCTGTTTTCTACAATATTGGTGTTATGTCATAAACATGGCGTTTTGGACCGTAGGAAAAGACTTGCAGCCGAAGTAGAAAAAAACGGGGTATTATTTGAATCCAGTAAAATCAAAGATGCGCAGCTCCCAGCTTTTATAACCTCTTATATGAAACGTAAAGGTGTAGATCTTGAACCCAAAGCTACCACCATGATTGCTGATTTTGTTGGTACTGATTTGAGTAGATTAACCGGGGAGTTGGAAAAATTAATAATTACACTTCCAAAAGGGTCGACTAGGGTTACACCTGAGCAAATAGAAAAGAATATTGGAATTAGTAAAGACTATAATAATTTTGAATTACGAAGCGCTCTTGTCGAAAAAGATATTCTTAAAGCAAATAAGATAATAAAATATTTTGAAGAGAATCCTAAGACTAATCCTATTCAAATGACTTTATCTTTACTCTTCAATTTCTTTTCCAATTTAATGTTGGCATATTATGCTCCTGAAAAGTCAGAGCAGGGCATAGCAACAATGTTAGGATTGCGATCTGCTTGGCAATCGAAAGATTATATGATTGCTATGCGAAAGTATTCCGCCTTTAAAACTATGGAGGTAATTAGTGCTATCAGATGTGCTGACGCAAAATCAAAAGGCGTAAATAATGCTTCTTCAAATGATGGTGATATTTTACGCGAATTAATTTTCCAAATTTTACATTAATTACTCTCTTGTCTTTACATTATACTCCAAAATCTCATTTTTTGTAGTTTTTCATTTTTTAGCTCATCTTTATTATTCTATAAAATAGCCGTACTGTGCTGATATTTAAATAATTATATCGTATTTGATGCCTTTAGAATCGATTTTTATTTTCAAATCGATATTTGATACGGTTTTTCGGCAAAGATTTATCATCATAAGCTCATTCTGCTACTTTTTAAAGTCTTTAAAATAGAATGTAAGAATTTATTCGTTTCTGTTAATACAATCCATTTGTAATATTTCTTGCTGCCACTTCCATAAGTTGTCATTTGAACTATTGTTTGTTTTCGAATGTAATATATAGCTAATGTGATGTTATTACAAAAGGTATTATTACTTTGTTTTTAAACAGAAATGTAATATATACAAATGTAAATAGATACTTTTGCATATATAATTTAAAGGATTACAAAATTAGTACCGATCATAAAAACAATAGGTATATTTTAATATAAAAACCTGTTTACCAGTAATATATACCTAATACATAAAGTGTATATATAAATAGTGTATGTTATATACATAACAATAGTGAATATGCTGAAAAAACTTGTTTTTATTATTAATAAATATCTTATAATCAATAGTTTTTATCGTTTTAATAAAGTATATTCCAATTGTGTTTTATCTGTATTTACCAATGTAACCCCAGCTTATATAACAATAGTGAATTTGATTAGTATATTTGTTATATATTAATATTACAATGTTGATTTGCAATTGTGAATATTAATATTTACCTTTGTAATGAAATTAAATATTTATCATTATTATAAATGTAAACTCATTATGACTATCAAAGATAGATTCAAAATGATAATGGATCGTGAAAAGCTTACCGCAGGAGCTTTTGCCGAAAGTATTGGGGTTGCTCAAGCTACAATTTCCCATATTTTAGGTCCTCGTAACAAATATCCCAGTACAGAAGTTATACTAAGGTTACATCAGAGATATTCGGATGTAAATTTGGAATGGCTATTGACTGGACTTGGTAGTATGAGTAATGCAAATGGCAATGAAGGTACTGGCTTACCTACGGAACCAACAATAAATGGTGAAATAGAATATCCTTTATTTGCCGAGAATGCTGTAAATGCGCCTAATTCTACAGAAGAGTATGAAAATCGCAAGGAAACACCCTTAGATACCCCAAGAAAAGCGCAGAAAGAGCCTGTAAAACAGGAGATTATCTATAAAGAACAGCCTGTGAGGAAAATCACGGAAATACGTATTTTCTTTGATGATAATACCTTTGAGATTTTCAGACCCGAAAAATAGTCGTTAGGTTCTTCTCTTATGCTTAATTTGCTGTATCTTTGTTGTTCAAAGAAGAATCTCTCCAATTTAAGATATGAAGAAATTTATTTTAGACCTTACGGTTACCCAAAATGCAAGGTTAAACGATAATTACGTTTTACTAAAGTTAACTCATTCTTCTCCACTGCCGGAAATGCTACCGGGACAATTTGCAGAATTGCGCGTAGACGGATCTTCTACAACTTTCCTTAGACGCCCTATTTCTATCAATTTTGTAGACCAGAAAGCTAATGAGTTATGGTTTCTTATACAAATAGTCGGTGATGGAACCAAACATTTGGCTGAGCTTAGAGTCGGTGATATACTAAATGTGGTATTACCTCTTGGAAATAGCTTCAGCATGCCCGATAGCGCTTCTAGCAAGGTGTTATTAGTTGGTGGTGGAGTTGGTACAGCCCCAATGCTCTATTTAGGCGAGCAATTAGCTCTAAAAGGCATTAAACCTACTTTTCTTTTAGGTGCAAGAAGCAAAAAGGACCTTTTGCAATTAGATCAGTTTGAAATATACGGTGACTTATACACGACAACTGAAGATGGAACACATGGCGAAAAGGGCTATGTTACTCAACATTCTGTCTTAAACAGCTCTGATTTCGACCAAATTTATACTTGTGGTCCTAAGCCAATGATGATGGCTGTGGCAAAATATGCCAAAAGTAAAAATATAACCTGTGAAGTTTCTCTTGAAAACACCATGGCGTGTGGTATAGGTGCTTGCCTCTGCTGTGTGGAAGATACGGACGAGGGGAATGTTTGTGTGTGTAAAGAAGGGCCAGTATTTAATATAAATAAACTATTATGGCAGATTTAAATGTAAATATTGGAGAATTGAAATTAAAGAATCCGGTGATGACTGCATCCGGAACATTTGGTTATGGAGAAGAGTTTGAGGATTTTGTTGATTTAGCGCGAATAGGTAGTATAATTGTAAAGGGGACTACTCTTCACAAACGTGAAGGCAACCCATATCCTCGTATGGCGGAGACTCCCTCAGGTATGCTAAACGCAGTGGGATTACAAAATAAAGGGGTAAAATACTTCGCAGATCACATTTATCCACGCATTAAAGATGTACAGACCGATATTATTGTAAATGTATCGGGTTCGGCTATTGAAGATTATGTGGAAACCGCCGAAATAATTAATGAACTTGACAAAATTTCTGCTATAGAATTGAATATATCATGTCCTAATGTAAAGCAAGGCGGAATGGCTTTTGGTATCTCGGCTAAAGGAGCTGAAGAGGTGACTAAAGCAGTGCGCGCAGTATACGATAAAACATTAATTGTGAAGCTTTCGCCTAATGTGACAGATATCACGGAAATTGCTCTTGCCGTTGAATATGCCGGTGCAAACAGCATATCGCTTATAAATACACTCCTAGGGATGGCTATTGATGCCGAACGCAGGCATCCTTTACTCTCTACCATAACGGGAGGACTATCCGGGCCTGCTGTGAAACCTATTGCCTTACGTATGGTGTGGCAAGTTGCTAATGTAGTAAAAGTTCCTGTCATTGGAATGGGAGGAATAATGAACTGGAAAGATGCAGTGGAATTTATGCTTGCCGGGGCTTCAGCTGTACAAATAGGTACGGCAAATTTCATTGACCCGAGTGTTACAGCAAAGGTTGTTGATGGTATAGATGATTATCTAAATAGACATGGATATAAGTCTGTGCAAGAAATTATCGGTGCACTGGAAGTATAAATGATAACAAAGAAATATCATTCGCACCATATATACATAAAAAATGACATCACTTGTTGATGTCATTTTTTTATGTATTTACATTATAAAAAATCTGTTTATCTTCTCGTTCTATTCGTTTAGTAAATCCGGACGTAACCTTTTTGTCCGTTCAAGAGATTGCTGTAATTCCCACTCTTTAATCTTTGCCTCATGTCCAGAAAGTAAAATATCAGGAACTTTCCAACCTTTATATTCTGCCGGACGAGTATAGACTGGTGCTGCCAATAAATTGTCTTGGAATGAATCGGATAATGCGGATTGCTCGTCGGATATTACCCCCGGGATAATCCGAATAATGGCATCTGCCATGACTGCAGCAGCTAATTCACCACCGGTCAACACGAAATCGCCTATGCTCACTTCTTTAGTGATGAAATGCTCCCTTATCCGGTAGTCTATTCCTTTAAAATGCCCGCAAAGAATAATCAGATTTTTAGTTAGCGATAAGGTATTTGCCATTTTCTGATCAAACTTAGCTCCATCAGGAGTTGTGAAGATCACTTCATCGTATTCACGTTCGGCCTGAAGAGTTTCTATACATCGTTCGATGGGTTCTATTTTCATAACCATTCCGGCAAAACCTCCAAAAGGGTAATCGTCAACCCGGCGATACTTGTCCTCCGTATAGTCTCTTAAGTTGTGAATATATATTTCAGCAAGCCCTTTATCCTGAGCACGTTTCAGAATGGAGCAGTTGAAAAAGCCTTCAATCATTTCGGGTAATACCGTTATAATATCAATACGCATACTATCTTTATTTTTGGCAAAAATACGAATATTCGGGGATAAACCGTATTTTTGTGTTCAAACAATCTGCAATTAACTATGACTGTAAAAGAAACCATTGACCGGCTTCGCTCCGAACTGCATCGGCATAATTATAATTATTATGTATTGAATTCACCAGAAATATCGGATAAAGAATTTGATGATATGATGAGTGAATTGCAGGACTTAGAACGAGAGAATCCTGAATATCAAGATAATAATTCTCCAACAATGCGCGTGGGTAGTGATTTGAATAAGAATTTCACCCAAGTTGAGCATCGATATCCGATGCTTTCGCTAGGTAATACTTATTCGGAAAGTGAAGTTGCCGATTTTTATGAAAGAGTGCAGAAAGGACTGAATGAAGACTTTGAAATCTGTGCGGAACTGAAATATGACGGAACATCAATATCACTGACATACGAAAATGGTAAATTAATACGGGCCGTAACTCGCGGAGATGGAGAAAAAGGTGACGATGTAACGGATAATGTAAAAACTATAAGAACGATTCCGTTGATTTTGCATGGTAACAACTACCCGCCACTTTTTGAAATAAGAGGGGAAATACTCTTGCCATGGGTTGTTTTTGAGAAATTGAATGAAGAACGTGAAGCCCGTGAAGAACCTTTATTCGCCAATCCTCGTAATGCAGCATCTGGGACACTAAAATCTCAAAATTCTTCGGTTGTAGCATCGAGAAAGCTTGATGCTTACCTCTATTACTTACTTGGCGAAGAACTTCCGTATGATGGACATTATGAAAATCTACAGGAAGCTTCAAAATGGGGGTTCAAAATATCAAGCCACATGAAAAAATGTCATAGTTTGGCGGATATTTTTAATTATATTAACTATTGGGATGTTGAAAGAAAGAACTTACCGGTTGCTACCGATGGAATTGTATTAAAAGTGAATAGCATCAGACAGCAAAGAAATTTAGGATTTACCGCCAAGTCTCCACGATGGGCCATTGCTTATAAATTTCAAGCAGAACGCGCACTGACTCGTCTAAATAAAGTGACGTATCAGGTAGGAAGAACGGGAGCAATAACTCCGGTGGCTAACCTGGATCCGGTACAATTGGCTGGAACGGTGGTAAAACGAGCTTCACTCCATAATGCGGATATAATTGAAAATCTTGATTTGCATATAGGTGACATGGTTTATGTAGAAAAAGGTGGAGAGATCATTCCCAAAATAACCGGTGTGGATAAAGATGCCAGAGGAATGCTTTTGGGAGAAAAAGTGAAGTTTATCACCCGGTGTCCGTCATGTGGTAGCAATTTGATACGCTATGAAGGTGAAGCTGCTCATTATTGTACAAATGAGACGGCTTGTCCGCCTCAGATTAAAGGTAAGATAGAGCATTTTATCAGTAGAAAGGCAATGAATATAGATAGTTTGGGACCTGAAAAGGTCGATGCCTTTTATAATTCCCATTTGATAAAAGATGTGGCCGATCTCTATACTTTAACTGTGGAAGATATTAAGCAGCTCGACCGAATGGGACAGAAATCGGCTGAGAACATAATAAATGGTATTGCAAAAAGTAAGGAAGTACCCTTTGAACGTGTATTATTTGCATTGGGAATCCGTTTTGTAGGAGAAACGGTTGCCAAAAAGCTCGCTCGCTCGGTGAAAGACATTGATGAGCTGCAAGATGCTGGTATTGAGATGCTTAAAAACATCGATGAAATCGGCGAAAAAATAGCTCAAAGCATCGTAGCTTATTTTCAAAATGCGGCGAATAGAATACTGGTAGAACGCTTAAAAAGTGTTGGTTTACAGTTTAGTAGGAAAGAAGAAGCCGTTAATTATTCGGATAAGTTATCGGGACAATCGATCGTGATCAGTGGAGTGTTCAGTAAACATTCCAGAGACGAATATAAAGATATTATTGAAAAGCATGGAGGCAAAAATTCAGGAAGTATTTCAGCAAAAACCAGTTTTATTTTGGCTGGGGAGAATATGGGACCTGCAAAACTTGAAAAAGCAGATAAATTGGGGATAAAAATAATTAGCGAAGAGGAGTTTATTGATCTCATCTCCTGACGTTTTTCCAGCTGTAGCTTTTTTAGGGCGTATATTTGCTGGGAAAATCGAAAATATTCGTACTTTTGCGAGTCATTTAATTAGAGATTTCTTATATAGCACTCATGATACAAACAAGATTGAAAGGAATGGGGGTAGCGCTGATTACTCCTTTTAAAGAGGATGAAAGCGTTGATTACGATGCTTTAATGCGATTGGTTGACTATTTACTTCAGAATAATGCCGATTTTTTGTGCGTACTTGGAACCACAGCAGAAACTCCTACGCTAACGGAAGAAGAAAAGAAGAAAATTAAGAAAATGGTCATCGAGCGCGTTAATGGTCGGGTGCCTATTCTGTTGGGTGTGGGTGGCAATAATACCCGGGCTGTTGTGGAAAGTTTGAAAAATGACGATTTCACCGGAGTTGATGCTATTTTATCTGTAGTTCCTTATTACAATAAACCATCTCAAGAAGGTATATATCAGCACTATAAAGCTATTGCTTCGGCAACAGATCTTCCTATCGTACTTTACAATGTTCCGGGGCGTACCGGCGTGAACATGAAAGCTGAAACTACTTTGCGCATTGCACGTGACTTCAAAAATGTGATTGCAATAAAAGAGGCTTCAGGAGATATCTCACAGATGGACGATATAATCAAGAATAAACCGGCTAATTTCGACGTAATTTCGGGTGATGACGGTATTACCTTCCCTCTTATCACTTTGGGTGCTGTGGGCATTATTTCGGTTATTGGCAATGCTTTTCCACGTGAATTCAGTCGCATGGTACGTTTGGCTTTGCAAGGTGACTATGCCAATGCATTGACTATACATCATAAATTTGCCGAACTCTTCAAGCTTTTATTTGTCGACGGTAATCCTGCCGGTGTTAAAGCAATGTTGAATGTGATGGGAATGATTGAAAATAAGCTCCGTTTGCCATTGGTACCTACTCGTATTACTACCTTTGAAGCTATGCGTAATATTCTTAATGAACTTAATATCAAATGCTGATCGGAATTTTCGATAATATATAACAGAAAAAGACATCTAATTAGATGTCTTTTTTTTGTGACCGCGACAGGATTCAAACCTGTAACCGGCTGATCCGTAGTCAGCTACTCTATTCAGTTGAGCTACGCGGCCAATGTTCGTTATCAAAAGTGACCGCGACAGGATTCAAACCTGTAACCGGCTGATCCGTAGTCAGCTACTCTATTCAGTTGAGCTACGCGGCCTTTTGTTTTAACGGCTGCAAAGTTACGGACTTTTTCTTAAAATGCAAGTAATGATCGAACTTTTTTGAATAAAAATCATTCGACAAATCGATAATTAAACAGTTGCCAACCGATGGTTAATCCTACGTTCCACTCGTTTTTAGGTGAGCTATAATGATTTACATAAGCTGATATAGCTCCGAATGGAAGTTTGCATACAAATGAAATTTCACCCAAATATTGAAAGTTAGTAAAGGCTTTGCCATAATATGCTTTATTAGATGTATTTTTTTCTATCGGAAAGATGGGCAAAAATCCATAAAACTCTCCTCTTAGATGAAACATATCGTTGATGGTGTATATTGGTCGGATACCACCTGCTACAAATTGATTGGCTCTGAATGCTTCGTTATACATCAATTTACTGTGGGGAGTCGGTGAAAAATCACTGGCTTGCATCATTGTTGCCGTATAATTTTCTGAAAAGTTCTTTGAGGAATACAGAGCTTCGGTCATCCACCCTAAAGTGAATCTCGGACTGAGTGGATAATATACTTCCTTCTGATAAGAAATTTGCAACCACGATTGACGCTCTTTGAGCGATGAGAGTTGTTCGGAGTTACCGGGAAGAAATTTTTCTTTTCCGTTGAATATTTGCGCTAGTAGCCTTTCATAAGCACCTTTGATGGCATATTGCCGTGAGTCGAGTGTGCTGCCATAGAAACTGATTGATCCTCCGATAAGATTATAGATACTCTGGTCGGAACGGTCTTTATCGAAGTCTATCAGGCTGGATTGATAGTAGCTATCCGTCAGTTTACCCATTCCAAACCCAAACTCAGCCCGTTTATTGGCCAAAAAAGGTAAGGCAAGGATGAGTTTCACAAAACGTTCATCTTTTGAGTTGAATGAAGGCTTGTCGTTCTTGGAGAATAATTTATCTTTTTTATAAAAGTCGAATGTGCTGATGGAGGCAATAAAACGATATGAAGTAGGTATACGTGTCGGAAAATCAATTTTAGCCATAAACTGGGCATTATTATAGATTTTACCGATTTGTCCGTCCAATAAGAACTCTTTAGAGTAGTAATTTAAGTTTTGATACCCTAAACCCAGATAGATTTGATTGGAACTTGTTGTGGAGACACTTCCACCAACGCGTGCCGAGAGGTTATGCTCCATTTTAACCTTCAAATTCAAGTCATACATTTCCGTTTCCGGATTGAACACGGCATGCGGTATAATTTCCGAGATCATATTATCCGCCAACAAACGAAAATAGCCACGCTTCAAATCTTCGTAAGTAAATACATCATCGTCTTTTTCATGAAATTCTTTCTTAATATAAGCTTGTTGCTGTTCGTTCGCTCCATCAATAATGACACGCTGAAAACGAAGTTGCGGCAAGTTGCTTCTATAAACCAAGCGACGAAGACGGATGTTGTCAACGTTTACACGTCGCAGTATTCGACCTTTGATCGAATCCATCAAGCTCATGGCTTTGTTATAGCCATTCTTTTCCAATTCCTCTATTCGGCTAAAGTCCAATAGATTAACGTCATTATATTTAAAGTTCATCAGTATTCCACAAGAATCGGGAAGAGAATAGTCTGTTTTTTGCATGATCATATTTTCCAATTGCCCCATGAGGTCGTTTTCATCGGGTTTGGAAGGATTGGCGGATACCACACTGCCAATGATAATGTCGGGCTTAAAATCCTTTCGCATGACATCGGTCGGAAAATTATTATAGATGCCGCCATCGTATGCCAGAACACCGTTCAGTTCTATAGGTTTAAAGACAAACGGAAAGCTCATGGATGCGCGTACTGCATCTCCCAGATCACCGTCACGGAGAACTATTTGTTTTTTGTCATATACATCGGATGCTATGCAACGAAAAGGAACGAAAAGATCGTCGAAATTACCTTTGCTTGCTGCATTGGCACGTGCAAACATTTCGGTGAATACCAGGTTCATCTGAATGGGATTGACCATACTCCTGGGAAGAAACTGTGACTTGACATGCAATGAGTCTTTAAAGGAGAACCGGATATTGAAAAATTCAGGTGAAGCAAGATCCTTCTTAAAGAAGTACGAATACTTCGATTCTACTTTTCCGGTATACCATCGCTTGAAATCTTCCGATCGCAACAGGGCTTCCATATCATCGGGAGAATATCCCATGGCATATAAAGCTCCGATAATTGCACCCATGGAGGTACCTGCCACATAATCAATGGGTATGTTATTCTCTTCCAATGCTCTGATTATACCAATATGTGTTAAACCCTTTGCTCCGCCGCCACTTAATACAAGCCCGACCTTCTGAGCGTGAACACCCGGCATTATACCGACAAGAAGCAATAATATAATCAGTAGATTTTTTTTCATGTTTAAAATTGATCCTAAAAAGAAGTGATAGTTCCGAAAGTGTATTCACACCCCAAATATAGACATTTGTTTCTAAATGACATGGTTTCGGTAGTGAAAAACGTCAGGTAAAATGCCTTGAAAAAACACGGGGCATTGCAGCATTTTATCAATGCCACAATGCCCCGCAAATATATAGTGTGAATAAAGGACGATATTAGATCAGCTCAATACTTCTTTTTACAAAATTATTCAAAGCTTCTCCTTTCAACATGCCATTTTGAAGCAGAGCAAGATCAATCAACTGACGGATCACTTTGTTTTTAGCGCCGTAGGTTGCATAGATTTCTGCTTTCTTTTGCTTCAAATCTTCCGATTTCTTCGTTAAATCGTTGACTTCGTCTTTCTCTGCAGTAGGAATCTCTTCATCTTTCTTATCTTTCTGCTTGTCTTTCAGTTCTGTAAGGCGATTTTCCACTTCACTGATTTCCTTTTCTATAGGTTCGATGGCCGTAGCACATTCTTGTTCTTCATTGCTGAGAACCTCCTTTACAAGCTTATGATCGGAATTCAATACCAAATTGAACATATCCGGCATTTCACCGTAGAAATTCATACCTCCCTGAATGCTAGCCATTTCTTTCATACGGCGCATGTACTCGCTTTGGGTAATCATTACCGGTGAAGCGTTTTCACCTAATGCTTGTGAAGAAATGCTGAATTCAACTTTCTCAATTTTAGGTAATTGGCTTTTGAATACAGCAGAAAGAGCTTCTTGTTTTTCTGCTTCAAGAGTTTCGGTTTTGCTATCTTCTTTTACTATCAGACTATCGATCACATCGCTGTCTACGCGGGTAAAACGAGACTTCTCGAATTTTTGCTCAAGCATGCTTACCACGGCAATATCCAATTGTCCGTCCATCAACAATACATTGTAGCCCTTGTTTTTGGCAGCTTCAATATAGCTGTACTGCTCGTCTTTGTGATTGGCATACAAGTAGATAAGATTTCCTTCCTTGTCTGTCTGATTGTCTTTGATAAGCGTCTTGTACTCTTCGAATGTGTAGCATTTGCCATCTGTATCGGTGAAAAGGGCAAAATCTTTAGCACGGTCATAGAAATCTTCTTGAGTAAGCATTCCATAGTTGATGAATATCTTAAGATCGTTCCACTTTTCTTCAAACTGCTTACGGTCGCTTTTAAAGATGGATTGTAGGCGGTCGGAAACTTTCTTGGTGATATAAGTCGAGATTTTCTTCACGTTGGAATCACTCTGAAGATAAGAACGGGATACGTTCAATGGTATATCGGGAGAGTCTAGTACTCCATGCAATAATGTCAGGAAGTCGGGCACGATACCTTCTACAGAATCGGTCACATAAACCTGGTTACAATATAGCTGGATCTTGTTTTTGTTTAGTTCGATGTTACTTTTTACTTTCGGGAAGTAGAGGATACCGGTCAGATGGAACGGATAATCTACATTCAGATGAATCCAGAACAACGGTTCATCGGACATAGGATAAAGATCGCGGTAGAACTTCGTATAGTCTTCATCTTTCAACTCACTGGGTTTCAGTGTCCACAACGGATTGCTGTTGTTGATGATGTTATCTTCGGCGGTTTCCACTTGTTTACCGTCTTTCCATTCTTTCTTTTTACCGAAAGCTACCGGGATAGCCAGGAAGCTACAATATTTCTTCAACAACGAAGATACGCGGGCTTCTTCGAGGAATTCTTTGCAGTCATCGTCGATATATAGCACGATATCCGTACCGCGTTCAGCTTTGTCACTGTCTTCGATGGTAAACTCAGGACTACCGTCGCATGTCCATTTTACAGCTTGTGCACCTTCTTTGCATGATTTAGTGATAATTTCCACCTTTTTTGCAACCATAAAAGCCGAATAGAATCCTAAGCCAAAATGTCCGATAATGGCATTGGCGTCATTCTTATACTTTTCCAGGAAGTCATTCGCACCCGAAAAGGCTATCTGGTTGATATACTTATCAATTTCTTCTGCAGTAAGACCGATACCACGGTCGGAAACGGTAATCGTTTCTTTGTCTAATGACACGCGAACGGTCAAATCACCCAATTCACCCTTGTATTCGCCAATAGAAGATAGTGTTTTAAGCTTTTGTGTAGCATCTACTGCATTCGAAACCAACTCACGGAGGAAAATTTCATGATCGCTGTATAAAAACTTCTTGATTACGGGGAATATATTCTCGGTAGTTACCCCAATATTTCCTTTTTGCATACTAGTATTGATGTTTTTAGTTAATATTTTAATTGTTTGTTTATAGAGAGACAAAAAAAATGCCAGTCCTCCACGGACTGACATTTTGACGCTTTATTTTTAATAATGCAAATGAGAGTTTATACTTTTTTCATCTCCAGTTCTTGGCCACCTTCTTTAAGTGACACTTGAATCACGTCGCCTTGTTGCAACTCGGAAGAGACGATAAGCTCGGATAATCCGTCCTCGAGGTAATTCTGAATGGCACGTTTTAAAGGACGGGCACCAAACTGGACATCGTAGCCTTTTGTTGCAATGAAAGATTTGGCTTCATCATTTACTTCCATTTTATAACCCAATGATTCAATGCGGGTATACAATCCTTTTAGCTCAATATCAATAATTTGCTTGATCGCATCCAACGAGAGTTGATCAAAAGTGATGATTTCATCGATACGATTGACAAATTCGGGCGCAAACGATTTATTCAGCGCTTTCTGAATCACTCCACGTGAGTATTCCTTATCATCCGCACGGTTTTGAGCAGAAAATCCCACACCACGACCAAAGTCTTTCAGTTGGCGTGTACCGATGTTGGAAGTCATTATGACAACCGTATTCTTAAAATCGACTGTTCTGCCATAACTGTCAGTCAAACGACCTTCGTCCATTAGCTGTAACAGAATATTAAATACATCGGGATGCGCTTTCTCAATCTCATCCAGTAATACGATGGAGTAGGGTTTACGACGAACCTTTTCGGTCAGCTGGCCACCTTCTTCATAGCCTACGTATCCCGGAGGCGCACCAACAAGACGTGATACGGTAAATTTCTCCATATATTCGCTCATGTCGATGCGAATTAAAGCATCTGTAGAACCAAACATATATTTAGCCAACTGTTTGGCCAAGTGAGTCTTACCTACTCCTGTAGGACCAAGGAATAAGAATGTTCCGATGGGGCGGTTAGGATCTTTCAATCCCACACGGCTACGCAAAATAGCTTTTGTCACCTTGTCGATGGCAGGATCCTGAGCTATCACTTTTGCCTGCAATTCAGCCTTCATTCCGGCCAATTTTATGCCTTCAGCATGAGCCATCCGTTGTACGGGAACTCCGGACATCATCGAAACGACGTTGGCTATTTCTTCTTCTCCTACAACCTGGCGATCGTCTTTCAGGCGCGCTTCCCATTCTGCTTTCATCTCGTCCAATCGCGTCAAAAGTATTCTTTCGGTGTCACGATAGCTTGCTGCAAGCTCAAAATTCTGCGATTTCACTGCATCGGCCTTTTGTGTACGGGCTTCTTCAATAGCAGCTTCTTGTTCTTCTATCTCTTTGGGAACAACGATGTTAGTCAGATGTACACGCGAACCAGCTTCGTCCAAAGCGTCGATAGCTTTATCCGGGAAGTTGCGGTCGGTGATATAACGGTCTGACAACTTGACACATGCTTCAAGTGCTTCGTCAGTGTAAGACACATTATGATGATCTTCGTATTTCTCTTTGATATTCTTAAGAATCTGAAGAGTTTCTTCCGCAGTTGTTGGTTCGACCAACACTTTTTGGAAACGACGCTCCAGGGCACCGTCTTTCTCTATATTCTTACGATACTCATCGAGAGTGGTAGCCCCAATGCACTGGATTTCACCACGTGCTAGTGCGGGTTTCAACATATTGGCAGCATCCATCGAACCCGCTGCCGCACCGGCACCGACAATCGTATGGATCTCGTCAATAAACAATATGACGTTAGGGTTCTTCTGTAACTCATTGATAATGGAACGAATGCGTTCTTCGAACTGACCGCGGTACTTTGTTCCTGCGACAACGGAAGCCATGTCAAGCATTACTACCCGTTTATCGAACAATATACGAGATACCTTACGTTGAACTATGCGCAATGCAAGTCCCTCAACGATAGCCGACTTACCCACACCAGGTTCACCTATCAGAATGGGATTATTTTTCTTTCTGCGGCTAAGTATTTGTGCCAGGCGCTCTATTTCGCGCTCTCTGCCTATCACTGGATCAAGCTTTCCATCCTCAGCGGCACGTGTCATGTCAGTACCGAAATTATCCAGTACAGGGGTTTCATTGGTAGGCCTTTTAGATGCAGTCTGAGTAGAAGATGACTGCGATCCGGCTCCTTGCGAAGAGCGGGATGATGCCATTTCTTCATCTTCGTCTTCATCGTCTTCGGTAAATCCCATGCTGATATTCGGGTTGGGTTTCAATGAGAGCTGATCGAAAACAGACTCATAATCCACCTTATTTTCTTCGAGCACTGTGGCTGCAAGGTTGTCTCCATCCTTTAATATGGCCAAAAGCATATGTTCGCTATCGGCTATGTTACTCTTCAGCAAACGTGCTTCGAGTATGCACATCTTCAAGATTCGAGCTGTCATGGGAGACAACGGAACTTCCGCATCTGCTAACAGGTCGTCATCTTCAAATTCTTTTAAAAAGCCTTCTATACGCTTTTTAACTTTCTCCAGATCAATATCCATCTCATGCAATATATCTATAGCCTTTCCTCCACCATCACGCAAGATACCAAGCAGAAGGTGTTCCGGGCCGATATAGTTATTCTTCAACCTATTGGCTTCTTCTTTGCTATAAGTGATTATATCTGAGACTCTTTGTGAAAACTGACTATTCATACTTAATCTCCTTCCTTAAAATAAGGGTTATCCTTGGGCAAATATAACTTAAATCTCAATTCGCACCCTGTTTTCTTTTATTATTTTAGCATACAAATCCCGTGCCATAAATAAGAAACACTTAAAAAGGCAAAACGGTTCTGTAGAGGTAAAACTTGTTTTATTTATTGTTTAGCGCGACTTAATATCTATTCCTCTATGCGTTATAACCCTTTATAATAGAGCGTTTGTCCTTTGACACGGGAGTGTCGAACGTATGCCACTTGGCTGTCAAAGCTTTGCCACTATCGTGTCAAACGTGTGCCACAATAGTGGCAAAGGACTTATAATAGGTTAAGTAGGCTAATAAAGTACTTTTAAAACCTTTTAACTTACAGTATAATAGTTATTTATGCTTCATGTTTTAATCTTTTATAGCGGTTTGAATTGCGAACCATCGTATTTGCCGCTTGGTTAATTTAATATATAAAAAGAGGTGTAAAGATAGATTGGCCGGGTCCCTCTGCCAAAACAAGTTTATGAATGAAAAACTTTTGTATATCGTAAAAAAGCAGTAATTTAGCGTGATTTTTCATGAACCGTAAGAATGTATAATCAATATTATATTTTAAATGCTTGAACAAGACAGAATTATAAAAATCAACATTGAGGAGGAAATGAAGTCATCATACATTGACTATTCTATGTCAGTCATTGTATCACGTGCCCTTCCAGATGTTAGAGATGGTTTCAAGCCTGTTCATCGCCGAATACTTTTCGGTATGATGGGATTGGGAAACACGTCGGATAAGCCTTATAAGAAATCAGCCAGAGTCGTAGGTGAAGTTTTAGGTAAATACCATCCCCACGGAGACTCATCCGTATATGGCGCTTTGGTACGTATGGCACAACCTTGGGCTATGCGATATATGCTGGTGGATGGTCAAGGCAATTACGGTTCGGTAGATGGTGACAGTGCAGCGGCTATGCGTTACACGGAGTGTCGCCTTCAAAAGATCGGAGAAGATATGATGCAGGACATTGACAAAGAGACAGTCAATATGCAAAATAACTTCGATGATTCTCTACAGGAACCTACCGTTATGCCAACCCGCATACCCAATTTGCTTATTAATGGAGCATCCGGTATTGCAGTAGGTATGGCTACAAATATGCCGACTCACAATCTTTCTGAAGTTATCGATGCTTGCGTGGCCTATGTGGACAACAAAGATATCGATATCGAGGAGTTAATGAAATATGTAAAAGCTCCGGATTTTCCTACCGGTGGTTATATATATGGTATGAGTGGTGTGCGTGAAGCTTTCCTTACCGGTCGTGGACGCGTTATAATGCGTGCAAAGGCTGAAATTGAAACAGCTTCTACGCATGACAAGATTATCATCACTGAAATACCTTACAACGTAAATAAAGCCGAACTTATCAAGACGATAGCAGATTTGGCTAATGATAAAAAAATTGAAGGAATTTCTAATGCAAACGATGAGTCAGACCGTCAAGGTATGCGTATTGTAATTGATGTGAAACGTGATGCCAACGCTGGTGTTGTGTTGAACAAACTTTATAAGATGACTCAATTACAATCTTCGTTCAGTGTGAACAATGTGGCATTGGTGCATGGACGTCCCCGTTTGTTAAACCTGAGAGATCTCATCAAGTACTTTGTAGAGCATCGTCATGAAGTAGTTATTCGTCGTACTGAATATGATTTACGTAAAGCCAAAGAACGTGCCCATATTCTCGAAGGTTTAATCATAGCTTCTGACAATATTGACGAAGTAATTCGTATTATTCGTACTGCTAAAACGCCTAACGACGCAATAAGCGGATTGATAGAACGTTTCCAATTGAGCGACCTCCAATCCCGTGCTATCGTTGAGATGCGTCTCCGTCAGCTTACCGGCCTGATGCAAGATCAACTTCATGCAGAATATCAGGAAGTAATGAAGCAAATAGCTTATTACGAAGAAATTCTGTCTAACGATGATCTTTGCCGTAAGGTAATTAAAGATGAATTGCTTGAAATCAAAGCCAAATATGGTGATCAAAGACGTTCGGAAATCGTATATGCTTCCGAAGAATTCAATCCGGAAGATTTTTATGCCGATGATGAAATGATCATTACGATTTCTCACATGGGCTACATTAAACGTACTCCATTGAGTGAATTCCGTTCACAAAACCGCGGTGGGGTAGGCTCTAAGGGTACTGATACACGTGATGAGGACTTTATTGAGCATATTTATCCCGCTACGATGCACAACACCATGATGTTCTTTACCCAGAAAGGTAAGTGCTACTGGTTGAAAGTGTACGAAATACCTGAAGGCTCTAAGAATTCAAAAGGACGTGCCATTCAAAACTTATTGAACATTGATCCGGATGATGCAGTAAATGCATATTTGCGTGTTAAGAGCCTGTCCGATGAAGAATATATCAACAGCCATTATGTCGTATTCTGTACGAAGAAGGGTGTTATCAAGAAAACATTACTCGAGCAATATTCACGTCCTCGCCAAAATGGTGTCAACGCTATTCTTATTCGTGAAGATGACCGGGTAATAGAAGTTCGGATGACAGACGGTGACAATGAAATTATCATAGCCAACAAGAACGGGCGCGCGATACGTTTCAATGAGAATGCCGTACGTGTGATGGGGCGTAGTGCTACCGGTGTACGTGGTATAACGCTTGACGAAGATGGTGATGACGAAGTTGTTGGAATGATTTGTATCAAGGATCCTGAAGTAGAAACCATAATGGTGGTTTCGGAACAAGGATATGGTAAACGTTCTGATATTGAGGACTACCGTAAGACAAATCGTGGAGGAAAGGGCGTTAAGACGATGAATGTTACCGATAAAACAGGTAAATTGGTCGCTATTAAGTCTGTAACTGATGATAACGATTTGATGATTATCAATAAGTCCGGTATAACGATCCGCCTGAAAGTTGGTGATGTACGAATTATGGGTCGTGCTACACAAGGAGTTCGCCTGATTAATTTGGAAAAACGTAACGACGAAATAGGTTCTGTATGTAAAGTAACATCCGAGAACCTTGAAGATGAAATACCATCTGACCTTGACAATGAGTTGGTTTCTACTGCCGTTTTAGGAGAATTGAATGCCGATTCAAAAAATGATCCGGAGATCGATAGCAACGAGAATGAAGATCAAACGAATGAGGAAAATGAGGAATAGACATAGTATTAATTTTAATTTAACGACTATCATGAAAAGAGTATTATTTTCAGTGATTTTACTCCTTGCAGCTGGCTTTACCTTTGCTCAGGTAAAGAACGTTAAAGATGCCAAGAGCATTGCTAGCGATGTAAAGCCTGATTTTGCAAAAGCAGAAGAACTAATTAAATCAGCTTTAACTAATCCTGAGACACAAAACGATCCTGAAACATGGGACGTTGCAGGGTTTATTCAAAAGCGTATTAATGAGAAGCAAATGGAAAACGCATATTTAAAGAAACCTTATGATACGCTGAAGGTTTATAATAGTGCGTTAAACATGTGTAAGTATTACTTCAAGTGTGATGAGCTTGCGCAAGTTCCTAATGAAAAAGGAAAAATTAAGAACAAGTACAGAAAGCCAAACGCTGCGTCAATCTTATCAGAACGTCCTAACTTGATCAATGGTGGTATCCAATATTTCAACTTGAATAAGAACAAAGAAGCACTTGATTTCTTTGGTGCTTATGTAGATATTGCTGCTAATCCGATGTTCGCTGATCAGGATTTATTAAAGAAAGATACTGTATTACCTCAAATAGCATATTATGCAAGTTTAGCTGCGACTAAGTTGGAGGACTATCCAAGTGTTTTGAAATATGCTCCTTATGCTGCAAACGATAAAGAAGTAGGAAAGTATGCTATGGAATTTGTATCTACTGCTTTGAAAGCACAAGGCGATACTGTAAAATGGGTAGCTTCTTTAAAAGAAGGTATCTTGAAACATCCTGAACATTCATTCTTCTTTGGGCATCTTATTGATTACTATTCTAATCATAACAAGTATGATGAAGCAATGCAATTTGCTGATGATATGTTGGCTAAAGATCCTAAGAATGCATTTTTCTTGTATGTGAAAGGTTATCTTTATCACAATATGAAAGACTACAATAAAGCTATTGAGTTCTACGGAAAGACAACTGAAGTAGATCCTAATTATGCTGAAGCATTTTCTAATATGGGGCTAATTTATTGCTTACAAGCTCAAGAGTTTTCAGAAAAAGCATCGACTAATGTGAATGATCCGAAATACAAAGCTGATCAAGCTACTTTGAAAGGTTTTTATGAAAAGGCTAGGCCATGCTATGAAAAAGCAAGAGCTTTGAAACCGGATCAAAAAGATTTATGGATGAATGGCCTTTACCGTGTTTATTACAACTTAGGTATGGGTAAGGAATTTGACGAAATTGAAAAGTTAATGCAGAACTAATTAATAGTTTCCATATAACGAATGAAGGCTGTCTCATTTTCTTGGGATGGCCTTTTTTTTCTCTTAATTCAAATCTCCCGGATAATTGAATATACTCTTTATATCTGTCCTATAAGTGCGGTCTAAGTATGCGACCTAGGATTCATAAAATGGGAAAACTCAAAAGTTATAGCTTTGTTGTATCCGGCACATTTGCAGCTTCAAGTTTCGTGTGTAGTTTACGAATCTTATAGGTAGAATGCTTAAACGATTTTTATTTCTTTTTTCTGTCGATAGTCTTTTTATGCAACCGACTGCTTATCAAATATTCTTCTGCTTCAAAGATTCTTTTATTACAGAAGAATGTGAGAACAAAGAATCTTTGAAGCTTTTGATAAAAAACCTCCCCATCTGAAGTAAATTAGATGGGGAGGTTAATTGTTATAAATGCGCTTGTTTTATATTAAACATAATGTATATTATTTCTTTAAAATGCTTTTGATATTTAGGCACTAACTCGGCCTTCCATAGATAACAAACAATGGAGTATCCGAGTGAAATATCATTTTCCTCGCAATGCTTGGGTTGAATAGCCTTGAGAAAATATTTCGTTTATATGATGTTAGAGCAATTATATCAATCTGATTAGTTTGAATGTATTTTTCAAGACTGTTTAAGAAATCATCACTCATTACCACATCATAATGGATTTCTAAATCCGGATATTGTTTTTGAAAGTATTCTTTAATTCCTCCCAACTTAATTTCATTCCACTTATCTTTTGTCTCAGATAAATGAATCAACGAAACTGGAAATTTGAATGGCTCTAGCGAGTTAACCAATGAATCGAATGCTATGAGATCACGTTGGTCAAAATTAGTGATAAAAGCAATATGTTTTGCTTCAGACAAATTTTTGATAGCGGTATTTTCCGGTATTGCCAAAACCGGAACGTGGCTTCTTTCAATAACCTCTGCTGTAACACTTCCTATCAGATCTATATCTTTCTGGTCTTTTCCACGGGTACCCATAATAATTATTCGAGGACGATTATCTTTTGCATAACGTAAAATTTCTTCTTCAGGTATTCCTTCTCGAAGGATGCAACTATATTTCACATTAGGAAACTCTCCAGAAGCTATTTTTGCATTAACTTTATCCGATAAAGTATTCAAATCCGCATGTACTTTATGTAGTATATGTTTTGAATTTTCATCATCTGGTAAAGAGTAATTAAATACATCACCATAGGGTAATGAAGTGGTATATACAGGGGTAAAATAGACATGAAGTAAAACAACTTCAATTCCGAGACTCTTTGCCATGTTGAAACCAAATTGGCAAGCTTTCATCGAATAGCTTGAGAAATCAACGGGAATCAATATTTTGTTATTACCTTTTTCCATTTTAGGAGGTTTCCCACCGGCAATATCTTCAGCTAGCCATGCGGAACTTTCTGTTATTTTTAATGCTCTTGGCAAATCACTTTCTTTTATTCGTAAACGTACACCAGATGATACAACAGGTTGAATTTGATTGACATTATGAATATATGCGTCAATTCCTTCATTCTCAAGCACATTTTTGAGAATCTGCGCTTTGGAATAAGTAAGAATAGCCAATGTTACTAATTTGTCTTCCATAATTATAGAGTTTTCTATAAGAACAAAAATAAATCCCAATTGTTTGTCTGCAATTGGGATTTATTCATCTATCTAATATATTTATTTTCAAGCCATTTCTGTCACTCTGCTAATATTCAAGTCTTTTAGAATCATCAATGCTCTGTCAAGAACCGTTGTATCATCTAACATTACTAAACCTCCGTCTGGCCCAGGTTCAAGATGAATTCCTACACTTTTCCCTTGTTTAAAATTATGACCACCAAAAAAATTTCTTACCGTATCTACATCCAAACCCAATTCATCTGCTATTCTATGCATACTACCATTAGGTAATGAATCCTTAATCTTCCGGAGTTCATTAAATGTTATTGTTCTCATAATCATAAATTTAATGGTTGATAAGTTAGAGATTTATTTATTTACGCTCTAAACTTATAAAAAAGGAATCTAAAAACAAATTCTTTCTTTGGTTTTTTTAGATAAAAATAAAGATCTGCTAAAAAAGCATTAAATATTTCCTTTTTAGCAGATATTTTTACTTATTTTAGCTAATATGTTATTGCTTAAATTACCTCAATGGCTGAAACAGGCACCCACCCTACTTTACCGTCTTCCAAACGAATTTCCTTCCATTCTCTCATAGAATTGTCTTTAATATCAACTTTACGACCTTCGTGCAAGATGAACAAACTGGTACCATCATCGCTTGGAGTGCTTCGTACCGTTACACTCGCTGAAATGACGATTGCGCTATTTCTGTGTATGAGTACATCTCTCTGGTGATATGCAAATATGTTTGCCACTAGAACGAACAATAAAAACACTAATCCTGCAATGAAGCCGACTTTTCTCCATCTGATCTGCTTCGAGAAGAAATATAGGTATACTGACGCTAGGAACAGAAAGAAAGAAACAATACCAATACGCGCCCAAGAATTAATACTCACGAAGTTGATCAGAGCCTTAATCCATGTTATAAAAAATATTTCCGGTACAGGTATAGCTTTATCTATTGTCTTTGAGCGTGCTATATCAAGGTTTGCTCGTATATCGGCATTGCCAGGTTCCAATAAAGAAGCACGCTCATAATTCAAAATAGCTTTTGCAATATCTCCCGCTTTATAATAACTATTTCCTAAATTATAGTATACTTCTGCGGATTCTCCTTGCTTAAGTAGAGCTTCATAAATTTGTATGGCAGCTACATAGTCATTCTTTATATATGCGCTATCGCCTTCTGCTTTAGTAACATTCCTTAGTTGCCTTGCTGCAGAAAACTCGGAATGCTTACCTATATATTTTTCACCATGTTGCAATGAATCTAGCCCCAAGCTATCTTGAGCGTAAACTCCTAAGCAAATTATGAAAGTAAAAGCGAATGATAATATTTTCTTAATCATAAAACCTTATATTTTAGTGTTTTATAGAATTCTCCATTTTACTAATTACTTCAAGTGACATGGAATAAATATTATCCATGGCTTGATTATCATCACCAGGGGCAAAGCGTGCAAACTCACAGTCTTTCAACGCAGATATAAAATCTTTGATCAGACTTTCTTCTACACCGTATTTTTGCAATTCATCTTCTATATTATCCTTTGATAAGCGAGAGACGGGAATGCTTAATTTATCACTGATATACCCCCATAGGGCTTTAAGCACTTCATCATAGAATTCATCTTTCTTATTCGCAGCCAATAATTTTCCAGCTAATTTCATTCGTTTTGCTGCTATCTTATTTGCTTTCTTAGTACGCATTTTGGTGATATTCGCATTGGCTAGAATCTGATTGCGGTACATAATGAAGAATATAATGAAAGCTATTGCAGGGATGATGTATAAACACCAATACATTAATGAATTAAAGAAGAAATCACCTTTAGGCTGCATTCTTACATCATTCTGTTTGATGTATCTGATATCTTCATTTAAGACCTTCAAGTCTTCTTTATCGGTAAAATTAGCAATAGCCTGAGCTGCATTTCCCGCACCTTTTTCTACATGAAGATCATATTCCTCAGTATTCAAGGTTTTATATGAATGTGATTTGCTATCAAAATAAGTAAGTTTGGCAGCTGGTATCTTATAGTTTCCGGGATCTCTAGGTATAACTAGATATTCAATGACTTTACTCCCTGATAAACCAGAATTGGTCAGACGGAACTTATTGTCAACTTTAGGATCATAGGTTTCAAAATTGTCAGGGAACTTGATTTCAGGATTCGACATTAGCTTCAAGTTACCTGTGCCGGATATTATAACTTTTATTGTTACTGCATCATTGGTCTTGACGCTCTTGCTATTTATAGTGGATGTCATATTGAACTCTCCCACTCCACCTGAAAAATCGGCAGGTTTGGCAGGTAAGGCTTTCACATCTATTGTGACTTTTGGAGTCATCAAAGTCTTTTTCACTTCAACATAATTTCCACCTCCATTAAAGAAGGCATCAAACGGATCAGCAGATTGGGTTGCTTTTGCTATTGAAGCATCAAAGCGTGCAGCATCAATTGTAAGTTTACCTGATTGTTGAGGGAACAGTACAAATTGTCTGAAGATTGTAGTTTGGTAATTACGTCCTTTATAATGTTCAAGGCTCCATTTCCTATTATTGGGAAGCTCTGTTTCTTGCGAATGAAATCCTTTAAAATCAGGAAGTTTCACATTATCAAACCCACGTAAATCGACCAATGTATATATCTTATAAGTCAATAAGAACGCTTCTTGCTCATATACAGTGGTTTTTGTTGCCGTAGCAGTAATAAATAGATCTTGGCTTGAAACAGCAGTACCCGAAGAAGCCCGACTTGCTGAGCCACTACTGCGTCTGGATGCTCCTGCCGAACCGCCAGATTGATGATCAGCAGGTAACACTTTTATATGTACAGAATTGGAAACCAATTGATTTCCATTAGCATTGACAGTAGCCCCGGGTATAGTAAAGCTACCTTCGGAAGAAGCCATTAAGATGTATGTAAACGTTATGCTACTGCTTGATGTTGTTGTTCCATTGATAATCTGAACACTGCTCTGTTGAGACCTACTGGGTCCCATTAAAACATCAAATCCTTTAATAGACGGGGCACGGAAATCCCTTACATTTTGTGTTGTTACCGTATATGACAGTCTGAATTGATCTCCTACTGCCACAGCATCAGGTGCAGATGCTGTAAAAGACACCTTTCCATCGGCATAGGTATGAAAACATACAGTCAACAGTATTATCCACAAGAAAAAAGCTTTTCTCATATCTTCGAATTACTTATATTATAATTTACCAATCTTTTTCCAAACGACCACCTTGAATCACTTTTTGCTTTTTCACCTTATCTTGAACTCCCTTTTCATCCTGTAAGACAGAATTTAAAAGTTGTTCAGCATTTTGTTTTGACATTTGATTGTCTTTCTTCTGTTGTTGAGGAGGTTGCTGCTGATTCTTATTCTTCTGTTGATCTTGCTTCTGATCTTTGTTATTCTGATTTTTATTTTGGTCTTTCTTATCTTTTTTATCTTTGTCTTTGTCTTTATCTTTGTTTTTATCCTGATTTTTATTCTTTTGTTGTTGATCTTTCAACATTTTCTGAGCCAAGGCAAGGTTATATCTTGTTTCATTATCTTTAGGATTATTACGCAAAGATTGCTTATAAGCTTCAACTGCTTTTGCATAATCTTTTGCCGATTGGAATATCACTCCCATATTATGATAGATATGAGCCAATCTGGATTTGTCTTTTTCTATCTTAGTAGCTCCCACATACTGTTCCATAGCTTCTTTTGCTTTCTTTTGCTGCAAGAGCGCATTACCCAAATTGTACATTGATATTGTCGATTTGGGGTTTACATCAAGAGCTTTACGATAATCGACTTCAGCTTTAACGTAGACGCTATCTTTATAAAGGCGATTCCCCTTACGGATATAGTCACGCTCAGCTTTTTGAGCATGTGCAAAGCCTGTACCTAATAAAAACAGCAATAAGATTATATTAATAACTTTATTTTTCATCATACACTTTATCTCCTTCTCTGTTAGAAAATAAACGAATATTCCGGAATAATGGGTTCTTACGTTCTAGAATAAGCATTTCAACCAGTAAAATAATCAGTATAATCCATGCAACAGCCTGAAACTGTTCATTATATTCAGAATATACTTGAGATTCTACATCTGCTTTAGCTAATTTATCAATAGCTTGTTCGAGAGCTCTTTGAGCAAGGTTTGAATTATCAACTCTGGCATATATACCATTTCCTGCTTTAGCTAATTCCTGACACATTTGTTCATTGAGGCGAGTTACAATGACATTCCCATCCCGATCTCTACGATAATCTCTGGAGCCTTCCACCGGTATAGGAGCGCCATCGGGCAATCCCACTCCCAGCACATTTACCTGAATGTGTTTTTCTTCTGCTGCTTTTGCAGCTTCGACAGCTCCGTTTTCATGGTCTTCACCATCAGTTATTACGATAATAGTGCGTCCCACTCCTTCTTGAGGCGTAAAACTGTGTATACCTAAATCGATGGCTGAACTTATTGCCGTACCTTGTTTTGATATTAGGGAAGGATTGATGGATTCCAAAAACATTTTGGCAGAAATATAATCACTGGTGATTGGCAATTGGGTAAAAGCATCACCGGCAAATACAATCATGCCGACTTTATCATTGTCCATCTTGTCCACTAATTGCGCTACCAACCTTTTTGCTTTTTCCAAACGGCTTGGTTGAACGTCTTGTGCCAGCATGGAATTAGAAATATCCAATGCTATCATCACTTCCACTCCTTTGCGTTTTACTTTTTCCAGTTTCGAACCGAACTGAGGTCGGGCAAGTAATACGGCAAAAAGAGCTATAACCGAAAATAAGAGCCAAAATTTAACGTCAGGGCGATATTTAGATACATCAGGCATCAGCTGTGCCATCAGTTCCGGATCACCGAACTTACGTATGGCTTTTCTCCTTCGGTAATTGGAATATAAGTAGAATGCTACCAAGCAAGGTAACAATAACAGCAAATACAAATATGCAGGTTCTTCAAATCGAAACATTTTATTCTACAATTAAACGATTTACTAACTTCCCGGTAATTGTCAGGCTTAATTTCACTAATTTGCTTATGGTATTTTCTTTAAAACGGTATTACGTAACAATACCTCAAGCAAAATGCATAAAAAAGCCATTACGGCAAACCATTGATACTCTTCTTTACGCTTGCTATACTCTTTTACATTAAGTTTTGTTTTTTCCAGTTTATCAATTTCATGATAAACCTCTTTCAACTTAGATGTACTCGTGGCCCGGAAATAATTACCATCTGTTGTTCCGGCTATTTGAGTCAACGTATTTTCATCTATTTCCACAGGCATATTGATATACTGTACGGTACCCGCTACAGGATAAGGATAAGGCGCAGTACCGTTTGTTCCCACACCAATTGTATAGATCCTTATACCAAAACTCTTGGCTATTTCAGCACCGGTCAATGGAGAGATATCACCTTTATTGTTTGTTCCGTCCGTCAGCAATATAATTACTTTCGATTTAGCTTTACTGTCTTTCAGACGACTCACTGCATTAGCAATGCCCATTCCGATTGCTGTTCCGTCTTCTACAAGTCCGCAACGAACATTCTTTACCATATTTAATAGCACTGCATGATCAACAGTCAGAGGGCATTGAGTAAAACTCTCTCCTGCAAACAACGTTATGCCAATATTATCGTTAGGACGTCCGTTGATAAATTCGGCAGCAACATCTTTTGCAGCTTCCAGACGGTTAGGCTTCAAATCTTCAGCTAACATACTAGTTGAAACGTCGACTGCCAACATGATGTCAATACCTTCAATTTCGCTATTTTGCCAACTGTTTGTTGTTTGAGGGCGAGCGAGTATAATAATAATTAAGACTAGAGCTATGATTCGTAATGCAAAAGGAGCATGCAGTAGATAATTCCTAAAACTTTTAGGAGTATGTGCGTACACACGTGCATCGGATATTTGAAGAGTTGCTTCATTTTTCTTCCGCTTCATAATATACCAAACAATGTAAGGTATTAGCAGAAGAAGTAAAAACAAATATTCAGCATTGGCAAAAACCATGATAACTTCTGTTTAAGAGTTTATTGTTTTTCAAAAAACATCAAGAAAAATAATTGTATACCTGCAGACCTATGTAGATGAGTGAGCCGACAATTGCTGCTACTAATATGGCAATGCCTGAACCCAATATGATTTTCGTTCGCAATGAACGTTTTTCTACAATGGTAATTTCAGTCGGTTCCGGTTTGGCATTCTCATCTTCCTGAGCTTTTGTTTCATTCACGAAATCTACTGCACTGATTAAGTTGGCATCATTCTCATTCATCAAAGGATTATGCTTGGCAAACTTCACTAAATCGGAAGTTTGGAATAGCAATCTCAAGTCATTAATAGCCTCTTTATCATTAAATTCAATCAATTTATCAATAATTTCAGAAGATGTCATTTCCATTGCATTAAAGCCAAATCTTTCCCTTATATATGTACGAATGGCATCTGTAAGCTCGGTGTAATACTCTTTCGCAAGCCCGTGTTGCCAGGCTTTTTCGCTTTTAATTCGTTCTATCTCTTTAAGTGCTTGCTGGTGAGGAGGTAATTTCGGTTCCACTTTAATCTTACGTATGATCGGCTTATTATCACGAATACGCTTGATTAGATAGACTAATAGTATTATGAAAGGAGCAAAAAGTATAATGCATGCTATTACGCCGTACCAATCACTCCACACGAACGGAGCATTCATAACGGTCTTAGGGCCAAAGAATTTATCAGCATGCACAGTATCTACAGGCATGGAGTAAACTTTCAGCGCCAAAGCTTTTGAATAATAAGGCTTATTATCTATCATGACCTTCATTGGAGGTAAATAGTAAAGAGCCGAATCAAATGAAGTGATGGTATATTCCTGAGTGATCATCATGCGTTTACGATCATTCAAATATTGTGTATCCTGTTTGGCTACATCGATTAATTCGACACCTTTTATTAGAGTGTCCTTATAAATAGGAAATATAGCCCGTCTGTTCGCATCCACAGACACCTGTAATTTGATTTTTGCTTGCTCTCCAATGAGGATTTGCAAAGAATCAATAGAAGCATCTACAGTGACGGACTGTCCGAAGGCTTTAATTGCAATCAAGCCAAACAGCGAAACCAGAAATAAACACTTTCTCATTTTCAGTTAATTTCGTTTTGCAAACAAGTTCATCAATGCTTTTACATAATCCTGATCCGTACGGACCGAAACATTATCCACATTGCTTTTCGTGAATGTTTCGCTCAATGCAGATTGCTTGTTTGCCCACCAATCATGATGGGCCCGGCGTACAGCCTTGGAGGACGTATCAATCCATTGCTCGTGACCTGTTTCGGCATCTTTTATTTTGATCAGCCCTATTGCCGGAAGTTCCTCTACACGCCGGTCGTAAACCTGAATAGCTACCACGTCATGCTTGCGGTTTGCAATAGTCAAGGGATTTTTAAAATCCTGCTGATCGATAAAATCGGACAAAACAAAAGTTGTGCAACGCCGCTTCATCACATTTGTGAGGTACTCCAATCCTGCACCGATATTGGTTCGCCTGCTTTCAGCCTTGAAATCAATAAGTTCCCGGATGATATATAAGATATGTTTGCGTCCTTTTTTCGGTGGAATAAACTTTTCAATATGATCGGAAAAGAAAATGACTCCAATCTTATCGTTGTTTTGAATCGCAGAGAAAGCAAGAGTAGCAGCAATTTCAGTCACCATATCTTTTTTCATCTGCTTTACTGTTCCGAATTCCAAACTACCGGAAACATCCACCAATAACATCACAGTCAATTCGCGCTCTTCTTCAAATACCTTTATATAAGGTTTATTAAAGCGGGCGGTAACATTCCAGTCGATGTCACGTATATCATCACCAAACTGATATTCACGAACTTCGGAAAAAGCCATACCCCTGCCCTTAAATGCAGAATGGTATTGCCCCGCGAAAATATTGTTCGATAACCCACGGGTCTTTATTTCAATTTGGCGTACTTTCTTCAGCAGATCACTTGTTTCCATTTGTACATGAATAAAAACTTATCAAATAAGTATTAAATACTCGGTAATATCCCAATAAAACAGCACGGAAATTGTATAAAGCATTTCAATGACACTTCCCAATACATTTCCTGCTTCTTATATTTATAAGAAATCAGGATATTGTCGTAATTTTCAACCGACTGAAAAATCAGGGTACTTCTATTTTATTTAAAATCTTGCTAACAATTTCATCCGAAGTCAAGTTGCTTGCCTCAGCCTCGTAAGTCAGTCCGATACGATGACGTAATACGTCGTGTGCAACGGCACGAACATCTTCCGGAATAACATACCCACGTCGTTTAATAAATGCATAAGCGCGAGCTGCAAGAGCCAGATTTATCGACGCACGTGGTGAACCTCCGAAACCAATCATACCCTTCAGTTCCTTCAAATCATACTTATCGGGATAACGGGTGGCAAAAACAATATCAACAATATACCGTTCAATTTTCTCGTCAAGATATACTTGGCGAACAACTTTACGGGCTTCTATTATTTCCTCTGCTTTTAAGATAGGTTTCACGTTGAAGCTTTCTCCGCTAATATTTTGACGGATGATCAACTTCTCTTCTTCCAACTTAGGATAATCGATAACAACCTTAAGCATGAAACGGTCGACCTGCGCTTCCGGCAATGGATAGGTACCTTCCTGCTCAATCGGGTTCTGGGTAGCAAGCACCAAAAAAGGCTCGGGCAATTGGAATGTTTCTCTACCGATAGTAACTTGACGTTCTTGCATGGCTTCAAGCAAAGCACTCTGTACTTTAGCAGGAGCACGGTTTATTTCATCCGCTAAAACGAAATTAGCAAAAACAGGGCCCTTCTTTATATGGAAAACCTCATCTTTAGGACTATATACCATAGTACCTATAACGTCAGCAGGAAGTAAATCCGGTGTAAACTGAACACGGCTATAATGAGCTTCAATCAGAGAAGCCAACGTTTTAATCGCTAAAGTTTTTGCCAATCCGGGGACTCCTTCCAAAAGTACATGACCATCAGACAACAAACCGATCAGTAATGATTCCACCAAATGTTTTTGTCCCACAATAACTTGATCCATTCCCGTAACGAGATTGGTAACGAAAGCACTTTGCCTTTCTATCCGCTCGTTCAACTCACGGATATCAATTGTTTCAGCCATAAATCACTATATTTTATTGTTTAATTTCTAGTTATCGGTATGTACCGTATTTTTCTTATTCGCGTTCAAAAGTACACGAATAAATTAACCATACCAACTAATTTTTATTAAAAAACTATTAGATTAAACTACTTTTATAGAGTTTAGTAGTTATAAATTATTGATTACTTTTGAACCAATTCGGGTATTTTTATTTTGGTACCATAAGGTACATGGTCCGGATCCTTAATGATATCCCGATTATATTTCACAATATACGTCCACAAGTTCTTTGAACCATAGAATTGAAGGGACACCTTCGTCAAGCTCTCATCCCGTTGGATAGTATAAGTTGTCTTAGTCCCGGCTATTTTATATTGCGACGGATCAAGTGTTGAAGGCTTGGCGTTAACACTTTTTTCACTACCTGTCACTTTATTATTTTCAACATGAGAAGTTACCGGTTTATTTTCAGCTTTAAGAGCTGGCTCTTGCTTACGCAATACAACCGTGCGCTCTTTTACTACGGGGGGCTTTGAAGATACTTCAGAGACTTTTCTTGTTATGCTGTCACCGCGCTCCGAACCCATGGAATCTAGTTGTGCCGTTTTTTTTACGGGTGCTTTATTGGCCACAGGTTTTGCTATATTTTTAGGAACAGGCTTTGACATAAAATCATCACTAATTTCGGGATAATACATGAAAGCGATTGCGCCACCGCATAACAGTACCACTAAAACTATGATGGAAATGAAATATTTCATAGCAGATGAATCCCGATGACCGCCGTATTCATATTGTGCTGAATCGCTTTCGCCATCCTGATCATCAATTACGTATTGAGATTTTTTTGCTTGAATAGTTTCAACCGCTGGCTTTATTGGCGTAACAGGCTCTATTTTTGGGGAGGCTTCCTGCTTTTCTGTAGCCGATTGCTCTTGTCCTCTAATAGACTCGGAAGCTAACTCTGTGGTTGGCTCGGGTTTATTTTCATCACCTCTGGCTTCCATATAAATTATATCGGAGCCTACAGCCTCTTCTTTTAATCTGTTTACCTGCTCTTCTTTAATTGCAGGTGATTGGGGCTGAATAACTACTTCTTCTTCCACTTTTGGACTATCCGGATCTGTATCAATGCCCTCATTATCGTCCAAATCATCGGCAAAGCCATTCTCTAAAGGGGTATTTTCAAGAGTGATATCATCATTCAGCACAACCGTATCGAAATGAGAAAACGGTTTGTTAATGACATCTCTCAGCGTAGCATCAGGAGTAAAGGAAATTTTTGTATGCCCCTGAATTTCAAAACGCTCACCAGTGTTTACATTTACACTTTCCCTACTGTCAACTTCTATGAGCTTGAATGCACCAAGTCCTTTGATTTTTACATATTTATCTTTCTCAAGTGCTTCTTCGATCAACAAAAAAAATTCTTTCACAAAGCTTTCGGCATTCCTTTTACTCATTCCGTGAGACTCTGCGAGTAAGGCTATTAAGTTCTGCAAATTCAATTTTTCGTCCATAGTAGAAAGTATTAAATGTAAGAGGAAAAGCTATTTAAATTTATCTTTTAATCCAGGGCTGGGTTTAAATGATAGAACCAATTTGGGTGGTACCAACATTCTGATTTTGCTCACGGGATTTACCGATATGCGCTCCGCTTTTTTTCTCACCTCGAATGTACCGAAACCTTGGGCAGATATGGCATTACCATCCGATAGTTGATTTGTAATTTCAGTAAGTAAAGCTGAAATTATATCCGAAGTATCTTTTGTTGTGTATCCCAGTCTGCGGGATAATTCCGAAGTAAATTCTTTATTATTCATCCCTCAATCAATAAAATAATATCCCAATAAGCTATATTTTGCCTTTTCAAAGCATAGAAACAATCATGCCAGATGTCCGAAGAGATCATAATCATCAGCTCCGGTTATTTCCACTTGATAAAAGTTCCCTATTTTCAGTTCGTTTTCACTGTGTTCGACCAACACCTCCGGATCCACCTCGGGAGAATCGAATTCCGACCTTCCTATATAATAATCACCTTCTATGCGGTCGATGATAACTTTTATTTGCGAACCGATCTTTGCAGCGCCCAATTCCGATGATATTTCTTGCTGGATAGCCATGATTTCATTCAATCTGGACTGTTTTACATCCTGCGGAATATCATCTTTAAAATGTTTGGCAGCATAAGTACCTTCTTCTTCCGAATACGCAAAAGCTCCCATTCTATCGAAACGGACTTTGCGAACAAACTCTTTCAACTCTTCGAATTCGGCATCGGTTTCTCCCGGATAGCCGACGATCAACGTTGTACGCAAATGAATGCCCGGCACTTCTTTCCGAAACTGTTCCATTAGCTTATAAGTCTCTTCCTTGGTCACATGACGGCGCATTCTATCTAACATACGGTCGCTGACATGTTGTAGCGCAATATCCATATATTTGCATACATTGTCACGTTCACGCATCACCCTGAACAAATCAGTCGGGAAGTTCGCCGGATAAGCATAATGAAGCCTTATCCATTCCACACCCGGTACATCCGATATACGTTCAATCAATTCGGGAAGCATTTGCTTCTTGTATAAATCCACCCCATAATAGGTAAGCTCCTGAGCTATGACCTGGAATTCTTTTACACCTTTACTTACCAAATATCGGACTTCATCTACAATTTCCTCCATCGGACGTGATACGTGATTTCCGGTAATGATCGGAATAGCGCAATACGCGCACATACGATTACAACCTTCCGATATTTTTAGGTATGCATAATGTTTTGGAGTAGTCAAAGTACGTTCAAAAGGCATTTCCTTATGATGTGCCTTTCCCAAATCATCAATCAACGCATTCCAGTTGAATTTACCATAAAACTTATCCACCTGCGGTATTTCAGCTTCGAGTTCCCTTAGATAACGTTGTGACAGGCACCCCATTACAAAAAGTTTCTCCAGACGCCCTTCTTCTTTGGCCTGAGCAAATTCCAGAATCATATTGATTGATTCCTCTTTTGCATCCCCAATAAATCCACATGTATTAATAACGGCTATTTCGCCCTCAGGCTTTTCCGTATCATGAGTTACTTTATATCCTATTTGCCCCAGTTCGTGCATTAAACGTTCCGAATCCACAAGATTTTTAGAACATCCCAACGTCACAATATCAATCGTCTTTTTTCTCATTCTTACTTGCCAAACAGTGAATCAACAAATTCTTTCTTTCTGAAGACTTGTAAATCTTCAATTCCTTCACCCAATCCGATATATTTCACCGGAATTTTAAACTGATCCGAAATGCCAATAACGACTCCACCTTTTGCAGTACCGTCTAGTTTGGTAATAGCTAAAGCCGACACTTCAGTAGCCAATGTAAATTGCTTGGCTTGTTCAAAAGCGTTTTGTCCTGTAGAACCATCCAATACCAATAAAACTTCATTGGGAGCATCTGCTACCACTTTTTTCATGACATTCTTTATTTTGGTAAGCTCGTTCATTAAGCCGACCTTGTTGTGCAAACGACCGGCTGTATCGATGATAACCACATCCGCCTGATTGGCGACTGCAGAACTAAGGGTATCAAAAGCGACTGAAGCAGGGTCAGCGCCCATTTTCTGTTTGATAACGGGTACTCCCACCCGATCACCCCATATATCCAGCTGTTCAACGGCAGCAGCGCGGAATGTATCGGCTGCTCCAAGATAAACCGATTTTCCGGCTTTTTTAAATTGGTAGGCTAACTTACCTATAGTCGTTGTTTTACCCACTCCATTCACGCCTACAACCATTATTACATAAGGTTTATTCTGGATTGGAGCTTCAAAATCATCTACATCTTCCGAGTTGTTTTCTGTCAATAAGTCAGCTATCTCGTCACGCAGAATAACATCAAGTTCTTGAGCGTTCATATACTTTTCAGAAGAAGCTCTTTTTTCAATGCGTCGGATAATGTTTAGGGTGGTTTCCACGCCTACATCCGAAGTAATCAACACTTCTTCCAGATTATCCAATACTTCATCGTCAATCCTCGATTTTCCGGCTACAGCACGAGCTATTTTACCGAACACGCTTTCCTTTGTTTTGGACAATCCTTTATCTAAAGTTTCTTTCTTTTCTTTTGAGAAAAAACTAAAAAATCCCATATTCTAAGCTGTTATATAATGCATTATGGTACAAAGATATAATAAAGTAATGAAACAAACAGAATAAAGTAGCATAAAAAAATCTCCTTGGCGGCATTGTAACCACCAAGGAGATTTTTCATTATTTTCAATAAATATCTTATTTTTTGAAAAAATCCTGTACTTTTTCGTTAGGTACCATTTGTTCGTCAAAAACATAGGCCCCAGTTTTAGGAGATTTCACCATCTTAATTACTTTCGTATAAGAGCGACCCTCCTTAGTACCTTCGTGCAAACTTGCTACTGTTTTCTTTGCCATGGGTAATTCGCTTATTTAATTTCTTTATGTACTGTTACTCTCTTCAGGATAGGATTGTATTTTTTCAATTCCAATCTTTCAGGGGTATTTTTTCTATTCTTCGTTGTGATATAACGAGATGTTCCTGGCATACCGCTATCTTTGTGTTCTGTGCATTCCAGAATCACCTGTACTCTATTGCCTTTTGCTTTCTTAGCCATAATCTATATCTCCTATTCTTTATTATCCGATCACTTTTATGCTCTTCCAATCACAATAGCCTTTAGCTACTGCGTCATTCAAGGCTGCATCAAGACCTTTCTTGTTAATGGTACGCAAGCCGGCAGCACAAAGGCTTAGGCTGATCCAGCAATCCTGTTCTACATAGTAAAACTTCTTATTAAACAAGTTCAAATCAAAGGTTCTTTTTGTTCTTCTCTTTGAATGTGAAACATTGTTGCCAATCATGGCTTTCTTTCCGGTAATTTGACAAATCTTCGACATTTCTATCTTATTTTTATAGTTTTTATCTATATTTATTTGAAACAGAGCGCAAAGTAAGCACTTTTATCATTAACATACAAGTTTTTTTCCAAATAATTCACTAAACAGAACCAATCTTTGCTTACTCTAAAAGTTCTCCAAGCAGCGACAGGGCATTTTTCACGGCTTTTTGTACATTTCCGGTGCGGCCTTCGTCACCCTCTTGCTTCATGGAAATAATTTCGTCTTTACAGGCAGCGGCAATCCAAACCGTACCTACGGGTTTATCAGGTGTGCCCCCTCCCGGTCCGGCTATACCGGATGTAGCTACTGCACAATCCGTTTTTAGCGTTTTCATCGCTCCTTTGACCATTTCTATGACAGTCTCCTGACTTACAGCACCATGGGTTGCCAGGGTTTCGCTAGATACGCCGAGCAGATTCATCTTCACTTCATTGGAGTATGCCACAATACCCCCATTTACATATTCAGAACTTCCAGGTACTGAAGTTAGTAGCGCTGCAATGCTTCCGCCTGTACAACTTTCAGCGGTGGAAACGGTCAAATGTTTGGTTTTTAACAAATTCCCTATTTTTTCTTCCAGCTCCATTTCCTCTTTTATTTTAGTGATATACTAAAGCAGCTTTACGCCGACAGGAAAGCAATAACAAGCGTAAACTACCTTAACATTAATCTAAGGTAGATAATATAATGTGCGTTATAGCCTTACCCGTGAATATGCCGGAGCATCAATGCTGCAAAAATCCTTATCCATATATTTAAAATATCCCGTGATCGCTATCATTGCTGCATTGTCGGTCGTGTAGCTAAATTTCGGAATATAGATGTTCCATCCGTATTTTAGAGCGTGTTCGCGAAAAGCATTCCGCAGTCCATTATTAGCGGAAACCCCACCTGCTATGGCTATATCCTTTATATTATATTGTTTTGCCGCTTTACGCAGTTTATCCATCAGAATATCCACGATGGTTGCTTCAAGAGAAGCTGCCAAGTCTTCTTTATGGTGTTCTATAAAATCGGGATCATCTTTCATCCAGTCGCGCAAAGAATAAAGAAAAGAGGTTTTTAATCCGCTAAAGCTATAATCCAAACCTGGTATGTGAGGTTTGCTGAATGAATATGCTTTAGGGTTTCCCTGACGCGCGAGACGATCGATAATCGGTCCACCGGGATAACCCAGTCCCATTACTTTGGAACATTTATCAATAGCTTCTCCTGCGGCATCATCAATAGTCTGCCCCAGGATTTCCATATCATTATAAGCTTTTACGAGAATAACCTGAGAGTTACCACCGGAAACCAGTAGGCACAAGAATGGAAAAGGTGGCTGGATGTTATCCTCACCTTCCGATTTAATAAAATGAGCTAATACGTGTCCTGTCAGATGATTAACGTCTATCATAGGTATATTCAAAGAACGGGCGAAACCTTTAGCAAAGGAAACCCCTACCAACAAAGAGCCCATTAACCCGGGACCTCTGGTAAATGCTATGGCACTTAATTCCTCTTTAGATACTCCGGCCCGTTTCAAAGCCTCGTGAACTACCGGAACAATATTTTGCTGATGTGCACGTGATGCCAATTCCGGAACAACTCCTCCATAGGATTCATGAACAGCTTGATTAGCAACTACGTTAGAGAGCAAAAAGCCATCCTTTATTACTGCAGCAGAAGTATCATCACAGGAACTTTCTATTCCTAAAATAATTGTACTCATATTGTTTATTTACGTTTAAACGCTACAAAAGTAGTGATAAAACTACTATCCATAATGTAATATTTCATATTTTTGTTGGCTATTTTAATATACACTCTTATCAGAAAGCTTAGAAAAACCGTATACTGGATTATCGGTATCACGCTGGGATTATATATTGGTACCATTGTCCTGTTGAACATACCCTATGTACAACAGCGTCTTAGCGTATTTGTAGCCGAACAGTTATCTTCCGCTTTAGGGTCCGAAATAACCATCGGGAGAATCAATCTCGGGTTATTGAACCGTGTCATTATTGATGACTTCCGTTTGGAAGACCAGTCGGGCAAAGAGATGCTGAAAGTGACTCGCCTGTCGGTGAAAATCAACATTATTCCTCTTTTTAGTGGAAAAGTATCGGTCAATAATGTACAGATGTTTGGGTTTAATGCGAATATGGAGAAAAAGACTCCCGATGCCAAGCCTAATTTCCAATTTATTATCGACAAGCTTTCGTCTAAGAGTCCTACCAAGAAAGAAAGTAAGCTTGATATCCGTATTAATTCCTTGCTGATGCGTCGTGGAAAAGTTTCCTTCAACGTACTTTCGGCAAAGGAAACTCCGGGTCGGTTCAATCCCCAACATCTCCATTTCCAAAATATTATTGCCAATATATCATTGAAAGTCTTGCGTAAAGACTCTATTAATGCATCGATCAAGCGTCTTAGCGTAGTTGAAGCGTCATCGCATACAGAGCTTCGTAAATTCAGTCTCAAAATATTAGGCAATAACAAAGGCATGTGCATTGAAAACTTTAAAGTCACTTTGCCTAATACCACCCTTCAGATGGATACTATCCGGTTGAAGTACGATGGATTCGAGTCGTTTAAGCATTTTAACGACCGCGTTCACTTTTCGGTACGTGTACTTCCTTCCGAAATATCCCTTCGCGATTTCTCTGCTTTCGTTCCTGCCTTTGCCAATTTCAAGGAACCCCTTCATCTTGAAGCTGAAGCAAACGGAACAGTCAACAAGCTAAATTGTCCGCGATTGTCTATCAGTGCAAACAATCACCTACATCTGAAAGGTAATTTTTCCCTGCAAGATCTTTCGCAACCCAGCGATGCTTTTATCTACGCCAATTTATCCAGTTTGTACATCGATCAGGAAGGTTTGGGTTTCTTTCTTAAGAATTTGAGTAATAACTATCACGGGGTTCCTCCTATATTACAACGGTTGGGAAATATCTCATTTCATGGTGAAGTTTCCGGCTATTTCACCGATCTGGTTACCTACGGTGTAGCTCATACCGATGTGGGGACAGTGCAGACCGACTTAAAATTAAGTTCCAATAAAGAGAAGAAATACTTCTCCTATTCAGGTTCGGTTAAGACAGCCAACTTCGACTTGGGCAAGCTGCTGAACAATCAACAATTGGGCAAAATCACTTTCAATCTTGGTGTTCAGGGTGAGCAATACAGCAAGCAATATCCTTCTATATCGCTTAAGGGGCTTGTCTCTTCTGTCGACTATAGCGGTTACACCTACCAAAACATTTCATTGGATGGAGAATATAAACAAGGAGGGTTCAGCGGAAAAGCCGCTCTCGAAGATCAGAACGGATCAATAGAATTGAATGGCGCATTCAATGCGGTTTCCCGTGTGCCTTCATTCAACTTCCAAGCTGCCATGCGTCATTTTCGGCCACATGCGCTCCATCTTACGAAGAAATATGAAAACGCTGAATTTTCCGTGAAGTTGCGTGCTGATTTTACTGGGACTTCAGTCGACGATATGAATGGGGAGATTAACATTGACAGTCTCCAGTTTACAGCTCCTCAAAAAGAGTATTTTCTCGATAATCTTAAAATTATAGCTTCCCGGAAAGATCAGCTTACGCAAGAGTTGAACATCAATTCCCCGTTCTTGCAAGCACATATTGAAGGCAATTACTCTTACCGTACGCTTCCGGCAAGTATCAACAAAATATTAAGTCGTTATCTTCCTTCACTGATTCATGCTAACAATCTGCAAAAGAAGACCGACAACAACTTTATTTTCGATATCCATATTTACAATACCGAAATATTACCGGCATTGTTTGATATACCTTTGGATATTCACACCCATTCCACCATCAACGGGATGTTCAACGACAGGTTGCAACGGATGCGTGTGGAAGGTTACTTCCCCCATCTGACCTATAACGACAAGTTGATTGAGTCGGCCATGATTTTGTGTGAAAATCCCGAAGACAGATTTCATACCCGCTTACGCTTCAATAATCGGAAACAAAACGGTACGGTGAACATAGCGCTTGAAGCCTATGCCAAGAACGATACCGTACAAACTACACTCAATTGGGGCAATAGCAATGCCCAGACCTATAGCGGTAAGCTGGCAACAGTCACCCGCTTTATCAAGGACAAAACCGAAGAGTCGTCCAAAATAGCTGAAAAGAGTGCGTCTTCTCCTTTAAAAACAATTGTTGATATCAAAAACACCGATATCATCCTGAATGATACAATATGGAAGATTTCTCCCAGTCAGATAACTTTTGAGAAAAATAAAATCTATGTGGACAACTTCAAGTTCAGCCATGGTGATCGCCACCTCACTATCAACGGTATTGTTTCACCACTACCGCAAGACACACTACGATTGGATTTGAAAGACATCAACATCGGATACATTTTTAATATTGCCGATCTCGGAGTGGATTTCAGCGGAGAAGCCACAGGTCCGGCTTATGCTTGTGGCATTTTGAAGAAGCCCGTCATGTTCACTGATTTATCCATCCGTAATTTAGGATTGAACGGTGGTATGCTGGGTAATGCCAATATCCATGGTGAATGGCATCATGATGCCGAAGGTATCTACCTTGATGCGCATGTACAAGAGAAGAATATCGCCAAGAGCCACGTTTACGGCTATATCTATCCGTTGAAACCCAAGAGCGGACTTGATCTTCAGATTGAAGCGGATAAAACCAATCTCAAGTTCCTGGAGTATTATATGACCAGCATAACCCCCGAATTCAACGGGCGGGCCAGTGGCCATGTACACCTATATGGTAAATTCAAAGGACTGACTCTGGACGGAAAAGTCTTGGGGGATGCTTCAATGAAAATAGGCGTATTAAACACCACATTCTTCTTGAAGGATAGTATACAGATTGAACCGGGCGGACTCACATTCCAAAATAACCGTATCTACGACCCTCATGGCAACCAGGGCAATGTGACCGGTTATCTCCACTACGAGCATTTTAAAAACATGGAATATCGTTTCCAGTTCGATTACCGTAACATCCTGATGATGAATACCAAGGAAAGCCCCGAATTTCCATTTTACGGCACGATATATGGTACAGGTAAAGCTTTGATTGAAGGTAATCCACAGGACGGAGTTAATATTGATGTGGCAGTAACCACTAATCGCAACAGCAACTTTGTGTATATAAAAGACAATATAGCTTCAGCCACAAATAGCCAATTTATCAAGTTCTTAGATAAAACTCCCCGCCGCGCCATACAAGATTCAGTGCGGGTGGACTTTGATCTTCCTATGCAGCAGACAAAAGCAAAGCAGGAAGAAAGACAGACAGACATCCGTCTCAATCTACAGGTGGATGCTACGCCCGATGCCACGATGAAGATTATAATGGATCCTATAGCCGGAGATTATATCAGTGGTAAAGGTAACGGTAATATCCGGGCTGAATTCTACAATAAAGGAGATTTGAAGATGTTTGGTAGCTATCGTATTACGCAGGGTATCTACAAATTTAGCCTTCAGGAGATCATTCGTAAAGATTTTGCTATAAAAAACGGCAGTAATATTACGTTCAACGGTTCGCCGCTAAATGCGGCGTTGGATATCAATGCCCAGTACACTGTGAACTCTGTTTCACTCAACGACCTTATGCCCAATGCCAGTGAGTATGTCAACCAGACTAATATCAAAGTGAATTGTACTATGGATATTAGCGGACAACTTACCTCTCCCGATATAAAACTGGGTATCGATCTGCCTAACGAACGTGATGAAGTGCAGGCACTTATCCGTAACTATATCCCTTCGGAAGAAGAAATGAACATGCAGATTTTGTATTTGTTGAGTATCGGTAAATTCTATACACCTGAGAATGTGCAAACTACCCAAAGCTCGAATATGATGTCATCCATGCTTTCGTCCAGCCTCTTGTCCGGACAGATTAATAATGCACTCTCCCACATCATCGACAGCAATAACTGGAACATCGGTACCAGTCTGAGCACTGGTGAGAAAGGATGGACCGACTTTGAATTCGAGAGTATGCTTTCCGGTCAGCTCCTCAACAACCGTCTGCTGATCAATGGAAACTTCGGCTATCGTGACAATCCGTTGGCCAACACCAATTTTGTAGGCGACTTTGATGCCGAATGGTTACTAAACCGCTCCGGAGATATCCGTCTGAAAGCTTATAGTGAGACAAACGACCGTTATTATACCAAAACCAATCTTACCACCCAAGGTATAGGTATTATCTTCAGAAAAGATTTCACCAAATGGAGTGAACTTATGTTCTGGAACAAATGGAGGTTGAAACGTCTGAAGGCAGCCACCGACAAGAAAGACAGCACTACGGTGAAACCCGCTGTTGAAGCCAAGACAAAAGAAAAGAGAAAGCACCAGTAATGCTTTCTCCCCACTATAAATTGAACCATTTAGTTCGTTTTGCATTAACTTTTCAATTTTATTATTTATATCGCCATATCCGGTGCATTATAGTAAGGAAACGGAAGATTATCTTCGGGAGAATATCCATTTTCCATCACACCTTCCAATGCACGCATAATTCTCCATTCACTGCTACCCGCCCAATATCTAAACTCTTTATCAGGAGCATAGTCCTTTCCGGCGAAATCCAGTAGCCTATCCAGTTCGAACTCTTCCGCCACTACACCGGCCCCACAACGCGCGGCATCATGCGCATTGCAATCCTGCTCAATATGTGCCGGAACCATAAGCAAAGGTTTACCGAGATACATCGCTTCACAAACCGACTCAAATCCGGCTGTGCTGGCGTATGCACGACATCCCGCCATATATTTCAGAAACTTCATATCATCCAATTGGTGAAAAGTCAGGGTGTCATCCACCTGTGTAACGTCTTCTTCATCGGGTTTATCCCAGAAGAAGTGTAACGGTACATCTACATGACGCTCATGCCATGCCGCAACCGACTCACCGAAACCCGCGTTCACCATATAACCATGAATATAGTCACCCTCCGAAGCCTCATAATTCAGTATTTCACGTCTCAGTAGCGGAGGTACCACCCGTGTCCGGTTCTCTTTGTTTTTATTCATCTGCCTGAACGAGAGAGCCAGCCTCTCGTTCGCACCGATACAAGTCAATCGGGTAAACAGCCGGAGCATCATCAGGCTAACCTTGTTTTTTTTCGGGAAATCGAACTCCGAATGTAAAAAGAGATATTGATGCCCGATGCTGACCTGCTTCACGGACGGCCGGAACATCAGATAAGTCAGTCCGGTGAGTAACTCGTAGAAATTTACCACCAAATCGGCTCCACTATTTTCTATACGCTCCCTTAGGAACAAGATACTACGTAGATACGCCGGCAGATGCAGCGCATTATAACCCAGACTTCTAGTCAGACCTACCCGTTTATTAGTAGGTGTAGGAAGAAAATTAGGACTGTAGAAGCGTTTCACCGGAGCATGTATACTTCGGTTGAAGAAGCCCGGAAGGCGCCTGGAATTACTTTTTCCTACTAACACTTCCACCACTTCATGCCCGTTCCGTCGAAGCATATCCTCCATACTGATGGCTTGCGTCAAGTGACCGCGACCTTCTCCCTGAACGATAAAAAGTACTTTCATAATCCTTTGCGTTTTTGGTTGCAACAAAAATCTCTATTTTATATTACGTCATAATGTAGAAAATATGACATGTCTTTTTCAGTATTGCACTGATATCGCTATATTTGAAGCTCTAAAATGTTATTTTTATATGAAAAAGCCGGAAAATATTCTGATTGTGGATGATAACGAGGGTGTCCTGACCGCTTTAAGATTATTGCTGAAACCTTGTTTTAGAGATATTTTGACTCTTACATCCCCCGTTGCCCTTCTGTCCGCTTTGCATGAAAACGTCTTCTCTATTGTATTGCTTGATATGAATTTCAAAGCAGGTATCAATAGCGGTAACGAAGGACTCTTCTGGCTTCATGAAATAAAAAAGAAATACCCCTCACTACCTGTGGTACTTTTTACCGCATATGCCGACATTGATCTTGCGGTACGTGGCATTAAGGAAGGAGCCGCCGATTTTATCGTTAAGCCGTGGGATAATCAGAAGCTGATCGAAACCCTTCACAAGGTGCTCGAAGAATCCAAAGGAAAAGCAGGTAAGAAGAAAAACATCTCACTCGAACAAGGAGATATGTATTGGGGTGAAAGCCAGTCTATGCAACAGCTCCGTTCGTTAGTAGAGAAAGTCTCCGGTACCGAAGCCAATATACTTATCACCGGTGAAAACGGCATCGGCAAAGAAATCCTGGCTAAAGAGATTCATGCACAGTCATCCCGGCGTAAAAACGCGATGGTCACCGTGGACATGGGAGCCCTCACCGAGAGTCTGTTCGAGAGCGAGTTATTCGGTCATGTAAAAGGAGCCTTTACCGATGCCCGTGCCGATCGTCCCGGTAAATTCGAAGCGGCAAACCACAGCACTCTTTTTCTCGATGAGATCGGTAATCTTCCCTACCATTTGCAAGCCAAACTCCTTACCGCTCTGCAACGTCGCAGTATTGTTCGGGTTGGTAGTAACGAAGATATTCCCATTGACATCCGCCTGATCTGTGCCACCAATAGGAATCTCAATGAAATGGTCTTGAAAGAAGAGTTCCGTGAAGACCTTTTCTACCGCATCAACACTATACATCTCGAAATTCCTCCCCTGCGCAATCGCCCAGAAGATATCCATCCGTTGGCACAACGTTTCATCGAACGATTCTGCAAACAATATGGCAAGCCCCTTCTCCGGTTGTCGGACGATGCTCGCATTAAGCTCGATTCCCATCCATGGTACGGTAATATACGCGAATTGGAACATGCCATCGAAAAAGCCGTTATTATCTGCGACGGTAATGAGATCCCCGGAGCGCTTTTTCAACTAAACCGGGGAACCAATGTTTCCCGTTCATCCGAGACTGTCCCCGGACAGTCCACTCTTGAAGAGATGGAGCGTAAAATGATACTCAAAGCATTGGAAGAATGTGAAGGCAATCTCTCTTCAGTTGCAGCCCGACTGGGCATTACCCGGCAGACTTTGTATAATAAACTGAAAAAGTTTGGAATCTAACCCTGAAATCATCCGGATGAATAAAATATTGCGCCATATCGCCGCCAGTTATCTTGCACGTGCCGTTGCATCAGTGCTTAGTGCAGGTGTATCCGTGGGGTGTTTCCTGCAAGGATACACCTTGATGGGTATCCTCTTTCTGCTACTGCTCCTGTTTCTTCTCTATAAACAGCAGGTGTTCTACCGGATGCATACCCGTAAAGTGCTCTTTTTGCTGGATGCCATTGCAAATAACGATTATTCCGTGCATTACCCCGAAGCGGAAGATGCTACCGGCAATTCACTGGTCAATCATGCTTTGAACCGGGTAGCGGAGATTCTATATAATGTAAAGACCGAGACCGTCCAGCAGGAGAAGTATTACGAACTCATACTGAATTGCATCAATACAGGCATTATCGTTATCAATAACGAAGGAGTCGTATATCAGAAGAATGATGAAGCCTTGCGATTGCTCGGCTTGGAGATACTCACCCATATCAAACAAATCGCACAGATTGACAGTCGCCTGGCCGATCTGCTTTCCGCTTGCCGTTCGGAGGATAAGCTACAGTTCAAAATCACCGGCGAGTGCGGCACAGCCAATCTATCCATCAGAGTCTCCGGAATAACCGTTCGCAAAGAATACCTTCGCATTATTGCTTTCAATGACATCAATACCGAACTCGATGAAAAAGAGATCGACTCATGGATACGCCTTACCCGCGTGCTAACCCATGAAATCATGAACTCCATTACTCCCATCACTTCGCTAAGTGAGACACTTCTGTCGCGGCTCAATGCGCAGCAACAATATTCTCGTGACACTCTGCAACCCCAACCGGATACCATCAGCCCTTCCACACCGGAAGATACCGAAATACTTCGTAGCGGATTGCAAGCCATCAGCACTACCGGCAAAGGTCTGCTCGACTTTGTCGAAAACTACCGCCGATTTACCCGTATACCTACGCCCACACCTTCAATTTTCTATGTAAGAGAGCTCATAGACCGAATGGTGGGACTTACACGCCATCAGAATCCCGATCTTGATATTCGTTTCCAAATCGATATCCGCCCGGACGATCTCATGTTGCATGCCGACGAAAGTCTCATCTCACAAGTTCTTATCAATATTCTTAAGAATGCGGTGCAAGCCATTGCAACCATTCCCCATCATGAAGGAGTTATTACTATCCGCGCCTACTGCGACGAAGTCGAAGACATCCTCATTGAAGTCTCCAATAATGGTCCTACCATCCCGTCCGAAATAGCCGATCATATCTTTATCCCCTTCTTCACTACCAAAGACGGCGGAAGTGGCATTGGACTCAGCATATCCCGCCAGATCATGAGGATATCCGGAGGAAGTCTAACCCTTCGCCCCGGTGACGGAACAACTTTTGTACTGAAGCTCCACTAAAATCATTTTAAAAGCGACTTTAACCCTTAAACACAAGCGTTTTAACATCACAAAGTTTTAAAATATCTTCAATAATACCCAGTTTCTCCAAATAAATGTTATAAAACATGCTTTTTTTCTTGTAATGTTTGCAAGTAATCAGAAAGTCCGTATATTTGCATTGTGTTTTTCATAGTATTAGATTTAAGGTTAACAAAGGTTGGAGTACAGCGGTACTCCTTTTTTTTTGCCCTTTTTTTATCCTCATCCTTTTGGAATATTAATTCAAAAATCTTTTCTTTGTATCACTTAATAATTTTTTAATAGACTAATATTATGAGTGAGTCAGAGCCCTTGCGATTTCAAGTCTTATCCGATTTTTATTTACGTGAAGTGATAAAGGCCGATGCAGCGACTATCTATCAAGCAATTGACACTCATCGTGATTATCTTCGTATATGGCTTCCTTTTGTCGATAAAATACAAAGCGTCAAAGATGAAGAAGCATTTATTGATCAGATTCAAAACACTGCTGCTTCATCTCGTGAACCCCGATTGGGAATTTGGAACAATGAAGACAAATTCTGCGGGTTGATCGGCTTTCATTTTTCCCAGTTAGATAACAACCGCACCGAGATCGGTTATTGGTTGCTTCCCGAATACCAGCATCGGGGTATCATGACCGAATGCGTACGCATACTCTGTCATTGGGCGGTTCGTCAATGGAATATCAAGCGCATCCAGATCCGTTGCGCTACAGGTAATATAGCCAGCAACAGCATTCCGTTCCGTTTAGGCTTTCAGCATGAAGGCACCGAACGCGCCGGTGAGCTTCTTTCGTCGGGGGAATATGCCGACATTAACGTGTATAGTATTCTTAGTGAAGAGATAACGAATCTGTAAATTGATACCGGATTATTAACCTTTAAATCATATTGCCATGAAAAAGATTATCTCATTTTCCGTTATACTGCTGTTCGTTCAGTTCAGTTTCTCGCAGAAAGTGTATCATGTGGACTATAACGCCATTGGTAAATATGTCAAAGAGAACTCCGAGGCATACCACAAATTAACCGAACGCTTCGAAGCCAACGACTCCTTGCTCACTAACGACGATTACGCTTTGCTTTATTATGGCTATTCATTCACTCCCAAATATAAGGGAAGCATGGATCGTTGGAATGTGCTTGATACCTTGTATACCGAAAAGAAAATGAATCTTATGTATGATAAAGCCAAAGAGTTCAGGCAAGATAACCCCGTATCACTGAAACTTCTTCTCTATCTTATAAAGGTCACGTCTACACTTCAAAAAAAAGGCGAGCTTCAGTCGTATATCGAAAAATACAAGAACTTGGTGGCTGCCATACTCTCTAGCGGAGACGGGAAGAGCCAGCAAACCCCATTTTACGTCATCTGTATCAACGATGAATATCAATTATTGCAAAATGTGTTTGATGTAAAAAAGATAAATTCACAAAGCCTCATTAAGGGCTGCGATTTGATGAAGTTCGAATATAGCCCCTACTACAACGGTACGGAGATCTATTTCAATATCAGTCGGTCGTTAGATCACATGAATGAAATATTTAAATAATAACGAATGAATCAAGAACCCCAACTCAACGAACATAACAAACAAGAGTATCCTCCCATGCATACCTGTGAGCATATTGTCAATCGCACAATGATCAGGTTATTCGGGTGTGGAAGAGCAGTGTCGGCGCATATTGAGCGCAAGAAGAGTAAGCTGGACTATTCCCTCGACTCCTGTCCCACCGATGAACAAACCGAAGCTCTTGAGAAAGCTGTAAATGACGTGATTGCCCAAGACCTGCCCGTCACCACCGAATACATCACCCAGGAAGAAGCTGTGGGGCGATTCGATCTCGAGCGATTACCCGAAGGAGCATCCTCTACAGTTCGTATTGTCAAAGTCGGCCAATACGACGAATGCCTTTGCGCCGGAATCCATGTCGAGCATACCGCTGAAATCGGAACATTCAAGATTATCAGCCACGATTGGGATGAAAATGGTAAGCGTTGGAGAATAAGATTTAAGTTAATCCTGTAATTTTGTCATAATAACTGACTAAATATCGCTATTTGAATGACATTTTGTCAAAAGTCGTTCTTAAAACCCGTTGGCACATCCTTTGCATTACTATCAGTGAACGAAAGTTCAAGAAACAATTAATTGAATGTTTAACTTAATGATAGGAGATTACAACTATGATGCCTGTTAGAAGAACGCAAAGCTGGTTACCCGGCATATTCAATGATTTTTTCGATAACGACTGGATGGAAAGAGCAAATGCAACCGCTCCCGCTATCAATGTATTGGAAACCGAAAACAATTACAAGGTGGAATTGGCTGCTCCCGGAATGACAAAAGAAGACTTCAACGTACATATCGATGAAGACAGCAACTTGGTCATTACCATGGAAAAGAAAACCGAGAACAAGAAAGAAGATAAGAAAGACGGTCGTTATTTACGTCGCGAGTTCTCTTATTCCAAGTTCCAGCAAACAATGATCCTGCCGGACGATGTGGATAAAGAAAAGATTTCGGCCCAAGTGGAAAATGGCGTATTAAGCATCCAACTTCCCAAATATACCGAAGCTCAGAAGCCGCAGACCAAAAAAATGATTGAAGTGAAATAAAAGGTGCAAGTTTCGCACCCATTGAGTAGTTACAGAAAAGAAGAAGTGGACAAATCCCCCTAAGGATTGCCCACTTCTCTTTTTTTTGAGCCGCTATCCAGACTTGAACTGGAGACCTACGCGTTACGAATGCGTTGCTCTACCAACTGAGCTATAGCGGCGATCGATCATCAAATTTTCGGACTGCAAAGTTATACTTCTTTTTGAAAAAACGAAAGCAAAGCACATTTTTTTATTGTCAGAATTCAATTATCCCATTCCGCTTTATCAACTATTGCGTAGAGATATTTTCATTCTAATAAGCCAAGTTATATTATATAATATCTACGGCATCAATAATTGTATATTTTTCAAAAATAAAATATACCTTTGCGGTTATATATAAATTATCACTTAAGCTTAATTAAAATATAGTTGTATGCATAGATTAGTTACATTGCTATTTGCGATATTCATATTATCCGGGGTAGCAGTTGCGCAGCAGATGACCGACGACCAAGTTGTGCAATATGTAAAAAGCGGCCAGCAAGCAGGTAAAACCCAAAGTCAAATGACTAATGAACTACTTCGCCGGGGAGTAACCAGGGAGCAAGTCATGCGGATCCAGCAAAAATATGCAAGTGGAGCATCCAATGCCGAGAGATCCGATAATAATAGCGACGTATATCAGTCGCGTGAACGGACTTCGCTCAAAACAGGCAGACGCGGTTCTACTAATGATCTTGACGAATACAGCACTTTCCAAGTTCGTGACACCGTTAATTTGAGAAGAATCGATAAAGAACAGGAAAAAGACGGAATAAAGATCTTCGGTCACGATATGTTCACCAATAAAAACCTGAGCTTTGAGCCTAGCGGTAATATAGCTACTCCCGTCAACTACCGTTTGGGGCCTGGTGACGAAGTTATCATTGATATCTGGGGAGCATCGGAGAATACCATCCGCCAGACCATCTCTCCCGAGGGAACCATTCATGTAAGTGGACTGGGACCTCTTCATCTCAACGGGATGACCGTAAAAGATGCCAATTCCTATCTACAACGTGAATTTGCCAAAATCTATGCCAGTATATTGGGCAAACAACCCAATTCGCAGATCAAGCTTACTTTAGGCGACATCCGCAGCATACAAATCAATATCATGGGCGAGGTTGCCATTCCGGGTACCTACACCCTCTCCTCTTTCTCTTCGGTGTTCCATGCCCTCTATCGTGCCGGAGGAGTCAACAAAATCGGTAGTCTCCGTAGCATTAAAGTGATACGTGCCGGACGTACCATCGCCGACCTCGACGTTTACGATTTCATCATGAAAGGCAAAATGAGAGATGATGTCCGTTTGCAGGAAGGTGACGTTATCATTGTAAACCCCTATCAATCACTTGTGCAAATACTGGGCAAAGTAAAGCGACCCATGTATTATGAAATGAAATCCAACGAAACCGTATCCACCATTCTGAAATATTCCGGAGGTTTTACAGGTGACGCTTATAAGAAGTCCGTACGCATCATCCGTAAGAGCGGTCGCGAATACCAAGTGTACAATGTCGACGAGATGGATTACTCCGTTTTCCGCCTCGAAGATGGCGATCAAATCACAGCCGACTCCGTACTCAACCGCTTTGAAAACCGTGTTGAAATCCGGGGTGCCATATTCCGTCCCGGTATGTATCAGATAGACGGGACCGTCAATACCGTCAAGCAGCTTATTAAGAAAGCCGAAGGTCTTCGTGGAGACGCTTACCTGCCGCGTGTCATCATCGATCGTGAGCATGACGATTTCTCTCACGAGAACATAGCCATCGATATGGAAGGTGTAATGAACGGTACCATAGCAGACATTCCACTGAAGAAGAACGATGTCATCTATGTACCCAGCATTAACGAGCTCAAAGAAGAAGAAACCATCTCCATATACGGTGAAGTAGCCAATCCGGGCACTTTCCTTTACTCCAGGAATATGAGTATTAAAGATCTCATCGTACATGCCGGAGGATTACTTGAGAGTGCTTCCACCGTACGTCTTGAAGTTGCGCGTCGTACCAAAGATCCCGAAAGTAGCTCTTTCAGCCGCACAATTGGTAAGGCGTTCACCGTGGATATTAAAAATGGTCTGACCATCGACGGAGAAGCTTTTACGCTTGAACCATTCGATGCCGTATACATCCGCCAAAGTCCCGCTTATCGCAAACAACAGAATGTATCCATCAGCGGAGAAGTCTTGTTTGGAGGTCAGTATGCTATGCAAAAGAAAAACGAGCGCCTTTCCGATCTTGTAAAGAAAGCCGGTGGAGTTACTCCCGATGCTTATGTCAAAGGGTCCCGTCTTATCCGTAAGATGAATGAGGAAGAGTTACGCCGCCAACGCGATGCCTTGCGAATGGCAGAAAATACTACGGGAAAAGACTCTATAGATATCAAAAAACTTAATATAACAGACACCTATACCGTGGGTATCGATTTGGAAAAAGCTTTAGCCGCTCCCAATTCCGACTACGACCTCGTGTTGCGCGAAGGAGATCAACTCTTCATCCCCGAATACGTCAATACCGTGCGCATCAGTGGAGCCGTTATGTATCCCAATACCGTATCCTATAAACCAAAAGAAAGTCTGCGCTATTATATCAATCAGGCGGGAGGTTACGGCAACCGTGCCAAAAAGAGCAAAGCCTATGTTGTTTACATGAACGGGACCGTATCACGTCTTAATGCCGGCAACCGTAAAGATATTGAGCCCGGATGTGAAATTATCGTTCCGGACAAGGAACAAAAGAATAAGATGAGCACTGCCGAAGTTTTGGGTATCGGCACTACCACTGCTTCCATTGCCACAATGATTGCTTCTATGGTTAACCTGTTTAAGTGATAAAGTATTATGAGTGAAAAAGAAGAATTACAAAATAAACCCGTTCAACCTGCCGAACAGGAGATCGATTTGATTGAATTGGCCCGTAAAGTATGGGCTGAACGTAAGCTGATCTTGAAAGCATGTGGAGTAGCTGTTATACTTGGCATTGTTGTAGCTATCAGTATTCCCAAAGAATATGCCACGAGTGTCACCCTTGCTCCCGAAGCAACCGGAAAAGGTAGCGGTGGGGGAAGTGTAGGTGCACTGGCTGCTATGGCAGGCATTAATCTGAATTCATCTTCCGGTCAGGATGCCTTATCACCCGATCTTTACCCCGATATTGTTGCTTCCACTCCGTTCCTCGTCAATTTGCTCGATATCAAAGTAAAGAGCCGGGACTCGCACATCAACACCACCCTTTACAATTATCTCGATAAAAATCAGAGTGCTCCCTGGTGGGGAGTCGTTACCTCAGCTCCCTTTAAAGCATTGGGATGGGTGATATCCACCGTTAAGGGGGAAAAACAAGAAGTGGTAAGCGATACTGCCAAAATAAATCCATCACAGCTAAACCAAAAGCAAGCTAAAATCGTAATGAATCTGGGTAAACGTATTGCGGTATCTGTCGACAAGAAGACGGGAATGACCACCATTACAGCTACCATGCAAGATCCTTTTATCTCTGCAACTGTCACCGACTCAGTCATGAGTCGTTTGCAGAATCACATTACCGCATACCGTACCAGCAAAGCCCGTAAAGACCTTGCGTTCGCACAGAAACTCTACCGTGAAGCCAAAGCAAGCTACACCACTGCACAAAAGAAGTATGCCACCTTTGCTGACGCCAATCAGAATCTGATTCTTTTCAGCTATAGGTCCGAACAGGAGCGCTTGCAGAATGAGATGACCCTGGCTTATAACGTCTACAGTCAGACCGCCCAGCAGCTTCAGATGGCTAAGGCCAAAGTGCAGGAAATCACTCCTGTGTATACTGTGGTACAACCCGCTACCGTTCCTTTAAAACCAGCTAAGCCTAACAAAATGATGATTCTTATTGGATTTGTTTTCCTCGCCGGTGTGGGTAGTGTAGGCTGGATACTTTTTATAAAAGATCTTTTGAAGAATTTCAAGAAAGCATAAAAGTACCTCTAAATAACAAGCTCCCCCGATCGTTGGTTCAAACACGATCGGGGAAGCTTTATTTCTTTTTACTGTGAAAAATAAAAAACATCTTTTCTGTTAAAAAAAAGACATATCCGATAAAAATAGTATATCTTTGCCCCACTTGTAAACCAAAAAAGTCGCACAAAATGAAAATTAACTTTTTCCACAGATACCTTTCTGTTAAGGTTTTGCCTATATGGACTATTCTTCTTGTTGACTTGCTGACAATAATTATATCCACCCTCTTATCTTACGCTCTCCGTTATGATTTCCGCAGCATATTTATTGACTCATCCACGCTGGATGCCACTTTGATATTGACAGTACTCATCAACCTTATCTTTTTCCGGGTATTCCGCACCTACTCCAATGTTCTTCGCTTCTCCTCTATCGTAGATATCATGCGTATATTCGTGGCATTGACCGTATCTTATGCTTTTTTGCTTTTATTCAGTATCTTATCCCAGGAAGTGTGGAATTTACCGATGGGTGTGCCCAGTGTATTCTTTATCAGTTATGTAATCAGCATCTCCATGATGGTTTCTTCACGCGTTATTGTAAAGACCATGTACGAATGGCTCTACAACGGCGGTAAGCAGAGTGTCAATGTCTTCATCTATGGCACCAAAGAAGCCGGGGTGAATATAGCCAAAGCCATCCGCGTCAATCTACGCAACAACTACCGTCTACGTGGTTTTATCTCCGATGAAGCGGAAGTGGTAGGCAAAGTTATGATGGGTGTGGAAGTATTTCCCAATGATGAAAATCTCATTCAAACATTACATGAGCGTAATGTAACCACAGTCATTGTTTCTCCCTCTAAGATGACCCGTTTGGCCAGTACCGATTGGGCTGATAATATGCTCAATGAGGATATCAAACTGATGACAGCCCCATTGCTGAGTCAATGGAACGGCCAGCCTGTCGTTCAGGAACAATTCAAAGAAATACAAATCGAGGACTTATTGCAGCGTGATCCTATACAGATTGATATCAAGAAAGTAGCTTCACATCTCGAAGGAAAGCGGGTTCTGATTACCGGAGCTGCAGGCTCTATCGGTAGCGAAATCATGCGGCAGGTAGCCTCTTTCAACCCCTATAAGCTTATCCTTATTGATCAGGCCGAAACCCCGTTACACAATATTCGTTTGGAGTTGCAAGACAAATGGCGCGATGTCAGTGCCGAAACCATTATTGCGGACATCTCAAATGGTACCCGTATGGAAACCATTTTCAAAGAATATTGTCCGCAATACATCTTCCATGCCGCTGCTTATAAGCACGTTCCGATGATGGAAGATAACGTTTCGGAGTCTATACAGATCAATGTCAACGGAACCCGTATATTGGCCGATTTGGCAGAGAAATACCATGCGGAAAAGTTTGTTATGATCTCTACCGATAAAGCCGTAAACCCGACTAATGTGATGGGATGCTCCAAGCGTATCTGTGAGATTTATGTACAGTCCCTTGCCAAGAAAGTACAAAGAGAAGGCGGCGCACATACCCAGTTCATCACCACCCGCTTTGGTAACGTGTTAGGATCCAACGGTTCCGTTATTCCGCGTTTCCGTGATCAGATACAGCGCGGAGGACCTGTTACCGTCACTCATCCCGAAATCATCCGCTATTTCATGACCATTCCCGAAGCCTGTCGCCTGGTACTCGAAGCCGGAAGTATGGGTAATGGAGGTGAGATCTATATCTTCGATATGGGACGTCCTGTCAAGATACTCGATCTAGCTAACCGTATGATCAGGCTTTCCGGTCGTTCCGATATCAAAGTAGAATTCACCGGCCTTCGTCATGGAGAGAAACTTTACGAAGAACTACTCAATCAGAAAGAGTTGACTAAACCCACCTATCATCCTAAAATCATGATAGCCAACGTTCGTGAGTACGACTATAATGACGTAAAAAATCGTATACAACGCCTCATTGAGATTAGCTATAACTATGATCAGATGAAGATTGTAGCAGCCATGAAAGAGATCGTTCCCGAATTTATCAGTAAAAACTCCTGTTTCGAAGTACTTGACAGGCAAGGAGATTGCCAATGTCCCGATTCAACAGATAAAGTCACTGCTCAATATAATATTTGAGCTATCTCGTCATTAATGAAAAGTAACTATCCACATTTCCGCACAGCACTAAAAGGCCCTTTAGAATCAGTGTTTTATGATTCAATTTATATAATGCCTTGTTGAACCTCACTTTTGACATTTCCTCTCTCGGGATACACTTCTAATGGGATTACTGATGCTCTTTCGGGAGTGGTATTGGATCGATTCATCTGTTGACTCCAAAAACTCTTGGTGGCATAACGGCGAAGACGATTGTAGTCATAGTCTTCAGTATCACAAAATTCCTTTAAGTATAACGGCAGGCAATGCAACTAAGCAAAGCATTCATTATTGATATGATAATTCAGTTCACTGAAGCAAGAATCCTGTCAACCAAAAAACCGGGAATCAGTCGCGCCTCCTTGTATTCCGCATCCATATTAATATTAGCAATATAACGCAACTTGATGTTCTCTTCCTCTGCAAAACTGTTAAGAGAAGGTATGCTGACAGGCTTCAGAAAACGTTTATACTTACATTCCACTACCAATTTATTCATTGGGCCGTCCAACACGAAATCCACTTCCGTTCCGCTCTGAGTGCGATAAAAATAAATAGTATCCGCTACCTGACGGTTTCTCCAAAGTTCCAGTAACACATAATTCTCAAACAATGCTCCATTATCCGTTCGAAACTGCATTTCATTAAAACTGTTATAAATGATATTACGAAGCCCCAAGTCACAAAAGTACACTTTATTCATCTTCCCTATCACCTTGCGCTTATCGGTAAAATAAGGTTCAACAAGTTTTATGATATACATCTTCTGCAGTAGATAAATGTATTCCTCACAACGCGTATACGGCAATCCAGTCTCACGGCTCAAGTCATTCACATTCACCAGATTTCCTATCTGAACAGCCAATAAACGGAGTAATTTATTGAAAGCTACAAAATGCTCATTCGCCACATAATGCCGCACATCATTCAGCAAATAAGTTTGGTAAATATCATTCAGTAATTCCACCTTTTCCTGCGGATTATTAGTCAGTGCAGTGCGCGGTAAGCCTCCAAACACGAGATACTCTTCATAAGCCGTTTTCAGAGGAGCTGCCAGTACTTCATCATTCCCGTCTTGCAGCTTTCCTTTCAATTCCCACAGCTTTTCATCCTTAAACAGCAGATATTCCGAAAAAGAGAGAGATAATACTTCTATTACACGTACACGACCAGCCAATGACTCTTCAATGCGCTGAAGAATATCCAAACTTGAACTGCCGGAGCAAAGAGCGCGCAATTTATCATACTTATCTGTCAGTAGTTTCAACATGGTGGAGATTCCCTGTATATACTGAAATTCATCAAGCAGCAATAAACCGTCCAGTTCGTCATTCAGGTAAATTTTGAGATATTGCTCAATCGTGCTGAATTGCTGAAATCGGGCAGCCACCTCCACATCCTGTCCATTCAAGAACAAAGTACCACGAAAGCCATCGGCAGGATAAGACTTCATGATGGAAGTCTTGCCCACTTGTCTTGCACCTATCAATACTACAATTGGTACTAAATGAAATGCAGATTGTATTTTTCGCAGATATTTATCCCTTGCTATCATATCCTGTTCTTTTCCTACAAAAATAGTGATTTTTATCAAATGACATAAAAAACTCTATGGATTTTTGTACCATTTAATAAAAATCACTATTCCTACAGTCCTAGGATATCCTCATCACCAAGCGGCATATACGGTCCGTCTTTCGTTTCATAAATCACCGTATCCGGCTACAGCACTTCAACCGTGTGCCATTGTCCGGCAGGAATATTAATGCCATACATCCCATTCAACCTCCCTCTGAGCAACACGTATGTTTCCGCCGTATGTGGATGGCGATGCACCACCAACGATGTACCCGGCTGCAAAGCATCCAGCAAAATATGAAAATTGTAATTCTCCCGCAAACGCGAATAGAACCTATTTCAACATTCCTGCTTTCAGTTGATTTGCTCATCAATTCAAAAGCTTGTCTATTTGGATATTTTCTTTAATATATTCAATTACCCCCTGCTTTGCATGACTGGCTCTCGCAATATCAATTTGCGTCATACAATCCTTTTCCGGATCATCCTGGGCTCTCTCGTATAAGCTTCTTTCCACGCTATATCGTGCGATCTGGCAGACAAACGATAAGAATTCATATCACGATACTTTTTTATTGATTTATCCAAACATTCATCTTTAATATCTCATTTTTTGTTTTCATCTATGTTGTGCAACTTGATTAGGCAAAGATACCAAATTATACTAAAACAACCCCTCATTTTATAGAAACTAGCTTCTCCATCTTTTTTAATAGTTTTTCTGTTTTAGGAAACAATGGAGCTACATCATCCTCTTCCCAGTCAAACATATCATCGTAATCACCAGCTTGACGCATGTTCAATAAACGAGAAGCTAAGTGGGAATCATCTTTATCTAATAATCCTCTTACAACAAATTCTTGACCTAATAAACAAATCAAGCCAGCATGGCTCTTCGTCGTAAAACCTTTATCTACTATTAATGCTGAAGCCATATGAAACACAGCATAATACAACCTATTTGCTACCAGACTCCAATGCTTCAGTTCTGCATTATCACGTGCTTCAATCATTGCTGCTTCCGACTTTTGTATTCGATAAGCAATAACAGCCCTTTTCTCATCTAAAGTCAGTGCCATAGTTCTATTCCTTGTTGCATTACATTCTTATAAAATGGAGTAAAATTTCGCTTCTTCCAATCTTCGTGCGTGTACAGTATCGGATTAATTTCTGCTCCTATATTCCAACCGAGTTCCATCAACGGGTAAGCCACATTATCAAAATCAGTATGCTCTATTTTTATTTTATTAAGTAAGATTAAAATATCCCAATCAGAGTTTACATGTGCATTTCCTTGTGCTTGGGAGCCAAAAAGAATAACCTTAGCATCTGGAGGCATTACATGTTTCAACGTTTCTTTTATAGAATCTAATATATAGTCTTTTTCTTTCATAATTTACACCCATCTATTAATTACGTGCATCCATCTTCTCTACTTCCAAATTATTCCAATTCTTTTCCAATTGCTCAAAGCTCAATCTAGGCACAAGTCCTATAGCTAAAGACAACTCCACTAGTTTAGATAATCTATGGTCAGAATCACCATTCATTATTTGACTTACATATCCTTTTGATACGCCTAGTCTTTCTGCCAATTGAGTACGGTTTAATCCCTTCTCTTCCATAAAATGATTCACTTCATTGAATAAATCAATTTGGATCTTGGAAAGCCAATACTCTTTACTGTTTAATAAATCATCTCTTTTCATTTAGCACAATCAACTTTTCAAATTTTTGAATACCTCCCTTAACCTCTTCCCACTCATTCGTTGCAAATGTACGCATATAATATAGTAATTACTAAACTTTTCTTCCTTTTCTATCTTTTTATTATGTCTTCATCAAGCAGAGGAGCATACGGCCCATCTTTTGTTTCGAAGATTACCGTATTTTAATACTCCAAATGACAACTTTCATCAATGTAAAAAGACGCATTCTCCATATTTCTCATAACTATAAAGATTTTTATATCTATAAAATAACAATCGCGGAATTAAGGAAGTTTTTTCTTAATTCCGCGATTGCCAATAATTTTTTATGTCGTAAAGTCTATCTACCTCAATACACTTTTAATGTCTGACCTGCTTATGCAGATGGATTATTAATATCTATTCCACATTTAATCCATAACGTCTCTTTTCTTTCGGAGTAATGATTTTCGAGTTTATTAATGCCTTTATTATTAAATCAAGGTCCTTTTCTGTTAACTTACCTTGATAAGTTGCTTCCCTCAGCAATCTTTCACGTTCCATCTCTCTAATTCGCGCCAAATTTGCATAACTCGGATCAATTTTAAATATTCCTGGGTAATCCTTCACTCTTAAAGGGAACTGACAATCAAGCAATTCTTTACTATAAAGAAAATTATTATTTATACTTTTATTAATTAAAATATAGGCCACATAATAGCCATAATCCGCATTCCCTATAATTATAAAGTATTTTGGTCTAAAATCTATTCCATTCTTAGGAGTAACATCATCTTGCTGGTCTAAGTTCATTTTATAAATAGAACCTATTTCAACATTCCTGCTTTCAGTTGATTTGCTCATCAATTCAAAAGCTTGTCTATTTGGATATTTTCTTTAATATATTCAATTACCCCCTGCTTTGCATGACCGGCTCTCGCAATATCAATTTGCGTCATACAATCCTTTTCCGGATCATCCTGGGCTCTCGTATAAGCTTCTTTCCACGCTATATCGTGCGATCTGGCAGACAAACGATAAGAATTCATATCACGATACTTTTTTATTGATTTATCCAAACATTCCACATCAGAAGCAGAAAGTTCGTCCATATCCGGCTTCTCTTTAGAAAAGACAAGTGATTTGTCATCAACTAAGATAGTATCATAAAGAGGCTCAAAATCTGATTCTTTCTCAAATTTGCCTTCATTCATTTGCAAAGACTTATAAATAAAAGAGGGAACAGGTCCATATTTCAAAGCATGAAAAGTATCGCCAATAACTCCACGACCATATTTCACAAGATGCTCTTTCTGGGCAAAATAAAGAATTTTAAAGAGCTTGATATAATCAACCCCCTCATCAAAAGATTGAAGAACATACAGTACAGCCGCTCTCATCTTTAATATCTCATTTTTTGTTTTCATCTATGTTGTGCAACTTGATTAGGCAAAGATACCAATATTTAGGTAATTCACAAACAAGCAATCAATTTATCGTCCATCAATATTTCCCCATAATGCTTCTCATGAAAAGTACATACACGAAGCCCAGTAGCAAATTACAAATAAGAATTTCATGCCTTCATTAATAGCTGAGCCCATTCCGGGATTTTTTCTGTATATATCTGTAGTACGGCAATTATGCAAAGTGCAGCTCGTTTTTCCATCGAACTTAAACGATAAATATTCAGTTCCATAGCATACTATTTAATCAACAAAACAATACGCTTATATTATTCAATTCTTCTGCATCTGCTGTTGAAAAGAAAAAGTAAGAAATTCCGCCGGACGGATAAGCGCAACCAACACCGTCACCCGCAATGTTCCGTTCAGTATATCATCGCCAGTCATCGTATCACCCAGCCCCACATGAACGCTATAGGCATCTTCGGGAGTGGCACCCATCAAACCACCACGCTTCCATATTCCGCAGAGAAAGTTCCCTATCGTATTCTTTATCGTAAGCCATGTGGCAGCCACATTCGGTTCAAACACATAAGCCCGGACCGCATTTCTCACCGACTCCTCCAGCATAATCATCGTCCGTCGGGTATTGACATACCGCCAGTCCTGCGAATTTCCATCCAAAGTACGAGCTCCCCATACCCGTACACCTTCACCGGGAAACCACCGTATGACATTCACCGACTTACCATTCGCCGTCACATTCAAATCCTCCTGTTCTCCGGAAGTCAGGTTCACAGCCGGTGAAACCACGCTATTCACCCCCACATTCGCCGGAGCCTTCCATACACCGCGGCTATTATCCACCATGGTATAAATACCCGCCATGGCAGCCGACGGAGGCAGTAACCCACTGAAGCACTTCGCTCCTCCCGTCTCCGTGACAGAAACATTCAACCAGGGATAATAAGCCACTCCCAGATCAAGATGCGAACAACCAATCTTCTCCCTGAATTCCGTCACGACATCACCTTCCGCATCATTCCGGCTTTTGTAGCCATCGTATATATCCAGCATCGCCATCCTGTTGCCCATCTTACCACAATGCGCCAACATTTCAGCCTGAACTTCAAAGCACAACTCCTTATCCTTCAGCCCAACAGCCTCCGGACAAAGCACCAGAGTCGGTTCCTGCTCTTCCACAAGCACCCCAATGCCCTTTTTAAAAGCATTCGCACTGGGTTCCCCCACCGTATAATCGCCTATGGAGACAATGTAACAAGCCCCTCCGCCATTCAGAAAAAACATCATCATCTGAAAATACAAGGAGAACGATACCCCGTCTTCCTTTAGCGGCAAAGCAGACGGAGACACAGGAGCACCACCAAAGTACGTGCGAAATTCCGCCATCGATGATATGCGGAAAGGCTTGTTCAGCAAAGAAGCGCTTCCCTTCATCGCCTTCTCCGTATATCCAATAAAAGCAGGTACCGCGGTGGCAACCTCCACTACGGAAACCGGAAAATCATTTTCCTCCACAAGATAAACACCCGGAGTTTTCATTTCATTACTTAATGATCCATATTGCAAGCCCAAATATCCGCAATATAAACCGTATTATTTTCTATATAATAAATTATCTTATGATTCTTATGCTCAACAAATGCTCGAAATTCTATACTATCATCCCATTGTTTCTCACACACACTACCCACATTGGGATATGTCTTCAATAATTTTACTGCATCATAAATTGAAAGCTTCACATTATTTGCAACCTTAGAATTAAAGTGCTTTTTATAATAAAAATAGATTTGAGATAATTGAAATTGAGCTTCTTTACTCCAAATAAGTTTCATTAAACTAATGCTTGAAAAAATTGATCCATTTCTTCTTCACTAATGCCCCCCCCCTCATGGAAAGACTTTACAGCTGCTTTCAGTCGGTTTTTCTTCTCCTGTTCTGTAAACTGTCCCGGGAAATCACCCTTACTGATTTCTTTTTTATGAGATAATCCTGCATTTGTATCATGAGAAAGATGGTACAATGATTCAGGTTCCTGTGCAAATAAAGCATCCGATTCTTTTTCCTTATATGATTTCGATTTTTTCATAAGATGAGTAATTAATAACAATCGCGAAATTAAGAAAAAACTTCCTTAATTCCGCGATTGCTCATAATTTTTATGTCGTAAAGTATCTTTACCATACCGTTCAAAAAAAACAATTACTTTCTTTTTCAACTTAGTATGTATGTTTCATGTCTTTATTTATGCAAAGTGTGGGCCTCTTTTCCATCATTAGACAGACTTGTATTCTTGCTGAGCTTTTAGATAAGCTATTTTCTTAGCAGTTTCCTGCATACGACGTTTCAACTCTAGCTTAGCATTACGTGAACTTTTGCGAGCTTCAATTGCTACTCGTTCCATCAATTGATGAAGGATTTCATCCGATGGTTCTTCCATCGAATTTAAACGATAAATATTCAGTTCCATAGCATACTGTTTAATCAACGAAACAAAAATAGGCATATTTTGTTGAATGAACAAAACAACCAATCAATTTATCATCTATCAACATTTCCTCCTCAATGTCTCTTCATGCAATCGATAAAACTTCCGCATAAACCACACATATATAGCCCCGAGCACCAACACCATGGCCCCCAGATACCAGTAACCGTAAGCCCTGCAACAGAAATAACCCCACATCACCAACACCTGTGCCACCATATAAACCAACGATACCACCACGTGCGGCAAGTGCAACTCATTCGCCATGATTTGATACATATGCTTCCGATGCGGTAAGCCGATGTTCTCATGAAGCATCATCCGGTGTACAATCGTCAGGATGCAATCCGCACCATATACCGCCACCAGTACCAACCAACTGAAATCACCCGTCGCCACAACCAGCTTGCCCAATAAGAACAGTAGCACAAATGCAATGCTCACCGCCCCTACATCACCCGCAAAGCACTTCGCCCGCTTACGGAAGTTGAAGAAGCAGAACACCACCACCGCACACATCATCGTATAAATCATCTCCGGCTCCACGAACACTATGATCTCCGCATTCACATAAGCTAATATCCCCAGCACCACCAACGAATATCCCCCCGTGATGCCATTGATGCCATCCATGAAGTTATACATGTTAATCATACCCGTGCACACCACCAGCGCAATGACAAACGTCCACCATGGCAATGCGAACAATCCCCACTCGTAAAACATCAGCGCCATCGCCGAGAAGTGCAACACCAACCTGAGCCATTGCGGGGTGGAACGTATATCATCCACAAAGCTAATCAACGAAATCAGCGTCAGCCCCAACATAAACCATGGATACGCTCCGCCACTCACCATGAAATAAGCCAAAGCCCCGAAGTAGAAGATGACTCCTCCGCCCCGCAATGTGATTCGTTTGTGTGAGCTGCGCTCATTCGGTTTATCAATAATATTAAACCGATCAGCCAATCGGAAATAAAAAAGTTCCGCTGCGAACAACAGAACCAATACAATCAAATAATACATTATCTCCAAAATTATATTTTCATCATGTCTTCATCAACCAGAGGAGCATACGGTCCATCTTTTGTTTCAAAGATTACCGTATCCGGTTCAAGCACCTCTATCGTGTGCCACTGCCCGACAGGGATATTAATGCCATAAACCTCATTCATAGGATTTAGTATAGCCGTCTCTGTTATTTCCCCTTTATCATTGTAGAACAATACCCGCAGACTGCCCTTTAATAACACATACGTCTCCGCTGTATATCGATGTCTATGCACAGGTAATACTGTGCCTGGCTGCATAGCATTCAGCATTCGTTGAGACTTAGCCTCCAACGAAGTATGGAAGTTGTAGTTTTTTCTTAGGCGAGCATTCTCCTGTGCTTCTATTGAAACTTTATTCAATAAGTTCTGATCAATCAGTTCCATTTTATTAACAATATAAAAACAAATTACTTTATATTCAGTATATCTTTCAGCTTACCAGTAACGTAATATCCACCTGTTTTAGTAGATTCACCATCAAAAACTATAAACTCTGCATCCTTCAATGTTTTCAAATACCGTCCTATAGATCCTATCGGAATGCCGGTAGCTTTTACATAATAATCATTTCTCTTACCTTCATTAGCAATTACAGCTTTTAGTAACAGAGCCATCTTGGATTTTACACTATCAGTTGCTCCATCAGTTGCTCCATCAATTGCTCCATCAATTGCTCTATCAGTTGTTCTATCAATTGTTCTATCAATTGCTCTATCAGTTATGTTATCAATAGATACATTACTATAGAAAGCAAGCTTAACAATATTATCATTAATAGTCCAGACAGGAGCTTTTAATCCTGCATCTTTACATGCATTAATAATCTTCAAAGTACCTCGACCAATCTTCTCAATATATCCTCTAAGAAAAACTATATGAGCAATATCCGGATTCTTTGGCAATGATAGATGATTCCTTTTTAATTCAGTGACGTCGTAAGGCAACTTACCGGAATTAACCATTTCAATACTTCTATCATAAATAATAATAGAAAGAGAATCAGAACGATGTGAATAATCCCGATGAATCAACGCATTCATAACCCCTTCCCTTAAAGCAGAAATAGGATACGCAGCAGTATCTTTCCGTTTCCAATCATTATCATCAAAATTTCTGGTTCTATTTAAGTGCCTGTCAAAAAAAGAATTGATATCATCAATATTCTGAAATAAATTACCTTCTAACAATCTATCATCATCATAAATGGCAGAAGTTTTACCTCCTAATAATAGTGAAACTCTTGTTCTAACCTGAGGAATAAACTTTGCAGGATTATAAGCAAATAGAACAACAGCGGCATTCGTAAAATGACTATTTCTATATAAGCCATAATAAGAGAGAAAGTCTAATATATCTTTTGATTCTGTGCCCGTTCTATTGTTCTCAATCGCAACTTGCATCGTTTTTTTTATTTGGGATATATCTAAATCTTCTAAATTAACGCTGATAGCCAATTGTCTCTCCCAATGAAGTTCACTTTCACTTCTTTTGTGTATTAGATCAGAAATTTGTTCAGAAGAAGCACGCACTGATATTGCATCTTGTCGATAATATATTGCTCCATCATATACATAAGGCTGATTATTACCAGCCCACACTCTCACTAATAATAAGCTACACTTTTTATATCCTTCAACAGATACTGAAATGGGGGCTTCCGGTACTATATTTTCCAATAAGTAAGTTTCTATCTCTTTTTTTAATTGTTCTGCATTATCTATACCAAAGGCTTCACCTTTATCGTCTCTTCCAATCAACAATTGCCCGCCTGTGCCATTTAAAAAAGCACAAATTGTTCTGCCTAAAATCTCATAATCCAGAAGCATAGAATAATCAAAATTGCTATCTTTACTCCGAACTAAAAGATTGTTTATAATTGTATTTGTGCCCATTATTTACTTATTTATTACCCCTTTTATACGATCTATATCTTTAAACTGTGTATCTACAATTTTTAGAAGTTCACTTTCATTAAAGAATTCATCAACCCAATGTTCCTCACGAGCTATAGGACCAATATCACCTTTTATTGCTTCATTATAAATATCAATAACCCTAGCATCTTCCAAGACCGATGTTCTCTCAAATTTGAAGTCTTTATTGACGGTCTTTCCATCGTTCAGATACATATATTGCCTAAGCAACTCGCGCGCAACATAAACATCACGATGCGCAGCAAACCAGCAAGGCTTCTGTAATTCAATCCCCTTGGACATTTCTCTGTGAGTAATTGAACGTCCATCTTTTACATCCGGAATATTTCCATAACGAGGAAAAATTATGCCAAACAAACAATCACAAGTTTCAACAGCTTTGAGGCAATTTTCCGTATTCGATAGCCCGGGGTAAACCGGTATTGTTTTATACAAAGACGAGTAAACTTCATATCCAAAGCCCTGAAGAATAGCACATATCTGACGTATTAAATACTCATTTCCACGAATGGTAGATGACATCATTATTCTTATTTTACCATTCACCATAGCCATTTAGCATAAGTAATATAATGCACTGAAACTTTAATCTATTATCTCTATCATCACTGTATTTCCTCTATCTGTCACATAAACAGGTATTGATCCTTTTTTTACAATTTCCGCCACAACAGCGCTTGCTGGATGATCATATCTATTTTCCTCTCCAAATGATATCGGACATAAATATATTCCTTCATTCAAAAAACTACCGTTAAAAGAGCCACATGAGCCATGATGTGGCACCTGTATAGTCCCGACATTCTCCCATAGGTCGGCATATATTTTTTCAACCTTTTCTTTCTTCAGATTTGCATCCCCTGTATAGATACACGCAACGCGGCAATTATCAAGGAAATAATTTCTACAACAGCAATATTGCCAAAAGACACGCTGCCTCCACCACTCATGCGGTCTTGAGCTGTTTCTTGTATTTGGTCCGGAATAAACCAACATGGAATTCTGATTTATTCCTCCTTCCAATGTTTTATATATATTATTCAAGGTTTTAATAGGATCCAAGACTTTCCTCCGTTTTGAAGCACCAATCGATTTATAAATCTCATCAATCGCATAATCCTTATCTTTGGATAATTTGTCTGAATCAATGCCAGCTTCATTTAATTTTTCAACTAACTTTAGGTGCCGTTCTTCATATTCGTAATTATAAGGAATAAATATCCAATTAGAAAAACCTAATTTTAGCCTTGTTCCACTTTCAATAGTACGAGATTGAGAAATTTCTTCTATGCCAATAGTCGCAGAATTTTCAACATTTAAAGAAAATCCATTAGCACTCTTAACTTTTATAATACTTGTTTGTTCACCGAAGAAAGACTCTGGGCTCTCAACTAATTTTGTGATTTCTGTTTTTCCCATGCCTCGATAGAAATTTCCAAGTAGAATCTTCTCTTCTTCATGAAGTAAAGGCATTACTACTCGTTCAATTTGAGTATGTTCATTCAAAACAGGTATTTTAGAGACATGATCTAAATCAAAATGAGAAATAAATAGTATATCAATTTTTTGATTTTTATTAAATGTCCTTTTTATCATTGTATCTTTTAGATTGTCCTTATCTGAGCTACACCCACAATCATATACAATCGTAAAAACGTTCGAACTATCTGTTTCATGCTTTTCAGAATAGAAAGCACCTTGTCCAATTGGATGAAAAATTCGTGTTATCAAAATATGGTATATTTTTTTATTCTCAACTTAATCTATTTCTTTTTTTCAAACGAACGAATTGTTTTCTTTAAACCCTCTTCAGCGCGTATAGGCATGTGTTCAATGCCTAATGCTGCTTTTATCTTTGCATTGCTTACTACATAATTCTCTGTAAGCTTACGCAATCGCTCTTTATTCAATGGGAGATGTAACCAATTCCCTATAGTAGCCACACCTTCCATGAAGAGCCTGTTTATCTTCCAAATATGAACATCTTGTCCCATTGCGTCACAAATTACTGCTATTAGCTCATTTGTTGAAAGTGCTTCATCATCCCCCATGTGATAAATTCCCGTAGGAACATTCTTATTCAGTAACCCATCAACAACAAAACATAAATTATCAATAGAAGTAAACGATCGCCTGTTCTCAAAAGCCCCTAAAGGCCATGGAATACCTTTTTTCACTATGTTATACAGTAAGTTCAGATTCCCCTTGTTTCCCGGACCATGAATCATGCAAGGACGTAATATATACACCTGTTTACCTAATGCAGCACATTGCTCTAACTTTCCCAATATATATTTTTCTGCCTTAATCTTACTCTCCCCATAAGGTCCAACAGGAGCAGGTATAACATCCTCTGTCAAAAACGCTCCATTCACACTATCCGCAGCAGCTTTCACTGAACTAAAGAAAATAAATTTCTTAGCAGATGAAGAAAGGAAAAAGTCGAATATCTTTTGAGTCAGTTCTGTATTTATGTCGAAATAACTTTGAGCTGCAGCCTGGTTCTTTGTATCGTGAGCTTTACCTGCAAGATGAATAATAGCATCAAATTGAGGCATATTTTGCGGAGTACTCTCTATATCTTTCCATAAGAAAGTCTTGATTATATCCTCTTTTTCGGGTGCTATAATGTCGAGTCCATAAAGGCTATTATCAGTCTTTATTGTTTTAAGTAAGTTTGAACCTACAAAACCATGAATTCCGGTAATAAGTAAATTCATAATTGCTTATTTCTTGTAAATACAAACTCAAATATTTTAATACAGTATTTGAAAAGCAAAAGAGGCAAACATGTCCAAATACCGTTTTCTTTACATGCTCTTACAATTTCTTTATTTAATATAATATTGCTTTTTAATGATGCTGTACTTGTACCCCCTGTTCTCATTTTCATGAAATCCAAAGGTATATATTTTGCATTTAAACGATGAACATAGAGAAAACGTACTAATAATTCAAAATCAGCAGCTATTTTGTAATCCGTTTTATAATAGCCAAACTCTTCGAAATATTTTCGATAAGTAAAAAAGGTAGGATGTGCAGGCATAAAACCATATCTAAAACGTTTTGGAGAAAAATTCTTTGAAGAGTAGTACCGAACTGTTTTTTCTAAATTATTAGGCTTTACAAACCGTACATCTCCATATATAGCTTGCACTTCTTCATCTTTAAATACTTTAACAACATTAGAAATCAGATCCGTCCTATGATAAAAATCATCAGAATTTATTATACCGACAACATCCCCTGTAGCCATTCTAATTCCTTTATTCATAGCATCATATAAACCTGAATCTTTTTCACTAATCCATTTTATTCTTTTCCCAAATAAATATTCATGCTCCTTTATAATATTAGTCGTATTATCTGTAGATAAACCATCTACAATAATATATTCTATATTAGGATAAGATTGATTCAATATCGATTCTATAGTGTTATGAATAGTCAAAGCGCTATTATAGGTAACTGTTATAAGTGAGATTATCATTACTTATGATCAAATTTGTAATAAACGATTATACAAAGAAAAATAATCTTTATATCTATCGTCTTTGTTAAACAATTTTACAGCACGATTTCTACAAGCTTCTTTGTAGAAATCCTTACCTTTTTCTTTCACAACATTTATAGCTTGTACTAATGCATCTAAGTCGCCAGGTCTTACAATAAATCCAGTCTTATCATCAACAACATCTGCACTTCCTCCTGTATTATATGTTGCAATAGGGGTACCGGAGGCCAAAGCTTCAATATTCACAGTAGGTAAAGTATCTTGATATGTAGGATTAACAAAAATATCAGCTGCAGAATATAGTTTTGCTAATTCTAATATATTTTCCGTATGTGTAATCCCCACGACTCTTTTCGGTAACAATTTGAGTTGCTTAGATGTCAATCCCACTATAACAATTGTGCAATCACTATTAATCAATTCACTCATTCGCAAAATATCATTCCAACCTTTTGCTTTGTTCCATACAGTTGCAACCGCTAATATCATAAATTGAGACTGAATTCCTAAAGCCTCTTTAATTTTTTTTCTGTCTTCTAATGGAGAAAAGATATCTAAATTAATTCCATTCACAATTATTTGTCTCTTGTTCTGCTTCAAGAAAGACCTATTCACAATATCATCTAACCAACTGCATACCGTTATAATTGTCAAATTGTTTATTTTATTAAAAAAAGTTTTTTTAATAAAATAATTTCTAGCAGAATTGTCCCAAAATAAGGATTTAGGATATCCAGTAATATTAGGACAATTCACACATTGATTTTGCCATTTCATACATTTTATGTCTTGGAAATGTACGCAATGTCCTGTTAAACCCCAACAATCATGTAATGTCCATACTACGGGTGTATTTTTACTACTTAAATATTTAAATAATACTTTATAATTTAAATAATAGCCATGAATATTATGAAGTTGAATTATATCCGGAGCAATTTCTTCAATATCATTTATTAACTTCCTTGTTGCTCTCGTAGAGCCTAGGCCATGACAATCAAATAAATATGATTTAATAAAATGAAATAATAAGTCAAATTTATCACCAATTCGAATCAACTTTGATTGACTAGGGCAAGCCCATCGGCCATAAGCAATATAGCTTTTCCACCCAGAAGCAATCGCTAACTTTCCAATCTCTTCAGCAATATGCCCTGTAGAGCCTGAATTAGCAACTACATTAATTTGTAGCAATATAGGTATTTTATCTTTTATTTGCACTTAGAAAATATTTAACATGACTTATCGGCCAAAAAGGTTCAAAATGTCTTCTATTAATTACCCGACCATTAAATGAAAAATAGTGTTTGTAATCTGATTGACTAAAAACATATTTATAATGCATACATGCAATGTCAATAGCTTTTGTATTGGCATGTTCTATTTTACCATAGGGGAAAGCAAAATAATTGCATTTTACTCTTAACTGTTCTTCTATAATTTGTTTGCAATAGCCAATTTGATATTCAAGTTCGTTTTCATCATCAGTATTAATCATATAGTGATCCATCGTGTGTGCTCCAATAATATGTCCTCTATTTTGAAGTTCTTTCAACTGCACCCAACGCATGGGCTTCTTGTTTTGTGTAAACACAATACTATTGTTAAAATTATGAATATAAGTCTCGTCACCATCCACATAGTTCGGATTAATGAAAAATAATCCGTTAATTCCATATTCCTCAAGTATAGGAGCAAAGTTAGTATAACATTCCATAAAGCCATCATCGAATGTAAACGCAATAATAGGTTCTTGTGGCATTTCATGCTTTACAATCATTGCTATAGCCTCTTCTACTCGCACTAATTTTGCGTTTTTTGAGAGGATTAATAGCATTTTCTTAAAACGATCGATACTTTCAATATTATCCTTAAGGTAATGCCCATTCAAAAGATGAATACCAGGTGAAAGTGTTTTATAGTGTCCAACAACAGACAAAAATGTGTATCGTAAATAAAAACGAAATTTATCATATAATTTATTCATGGTAAAAACAAAATTACTACATATTTAAATTTTGTTTGAAAACTTTTATTTGAAAATCAGGAGTCCATGCTGTATCAATTTCGCAATAACAAGCCTTTCTAACATCTTCACGTTTTGTTCCAAACTCTAAGAACCAATTAGAAATACAATCAGCTAAAGACTGAACATTATCTCGTAAAAAAAATGAACCCGTAACCCCTTCGTGAATAGCTTCAAATTCCGGACCTTGATATTGAAATTGGTTATGAGTAACAACTGGCGTACCAAATGTCATTGAATGTATAGCTGTTAAGCCAACATTACCAGGAGATATGCATACATCTGCATTATAAATCAATCTTGAGTTATTCATTTCATCATAACTAGCACCAAAAAACCAAACGGAATCTTCCAATCCATAGTGTTGTACAAGATATCTAATATTATCGTGAGCTTCACCATCTCCTATTAATGTCAAATTAAAGAACTCCTTATTATTTTTTAACAATGACATTGCTTCAATTAATAAATCAATTCGTTTAGAATGAGTTAGCCTACCAATAAAAATAAGATTAAATCTACTGTTATTGAAATGCGTAGTATATATTTCATCCTTTAGATTTTTTTTTCTCAAAGACAAATGACTTTCATAATCTAGAGAATTATGTAGCGTAAATATTTTTAGCGAATTAAAATTTTCTTTTATCATTAAATCCCTTGAATAATTACCGTATGTAAATGTTCCATCTCCTAATCTAAAATATACCTTTTTTATTATCTTTTTACACCAGTTTTCTCGACCATACCAGCCATGAGACCAATAATATACTTTTTTATTGGATATGAAAAGAGACAAAAATGAAATTACCCAGCTCGATAAACAATAGGGTTCCCCATTTATAAGAAAAGTAATATTCTCTTTTCTAAAGACTTGCATTATTACTTTTCTTTGATAGTAAAAATGTCCGATTAATTTTACTAGTTTAGCTTCATTTACATGTCTTAGTAATTTCCAGTCTAAATCCTTTATACCATGTTTACCTTTACCAAAAAACCACTCACAGTCATAGTTTTTGTCAAGTGCGCAAAAAATACCTTTACGGTATAATGCAGCCTGAATATCTACTATCAATAATTTACCCATTTTAAAGTCTACCATCAATTTGATTCTTGTCCAAAATTCCTTTAACATCATATATAACGCCATTATCCTTTGATAGAAAACAACGTAAATTTAAAGACTCAAATTGTACATGAGCTACTCCTAAAATGACTGCATCAAAGCCGTTCCTACAATCATCAAGAGATTTATTTGATAGTTCAATATTATATGCTTCTTTTACTTTTATTGGATTAGCCCAGGGATCGTAGACCGTGATATTATTTGTGTACTCACTTAATGTATGGTAAATATCGATAATTTTAGTATTACGAATATCTGGACAATTTTCTTTAAAAGTAACTCCTAAAAGTAAGATTTTTGCATCCTTTACCATAATCCCTTTTTTATTCATTAATTTAATAACTTGGTTGGCAACATAATCTCCCATTCCATCATTCAAACGCCTTGCAGCAGACATTATCCGAGGGAAAACTCCATATATTTGTGCCTTCTGAATTAAATAATAAGGATCAACACTAATACAATGTCCTCCTACTAAGCCGGGTTTTAACTTTATAAAATTCCATTTAGACGATGCAGCTTCTATTACCTCAGTAGTATCTATATTCATTGCATTAAATATTTTAGCCAATTCATTCATAAAAGCAATATTTACATCTCTTTGAGTATTTTCAATTATTTTAGATGCCTCTGCAACTTTTATAGAAGGAGCCTTATGCGTTCCATTAATTAATACAGAATTGTAAATATCATCAATAACATTTGCAATTTGGGGAGTAGATCCTGAAGTCACTTTTTTGATTCTTTCAACAGTATGTTCTTTATCACCTGGATTAATGCGTTCAGGAGAATAGCCCGCAAAAAAATCTTTATTTAATGTTAATCCGGATATTTTTTCTACAATTGGTATACATTCCTCCTCTGTAACCCCTGGGTATACTGTAGACTCATAGACGACAATATCACCTCTAGAAATAACCTTACCAATGTTTTCACTAGCCTTTATTAAAGGCATTAGATCGGGACGATTGTTTATGTCTACTGGGGTAGGAACAGCCACTATGTAGAAATTACATTCTTTTATTTCGCTTAATTCTGCTGTACATTTAAAACCCTTTTGTAAAGCTTTTATTAGCAATTCATCAGAAACTTCCAAAGTAATATCATGCCCTAAGTTCAATGCATTAACTCGAGCATGATTCATATCAAAACCTATAGTTTCATATTTTGTGGAAAAAAGTCTGGCTAACGGAAGCCCAACATAACCAAGACCAATCACTGCAATTTTTATTGTATCCATAATATTATTGTATATAATTTTTAATACACGACTTAATATTTGAAGTATACTTTTCAGAAATGTAATATACACACCAACAGGACAACATCGTCAATAATATAAAAATTGAATATGATATTATATTAAGAAAAGTAAAAGTAGCTTTACCCTGATCCCAAAAACAAAATAAAATTAAAAAAATAATTCGATGGGATAAATATAATGTATATGAAAAAGATGAAAGATAAGAAAAGTTCTTTTCTATAATACGTAAATATGTATTCTTTTCTATAGATTTATCAAGAATTATTTGTTGTATAAAAAGGCATATAAATATGCTTAAAAAGAATTCTATCAAATCTTTACTCAGTAATATTCTAAACTTGAATATATGACTTTCTGAAGATAACTGAGAAAGTACAACCATTGAGATTATTCCCAAAAGAGCGACTATAAGTATTAGATTCTTCTTTTTAGTCGGCTTGCACAAATATGCAAATGCTCCTAAAAACCACATAAAAAGATAGCGGGCTTCTAATGATATAAAAATAATACAGCATATACAAAATAGTAAATAACCATATATATTTTTTTTAGTAAAAATGAGTGCTATTGAAGCCAAAATAATATAGAACCAAACTTCATAGCTAAGGCTCCAAAAGGGGGAAACTAAACTATCAACTAAAATACCTTGCAAATTGAAAAAGTTGCCTATAGCTGCGATCCAATTAAAGTTAATATTAAGCAATATACATATAATATAATATAATATAATGGCAGCTAAAAGAGGTATATAAATACGTACACTCCGATCTATAACATATAACTTTAAATTAAAAGTTCTATTAATTATTCTTTCTAATCCAATACCGCCAACTAAAAAACCACTTATTACAAAAAACACGATTACAGCTTCATGTCCTAACCTACCAATAAAATAAAAAAGAGATGATAATATGTTTTGTTCACTTAAGGGCAATTTATTAAACGGGAGAAAAAAGTCATTTCTAGAATGGGATAATAATACTAGAAATGCAGCAAGAAATCTTAGGGCATCCAACCAAGGAAAATGATATGTCTTCTTAAAATTCTTATTCATAAATAATTTTCACTCTATAATAAAAGATTTTCCATATTTATTCAAACAATTCACAATACGGGTCTCTGTTATATGTATTTATACAATATTCCCTAACCATATCTAATTGTATATCATTTGCACCAGAACAATTTATCGATGACAGCGTCTTGTTATTCTTATTTCTAACAGGAAGATATAGAGATTCTAAACCTGTACAAATGATATTTGTATGGTTTAAGCGAGACATCACATTAAGCCAAATATCATCTGCTGTAAGACAAAATTGTTTAATTGCAATAGTATCAAGAACACCTTTGTATAAAGAATGTGGAGGATATAAAACTCCCCCCATTCCAATTGGCATTATTGATTTATCATAACATGTGTAATGATAAATATTTTCCCATGATAAATAAGGTAATATTACTTTTTCATCTACACTAATGGAACAGCAATGATTACATACAATAGAATTCGGATGTTTCCTATGAATATTTAATAGCGTTTTTAAAAAAAAAGAATTGTAAAAGACATCATCATCAATTGTTATAAAAGTTGATTTTTGATATTCTTTTACTGTATAATAATATTTTTTATGAGATTTCAAATCATCATCGCATAATATTATTTCCAATCCTCGTTTTTGTAATGCTAATAATCTCTTTGGTAATTCTTCATAGGATGGAAATTGGAGTATTGATAACCATAATATTATTTTTTTAGGCTTTCTTTTTTGTCTCATCACAGACTCAATTGTCAGCCAAACGTTGTTAATACGTGAAGGAAATGTAGTTAAGGAAACTATTACATCCTCACAATTAGCACACTTAATAGAATGTTTTAAATTGTTAGCTGTCAATTTATAATAAATGGGGAAATAAAAATTGACAATATAGCGAATGGCAACACGAATAATAGAATCAATCCTATATTTTTTAAAGAAAGGAGGTAAAGAGACAGTGAGATAATATAAGTAATCAAATAAATCTATCATTATCTTATTATCTTTGATATATGGCTTTATCAACTTGCTTTTCTTTCATATTATGATATTCATATTGAAAGAAGAAAGCATATTGAGAAGTGTTATCCGATGAATAATATATAATTCTTGCAAAATGTAATAATAAAACAATCAATGTAAAAAAGTAATATATTTTATGCTTTATGGAAGTTGAAAATAAATAGTATAATAATAGTGCGTATATTATTACCCTCATATTAGAGAAATACAAAAAAAATCTCTGTATTATCAGACTCCCATTGAATAAATAGTCGCTACAAACCCCAAATAAAAAAGTTATATAAATAATCTGTATATTAATATTCTTTTTATTGTAGAAATCTAACATTTGCCTACTCAAATAAATAACGAGTAAATTTACAATAAGAAAAAGAAAATCCATTATGCCTAATGATTTTGAGGTTTGTAAAATTGAATTATCATAAGTATAATGTTCATACCCTATCCAAAGCAAAATATTATTATTAGAGAGAAAAGAATCTTGTATGACTCCTACAAAAAGGAGTCCGATTGATATAAATACTAATATAGTATGAAACAAACGATTATTACAGATAAAAGTTTTTTGAAAGTATGTAATGAAGTATACAGGATATAAAATTATAGCACTCTTATGAAAACAAACCGCTAATGTTATAGCAGCTATGTATTTCATTAATTTTCGATTTGAGATATATTGTATTGACCAAAAGAAAATCGAAAATGCAATAGACTGTCTTATTACATTCATATAGCCCATTATTGCAATGCCAGTTGCAATAAAAGTAAAACTCAAATAAGCTAAAACATACATATTTTTTCTAAAAGGCTTGAATAGAAAGTATATTTGAATAAAACAAAGAATTGAAAAATACACAAATAATGGTAAATTGATTTTTGTGCAAATTTCTGTTAATATAATAAAAGCAGGCTCAAGGCTATATTTTTGCAAAGGTGCCAGATTATTCCAATTTTCATACATATTTTGATATGAGAAAAAATCAATGCCTACGCCATATCTCATACCAAATAATAAAGAAAATATCAATAAGACAGCATAATAACTTTTTGTTGAATTATTGCGATATGCTAGAATTGAGAAAGAAATCATTAGCATAATTAACAGTGCATATACTACAATACTTTGAAAAAGCATATTTTTTTATTTTTTTGAGCAGATGTATTTGTATATTATTTCAACTAAAGATTTCATTGCATTATGAAACACATTCAAGTTAATATATTTAAATGCCTTCATAATTAACCTTACCCTTTGGGGTAAGGTTATATTCTTTTTTAAAGATAATGAATAATAAAGCAATTGAACTACAATATTGGTATATATAATATCTTTACAAACATATTTAGGACAAAATAAACTCACTAAATTTTGGCCCCATTCTTCGCAATTACATGCCCATTTGTATGGATTAGTACTTTCAGTAACACCTTGTCTACCTCTCCTATAGACGCATGAAATTTCATTAACGTAGTAGATGGGATTTTTTGTTAATAAAAAACACCATAACATGGTATCATATACATTTCCTAATTTTTCAAAATCAGGTTGATGAACATATAACGCTCTGAACATGACCGACGCCGTATGAAATTGTCTTTCCAAAATTAATTCTTCTAATGTTATTATATCCCTTGTATCTTTATTTGAGAATGGATATGTGTCATTTGTGATTTCATTTATTATTAATGAATTAGAAGCAATAGCCGAATATCCGTTTGTGTTTTCAAGAAAATCGACTTGCTTTTGTAATTTTAACGGATCAATCCAATAATCATCTCCTTCACATAAAGCTATATATTTTCCAGAAGATCGAGGAAAATTAAATAAAGAAGATCCCTTTCTTCCTTTTGACCATTGGTTCTCTTTTTCATATATAACTTTTATTGTATCTGGATATTTTCTTTCATATTCTTTTATTATATCAGCAGTTCCGTCCGTTGAAGCATCATCATGTATCAGTAATTCAAAAGAAAATGAAGTTTTTTGCATCATCAATCCATCTAAACATTGACGTATATAGGGAGCATGATTAAAGGTAATGCATGAAATACTTACTAGTGGATTTCCCATAATAACTATAAATATATTAATTAATAATCCGTTGCCGAAATTAAATTAGTGCATGCTTAATTTGCCCAATAGGTTTGTTATTAATCTTGTTTATATACTGAAGGACTGTAAGTGTACTAATTTTTTCTGTAATCCTTGTAAATAATCCTTCTGTTTGTTTTGCGTAATTTCTGATTATTATAAATTGATCACATAATTGCGCAAAAAGGGTTTCAATCCTTTTTCTGGCTTTAGCAAATGGACTAAATACAGGTTTCCAATCTTTTTGATTCGACCGATATAGAACTTCCAACTTGATATTAGCTTTTTAAATAAGTCGAGTTGTATGGCTGCTCTAATATATCCACGATCACCAATGATGGTGCAATTCTGAAAGTTGTACTTTACATCTTTCAAATAATGAATGTCGTGAACACTTGCCTTTGTCAGTTCAAAAGTGTGTATAACGCCACTTAGTCCATAGAAAGAATGTATTTTATATCCGTAATAATGTTTACCCCGAGAAGCACAATATCCATAATTGAGCTGCATATTAATAGTTTGGTTACCTTTAAAACACTAAATATCAATAACATGCACAACTTGTTTTCTAACATATTTTACTATATTAATTCTGCCAACGGATTATTTAATAATCTTCAAACTTTCCCCAAAGTTTTGAGAAAAGATTAAGTGTCATTTGATCTTTAAAATCCATTAAATATTTTTTATAGTTATAATTCGGAGAATATCCTAAATCTATTTGAGTTTTAGATATATCCAATATAAATTGTGGCGAACTGACTTTTTCAGGTCTCAAAATTATGTTTACCTGTTTATCTTTAGGTGAAAATATTTCAATTATACCTTCTATCTGCTCACGCATACTAACCCCAACTCCTGTGCCAACATTATAAACGCCTCCAGTCAAATCGGAGCAGATACATTTTTCAACAATTTGAACAAAGTCTTTAACATAAACAATTTCTTTCCTAGAATCTGGATTTCCCCATAGTTCTATATCTTCTCCTTTGATTGCTTTATCTATTAATAAACGATATCCCATCCATCTTTTTTCACCATTGACATAATAATATGGATTAGGATGATAAAGATAAATTGTTGGTAGTCTCAAAATAAATCTTTTTATGCCATATTGATGATGATAATGTTCAATCAAATTTACTGCAGTGTTTTTAGATATAGAATATACTGCATGATCCCCTAATAATGGATTCTTTCGTTCACTATCAGCTGAAATAGGAGCTATATCTCCAAATAAATATAGTATGTCAGCGATGGATTGAGTGAAAATAATTTTAGGAATTTTCATTAAACGCATATACTCTAAAATATTTAAAGTTCCAGTGATAACCGAATTTATATATTGAAATGGGTCATACTTTTCCATTCTAGCCGGCATCGCTCCTGCAAAATGTAATATATGAGTTACATTTTTTTTTGGTAGAATAGTAAAATCTTCTTTATTTTCAATATTAACAGAGTAATACGGGATATCATAATCAGCAAAAAAACCATTATCATTTTTTCTGTGTCCTATTGCTATTACATTATACCCTATGGACTTCAAGTGTAAAGTTGTATAAACTCCAACACTACCAGTTGCTCCGAAAATAATTATTGTCTTCATTGTTATATCAAATTATAATCATCCAACAATTTATTTACACTTTCCTTTGAATTATTCATAAGCACGTCTATTATTGACAAATAAGGAATAAATGTGTTTGACAATTGAGGATATTCCTTTAGCTTTGTGTCAATAAAATTCAATGTTATACCCTGATTTTTGAACTCATTTTTGTCATATAGTGCTTCTCCTCCTATAGCATTATAATATGAGTCAGCATTTAGAATTTTGCATATATGTAAAACTTTATTTTTACCTTTTAATTCATTATTTTTTGATAAGCTTGAAGATAAAATAATATCTGTATCAATGGATAAGTAATTTAATATTTCTTGGATGCTATTAGCTATAAAAAGGGCAAATTGCTTATTGGGATAAGATATAATATTTTCCATTAATGCCATTGCCGGTTCGAAATATAGAGATCTTGAATAATTAAAATGAAGAGTTTTCATTATTTTTTTGAAATCATCTCCTATATATATTTCATTAAATAATTTGTTACAGCTAGCCCCTCTCAATGTAATAGTAAACATTTTTTTTTCGCCATTTACCAAAATATTATTACGACTAACCCATCCACCTTTTATGTAATTCACATCATCGTAAACAACATATTTATCAACAGCTTTAATTAATTGGAAATATCCAATATATGGCATAAAGTAGGGTTGCATTATTCCTAATTTCATTTTCGAATTTGATTTAAAATTAATTCAACTTCTAATTTTGATAAATTATGATATATTGGTAAACAGATTACGCTATTTGCAATTTTTGTAGCTGCAGGAAGATTATCTGATTTCGCAGATTCTAATCCTCTGTAAGTAGGAAAATCACTTATTAATGGATAAAAATAGCGCCTCCCAAGTATATTATGTTCTTTCATTTTGAAATAAAGTTCATCGCGCGTCATTCCATATTCATCTGCATTTACAAAGATAGGAAAATATGAATAGTTATGACTCACATCTAATATATCATCCATGAAACTAATGCCTTTTACTTTTCTTAGCGTTTTGCGATATTGGAAAACAATCTGTCGCCGAGCTTCAATGGCATTATCTACTTGTTTCAGATTTAATAGACCATATGCTGATCTTATTTCGTCCATTTTTCCGTTAATTCCAGGAGCAATGACTGTTGTTTCATCTGCAAAGCCAAAGTTTTTCAAGTAATCTATTCGCTTTTTCATCTTCTCATCGTGACAGACTAAAGCTCCTCCCTCAATCGTATTAAAAACTTTTGTGGCATGAAAACTCAATGTAGAAATATCTCCAGCCTCTAGAATAGACTTGCCATTTACTTTTACGCCAAAAGCATGAGCTGCATCATATATAACTTTTAACCCATACTTATCTGCTATTTCCTGAATACGTTCGGTATCACAGGGCGTACCATATACATGTACAGGCATTATTGCTGTTGTTTTAGGAGTGATAACAGCCTCTATTTTATTAGCATCAATATTACACGTCTTAGGATCAATATCCACAAATACAGGCTTAATACCATTCCACCATAATGAATGTGTGGTAGCTACAAAACTGTATGGAGTAGTAATTACTTCTCCTGTAATGCGCAGTGCCTGTAATGCACACATCAAAGGCAAAGTACCATTAGTAAATAAACTAATATAAGGTATTTCTAAATATTCGCACAATGCCTTTTCAAGTTCTTGATGATAATAACCATTATTCGTTAACCACTTGCGATTCCAAATGTCTTTCAAATAAGGGATGAAATCCTCTAAAGGAGGAAGTAACGGTGACGTTACTGTAATTGCTTTATCCATTTTGGTATTTTATTTTTTCAAAAGCAGATAAAAGAATACGTTTAGCTTCTAAATATTCTGGATTATTCAGCTTCTCATAAATTGCAATTGCCAATATAATCCCCACAATTATTTGGAGAATTAAAAGAAGATATAAAGGAAATTTAAATAGTGTTATGCTCCACATTATACTGGTGACAAACAATGATACCAAAAATGTCGGTAAGATATCTTTTATTTGAGAAGAAGTCGAATATTTTATGAGTTCAGCCGAATAATAACTATTAAGGAAAAAGGCAATAATAGAAATAAATACACTCCCCCAAAGCATACACTCAATACCGTAGAAAATGCCTAAACCAATAGGAAAAATTGCTATTATTTTTTTTAGAACTTCTAATTTCAAGAGCAGATCAGAACGCCCTTTTACTTGGAGTATATTCAAGTTAATAGCATGAAGTGGATACAGCATACCCGAAAAGCAAATAATCTGAAGAAATCTTGCGGAAATTGACCACTTTTCTCCTATCAAAATAATAATTAGAGGTTTCGCAACCGCTGCCAAACCTAACATACAAGCAAAAGTAACGAACATAGTCATTTTTATAACCTTACGATAGGCTTCACGTAAACGAGAGGGCTCATCTTGTATACAGCTAAGTACCGGATAACTGACACGTTGTATTACCGAGGTCAGATTGCTAGAAAATATAGTATTAAACTGTTCTGCACGTGTGTATTGTCCTAATTGAGCAGAGGTATAAAATCGTCCAATAATAAGATAATAAACGTTTTGATAGATAGTGTTAATTAGTCCAGATATCAGTAATTTGGAACCAAAATTAAACATTTCTTTAAAACTTTTCATAGAAAACTCCCATATAGGAAACCATTTACAATATATCCACAAAAAAATAGTATTTAATAACTGTCTCGAAAATTGTTGTCCAACTAGACTCCAAACTCCCATGCCAGATACTGCCATACTAATACCAATTATTCCACTTGATATGGAAGAAATCAATGAAACTTTTGTTTGAGTCTTAAAATCTACATTTCGAACTAAAATAGTACGCGGAATGATGGCTAAGGCATTAATAATAAGTATCCATCCTATAATTCTTGTTAATTCGACTAATATCGGCTCTTTAAAAAAAGAACCGATTGCGGGAGAAGAAATATAAAGAGTCAAATAAAGGATAAAACTAACAACTAGATTGAAATAAAAGACTGTATTATAATCTACTGACTTTATATTTGTTTTTCGGATTAAAGCATTTGAGAAACCACTGTCAACAATTGAATTGGATATGGCTATAAAAATAGTAATTATAGCCATAATACCATATTCATCAGGACTCAACAACCTAGCAAGAATTAAACCTACTAAAAATGTAATTCCAGAGCTTGCTATATTGTCAGCAAAACTCCATGCCACCCCTTTTACGGTTTTATGCTTTAAAGATTCTTCTCCCAAGTTTTATTCTATTATTTCTATTATTGACGGATGCACAAAGGCAGTGGCAACAGCCATTACTCCCTGCACAGCCACCATCACTCTCCTATCTCCTTTCACCCGGACAAACTCTCCTTCCACTCCCTTGAAGATGCCATCGGTGATGCGCACGCGGTCGCCTTTCTTCAAGGATACAGTGGTGGCATCAAGGTATACGATCTGCTCGTCGTAGTTTCCGGCTACGGCTATAAAACTTTGCATCTGACGTTCGGGGATGGTTAGTGGACGACGGGTCTCGCGATCCATAAAGTAACGGATGGGAAGGGTTAGCGCTTTCACTCTCTTGATTTCATCCAGTTGCACACGGGTGGAGCGGACAAAGACCAGATTGTGGATGGCGGGAACAAGCTTGCGGAATTTACGTTCTCCACGCACCACGATTTCGTAGTGCATGGGAATGAAACTCTCTATACCCTGAAGATCCAGGTAGTTTTTCAACGCCAGTTCGCGACTATAAGTGACACGCAGTACGTACCAGTGTATATCGTCAGCCGATGGTTTGTTTGCTACAGGACATTCTTTGGGGACACCGGGGGAGTGAAAAACTCTTCCGGTCAAGTCGTTTTTTATGCAGGTTTGCTCTTCAGCGTTCATGGTTTCAGGTCCCCCCTATCGCAGGAGGTTCGTTTTCATGATTACAACATGTGATACGACGAATGGATGGGAATGTGTTTTCGATTTATAAAGCCCAGTTCGTCAAGATCACTATACAACAGTTTCTACTCGAGCCGTTCTTTTTATTGACAGTGCTTTCATATAATGTTGTACTTGGCAAAGGTAACTTTTACATCTCAAAAAACAAAGCCTTTTGTGATGCAAATATATTCCATTTCTTGAATTATATTGTTAACTTTTTGATTATAAACAACATATAAATATATGAAAATGATAAATTTAACATTTAAACTTGTTTATTCATTTTAACAGAAAAGACTTATTGCTTGCGTATAAAATATTCGTTTTTTCATGAATAAACTGCATGTTTGCGCATACATTATGCACAATTCGGTAATTATCCTGCAAATCAGCTTTTAGCGCTCTCGCATACGTCCGCTTATATTCTCATTTTTTTAAAATGAGTGATTTCTATTGATTTATACGTAATTTCGTGCGACTGCCTGAGTTGACAGCTAATAAAGTTAAATTATGATTTATAAAAATAGAAGTTATTTTACGAGCATAAAAAAAGTCAGTGATAGAGGAAGAATTGATGCGAGGTATAACAATAGCCTATGCTGTTTTTACCTGCTATGTCAGCATATTTAACTGGATATAAAAATAGTGAAGAGTGGAAAGGCAGTGTATAATAGAGTCAGACCATCTCCATACCTTCTCCGTACCATCTCCATACCATCTCCACTATAACTTTATCTATTCAAGCCTTAGCTGGAGCGTAAAAAAGTGGAGAATATATGGAGATGGTATTAAGGAAGTATTACTATGATTAGGCACCCAACTCTATATTTTGCCCCATTGTGCCTCTAAAAGCCATTTCCAGGCAGGAAGGATATGAACGGACTTGCCTTCTCTTGTAACTTCTTCCGCAAAAGCGTTTGTTACAATAGTACCTTCGGAGAGATTATAAGCGTTAAGAGCATCAAACAATCCGCGAAGTTCACGTTCACGAGTATCGGGGTCATCCATCAGAAAACAAACCTGAATAGCCTGACAAACACGGAAGCCATCACGCACCACAAAATCACATTCAGCCTTACCGGAATTATGATAGAATATTTCGCCACCCCGACGCCGCAATTCCACATAGACAAGATTTTCCAGTAAACGTCCTTCTTCACCTGAAAAATGAAAGCCAAGTCGACGTATTAAAGCATTGTCCACAGCATATACTTTCTTGGGGTTACGTAGTTGCGTCTTTACCGAATTATCCAGTTGGGAAAGGGGAAACAGCAAGTAAGTGTTCTCAATATATTCCAGATAGTTTTTCACTGTGGTAGGATTCTTGACACCAATCACTTTAGCCAAAGATGTATAGGTGAGCGGCTTACCAATATTACTGACTGTATAGTACACCAATTCTTTCACTTCGCGTTCGTTAACAAGTTGGTTGCGTACCATGACGTCCTTGTACAGTATATTGTCATACAATGTTTTCAGTACAATATCATCATTCAATTTGAGATACATGGGAAAGCCTCCCTCTACGAAATAAGCGCCGAACAACGACTGTATTTCTCCACGCTCCACCGTACCCGATACGGATTTAAGTAACTTATCTCTACCGCGAAAAGTAAGATACTCGGCAAAAGAAAAGGGATAGAGTTCAATAGCAATATAGCAACCCGTAAGATAGGTGCCCAACTCTTTGCTTAACATCCGTGCATTGGAGCCAGTGATAAATACCTTCTTACCCGAATTGTACAAGCGTTTAACAAAATGTTCCCAACCCGGAATATTCTGTATTTCATCAAAATAAAAAGTGTTCTGTTCACCGTAAAGTTCTACAAAGACTTCATATAACTCTTGAAAGTGCTCTACCCTGAACTGTGTCAGACGATCATCATCAAAGTTGAAGAAGTAATCTTGCTGCGGCATCTTTCGCCGTATCTGCTGAAGGAGAACAGATTTACCACAACGACGAACTCCTGAAACAATAATGATTTCTTCGTTATTCAGATAACTTTCGGAAAAGTAACGCGGGATGGTATCCCTACCTGCCAAAAAAGTCTTTTGATCGGTGATAATGTCTTTCAGTAATTGTTTCATATTACGGATAAATAATATATTTCAAGCAAATATATTATTTATTTCTATTTGAAATAGAATAAAAGTGAGATTTTCTCTATTACAAATAGAAGAATTCTTTCCATTATACACCTAACTGATTATCAGCAAGAACTGTTTTTAATATATTTTCATACGGTATGAAACTCCTTTTCATAAAATAATAATCCTACTCTGTCTATATGTTCTAGAACCAAAAATGAAGACTTTTGTAATATTCGTATGCTTCTGAAAAACAACATGCCGCCATTTCATAAATCTGGCATCCGGCCAGTAAAAAGGCTCCTACTCCATATACTTCTGTCATATCCCGACCGTTAGTGATGCCGTATCATATTAACTCATACACAATATACCTTAAAAAAATAATTAATTTATATTCGACTTAGTAAAATCGCTGTTTTCAGCCAACAAAGAGCAACTAAACGTTGTTATTTTCATATTACAGACTGATTACAATCAAGATTATTTACAAAGATATTTCACGGAAATGAAGACTAATTTGTTGATTTTAATAGGAGTTCTTTTGAGCTCCATGAGTGTTTTCGGGCAAGCTAAAAGTCTAGGTGATGCGGAGGCACAGGCAAAGAACGAACATAAACTAATCTTGCTGAAGTTCTCCGGTTCCGATTGGTGCATCCCCTGTATCCAATTGAGCAAGACGATTTTTGAAGACAGCACCTTTCAGGATTTCGCACACCAAAAGCTTGTGATTTTGCTTGCAGACTTTCCGCGCCAGAAAAAGCATCAGTTGCCTAAAGCCGAACAGGAAGCGAACGATAAGCTGGCGGAGGTGTATAATCCACAGGGTGAGTTCCCGCAGATGGTATTGTTGGATGCGGAAGGCAAAGTTCTGTATCAATGGCACGGCTACAATAAAAAACTTACCGTACAGGATTATATTGCCGACATCAACCGCTACGTAAAGAACTTGTAAGCATGTCTGTAGCGAAGGTACAAACCAAATTGATGGGAAACATGTTCGACTTTGCCGTGGTGTGCGACAAGGAGGAAACGGGCAAAGCTCAAATACAGAAAGGTATTGATGAAATTAAACGGATCGAACAGCTTTTCACCACTTTCAGCGATACGAGTCTGACGAACCAAGTCAATCGGATGGCCGGGGTGGAACCGGTTAAGGTGACGGAGGAGTTTTTTGATCTGGTGGCACGGGCACAGAGGATTTCGGAGCTGACCCGTGGTTATTTCGACTTGTCGTACGGGTCGGTGGACCTGAATTTTTGGAACTTCAACCGAACCATGGAGAAACTGCCGGATCGACACGAGGCAAAGAAGTCCGTCGCGTTGGTGAATTACCGCAACATTGTGCTAGATGCGACTGAGAAGACGGTCTTTTTGCGTAAGAAAGGAATGCGTATAGGCTTTGGAGGTATCGGGAAAGGTTATGCCGCCGATCGTGCCAAACTAATAATGAGGGAAGCCGGAGTGGAAAACGGTATTGTAAATGCTTCTGGTGATCTGAATGCATGGGGTTATCAGGAAGATGGGGCTCCGTGGACTATCGGCATTGCAAACCCGAACCTGAGCAATACCTACTTTTCGACGCTGAACATTACCAATAAATCGGTGGCAACTTCGGGTAACTACGAGAAATTTGTCATTATCGACAATCAGCTTTACTCCCACACTATCAATCCGCAGACGGGCTATCCTATACACGGGATTAAAAGTGTAACCGTAATAACGAGCAATGCGGAACTTGCTGACGCTATGGCAACTCCCATTTCGATTATGGGCGTAAGCGAAGGATTGGATTTTATCAATCAAATGAGAGGGATAGAATGTATCATGGTGAATGATGCAAATAAACTTTATGTATCGAATAATATCAATTTAATAAAATGATGAAGTATTGGTTTTGGATATTCTGGCTAAGCATGACTTTATTTATGACGTGCTCGTGCTCAAGTGTGAAGCCTTATCAGAAAGCAAAGCTCAATGATGCCGAAATGGCATTGGCACCTCGTGGCATAGAGAAGTTTCAGAATAATTTTCTGATGTATCGCGAGGGTGCAACGGGAGGTAACGGCGGACGCACAGGTGGCGGCTGCGGTTGTAACTAATCATTGAAGCAAGATGAAAAAAGTGGTGTTAACAGTGGCTACCGTTTTATTGATGTTGAGCGGGGCAAAGGCTCAGACGGACAGTACCAAGTACAGGAAGCTGAAGGTGGATGAGATCAACTTCGTATCGAGTTACTACAGTCAGACGGGCGACCATTCGGCGGTGACCGGTGGCGTGGGGACTGAGAAACTGACGGATTTCGGCAACAGCATCGATCTGCATCTGATCCGTTATGACAAGCGTCTGAACAAGCACAGCCTGTCTTTTGAGCTTGGTATTGACACGTACAGTTCGGCTTCGTCGGATAATATCGACAAGGTGAAGAATCCGGCTTCGGGCAATATGCATATCACCTCGGCTTCACGAAGTGATGCACGATTCTCTCCGGCAGCCAGTTACTTGTTTGAGAATGTGGAAAAGAAGTATTCGTTGGGTGGCGGGTTGTCATTCTCACAAGAATTCGATTACACCTCTCTGGGTGGAAACGTATTATTTGCCCAATTGCTCAATCAGGGCAATACGGAGTTGTCCGCCAAGGCTTCGGTATTTCTGGATCACTGGAAGATTATTCTGCCTGTGGAGCTTAGGGATCAGGAGAACAACGGCTTCAAATATAAACAGGGAGATAGTGCTCCGCGTAACTCATACAACCTTGCGCTGAGCTGGAGTCAGGTGATAAACAAAGAATTGCAAATGGCTTTGCTAGCGGATATCGGTTATCAGACCGGTCAGTTGGGTACGGCTTATCAGCGGGTCTACTTTAAAGACGGCGATACCAATGCGGATAATGATCCGGTGTTCTCGGAAAAGATGCCTGATCATCGATTTAAGTTGCCTGTGGGGTTGCGACTGAATTACTTTATGTCCGATCACTTCATTCTGCGCAGTTTCTACCGTTATTATCACGACAGTTGGGGACTCAATGCGCATACGGTGGAATTGGAACTGCCTTATAAAGTGACTCCGTTCTTATCCATTGCACCGTTCTACCGCTTCTACTCGCAGAACAGAGTGAAATACTTTAAGCCGTATGGAGAGCATTTGCTGACGGACGAGTATTATACAAGCGATTATGATCTGTCGAAGTTCAAAAGTAACATGTTCGGGGTAAACTTCCGTCTGGTGTCAGGCGATGGCATCTTGGGTATCAAACCGTTGAATACGTTGGAGTTGCGGTATAATTATTACGACCGGAACGACGGACTGAAATCACATCTGGTGACTTTGGCGTTGAAGTTTAAATAAACTAATTAATAACTTACGACTAAAAAATATAAAGCTTATTTTGTAGCTGTAAGCAATGCTAAAAAAAATGGGACTGTTCTTGATTTGAATGGTCCCATTCTTTTGTATTAAGCGAAATGTTGATTAGAAGCTAAATTCGCAACCACAAACGCTCATTTGTCCTTGAATAATAGTTTTCCATTGTCCGTTCCATTTTCCTCCGTATGATGCGCAGATTGCATCACATTTCAGTTTTGCGTCATCGTTGTTCCAGATAGGCCCGGCAGGAACATCAAGAGTGAATTTTACAGGACCGTTAGCCGGATAAGGCAACTCACATTCTACTACACTCATCTCACTTTCAAGAACCGTTTTCCATACACCGGTAAACTTACCACCATGTGCAGCACAAATAAAAGGCGCTTTCTTCTTTGCATCTTCGTCACTCCAAAGAGGACCTGCAGGCAACAAAATTTTAAAAGTTTCCATGATAATAGAATAAAAAGATTATTGCGACACTATTATCGCAACTACAAAAATAAGTATATAAAAATCAACATAATGTCCTAAATCTCAAAATGTTATTTATGTTTTAAGACAAATTATTTCTTTTATAATTCTTTTACTAAATCGAAAAAATGAAGGAAACAGCAATCTTTTTTAGCAGGATGGCTTTTCATAGGTTATGCACAAGCCCCGCAGTTAATGCTTAATAAAAGCATTTCTGCGGGGCTTTAAAAAAGAGGAACCTCTCTCTCTTTTAATTATTCGGTTTACTACGATCTTTCTTACTTGCTAACAGAGTAGCTTACTCCTTAGATTGGGGTGCATCAGATTCTACGATATTCTCACCAGTATTAGCTCTATCATAATTTGTTTCACTAACAGCTCTCTTCTTACCTCTTTTTAATACGCTCTGCTGGTTTCGGCAGTTTTTCTTTCTGAATTCATTGGGTGTCATTCCGGTGACATTGGCAAACTGACGGAAAAAGCTGCTCTTGTTGAGTATACCCACCAACTCGCCAACGTAGCTTACAGCATAATCGGGATGGGTATCGAGCAATAATTCGGCTTCTTCAATGCGCAGACGGCTGATCCAATTACGAAAGTTCTGACCGGTGGCGGCGTTGATATAATTGGAAAGATAAGTTTGATTGGTATTAAGTTCGGCAGCAAGCGTACGCAAAGTTATATCTGGTCTCACAAATCCTTTGGCTAAAATCCATTTTTCAAGAGCTGGGATAAAGGCTTCCGTGCCGCATAACACAGGATTGGCAGCTTCAGTTTCTTCCTCCGACACGGCCAAGCCATATTGGCTATAGACTGTGAAATAGTTGAGGATTTTAGCAGCAAAGTAAATGTAAAACAGCGTATATAAACAAGTGTAAATTAAATAGAGATAGGGCGAGCACAATAAAACCAAAAATGAAGTAAACCCTATGCACAAAACTCCCCAATAGGAACGACGTATCCAGTTAATATGGGATGGTTCATCGCCTGCAAAATAGTTATTGAGCTTGTTGTGGAAATACTTATCTTCGTGAACAAGTCTATAGCTATAATAGATAAGCTGAATAGCATATGCACCTAGGCAGATGGCAGAAAAGATTTCGAAGAAGAGTAACGGAAAAATGAACCGGGACAGGCATATTAGAACCGAAAAGAACGTAATAGCCCCCATCTGTCCCCAAAACTCCCGACGACTGACGGGACTGCTACTGATGAGTGCCATAAGTGCACCGTAAAATAAAAATGCCTGGATTGAAGTTATTATTAATGTAAGTGCGAAACGGATACCCGTAATATCCGAACAAATACCGAAAAATAATTCCGCGAGATGGGTGATTACAATGAGAAAGTATGCCAAAGCAAGATAGTTTCTTGAAAGACGACATTTATTCCCATATTTGTCGGTGGATATGGGGGCTCTCCACAGCGTAAACCCCGCTGTTCCTACAGCCGACAAAGATAAAAGTGCCACAACGAAATAGAGATGGTCCATTTTTAGTTTCTTTGACGGACAAAGGTATATTATTTTTTTATACGATACAAACTATTTTAACAGTCTTTGAAGATTTACGATAGGTAAAATCATGGCACACCCAAGTATTTGAAGAGAAGACGGACTTCGAGCGGAGTAAAACTTCGCCTAAATTTATTATAACCTATTTCGTTTAGTTCCATTGACAATTTTTCATTATAACGAATCCATTTTGACAAGGTATGTAACGCATTGTCAACACACTGATCAGGATTGTACATCATTGCCAGCTCCACCTTTGTATAAGTACGTATCGACGTGCTGTATTCACTTTTCTCTTCCTCTTCCATTGTGATAAAATAGTTTAATCATTACATTAAACAACTGCATAAAGTTAATAATTTTCGACATAAAATACAAATATTCAAGCATTTATAAGAAAGCATGTTTTCGATAAAAGCAACAAGAAATATTAAATTACCGGGATTATATCTTAAAAAACGAATCCCCGGCAGAACATAGGAGGCTCTGTCGGGGACTTATTATTACAAAAGAGAAAATACAGAATTAGTTTTGTCTGAACTTCGCTAATTTATTACGATAATAGACCTCAATATCTTTCCAGTGATAATATGGTGCGAGAGCACTCTTTACCGGCAAACTGACTTCATGTTCGTTGAGTAGCGCCTTGACAAGAATATCCTTATCGCCCGGCTTACGGTAGAACACCCACTGAATATTGCTTGCCATCATAAATATATCGTAATTACGCCATTCATTGGCTAAAGAGTCGGGATTATTGATGATGCGATTGGTATTACCCAACTCCATCAACGCGGCAAGAGGCAGTACACATACTTCGTGCCCGAAACGCATAGTGGCTCCGTTACCCTTATTTACCACGCAGGTGTCGGCGGTATTTAGAAAGTTTTCCAACAAATTGGCTTCCAGATAAGGCATTTTACCTTCTGTCAAAGGAGATGGTCCGTAATTGACGTACCATCCCAGGTTTTGTACCTGCCAAAGGTCATAGCATTCTTCTTTTGTGAAGAGTGGATAGAGATCAATTGATGTCTGTCCCTTATGACTCTGCATATTGGAGGCTACCTTGAAAAGAACTTCCATCAACTTATCGGCTTTAACATTGCTTTTTACGTAATCGGCATCAGTGAAAAGAGAGGCCATCAAGCGCTCGGGATGGGTATGCTCGTCTCTGAACTTTTTCAATGTTGCTTCGACTTTAGGCTGTTTACGTAATTTGGTGAGTCCCTTATCGCTGTAATTCATATAATACATGTCATGTTCGCTGGCATCACTCTTTACCTCTATTGCAGGGTTCATAGCCCTGAGTTGCATACATTCGTTCATCATGGAAAGGATGCAGCGGATCACAATCGTTGAGCGGGCATCGATTTTGGCATTTCCTTTAAAGACTTCGGGAAAGTTAGTATACATCCGCTTAGCAACTCCTGCATGTTGAATTGCTCCTAACGGGGTGAGCTCCCCCAGCCTGCCGGTGGACATTTGTGCCATAACTTGCAGATCGGCCTTCACCTTCTTGCCCAATGGAGTGAGTTTACCCAAGCTATCGGCCTTTTGAAAGATCTGCATCGGGCTGGTGTAGTCTTCGCTTTCGATAAGAAAACGAGAGCCATGTCGGTGATAAGTACTGATATAAAAAGGTTTATATCCTACCGGAGCGGGTGTAAGCTTTACATTTCCGGGTTCCGGATATGCATAATAATTGCTGGTCGAACGATGGACATCAGCAAAAATATCTTCTTTAGCGGTCTGGGCATTCAATCCAAGACTTAAAACGAGAAAGAAGACTAGAATCAGGTTCTTCTTCATAAGGAATAGTTTATATGTTTATTCTTAACAAACAAAATTATATATATCGGATGAGATAACAATCTTATTTTATCTATTACTTTTTGAATTTAACCTTTACAGAAACGGACGCAACGGAATATAACCGATCATAACCGTTCGTAACCGGAGAAGGCCGAAAACAGTAGACATATCTTTGTAACGCAATAAGGGAATATATCTGATACCCGGGAATCGGCATGTCGATAATGTATGGCGGATAGATGAACAGAGTGTAATGGAAATGTAACCTTACACTCTGTTTTTTGCTTAAAGTGGATTAAAAACAGAGTATAAATGTCGTATATTTCTTAAAAAGAGATACAGTGAACTAAAATTCAGATTTTCCACAAAATTGAAAGATAATTTTGAAGCGCTAACAAAGATATAGCCACTTATGATTTTGAACATGCTCGATAAAATGATTCCATACGAAGAAAATATGTTCTTTGCAATCAATGGAGCACATTCTAATTTTCTGGATGGCATGATGTGGCTATTTTCAGGATTTCCACTTTGGATATTTCCTATGACTGTATTTATTTTCATTCTTATACATAAGGTTGACCGGAGACAATGGATTCCGGTATTGATGGCCATCATATTAGTTTTTGTGCTGTGCGACCAATTCTCGAGCCATCTGATCAAGCCGCTGTTTCAAAGGGAACGCCCCACCCACTATCCTGAAATCATGGAGCATGTTCGCACACTTTACGGCTATAAGGGCGGACGATATGGCTTTATCTCCGGTCATGCCACCAATAGCTTCGGCTTTGCCTTGTTCACAAGTCTGCTGCTACGTAATAAATATTATACCATATTCATTATGACAGTGGCATTTGTCATATCTTATTCACGGATTTATCTCGGCGTTCATTTTATTTCGGACGTTGCAGCAGGGATTGCCACAGGAATGAGCATCGGGTATATTGTATATAAATTATACTCAATAATAGGTAACAAAACCGGCTACTATTGTATAGGAAGTCACTATAAGAAAACCCAAATAAACCGCATGACCATAATTCTGACAAGCTATTTAGTGCTATCTTCTTTATTGGGAGAAGTTATCGTTAAGACCTTATAGTATTAAAATCTAGTCAATATTTGTAAATATCAGACTAATCATGTAGCTTTGTTCGACTTAAGTATATTTAACTGATTTAGAAAATGAAGTTATTGGTTATTGAAGATGAACAGGCTCTATCACAAAGCATTGTCCGATTCTTGAATGAAGAGGAATACCTTTGTGAACAAGCGTTCACGTATCATGATGCAATGATGAAAGTAAAACTTTACGATTATGATTGTATTTTGCTGGATATAATGTTACCAGAAGGAGACGGTCTGGATGTTCTGACCGTCATAAAAAAAGAGAAACCGGAAACTGGAGTGATTATTATTTCAGCAAAAAATTCATTGGAAAGTAAAATTGAAGGACTGAAAATAGGCGCCGATGATTATCTGGCAAAACCATTCCATCTGCCCGAACTAAGTATAAGAATCTACGCATTGATGCGCAGAAGAAACTTCTCCAACAACAACTTCATTGAAAGCGGAGATATTTCGATTGATTTATTGGCGAAAGAAGTTAAGGCTCACGGAGATGTACTCGATTTGACCCGGACCGAATTCCAACTTTTATTATTTCTCGTAGAAAATCATAAAAAAGTAGTTTCAAAAAGTGCACTTGCCGAACATTTAAGCGGGGATATGGCGGATATGATGGATGATTACAGCTTTGTGTATACACATATTAAAAATTTAAAAGCTAAATTGAGTGCGGCAGGCTGTAACGACTGCATAAAAACAATTTACGGAATGGGTTACAAATGGATTGAAAAATGAGAATGAGAAGTTTACTGAACAAAACTCTTGCACAGTATATAGGATGTACAGCAATATTATTATTGTTAACGGCACCTCTATTTTACTGGCTCACCAAGCAATATTACGCGGAAGACTTGGCGGATGTAATGGAACATATCCGGCTGGGGATACCTCTCCCGGATCTTGATTTGGAAGAAGATATTGTGAAAGGTGTGATGATCCAGTTTGTAATGATTTTCTCCGTGCTGAGTTTATCATTATTAGTCACAATGCGTTTTATTACAAAAAAATTGTGGAAACCTTTCGATACGACCTTGACCAAGATAGAGCATTTTAATCTGGAGCACAGCAAAGTGCCTAATTTTTCATCCACGGATATAAAGGAATTTGCCCGACTGAATATAGCAACGCAGGAATTGATGAGCAGGGATAAACAAAGCTACATCGTCCAGAAAGAGTTTACTGAAAATGCATCACACGAGCTACAGACTCCCATTGCTGTCTTTCAAAGCAAACTGGACTTGTTGCTACAGGAAGAGCTTACCGAAAAACAAGCGGAGATTGTGAATGAACTATATGCTGTGAGTAGCCGACTCAGTCGTCTGAACAAAGACCTACTGCTGCTTGCAAAGATAGACAATGACCAATTAGGAGAACAGACAAGGGTGAATGCCATCTATGCAATAGGTAAAAACATAGCTTTATACAAGGAATTATATCATAAACATAGAGTTGAAGTAATAAGTCAAAGCAGTAACCCCTTATACTTAAATGTCAACGTTTTATTATTTGATAGCTTGATAAATAACCTAATTGTGAATGCTATTCGAAACAGTCCTGACGGCAGTAAAATAGAAATAGAAATTGATGATAATGAGATGACAGTGTCCAATCCGGCTTCAGGAAAAAAGTTGGATGAAAAGAGCCTTTTTCAACGCTTCAACACTTCCTCACAAGGGGATAATAAACGGGGAAACGGATTAGGTTTAGCCATTGTAAAGGCAATATGCGACTATCATAATTGGAAAATAGAATATCAGTTCGAGCACAATAGACATGTATTCCGAATAAAGTTTAGTTAAAGGCATTTTTTATATTGCCTATATTTATACCTTATAAACATTCTTTCCTGCCTAAGTGTATTCTTTACTTCTTACAGATATTGTAGTCTGCTATATTTAATTTTGGGAATGGCATTATTTCGAAGGGATGATTTAGAAATATGGCTGCAATAGCTATTATCATAATTTTCACTAAATTATTCCGAAACCTATTTTAAAATCAGCTTTCTACAGATTTTCTTCAAAGTCGAAACTTTCATTTGTATCCACAAATAGGTATGATAATGAATAGGACAACAATATATCCGACAATTCTACTCCTTGTAATGATCATTATGCTTCCTGCACAAATCTACGGACAACAAAATGGAAAAGTAGATTTTCGGAATGACAAAACCGGATGGAATACAGGTACAAAAAGTGAAAATAAAGTTGGGGGTAACTTAAAAGTGCCTACTACAAGTATGCCCAATGTAGGGCTGCAATATATTGATAGTCTCGGTAACAAAGGTCTAGCGAGCGATAAGAACTTTTTCCGCCAAGACAAATTCTTGGGTAATGAGATTAATAGATACTCTGGCAGATACCAGTTGAGATACGGGCAGCTCATCATCCCCACTCTATTGATAGGAACTGGTCTAATAGGTATTGAAAGTGACTGGCTAAAATATCAGAATCGTGAAATACGGGATGAATTACAGGAGGATATAGATCGGAAAGCAACGTTTGACGACTTCTCACAATATGTTCCCATGGCTGCAGTGTATGGTCTTAACCTGGCAGGCATCAAGGGCAAAAATAACTTCCGCGACCGAACTATGATACTGGCAACTTCTTATCTCGTTATGGGTGTAACGGTGGAGAGCCTTAAGAACATAACCCGCGTAGAACGTCCGGACGGCTCAAGCAGAAACTCCTTTCCTTCGGGACATACGGCCACAGCATTTATGGGTGCGGAATTCTTATGGCAGGAATATAAAGATGTATCACCCTGGATCGGTGTAGCAGGTTATGGTGTGGCAGCCGGAACAGGTTTCTTCAGAATGTACAACAATCGTCATTGGCTGACTGACGTGATGGCTGGTGCCGGAATAGGTATACTGAGCACTAAAATGGCTTACTGGGCTTATCCGTATATCCAAAAGAAATTATTTGGTCGTACACGCTTGAAGAACGTGGCAGCAATGCCTTTTTATTCGAATGAAGGAAAAGGATTGAGTTGTATGATCACTTTCTAAGCTTTTTTTGCGTAAAACAGTTGGAGTCTGCTTAAATTTGCACAGCATTTTATAGAAACAATCTCAAAAAACAGTAAAATGAACGAGGATTTGTTGAAGCAAAAGGTACAACGGGTAATTGTATGCTTATCGATACTGATTTTATGCGGTAAGTTTGCCGCTTTCTTTCTGACGAATTCTGTGGGTATCCTGACCGATGCCATGGAAAGCATTGTGAATGTTGTAGCCGGTTTTATAGCTTTGTTTAGCCTGAGATGGGCGGCTAAGCCTAAAGATAAAGAACATCCTTTCGGTCATGGAAAAATAGAGTTGATATCGGCTTCAACGGAAGGTTTGCTCATTTCGATTGCAGGTCTGCTGATTATTTACGAAGGAATACAACGACTTTTCACTCCGGGAACTATAGGTAAACTTGACATTGGTATTGTAGTAGTGGCTATTTCGGGAGTGCTGAACTATCTCATGGGATGGTACAGTATTAAAAAAGGTAAAAAATACGAGTCAATGGCTCTGATAGCCGGAGGGAAGCACTTGCAATCGGATACTTACTCTACCATAGGACTCGTTATTGGTCTGCTCCTGCTTTATTTCACTGGCATTCTATGGATAGACAGTGCATTAGCCCTTATATTCGGATCAATCATAATTGCTACAGGAATATCTATCCTGCGAAAGACCATTGCCAATTTGCTGGATAAAGCGGATGAAAAACTACTCGATGAAATAGCAGATTGCATCAACCGCCACCGACATGCCGACTGGATTGACGTACACAATACCAAAATCATCAAAAACGGCAGTTTTCTCTATATCGACTGTGATCTGACCTTGCCTTGGTATTATAATATTGTGGAAGGACATGAAGCCTGTGATAACCTGCAGAGCACTTTGATTTCTAATTTTTCGGACAAAATACAATTGTCGATTCATTCGGATCCTTGTCTGATGGAGCATTGCGGCCACTGTTTGGTAACTGAATGCACCTCCAGAAAAATTAATTTTATTGCATCGGAAAATATCAATTTATTGAATCTGACCGAAAGCGATGATGAAAGAAAAGAATAAATATTATCGAAAAGAATACAACTTGTAAGAAAAAAGCGTATCTTTGCAGCAGACAATAAAGTTTATTTGAATCTGTCTTAGCAATGCTATACTCTGCTGCTATTTTGCGGAGTCTTTCCATCGTCAAAATCGACCTCAAAATCAACTTGCCTTGTTCAGTATTAATGGTCGCGCGGATAGGTAAACCTCGAAAAAGCCGCGACACAGTTTTGACAAATATGATGAAATCATTTTTTATTGGAGAGAAAGAAATTCGGTTGCCCATTATCCAAGGTGGTATGGGAGTAGGAATTTCACTGTCCGGATTAGCTTCTGCCGTTGCCAACGAAGGCGGAGTCGGTGTAATTTCGTGTGCCGGTTTGGGCTTACTATATAAACAAACGGCAAGTGACTATCTGAGAGACTGCATTTGGGGACTCAAAGAAGAGCTTCGCAAAACACGTGAAAAAACAAAAGGCATTGTTGGCGTTAATATTATGGTAGCGCTATCTAACTTTGCCGATATGGTGCGCACAGCGATAACAGAAAAAGCGGATATCATTTTTTCAGGTGCAGGCTTACCGCTAAACTTGCCTTCGTATCTGACTCCCGACAGTAAAACTCTTTTGGTCCCGATTGTCTCTTCGGCACGTGCAGCTCAAATAATTTGTGAAAAATGGCATACAAATTACAACTATTTACCCGATGCAATTGTTGTAGAAGGACCAAAGGCCGGAGGACATTTGGGTTTTAAAAAAAATGAAATTGATGATGAAAACTATTCACTAGAACATTTGATACCTGAAGTACTTGCAGTTACCAATCAATATAGTGAGAAAAAAAATATTCCGGTTATAGCCGCCGGAGGAATTTCAACAGGTGAAGATATTCTGCGTTTTATTCAACTCGGCGCAACAGGAGTGCAATTAGCGAGCATTTTTGTTCCTACTGACGAATGTGATGCTTCTCCTGTGTTTAAACAAGTCTATATCAGTTCATCAAAAAAGGATGCCTTGATCATTCAGAGTCCGGTGGGAATGCCAGGACGTGCTTTTGACGGTCAGTTCATCCGTAGCGTGAACGAAGGCAATGAAAAGCCTCGTAGTTGCCCATTCCATTGCATCAAGACTTGTGATTATAGTAAAAGCCCTTATTGCATTATCAAAGCGCTCTATAATGCAGCTAAAGGAAAAATGGATAAAGGATATGCTTTTGCCGGAGCAAATGCGTATCTTGCAAACAAAATCAGTAGCGTAAAGGAAGTGATTGCAAAATTGAAGAACGAATTCGACACTGCTTCCAAATAATTTAGTAATAAAATACTGCGATATAAAGCAGTAAAAAGCGATTTATGACATTTAAAGAATTAAATATTTCCGAGCCAATATTAAAGGCTCTTCGTGACAAAAAATATGAGATACCGACCCCTATACAAGAACAGGCAATACCTGTGGTGTCCGGTGGTAAGGATTTACTGGGAATAGCGCAGACCGGAACGGGTAAAACCGCAGCATTTGCCATCCCCATTATTCAGCAAATAAGCCGACTCAATGCGAAAGAGCGGGGGCGAGAGATTAAAGCCCTTATCCTCACTCCTACACGTGAATTGGCAATACAGATTGATGAGTGTTTTAAAGATTATAACCGATATACCGATATTCGTCACACAGTGATTTTCGGTGGGGTAAACCAGAAACCTCAGGTTGATGCACTTAAACGAGGAACAGATGTACTGATAGCAACACCGGGGCGGTTACTTGACTTGATCAGTCAGAAATATATTAAGCTGGATCATATCCAGCATTTTATACTTGATGAAGCGGACCGTATGCTTGATATGGGTTTTATTCATGATATCAAACGCTTATTGGTAATATTGCCAAAACAGCGTCAAACATTATTTTTCTCGGCAACAATGCCTGCTAAAATATCTATTTTGGCAAAAGATATGTTGAAAAATCCTATTACGGTCGAGATAAAGCCTGTGGATAAGATGAAGAATAAGATTGAGCAAGGTTTGTATTTGGTTGAAAAGCCCGAAAAAAGCAATCTTCTGATTGATATCTTAAAGAAAGAGCAAGCTAAAACAATACTTGTCTTTTCGCGTACAAAACATGGAGCAGACAAGATTGCGAAAGTATTAAATAAAACCGGTATCAATTGCGAGGCTATTCACGGTAATAAAACCCAAGTAGCCAGACAAAGAGCTTTGGATAATTTCAGATCGGGAAAGACCCGTATAATCGTTGCGACTGACATTGCAGCACGGGGAATAGACATTGCGAACCTGGGAATGGTTATCAACTATGACTTACCTGATACGGCTGAAACGTATGTACATCGCATAGGGCGTACCGGACGTGCAGGTCAATATGGAACTGCTCTGACATTTTGCTCAAAAGATGAGAATGCAATGCTTAACAGCATTCAAAAACTGATTGGAAAGAAAATAAGCAGATTATCGGTAAGCGCGTAATTAAGTCTAAATAATCAATTATAAAACAACTTATAAATGGCAGTATCTTATAACAAGAAAGAATTAGAAAAAAAGAGACAGAGTAAGAAAGTTGAAAAACAAAAACGCAAAGAAGAGCGTAAAGCTGGCGGTAGCTCATCATTTGATGAAATGATAGCCTATGTAGATGAGAATGGAATGTTAACAAGCACTCCACCCGATCAGAGTCAGAAAGAAAAGATAGATCCCGAAACTATTTTGGTTTCAACTCCTAAAAAAGAAGATATTGAAATACTTCCTTTAAAAGGACGTGTGGAGCATTTTGATACTAACAAGGGATATGGTTTTATAAAAGATACTTCCAGTGCGGAAAAATACTTCTTTCATATCAGCAATGCATTTGCCGATATTAAAGAAGGGAATTTGGTTACATTTGAACTTGAACGAGGAAAGAAGGGCATGAATGCCGTGAAAATCGTTCTTACAAAGTAATATATATAAAAATTAATTATTTACATTAAGAACAAAAGCAAAAAAAGATGAACATTTTTGTTTCTAATTTAAGCTACAACACTGATGGTGAGAGCTTACAGCAATTATTTACGGAATACGGCGAAGTGACTTCTGCTAACGTTGTAACAGACAGAGAAACCGGACGTTCTCGTGGCTTTGGCTTCGTAGAAATGCCAAACGACGAGGAAGCTGAAAATGCAATTAAGGGACTAAACGAAAGCGAACTTGACGGTAGAAATATTTCTGTGAATGTAGCCCGTCCCAAAGGTGAAAAGACCAGTCACGGAAATAGCCGTGGTGGTGGTGGTTTCAACCGTAACGGAGGGGGATATAACAGAAATCGTTATTGATACTCCGATATGGTAACTTCTCCGAATCGATTTGTTTCGGAGAAAACACAATAATATAAAAATAGCCGGCTAATAAAGTCGGCTATTTTTATATTTATGATATGATGTTTTAGACACGTCTCATGTTGTTTGTGCCATTGAGTTAATACGATCGCGCACTCTGCTCCATGCAGGAGTGTCGAACAAACAACTCTGGGGCATTGTGTCGTACATTTCCTTAAATCGGGACATCGGTATGGCAAAGCTTAAGATATCGGATTCGACATAGCGACGGGCCGATGGATCGAAAAAGCCCAAGAATGTTCTCCGGCCATTTTTGGCATTCTCTCCTGCTGTTTCCGCAAATATAGAAGAGCAACCCGACCCAAACTTTGTAGTTACGGCATCTTCTGAATTATTATCAAAGAATGCCCAAGCTGTTAGCCCTGAAAGAATGTCGGGAGTGGCAAAGAATATTATACCGATAATATCCTGAAAACTGTCTATCTTATTGATGGGCGCAAGGTTTAAATATTTTTTGTCCAACAACGATATTCCCAGCTTATCAATAAAATCGAGCACCATTCGGGGTGTCTCCTTATACCTCTCCTTTAAAGAGACAAAATTGGGGATCCTTTCATTCATCTCCGAAAAACCAGTGTATAGCTTTCCTCCTATACATCCTATAATATCAAGGGTGAGCGATATGGGTGTCCCTTTTCTCAATGTTCCGAATTCTTTGAATAAACATCCGTTGATTTTTTCTGTAGCATCACCAACCGGAGTATCTGAATACCAAAATAAAACGGGCAATTCGGCTGTCTCGCCAAATGCTTTCCTGAAATTGCTGATAAATGTCCCGACTTCCATTTGCTATTATTTTAATTACGTTTATATTTGTCGTGACAAATATAAATCATCTATTTGTCATAACAAATAGATAAGTAAAATATTGCAGAATGGAGAATAAATTGGATGCACACCTCAATCATCGCATAGCTATTTTATCGGGATTGATAAAACGGCAGGTCTATAGAATAATTGCAGATGAAGGAATCAATATTACACCTGAACAGTGGAGCGTACTGTCGTATTTATGGGATGAAAATGGATTAACAATAGGTGAAATAGCTTTGAGATCACGGAAAGACTTTGCAAATATTACCCGGATAGTTGACAAACTGCAGAAACAAGATTATATTTATAAAAAGAAAAACGAAAAAGATGGTCGGAGTTATCTGGTCTATTACACAGAAAAGGCTGACAATATAAAAAACAGGATTGAAAAATGTCAAAATCGCTCTTCCGACATATCACTGAATGGTATATCGACAGAGGAACAACGCTATATTATTGACATTATAGACAGAATGGAAAAGAACAGCCTAGACTTTTTAAATAAATGAGACATACAGATCAACTTCTACGGGAATTTATCGTGGACTGTTCCACTCCTCTACTGTAATTACCGTAGCTTGCCGGGGAAAGACTTTTTCAGTCAGGACACGATGAATTTCATCATCGGCATCTGCACAAGCATTGCTCAGGACTGTTAACTGGAAATCTTTGTCGGCGGCTTCACGTACCGTTGATAAAACAACTCCACCTGTAGCAATACCTGTAAGAATGAGATGATTAATATGAAGGGCTCTTAAAATAACCTCCAAATCACTACCGGTAAAGGCACTTGTCCGGCGTTTGACCACAACAATATCGTCATCAAGAGGCTGGACAGCAGGTTCTATCTTTGTCCATTGAGCCATGTCAGCATTTTCGAGCCTTTTTTTTATGGTCACAAAATTCTTGATGCTTCGGTCGCTGATTTCAGGAATCCCCTGTCGAAAGCCGACTACAACGTAAATAACAGGTATATTCTTTTTGCGGGCATGTGCTATGGCCTTACCGACATTGTCTGTAAACAGTTTGCTATCTGATAAATTACTTATAATAGCTGTTTGCATATCCATAACAAGCAGGGCTGCGTTCTGTTCCATATTATTATTCTTTTTCTTTTTTTGCAAAATTCATACTTGATGGAATGCTGATGCAAGTTATTCCGATAAAGAAAGTCAGCATCATTCCATTATCAGCAAGGTCAAAATGGGATGTTTTAGCCAAAACAAGCCCGATAATCAGATTGAATAGCCCCCACAGAACATTTATAGTCGATGATGAAAGCCCTCTCCCTCTTGGTTTAGCAAAAGGAGTAGGAAACTTATTACCCGAAATGCCACTTACAAAATGAGGTATAGCATTGCCCAAAACCACTCCAGACAAGAATACTCCAAAATAATAATACCATTCCATATTATTTCGTTTATTTAGTTTCTAAAAGTTTATTCAATACTGGTAACGCCTTTTCCAGTATTTCTTGTTCATCTATCGAAAGCGTTTGTTCGATGACCCCTTTAAGCCATTCATCCCGTTCATACATGGTATGATTCACCAATTCTTTTCCTGCCGAAGTCAAGGAAATATAGACTTTACGCTTATCATCTTTTACAGGTGTCCGCTTTATTATCTCCCACTCCTCCATTCGTGCAAGGATCTGTGACATAGATTGTGTGGTGATACGGGTTAGCGTTGCAAGCTCGGTGGGCATTAGTTGCTCATTCCGATACAAATACCCTATAGTCTCCATTTCCGTCATGGAATAAGTCTTGTATCCTCCTGATTTTTTTCGTAATCCTTTATGCAATGCACTAACTGCCAGTCGCAAGGAAGAAGCTAATTCTATTGTATTCATATCAGTAATTAAACTTATTAGTTTACCTTACAAATATAGAGGTTATATCTGAATTAAGAAATTATATTAAGTTTTTTTAAATAATCTAAGTAAAATGGAAGGGAGAAAAAGAAAAAGGGTTGCCGTATGGCAACCCCCTCCCGAAACTTAAATTCGCATATGCGAATTATCCTCGTATCAACAGTTCCGGAAATGTAAATCCCTGCATAGCAAAGCAGATGGAGAATGTAGCCACACTTACAATCCAAAGTATGAGTAACGTCCACCTCAACCCCGAGGACATGGGTTGCCACGTGAATAATTGTCGGAATATTACAAATACAATGCTAACCAATGGTATACCTACCAACAAAATACCTGCGATATACATCACGATGGATGATAACGGTGACACAGGCATAATGACATCGTGTAGAGGGAACAAGGATATCAATGCGGCTCCACCACCTACCGCTACAGCAACAGCTGCAAAGAGAAGGGCTATAAAGACAATACCCAATACAAAGAGTATCGGACTGCATACGATGGCAAAGATTACTAAACAGACTTTCAATATAAAGCCGGCAATCATCACAAAAGCATCCCCCACTTTCTGAAGAAAGGTACGCGGTTTATCGGATTTCATGAAGTCATTTACACTATTCGCAGCTTTTTCAAAACCATCGGTCACTGTTTTACCTATATTTTCAAGCGTTACGGCTTCACCACGCATATTTAATTTTTCTGCTGCAGTACGGGCTTCGGGTACTACCAACCAGCATACAATGTAAATAGGTATCAGTGTGCCCCACCCGCAGATTAAAATTACCAAGAATAGAATACGAAGGAGAGTGACATCCCAATCAAGATAAGCAGCCAAACCACTACAAACACCACCCAACATTTTATCATCGGGATTGCGATAGAGACGTCGGTGACTGTATGCTCCACTCCCCATACCGGTCTTATTATCTTTTGAAGTAGTGTCTTCATTTCCCGCCCCACTATTAGTACCGGAAGTTGCCGATTTGTCGAAAGCCTCCGAAGCACTTTCTTCACTCTCAGTATCTAATTCTTCGGGTTTACCCATACGTTTGATAACTTCTTCTACATCAGCAATGGTTATAACTTGTGCACCACCCGACAGCTTTTCTGAGAAAAGCTCCGATATACGGCGTTCCATATCATCTACTATTTCGTCAGCACCTGTCTCCTTACGAAAGTGTGTTTTCAGATTACATAAGTAATTGTCTAAAAGGCGGTAGGCATCATCATCAATATTGAATACCGTCCCTCCTAAATTTACTGTTAATGTTTTTTTCATTGTTATTCTTTTTTTAATTTGTTGATACGAGGTTATTTTTCTTTTTAGCTATTAGCTATGTGATTGACTGTTTCATTGAGTTCGCGCCATGAATTCTCCAACTCCCCCAAAAAGTCTTCCCCTTTTTCCGTCAATTTATAATACTTACGGGGAGGTCCTTGAGTAGACTCGATCCATTCATAGCTTAGCAAATCGTCATTTTTCAGGCGAGTAAGCAATGGATAGAGCGTACCTTCCACTACAATAAGGCAAGCTTCTTTAAGCTTTTGGATAATGTCCGAAGCATAAGCAGGCTCTTTATGCAGCAGTAACATGATGCAATATTCCAGCATCCCTTTACGCATCTGCGATTTTACATTGTCTACATTCATCATAATCATTGTTATTTTATTATCTTAAATCCATTATTTAAAGTACTGACATATAACAAACATCTTTGTATGGCACAAATATATGTATTGCAATGGTACTATGTATTACAAAGTACTATTATTTTATATTATTTAACTAATAAGGAGTAATTATAGCTTAAACCACACTGTTTTAGTGTATCTAGAATCATATTTTAAGGATATTTTTTCACTCCATATACAATTACAATGCCTATAAACCTATTTATATAGAATGTGTTACAAAATTTTCGGTGCATGAGGAGTATCACCTTTCTTTATTTTTGTAAGAGTTGTTTGTGCAAAATTGGATCAATATAAAAGTTAATTAAAAGATTTTGAATCGTGGATCTGCATTTTATGTATGCTAAAAAGGAATTATCAAATATAATTAGGCTTTCATTAAAGAAATGCAATAAAACCTCTAAACATGAATAAGTATTACTTTTTCTGCTCGTTTTTTTGATAATTGCTGCTCGAATATAAAAGCTATAAGCATGAATAGTATTGCCCTCTTCATTCGCATAGGCTGTTATTCGTGTAAATCTGAGTTATATGGGGAGATTAATAAGTAACATCAGTGATAGGAATGAGTATTATTCCATACCTTTGCATTAAAGGTGTTTATGCAAAAGTTTCATCCGATTCATCAGCGCATAACTTTGCATAATCCGCAATGAAGAATAAAAAATAGAGAACGTATGTTTACTTTAAGAAAAGCTGATATAGCAGATTGCAAATTAATTCATAAGTTGGCTTTAGAAGTCTTTCCAGTAACTTACCGCGATATTATTAGTCAGGCACAGATTGATTTTATGATGAACTGGATGTACTCACCTGAAAACATCCAAAAACAGATGGAAGAAGGGCATGTCTATTTTATTGCGTATGAAGAATGTGATGCGGCAGGATATGTATCTATACAGCAACAGGATGAAAATCTATTTCATTTGCATAAAATCTACGTCCTACCCTACTATCAGAAAGCTCATTGCGGCAGTTTCCTATTCAGAGAGGCCGTGAAATATATAAAAGAGATCCATCCTACTTCATGTCTGATGGAACTTAACGTCAACCGGAATAATAAAGCGCTTTCCTTCTATGAACACATGGGAATGAAAAAGCTTCGTGAAGGGGATTTCGACATAGGCAATGGTTATTATATGAATGATTACATCATGGGCATTGAATTTTGACTATTTCGAAATCAATCATGAAGGTAAGATTAAGTCATAATCACAGTGCCTTCATTCAAAATCGAACTATTTCGAGATCAATTTATCTTCAAGCAGTATGCGGAATACTTCTTCGCGTAGATTACGCGCAACTGGAATTTTATGATTTCCAATAAGCAATTGATTACCTTCAATAGCTTGAACCATTGGCTTATTCACGATAAAAGAACGATGCACCTGTAAGAACTGTTGAGTGGGTAAATGTTCTAATAATGTCTTTAAAGACATATACACGACTTCTTTGGAA
>Ga0183095_10260_pt1 | contig 142532 bp, 121 predicted proteins | sample BioMet4_FD_130346 | JGI IMG/M metagenome (GOLD analysis project Ga0183095, IMG submission 130346) | Microbial communities from bioreactor (seeded with sewage sludge) at LBNL, California, USA - Biofuel metagenome 4 (v2) (version 3) | ecosystem: Engineered > Bioreactor > Anaerobic > Unclassified ...
CTTTTGTGTGGTTTACCAGACCTACACTTATTGTACAACGGAGGTTTTTATTTTGTTACTTCGCTCATCGCCTCCAGCATCGTTAAGTCTCCCAAGCTCCGCTTGGGGGTTTATACTGTTTCACTAACCCATAATCATTCGCACTGTTTGCCTGCAAATTAAGTACATTTCCACTTTTTAAGGTAGCAAGTATTCTCGTTACAAATGCTTTATCTATCGCATTACCCACACGTCCAGGTAGTTCCCGATTCTTTATTACTGTAGAAAAATACAAATGAACAAAAAATGAAACAAAATCACAAGTCTGTATAAAATATGACTCATTCGAATTTTTTTCCAGGATATCTTCTACCATATTTTTTATCGGCTGATTATAAGTTTCAGAAGAATATTTTGACTGAATTGGATTATATGCCCGGATTAATCTTGCTGTCTTTCTCATAGGCACAATTCTGCCTTCATCTGTAATAATGATATAGTTCCAATTATTATTACTGTCATTCTCTATTCTTTGGATATTATATTTCAAGGCATTTTCAAGGATTTTATAATTACTGTCCTTAAATCTGGTTTTATCGATAATTACGTTTATAATCTTCATATCCATACCGGAAATTGCTTTTGTGTATATTTTTAAAATATTTTGCTTTGCTTCTTTATCTAAATTATATTTTCTATATGGATTTTTATCTGTTAAAAATTGTTTTGTATGCATTTCTTCAGATACATGTAATCCATAATCTTCTTTGAGTTTTCTGCGCATTTCCCGTATGATATTAAAATTACTTTGCCATACACCGGCTGACATATATAAACTAGTTAAGACAAAATGATCACTCGATAAAGTTGTTACTCCATCATCACCGGTTTCATCAAAATACACTATGCGTGTTTCCATGCTTCTCCTTATAACATTATCCGCAAATTACTGTTAACGAGGGCAAGTTTCGGTATCGCAGACGCTTTCACTGCGGGCCGCAAATGGCCGGAATTTCCGCCTGTTGCACCCGCGGACTCCGACGGCGCATAAGGCGGCGCTTAACGAGGGCGAGTTTCGGCATCGCAGATGCTTTCACTGCGGGCCGCAAACGACGCGGGTTTAGCGGAGCCTGCAGCGCCGGAAGAAGCTGCGGAGACAACCAGCTGGAAATTCCGCCTGCTGCACCCGCGGACTCTGACGGCGCATAAGGCGGCGCTTAACGAGGGCGAGTTTCGGCATCGCAGACGCTCTCACTGCGGGCCGTAAACGACGCGCTTTCCCTTAGGGGAAAGCGCCCGCCCGAGTTTAGCAGAGCCTGTAGCGCCGGAAGAGACTGCGGGTACAGCCGATGGAATTTCACCCTCACTCTGCCTTGATTCCCTGCCTGCCCTGCAGATAAATAATGAACTGACTCGCGGTCCGTCCGGAAAGCCCGCCGTGCGAAAGCTCCCACCTGCCGGCCTCATCAAATAACTCCTTCTCGTCCATCGTAATCCCGTTCCGCTCTGCCAGCGCCTTCACGATCTTCCGGAACTCGTCCCGCTCCGGCGAACCGAAATAAATATTCAGCCCGAACCGTGCGGAAAGCGAAAGCTTCTCCTGCACCGTGTCTCTCGTGTGAAGCTCCTCATCCTCTTCCTGCTTGTCCTTAAACGTCTCCCGGATCAAATGCCTCCGGTTGCTGGTCGCATAAATCAGGACATTCCCCGGCCGCTTTCCGAGACCGCCCTCGAGGATTGCCTTCAGATATTTATATTCCAGCTCGCTCTCCTCGAACGAAAGATCATCCATGTAAATGATGAACTTGTAGTTCCTGTCCTTCACCTGCTCCAGAATATCCGAAAGCAGCTTGAACTGATGCTTGTACACCTCAATGATTCTTAAGCCCCGCTCGTAATATTCGTTCACGATCGCCTTGACCGAAGAAGACTTGCCCGTGCCCGCATCGCCGAACAGAAGGACATTGTTCGCCGGAATCCCCTTTAAGAACGCCTCCGTGTTTTCCACGAGTTCTTTCTTCTGCTCCTCATACCCCACGAGATCCCTCAGATAAATATGTTCAATGCGGGTGATCGGCTCGATGTCCGCCTTTCCGCCCGGAAGCTCCTCCACATTGAAGGCCTTGTTCAGACCGAACTTCCCGACGCCGAACTCCTTGTAGAACGCAGTGACGATCTCCTTGAATTCCCCGGCATCCTTCGCCTGGTCGAGTGACACTGCGAGCTCGACAATGCGGTCCCGGATCCGCCTGTTGAAGACCCTGGATTCCCTTCCGGACGCCCGGTAATTTACGATGTCGCGGAAAATGCGGAACGCATCGTTCTCCTTCTCATCCCCGGACAGGGCATCCTTTTTCTCCCTGAATTCTCCGGCCGCGCTTAAAAGGAACAGCTCCCGGAATTCCGCGCAGTCATGAAGCATCAGATCGTTCAAAGTCCCGTCCGTCTTTCCCACGATCTCGCATGCGGTCGAGTAGGCGTTCTCATTGTTCGCCAGACAGAACGCCAGAAAACAGTGGCACAGGTTGCCCTCGAAACCGTATTTCACGGCCATCTCCACCAGACCGTTCGCACAGTCATAGAGAAGACCGGAGGAAATCTCCTTTTCCTCCAGAACGGTGCACAGCGTTTCCAGAAGGGACTGATACTGAAAATTCCTGTAAAGCACAAGACTGCGAATATCCATGACAACCTCTTTTCCTGCTTTTAATAATTGCCGAGTATTTTAAATTCCGCCGCTTCTTCCCTGATCCCGTAAAGCGCATTCATAACCGCCGGGTCCGATAAATTTCCTTCGATGTCGATGAAGAAACGGTACTGCCATTTTTTCCCGGGCACGGGTCTCGATTCGATCTTCACCATGTTGATGCCGTTGAAGATGAAATTTCCCAGCATGCCGTAAAGCGATCCGCTTTTATCCGGCAGTTCGAAAACAAGGCTCACCCTGCCCGCATCGGCCCGGTAGATCTTTTTCGCGGTCAGAACAACAAACCTGGTCGTATTGTCGCTGCTGCCGCTGATCCCGGTCAGAAGCGTTTTCAGTCCGTACAGTTCTCCCGCAAAGGCGCTCGCGATCGCCGCCTCGGAAACATCATTGTCCTCGTGCACCTTTTTCGCGGCGAAGGCCGTGTTCTCCATGCCGACCGGTTTCCACTCCCGGTGCCCGTTTAAGAAGTCCCGGCACTGGGCGAGTCCCTGCGGATGGGAATACACGGTCTTAATGTCCGAAAGCGAAGCTCCGGGAACCCCGAGCAGAACGTGCCTGATCGGAAGAAAATATTCTCCCGCAATAAAAACATTGTGCCGCATCAGAAGGTCGTAGGTATCCGTGACCGCGCCCGCCGAAGAATTTTCAATCGGAATGACGCAGTAATCCGCCTTCCCGCTTTCCGCCTCCGAGACCGCGTCCTCAAAACGGTCCGCCCGGTCGATCTTTACCTCCGGGTTCTTTTTGAAAAACGCATTTGCGGCCGCCTGGGAATAGGCGCCTTCCGTCCCCTGATAAACCGCGCGCTTCGCCTTCGGCAGTTCCTGCACCGCTGAAAAACCGATCTCCGGCAGCTTCCCTTTTTCTCCGAAGAGCCGGTACTGGTATCTTCTGGCGACCGTCATCATCTGCTTCATCAGTTCCTCTTCCGCTTCCGCGGTAAAAGGATCGGAAAACCGTTTTCTCATGTCTGCGAGTTTTTCTTCTTCCCGCGCTCTGTCAAACACGGCCTTCCCGTTCTTTATCTTATATTCGGCAACGTCCGCGCATTTGTGCAGACGTTCCTCGTAAAGGGACGAGATTTTTCCGTCAATACCGTCCAGGTCCCTCCTGATCTCCTGAAGATCCATATTTTCCTCCATTATAATAATTATCTGTATTATAGCGCCCGCGCCACCTGTCTTCAAGCGCGGCACTTTCACTCTTACCGGATAATGCAATCGTTTACGTCTTTTAAAAACATGGCATATCCGGCTTCCCGCCGCGCAATTTCCGCCTGCGCGGTCCCGTTCTGCCCGCATTTTCCTTTGCTTTCCGTTTGTTGACAACGTTTGCATGCAATGTTAAGATGAATTCAAAATGAAGGAGGTGTCCCCATGAAATATGATATTCTGTTCGCAGGACCCGGCTGCCTGGACGACAACGTCGACTATACGGGTGAAACCGTTCACAGTGCGGGCGGTGCGGTCTGGTTTTCTTCCTTTGCGGCAAGGGCTGCCGGCGCATCTGTCTACGCGGCGGTCGTCATGAACCCGGCAGACAGGATGGTATCGGATGCCTTTAAGGATATCCCGAAAAAGATCATTGACGGCGGCGAAACCACGCATATGCGAAACGTCTACCATGACGCCACGCGGGAAAAGCGGGATGCCTCCGTTGTCAGCCAGTCCCGCGGGATCTGCACTGAGGACCTGCCGGATGAGGAGTTCGGCCTTTGCCATCTGGGCGGACTTCTTTACGGGGATTTCCCGGAGCAGTTCTTAACCGAGGCGCATGAAAAGTTCAGTCTTTCTGCGGATATGCAGGGTTTTTTACGGCATAACGAAAACGGAAGCCTGAAGTATCACGATTGGAAAAAGAAGCTCGAATATCTGAAATATTTTAAATACCTGAAGGTCGATGCCAACGAAGCCGAGATCATGACCGGCTTCACGGACCGGAAAAAAGCGGCATGGCAGTTAAAGGACTGGGGTGCCGGAGAAGTGCTTCTTTCCTATAATGAAGAAATGCTTGTCTGTGACGGGAAGGAATTCTATACCTGCCCCGTGAAGTCGCGCAATCTTTCCGGGCGCACGGGACGCGGCGACACGGTCTTCGGTTCCTACCTCGCAAGGCGGGAACACGGGCATGCCGCCAAGGATGCGCTTCTCTATGCGACCGCGCTGGTTTCCCTGAAGATGGAAACACCCGGTCCGTTCATGGGAACCGATCATGATGTAAACGAATACATAAAAGCCTTCTACTGATGGATTTTTCTGAACATGTTTTTGAAAAAATGTACGGTAAATGCGGTTAACACCTCTGCCGGCATTTTCCGCGCAACGACATGTTTTTACCCTGCATCCGGAGACATTTTTTCCGGGTGCAGGTTTTTTTATTGTCATTCTGCCACCGTTCCGTGTATATAATGACGTAAATTCCTTTTATTTCATCCTCCTGTTTGTGAAATCTGCCAAAATTCCGGCTTCTTTTTCGTAATTTCTGTTAATTGAATTTCCGGGACGGATATGTTTAAATGTAAATAAGCTTGTAAACGTTTGCGTTAATTGATTATCAATATCTTCCCGGATTTTTCAGTTTATAAGAAAGGGTGTGCTCGGAAAATGGAACAGAAAACTGCCTCTTATTCCCGTGGTAAACGTATCAGAAATCAGCTGGTTTCGGTAATTTCGAATCCGTATAACGTAATCGTCCTGCTGGCGGTAGTCCTGCTGACCTACCTGATCGTTCTGCCGCTTCTCGATATGATCCATACGACGTTTACGCTGTCACAGCGGGATCTCAGGGCGATACCGGGTGCAAAGGTAGGCCAGTTCACCTTTTATTACTGGAAAAGGCTGTTCGCCAGCAATCTTTCCGCGAATCTCCTGATCAAACCGCTTTTAAACTCGCTTCTGATCGGATTTTTTGTCTCGTTTTTCTCGATCCTGATCGGATCGCTCCTTGCGTGGCTTATGGTAAGAACCGATCTTCCCTGCAAAAGGTTCTTCTCCCTCGCGGTCATTGTTCCCTACATGATCCCGTCCTGGGTAAAATCACAGGCGTGGCTTGCATTATTCAAAACCGCACGGATCGGCGGCGCACAGGGGTTTTTGTGTTCCCTCGGAATGGACGTCCCGGACTGGATTGCCTACGGACCCGTGGCCATCATAATCGTGCTTTCCCTTCATTATTATGCATACGCTTATCTGCTGGTTTCCGCCGCACTGAACTCCATCAACTCGGAACTTGAGGAAATGGGCGAAATCCAGGGTGCCGGCAAGCGTACCATCTTAAGCAAGATCACCTTTCCCCTTGTGCTGCCAGCCATGCTTTCTTCCATTATCCTGACGTTCTCCAAGGCCATCGGCACGTTCGCGGTCATCAACTATTTGGGTTCCAAGGTCAATTTCGTAACGCTTTCCACGCAGCTTTATTCCAACAGCAAATCACAGAACACGGAAACCGCATTTGCCATGGCGGTTTTAATGATCGCGATCGCATCCCTATCCGTATTCATCAACCAGCGCCTGATCGGCTCCCGGAAATCCTACGCGACGATCGGCGGGAAGGGCGGACGTTCCACGCTTGTGGGTCTCGGAAAACAGCGTCCTCTGATCACGGTCATCCTGTTCGTTTTCTTCCTGGTCTGCATTATCCTCCCGATCGGTCTTCTGGTACTCGAGAGTCTCATGCTGCAGGAAGGGAACTACAGTCTCTCCAACCTGACGCTTTACTACTGGGTCGGCTCCGGTAATCCGAACATCATGGAAGGTGTCCCGGGCATTTTCAGGAACAAGGACTTCATCAATTCTCTCCTGAACTCCCTGAAGCTCACGTTCGTCACCGCAACATGCGGTACGATTATCGGCCAGATCCTCGGGTATATCTGTGCACGCGGACGCGGACGCTTCCACGGCGCGCTGGTGGAACAGCTCGTATTCATTCCCTACCTGATTCCTTCCATCGCGTTCGGCGGCATTTACCTTTCCATGTTCTCCCGTGCGCACGGCATATTCCCGTCGCTGTACGGAACCTTCGCACTGATCGTCCTGGTATGCGTGGTGAAGAACATCCCGTTCTCCTCCCGTGCCGGCACCTCCAACATGATGCAGATCAGTAACGAGCTTGAAGAGGCCGCCTCCATTGAAGGCGCGGGTTTCTTCAAACGGCTGGCAAAGATCGTGTTCCCGCTTTCCAAGGGCGGATTTATTTCCGGCTTCATGCTGATCTTCATTTCCATCATGAAGGAACTGGACCTGATCATCCTGGTCGTGACGCCGTCCACGACGACGCTCCCGTACCTGGCGTTCCAGTACGCGAACCGGAATAACCCGCAGCCTTCCGACTGCGTCGCAATTGTCATGTTCATGCTCGTATTCCTCGTATATGCCCTGGCAACCATCTTCGGAGATGCGGACCTTGCAAAGAGCATGGGCGGAGGCTGATCTTAAGCTAAGTCACTGAAAAGCTTCCGGAATAACGGCAGGAATTGAAAACCCAGATGAGGAAAGGATAAGACAATGAGTAAAATCGAGTTAAAGGAAATCGACAAATTCTACGGAAAAAACCACGTTCTGAAGAACCTGAATCTGACCATAGACGACGGCGATTTCATGACGCTCCTCGGACCGTCCGGATGCGGAAAGACCACTACGCTCCGCGTCGTCTCCGGCCTTGAACGCCCGCAGAACGGATTCATCTACATAGACGGAAAGGAAATCGTAAACGCAAAAGAAGCACATTTTGCTCCGCCGTCGGAACGGAACTTAAACCTTGTTTTCCAGTCCTACGCCCTCTGGCCGCATATGACGGTTTTCGACAACGTGGCTTTCGGACTGAAGATCAAGAAAACAGATCCCGCCGAGATCAAACGCAAGGTAAAGAGCGCGCTGGAGCGCCTGCAGATCGGCGAGTTTGAAAAGAGATATCCTTCGGAGCTTTCCGGCGGACAGCAGCAGAGAGTCGCGATCGCACGTGCCATTGTCTCCGAACCGAAGCTTCTTCTGCTGGACGAGCCTTTGTCGAACCTGGATGCCAAACTCCGTGTCGACATGCGTTCCGAGCTGAAGCGGCTGCACCACGAGACGGGAACCACGATCATCTATGTCACGCATGACCAGGTCGAGGCGCTGACCATGTCCACGAAGATCGCCCTCTTCCGCACCGGCGAACTGGTTCAGGTTTCCGAACCGCTTGATCTCTATGACAATCCGAACGATTTATATGCAGCCGATTTCATCGGCAACCCGAGCATCAATTTCGTGGATGCCGATGCGGAATACACATCCGACGGCATGACGGTAAAGAGTCCGCTCGGAACCATGGAACTTCCTCGCAAATACATGACGGAAAATGCGGCACGGACCGGAACCGGAAAAGTGGTCCTCGGCATCCGTCCGGAACAGGTCATCCTTTTAAAGGAACCCGTAACGGAAAAGAACGTGGAAGCAAAGGTATACTCCAGCATGCCTGCGGGCTCCGAGACACTGGTCGATGTCCGCGTCGGGACCGGCACCCAGCTTACGATCAAGGAAATCGGATCCGCAAGATATAAAACGGATGAAAAGGTTTACCTGAACATCAGCACGCACCGCATGAATGTATTTGACAAGGAAACCGGAAAACTCATCAAGCTTTCCGTGGAAAGCGACATCGGACGCTCCTTAAATCCGGATGCGCCGAGGTTCTGAAACAGTTCATGTATCATGAAGCCGAAGAAGCTTCTGAATTATAGAATTTCAGCCATTCATCTTAAACAAGGGAGGAACTAACATGTACAAACGGACGAAACGAATTACCAGCATTGCAGCTGCGATCATGCTTGCAGCTTCCATGATGGCTGGATGCGGCGGCTCTGCTTCCACCGCGACGACCAAGGCAGCAACGGCAACCACCAAAGCGGCTGCGACCACTGCGGCGGCAACCACCAAAGCGGCAGCAGGCACCACAGCAGCGGCAACCACCAAGGCAGCAGCAGGCGCAACTACCAAGGCAGCAGCCAGCGGAACCACATCGGCAAAGACAGTCGCCAACAGCGGCGGTACCAAGACCGTAGTTCAGGATCCGTATGCACAGGCCACGACGGACTGGGAAAAAACAGCCAACATCTATGCAACCAAGGAAACGGATGATGAGCTTTACAAGAAGGCACAGGAGGAAGGCGGAGAAATCACCGTCTATTCCATCTCCTCCCGTACGCCGAAGGTTGTCGAGTCATTCAATGCCAAGTATCCGAAGATCAAGGCGACCTCTTTCGATATCGACACCAATCAGCTGATTGAAAAGGTCACGCGTGAGCACGAGGCCGGCCAGTACGTCTGCGATGTCGCGCACATCAAGGATGAGGACGGTTCCAAATACAAAGAGTACATCGCGAACAAGATCTTCTACAACTACAAGCCCGCCGATATCTTAAGCCACATCGACGCAACCCTGACCGCGACGCAAACTCCGCTTTACATCGAGCTCACGCAGCTCTTCTACAACACGGAGAAATATCCGGACGGTTCGCCCGTAAAGAATATCTGGGAACTGACCGATGCCAAGTGGAAGGGCAAGATCGTCATGCAGAACCCGCTCGACAATGTTTCCTGGGGCGCATGGATTACCGGTTTCTGCTGCGGCAAGGTTCCGGACGAACTGGCCAAGGCATACAAGGAACTCTACAACAAGGATATCACGCTTTCCGCAGGATGTGAAAATGCAGGATATGAATTCCTGAAACGGCTCCGCGCGAATAACCCCGTCTATACCGCATCGTCCGATGAAGCGGCTCAGGCAGTCGGAACGCCCGGACAGACAGACCCGCCGATCGGCTTCAGCGCATCCAGCAAATTAAGGAAAGCTGTAGACAACGGCTGGAAGCTCAATTCCGTCAACCTCTATCCGACAAACGGAATTCCGGCCATCAATACGCTTTACATTGTTCAGGGCTGCAAGCATCCGGCAGGCGCAAAGCTGTTCATCCGCTTCATGATGGGTGACACGGACGGCGATTTAAGCGGATACAAACAGTTCAACACGCTCGGCGGATGGCCGGTACGTGATGATATCAAGGCTGCCGAAGGATCCACGCCGTTAAGCGAAATGCACATCTCTCCGTTCGATCCGGATCAGATCTATGATAACTTCAACAAGGTCCGTGATTTCTGGCAGGCACTGAACTGATAATTGTCCTTTCAGATGATTGAAGCTTTCCGCGGCAGGATTTATAATGACAGGGACGGGCAGATTACCCGTCCCTGTTTTATATGCGCAGGAGACGAAAAACCTTTTCCTGCTCGGTCATCCGTGTTCAGCAAAGCGCCGCCTGTGCCCGGATGGGTAGCGGCGCGTTTAGCTGAATGAACAGGACCGCATGGTCTGCGTGAAAAACAGAAGGGAGTACACGTGAGTCTTTTTGTGGATAAAAAAACAGGAAAGCCGAAAAGTCCGGTCATCCTGTACAGTTTTCTGCTTGCCTGCGCCTATTTTCTTGTTTTCTTTCTCTGTTTCCATTTCCTGACGGATCCGCTTTTCCGGTTTGTGAAGCCGGGCCCGGAGCCTGTAAACACCGTCGTGCACGCATTTCTGGTTTCCGTCCTCGGAACCGCTGTCTGCTGCCTCACTTTCTTTCTGAAGGACAAGCGCCTTACACCCTACGCCTTCGCCATCCTCGGCGTCCTTTTCCTCATGACTCTGGCAGCGTCCGTTTCCTTAAAGCCCGAGGCAAGAAGCATCATGCAGATGGTAATCGTCATGTACGGCCTTTCTCCCGTGCTGATCGGCAATCTCGTTTCCTGGTCCCTCTATCTCGGCATTCTGAAGAAAAAGAATGCACCGTCACCGGAGGAGGGAAGCGACCGTGACGATGCAATGAAATTATACTGACAGATACCTGCCTGTGATGTTTTTCTTCCGGTCCGCGAGGAATTCCAGCGCATTGTGCGGAGGGACGTTCTGTCCTTCCGGGCAGTCCGAAAACCACAGCTTTGCACCGTGCTGCCGGATCATATCCATGACGGCCGGATCGGCGCTTAAATATCTTCTGTCGCTGGACGCGCAGCAGACTACATGCGCCGGTACAATCCGCTCGATCAGTTCCGGAGATGCCGCATCCTTCTGTCCGTGATGACCGATCTTGAACAGATCCGCGCGGATATTTCCCTCGATCCGGCGGAATCCTTTTTCGTTCGTGTCGCCGGGGAGAAGGATCTCCGTTTCCCCGTAATGGAATTTCAGGACGAGACTGGAATTATTCAGAGAAACATCCAGCTTTGCCATGGCTTCCCGGTACGCATCCGTACCCACGGCCTTTTCCGCATTGTGCCACAGTTTAAGCCGCTCTTCCATCGCTTCGTCCGAAGGTGCCGGTATTTCCACGGACAGGCCTTCGCACAGTCTGATTTCTCCGGGTCCCGCCTTCATTTCCGTGATCTTCCCGCCGTTTTCCAGGACCGATCTGCAGAGGGTGCAGTAGTCTTCGATCGACTGCGTGAATTTGGAGAGAGAAAGCGTATCGTGAAGCTCCGTCATTCCCTCTATCTGTCTGTAAAATTCCGGCTCGTAATTCTGCCACATCACTTTTGGTCTAGGCTGAACATCTCTAAGTCCGCTCACGTGGTCTTCGTGAATATGCGTGCAGACCATGATATCGATATGCGGCAGGGGATTCTTTCTCAGATATTCCGAAAGTCTTATCCTCCCGGTTCTGTTTCCCTCGAACTCCGAGCTGTCCCCGCTTCCTCCGTCGATCAGCATGATAAATCTGCCGCCGGGGAAGGAGCTGTCCGGACATTCCAGAATAACAGCCTCTCCGTAGCCCGTATTTACAAAGGTTATTTTAAGCTTGTCCATAAGTTCAGCTCAGCGCTTTCTTCACGTAGAAACTCGAAAGGAACAGTACGATAACCGTCATGATCACAGCTCCCGCGCTGCCGAAACCGAATTTCAGATTTTTGATTCCGTAATTGTAAAGGAACTGCGTTATGGTAGATGTCGTGCCTGCAGGTCCGCCGCCCGTCAGGATATTCACTTTTTCGAACAGACGGAAGGTATCGATCGTACGGAGCATGGCGCACAGGGCAATTCCGTTTTTGATATTGGGAATGGTGATGAACCAGAACGTCTGCATGGTGTTCGCTCCGTCTATGGTGGCCGCTTCGTACTGGTTTTCCGAAACGGACTGCAGCGATGCATAGAGAAGAAGGAACACGAACGGCACGTTCTGCCATATGTCGATCAGAAGAATGGTATTGAATGCCGATTTCGTATCCATGAACCAGTTATATACCGGGAGATGCAGTGCCTCAAGAAACTGATTCACAATCCCGTAGTTCTGGGAAAGCATCATCTTCCAGCTCAGCGCGACGGTAACGGACGGAAGAAGATAGGGAAGCAGGATCAGCGTCCGCATCACCTTCTGCCCTCTCTTCAGGCTCTTGATGAATACGGCAAGGAGCAGTCCGAAAACCATCTCGAAAATAACGGCCAGAATGGTGAATTTAACGGTGTTGAACACTGCCTGCCTGAAATAATCGTCCTGAAGGATCTGCACATAGCTTTTTAAACCCACGAACCGGACAGACTGCGGTCCTTTCAGGTAATTATAGTCCGTAAAGCTGTATACGAACGTAAAGATCAGAGGATATGTCGTTAGGATCAGCATGACGATCATTGTCGGAGAAAGCATAAGCGCGGCAAAACTGCGCGTCTCCTTCTGACTGCCTGATATTCTCTTTACTGCGGTCCGGTTAGCCATATGCGTTCCTTTCATCTTTCCGTTCGGATCTGCCGCCGGGAAAAACACAGATGGTTTTTCCCGGCAGCATCAGAATCCGCTTTATTTAACAGTTTCTTACTTCATCAGTGTTTCAAGCTTTGTCTGCGCATCCTTTAAGCCCTGATCGGTTGTCTTCGTCTTCTTGATGATATTGTCGAGTTCCGTTCCGAAGATGGTGGTGAAATCGTTCCACTGCTCGATGACAGGACGATAAACTCCGGTCTTCAGCGCTTCGTTTACAACTTTGTACTGCGGATATTTCTTCAGAACATCTGCATTGGTAAGGCAGCTCGAACGGCACGGTACGCCGCCGTTTTCAATGGATGCAAGCTGCGTCTTCGGATCCATGACATACTGCAGAAGCTTATAGGCAAGATCCTTGTTCTGGCTGTTGTTGCAGATACCGATGGTCCAGACACCGTACATGGAAGTATTGACATCCTTGCTGTCAGCCTTTAACTTCGTGGGGATGGCGATATAACTTGCATTGCCGCCTTCCTTCGGTACATACCAGCCCGGCCAGCCGATTCCCATGGTTGCCGTTCCGCCGTCGATTGCCGCTACGATATCATCCTTGTCCATCGTATCGCCGTAGCTGAACATCTCCAGATAATCCTTGACCGCCGCCTTTGTCGCATCCGTGTTTACAGTGGGCTTGTTGTTGCCGTCCACTACCCAGCCGCCGTGTGCAAGCAGGACCGGAATGAAATCGGAAACGATGTTATCGGGTGAACCGCCGCGGATCAGATATCCCTTTTTGCCTTTGTCGTGGGAAGCCTTGGCAATCTTCATGACATCATCCCAGGATTTGATCTTGTCCGCCGTGTCATATCCTGCATCCTTGATGTTCGCCTTGTTGTAAAGCATGACGGTCACGTTTCCGAAATACGGGGCAAGATAGATATCGTTTCCGACCTTGCAGATCGTCGTCGTGGCGGGAATGATATCGTCGTCGAACTTATATCCCATGCTGGAGAGATTCGCGAGAACCTTGTTGGCTGTGAATTCCGCCATCCAGGAACCGTCCACCATGCAGAGGTCGTATGCACCCTTCTGGTTCACCGCATCGAGTGCGATCTTACTATGCAGATCATCAAACGAAAGATCAAGGACTTCGCAGGTGCAGTTATTTGCTTTTTCAAATTCCGGAAGTGCTTTCTTGATGACATCCGCGTAGGTACCGCCTCTTAAGATCAGGGTCAGTTTCTTTGCGGCTCCGCCCGATGCCGCCGTAGTCCCGGCTGCCTTTGCCGTTGTTGCCGCCGCTGCCGTGGTTCCCGCTGCCTTCGTGGTTGCCGCTGCCGCTGCTTTCGTTGTTGCCGCTGCCGTGGTTCCCGCTGCCTTTGCTGCCGTCGTGACGGTTGAAGATCCTCCGCACGCCGCGAGCGATGCTGCCATTACCGCTGCCAGACCAACTGCCAAAAATTTTCTCATTGTTCTCCTCCTTATTTTGAATTTCCATTTCTTTTTTGTTGATTTATTTGATTTTATTCCTTAACTGCTCCGCTCGAAAGACCGCTGATCAGGTAATTCTGAGCGAAGATAACAAACAGAGTAATCGGGATGACCGAGATCACGCCGGCTGCCGCCACCAGCCCGAAGTTCGTCAGATTGTCTTCGGTATTTAAAATTGCCAGTGCCAGGGGAACCGTATAATTGGAGGCCGACTGCACGAAGATGATGCTGTACGTGTACTCATTCCACGCGTACATGAAGCTCAGCATGGCGATTGCGGCAATGCCGGGCGCCACCAGCGGAAGCACGATCATGCGGAACAGCTGCCCTTCCGTCGCACCGTCTATTCTTGCGGACTCTTCGATGTCTTCCGGAAGATCCTGGAAAAAACTCACCATGAACCATATGATCAACGGAATATTGATCAGGACGCAGGCCAGCGTGGCAGGCATTTTCGTATTCAGGATCCCGACTCTTGAAAACATGGTATAAAGCGGAATGGTAAATGCGACCGGCGGCAGGACCCTCACCAGAAGGACCCAGTACGTCAGCGGCTTCTTGACCCAGAGCCTGAACCTTCTTCTGGCAATGATATAGGCCGCACAGAGACCGAACAGGAGCGAAAGGACCAGTGAAACCAGCGTTGTCTGCATACTGTTCATGATCGCCCGTCCGAAGTTTTTCTCCTCGAACAGCATTTTAAAATGCTCGCCCGTGAATGCCTTCGGGAACAATGCTATGTGCCCGGTCATTTCCGAAGTGGGACGGACGGCCATGGCGACCAGCCAGTAGATCGGGAAAAGCGTATAAAAAAGCAGCAGGACTACGAGTATCGCCTTGACCACCGCCATGATTTTCTTACGCATGCCTTACCTTTCCTTTCTTCCTGCAGAAAACAGACATTACACGGAATTTCTGATATGCAGTTCCTCGGCTACGATATCCGTGCCGCTTCCCGCACCGTTCTTATCCAGGATGCCGATCAGTTTCTTCACGGACATCTCGCCCATCCTGAAGCAGTTGATGTGAATGCTTGTCAGTTCCGGCTCCGTAACGGAGCAGAGTAAAGAATCGTCACAGCCGATCACGGCAAGCTCTTCGGGGATCCTGATTCCCAGGCGGATGGCCGCCTTGATGATTCCCGCCGCAATGATATCGTTTCCTCCGAAAATCGCATCGGGTCTTTCTTCTCCCGTGAGGAGTCCCGTTGCCGCCTTCACGGCGCTCTCAATGTCCGGATCACACATGCGCATGTACTTTACGCTTACCGGAAGTCCGAACTCCTTCATGGCTGTCGCGAATGCCTTGTACCGCTCTCCGCTGATATACGGTGAAAAGCGGCCGGTCACCATGCCGATATTCTTATGTCCTTTTTCCGTAAAGAGGCGGATGGCTTCGCGTATGCCGCCGTACTCGTCGGAAATCACACACGGCAGGTCGCCGCCCGGAACCTTGTTGTTTACCAGCACCACCGGAATGTTCCGGCTCCGGAATTCACTGATCAGTTCCGTTCCCGCAAACCCTCCGAGGATGACGCCTTCGATCTGTTTCGTCTTGGCGTTTCCGACCGTTTTCCTCCAGTCGTCCTCCGTGGAGATTAAAAGCTGATATTCCGTCAGGTTTGTTTCCTGCATGATGCCGTTGCAGATCCCGGCGTAAAACTCATCCATGATCGTTGCCGATTTCTTGCAGATTAAGAAAGCGATCTTATCCGTACGCTGCCGTGCCATGGAGCTCGCAATGGCGTTCGGAGAATAATGCAGGGCTGCCGCAGCCTCGAATACCTTGCGCCTTGTTTCTTCCCGGACACGGGACGGATCTGAAAAGACCCTTGATATGGTGGCCGTGGAAACACCGGAGAGCTTTGATACATCATAGATCGTGATACCCATTTCGCCTCCAGAAATGTAAGCGCTTTCATATTTTTGCAGGCAAAGACGCCTCTCTTCTTGCTGCTCTGCTCTTAAAATAGCACTGCTATGATCAAATTGCAATATAAATTTATATGTAAAGGCTTATTTCTGGTAATTTTAACAAATATTGTTCAAATTTTTGTACACTATTCTTCTTTTATTTATGTAAGCGCTTACATTGTTAGATTAATAACCAGCGTCTGTTTCACTTTTCAGTTTTATTTCCGGCCTGTTGGTTTTTTACCGGTTTTTCTGTAACCTTTTCTGTTTTTCTTTTCATTTCATTCCTTTCACGTTTCCTGATTCCTCTCTTCGGTCTCTCGTGTTTTTTCTTCGGTCCTCCTGTTCTTTTCGGCAGCCTTCCCGTTTTCACCGGGTTCTCTCTCGGCACCCGCAATGTCTATGTTAGTTCTGCCATGTAAAATCAGAAAGCCTGCCTGCGTTAAATAAGCGTAAAGTCTGCATCTGCCCGCTGATTAAAAAAAGCAGAAGAATACTCTGCAGCATAGAGCGAAGTCCCTTAAATCTGCATTCGTCTGTTGATCAAAAAACAGAAGGATACACTGCACAGGAAGAAATCCATAAATCTTCTTTACCTGTGGATTAAAAAAGCAGAAGGATATGCTGCACGTGGAAAAGCCGCATCAGTTTTCTCTGCCCGCTGATTAAAAAAAAGCAGAAGGATACGCTGCATAGGGCGAAGTCCCATAGCAGCGTATCCTTCTGCTTTTATATAATCTTTTATGCTTCCCTAATTTCCTTCCGCACTCTCTTCAGGATGTCCGCATTCAGCGGATGGAACAGATGGCTGTAATATTCGCAGAGCCATATTCCCTTGTAGTCCGCTTCTTTCAGAATGGTGAAGGCCTCCTTTAACGGTGCGTCGCCCCAGAACGGCGGGATATGGATGTCGCCACGGCTGAACGCGAACCGGTAGCCCTTGTCCAGCGTATTGTAAAGCTGCATGTTGCTTAAGCGCATGGGCTCGAAGACCCCGTTGTTGTCATTGATATGGAGATGGCGGACGAAAGGTGCGCATTCCTTCACAGCCTCCAGATAATCATAGCCGAAATAGCGGGAAGAAATGAAAAGATGCCCCAGGTCCAGCGTCATTCCGACATTCGGGTGCGAGAGCTTCTTCACCGCATCCAAGGCATACCGGTAATGTTCCACTTCGATATTCTCGATGTTGATGCGGACCTTTTTCTGCTCCGCATAATCCGCTGCTTCCCTTACCTGCCGGAAGAACGCATCCTCCTCCGGTTTCTTTCTGCTGTATTCCTCGTAATGGATGTTCAACGGATTCAGATTGAGCGCCGCGCAGGCATCGATCGAAGCGAACAGGACAGCATGCTGAAGATCCCGGTCTTCCAGGTTCCTCAGGTCCATTCCGTATCCCGCATGCGCCGTGTAGACGAGCGGATACTTTTTCAGGACCTGTTTCATATAGTTCAGAACCGGCTCCATCAGCCGTCCGCCTATGATCAGCGGACAGGAACTTAAGTTCAGTTCGGCGGCATCGAACCCGTCTTCGGTTATCCGTTCCAGTGCTCCGTCCAGCTTATCGAGTCCCGTGCCTCCCGGCACATTTACGCCAACTTTTACTTTCAACAGATTTCCCCCTTAAGGAATCAGCCAGTCAGTAGAATTCCTTTATATAATGCAGAACATCTTCTCTCGAACCTTTGAAAGGACCCGGCGTTTCCATCTTCAGGGAAACCAGCGCGGTCGCATACTGCAGTGCTTCCGGAATATCCGCTCTCAGCCGTTCCGTGATATAGCCGGCAAACGTGGTGTCGCCTCTTCCGGTCCGTCCGGAAAGATTTCTGGCCTTGATCGGACAGGTGAAAATATTTTTCCCGTCGTAGGAAAGCACCTCGGTATTGTGTGTGATCAGAATTTCCTTCGCGCCCCATCCGTAAAGCATTTTGGCGGCCTCTGCCCGGTCGGTGAGACCGGTCAGGATTTCGGCTTCGGCCGCATCGGTCTTCAGGAAATCAATGCAGGGAAGATATTTTTTCTTCTCTTCCCAGTCATGAAAGCCCATGGTCTTGTCCGCTTCCACATGTCTTAAAAGGCACTGGACATCCACGGCCACTTTCCCGTGCTTCCCCGCTTCCTCGAAAAGTGCTCCGTCAAAATCCCCGTAGACCAGACCGCCGAAATGATAAAGCTTCGTGTCGGCATCCGGGAGCTCCGAGAAACGGAACGGGTCGCATTTTCCCATGGAAGTACATGCTCTTTTTTCCTTATCGGCAGTAAAATACTGATTTTTAATGGAACAGGTTTCTTTGGACGGCGCCCAGTAAACATCGGCTCCGGATCCCGCAAACACCTTTTCCGGATCTGCGTCCTTTGGATTTACTTTGGTAAAAACCGCTGTCCGGTTCCCGCTCTTCGCGGCTGCCCATCCGGATGCGACTACCGCACCTCCGGTCTCCCTCCGCTCGTGGCCCTGATAATCGATGTTCCAGTCAAGCGAGATCGGTCCGATCACCAGCGTATCATACTGTTTTCTCATACATCCTCTCCTTCCTGTTTTTTCCTGCTGCGCTTCATGCCGTATTTTTCGTGCTGCATTTTCCGGCATGTTCCTCAGTTAAGTTTTCCAATTGCCTTTCACAGTTGTGTTTTTCAACTTTTTTTCGCAATTGTTTTTCTGCTGTGTTTTCCGGCTGCATTTCTCTGCTGTGTTTTCTGCGGCGTTTTCTGATTGCGTTTTTCCTGCATTACATGACCACAGGTATTCCGGACGGCTTTTCTCCGGAAAAATCCGTTTCCGGCCAAAGCAGCTTCCGCTTCTTCCGCAGAGGGGCATTCCGCCGGATTACAGTTCCTCGACAAACAGCACGCCCGCGGTCTCCGTAAGTCTGTTCATCAGATGTTCCTGCGAACATTTTTTACTCATCTGCAGCGTCAGAATGGCGCATGCCCCGTTCTTCTCCGGAGCCGTCTTGGAAGAACGCGTAATCTCAAGATCGGTAACCTGAACGCCCATCTGCTTGATTTCCATCAGGATCTTTTCGAGCGTGTTCCTGCTCTCATATTCCACATACACATTGATCTCCGGCGCATTCCGGAGCACGCGGTATTCCAGCTTTGAGAAAACAAGTTCCATCAGAAGCACCAGCGCGGTTGAATAGATGGCGCCTTCATAAAATCCGGCACCCGCGGCAAGTCCGATGATGGCGGAAGTCCAGAGGCCTGCCGCAGTCGTAAGGCCTTTGACTCTTCTGCGCTTCGTCACGATGATGGTACCCGCGCCAATGAAGCCGATGCCCGCCACGACCTGAGCGCCGAGACGCGCCATATCCGTGAAGTAGTGCATGTTCAGGTAAAGGAACTGGCTGGTAAGCGTGGTGATTGCCGCGCCGAGACAGATCAGAATGTGGGTCCGGAACCCGGCAGGGCGGCGTTTGAATTCTCTTTCAATTCCGATGAGTCCCCCGCAGATAAAGGAAAGGACCATACGTACAATGACAGATGCAAGCGTTACATCGCGAAGACCGTCGAAAATCGATATCATGGTTTCTCTCCTTTCCTTATATTTCCTCGATGGCAGTCACGCTTTCCAGTTCGGAAAGATGACTGATGATTTCAATATGTGCTTCCTTTTTCGGAAGCCGCACGAAGAATACCGCGCTCGGTTTCTGCAGCGCATCCTCATCGCTCCCGCGGTCCAGTTCCACATCGTAGACCTGAATGCCGTGCTGCTTGATGCGGGTTATGATCGCCGCCACATCGTCCACGTTGTTGAACTCCACATAGAGGTTCATGTTCCGGGCATTTCTGACGACCGCCCTTTCCAGAACCGGGAAAAACCGCATGGAGAGAAAGATCAGGGCGAAACCGATCAGAACGCATTCATAGAATCCTGCGCCGATCGCAAGCCCCATGCAGGCCGAGGCCCACAGCCCCGCTGCCGTCGTAAGGCCCTTCACTTCCTGCCTTCCCGTCACGATAACGGTACCCGCGCCTAAGAAGCCGATGCCGTTTATGACCTGGGCGCCGAAGCGCGACACGTCCGTCTTGATTCCGACCAGCTCGGCAGTGTCCGCCCAGACCGTCGTCACCATGATGAATTCATACTGACTTAAAATAACCGTTAAAGACGCGCCGAGACACACCAGCATATAAGTCCGGAATCCGGCGGGACGGTGCTTCTGCTCCCGCTCCATTCCGAGCATGCCGCCGAAAAGCATGGCAGACATGAGCCGCAGCAGGATGGAAGCCGTATTCAGCTGCCGCAGATATAACAATGCATCGTTCACTTTTGTTCTTCCTTTCTCCTGATATTGACAAAACCGGTCTTTCGGCGGAAAATAAAATCACATGTCCGGACGGCAGAAACCGGCCCGGCCGAAAGAAGGGCTTTTTCATGTACAAACATAAAATTGAAACACATCTCCATACCTGTACCGTCAGCAAATGCGGACATCTGAATGCAAAGACGCTCATTCCTGCCTATAAGGAAGCGGGCTATGAAGGAATCTGCGTAACAGATCACTACAACCGCAATACCGTCGATTATCTGCAGCTGGACCTTTCCAATAAAGACGGCCTTCTGGAACAGTTTCTCCGCGGCTATGACGAAATGTGCGAAGAAGGTGCCAAATACGGAATCCGCATTTACCGCGGAGCCGAACTCCGTTTCGACGAATGCGAAAACGATTATCTTTTCTATAACTGGCCGGACGATCTGCTCCGGGACATGGATAAAATCATGAAAATGAGCATCGTCGAGTTTTCCCGCCTCGCCCGAGAAACGGATGCTTTTCTTTTCCAGGCGCATCCCTACCGGAAGAAATGCACGCCCGCCATTGCCTGCTACCTCGACGGCCTTGAAGTCTACAACGGTAATCCGCGTCATGACAGCCACAACGAACGCGCAAGGGAATATGCGGACCAGTTCGGCCTGATCGCCCTTGCCGGCTCCGACTGCCACCAGACGCCGGATATCGCCTGCGCCGGGATCTGTACCGAGGAGCTTCCCGCGAACGATGCGGAACTGGTCTCCTTAATCCGTGCAAAGGAATTCGAACTGATGATTCCGACCGCCGAAGACTGAAGCTGTTTTTCTGTCAGTACACGGACATAAATGCAGGCGGTCAGAAGGAAAAATGTATCGTCTCCTGCCCGCAGCATTGACCGCGGTTTCGTGTTTCGAAGAGAGAGGTTCTTTCTGCCTGGCCCTGCACATCATACGGACAAAAATTTCTGCCGGTTATCATGGCAGAAATTTTTTTGTGTCTGAGGATACAGCCAAAATTCCGGCAGTACTCTGGTCTGTATTAAAAAATAAACATACTGCAGCTGTCTTTTGTTCTTGTAAACGTTTACCGGTTCAAAATATATATTATGTGTACCATCTTTTCCCGCCCGTGTCAATCTGTTTCAGACTTTCCCCCGGCTCCGGAACAGGATTCGCAAATTTCCTGGCTTTTTTGCATAATTCATTTGACCGGAGGCAAAAAATCCATTAAAATTCAAGTTGAAAACGTTTGCATCAAGTTTCCGGTTTTGGGAAAGGATAAGGCTAGAATGAGAAACATCACGCTGAAGGACGTCGCCAAAAAAGCCGGCGTCTCTTATGCCACGGTTTCACGTGCGCTTTCAGGCAATCCGCACATCCGCCCGGATACCAGAAAGAGAGTTCTGGAAATCTGCTCCGAAATGGGATATACGGCAAACTATATTGCCCGCTCCATGGTCATGAATAAAACCGACCTGATCGGGCTGGTGGTACCGACGATCGACAATCAGTTCATGTCGGAAATCGCTTATTACACCGAAATGTCCGCCCGCACGCGCGGTTACAATATCATGCTCTGCAACTCCGAGCCTGGTCCGGAACAGGAACTGACCGCGGTAAAACTTCTGACCGGCAGGAAAGTGGACGGCATCCTCATTGTCCCCCAGAACCATAATACCTATAAAAACATTAAGCAGTATACGGATATGGTCCCGGTGGTCTTTTTAAGCGAAAATCTCGGAAACGAACCGATGAGTTATGTCACGGTGGACAACGAATACGGCACGAAAATCGGTATGCAGTACCTGACAGAGCTCGGCCACCGCGATATTCTCTATTTCGGCCGGCGTAAAAACACAACACATCTCCTCCGGGCCGAGGGCTATATCAGGGAATGCACCCGGCTCGGGCTCCGGCAGATTTTTTTCGACAGTCCGTACGGACGCAGTTCCATTGAATACGGCTACCGCATGGCCAAAGACCTGTTTTCCCGTCCTGTGGATTACACGGCAATCTTCGCTTCCACGGACTCGAACGCGATCGGGATCATGAAGGCCGCCGAAGAAAGCGGAATTGACATCCCCGGAAAAATCTCCCTGCTCGGATTTGACGACATCGGCAGCGCTTCCCTCCCGAAGATCGAACTGACAACCATCCGCCAGCCGAAAAAAGAAATGGCCGTTCAGGCGGTGGACATCCTTATAAATAAAATAAACGACCGGACGGAAGCCTATACCCACCAGATCCTCCGTCCCGACCTGATCGAGCGCAAAACCTGCCGGAAACTCTGAGTGCATACTGCGGAACAAAGGAAACCGCCGCGCACTTATAATCACGTCCTGCCTGTAAGAAAATTAAAATATTCCCGGGCGCTCAGGAACACGGAAACCGGCGTGCGTTTATATGCGCGCTTAGCCTATAAGGGAATTTAAAATATTCCCGGGTGCTCAGGAACGCGGAACCCGGCGTGCGTTTATATATGCGCGCCTTTCCCAAGGGGATAAAAGACATAACCTCGAAACGCATAGGAACGAAGTTCCGTAGTTTCGAGGTTATGTCTTTTTATCCCCTGATAATTATTGCTGCATTTTCACACACCGGTTTCCGCGTTCCGCCTCCCCTGCTCTTCGCGCAGCATCTTCAGCACGATCTCTCTCGTGTACTCTCCGCTTTTTTTCTTCTGCTCCGCGGGGAGATCCTTCGTATAAAACGGTTTCCCGAATTCCATGGAAACATGACAGGGTTTCAGAGAAGGAAAATGCCGTTCCAGGATATCGTCCGTCCCGTAAAACGCGACCGGGACGACCGGACAGCCCGATTTCTCCGCGATCTTAAGCGATCCCTCCTTGAACGGAAGAACGGAAAGCGGATCCCCGCTCTTGTCCCTGGTTCCTTCCGGACATATGAAAACACACGACCCGTTCTTGACCTTATCGATCGCGCACAGCACCGTTTTCAGCTCCTGCTTCAGATCCTTCCTGTCCATGAACAGCGCATCCAGCACCACCGCCCACTGGGCAAAAATCGGATATGCGGCAAGTTCCTTCTTCGCGATGAAGGCACTGTGCACCGGCAGGTACATGATTGCGAGGACAATGTCAAAAATACTTTTGTGGTTGCCCGCAAAAAGAACCGCCCTGTCCCGCGGAATATTTTCGATCCCCCGCACGCTGATTCTGCATCCTGCAATGAGTAAAATGAGTCTCAGGGTCGGGGTCGCCCATTTCTGCGTGAACCATCCGGCGGCCTGCGGATTTTTCCTGTGCACCAGGAGAAGGATTCCCAGGAGCGGAAGCCAGATGATCAGATACAAAAGCAGAACGATTGCCGCAAAAAAAGTACGTACCATACGGTTACCCTTCTTTCTTAATATTACAGCAGCGGACTGAAGAGCCTGCTTAACTGCTCGCGGAAGCGCATGAACAGATTCCGTTCCTCATATTCTTCCGGCAGGATTTCCCTGCAGTGACGTTCGATATCCCCCGTAAACTGCCGTTCGAGTTTCCCCGTGATAAAGGGATCGAATATGGTTGCATTCACCTCAAAATTCAGTTTGAAACTCCGGATATCCATATTGGCAGTTCCCACACAGGCGGCATTTCCGTCCACCATGACTGTTTTGGAATGGAGAAATCCGTCCTGATAGGTGAATACCTTCCCGCCTGCCTGCAGCAGGGTTCCCGCCCAGCTCGTGGTGGCCCAGTAGACAAACGGATGATCCGGCTTGCACGGGATCATGAGCCGCACGTCCACGCCGGATTTCGCCGCTATGATCAGCGCGCTCAGTGTCGCATTGTCCGGGATGAAATACGGCGTCGTGATATAGATGTGATCCTTCGCCTTGTTGAAGAGCTCTATATAGTTGTCGCGGATCCGCTCCAGGGAAGAGTCCGGGCCGCTGGTCACGATCTGAATGCCGATCGGACGTCTTTCCGCCTCTTCCGGTCTGCCCGGAAAAACGGACGGTATGTTCTGATACTTCCTGTTCTTAAACAGGTTCTCGTGCGTTGCATAATTCCAGTCAAGCGCAAAACGCTGCTCCAGGGAAGCAACCGCGCCACCGCGGATTTTCAGGTGCGTATCCCGCCAGTGCCCGAAGTACCGGCTCTGGTCCACATATTCTTTGCCGATGTTGAAGCCGCCCACATATCCGATCTCCCCGTCTATTACCACGATTTTTCTGTGATTGCGGTAATTGATCCGGAGATTGATCCTGCCGAGTGTCGGCGGGAAGAAAATTCCCACCTTGATCCCGCATTTCCGCAGCTTGTTCCAGTATCCCGCCGGCATAAACCGGCCGCCCATTCCGTCGCAGAGCACGCGGACTTCCACGCCCTCCGCCGCCTTCTTTTTCAGTTCCTCGGCAATCCCGCGGAACAGGAAATCATTTTTAATAATGTAGTACTGGATGTGAATGAAGCGTTTTGCCCTGCGGATTTCAGCTGTGAGATCAGCAAACTTCCGGCTCCCGTCCGTAAAGATCTCCACGGTATTGTCAATTGTCAGCACGGACGATCCTGCCCGGAGATTATACATGATCAGATCCCCGTAATCCCTGGTCAGTGCCTCATCCTCTGCCTTCCCGTACTCCTGCAGAAGACGTTCCTGCGTTAAAACCGGATATTTCATCTGATCGTCCGCCTGCTTCACGCGGAACATTTTCGATTTCCGGTAATCCTGCCCGAGAAGCAGGTAAATCAGAATGCCGAACAGCGGGATCGCATACAGGGCCAGAAGCCAGGTCCATGTTGACTGCGGATCTCTGCGCTGGAAAAAGATGATCATGATGGAAAGAAGGATATTGATCAGCATAAGATGCTGCATGGACCATATCCAGAAAACACTGAGTGCATTGATAACTTCCGACATGAATACTGCTCCTTACAGAAACCGGATAATTACCGGGGAAAATACAGCCGCAAGCCAGATCCCGTAACAGAGACAGGGGCCGAACAGAAGCTTTGCGGAAAAGCGGGTGCAGGCGCGGTCCCTGGAAACCTTCCTGCAGACGGTCACGATCAGAAGAAGGATCAGTGCCAGGACAAGCGCCGCTATCATGGATTTCCAGCCAAGGAGGAACCCGCCGGCTGCCGACAGGAAGACAACCCCCGGACGGATATTGCCCGGTTTCAGGAATGAAAAAATCAGCAGCGGAATACTGACCGCAAAAATCCCGATGAGGCGGTTTACAAAGAAGAACTTTCCGTAAGTCATCTTCGCCATAATCATGAAAACGGCCGCACAGATCACAATCACAAGGACGGCGGGAACGGGAACCTCTTTTTTCTGAAGTTCGTTTGCGCCGGAAACAACCAGTGCGGCGGTAATGACGCAGAACAGCACGGACTGCAGTCCGAAACCGCACTGCAGAAATACGATGACAAAAAGGACCGCGCAGAAAAATTCCATGCGCAGGTATTTCGCATACATTTCGCGGTTCTCGTACGCACTGTTTTTTCTGCCGAAGCGGAACAGATCGCTTCCGGGCATGTTGTAGATCAGGGTATTCAGCAGTCTGCCCGTAAAAAGGCCGATCAGAAAGACCCACACATATAAAAGGATGATTATCGCGATGGACATTCGGTTCCCTCCGGATCCTGTCCGGACGGCGTCCGGAATCCGGCGGCGGCAGAACAAGATTTGCATTATTATAGCATAAAACATTTTTAACGTATACCTGCATGGTTTACAGTAATATGATTACAGTGTCAAAAGTCATGCCACACGCCATGCGGGCATGGCAGTGGGGCATTGACTTTATGACACGCCCCACATGAGGAAGTAACGGGGCAGGGGCCCCGTGAATTCCGAATGCGGGGCAGGATTGTGGGAGCCTCGAAGAGGCGAAACAATCCGTAAACACTCTTGACGCCCGCATCGTAATATCCGCATACGCACGAATTTTATATCCCGGATGCGGAATACTCCTTGATTTCAATCCGCTGTCATGCTATCTTAATAAAGATAAATTTCGGACAGCGGCGTCCCGTGCATTCTCTTGTTCGGTGACGTCTTTTTCATGGCCGGCCGCGGGTAAACGTTTTAACCGTACGGCGGCTTTTTTAAAAAGATCCGCAAGGTAAAATCAACTGTATTTTATTGAAGGAGGAGAACGAGTATGAATATGAACAAGGAAGCAATCGGGTACCTGCCCGACGAAACCCCGGAGTTCGGGAAACTGTTCCTGTACGCACTGCAGCAGGTCATCGTCATGTTCCCGGCAACCATTGCCGTGGCACTGATCACCGGGTTCCAGGTTTCAACCACAATTTTTGCAAGCGGTCTTTCAACTCTCTGCTTTATCCTGATCACCGGTAAAAAAATTCCTCTTTATTACGGTTCCAGTTTCGCCTATCTGACAGCAATTTCCAGCATGGTCGCCACGCAGGGGTCTCCTGAACAGCTTGCCGCATTCAAGGCAACCGGAATTCTTCCCACGCAGCTGATCCAGTATGCACAGTTCGGCATTATCCTTTCCGGTCTTGTTTCCATAGCAGCAGGTCTTCTGATCCGCTGCAGCGGCAGGGAAGCCGTCGAAACCATTCTTCCTCCGAGCATCACCGGTTCCATTTCCATGATCATAGGCCTGACGCTGGCCGGGAATGCCTTAAGCGATGCAGCTCCCGCAAAACTTGCCGCCGGTGCCGTTCCGGCCGTACAGAATTCCAGCTGGGTCTGGGTTGTTTCGCTGATCACGCTGTTCTCCACGATTCTCTATTCAAGGTATTTAAAGGGATTTCTGGGACAGCTGCCGCTTCTTCTCGGCGCACTGACCGGATGCGTGGCAGCCGCACTTCTTTTTGCAGTCGGCGGAAAAGACTACAGCCTGTTCCGTGCAATGCCGGCGGAAGCGTTGGCAGCCTCTCTCTGGAAGGCCGGTCCGTTCGCAGTTCCTGCCTTCAGCTTCCCGCGCGTGTCCGGTGCCGCGGTTCTCGCAATCATGCCGATTGCAATCGCGACCATTCCGGAATCCACCGCGCACATCTATCAGATCGATATCTACGTCAATGATCTGGCCAGGAAAAAGAATGTATCCAAAAAATATGATCTTGCCTCTCTCCTTGACAAGAACCTGATCGGCGACGGTCTCTGCGATATGATCTCCGGCGTCGTGGGCGGCCCTGCAGGCACGAACTACGGTGAGAATATTTCCACCATGGCCATTACAAAGGTTTTCTCCATTCCGGTACTGATTGCGGCTTCCGTCATTGCCATGGTCATCTCCTTCTTCACCCCGTTGATCCGCATTATCTACGGAATCCCGACGGCAGTCATCGGCGGTCTTGAGGTTTACCTGTTCGGTGCCATCGCCGCACAGGGAATTGCAATCATGATCGACAAAAAGGTAGATATGTTCGACAGTAAGAATATTGCCGTCATTGCCACAATTATGGTAATCGGCATAGGCGGCCAGTATGCATTCGGCGGAAATATTCCGTTCTTCGGCATGCAGGTCCCCTGTATTGCCGGTGCCGCAATCTTCGGCATTCTTTTAAACTTCATCTTAAGTCTCGGTGACAGAAAAAGCGCATCATGAACAAATCACAGCAGGATAACAAAATGCTTTATTTTCTCCTGACTGCTTCCCTGATAAGCGGCTGCGCAGCGCAGCCGCTTGGTTCTTTTATGCCGTTTCTCCGAAAAGCCTACGGCTTTGATTACGCCCTTTCCGGAATTCTTCTTTCCTCCCAGTCAATCGGGAACCTGATTGCGACATTCCTCTCCGGCATCCTGCCGATATTCCTGGGCCGGCGCAAAGGCATCCTTGCCACTTCCGTATGGATGTCCGTCGCCTACCTGATCTTCACCTCCGGCGTGGGACTGCCCGCCGTCCTGATCATGGCCTGCTTCATGACAGGCATTTCCAGAGGCGGAAACGTCAACTTCATCAGTACCATAATCGGTACGCTTCCCGATAAGAAATCGGCAAAGGGATACAATCTCCAGCATGGCTGTTTTGCGCTCGGCGCCTTTATTTCTCCGCTGCTTCTTGTTCTTTTCAGCAACCTCTTTCCGGCGCACGGCTGGCGCATCATGGCAGCTTTTCTCTGCATTTTTTCCGTTTTCCAGTTCACGCTTTTTCTGAGAATGCCCCTTCCGGAAAAAGAACCCGCGAAGAGCATTAAATCAATCGACCGGCATTTTTTAAAAGACCGCCGTTTCTGGCTGGCTGCCGCCATGCTCTTCTTCTACATTTCCACGGAGTATGCCATTGTGGGATGGCTGGTCACCTATTTTCAGGACGCCGGCATTTTAAGTCCTGATTTTTCCCAGATCATGAACAGTCTGTTCTGGCTGATCATATTTGTCGGACGGATGACCGGTGCCATCCTTACGGGAAAAATCTCCTGGCAGAAACTGCTCCTCGCGGACGGCATCGGTACTTCCGCTTTCTTTCTTCTGATTTATTTCAGCAGCAATCCTGTGGTGATCGTGATCGGCATTATCGGCTTTGCCCTGTTCATGGCCACGGTTTATCCGACTGCATTTGCCTTCGGCAGCGGAAGCGTAAAAGGCAATGACCTCGGAAACAGTCTGATGATTTTATCCGGCAGCGCAGGCGGCATCATCACGCCCGCCCTGATCGGCTTTGTGGCGAAAAAAAGCGGGATCCGGGCAGGCATGAGCGTTGTCTCGATCCTCACCTTCCTCATGCTTGCCGCTATCCTTGCCAGCATATTTTCCGAGCGCAAAAAAACAGCATAAAGAACAGAACAGTCCGTCATTCCGGCTGCCTGTATGATTTTTCATTCCGCTCCGCACCCTGTTTTTCATCAACAGGGTGCTTTTTTGTGCATTCTGTATAGTTTTATCCTCTTTCTTCAAAGCTTTATTGACATCATATAGACCGGATGATACAATTATTTTCAGCAGCGGCAGCGTTTTTATTTTTGAAAACGTTTACACGGACTGCAGCATGATCATTAAATACAATGAGTTCAAAGGAGGATGTTATATGAGAAAAATCAATCGATTTATGGCAGTTGCACTGACAGTCGCGATGTCGGCCGGCCTTATGGCCTGCGGCGGAGGTTCTGCGACCACAACCACCAAGGCAGCGGCGGCAACAACAGCGGCGACAACCAAAGCAGCGGCAACGACAGCAGGCGCGACAACCAAAGCAGCGGCAACGACAGCAGGTGCGACAACCAAAGCGGCTGCGGCAACCACCGCCAAGGCTGCGGCATCCGGCGGCTCCGGAAGCAAGGAACTGAGCCTTTATACCGCATATCCGGAAGCGGAAGTTGTTTACTACTGCAACGCATTTGAAAAGGCAACCGGAATCAAGGTCAATTACGTCCGTCTTTCTGCAGGTGAAATGCTGACCCGTGTCGCAGCGGAAAAAGACAACCCGAAGGCCTCTCTGATGTTCGGCGGTTCCACAGATAACTATATTGCAGCAAACACCCAGGGACTTCTGGATGCCTATCAGTCTCCGAACCTTTCCGATACCCCGAAGGAATATCTTGATTCTTCAGGCGTCTGGGATCCGATTTATGTCGGCTGCATCGCTTTCGCATGCAACAAAGACTGGTTCAAGAGCAAAGGCTACGATTATCCGAAGTCCTGGCAGGATCTGCTGGATCCGAAATTCAAGGGCCAGATCGTCATGGCTCATCCGGCAACTTCAGGAACCGCATATACGGTTCTGGCAACTCTGGTTCAGCTGATGAAGGAAGATGCGGCTTTTGATTATCTGAACAAGCTGAAACCCAACATCAGTCAGTTCACGAAATCCGGCGCGGCAGCTCCGAACGCCGTTGCACTCGGCGAAGCGGCAATCGCGATTACCTTCTCCCATGACGGACTTCAACCCACTGCCGAAGGATATCCGATCGAACTTTCCTTCCCGAGTGAAGGGACCGGATATGAAGTCGGTGCAGTCGCTCTGATCAAGAACGGACCGAAGGCAGAACAGGAAAATGCAAAGAAGTTCATCGACTGGATCTGCTCCAAAGACGGACAGAGCCTGTATGCGGAAAACAAATCCTTCCGTGTTCCGACCAACACAAAAGCCAAAGTTGCCGACGGACTTGTAACGCTCGACAAAGTGAAAACCATCAAGTACGATGCAAAGTGGGCAGCCGACAACAAGAAAGATCTGACGGCAAAGTTTGAGTCCAAGGTGTCAAATGCATCGGAAGCAAAGGATAAGAAGTGATCTGATTCAGCATCTGTTTCGTTATTCGCCGGGCCTCTTCCCTGAGGAAGGGAGGGGGCCCTTTTAAAAGAAAAGAACTGATAATCCGGAGGTTATTCCATGACAGATTCTGACGGATCCAAAGCTTCAAAAACCAACGTGGCCAGGACCAAAAAACGGAACGAAACCAGGATGATCATGCGGCAGCCTGTCATGATGATTACGATTCTGGCTGTCATTATTCTCCTGATCCTGTTTGTCGTTTATCCGCTGGTCAAGGTCTTTCTGTTCGGTCTTACTGATGAGAACGGCGGATTTTCCCTTGCCAATCTCGTGGAAATTGTCACAACACCGAAGTATCTTGCCACCTGCGGCCGTACGCTCTGGCTGGGCTTCATTGTGGCGATCATTTCCACTTTTATCGGATATGTTTTTGCCTATACCATTACACGTACCAATGCACCCTGTAAAAAGTTCCTGCGGATCATTGCCACAATGCCCATCCTTTCCCCGCCTTTCATTCTTTCTCTTTCGATCATCTTTCTGTTCGGGAAACAGGGTCTGATCACAAAATCTCTCCTCGGCATAACCGGAAATGATGTCTACGGGATGACAAGTCTGATCATCGTTCAGGTCATGAGTTTCTTCCCGGTCGCCTATCTGACGCTTTCCGGCATCCTGCAGTCCATCGATGCATCCGTGGAAGATGCCGCCTGCAACATGGGCGCGAACCGCTGGCATACCTTCTGGACTGTGACGTTCCCGCTTTCTCTTCCGGGTATCATTTCCGGATGTCTGCTCGTTTTCATCCAGTCCCTGGAGGATTTCTCCAATCCGGCAACTATCGGCGGCGACTACACGACGCTGTCCGTTGAAGTCTACCAGATCATCACCGGAAGCTATGATATGCGGAAAGGTTCCGTACTGGCCGTTCTGCTTCTGCTTCCTGCCATGATCGCCTACCTTCTGAATAAATACTGGGTCAACAAGAAGAGCTTCGTTACCGTGACCGGCAAGCCTACGCAGGCCAGAAAAATGATCGATGACCCCGGCATCAAATGGCCGCTCTTCATCTTCTGCATGATAATTGCCGCGGTTGTCATCCTCTTCTACGGCACCGTGATCTTCGGTTCCTTCGTGACGACCTGGGGATACAATTATGCATTCACGCTGAGTCAGTATCAGAGAGCGCTGGCTTACGGCATGGACAGTCTGAAGAATTCCATCGTACTCGGTGTCATCTCCGCAGTGATCGGCGGCATGTTCGGCATGGTGATCGCCTATATCACCGCAAAAAGGACCTACTACGGCAAGCGTTTCATCGAAGTCGCGTCGGTCCTGATGTTCGCGGTTCCCGGAACGGTCCTTGGCATTTCCTATGTCCTTGCCTTCAACAGCAAACCGTTTGTCCTGACCGGAACGGCTGTTATCCTGGTAATCGTATTCGTATTCCGGAACATGCCGGTCGCAATCGAATCCGGCACCACGACGCTTCTGCAGATCGACAATTCCATAGAAGAGGCCTCCACCATTCTGGGTGCGGATTCCGGATATTCATTCCGGAGGATCTCCCTCCCGATGCTGAAAAATGCATTCTTCTCCGGAATCGTCTATTCGTTCGTCAAGGCGATTACCGCAGTCAGTGCGATCATCTTCCTGGTATCGCCGAAGTGGAACCTGGTCACGAGCAAGATCTACACGCTGTTCGATCAGGCAAAATACAGTCAGGCGGCTGCATTCGTCACTATGATGGTTGCTATTCTTTTGATCTTCATAGGTCTGTTCAATATGGTCATCAATAAAGTCCTTGCCCCGAAGTCCAGAATACCGGCGGGAGCAGAAAGAAAAACGGAGGAATCGGTATGAGTACGGAAAAAACAAGTGCGGAAACTCTGGGCAGAAAAAGTTCGGACGTTATCCTGAAGGATGTTACCAAGATTTTCCAGCAGCCGGATACCGGTAAGGAATTTACCGCAGTGAATCATATCAATCTGAAGATCAACGACGGAGAAATGGTCACGCTCTTAGGCCCTTCCGGCTGCGGCAAGACCACCACGCTCCGCATGATTTCCGGATTTGAATATCCCACCAGCGGCGAAGTTCTGATCGGCGACCGCGATGTGGCCAAGGTACCGCCGAACAAGCGCGGAATTTCCATGGTCTTCCAGAGCTACGCTCTTTTCCCGCATATGAATATCTGGGAAAACATCGCCTACGGTCTCCGCGTGCAGAAGCTTCCGCTTGATGAGATCATCAAAAAGACCAATGCCGTCATTGACATGATGCAGTTAACCGGAATGGGAAAGCGGTTCCCGAACCAGCTTTCCGGCGGCCAGCAGCAGAGAGTCGCACTGGCAAGAGCAGTCGTCATCGAACCGAGCGTTCTTCTGTTTGATGAACCTTTGAGTAACCTCGATGCCAAACTCCGCGAGAGCATGCGGGATGAACTGAGAGCTCTGCAGAAACGGCTCGGCATCACATCGCTCTATGTGACGCATGACCAGTCCGAGGCCATGGCCATTTCCGACCGTGTCGTCATCATGAAGGACGGCAATATCATGCAGGTCGGAAATCCTTCGGAAATCTACGCTTTCCCGAACAGCCGCTTCGTGGCCAATTTCATCGGAAAAGCCAATTTCCTGGATGGCACCTTTATCGGCATGGACGGAACAACCGCACAGGTAAAGATTTATGATCAGACCTTCGATATTCCCTCTCCCGGAAAAATGGACGGGGTCAAGGAGGGCGGCGCCTGCTGCCTGGCAGTCCGGCCGGAGGGAATTCTTCTTTCCGCCATGGACGGAAGACTCCAGGGCAGAGTCAGACGCGCAACCTATTACGGCGCAAAAATCGAATACGAGATCATGCTGCATGAACAGCCCATTCTTGTGGAAGTTTATACATCCCAGCAGAACAAGGTATTCTCCGAAGGGGAGAACGTGTTCCTGTCGCTGGTGTCCAACAGTGTGAGGGTGCTGGCGTAACGGCATGATGATCGTCAGGCGCGATCATGATTGTGTGAATAGTGATTGTGCGTGATGAACAGGTTCCATTGGAATTCTGTGATAAAGATCACGATAAGAAGCATGATAGGAATCACAATAAGGATCTTGATAAGGACAAAAGAAGACAGGTCCGCGGCTACGGGAATAACACCCTATGCGCCGCGGACCTGTCTCTTTTGTCCTTTTATGCATCAGTATTCAGTAAACAACGACGCTTGTGCCCGGATGGGTTGTGACGCGTTTAACTGAATGATTCAGGCAGAATTCATAATTGACTGTGCCATACTGTAAATCTTTTCAATTATTTATTCCAGTTCAAAGAACCTGTGCTCAGATTTCATCATGCCGTTCCGGAGAGCCGCATGGTAAATAATGTTCATATGCTTAATGTCTTCCCGAGATAAACGGTATCGATTCCCGGGCCGCGGTCGTCTTTCAGCGTCTTCACGATGTGATAGCCGCGTTTTTGCAGGACATGCAGGTGCGCTCCGTTCGAAGACCAGGTTCTGGTGGCGATAATTTTATATTGCAGGACGGAAGCGGCTTCCTTTTCCATGCAGTCGTACATCCGGCCGAGAAGGCCTGCGTTGCGGTTTCCCGGACGGACGCAGGCTGTCGTGATATAAAGCGAGGTCCCGAAATCTTCAAGCTCGCTGCAGATATAGTTTCTCCGGAAGGTCATAAACCCCAGGACGCTGCCGCCTTCCGTGCAGAGGATGAAGTCCTGTTTCATGATCTCATGGAAGTAGTCCGTCGGACATCCGCCGCTTCCCGCATTTTCCTTCCCACCGCTTAAATTTTTCTGGACGGAACTTTTCCGTCCGGACAGCGGAGGAACAAACTCTCTGTCGCACTGTTCCAGTATTTCCATAATGCCGGCCTTCTCGTTTTCGCTTAAGGCCTGTCCCGCATATCTGATCTCCAAAGTGTGTTCCTCTCTTAATCCGGAATATTCCGGCCCCGGAACCGACTATATGTTCCGGGGCCTTATTGCCGCAGCTGTCATTGTATCTGCCGGACTCTCTGTATGTTCTGTACCTTCTTTACTTACTGTACTTCCTGTACTTCCTGTACTTCCTGTACTTTCCGTGCTTTCCGTATTTACTTGATTTCCGCAGTCAGATCCGTCTGATCACGGTTCACTTTCATCAGGATGACCGAGCCTTCATGAAGCCCGTTTTCCTTTTCCCCGAGTATCAGCTTTGCCGCGGGGGTCTCGACATGCTTCTGCAGGAATCTCTTCAGCGGTCTCGCACCGAACGTCGGATCATATCCACGGTCCGTTACAAACTGCTTTGCTTCCGGTGTAAGTTCTATCGAAATCCGCTGATCCTGAAGACGCTTGTTCGTGTCCTTCATAAGCAGGTCCACAATTCCGCCGATGTTGTCTCTGGTTAACGGCTTGAACATGATGATCTCGTCAAGACGGTTCAGAAATTCGGGACGGAAGCTGTTTCTCAGCTCTTCGGAGACCATCTTCTGCGCTTCCGGTTTGATATTTCCGTCCGCATCGATCCCTTCGAGCAGATACTGCGAACCGATGTTGCTGGTCATGATGATGATCGTATTCTTGAAGTCCACGGTCTTCCCGAGAGAATCCGTAATGCGTCCGTCGTCCAGAACCTGCAGGAGAATATTGAATACATCCGGATGAGCCTTCTCGATTTCATCGAAAAGAACAACCGAATACGGTTTCCTTCTCACTGCTTCCGTCAGCTGTCCGCCTTCATCATATCCGACATATCCCGGCGGCGCTCCGATCAGTCTCGACACGGAAAACTTCTCCATGTACTCCGACATGTCTATCCGGACCATGTTTGCTTCGTCGTCGAACAGCGCTTCCGCAAGCGATTTTGCCAGCTCCGTTTTGCCGACGCCGGTCGGCCCCAGAAACAGGAAGGACCCGATCGGTTTCGAAGGATCCTTGATCCCGGCCTTGCTTCTCTGGATGGCCTCCGCTACTTTCTCCACCGCCTCGTCCTGACCGACCACTCTCTTATGAAGCGTGTCGTCCAGATGAAGCGTCTTCGATTTTTCGGATTCGTTCAGCTTGGAAACCGGAATATTGGTCCAGCGGGAAATGATCATTGCGATCTCGTCTTCCGTCACCGCTTCGCGGACCAGGCTTAAGTCCTCTTTCTTGACTTTTTTCTCTTCGTCCTCCAGTTCCTTTTTCAGTCCCGGAAGCTTTCCGTACTGCAGTTCCGCCGCCTTGTTCAGATCATATTTCTGCTGCGCATCCGCAATTTCACGGTTCACATCCTCGATCTGCTGACGGAGGGAAGCCAGGTTTCCGACGCTCTTCTTTTCATTTTCCCATTTCGTCTTCTGCTCTTTGAATTTCGCTTCTTTTTCCGCCAGTTCCTTCTGGAGCGCTTCCAGCCGCTCGCGGCTTAAGTTGTCCGTCTCTTTTTTCAGAGCCGTCTCCTCTATTTTCAGCTGCATGCATTTCCGGTTCAGTTCATCCAGTTCGGACGGCATGCTGTCCATTTCCGTCTTGATCATGGCGCAGGCTTCGTCCACAAGGTCGATCGCCTTGTCCGGAAGAAAACGGTCCGTGATGTACCGGTCCGAAAGCACCGCCGCCGAAACAAGCGCGCCGTCGGTGATCTTCACATGATGGAAGTTCTCATACTTTTCCTTTAAGCCTCTCAGGATGGAGATGGTGTCCTCAACATTCGGCTGTTCCACCAGCACCGGCTGGAATCTCCGCTCCAGGGCTGCATCTTTCTCGATATATTTTCGGTACTCGTCCAGCGTGGTCGCGCCTATGCAGTGAAGCTCGCCTCTTGCAAGCATGGGCTTCAGCATATTTCCGGCATCCATGCTGCCCTCGGTCGCGCCCGCACCGACGATCGTATGAAGTTCATCGATGAACAGGATAATGCCGCCTTCGGACTTCTTCACTTCCTCCAGGACTGCCTTCAGACGTTCCTCAAATTCACCGCGGTACTTCGCGCCGGCGACCAGCGATCCCATGTCCAGCACAAAAAGCTTCTTGTCCTTTAAATCCTCCGGGACATCGCCTTTGACAATCCGCTGTGCAAGTCCTTCCACGACAGCCGTCTTGCCGACACCGGGTTCCCCGATCAGCACCGGATTGTTTTTCGTCTTCCTGCTTAAAATGCGGACGACATTGCGGATTTCCTCGTCCCGGCCGATGACCGGATCAAGCTTCTGATCCCTGGCGCGTTCCACAAGATCGTAGCCGTATTTGTTCAGCGTGTCATAGGTCGCTTCCGGGTTGTCGCTCGTCACCCTCTGGTTCCCGCGGACGGAAGAAAGCGCCTGCAGGAATTTTTCTTTTGTTATGCCGTATGCACGGAACAGCCCCTTAACGGCCGCATTCGGATATTTCAGCATGCAGAGAAACAGATGCTCGACGGAAACATATTCGTCTCCCATTCCCTTTGCTTCATCTTCCGCACACGTTAAAACCTTGTTCAGATCATTCGAAATATATTCCTGTCCTGCGGATCCCGAGACCTTCGGGAGCTTTCCGATCAGCGCTTCCGTCTCCCCGAGAAATGTTTCCTTCTGAATTCCCATCTTGGTGATCAGATTCGCGATCAGGGATTCCTTGCCCTGAAGAAGCGCGGACAGAAGATGCTCTTCGTCAATCTGCTGGTTGCCGTTCTCCACAGCCAGCTTCTGGGCAGACTCCACCGCTTCCTGCGACTTCTGCGTAAATTTACTGATATTCATTGCAATCACCCCTTTCCTGTTATGCGCGCGGATGGCTCCGTACGACAAAAGCCCGTTTCCGGGCTCTTTATGTTCTACATGTACTATAACAAATGACAATGCGGTTGTCAAGCATTGTTTTATCTTTCCGGAACGCACAGGAGCCGCAGACTCCCGGCCTTTCCGAAAGATCCTCCGGCTTTCCCGGATTATAGACCAATTTTCGATCCTTCCTTCACGAACCTTCAGGAACTGCAGGCTTCCGGCCTTTCCGAAAGATCCTCCGGCTTTCCCAGGTTATAGACCGGTTTTTCGCTCCTTCCTTCACGAACCTTCAGGAGCCGCCGGCTCCCGGCCTTCCCTAAAATATACCGTCACTTCTTATGTTTTTACCCATCCCCCGGATACGGCTTTCCGGAACGCATAGGAGCCGCAGGCTCCGTAGTTCCGGAAAACCGGTATCCGGGGGCTTGGGTCTAACCTAAAAAGCGGACCCGCAGCTTCCTGCAGGTCCGTCGACACCATCTGTTTTCAGATCATGGTCTGAATTTTCCGTAATTCACGCCCGGTGTCATGCCGCCGCGCGCATTTGCGAGCTCGCTTACCGTGACCAGCTGATATCCTCTCTGAACCAGCGCCGGGATGATCTGCTCTGCCGCCGCTGCACTTGCGGAATAGATGCTGTGCATCAGAACGATATCGCCGTCCTGAACCTGACTTAATACCACATTGACCGTGTTCTGGGTATTCTTTGTTTTCCAGTCCAGCGTATCGATATGCCAGAGTATGGATGGATACCCCATGTTCGCCAGTGCTGCCTTTACCGTGGCATTCACCGCACCGTACGGAGGACGCACCACCGTGGTCCCCTGACCGGTCACATCCGCGACTGCCTGGCTTGTTCTGGCAATCGAGCTCTGGATTTCCGCTTCGGAAAGCTTTTCCAGATTGGCATGATCCCAGGAATGATTTCCCAGTTCGCAGCCGTCGGCTGCCATCCGCTGCACGATATCCGCATGAGCGCCCACCAGATTTCCTACCATGAAGAACGTTGCCCGGCCGCCGACTGCTTCCAGCGCTGCAAGCGTCCTTGCATCATAGCTGCTCGGGCCGTCATCAAATGTCAGCGCCACCATGGGTCTTGACGGATCCACGTTTCCGCTGATCTGATTCTCAGCCGGCGTCTCTCCCTTTTTCACAACCGCAACACGGATTCCGTCAATATGCTTTCCGACACCGACTTCGCCGGCCGTATCGCCGTTCATTGCCCAGTCCTGCCACTCGCCCAGTACCATGGCCTTGTAATAAATATCGTAGTTATCCGCCAGATTGCCGTTCAGCCAGATTCTGGCACCTTCCAGCGGAATGCCCGTGCTGCTGTCGTTTCCGTCTGCATCGCCGTTCTCATGAATGGCTGTCCACCCGTATCCGCTCACATTCACGGTGTACTGAACCGTTCCCGTCATTCCGGAAGGCTGCCCGTTAAGAAGCGCCTTGAAAGCCGTCGGATAGGATCTGCTGCTGTAAACCCTTCTGTTGTCCGGAGACCATTTGGACCATCCGCCTCCGTTAAAATCCAGTGCGAACGTGACCTGCATGTCGTCTGCGGCATAGACCGGCGCCGCAGCCTTTCCGCATGCAATTGTCATGCCGAAAAACAAGATCCCGGCTAAAACAGCCAGGACAGATTTCTTCACCCAACCCATCATTTCAGAACGTATCCCCCTTATTCAGTCATGGTCTTATTGTAGCACGGTATTCCGGGGCGAAATCTTACAAAATGCTTACTTTACCCGGCTCTGCGGGCTCCGGCTGTGCCGTTTTCTGTACAATTTAACGGTTTTCCGGGCCGAATACCATGCGGCACAAGTCCAGATATTCTCCGTAATACGGATATTTCTTCAGGGATTCCAGCGCCTTCGCCATGCCGAAATAATAATCCGCCTGTCTGTCCTTCCGTTTTTCATTGAAGCGATCCCAGATGCGGTCTCCCAGCATAAGATAGTCCCTGGCGGTGCTCCGCATATTGGAAAGCTTGTCGCAGAGGACAAGGATCTTCACGTCTTTCGGTGCCTCTGCGGCCAGACGGACCGCCGTGTCCTTCCGCTCCTGCCAGCTTTTGCTTTTATCCTCGCTCAGCGACATCACCAGACCGGCAACTCTTTCCCCGAACAAGACAGCCAGCTCTTCTTTCCTGATGCCGGCATCTTCCACGACATCATGCAGCACCGCTGCCGAGCGAATTTCCTCGTCGTCTGTCAATGCAGAAGCGATTACCGCAGCCTCCAGCGGATGCGTGATATAGGGGATTTCCGTTCCTTTTCTGACCTGTCCCTCATGTGCCTTTACTGCAAACATGACCGCTTCCCGAAGCATACATCACCCTCCGTTTTCCTGATTCTTTTACCGGATACTTGTCAGTTCTTTTCAACTCTGCTAAACTTGTGTGAGCCTGGGGTCCGGAATCAGCCGGGACCGGCAGGAAACCAATATACTAAGGAGCATAAATGTCCGAATTTACCAATTATGACTATCTGTCGGATCTGTCTGCCGATAAAGAAGAAGAGAAGGCTGCCAATGCAGAGCGTCCGAAGAGTCTGTTTCTTTTCTGGATTCTCCCCTTTATAATCGTGAATCTCATCATCTTCTTTCTGGCAACGGTCCGGCCCTCGTACCGTCTTACCATCAGCGACCCCGTCGATTACAAGACCGTGGATATTTCCGTATCGATCAAGGGCATCCTTCCCGTAAAATCATTCCGCGTGAATTTCGAAGATACCCCCGTCGAAATGAAATCGGTCGGCAACAGAACCTACACCGCGTCTCTGGCAGCCAACGGTACGCTGGAAATCTCGGCTGAATACTTTAACGGCATGAGCAATGTCCAGTACGAACAGATCGATTCCATCGATGATGTTCCACCGTCCATTGCCAGCCAGGATATCCTGAACGGTGTCGTGACCGTCTTTCTGGAAGACAGTCAGTCGGGCGTCAACTACGAAACCATTTACGCGATGGATGCCAACGGCGAGCGTGTGGCTCCCACGGAATATGATGCGAAAAATGCATCCGTCACTTTTCAGACCGCGACCGATTCTCTGGAAGTCCATGTTTCGGACAAGGTCGGAAATGAAGCCGTAGCAACCTTCGACAGCCTCTCCTTAACCCGTGTCCGGGAGGATACCAGCCGGCCCACATCCGGGACTTCCGGAATAAAGAGCAGTTCATCCGGTTCGTCCGGTTCATCCGCTGCCTCCGCCACGAAGGCTTCCTCCAAAGCGACGACTGCCGCAAAAGCCACGACCGCCGCCAAAACAACGACTGCCGCCAGGACTGCCGCCAAGGCCACGACCGCTGCCAAACAGACGGCAAAAACGGCCGCATCGGCAACTGCCGCCAAATCCGCTGCAAAGAATACCGCCAAAAAAACATCCAACTGAAATTTTTACGTACGGCTTCTGCCGTACATATCCGCCAGCATATTGCAGTGCCAGATCAGATTTTCTCCGAATTCCCCTTCCTTCATTCTCCATTTCCAGTTATTCCCGCTGCTGGAAGGCATGTTGATTCTTCCTTCTTCTCCCACGCCCAGATAATCACCCATGGGTATGATCGCCGTGTCCGCTATGCTTGAAAGTACGGTGCGGATGCAGTCCCAGAAAAGATCATTCCCCGGCGTATGCTCGCTGCCCTGATAGCGGATCACATGAAGACGCACGGAATCGTTCAGTCCGTTTAGCCACGCCTTCAGCGGTTCATTGTCGTGTGTCCCCGTATAGGCGACGCAGTTCCGGATGTAATTGTGCGGCAGATAGGGATTGCTGCTGTCGGAATCATAGGCAAACTCCAGAACCTTCATCGCCGGAAAACCGGACTCGGCTACGAGCTTCATGACGCTCTCCGTCATGAGGCCCAGATCCTCCGCGATGATCGGCAGCGTCCGGAAGCGTCCGCGGAAATGTTCCTCCAGACAGTGAAACAGCTCCATTCCCGGTCCCTTTTCCCATTTTCCGTTTTTGGCGTTCTCCGCTCCGGCAGGAATCGCGTAATATTCGTCAAACCCGCGGAAATGATCCACGCGGACATAGTCGTAAATTGAAAATGCATATTCCATCCGGCTTATCCACCAGGCATAGCCGGTTTTTTTATGGACTTCCCAGTCATAGACCGGATTGCCCCAGAACTGCCCGTCCGGCGAAAAATAATCCGGCGGACATCCTGCCACGCATACCGGTTTTGCATCGGCGTCAAACCGGAACAGTTCCGGATGAGCCCAGGCATCCGCCGAATCCGGCGCGACGTAGATCGGCATGTCTCCTATGATCCCGATCCCGGCTTCCTTCGCATATGCCCTGATCCTTTTCCACTGTCTGCTGAAGTACACCTGCACCCACTCATAGAACGCAATGTCTTCCGCCAGTTCCTCCCGCGCTCTGGAGAGTGCCTCCGGTTTTCTCAGACGGATCCCGTCTTCCCATTCGGTCCACGGCCTTCCGTTTTCCCTTGCTTTTACGGCCATGTAAAGACAGTATTCTCTCGTCTCCGGGTTCAGGTCCGCGACCGCTTTTTCATACTGCGCACGGTTCATCCGGACAGGCATCTTTTCCGTGTCCCCGGAATCCTTCTCCACTGCCTCTTCGCAGTCTTCCTTCTTCAGGAATTCCCCGTACGCTTCCCGCAGTATTTTTTCCCTGCTCTCCCAGACTTTCCCGTAATCGACATATCTCCGGTCGCTTCCCCAGTCGACTTTATCCAGCTCTTCCTTCCGGATCAGTCCCTCCGCGGCCAGTTCATCCAGGTCCACAAAATACGGATTCCCCGCGAAGGAGGAAAAGGACTGGTAAGGAGAATCGCCGAACCCGGTCGGACCGAGCGGCAGGATCTGCCAGTAGCTCTGGCCTGCTTTCTTCAGGCTGTCGATAAATGCTGTCGCTTGTGCCGAAAAGCAGCCTATCCCGTAATTTCCCGGAAGGCTTGCCACCGGCATCAGAATTCCGCAGGCACGTTTCATATTTCGTTTACTCCCATCTTTATTTTCAATCTGCTTTTTTATCCGCCGCGCATAAGGTTTCCGCGCACACGCCGTCCCTCACATTTTATTTCATATGGACATCCATCTGCGGATAGGGAATGGAAATGCCGTTCCCGTCAAATTTCTTTTTGATCTCTTCCCGGAGGTCGCACTGCAGCTTTAAATATGCTTCATGATCGTTTCCGCCGGTCCATCCGGATGCCGTTAAAACCATGCTGCTGTCGTCCAGCGAAGTGAGACGTACCTGCACGGGCTTTTCCTTTTTGATTCCTGGACTGTTCCGGAAAATCTCCGTCATGATCTCCCGTGCGCGGTCCGTATCCGTGTCATAGGAAACGGATACCGGTATGCTTAAGAGGCGCTCCGGAAGTCCGGTCATATTCGTAATGGTCCCGTTGCTTAAAGAACCGTTCGGAACGGTAATGATCCTGTTGTCCCGCGTCCGGATGACCGTATAAACCAGCCCGATCGTCCTGACGGTCCCTTCTCCGGAAGAAAAAGAAATATAATCTCCCGTTGAAAAAGGCTTCATCGTCAGGATCAGCACGCCTCCCGCAAAATTCTGCAGAGACCCCTGCAGGGCCAGGCCGAGCGCCAGTCCCGCGGATGCCACGACTGCAGCCAGACTCGTGCTGGAGATGCCGAGCCTTGCCGCAATGATCAGGATCATGGCAATATACAGAAGCGCCCGTATGAGCGACACCGTAAAATGCCGGATTCCGGTCTCCTCTCCCGGTATTTTCTTCAGTGCGCGGTCGGACGCCTTTGTCACAAGCTGGATGATTTTTCTGCCGATAAAGAAAATCAGGAGAATGATGATGACCTGATATACCGCTGACAATGCAGCCGGCTTCAGATTGCTTAAGTATTTCCACGGATCGGTAAATAACGCATTTCCTGTCGCGATATCCTCTGCCGGCGTAACACCCGTTAAAATCATTTATGCGCCTTTCTGTCTTTTCTTTTTCCTTTCGCGTGACGCTTGCCTTTTTTAACTTCCGGTTTCTTCACGGAAGCAGTATTCTTCTTCCCGGTTTCCGCCGGTGCTTTTTTCACTTCCGGTTTTTCTTTCCCGGTTTCCGCCGATGTTTTTTTCTCCTCCGAAGCTTTCTTCTCTTCCGGTTTTTCTTTCCCTGCCGCTGCGGCATTCTGTGCTTTCTGCGGTACCTCTTTTGCAACCGTTCGACTGACTGCCTGCGGATGTCCGGCCTGGTCCTGTACCTTCTGCGGTACCTCTTTTTCAAGACACGAAAATACCATCATGCACATGGGCGGCATGGTCACGGTGATCCCGTACTGCAGGTCGTCCACATCCATTTTTTTCGCCGTCTTCGGATGCGAATTACCCATGCCGGTTCCTCCGAAGGAAGCGCTGTCGGAATTGAATATTTCCGTATAATTTCCGTAGTACGGAACACCGATGTTGAAGCGCGGATAGGAAAGCGGCGTAAAATTGCACACAATGAGGAGCGTATCCTTTTCCGTGCGGCCTTTTCTTAAAAATGCAATGACATTCTCCTTCCAGGAATGACAGTTGATCCACTGGAAGCCCGCCGGATCACTGTCCAGTTCCCAGAGCGCCCTGTGCTCTTCATAGAACGCGTTCAGTGCCTGCATGTAATCCTTCATCTGCCTGTGAATGGGATATTTCAGGAGATCCCATTCCACGCCGGTATCTTCGTTCCATTCATCCATCTGCGCGAATTCCTGTCCCATGAACAGAAGCTTCTTTCCGGGATGCGTCATCATGAAACCGTAGGCGGCACGCAGGTTCGCAAATTTGTCCTCGAAGGTCTGCCCCGGCATTTTGTTGACCAGAGACCGTTTGCCGTGCACAACTTCGTCGTGCGAAAGAACCAGCAGAAAATTCTCACTGTACTGATACAGCATGGAAAGCGTGAGTTCGCCGTAATGCTCTCCGCGGTAAAGCGGATCGTACGACATATAATCCAGGAAATCATTCATCCAGCCCATGTTCCACTTGTAGTCGAACCCGAGTCCGTCGTTTCGGATGGATTCCGTGACGAGCGGCCATGCGGAACTTTCCTCCGCAATAAGAAGCGCATCCGGATAAAGCGTTTTGCAGGCAGTGTTCAGCCTGCGGATAAAATCGATCGCCTCAAGGTTCTCGTGTCCGCCGTAAATATTCGGGATCCATTCCCCGTCCTTCTTGCCGTAATCCAGATACAGCATGGAAGCCACGGCGTCCATGCGGATGCCGTCCGCATGATACATGCCCAGCCAGTACAGCGCATTTGCCATCAGGAAATTCACGACCTCGGGACGGCTGTAATCAAACACATAGGTTCCCCAGTGCGGATGTTCCCGCTTCCGGATATCGGCGCTTTCGTACACATGGCTTCCGTCAAACGAAGCCAGCGCAAAGGCATCCCGCGGAAAATGCGCCGGCACCCAGTCCAGGATAACGCCGATTCCCTCCCTGTGCATGTAGTCCATGAAATACATGAAATCCTTCGGCGTTCCGAAGCGGGACGTGGGCGCATAGTACCCGGTTACCTGATAGCCCCAGGAATTGTCGAGCGGATGCTCCATGACCGGCATGAGTTCGACATGCGTGTAATGCATTTCCTTCACATAGGCGGCAAGCTTCACGGCAATGTCCCGGTAATTTAAGAATTCGCTTCCGTTTACCGCACTTCCGTCCGGATTTTTCTTAACCGGCTGTTTCATCCAGGAACCGAGATGCACTTCATAAACGGATATCGGTTTCCCCGTTCCGTCCTTGTCATTTTCCTGAACGGACTTTCTTTTTTCCAGCCAGTCCGCATCGCCCCACTGATACCCGGAAAGATCGGCAACCACACTCGCGGTATTCGGTCTCAGTTCGGCTGCATTGGCATAGGGATCCGCCTTCATGAGCGGAACGCCCTGTCTGGTTTTGATTTCAAATTTGTAAAGTTCCCCTGCCTTCAGTCCGGGGATAAAAATTTCAAAGACGCCGGAGTCCTTCAGTTCCCGCATCTGATGACGTCTTCCGTCCCAGCGGTTGAAATCTCCGACCACGGAAACACGCATGGCTTCGGGTGCCCATACCGCAAACGAAACACCCTTCACGCCGTCCGCCGTCGTGATATGCGCGCCCATCTTTTCCCAGATTCCGTAATGGGTCCCGGCGGAAAATTTCTTCAGGTCCTCATCGGTAAGGAGCGGAGCAAACGAATAGGGATCTTCTGTCTCCTCGACGGTACCGTCCTCAAAGGTAATCTTCAGAAAATACTTCTGCACGTTCTGGTTCTGAAAGAGGCAGGCAAAGAATCCGTTCTCGTCCTCTTCTTCCATTTCCATGACTTTGCCGGATGCCGTCAGGACCGCTTCAATCTTCGCGGCTTTCGGAACGAACGCCTGGATCAGAAGACCGCCCTTCACGCTGTGCGGTCCCAGGATGCGATGCGGGTCGGACGATTCGGAATATACGATTTCCTCCACTCCTGCCCAGTCCATTAAATCATACAGTTCTTTGTTCATTTCCATGCCTCCGGTTATCATGCTGACAAATGCGGACCGTACTTATGTTCTGCGGCGGAAAATACGCAGATGCCGGTTCCTTGCATAATATCTTATCATCATATGCCTTAAAATTCCATGAAGGCGTAAACTTTTTTCATGGATATGAAACTTCCCGCAGCGGCCGGCAGAATTTTTTCTTAAGGATGTTTCACACGATAAAAAGACCTTGCGTAACAGGCTGCAAAGTTCTAAACTGTATAAGAAGATAATAACAGCCGTCGGGTGGACGGCTTTTTCCCTTTCGGGGCATAAAGAGGTTTTACATGGAAAATGAAAACACTGCCGGCAAGAGCAGAAAAGACAAGGACGATGACAAGCCCTACAGTGCCGGGAAAGAAATTTTAAGCTGGATTGAGATCATTGTTGTAGCCGCACTGATTGCCTTCTGTCTGAATACATTCATCATAGCAAATTCGCGCGTTCCCTCCGCTTCCATGGAGAACACGATCATGACGGGAGACCGCGTGATCGGGTCGCGCCTCACCTATAAGTTTTTCACGGATCCCAAGCGCGGCGATATCATCATATTCAAGTGGCCCGATGACGAAAAAATTCTTTTCGTCAAGCGGATCATCGGTATGCCCGGCGACACGGTGGAGATCAGAAACAACCATGTCTACCTGAACGGGAGCAGCGAGCCGCTCGATGAGCCGTACCTGAAGGAACCCATGAAGCGGAACGAAAATCTCACCTTCACGGTCCCGGAAAATGCCTATTTCTGCATGGGCGACAACCGCAACAACTCCGCCGATGCGCGCTACTGGAAAAACACGTTCGTCTACCGGAACAAGATCATCTCGAAAGTGGAGTTCCGGTATTTCCCGGGATTTAAAAAGCTGAAATAAAGACAGAGTCAGAAAAAATACCAGAGCCGCGGAACTACGGAGCTTAAAGCTCCTATGCGTTCCGCGGTTCTGTATTTTTTCTGACAGGATCGGAGATATTTTGAGGCCTTTTTTAAACCCGGAAAATACACGCGGGAAAAGTACAAAATACAAGGCCCCGGAACTGCGGAGTAAAAACTCCTGTGCGTTCCGGGGCCTTGTATTTTGTACCCTGCATGGTCTTCGCTTTTCATTTTAAATTTCGTAAAATATATGCGGACGAAAAATAAAAAGCCATAGCTCAGGTATGAAAAAAAATACGCCTGTGGAAACGCATAGGGACCTCTTTTGGTCCCGTAGTTTCCACAGACGTGATTTTTTTCATACCGTTGATTCACCCTGCTGTTTATTTTTCTTCCGCATATATTTTCTTCAGGCTGTCCATCCGGCTGCCCGCATTCCGCAGGAGCATGTCGAACAGAACCATATCGGTCATGCACTCCACCACCACGACCGCACGCGGTACGATGACCGGGTCATGACGCCCGTGAATTTCAATCTCCGTTTCCTTTCCTTCTGCCGTCACGGTCTGCTGCGCTCTGGCGATGGAAGGCGTCGGCTTCACCGCTGTCTGAAAGATCAGCGCGCTGCCGTCCGAAATCCCGCCGAGCACACCGCCCGCATTGTTCGTCTTCTTCCCGATTTTCCGCTTCCCTCCCTTATCCGGTGCAGAGAAGAAAGCATCATTGTTCATGCTTCCGGTCATGACCGAAGAGGCAAAGCCGGCTCCGAATTCCACGCCCTTCACTGCCCCTATACTCATAACGGCTTTTGAAAGTTCCGCATCCAGTTTGTCGAAGACCGGCTCCCCGAGTCCCGCCGGCATTCCGCTCACCATGCATCCGATCACGCCGCCGGCGGAATCCTTTTCCTTTTCCAGTTCCTTCAGATATTTTTCCGTTTCCTCCGCCGCTTTTCGGTCGGGCATCCAGAAGGGATTCTGCGGACATTCCTCAAAGGAAAACCGGTCCGGATCCGTCATGATGCGGCCTATGCTCTGCGTAAAGGCGCGGACCTCTATGCCGAATTCCGCAAGTGCCTTTGCCGCGACCGCGCCGCCGATCACTCTTCCCGCCGTTTCCCGGCCGGAGCTTCTTCCGCCGCCGCGGTAATCGCGGAACCCGTATTTTCTGTCGTACGTGTAATCCGCATGACCCGGCCGGTAGCATTCCGAAATCTGCTTATAATCTCCGGGCCGCTGGTCCGTATTCTCAATCATCACCGAGATCGGCGTGCCTTCGGTCTTTCCTTCGAACACGCCCGAAAGGATCCTGCAGCGGTCCGCTTCCTGCCGCTTCGTGGAGAAACGTCCGCCCGGCTTCCGCCGGTCGAGATATGCCTGTATGTCCTCTTCACAAAGTGCGAGGCCCGCGGGACATCCGTCAATGACCGCTCCGATTGCATTTCCGTGTGACTCTCCGTATGTCGTAACACGGTACAACACTCCGAATGTGGATCCGGCCATAACCGATGCTCCCTTCCAGAAATTCCTGTTTCCCGTCAGCAGTCCGCCTTCCGGCGGCTTCCGTTTTTACATGACCGGCACGATGACGCAGCAGTTCGGCTGGTTCACCGGGATTTCGTTCGTATTCATGATCAGAAGTTTATTTTCGTAATCGACCGTGAAGAACGTCAGCGATCCGCTTTCATGGTTCACACTCACGATATGCTTCCCGTCCGGGAAGATCGTGATGTCCTTCGGATACTCTCCGCTTACCGGCAGATCAAACAGGCATTCCAGGCGCCCGGTCTTCGCATCCCGCTTGAACAGGGCCACCGTATTGTCTCCGGTGTTGCCGCAGAACACATAGTCGTCCTTTTCCGTAAACGTCATGCACGTAGCCGCCGTCATCTGATTCGGGTTGTCGTAGCCGGTCGTGGGAATGGTCTGGATCTTCTCGATCTGCGGCACACGGTCCGACGGTTCGCAGCTGTAGGTAAACACATCGATCACATTCTTCATTTCGTACATCAGATAGAGGAACTTTCCGTCCTTGGAAAACGTGAAGCACCGCGGACCGCTCTGCAGATCGCAGCGGATGGCATCCGCCAGAAGAAGCTTTTCCTCCACATCGTCGAAACGGTAAATCGTCACCTGGTCAATGCCGGGATCCGCCGCCATGACGAACCTGCCCTCCGGCGTACGCTTGGTGCAGGAAATATGCGGGCTGAATCCGCGCTCCGCAATGGAACCGAGGCCTTTATGGTAAACGCCGTCGCAGATACCGCCGACCGATCCGTCCGGATTCAGCGTAAGCGCCGTTACTTTTCCGTCATGATATCCGGACACGAAAATATATCTGTCGTCCTTGTCCGTGGACAGATGGCAGCCTCTCATTCCCTTGATGTTCTTGACGTTCAGCCTGGTGATGGCGCCGTTTTCCAGAATCCGGAATGCGACAATTCCCTCATCCGCTATGGAATAAAGCGTTTTAAAATTATGGGAAGCCACGACATAGGAAGAATTGTCCACTTCCACTTCGCAGCGCTTTTTGAATTTTCCGTTCTCCACGTCCACATCGTACATGGTAATGCCCTTGGCATCGCCGATATAGGAATAGGAACCGACATAAGCCACATATTTCCTTCTGGTCATAAAAACCTCCCAAAGCACCATTTTGCGTACATTTTCGAGTATGTTCCAAAGTCTTTTTCAATATAGCATAATTTCTTGTAAAAATCTATTGACTTGCCTCTATTTTCCTGTATAATCAAAACGATTTCGTTTATTATTACTAAACTTTCGGTTTAAGGAGGCTTTCAGTGGAGATCGGTTCAAAGATCAAGCGTCTTCGTGTCATGAACGGTCTGACGCAGGAGGAACTTGCCGACCGCGCAGAACTGTCCAAGGGATTCATCTCACAGCTGGAACGCGATCTGACTTCCCCTTCCATTGAAACGCTGATGGATATCCTCCAGTGCCTCGGAACAACCGCCGGGGAATTTTTCAACGATACGCCGGACGAACAGATCGTTTTCGGCAAAACGGATTATTTTGAGAAAAAAGATCCTGAGCTTAAAAACTGCACGAAATGGATCATCCCGAACGCACAGAAAAACCTGATGGAGCCCATCCTTCTTTCGATCGAACCGGGCGGTTCCACCTACCCCGATAACCCGCATGAGGGCGAGGAGTTCGGGCATGTGCTTTCCGGGGCCGTGGAAATCCATATCGGCAACAAGCTCTGTCAGGCCAAAAAAGGAGAAAGCTTTTACTTCGCCTCCGAGCGGAAGCACTTCCTCTCCAGTAAATCCGGCGCCGTCATCATCTGGGTGAGCACTCCGCCGTCATTTTGACAATCGTTCCATCATGCGGCACATGCCGTAAATAAACAGCCATCCGAAGGATAAAAACAATGTCGACTCCTCTGATCGATCTGCAGCATATTTCCAAAAGTTTTGACGGTGAGCTCATACTCGACGACCTGAACCTGACGGTCCCGGAAAATTCCTTTGTCACGCTTCTCGGGCCTTCCGGCTGCGGGAAAACCACGACCCTCCGCATTATCGGCGGGTTCGAGCATCCGGAAAAAGGTTCCGTTATTTTTGACGGACAGGACATCACCGATCTCCCGCCGAACAAGCGGCAGCTGAATACGGTGTTCCAGAAATATGCCCTGTTTCCGCATATGAGCATTTCCGAAAACATTGCCTTCGGTCTCACCATCAGAGGAAAGTCCAAGTCCTACATCGACGACAAGATCCGCTATGCGCTGAAGCTCGTGAACCTGAACGGTTTTGAGAACCGCGACGTGAACTCCCTGTCCGGCGGCCAGCAGCAGCGGATAGCGATTGCACGCGCGATCGTCACCGAGCCGCGTCTGCTTCTTCTCGACGAGCCTCTCGGCGCGCTGGATTTAAAGCTCAGACAGGACATGCAGTACGAGCTGATCCGTCTGAAAAATGAGCTCGGCATTACCTTCATCTATGTGACGCACGACCAGGAAGAGGCCCTCACCATGAGCGACACGATCGTCGTCATGAACAAGGGCTATATCCAGCAGATGGGAACGCCGGAACAGATCTACAACGAGCCTGAAAATGCTTTCGTGGCCGATTTCATCGGCGATTCCAACATCATCAGTGCCACCATGCTCTGCGACGAGCTGGTGGAGATCTTCGGTGCAAAATTCCGCTGCGTGGACAAGGGCTTCGGAACCAACAAACCTGTGGATGTGGTCATCCGTCCGGAAGATGTGGAGCTTGTAAATCCGGAGGACGGAAATCTTCCCGGCACCGTGACGCACCAGATCTTCAAGGGCGTCCATTACGAAATGGAAGTCCGGACAGAAAATGACTTCGACTGGCTGGTCCATTCCACAAAGTGCTTTGAAGTCGGGCAGCGCGTCGGCATCTCAGTGGACCCGTACAACATCCAGATCATGAACAAGCCTGCATCCGAGGATGAGGAGGCCATTGTCAATGTCTGAGACCATAAACAGAAAAAGAAGGATCCTCTCGTTTCCCTATATTCTGTGGATGATCGGGTTCACGATCATTCCGCTTTGCCTGATCTTCGTTTTCGGTCTGACGGATAAAAGCGGCGCCTTCACATTTGCCAATGTAGCCGCGATCGCCCGTGCGGACCATGCCAAGGCACTCTGGCTTTCGCTTTCTCTGTCCTTAATCAGCACGCTGATCTGCCTGCTTCTCGCATTCCCGCTTTCCATGATCTTAAGAGGACGCAACATGGGTTCCGCCAGCTTCATCGTCTTCATCTTCATCCTGCCGATGTGGATGAACTTTCTGCTCCGGACTCTCGCCTGGCAGACGCTTCTGGAAAAGAACGGTGTGATCAACGGTTTCTTAACGGCACTGCATCTTAAGAACATCAACATCATCAACACTCCGAAGGCGATCGTGCTCGGCATGGTATATAACTTTCTGCCGTTCATGGTTCTGCCGATCTACAACACGCTCTGCAAGATTGACAACAGCATTATCGAGGCAGCCCGCGATCTGGGCGCGAATTTCGGGCAGACGCTTGTAAGGATATGGCTTCCCCTGAGCATTCCCGGCATCATCAGCGGCGTGACCATGGTCTTCGTTCCCGCGCTTACCACCTTCGTCATCAGCAATATCCTCGGCGGAAGCAAGATCCTTTTAATCGGTAACGTGATCGAAGAAGAGTTCACGAAGGCCAGCAACTGGAACCTGGGAAGCGGTCTTTCCATCGTGATGATGGTTTTCATCCTGATCAGCATGTCCCTGATCGCCAAATACGATAAAAATGAAGAAGGGACGGCATTCTGAAATGGAAAACGGAAAACCTGCAGATCCGGTAAAAAACGGAAGCAAATCAAACAACCGTCCTGTCGATGTCTGGATAGGCATACGCCGTTTCTTCGGCGACTTTTATCTGGTGCTGATGCTGATCTTCCTTTATATTCCCATCGTCACCATGATCATTTTAAGTTTCAATTCCAGCAAGTCCCGTACCCGCTGGGGCGGCTTCACGCTCAAGTGGTACGCCGAACTTTTTTCCAGTCCCACTATCGTCGCCGCGTTCCGCAACACCATTCTGATCGCCCTGATTTCGGCTCTTGTGGCAACCGTCATGGGAACCGCCGCAGCGATCGGAATCAATTCCATGAAAAAGGTGCCGCGCGCGGTCTGCATGGGCATCAACAATATCCCCATGCTGAATGCGGATATCGTAACCGGCATATCGCTGATGCTTGCTTTCATTGCCTTTAAGATCTCGCTCGGATTCAACACCATTCTGATCAGCCATATTACGTTCAATATTCCGTATGTGCTCTTAAGCGTCATGCCGAAATTGAAACAGACCAGCAAGACCACGTACGAAGCCGCGCAGGATCTCGGCGCCACGCCGTCACAGGCGTTTTTCAAGATCGTGTTTCCTGATATCGTTCCCGGCGTCGTCTCCGGATTTCTGCTGGCATTCACGATGTCCCTGGACGATTTCATCATCACGCATTTCACCAAGGGCGCCGGCATCGACACGCTTTCCACGCTGATTTATTCACAGGTGCGCCGCGGCATTGTGCCGAGCATGTACGCACTGTCCGCGATCATTTTCGTTGCGGTGCTGTTTCTCTTAATCGTAACGAATTTCCTGCCGCGTAAACACAGCATGCAGGCCTCTTCATGAAATCCGGTATCCGTTCCTCAGGTGGAACGGATATTCGAATGTAACTGTTAAAAGATCAAAAACAAACACACAAACCTGGAGGAGAAAAATGAAAAATTCAGTTATCGGAAGGAAAGCTGCTGCAGCGCTTCTCGCAGTCAGCATGGCAATCGGGATCACTTCCTGCGGCGGCGCATCGGGCAGCTCTTCGGCTGCTCCGAAGGCCGCATCAGGTGCCGCTTCAACCGCGGCAGCGTCAAAGGCTGCTTCAAGCGCCGCTTCAACCGCGGCAGCGTCAAAGGCTGCTTCAAGTACCGCTTCGACCGCGGCAGCGTCAAAGGCCGCATCAAGTGCCGCTTCGACCGCGGCAGCATCAAAAGCCGCTGCCAAATCTTCCGCGGACAATACGCTTTACGTTTACAACTGGGGCGAATATATCGGCGAAGATGTCGTGGCAAAATTTGAAAAGGAAACCGGCATCAAGGTTGTTTACGATACGTTTGAGACCAACGAGGAAATGTACCCGATCATAGAAGCGGGTGCCGTGAAATACGATGTCGTCTGCCCTTCCGACTACATCATCGAAAAGATGATCAAGAACAATCTTCTGCAGCCCATTGATTTCAACAATGTACCGAACATCAAAAATATCGACAAGAAGTACCTCGACAAGTCGAAGGCCTTTGACCCGGAAAACAAGTATTCCGTTCCCTACTGCTGGGGCACGGTCGGCATCATTTACAACACCTCCATGGTGGATCCCGCTGATGCACCGACGAGCTGGAATGACCTCTGGAACGAAAAATACAAAGGCAATATCCTCATGCAGGATTCCGTCCGTGATGCTTTCATGGTCGGTGAAAAACTCCTCGGGTACAATGTCAACACGACCGACAAGACCGAACTCGAAAAAGTCCGCGATCTTCTGATCAAGCAGAAACCGCTGGTCCAGGCATATGTGGTCGACCAGGTCAGGGATAAGATGATCGGCGGCGAAGCTGCCATGGCCGTAATCTATTCCGGCGAAATGCTCTACATCCAGAACGAGGTAAAGGATTCCGGAGCCGATTACGAACTGAAGTACGTGATTCCGAAGGAAGGCAGCAACGTCTGGTTTGACAACTGGGTCATTCCCAAGAACGCACAGCACAAGGCAAATGCGGAAAAATGGATCGACTTCATGTGCAGGGCCGATATTGCGAAGGATAACTTCGATTACATCACCTATCCCACCCCGAACAAGGCGGCCTTCGATCTGCTGGACAAGGATCTCCAGGAAAACAAAGCGGTCTTCCCGGACGATGACATGCTTGCCAAATGCGACGTCTATAAATACCTGGGCGATGAAGGAGACGAACTTTACGATTCCCTCTGGAAACAGCTGAAAGCGGACTGACGTCTCATAGAATAAATCCGTTTTACAGATCTGTACGAAAGCAGCTGGTCTGAATAAAGGCAGAGAATCCATGGGAAAATAACTTGCCCGATAACATCTGATCTGACTGAAAATGTCTGATTCATGACAATGCCGCCAGTCCGTATAACGACACGAATCGATATATAAACAGCTTTTCTGTAAGCAAAAAACAGGAGTGCCTGCAGCGCATTGGGAATGAAATTCCCCTTTCGCTGCAGGCACTCCTTGTTTTTTGCGTATATACTTCAGCTTCTTCCGTCATTATACAGCTTCTTATGCTGCCTCTTGCACTCGTACATCTCCCTGTCGGCCTTTCTGATGATCTCATCCGGCGTCAGATGGGAGCCTGAACTCACCTCCGTGAAGCCGTAGCTTAAACTCTTCTGATAGCCGCTGTCCTTATCCTTTCTCAGATCCTCGTACAGCCTGTTCATGATCCGCGTTGCGACTTCCTTTTTGCACTTCGGAAGCATGGCGCCGAACTCATCGCCTCCGAGCCTGGCGACGACATCGCTGATGCGGAATGCATTCTGAATGGCCTCGCCGATCCTCTGAATATAGGCATCGCCTTCCGTGTGGCCGAAATTGTCGTTGACGAATTTCAGACCGTCGATGTCGATAAACACGAAGGTAAAAGCCTCTCCCTTTCCGAGCGCGGTCTCAATGCAGTCCAGCATGAAACGGCGGTTGTAAAACCCTGTTCCAGGATCCCGGTAGACGAGCCCCGTCAGGTTCAGTTCTTCGCGCTTATCCTTGGTGATGTCCTCGACAATATGCACCAGGGCATCCTGTCCTTCCCATATGATCGGATAGGATGTGCTGCGGTAATAGTTCTGTCCGTCCGTTCCGGAGATTTCCCAGTCCTTCGTTCCCCTCACGATCTCGGAGTCCATCACCATTCTGCAGATCTTGAGATCATTCCCGCACAGACTGCAGAGCTTTTCATCCTCCCCGCGGTTCAGGATCTTTTCCCGGTCGCACCGGTTGCAGTACAGCACATTTTCATTCTCCTGATCGGCAACAATGATCAGCTCCGGGCGATGAGCGGTCAGGGCGATCAGCATTTCGTTGTAGGAGCGGTACTGCCTTGCACGTTTTTCCGCTTCCTCCGCTTCCCGCTTCATCATATCCTCGCGGTCCTTCAGCTGGGCGGTCATTTTGTTGAACGCAACGGAAAATTCTCCCAGATACGATACACGCTGGGAATAGTCCCCCTCGGCTACCTGCTGTGCCTGCCAGGTCAGATGATTCAGGTTCGCATGCAGATTTTTCAGATTCATGCACAGCCTGTCGTTTTCCTTCGGAAAAAGTATGCCGAGTTCTCCGGTGGAAAGCGCCTTGGAATAATCCGTCAGTGTTGTTACACAGTCTGCAAGATAATTCATCCCCTGTGCCAGGTCCTGGTGATCCGCATCGACCATCTGCGTATTCAGTTTTCTGATATCAGTCTCATACAGGATACTGCGCAAAAATTCGAATAAAATCTGTGCGCTGGCGTTCATACCCTTTTTCACTTTCCCTTTTACTGATTTACAGTGGCGTTGAAACGGCACACACGGTCCCCGGTTGCCCAGCAGTTGACTTCGATTGCGGTATATTTTTTCCCCGTATAGCTGGACAGGATTGCAGAGATAAATCCCTCGTCATAGTTGCAGACAGTTTCTCCGAGAACGGGAAGTCCTGAGCAGTCCGCATCCTCGGAAACCGTCAGCACAATCTTTCCTGTCTTCTCATCAAAACTTTCAATCCGGAGAATTCCGATTTTATATTCCTCAAGATTTTTACAGAGCTGCGCCACAAAATCATTAAACGAAAGTGTCTTATCCAGAAGCTGTTCCGCAAAAAATGTTCCGGCCGCATAGCCGGCATTTCTTAAAAGCTCGATCGTCTTTTCCCTGCCGAACTGAGCAGTCAGCTCATCCCGCATGGTAAACTGAAACAGCCGGTATACGAATACGGGCAGCATATCGCCGATGTTTTCCCGTCCTTTCGAACTGATCTGAACATAATTTTCAAGTTTCAGAACAGGTGCTTTCCGCTCAAATATATTCTCGCTCATACCTGTTTCCTCCCGTCTGATAGTCACTTCTTTAATTACAGCATATCATGGCAGAATTTTTTTTGCAAGAATATATGTAATTTTTATGGCTGTTCGTGTAACCATACTGTTTTTCTTTAATTTAATAATTTCCAGGCTGCTCCCTGCGGTCTGCATTCGAAATGCATCGGCTTTCTGGACTTCGGATGAACGAAGGAAAGTGAGACCGCGCAGAGCGCCAGATTCTCTCCGCACGGTTTCCCGCAAAGTCCTGACGGCGGCACGGTTCTTCCTTTCTCATCCTTTCTGCCGTAGGCGGGATTATATTTTCTGTCGCCGAGAAGCGGCAGTCCTCTGGAGGAAAACTGAACTCTGATCTGATGATGCCGCCCGGTCAGAAGCTCTATCTCCGCTTCCGATATACGTTCTCCTTCAATATATTTTCTCAAAATCACCCGGTACTTCAGCACCGCTTTTTTTGCTCCCGGCGCATTTTCCTTCGTCACCTCGGAAAAATTGGTTTTTACATCCTGCCTGATCCAGTCTGTCAGTGTGCCCGACAGCTCGGCCGGCTGTCCGCAGAGAACGGCGCGGTACTTCTTTTTCATGTTTCCATCTGCAATCTCACGGGACAATGCAGCCGCCGCCTCCTTTGTTTTCGCAAACACCATCACGCCCTCCACCGGCTTGTCCAGACGGTGCACCACTCCGACATACGGTTCCCCGCTCCTGTCGGATGCGGCCAGGTGATTTTTTATCATGTTCACCATATCGCTTGCAAGTCCCCTGGCGGACTCGCTTTCCACGCCCGCCGGCTTGTAAGCCACCAGAAGATCACGGTCCTCAAAGAGAATATTCAGTTCCGGCATAGCTTTCCCCTCCTTTATCTGATGCGTTTCTCTCCCGTTTCCGGAGCAAAAAAAGAAAAAAGGTCTTGATTTTTTATATCATATGCAGTATATTATGAATTGCAACAAGTAGTTTTAATTACTACGTTATATTGTTTTAACAATTTACTACGTGGAGGCGTGATATGAAAATTGCACTTACTGAAATCAAAGAACATCGTTTCAAGGATCCGGGCAGCGCCATTACCCATCTGATCGGCATGATCCTTGCCATGATCGCTTCCGTCCCCATGATGATCAAGGCCCGCATATCCGGAAGCAGCCATATCACCATGGCGGCGCTTGTCATATTTGCCATCAGCATGATACTTCTTTACGGAGCCAGTACCACCTATCACAGTCTGGACATCAGTCCCAGAATCAACCGGATTTTACGGAAGATCGATCATATGATGATCTATGTTCTGATCGCCGGCACCTACACGCCGATCTGCCTTGTGATCCTCGGCGATGCCTCCGGCTGGAAGCTTCTTTCTGTGGTATGGGGAATAGCTGCGGCCGGAATCCTGATGAATGCCTTATGGATCACCTGCCCCAAGTGGCTGAGCTCCGCGCTTTACATTGCAATGGGATGGATCTGCGTCTTCGCAATGTCGAAGATTGTCAAATCTCTTCCGCAGATCGGCTTCATGTGGCTTTTTGTCGGCGGCATCATCTACACCGTCGGCGGCATCATCTACGCGCTGAAGCTCCCGATCTTCAACAACCGCCACAAAAATTTCGGGTCGCATGAGATCTTCCATCTGTTCGTCATGGCCGGAAGCTTCTGCCACTACATGTTAATGTATTCCTGCGTTGCCTGACGGCTTCGGTTTCTTTTTCCCCGTTTTCCCGCCGTCCCGGTTCCGGATCAGTTTTTCCTTCTGCGCATGGGTCAGCTGTTTTACCGCATATTCCCGTTTCAGGGCTTCGCTCTTCGTCTGAAAGGTCTCATGGTAGACCAGCTCCAGCGGTCTGTGCGTCCGCGTATATTTTGCGCCGCGTCCCGCGCAGTGCGCCTGAAACCGCTTTCCCAGATTGTTCGTATAGCCGCAGTAGAAAGAACCGTCTCCGCACCGCAGCAGATAGACATATGATTCTTCCTTTCCGTCCGCATGGTTCCCGCGGACGGATTTCTTTTTTCCGGCTGTTATTTTTGCCGGCTGCCGCACGGATTTTCCGCGTTTTCCGGCTGATGCAGCCTTCCTGATCCCGTGCTGCGCGGATCCGTTTCTTTCGTAGTTTTCTTCGAAGCCGTACCGTCTGCCGTCCTTCACATATCCGAGGCACGCGCTTAAATTTACGTTCTCTGCACTCTTCATGATATTCTTTTCCACGGACGGATTGGTCTTCTTAAGCTCCGCGATCAGTTTCTTCACTTCCGCACGCTTCGAAAGGCCTTCCCCCGCGCCGGTGCCCTGTTCCGCCTCAGCCTGCTCCGTAAAGCGGCAGGCACAGTTCAGAAACCGCAGCGCGTTTTCATCCCGCCAGGCAATAATGTCTTCCTCCCTGACGAAATAAAGAGGACGGATAAGCTCCATGCCCGGAAAATTCTCGGACTTCAGTTTCGGCATCATGGTGTTGAACTGTCCCGTGTACAGCACGGAAAGCAGGACCGTCTCCGCGACATCGTTCAGGTGATGGCCGAGGGCGATCTTGTTGCAGCCGAGTTCCTTTGCCCTGGCATAAAGAAATCCCCTGCGCATGCGCGCGCAGAGATAACACGGCGAATGTTCAATGCGGGTCACGGAGGCAAAGATATCCGAATTCTCCATCCGGATCGGAACGCCCATGAGTCCGGCATTTTCCCGGATCAGTTCCCGGTTTTCCTTCCGGTAGCCGGGATCCATGACAAGAAATTCCAGGTCGAAATCCATTTCACCGTGCGCCTGTATTTCCTGCATGCACTTTGCAAGAAGAAAGCTGTCCTTTCCTCCGGATATGCAGACCGCTATCCGGTCCCCCGGCGATATCATTTTATAAACTTTAAGCGCCTGCACAAAGGGATGCCAGATCTCCCTGCGGAAGCGCTTAATAATGCTTTTTTCTATTTCGTTTTTTTTACTGCTGCCCGGAACCATCCGAAGTTTCTCCGTGTTCTTTTTCGAGAGTCTCTATTCTTCTTTCCAGCACATAGATCTTGTCCTGGAGTTTTCCGAGATCGGCGCTGTAGGCATGCGGCCGCTTGGCCACCGCAATGCCGCCGATCTTTACGGGACGGGCAGGAACACCCGCCGCCGTCACGTCATTCTGGAGCGGTTTTAAAAGCACTGCATTTGCCGCGATCGTGCAGTTGTCTCCGACTTCAAACGATCCCAGTATTTTCGCGCCCGCACCGACCGTGACGTTTTTCCCGAGCGTAGGATGCCGTTTTCCCTTTTTGGTCCCGACGCCTCCGAGAGTAACGCCCTGATATATGGTGCAGTTATCTCCGACTTCCGCCGTCTCTCCGATCACAACGCCTGCTCCGTGATCGATCAGGATCCCGTGTCCCATCTTGGCCCCGGGATGAATTTCGATCTGGGTAAAGAAACGCGAAATCTGCGATATGAGTCTCGCGGTGAAGAAAAGCTTATGCTCATAAAACCAGTGCGCAATCCTGTGCGCGATCATCGCATGGACGCCCTGATACAGAATCAGGACCTCCAGCGTGCTTCTTGCGGCCGGATCGCGTTCTTTGGTGGCTTTCACGTCCAGCATGATATCATCAATCAGCATATCCTCACTCCCCCGAAGGTCTTCAGTTCGCCTTCGTCGTCGCAGCCGCTGCGGAAGTGCCTGCCGCCGCTGCGGTGCTTTCCGCGGCTTTCGTAGTTGCGACTGTCTTGTTCGCATTCTTCACGACAAAATTTGCGACCTTGTAAATCAGGGCCTGCCGGTCGACAATATCCTGGCTGCTGGAACTCACCAGCTGTTCCTTTGTCATGTTGTACAGATTCTCCAGATACTTGTAGTCGGAATCCTCGACCTTCATGCCTTCCTTCTTCGCGATCGCTTCCACGACAAGGCGCATTTTCACATTCGATTCCGCCGCATCCTTCAGTTCCTTTTCAAATTCATCCGCTGTCATCCCGTAACCCTTCTCATAGGATTCCAGCGTCATGCCGTACTGCGCCAGCATCTGCTCCATGTAGCTCTTCTGCTGCTGGTACTCATAGGTGACGGCATCCGCATTCGTTTCGAACTGGGAGCTGTCCACAACCGCCATTAACGCAGTGTACTGCGCGTTCTGATCGGAGCTGGTCTTCTTTGCGGTCTCCAGATCGCTCTTTACCTTCGCCGTATAATCCTTGACCGTTGTCTGCGCACCCTTCGTGAAGGTGTTGACCCAGTCATCGGTCAGCGTCGCTTTTGTCTCTTCAGAAACGGAATTCACCGTCACATCGAAGACAACTGCCTTGCCGGCAAGATCGGTATTCGAATAGTTATCCGGGAACTTCAGGTTCAGTGTTTTCTTGTCGCCTTTTTTCGCTCCTACAAGTCCGCTCTCGAACCCTTCGATGAAGGATCCGCTGCCGAGCTTTAAGTTGTATCCGGTTGCCGTTCCGCCGTTAAACGCAACGCCGTCCTTGGTGCCGGTGTAATCGATGTTGACCGTGTCCCCGTTCTGTGCTGCTCTGTCCACCTCGGTCTTTAAGGGATTGGAGGAGAGCGTCGAGTTGATCTGGTCCGTTACTTCCGTGTCCGTTACGGCCGTGTCTTCCACTGCAAGATCAATCCCGCTGTATTTTCCGAGGGTCGTCACCTTGCCGTAATCCTTGGGCTGTGCCGCTGCCGAAGTCGACTCCGCTGCCGCCGATGTGCTACCCGCAGCCGTGGTCCCCGCAGCCGCTGCCGTTGTTGCCGCTGCCGCTGCTTTCGTTGTTGCGGCTGCCTTTGTAGTCGCTGCCGCCGATGTCGTGCCGGAAGCAGAATTGCCGCATCCGGTAAATATCATGGCACCCGCCGTCATGACAGCAGCCAGTAACGTAATCTTCCGTAATCTCATTCTTTTTCACCTGACGGGTAAAGGGGACTCCCTTTTCCGCCGTTTCCTTTTCTTTTTATTTGTCTTTCCTGTTATCTGCTTCCCTTATCATTATAAAATGCCTTGAATGCAAGATACGTATTGTAGAGATCAAGCTTGCTCGTGATCTCGAACGGTGCATGCATTGAAAGCACAGGTACGCCAAGGTCCACCACATCGATATTCATCATCGCCACGTACATGGCAATGGTGCCGCCGCCGCCCTCGTCGACTTTCCCGAGTTCGCCGATCTGCCAGTACACATCTGACCTGTCCATGATGTCGATCACCTTTGCCATATACTCGGCACTCGCGTCCGAACTTCCGGACTTTCCTCTCGCTCCGGTATACTTGCACAGCACGACGCCGTGGTTTAAGAAGCTTGAGTTTCTGGGATCAAAGGCATCCGCAAAAGTGGGATCGTAGGCAGAGTTCACATCCGCCGACAGGCAGCAGGAATTGGCACATACCTGCTTCAGATCCGCGCCCTGATTGTCGGAAAGCATTCCGATATAGTCATGGACATAGTTGGAATTCAGGCCCGTATTGCCGAGAGAACCGATCTCCTCTTTATCCGTAAGAACGGTCACCGTCGTATATTCCGGCGTCTTCGTCTCCAGCTGTGCGACCAGCGCCGGATAGGCGCAGACACGGTCGTCCTGACCGTACGCACCGATCATGGAACGGTCAAAGCCCACGTCCCTCGGCTTGTCGGCCGGAACCATTTCGATTTCCGCACGCGCAAAGTCCCGCTCGGTAATTCCGTATTTTTCATTCAGAAGCTGCAGCACATGAAGACGGAATGTTTCCTTTTCTTCCGCATCGTCCCCGGTACAGGGTAAGGAGCCGAGAATGATATTCAGCTCTTCGCCTTTGAGCCCGTCCGAAAGCTTCCGCTCCTCCTGCTTCTTCGCCAGATGCGGGAGCAGATCGGATATGCAGAACACCGGATCGCCGGGATCCTCCCCGATCCGCACATTGATCACGTCGCCGTCCTTTTTGATGATGACGCCGTGCATGGCCATGGGAATGGTTCCCCACTGATATTTCTTGATTCCGCCGTAATAGTGCGTCTTGAAATAGGCAATTTCGTTATTTTCGTAAAGAGGATTCGGCTTTAAGTCCAGTCTCGGAGAATCGATATGCGCGCCATTGATGCGGACGCCTTCCGATATGTTTCTCTTTCCGAATACGGTCGCAAGGATTGATTTCCCGCGGTTCACATCGTATACCCTGTCTCCCGCGCGGTATTTCTTTTCCGGATCAAACCGTTCGTAGCCGGCGCCGACAAGCGCCACCTCCGCATAGTTCACGCACTCGCGTTCTGTCTTGCAGTTCTCCAGAAATATTCTGTACCCTTCCGCAAATTTCTCCGCTTTTTCGATCTGTTCCGGAGCCGCCTTCGCGATATGCGGATATTCCCACATAAGCGCTTTTGCCGATCCTGTCTTCACGGTTTTACTCATTATAATTTGATTCCTTTCAGAAGCGAACCCAGATTCGTGGTTGCCTGTGTCTTTTCTTCATATTTAAAGCCGCCGGTCTCCGCCATGGTGTCTTCTCCGCCGTATTCGCCTTCGTCCGGTTCAAGCGCGCGCATGGATAAGGAAATCCTGCCGTCGCCGATCTTCGTGATCTTGACCTTTACTTCCTGTCCTTCCTTCAGCACATCCGCAGGATTTTTCACTCTCTTGTGGGAAATCTGCGAAACATGCAGAAGACCGGTCACGCCTTCGCCGAGGTCCACGAAAGCACCGTAATCACGGATGCTCTCCACTTTTCCGGTGACGATATCCCCTTCCTTCAGTGTCTTCATCTTCTCGGCCTTCTCTTTGTCCTTCTCGGCCTGCTCGATGACGCGGTGGCTTAAGACCAGTTTCTTCTTTTCCGGATCCGCTGTGATAACGACGACCTGAATGTGCTTGTTCTGATAGTCGTCAAGATTCTGCACGTACGTGGTGGAAAGCTGGCTTGCCGGTATAAAGCCTCTCACCTCATCCAGATATGCGACACAGCCGCTCTTCACGACTTCAATGATCTTTACATCCGCCTGTTCCTTGTTGTCGAGCATTTCCTTGAAATGCTCCCATTTGCCCATATCCTCGTTCTCGATCTTTTTCGAAGTCTTGAACGAAGCATTGATCTCCTGCTCAAAATCCCTCATGCTTTCTTTCACGGCACTTTTCTGTGCGGTGCTCTCCGCTGCGCCGTTTTCCTGTTTGATTTCCTCTTCCATAGCCTGCGTCTCCTCCCAAAAACTGTTTTTAACCATATGTAGAATGCATTATAGCACAGTTCGCATCGATTTATCATTAATAATTCATGAAAAAAGCGTGTCCTGATGGTCTTGACAGAAAGAAATGATGTGCTATAATTTAATAGTAACAATTCCTATTATCATTGTTTCCTGCTTCAGAACAGGAGGAACCATGAAGGAGCTCAAATACAGCCGGCAGCGCGAAGCGGTTTCGGAATGCTTAAGAAACCGTTACGATCATCCGACTGCCGACATCCTGTATCAGTCCCTCCGGAAGGAATTTCCGCACATCAGCCTGGGTACCGTCTACCGGAATCTGAATCTTCTTTCCGGCATGGGGGAAATCAGAAAGATCGAGTGCGGGGACGGAATCGAACGCTACGATTACAATACCAGAGACCATTACCATTTTGTCTGCAAGGGCTGCGGAAAAGTCAAGGATCTTCCGATCGAACCGATCACCGGCCTGAATGACAAGGCAGTGGATGAGGATATCGGCATCGTAGAGTCCCATTCTCTCATTTTTTACGGATACTGCAGGGAATGTTACAGGAAAGCACAAAGTACAAAAAACAAAATAAAAACAAAGGAGAACAGATCATGAAAAAGTGGAGATGTACAGTATGCGGATATATTTATGAAGGAGAGACGCCGCCGGCACAGTGCCCGCAGTGCAAGGCTCCCGCAGACAAGTTTGTAGAGGTAAAGGAAGATGACGGCATGACATGGGCCGCTGAACACGTGGTCGGCATTGCGAAGGACGTGGATCCCGAAATCAAGAAGGGTCTGCAGGCCAACTTCACCGGCGAATGCTCGGAAGTCGGCATGTATCTTGCCATGGCAAGAGTCGCTTACCGCGAAGGTTATCCGGAAGTCGGCGATTACTACAAGATCGCAGCTTATGAAGAGGCTGACCATGCATCACGCTTTGCTGAGCTGCTCGGCGAAGTCGTAACGGATTCCACAAAGAAGAACCTGCAGATGAGAGTTGAAGCCGAGAACGGCGCGACCGCAGGAAAAGTTGAGATTGCCAAGCTTGCAAAGGCACAGAACCTCGACGCCATTCACGATACCGTCCATGAGATGGCCCGCGACGAAGCAAGGCACGGCAAGGCATTCCAGGGTCTGTTAAAGAGATATTTCTCATAAATCACCTGAAACCGCAAAAAAGGAGGATTTCATCATGGCTTCTAAATACGCAGGAACAAAAACCGAACAGAATCTGAAAGATGCATTTGCAGGCGAGTCCCAGGCGAGAAACAAATATACCTACTATGCTTCCGCAGCCAAGAAAGCAGGCTATGAGCAGCTTTCCGCACTCTATCTGGAGACAGCAGAGAACGAAAAGGAACACGCAAAAATGTGGTTCAAGGAATTCCACGGCATTTCCGACGAAGCTTCCAACCTGGAAGATGCAGCCGCGGGAGAAAACTACGAATGGACCGACATGTATGCCCGCATGGCGCGTGAGGCAAAGGCGGAAGGCTTCGATGATCTTGCAAGAAAATTCGAACTGGTAGCCAAGGTGGAAGCCAAACATGAAGCCCGTTACAAAGCTCTCTTAAAGAAACTGAAGGAAGGAAATACCTTCAAGGGCGATGCTCCTCTCGGCTGGAAGTGCCGCAACTGCGGATTTGTCTACGAAGGTGCGGACGCACCGGAGAAATGCCCGTGCTGCGATCATCCGAAGGCATATTTCGAGAGACTGACCGAAAATTACTGATCACTGATCGGCCTTTGAACGCAGATATTAATTTCGTAAAACAGTATATACCCGGGACTACGGGGCTTTAAAACAGCCCCTATGCGTCCCGGGTATATCTGTTTTACTCGTAAATGACTGCAACCGGTCAAACTCCCTGCAAGCACTCCCGAGGGTGCTTTTCCGAAAGCCCCGCAGCATGTCGAATTCTTACCGCATAAATGTCTGCTGAATCAAGCCTGTCTCTCACTCCTGCATGAAATTATCCTGCAAAAAGTACCTGGCCGGAACGCATAGGGGCGCTTTTAAGCCCCGTAGTTCCGGTCAGGTAGCTTTTTGCGTAAGATTTTATACGTACGATTTTATACGTAAGATTTTATGCGCTCAACTTTTCCATTCCCATGCGTACCATCACAACCTCGGCAGTGATTTCGGCCGCACAGTTCCGGCGTACGGGCCCGCATTTTCCGGGGCGGCACACGGTTCGTCAAGTCAACGAAGGAACGCCCGATTCTTTGTTGATTCTGCCATTGCTTTGATTTTTCTCCAAAATTATAATGGAAACCAGTAACAGAACCGGAATATAAATTCAGGAGGAATAAAATTATGGCAAGTCTGAAACTGGAACACATTACCAAAGTTTATCCGAACGGTTTCAAAGCCGTACAGGATTTTAACCTGGACATCAAAGATAAGGAATTCATCATCTTCGTCGGACCTTCAGGATGCGGAAAATCCACCACGCTTCGTATGATCGCCGGCCTTGAGGATATTTCCGGCGGTACCTTAAAGATCGATGACAAGGTCATGAACGATGTAGAGCCGAAGGACCGTGATATCGCAATGGTATTCCAGAACTACGCTCTGTATCCGCATATGACGGTTTACGACAACATGGCATTCGGCCTTAAGCTCCGCAAGGTTCCGAAGGCTGATATCGACAAGAAGGTAAGGGAAGCCGCTCAGATCCTGGATCTTGATAAACTGCTTGACCGTAAGCCGAAGGCTCTTTCCGGCGGCCAGAGACAGCGTGTTGCCATGGGACGTGCAATTGTCCGTAACCCCAAGGTCTTCCTCATGGATGAACCGCTTTCCAACCTGGATGCAAAACTTCGTGTTCAGATGAGAATCGAAATTTCCAAACTGCATGACAGACTGGGCGCAACCATCATCTACGTTACACATGATCAGACCGAAGCTATGACGCTGGGCACCAGAATTGTCGTTATGAAGGACGGCGTTGTTCAGCAGGTAGATACGCCTCATGCACTGTATTCCAAACCCGGCAACCTCTTCGTTGCAGGATTCATCGGCTCTCCGCAGATGAACTTCATGGATGCGAAGATCACCGTAAGCGGCGACAAGACGACCGCACAGGTCGGCGACCACACACTGATTGTTCCCGCTTCCAAGGCTGCTGCTCTTAAGGCTTATGACGGCAAGACCGTGATCATGGGCATCCGTCCGGAAGATGTATATGATTCCCAGCTGATGGTAGATGCGAACAAGGAAAGCATCATCAAGGCTACCATCAAGGTTTACGAGCTGCTCGGCGCAGAAGTGTTCCTGTATTTCGATTTCGCAGGCACGCAGATGACCGCAAGAGTAGATCCGAGAACCACTGCAAGAGCCGGTGATCAGGTTACCTTCGCTCTGGATATGGAAAAGACCCATTTCTTTGACAAGGAAACCGAACTCACGATCTGCAATTAATTTTATGGTTATCAGACAAAAGGTCCTGCCCTTCCGGGCAGGACCTTTTTCTGTCATATGCACAGGGCCGCACATGGAATTTTGCCCCTTCGGGGCACGCGCGAGTAAGAGACAAAAAAGCCTTCTCCTGCCCGATTCAAACGCATGTCTCTCGGCAGCACTGCCATTTTGCCGCTGTTTGATGTAAAATAATACAGGAAAACATCTCACTTGTGAGATGCTCCGCCTCCGGCGGGTCGCGTACGCGACATCTTCCTCTCCGCCGGCGTGCGATACAAAGCTGAGCGTTTTTTTATATAACAGGACGCACCTTCCTATTATAGGACAAACAAGCAAAGGAGAAACGACATGCCCTCCAGGAAAAAAGAGACCGAACCGGATGAACTCGATTCCCTGTTAATGGAACTGAACCGGAAAACCGGAATAGAATTTTCCATAAAAAAACCGAACCCCGCCGGGAGGGAGGAAACGCTCCTGAAGCTTAAGTCTCTCCTGAATCCGGGGGATGATTTCCGTGACAAAAATGATTTCCTCAAAAAAGCCCTGACCGGAGAAACCGGCCAGGACAGACTGTACGAGGGAATGCGGCAGTTCCACATGGAGGAATCCGGTCTGTACCAGCTGTGGCTTGCCGAAACCGGAGATGTCTCCGATGAAAATGCAGAGTATATTTTAAAATCCATCTTTCATACGCCCGCCGCTTTTTCCGTGCTCCGCACCGACCGGACGCATATTGCTCTTCTGAAGAATGTGAAACCGGAGGATGCCGGAAATGAAGCCGGCTTAAGAGAAACCGCCCAGACCATCTATGACATGCTTTCCGCGGAAGCTCTGCTGAGCGCCGATATTGCCTACAGCATGCAGGCGAGAAAAATCGCGGATCTGCCGGATTCCTTCCGGGAAACGTCCATGGCGCTTAAGATCGGCAGGATATTCTATGCGCAGAATCATATATTCCCCTGCAACAGACTCGGGATTGCGAGGCTTGTTTATGAACTCCCCGTCGACGTCTGCAGGAAATATCTCGCCGAAGTCTTCGGCGAAAAAGAGCCGGAGGATTTTGACGAGGAAACGGTACACATCATCTCCGTATTCTTTGAAAACGGCCTGAACATTTCGGAAGCGGCGCGGCAGCTGTACATGCACCGCAACACGCTCGTTTACCGTCTTGAAAAAATCAGCCGCTCCTCGGGACTCGATATCCGGAATTTTGACGATGCGGTCACCTATAAAATCGCAACCATGATCCAGGAATATATCCGTTACAAAACAAAAAATCCGGACTGAGCTGTCCTATTTCTGTCTGTTTCTTCCGAGCAGCAGCGCCCCGGCCACATACAGGGCAGGCAGAAGAATGCTGACCAGGATATTCGCCGGACCTGCATTGGCAACGCCCATGCTTTTTGTGATCATTCCGGCTGCCGCGGAATCCGCGATTTCCAGGATAAGAAGAACCGTCCCGAGCACGATCAGTTTTCCGGACGAAGTGATTTTCCCGCAGTTTAACAGTCCCATGACCGCCGTGATCAGTTCGTAGAGCGCCAGGACTGCTTCGAAACAGAGAAGCTCCATAATCACGCTTCCGGATTCATAACCGGACACCGTCACCAGTCCGAATACGGCGGTGCCCAGTCCCACCAGCGATCCGATCACCATAATGACCGAGACCGTCTTTATCATTGTCTGTCCCCGCATCCTGCCCCCTCCGGCATAAATTCACAGTTATTTATGCCCCGATACACGTACCATTAAATAACAGGGCGGCGGCAATGTCAAAGAAAACAGAAAAAATTTCCGAAAATTTTCATCTGCCGTTCAGAAGGCTCTGAATATCCGGGAAAACGGACAGACTTCTTTTCAGGATGCCGTGCATGTAGGCGATCGACACTCCGTAATTCGTGATCGGAGTATTCTGATCCGCCGCACACTTCATCCGGTAGAGGACTTCACGGCTGTTCAGCATGCAGCCGCCGCAGTGCACCACGACCGAATACGGAGAAAGATCTTCCGGGAACTCCGTTCCGGAACAGGTTCTGAAAATCAGATCCTTCCCCGTGTAGTTCCGGATCCAGTTCGGCAGCTTAACCGTCCCGATGTCATTGCACTGCCTGTGATGCGTGCAGCCCTCGGCAATCAGGACCGTGTCGCCGTCCTTTAAGCGGTCGAAGGCCGTGACGCCGCTGACCGCAGTTTTGAGGAACCCCTTGTAACGCGCCATCAGAATGGAAAACGACGTAAGGGCAATGTCCTCCGGCACTTCCGCCGCGACCTTCGAAAACACCTGGCTGTCCGTTATGACAAGCACGGGAGGCTTCTTTAAATTCGACAGCGTTTCCGTTATCATGTCTTCCTGAATGACCACGGCCGCCGCCCTTGCGTCCAGCACTTCCCGGACTGCCTGCTGCTCCGGAAGGATCAGTCTTCCCTTCGGCGCAGCCTTGTCGATCGGTACCACCAGAAGAGCAATATCCTTCGGCTGCAGCAGATCCGTCACGAAATGCCTGTCGTCTTCCGTCGGCTTCAGCTTCCCGATCCTCTCCTTCAGTTCGAAAATTCCTTCTCCCGTTTTTGCCGAAGCATAAACAACATGCCCGCCGCTTTGCTGCTTTTCCTTCTTCAGATCGCTCTTATTGAATACGATCAGATACGGGATGTCCTTTTCCCGGAAGAGCGCTTCCATCTCACGGTCGCATTCCTGCATGCCTTCGGCTGCATCGACCACGAGGATTCCGATATCCGTTTTGTTCAGCACCTGCTTCGTTTTGCGGATTCTCAGCTCCCCGAGACTGCCGGTGTCGTCGAACCCGGGCGTATCGATCATCACCACCGGCCCGAGCGGCAGAAGCTCCATGGATTTATAGACCGGGTCCGTTGTCGTCCCGGCCGTCTCCGAAACAATCGAAAGATCCTGTCCGGTCACCGCATTCACAATGCTGGACTTTCCCGCATTTCTCCGGCCGAAAAAACCGATGTGCGTTCTTTCTCCGGAAGGTGTTTCATTCAAGCCTGCCATACTGTTCCTTTCCGATCCCGCTTATTTGGAAAATACGTTTCCTGCCGCTGCCGGAGGCGTGAAGATCGTGTTCGCCTGCTCATCCGTAAGATCGATGCCGAATACCGTCTTGTAATAATCCTTCGTTTCCTTCGTGATGTCCACGTCCGTGAAAAGCTCCGGATAAACCATTTTCGCCATCCACAGCAGCGTCACGGGCGTATCCACGCCGGGCGTGTAGCTTCTGTACATGCCGAGCGGCATTTTCACGACCGCCTTGTTCTTCACCGCATCGACCGCGCTCCAGTCATAGCTTCCCACCGTATTCTTATAAAGATCATCGGGCTTGGAGGTGTTGAAGTTCGTGATGAAGATCATCTGCGGATTCCACTTGTAGATCTGTTCCATGTTGACCTGGACCGCATTGTCCTTGTCGATATCCTTTGCCACATTCACCGCGCCTACGGACTCGGCCCACCAGTTTCCGAAGAACCGTTTCCCGGAAGTGGAGACTGCGGTGTCCGAATACTGGAACAGGAAGAACACTTTTTTACGGTCTGCTTCCGAAAGGTTCTTCACCTTGTCCTGGATGCGGTCATAGACCTTCCTGGAATAATCCGCCACCTTTGCCGTCTTGTCATTTTCCGGGAACATCTGGCTCAGCAGGGAAATCCAGTTGTTCAGCGTTTCAATGCAGTTGTAGTTCCACTTGTTCACGGAGATCGCGACTGCCGGTATGCCCGCCTGCTTCAGCGCATCTCCCTGCTTCTTGTTGCTCGCGCTGTAAAAGACCACGTCCGGCTTTAATTTCATCAGCTGCTCGATGTTGATCTCGCTGTCCTGGATGAATCCGGTGTCGGCCTTCAGGATATCCGGATAGAGCTTGCTTAAGAGGCTGTTCTGGGCAGCCACCATGCTTTGTTTCGGCATGCCTACGATTTTTTTCGCCGAATCGAAAAACACGCAGAGTACCGACGGAAGCGGATAAATATCGCATACCGCTATCCGTTCGATCTTCTTCGGGACCTTGACCTGATTTCCTTCGTGATCGGTGACCGTGATCGTGTCACCCGGGGCCGATGCAGCCGCCCCCCTGGATAAAGCCGCTGCTGTCGTTGCCGGAGCCTTCGCCGTCGCTGCCGCGGATGACGCTGCAGCCGCAGTGGTTTTCGCCGCCGGCTGGGCTGCCGATGCAGCAACGGAAGTACCTGCGGTACTGCCTGAACCGCACGCCGCGAGAGACAGGCAGAGGACCGCCGAAAGGACCATCCCCGAAATCTTTTTTACACCGTTTCTGATTTTCATAAATTTTCTCCTCCGTTTTTCTGATGATTTTAACTGCTGCTTTACAATTTCCATTCTTCCGGAAGGCCCCGGACAATATCCGGTATTTCCTCCCGGTATATTCTGCCGGAAAAAGCTTCGTGCGGAAGCGGAATGAATTCCGCGCTTTCCGGGGAAATCGGTCTGTACAACGGGTCCGCGATGATGGTCTTCACGCCCGAAAGAAGCGGGATGATATCGTCCTCATCCTCCGCAAAAACCGAACCGCCGCTGAGCAGGGAATCCTTCTGTTCCGTTTCCCCGTAGTCCTCCGGCAGAATGGCGCTTAAAACCATAACGCTCCTTCCGGTCTTTCTCCGGAGTGCTTCCGCTATGCTCTGCTGCATGACCGGCTCTCCGATCAGAACAATGTCCGCAGGTTCTTTGATCCCGCCCGGTTTTTTTGCTCCGCCCGGTTTTTCCGCCTCTGCGTCTGTAACTTTCTTTCCTTCCGCCGCCGCACGCAGTTTCCCGGAAAGAATATCCATTCCTTCCTGTCCGACCGGTACCCCGGTAACAAAGGGCGTCCCGAAGCGTCTCTTTAAAACCTTCGCCGCCATCAGACCCGCGGAAGAAACAACCAGATTCACGTCCGCCTCCGCGGCACGTCTGATCCGGTCAAGCTCCGCCTTCCCGGAGGGAACCGATGCCTCTCCGGTCTTCGCATATCCCCCGTTCATGGCCCAGTTGGAAATGACCGTAAAGCCTGCGCGCTCCACGGTGCGTTCCAGATCTTCGGCCATGCCGTTAACCGAATAATCCAGCGGGGTCACGCCGATGAGGTTCACGGAGCACCCGGCTGCCTGAACTTTGTCTTTCCTTTCTTCCGCCATGCGTTCCGCCAGAAAGGAAAATGCCTGCCCCGCGCCGGAAACATAGGTGTGCATGCCGTTTGTGGGAATTCCGAACGCCGGGATTCCGGTCTCCTGTTCCACCAGGGAGGAGACTGCCCTGAAATCGAATCCGACCATCATCGGAATGGGCGTGCCGCAGAGTGCGATGAATTTCGGATGCAGCTTTTTTGCCGCCGCCGCAATGTCGCCGATGAGCTTCGCGTCATCCCCCATGACCGCCTCCATTTCCGTAAGCGCGGAAATGAAGACAAGGCTGTCCATGTCGTACCATCTGGGTTCGTCATGCGTGTTGTACGTGGAGTTGCAGCCGGACGCGTCGTGGATAACCGTCATGCCGCCGAGCTCATACAGCGCGGAAGCAACGCCGGACGCATCGCTGGTGTAGGTCGATATGATTTTTGCCGTCTGTCTCATACGCAGCACCCGCATCCGAGACCCTTCACCTGAATCCGGGTCTTCGTATCCTTTTCGTGAAGATATGCTTCCATCATCATTTCCGCCGTTCTTCTGACGCCGTCATATCCGTAAAGCCCTGCCGCCTCCACCGTGTTGACAAAGAACCTGGTCCCCGTGAAATAGGCGGCCTTCTGTCCGAACGCCAGCAGCTTCTTCTCCGTATGCCGCGGCATGACCCGCATGGAAACCTCCGCCGTCGGATGAAGGACCAGCTCCGGCGCGTTCCTCTGAAGCCACAGAAAGTCCTCTTTTTCTTCTCCGGTAAAGGAATCCGCATAGACGCCCGAAACACAGAAGCCGTGCTCCGTCAGGAGTCTTGCGAGCCCCAGAGGCCGCGGCGTCGCCGTATAGTCGATGGCAACCGGCGTGTCGCCGATCAGCCTGTGCGCCGCTAAAAGCGCTTTTTCCGCGAGGGCAATGCCGCTCTCCCTGTCCTCCTCCGGGATCTTCAGTTTTTCCGAAAGGATGCCGAGGTTCTCCCGGATTTCATCATAACCGTAGCAGAACGGAAGATAGAGATGCTTCATCCCGAGACGCTTCTCCAGTTCCTCTCCCGCCGCTTTTGCGGGCGGCAGCACGGAAATGCAGACGGACGCCTCATTCATTTTCCGATATTCGGCATAGGTTCTGCACAGGGTCAGGTCCCGTACCGTTTTTCCGCCGTTCCGGAGCATGCGCATCATGTCTCCGGTCTCCTCCATGGGAAAGCTGCTGCCGATGAGATCGACGACGTTTTCCTTTTTTTCAGCAGCGGGTTCGAGAAGCGAATAGAGCTGCTTCCGCATGATCTGATCCGGCGTCAGCCCGCTTTTCCGCATGATCGGGTTCATATAGCAGTCCGTGAAGGAAACGGTCGGAAATTTCTCCCTGAGTCTTTTGTAAACGAGCGGCAGATCGCAGCCCATGAAATGATGGATGCAGCTCGTATAGATCAGGACCGCCGGCGGAAGTGTCCTAAGCTTCTTCAGAATATCCGACACGCCGTCCGTGATCAGATCCTCCATATCGCCCTTCAGGACATTTTCCTCGCGGATGCTGATCATGGAAAACCGCTCCCCGGCTCCCATTTCCGCCGCGGTCAGAACGACTCCGCGCAGACACCCTTCCGCGCAGACAAAAATCTGATGTGCTTCCGGGATCAGCATTCCCTGGTGCACAATGTTCCAGCTGCCTCTGGCAGGCGCCGCATATTCCAGCCCTGCAGGAAACGGCGCGTTGAAATCAGCCTTCCGGATGCTGACGGAGGCCGCGGAAAGATCTGCGCTGCTCCCGTCCTCCGCCGTGTTTTCTCCGTGCCTTAGTCTGTTCAGCATACACGCCCCTTTCCTTCTGCATTTTCCGGTTTCTTCACCGGACCGGAGACCGCGAGAATCTGTTCCGCAAGCACCCGGTACTCTTCCGCCATCGTGCTTTCCGGAAATGCTTCGATCACGGTCATGTTCTTTTCTTCCGCTTCCTGCACGATTCTGCTCTGACTCAGCATGCCGACGATCTGCGAATGGATGTCTCCCGCCAGCTCCCCGACTTTTTCCTCTTCGTTTTTCACATTCCGCCGGTTCAAGATCAGGCCGCCGAGCTCCGCGTATCCTCTTCCCTTGAAATTATCCAGGGCCATGGCAATGTTTGCGGCTGCATGGATGGCCATGTTTTCTCCGGAAGTCAGGATAAAGACCTTGTCCGCATATCCGTTCCGCATGGGCATGGAAAATCCGCCGCAGACCACATCGCCGAGTACGTCGTACAGGACCACATCCGGCTGATAGACTTCATAGGCACCCTTTTCATTCAGCTTTTCCAGCGCGGTGATAATGCCTCTTCCCGCACAGCCGAGACCAGGCGTCGGACCGCCCGCCTCGACGCAGACCACATTTCCGAACCCGACCATGACCATGTCATGAAGCGTGAAATCATCCTTCCGGTTCCGGACCAGATCCAGAACGGTCGGGATTTCCCGGCCGTGCCTTAAGAGGATAGTGGAATCCGCCTTGGGATCGCACCCGATCTGCATGACCTTCAGTCCCTTTCCGGCAAGTACTGCCGCCAGGTTGGAAACCGTCGTGGACTTCCCGATTCCGCCTTTTCCGTAAAATGCAAGTTTGATCATTTCTTCTCCTTTATCCGTCTGTTCTGCGGCTCATTTTCATTCTGCATGTTTTTCTTTCCGGTCCGTGTTCAGGGAATCCCCGCGCGACACGGCAACGTGGTAACCGATTTTTTCCATCCGGTTCGCCAGACACTTCCGGCATTCCGCCGCTTCGTCCCCCGTGCAGATCTTCCCGTCGTACAGAAGATAATCATTCCGCACATCCGCCGGAGACAGGTTCGGCATGATCACGTTCGCGCCCGCCAGCACACCCTTTTCCCGGCCGAAGGGATCGATCGTCCCGAGGGCGGTCGTGGCCGGAAGCAGCACCTTCGGAAGCATGAGCCTGATGCATGACAGAAGGAACACCGTAAGCTCCACGCTACCCGCCGGTTCATTCCGGAAAACCGTATCATGATGCGGAATGAACGGCCCTATCCCGACCATCGCCGGATCCAGCTCCTTCATAAACAGCAGATCATCCGCCAGATTTCCGGTCGTCTGGTACGGAGAACCCACCATCATTCCCGTGCCGACCTGATAGCCGATCTCCTTCAGTTCCGATAGACAGTTCCTCCGGTGTTCGGGAGAGAGCTCCGGCGGATGCAGCTTCCGGTAATGGTCGTCGTCGTAGGTTTCATGGCGGAGAAGGTAGCGGTTTGCGCCCGCATCGAACAGCTTCTGATAGTCTTCCCGCGGAAGCTCTCCGACGGAAAGCGTGATCGCGCAGTCCGGAAATTCGGCCCGGATCGCGGCAACAATATCCGTGAGGCGGTCAATGCGGTCGAGAAAATATCCGTCCTCGCCGCCCTGCAGCACAAAGGTCCGGAAATCCAGCAGGTACCCGGCTCTGCAGCAGTCAAGGATTTCCTCCTTTGAGAGCCGGTAGCGGTGCACGTTTCCGTTGTCCTTCCTGATGCCGCAGTACAGGCAGTTGTTCCTGCAGTAGTTCGTAAATTCGATCAGACCGCGGAGGAAGATATTCCTGCCGTACCATTTCACGGCGACAGCCGCTGCCCGGCGGTTCAGTTCTGCAGAAAGTTCCGGCGTCCTGCTGTCGATCAGGCTGATCCATTCTTCCTTTGAAAGCGTCTGTTCTTTTTCCAGACGGTCCAGCAGCTCACTGTTCTTCATTCCGTATCACCTCTACCGGCATGACGTAAGGAATTTTCTGTTCGCCCGACATGACATCGCCGATCGTAACCTTCACGCCGAACGCGCCGGATATGTTCTCTTCCGTGATCACCTGTCTTGTTTCTCCGAACAGGAACTTTCCCTTCCGCAGAAGCAGGATGGATTTATTCGCGTGACGCGCCGCGTGTGCCGGGAAATGCGTGTTGAAAATGCAGGTCTTTCCCTGCCCGGCCAGTTTCTTCATGGTCGTCAGGACAATCAGCTGGTTCCTGAAATCCAGGTTGGATTCCGGTTCGTCGAGTATGAGCACCTTCGGATCGGACTGCAGCGCACGCGCGATCAGCGTCATCTGCAGCTGTCCGCCGGAAAGCTCGCTGCATTTTCTGTGCGCGGATTCCGTTAGTCCCATTTTTTCCATGAGCTCTTCCGCTCTTTCCTCATCCTTCCTGTCCGGTCTCCCGAAAATTCCGTAGCGGCTCGCCGAGCCGAGCAGTATCATTTCCTCCACCGTGCAGGAAACCGTCGTTCCTTTTCCCTGCGGCACATAGGAAATATTCTGCCACAGCTCCCGGTTGGAGAATGTCTCGATGTTTCTCCCGTCTAAGAGCGATTCTCCCGACTTCCATTTTAAAAATCCCATAATGCATCTTAAAAGCGTCGTCTTCCCGGAACCGTTCGGACCGAGCACCGCGATGAGGTCGCCGGGGCCTGCATCGAACGAAACGTCTTTTAAAAGCGTTTCTCCGGAACGATACTGAAAGGTTCCGTTCTTCACCGAAAGGATCATAGTCTCCACCCTCCCGTTCTGCGGATCAGGAAAATAAACACCGGCGCGCCGACAACGGCAGTCAGGGCCGAGATCGGGATCTGCGCCGCGGTAACGCTTCTGGCGATCGTGTCGACAATCACCATGAACGCCGCTCCCGTGCTGATGCAGGCGGGTATGGTCGACAGGTGATTGTTGCCGAACTTCATCCGGCAGACATGCGGAACCAGAAGTCCGACCCATCCCACCTGGCCGCACATGGAAACGCAGGAAGCCGTGATCATGGTCGTGCAGAGCACCGTGATGATTCTTAAAAGCTTCACATCCGTCCCCATGGACTTTGCTTCGTCCTCCGGGAGCGGAAGGATGTTAAGCCTCCACCGGATCAGAAATAAGATCAGCATTCCGATGAGGACCGGAGGCGCACCGAGGGCAAGAGAGCGGTACCCGGCCGTGTTGAAGCTTCCCATCAGCCAGTAGGTAATGGCGGGAAGAACCGATTCCGTATCCGCAAGAAATTTAACCAGCGATACCAGTGCCGAGAACCAGGAGGCAATCATGATGCCGGCCAGGATCAGCGTGTTCGTGTTTCTTTCTCTGCCCGCGCAGGAAATCCAGGTCAGAAAAACCGCGGAAAGCCCGAAGAGAAGCGCGAAGAGCTGAATGCCCACCATATGGAATCCCAGGAGAATTCCCAGTGCGGCGCCGAAGCTTGCACCGCTGGCAACCCCGAGCGTATCGGGCGTTGCGAGCGGATTTGAGAACAGGCTCTGAAATGTACAGCCGGAAACGGAAAGCCCCGCCCCGACAAGAAGCGCCATCAGCACTCTGGGCATACGGACCGTCCAGATCACCTTGTAGGCGGCATCGTTTTCCGTTACGCCGTGCGTAATCCCCGCCGCGATCGTCTGCAGGACCTGAACCGGGCCGAGCCCCATCCTGCCCGAGCACATTGCCAGCACCGCGACAACAGGCGGAAGGATCCACAGGAATATTTTGTTTCTCAGGGTCAGTGCCCCCGTCTTTGCGTTCTTCACCTTGTCTCCGGTTCCTTTCATGATTTTCCCGTCACGTTCGAATAGGCTGTCTTGGTGCTGATGCCCGGAAGCCGTCCGAGTTTTCCGGACAGCGTGTTGATGATATCCTGCGGCGCATCCACCGCCACGCTGATCACGCTGATTCCCCGGCTCCTGTAGGGAATCCCCATGCGTCCGAATATGTATTTTCCGTATTCATGGAGAATTGTGTTCAGCTGTCCCACGGAATCCTCGTTCTCCACGATAATGCCGATCAGTGCCACTCTGGTTTCCATACCGTCCTCCGCTTTGTTTGCTTAAGAGTATCCTGCGCGGGGAGCGATGCTGCGTCAGCAGCATAATTTCCTCTCGCTCCCCTGCGCATTCAGTTAAACGCGCCACTGGCGCGTTTACTGAATACTGATGCATAAAAAACGCGCATCCCTCAAGATGAAAGGATGCGCGTATCTCCGGTCTCAGAATACGGTCAAAGCAGTCTGCTGCTCCGGTCGTACCGTTAACTCCGCCGCAATGCTTTCATCTCAACCCAAGGTTTCGATGTCAGGTTACGAAGCTGTTATAAGTTTTTATTTCCTACTATTATACTGGAGATTAATCGGTACGTCAATATCTGATTGTGAATTATTTATCTTTTTCTTCCGTAAGCGTTCTGACCGCGGTATCCAGGGAAACCTCCATCATTTCGTGGAACGATTCCTGGCGCTCTTTTGCGGACAATGCTTCTCCTCTGAAAATATGATCGGAGATGGAAAGGATGCTGAGCGCTCTCTTCCCGCAGCTCATGGCCGTCCAGTAAAGACCTGCCGTTTCCATTTCAACCGCCATCTGTCCCAGGGCTTTCAGCTTTGCATTCAGATCAGGCTGCGGATAATAGAAGAAATCCGAAGAATAGACGCTTCCCACCTTGACCTTCACCTTTCTCTTTTCGGCTGCATCCACCGCGTAGGAAAGCATGGGATAGTCCGCCGCCGGTGCAAAGGTTCCCGGAAGACCGAAGGCGCTTCCGTAATTACTGTTGGTGCTGGCCGTCATCGCGATCAGCACATCTTTCAGCTTCACATCGTCCAGGAGTCCTCCGGCGGAGCCAATGCGGATGATCGCGTCCACATCGAACTGCGTGAAGAGCTCGGTCGCATAGATTCCCATGGAGGGAATGCCCATGCCGGATCCCATGACGGACACGCGCTCGCCTTTGTAGGTTCCGGTATAGCCGAGCATGTTCCGGACTTTGTTGAAGCAGATCACGTCTTTCAGGTAGTTGTCCGCGACCGCTTTGGCACGGAGGGGATCGCCGGGCATCAGGACGACTTTGGCGATGTCTTTCGGATCCTTCACTTCAATACTTGCGGAGATGGATGATTTTTTCATATGCTTTTCCCTTTCGTTTGGTGGATTTCATATTGTTCGCAGCGGTTTCTTGGAAAACAAGTTCATAAGATTCCGGATTCGAAACTCCATCTTCCCGGAAAACAAGTTCCTCGAAGCTACGGAGCGTTCCGCTCCTATGCGCTTCTCGGAGCTGTTTTCCGGGAAGGATGGTTCTATATTACGATTCTATATTTCCGGATGAAATTTCTTCATCCGAACAGCTTCTTTAAGTTCTCGCGGAACGGAGGATACACGATTCCCCGGTCCGTCACGATTGCGGTGAGGAGCGTATGATCGGTCACGTCAAAGGCGGGATTGTAGCATTTCACTTCCTTCAGCGCCATCGGCTCTTTGTACCACATTTCCTTTATCTCGTCCGGATTCCGCTCCTCGATCCTGATGTCGTCTCCGGTCGGACAGTTCATGTCGATGGTCGATGCGGGTCCGAGCGTATAGAACGGGATTCCGTAGTGCTTTGCCAGGATTGCAACGCCGGACGTGCCGATCTTATTCGCGAAATCACCGTTCGCGGCCACCCGGTCGCACCCGACAAAACAGGCCTGCACTTTCCCCTGCTTCATCACAATGCTCGCCATGTTGTCGCAGATCAGCGTGACATCCACGCCCGCTTTCTGAAGTTCGAATGAAGTCAGCCTTGCGCCCTGCAGAAGCGGTCTGGTCTCGTCGGGAAAAACATGGAACTTCATTCCTTTTTCATTTCCCAGGAGGATAGGTCCCAGCGCGGTGCCCCATTTCGATGTGGCAAGCGGTCCGGCATTGCAGTGCGTCAATATGCCGTCCCCGTCCTTCACAAGGGTAAGTCCGTACTCCGCAATGCGTCTGCACATGGCAATGTCTTCTTCGTGGATCTTCAGGCTTTCCTTCTTCATAAGCTCCACGATTTCCGGTACCCTGTTTTCCTTATGGTCCCGGATGATTCCTTCCATCCGCTTCAGCGCCCAGCTTAAGTTCACTGCCGTCGGCCTGGATGAATTCAGATATTCCGCCGTCCGGTGCATTTCGGCGGCAAATGCTTCATAGTCCTTTTCCAGGTTCTGTTCCGCCAGCACGTACATGGCGTACCCTGCAAATATTCCTATGCACGGCGCCCCGCGCACCTCCAGCTTTTTGATTGCGTCGAAACACTCCTGTTCCGTATGCACCGTTTTATAAAGCTCACGGTTCGGAAGCTTTGTCTGATCAAGGATCAGGATTCCTTTTCCGTCTTCGGAGAGCGCCACATGATCAATGCCCTCCCGGTATTTTTCTGCGTCGTTCATGGTTCAGGCCTTTCTTCGGGAATCGGACCGGTATGCCGAGGCACGCCGGTTCCGAAAATTAAATCACCAGGGTCGGAGCCGCATAGACTCTGGTCTTCAGTTCATTGTCCAGCATGTAAAGACTCTTGGCATCGTCCCCGAACAGTTTGAATTTCTTGATCAGGCCTTCCGCGTTCTTCTCTTCCTCACCCTGTTCCTTCACAAACCAGTCAAGGAACTGCATGGTACGGAAATCTCCTGCCTTGTTGGCCGCATTGTAAATTTTATGGATCAATGCAGTCACGTACTGCTCATGTTCGTATCCGAATTCCAGCGGATCCAGATAGGTCTTCGGAGTCTTTTCCGGCTTGTCGATCGCCGAAAGCGTTACCTTTTCCCCGTTGTTCAGAAGATACTGGCGCATCAGCATTGCATGGTCTCTCTCCTCCTGAACCTGCACCGTATACCAGTTTGCGAAACCGTCCAGACCTGCTTCCGTATAATAGTCAACGAAATCAAGATAAAAATAGGCCGAATAAAATTCCTTGTTTACCTGTTCGTTCAGTAACTTTGCAACTGTCTTGTCAAGCATAAAAATCCCTCCTTGTATGTAAAATAGACACTGTACCTATTTTACATCAAAGAGGGATGTTATGCAAAAATTTAATCTCCGTTTTTCATGCTGCGGGCATTACTTTTTGGTACTTGTGTAAAGCTGTGTCCAGTGATCAACAACTTTCTGTCTGTTGTCGGTCAGCCACTTGGTATCACGTTTCACCCATTTGATGGAATTGGTCGCGGGCAGATATTTTGAGTTGATGGTCTGCGCTGTGGTCATACGGATGGTTCCGTTCGCTTCGCCGAAATCCTTCTGGCCTTCCGGGCTCATGATATAGTTGATGACAGCCTTCGCATTTGCCGCATTCTTTGCTCCCTTGATGACGGAGGTACCGAATGCAGATGCGGATGTTCCCTCTGCCGGGTAGACAAGCTTGATGTTCTTGGCGCCGGATTTCAGCAGTGCCGCAATTCCGTCCTCATAGGTCAGACCGACCACATACTCTCCGCTTTCAACGCTCTTGAAGCATGCGGAAGAGGAAGCCGCGATCACAAGTCCGTTCTTTAAGAGGCTCTCGATGTACTTCCAGGATGCATCGCTGTCATTTCCGTATACGGACATGATGTTCGAAACATTGTTCCACGCGGAAGAAGAAGAGGTGGGATCCGCAAGAAGGATCTTGCCTTTCAGCTTCTCGTTTGTTAGCTCCGCATATCCCTTGATGTCAAGTCCGAGTTCCTTTTCCAGATTGGTATTGACGCAGAGGGCAACGGTTGAAAGATGATCCATGCTGTAGAATCCGTTCGGGGATTTATACTGTTCCTGCTGCTGGCTCTCATAATCGGAAAGCCAGTGTTCAAACAGATCCGTGTACTTTGTTCCGTCGGCATCTGCCAGTCCGCCCCACATCATGTCGCCCTGCGGATTGTCTTTTTCTGCACCGATTCTTGCCGTAAGTTCTCCTGCCGTTCCGTTGACGACCTCAATGTTCAGCTTGGGGAATTTTTTCTTCAGGCAGTCCAGCATGACGTTCAGATCGTTTTCGGTCATGGTCGAGTACATGACCATGTCGCCCGATGCCGTTCCGGTCGATGCCGCAGCCTTCGTGGTTGCTCCTGCCGCTGCCTTTGTAGTCGCTCCGGCCGCCGCCTTTGTGGTCGCCGCCGCAGTCGTTGCCGCCGCTGCCTTCGTGGTCGCCGCCGCAGTCGTTGCCGCCGCTGCCTTCGTGGTCGCTGCTGCAGCCTTCGTGGTTGTCGTTGCCGCTCCGCCGCCGCATGCGCATAACGATGATGCAAGTACAATTGCTGTTGTCAGGCATAAAATTTTCTTCATATTTCTCCTCCTTTTGACGTTGCTTTTTATTTTGTCCGGATGCATCCGGAAAAAATTCTGCTGAAGTACATCTCTTACATTCTGATATCTTCGTTCTTGCTGATGAACAGATATGCCATCAGGATGATCGTCGTGAGGACCGTCAGGATGGCGGAAAAGGCGCAGGCCAGACCGTAGTTGCCGCGTCCGATCGCGACATATGCGGACATCGTCAGGGTGATCGTCTTGTTGTTGTACAGGATGATGCCGCTGGACATTTCCGTTATGATCGACACGAAGCTTAAGATGGCGCCCGACACAATTCCGTTTGTCATCATGGGAACCGTGACCTTGAAGAACGTCTTGATCTTCGAAGCGCCGAGGCTGATTGCGGCCTCTTCAATGCTGATCGGAATCTGCATCAGCGTGGCGGTCGCGGAACGGATGGTGTAGGGCATTCGCCGGATGACCAGGGAAATGACCATGATGGTTATGGTTCCGGTCAGGGCCAGCGGCTTTCTGCCGAAGGCGATGATCAGCGCAATACCGATGACGGAACCCGGCATGATATAAGGCAGCATGGAGATCGTGTCGATCGCGTTGTTCAGTCTGTTGTTTCTGCGAACGACCAGATAGGCAATCAGGATTGCCACCAGGATAATGATCGCCAGGGAAAGGCCTCCGAGCAGCATCGTGTTCTTGATGGAACGGACCAGGAGCTTGTTCATTGCCAGTTTGTAGCTTCCCAGAGAGAATCCCGGCTTGAAGATTGCCTGATCGCAGTTGCGGAAGGAAAGATAGACAATGTAGATCTGCGGCATGAACGCTATGAAAATCAGCAGATAGCAGTACAGGTAAATGAAGAAGCCCGCAATTCCCTTCGGTTTCTTTTTCTCGATCGGATGCAGCGCGTTCATGGAAAAATTATATTTTCCGGTCGCCCATTTCTGGAGCAGGAAGACCACGGCGGTGACTATGACCGCTATGACGCTGATTGCGGCGGCAAAGTTATGATCCTGTCCGGTCTCACCGAGGTACTGGTTGTAGATTTCCACGGGGAACGTCCGGTATCCTTCTCCGATCAGAAGCGGTGTTCCGAAATCGGCAAAAGCTCTCATGAACACAATGAGCGAAGCCGCGAGCGCAGTCGGCATGGAAAGCTGTAAGACCACTTTCCAGAACCGTCTCATGCCCGTGCAGCCCATATTCTCCGATGCTTCCATCAGGGTGGAATCGATATTCTTGAAGGCACCGTTCATATAAATGAAAACCAGCGGATACAGCTTCAGCGCCTGCACCAGAAGAATTCCCCGGAAGCCGTAGATATTTCCCACCTTGATTTTGAATACACCCTCGATCACCTGCGTGACAATTCCGTTCCGCCCCAGCAGAAGGATCCAGGAGTAGGCGCCGATGAAAGGTGCCGACATGCAGCAGAGGACGGAAATGATAAACAGGAATTTTGCCCCCTTCAGGCGGTAGAAGGAATAAAAATAGGAAAACGGAACTCCCAGCAACAGCGTCACCACCGTTACGGCAATGCTTACCGCAAAGCTGTTTACGATCGTGTCCAGATAATACTGCTTCGAGAAGAATTTCACGAACTGCTGTCCGGTCAGCTTTCCGTCGGAGCCGATCACGGCCTGTCTCAAAATTCCGAAAAGCGGATAGATCAGAAACAGAATAAACAGGGCCAGCAGGCAGAAAGAAACAGTGGTCCACAGATCGATTTTCTTATGTGTTCTCACCATTCTCCGCCTCCTTTACCGGTAGCTGTCCAGATCGTTGCGGACACCTTCCAGAATATTCTCGGTTCCCTCTGCATTGAACAGATTCACTTTTTCGGTATTCACGGTCAGGGACATTTCGGTACCGGGCTTCAGCGTTTCATTCAGCTTGGATTCCTCAATCGATTCCACCGAAGTGCCGTCATCCAGATGCTGATAGCAGTGCGTGTTCAGTCCGAGGAACACGCAGTCGTCCACCACGGCATGAATGCCGGGCGTTCCCGCCGGATTTAAGAGCAGCTCCTCCGGTCTTATGGAAGCCTTGATGTTCCCGTCCTTTGCATATTCCTTCCGGACATGCGGCACCGGAACGGAATAGGATCCGATCACCAGATTCATCCGGCCTCCTTCCGCTTTCAGCTTTGCATCCAGGACATTGGATCTGCCGATGAAGGTCGAAACGAACAGGTTCGCCGGCCGCTGATAAATGCTCTTCGGGGTTCCGATATGCTGAATGGTACCGGCATTGATGACCGCGATCCGGTCCGATATGGCCATGGCCTCTTCCTGATCATGCGTGACATAGACGGTCGTAATGCCCACGCTGTGCTGAATACCCTTGATGACCGTCCGCATTTCGACACGGAGCTTGGCATCCAGATTGCTGAGCGGTTCGTCCATCAGAAGAACATCCGGTTCTATGCAGAGCGCCCTTGCGAGCGCGACTCTCTGCTGCTGTCCGCCCGAAAGACGGTCCGGCAGCCTGTCAGCCAGCTGATCGATCTGCATCAGTTTCAGAAATTTATCGGTCTTCTCCTGAATCTGTTCCTTCGGCAGCTTTTTATTCTGCAGGCCGAACTCCACGTTCTTTCTGACGGTCAGATGCGGAAAAATGGCGTAATTCTGGAAGACCATGCCGATGTTTCTCTTGGCCGGATCGAGATCGTTGATTCTCCTGTCGTTGAAGTAGAAATCACCGCCCTCAATGGAGTTGAAACCGGCAATCATTCTCAGGAGTGTGGTCTTCCCGCATCCGGAAGGACCCAGCAGCGTAAAAAACTCTCCCGAACTGATTTTCAGGGACATATCCGGAATGATGACGGACTCGCCGTACTTTTTGAGAGCGTGGCTGATGCTGATATTTATACTGTTCACTTTCGGCACTCCTTTTAAGAACGTTATAGTGTTTCTTTTCACTTCTTCTCTTCCGCTGCAGGAAGCCCGCGGATGACGGAAACTTTCCGGTCCTCAAATTTCCCGGCGATCTCGTCGGGCATATGCCAGTCCGTGATCAGGGTATTGATCTGATCGGACGGTATGATCTGCGCGAGAGAATCGTTTCCGTATTTACTGAAGTCGAGAAGCATGTATTTTATTTTGCACGAGGAAAGAGCGACCCGCTTCATGACGGCTACCTGCGGGTCCGGCGTTGAAAACCCGCGTTCCAGCGTAAAATGATCTCCCGTAATAAATCCTTTGTCGAAAGACATGGTCTTCAGCTGCGATTCCGTCATGTCCCCGACGCAGCAATGCAGACTGTTCACAAGATGACCGCCGAACATATAAACCCTCAGATCCGTTGTTTTCGACATTTCGATGGCAATGTCGATGGCATTCGTGCAGATCATGACGTTCCGCTTGGTTCCCTGCGAAATCAGTTTTGCAAGTTCAATCGTCGTGGTCCCCGTATCGATAAAAATTGCTTCTCCGTCATTGATCACGTCATATGCCGCTTTGGCGATCGCTTTTTTTTCCGGCAGATGTCTTGACTGTTTCTCCGAATACGTAAGCTCCAGAAGCGAACCGGATTTACTGACCGCTCCGCCCCAAGTCCGCATCAGAAGACCGTCCTGCTCCATGGCAGCGAGAATTTTCCGCACTGTGACTTCCGATATCCGAAGTTCTGCGCTCATTTCCGCAACTGTCAGGGAAGACCTTTCATTCAGCCTGTCCAGAATATACTGAACCCTTCTGTCCCTAATCATTCAATGCCTCTTCCCCGGAAACAAGATTTTCGTTTTTTACGAATATATTTTCGATTACATCCTGTCTTGAGTATAGTTATAATCCAATATTTAGTCAATTATGTAATTTCAGACAAATATTCCGGTATCAATTTATGCATTATTTCTCTTTTCCGGCTCTTAAAATGTTTTTTTCAGAGCGGGAGGATTGCGATTTCTTACGATTATGCTGGACATTGCCCTGCCTGCGCTTTATAATGAAATCAATTATCGCGTAACCATACATGTGCAGTTCCTGTTTTAAGGACTTAAGGAGGCCGGTTATGATTATTGACAGCAGCAGATACAACGGACCGTGTTCCTGCGGACATGACCATACAATGGTAACGAAACTCGCAGTCATTGAGTCCGGTTGTCTCCGGGAGTTTGATTCCTATCTTCAGAAATACGGGCTTACCGGGAAACGGACGGTAATCTATGATAAAAACACCCGGCACGCCGCCGGCCTGATTGCACCGCGCGCCGATTTTGAAATCGTTCTGGATCCGGAAAACCTGCACGCCAATGAGGTTTCGACTGATCTGGTCTTAAAAAAGCTGAATCCGGAAACCGAAGTTCTGATTGCCGCAGGCTCCGGTACCATCCACGATATCACCCGCTTCTGTGCCAATAAACTCGGACTGCCATTTGTTTCCTGCCCGACCGCTGCGACCGTGGACGGTTTCTGTTCAACGGTTTCCGCCATGACATGGTACGGTTTCAAAAAAACCATGCCGGGCGTGGCACCGGTCCTGGTGCTCGCTGACCTGGACATCATCAGTCAGGCGCCGAAGCATCTCGCACTTTCCGGTGTGGGCGACATCATCGGCAAATATACCGCTCTGGCAGACTGGGAGATCGCCCATCTTCTGACAGGCGAATATATCTGCAGACGGATTGAAGATATGACCATGAAGGCGGTGAAGGAAGTCCACGAAAGCGCCGAAAAACTCGAGAGCGGGGACCGCAGCGCTTATGAACAGCTGACCTACGGACTGATCTTGAGCGGTCTTGCCATGCAGATGATGGGAAATTCCCGGCCCGCCTCCGGTGCGGAACATCATATTTCACACTTTATTGAGATGAAGCCGGAAGGCCTCGGGATCAGTTCGGATGCCATGCACGGAGAAAAAGTCGGCGTGGGCACCCTCATGGCCATCAGGGAGTACCGGCATCTTGCTGAGACAGAAGACATTGCCCCGTTTGTACATGCCATGAAACCCGTCACAGAAGAACGCGTCCTCCCGGTATTCGGGAACAGCCTTACCCCCGTTATTCTGGAAGAAAACAAAAAGAATGTTGCGGAAGGGCTTACGGCGGATAAACTGATCGCATCCTGGGATGACGTCCGGAAAATTATTTTCGCTCTTCCGGAATATCATGAACTGTTTTCCTTCTATGAAAAAATCGGCATGAAAAAAACTCTGTCCGACATCGGCGTGCCCGAAAGGGTCTCTCCGAAGCTCCTCATGTACTCGCCGTTTGTCCGCGCCCGTCTGACCTTCATGCGGATCCGGCAGATGATCGATATTCCCTATACCGAATAAACAGACCGTTCTTTTTTGCAGGACACACGGAGGAAAAGCTGTTTCATGGATAAATCACAGATAAAACTGATCGGATTTGACCTGGACGGCACGCTGACGCAGCACAAAACAAAGCTGGATGAGGCGCACAGAAAAACGCTGGACCGGCTCAGGGAACACTACCGTCTCCTGATGATCGGCGCCGGCTCCTGCAGCCGCATCTGGAACCAGATGGAACAGTATCCGATCGACATCATCGGAAATTACGGAATGCAGTGCGTCCTCTTTAAAAACGGCGGACTGGATTTCCTCTATAACGAATCCCATCCGCTCCTTCCCCGGGAAGTAACGGAAGCCCGCATTACCTCGCTCCGGGGAAAATACGGATATACCGTTTTTTCCGGCGGCAACACGGAATTCCATGATTCCGGCTGCATTACCTTCCCCATTCTCGGGACGCTCGCGAAGTCTGAAGACAAGCTTTCCTTTGATCCGGACAGAAAAAAGCGCCGCAGGATGTATGACGATGTCTGCAGCGTTTTCCCGGAATATAACGTTTTCGTGGGAGGTTCTTCCTCCTTTGATTTTGCCCCGAAGCCGTTCGATAAAAAATACGCGCTTTCGGATTTCTGCAGGCGGTACGGCTTCTCCCCGGCCGAAGTGGTTTATTTCGGAGATGACTACGGCCCGGGAGGAAATGACGAGTCCCTGTACCGTTCCGATTTTCAGTTTGTCCGGATAGATGACTACACCAGCTTCCCCGAAATTGCCTCTTCCCTGCTTCTGTAAAAAATCTTTTCCGTAAAATAATTTTTCCGATCGGACGGCCGCATGCCGTCCGATTTTTATCCGCAGTTTATTTTTCTTCCGACAGGGGATCCCGCTTCACTTCATCCGCCGGGCATACCGGCATTTTTCCGTACATCTTAAGAAAATCCTCTTTCCGGCAGAGCTCCGTTCCCTCCAGGATCAGCGATGCATGCGCCGCTGCCGCAGCGGACCGTAAAATTTCCCCGGCCGGTATTTTTTTCAATACGGCACGGCAGATCCCGGCCACCATGGAATCGCCCGCTCCCTGGAAACCGCGGACCGTGATGTCAAGACCCGGAGAATAATACGCACTCCGGGAATCCGCATACAAGGCACCGGCACTTCCGAGAGACAGGCACACAGCTCCTGCTCCGCAGCTCATGAGTTCCCCGCATCCTTTTACCGCATCCGGAAGGTTCATGATCTTCCGGCCGAGCAGCGTCTCAAGTTCAAACAGATTCGGCTTCACGAATCCCGGCGACGCCTTCAGACCTTCCGAGAACAGATTTCCGGCCGCATCCAGCACCGTCGGAATTCCCCTTCTGTTCGCGCTTTCGATCATGCGCGCATAGACCGTATCCGGCACACCCGGAGGCACGCTTCCGTCCACGACCAGCATGTCCGCACGCCCGACTGCCTTTTCAAATTCCGCGAACATCCGGCTCACGGATTCTTCGCCGGTGAACGGTCCGTTCTCGTTAATCTCCGTCATCCGGTCCGCCTGTTCGTCAAAAATTTTCAGATTGGTTCTTAAGGTTCCCTCAGCCTTGACCGCTGAAAAGGGAATTCCTTCCTTTTTCAGGAAATCGGCAACAAAAGTTCCGCGGGAGGCAAATTCAAATCCGAAGCATTCGGTCTCTTCCCCCAGATGCTTCAGCGCCACGCTCACATTGATTCCCTTTCCCGAAACATCTTCTCTTGTGCGTTCAATGCGGTTGTGTCCGCCGACAGTGAGCTTTTTCAGAAAAACCGTTTTATCAATGCATGGATTGAGCGTCACCGTAAGTATCATTTTTCATTCTCCTGCAGACCGGACAGTTTTTCCGCCTGATCGGCCGCAATCAGGCTGTCTATGATTTCGTCGATATCTCCGTTCATGATCTGATCGATTTTATAAAGCGTAAGCTTTATGCGGTGCTCCGTCACTCTTCCCTGCGGAAAATTGTAGGTACGGATTTTTTCCGAACGGTCCCCGGTCCCGATCTGGCTTCTGCGCTCCGCGGATTCCTTCTCCCGCTGTTCCATGAGCTGCAGTTCGTAAAGCTTTGTCCGGAGCAGGGCAAACGCCTTGTCCTTATTCTGCAGCTGCGATTTTTCCGTCTGCGCATATATGACAATGCCGGTCGGATAATGCGTGAGCCTGACCGCGGAATCCGTCGTGTTGACGCACTGTCCTCCGTTGCCGGAAGCTCTCATGACATCCACCCGGATATCCTTCGGGTCGATCTTCACGTCCACTTCCTCCGCAACCGGCATGACCGCGACGCTCGCCGTGGAGGTATGGATGCGGCCGCCCGATTCCGTCTCGGGCACCCGCTGCACCCGGTGAACGCCGGACTCATATTTCAGTCTGGAATAGGCACCCTTTCCGGACACGGTCGCGGTGATTTCCTTGAAGCCGCCTATCCCGTTTTCGTTCAGGGAATCCACTTCCACCTTCCAGTGATGCATGTCCGCATAATGCTGATACATGCGGAACAGCTCCGCGGCAAAAAGCGCGGCTTCGTCGCCGCCCACCCCCGCACGGATTTCCAGGACAATGTCCCTTCCGTCGTTCGGGTCCTTCGGAAGCAGCAGGATTTTCAGTTTTTCCTGAAGCTCTGCTTCCCTTTTCTTTCCGTCGGAGAGTTCCTCTTTCGCGAGGGCCTTCATCTCCTCGTCATTCTCGGTGTCCAGAATGGACAGAGCATCCTGTTCATCCTGCTGTGCTTTTTTATATGCCCTGTAAGTTTCCACGACGGGAATGAGGTCCGACTGCTCCTTCATCAGTTTCCGGAACCTGGCCTGATCGTTTGTGACTTCGGGGCTGGAAAGTTCCGCCATCAGCTCATCATAATGAACCAGAAGGTCTTCAAGATGTTCAAACATGGCCGTTCCTTTCTGCCTTCACCACCCGGTCAAGACCCGCCAGATCCTTCACGACGCTGACATGCAGAAATCCCGCTTCGGTGAGAAGCGCCGAAACAGCCTGCGCCTGATCAAAGCCGATCTCCAGACAGAGCTTTCCGCCGTCCCTAAGATGCCTTCCCGCTTCCGCGGCAAGCATCCGGTAATAATGCAGACCGTCCTCCGTTCCGTCGAGCGCGAGATGCGGTTCATGGTCTTTTACCTCGGGAGCCAGCATATCGATCACGCGGGTCCTGATATACGGCGGATTGCAGGTGATCATGTCAAACGTCTGTCCTGCAAATGCCCCGAACATGTCGCTTTCCCGGAACTCTATTTCCGCTCCGTTCGACTCCGCATTTTCCTTCGCGATGGAAACCGCCTCCGGCGAAACATCTCCCGCCGAAACGGAAAGAAACGGCGCCGCTTTTTTCAGTACCACCGCTATGCATCCGGATCCGGTGCAGAGATCGAGAAGCGAGACTTCCTGACCCTGCCCGTGCTCCTTCGGCTTCAGGTCCTTCAGGGCTTCCTCAACCAGGATTTCCGTATCCAGACGGGGAATCAGAACGTGCTCGTCCACATAAAATTCGTATCCGCAGAAGTACTGCGTGTGCGTGATATGCTGCAGGGGAATATGCTCCGCCCGGCGCGAGACCGCATCCAGATAGGAAGAAACCAGCGCCTCCTTTTTTTCATCAAAGGGCGCTGCGTAGTCCTTCAGCATGTCGTTCATGTCAATCCCGTAAACGAACAGAAGAAGATAGCGCGCATCGATCTCATATTCCCTGATATGCGCTGCGGCAAGCCTGCTTTTCCCTTCTTCGTAAAGAGTCATGTACGTATTCGGTTTTTGGGTTTCAGTTCCGTTCATACCGTCTGTCCGTTTTCTCCCGATGCAGTTTTCTGCGGTGTCTGATCCGGCATTGCCTGTCCGGCCTCCGGATCGGTCCAGCCGAAATTTTCCTTTAAATATGCCTTCCAGTCGAATACCGCGTTGACGGCTTCGATCGCCACCTCTGCCATATCCGCCGTAGGCTCCTTCGTGGTAAGTCCCTGCATCCACATGCCCGGGCGGCTTAAAATATTGACCGCCGGAGAGTCGTTTCGTCCGGCCCAGCGCAGGAATTCATAGGAGACTCCCGCGATCACGGGAATGAGGACTATGCGGCTTACCGCTCTCATGGCAAGCGAGTCCACCCGTATGAACATGAAGAACAGAATACTGATCACCATGACGTCCAGAAGGAAGCTGGTCCCGCATCTCTTATGTTCCTTCGAGCTCTTCATGACATTTTCCACGTTCAGAGGCAGTCCGTGCTCAATGCAGTTGATGCACTTATGTTCCGAACCGTGATACATGAAGGTTCTCCTGATATCCTTCATGCGCGAGATCAGTCCGATATAGCCGATGAAGATCACGATGCGGATAACCCCTTCCAGAAAAGCCATAAGATAATAACTGTCGATGAATTTTTTCAGGAGATTGCTCAGATACATCGGCAGAAGCATGAACAGCGCAATGGCGAAGACAAACGAAATCACCATGACTGTTCCCATGACCACGCTCTCGAGCCTGTCCCCGAATATCTTCGCAAGCTTCTCTTCGAATTTCGAAGGCTTCGCGTCCTCGTCGTCCTCAAAGAAACTGGCCGACCAGGAAAGCGTGCGCATTCCGAGCACGAGCGAATCGGCAAAGGCAAAAACGCCCCTCACAAAAGGAAGCCCGAGAAACGGGACCTTCTCCGTGAGACTCACGTACTTCTCCTTCTGCACCTCGATCTTACCGTCCGGTTTCCGGACAGCAGTCGCATAGTCATCCTTATTCTTCATCATGATTCCTTCGATGACGGCCTGGCCGCCTATCCCGGAATATTTCTGGCACTGCTTCATCCGCTGCATCTCCTTAACATGAAAAACGGCTGCCGCCCGAAAGGCCATACTTCTGCCGTGGCGCTCTGAGCCGCATTCCTGGATAAAAAGAAAGGGCTGAGTACGTCGCCGTGCTCAACCCCCTGCTTGCAAAATCAATTTCATTCCGACTTGACGCCGTACTTTTTGTTGAACTTATCGATACGACCGCGTGCCGATGCAGCCTTCTGCTGGCCGGTATAGAACGAATGGCACTTGGAACATACTTCAACGTGGATTTCCTTCTTCGTGGAACCGGTTACGAACGTGTTCCCGCAGTTGCAAGTAACGGTTGCCTGATAATACTTCGGATGTATTCCTTCTTTCATGATAATCACCTCGTTTCCGATTCTGTTATACGAAAGCGTCGCTTCCGGGCGCTTCTTTATATTTGCATGTGTTCCTCAAAGAACAGCTTGATTAGTATATCACAGGCTTTTCGTGTTTGCAAGGAATTTCTGAAAATGCAGTTTTCGAAGGTTTATGTAAACACAGTCTTTCCCGTCAGTTAAAATACTGCTCTATGCCGCTGAGAAGCCCGTCCGCAAGTTTTGCAAGCGCTGCCTCGGAATGGGAAGAAGCCCTGTCGCCCAGCTCGATATCTATGCTCGGTATCGTTGAATAGCTGGTCTGCGTCAGATCTTCCTCGATGAACCCGCTGCTGAAAATCTTTACGCCTGCGCTCTTTAGCCCGTTTATCAGGCTTTTTCCGAATGCGGTGCTCTTTTCCCAGGTACTGGCGACCGGCTCCATTTTCCGGTAGGATCCCGAAGGCACGCCCATGAAAAACGCGCCCTTGTCCGAGGATGTCGAATCCCAGTGAATGGCGACGTGGCAGTCCGCGTAGTGATTTGCGAGTACCGTGCGGGCAATGTTGTCGAGTTGGACGTCATCGGACTCACGGATCATCAGCACGGAGTACCCGGCATCCAGAAGCCTCTGCTTTAAAATCTGCGCTTCCTTCAGCGTGACCTTGTTCTCGGGAGTCCCGTCCGCAAAATCCATGCCGGAGGAAACCGCCATGGAAGTGACTGCGCCGGCTGCGTTTGATCCGCCGGTCACCTTACCGCTCCCGTCCGGATGGGACTGCGTTTTGACGGATTCCCCGCCTTTTGTCCCGTGCCCCGCATTCACGCAGACCGTAATGCTCCCGTGAGCACCTCCGCTGTTCTTATACAGCTTCGCTTTTCCGGAATGGATTTTCGAGAACGATGCATATTTCATGCTGTCCGCAAGAGAGACCTCCGTTTCCGTAATCCCGGTCCCTCCCTGACTGCCTGCCCCGCTGTTTTTTGTCTGTGCATTCGCCGTGCCCGTCTCCGCCGCCGGCGCCTTGTCCGTCAGCAGTTCGGAAAAAATGTAGCATTTCTTTCCGGAAATTTCCACCTCCGTCCAGTCGTCGGACGTACCTGTCACATTTACGGGATCGTTGTTCTTCAGCACCGCCGTCACGTTTGCCTTGAGCGAGGGATATTCCCTGACGTTGATTCCGGTACCGGTCGTGTCCTTCGCGTACATGGTCGCCTTGTGCGCCGTAAACTTCTTTGTGGCGGCAGCCGTGGTCGTGGCTGCGGCCGCTGATACGGACGGCGCCGCGGTCGATGCCGGCGCAGCCGCTGTTGTGACTGCTGCCGCAGTGATCGGAGACGCAGTTTCCGCATTTTCCGCCGTGCCGCAGGCGGACAGAATAACCGCAGCGAACACAGCCGTAAAAAATATCTGTTTCCATTTCAGCATGCTTCTCATTCCTGCTTTCGTTCAAAATGCTGGTAATCTTTTATGGTGTTCCAGTCGCCGCCCCATGTATAGCCATGAGCGGAAAATATCCGAAAGGCGATATCCTCATGCGTAATGACATGATCTTTCCCGCCTGTACGGTCAATATAGGCATTCGCGTTCGCGTGGTCCCATTTCGCTTTCCCGGACGAATAGCTGACATAGGGATTCTGCTGCGGATTCAGATCGATCGCTCTCCCGTACGCGTGCTGCGAAAGATTTGAGCTCCCCGTGGCGGCACGGTAGTTGAACGCCGAAGTGTTGTTGTGTTCAATGGAATTGGAGTCCGTCGAATCCGCATTGCCGGTCCAGTAATCGTCCACCAGATGCATCTTCTCGATCTGATATTTTTCGCTGAAGAGTTCCATGAATATGCTTCTCACATCTTCCGCGATATTTCTGTTCACGATCAGTTCCCCGACCTGGATGTTTCCGCTGAAGTTATAATGTGGAAGAAGGAGATAGCGGAGATCGGAAAGCCGGATATTGTCGTTCTTCCGGTAGGACTTCCCGTTGATGCGCTGAAAGACGGCATCGCCCTCCCTGATTTCCGAAATTGTAAAGTAACGGCCGATGTCCGAAAAATCCAGCCTGTCCGGACTGATCTCCGTTCCCGCTGCAATCCCGGACAGGTCGCTGAATTTCCCTGCCGGTGCGGATGCTGTCTCCGCAGCCGTTATACGCTTCGCGGCGGCAGTGTCCGTTTTCTTATCCGCCGGCACTTCCGCATACGGTGCCGGGATTACGACCGCGTAGGTCTCCCCCTCGGCATGCGTTCCCCGATCTGCCTTTGCCGTTTCCGGTACCTTTTCCGTTTCCGGCACACTGCGTACAGCCGGAGTTTTTTCTGCCGCCGGTGTTCCGGCTGCCGGCACTGCCGTTGTTATCACAGAGGCATGGTCCGTTTTCTGCGCCATGTTCTTCCGGATGACATACAGTATGCTTACCACGAGAACGGATGCGAGGACAATGCAGACGATAATCAGAAACCGTACGACTTCATCGTTTCTTTTTCTGCTCATCGTTCTCCCTCAGTTCCCGCAGACCGTGACTTCGGAAATCGCGCAGTCCGGAGAGTCCGCTCCGGCACGGACATCCTGTACGGTAATTTTCATATGATCCGTACTGACCGGCGCAGACAGTCTATTCATAACGCTGGATCAGTTTGATGTTTTCCTTCTCGATCGCATTCAGTGAATTGTCGTTGAACTGATTTGCCGGGATGGTACCGCGGTACCAGGGCATGGAATTAAAATACTGCTGGAGCGACGCGTCGTTGAACATTCTTCCGTGGCGTGCATAGATTTCATTTCTCGCAACCCTCAGCTGGGATTTGGAGAGAGGCGCCACCTCCGAAGGAGAAAGATACCGGGTGCTGGAATCGGGGAAAATATAGCCGGCATTGGAATAAACACCGCCGGAGCCGGAATCGCCCGGGATAATATAATAGTAATTGTTCACTGCCGACTGCGTGGCCTGCGCTGCAGGAAGCGTCTCCGCGGAAGCGGTCTGCGGAACCGCCGGAGCTGCTGTTGTCGGTACCGCTGTCGTTGCCGCCGCTGTCATACGCGGCGCTGTTGTCGGTGCTGCGGTCGTCGGCGCTGCGGTCGTCGGCGCAGCTGTCGTTGCCGCCGCTGTCGTCGGTGCCGCTGTCGTTACGGCTGTCTCTGCCAATACATTTGACTCTGCGGTTTTCTTTCCGGTACCCCATGTCAGATATACAAGAGCAACCGCAAGGGCACCGGCCAGAACAACCAGAAGTGCGATCAGAACGATGATCAGCCCCTTGTTGCTTTTTTGCTGCACCGGCTGCGGCGGCTGGGGCTGCTGTACTTGCTGGGGCTGCTGTACTTGCTGGGGCTGCTGTACTTGCTGGGGCTGCTGTACTTGCTGGGGCTGCTGTACTTGCTGAGGCCGCTGATACTGGACCGGCTGTGATGTTACCGGTTGCTGCTGTGCGGCCTGGGGCTGCTGTGCGGCCCGTGGCTGCTGTGTTGCCTGCGGCTGCTGTGTTACCTGCGGCGATCCGCAGTACGGACAGAAGGCCGCTCTGTTCGGAATCTCTTTACCGCATTTCATACATACCATACCCATACCCTCCTAATCTGATTGCCTTATTTCCTCATTATGGCATTTATAGCCGAGAAATCAAGCATTCACGCGATATCGCTGCGGGGAGAAACGGCTTCCCGAAACGCACAGGAGTATTTCATCCGCTGCTCTTCATTAACCCGGGATATCGTTGCGGGGAGAAACGGGTTCCCGAAACGCACAGGAGTATTTCATCCGCTGTTCTTCATTAACCCGGGATATCGATGCGGGGAGAAACGGGTTCCCGAAACGCACAGGAGTATTTCATCCGTAGTTTCGGGAGCCCATGTTTCTCCCCGCCTTTATATCCCTTATATTCTTCTGTTATAACGCGCATACTGAATGATCTCCGCATTGTTCCGCGTCTTTGCAAACAGATCCAGGATCCGCTCCACGCTTTCATCCGGTCTTGCCGCCGATGTGGCCTTGTGGATCATGTCCAGCACGTCCTGCTCTTCCCTGCTTAAAAGAAGATCATCCCTTCTGGTTCCGCTCTTTAAAATATCCACGGCCGGGAATATACGCTTCTCGGAAAGCTTCCGGTCCAGAACCAGTTCCATGTTTCCGGTTCCCTTGAATTCCTCATATACGACGTCATCCATGCGGCTTCCGGTGTCAATCAGCGCCGTCGCGAGAATGGTAAGGCTTCCGCCTTCCCGCATATTCCTCGCCGCACCGAAGAACCGTTTCGGCATATAAAGCGCTGCCGGATCAAGGCCGCCGGAAAGCGTTCTTCCGCTCGGTGTGATGGTCAGATTGTATGCCCGCGAAAGTCTCGTGATGGAATCCAGAAGGATCATGACGTCCCTGTGCTGTTCCACCAGGCGCTTCGCCCGTTCGATCACCATCTCGGAAACCCGTTTATGGCGTTCCGGCATTTCATCGAACGTGGAATAAATGACTTCCACCTGCGGGCCCTCGATCGCTTCCTTAATGTCCGTCACTTCCTCGGGACGTTCATCGATCAGAAGGATGATCAGATGCATATCCGGTATGGTATCCGTGACGACCCTGGCGATCTGCTTTAAGAGCGTGGTCTTTCCGGCCTTCGGCGGAGAAACGATCATGCCTCTCTGCCCTTTGCCGATCGGCGAAATCAGATCGACCACCCGCATGGCCGTCGATGCGCCCGGCACGTCCAGATGAATGCGGCTGTCCGGAAAAACAGGCGTCATATCTTCAAAGTTCCTGCGCTTTATGATCTCCGCCGGACGCACGCCGTTCACGGTATTCACATAGAGAAGTGCGGCAAACTTTTCCGATGCGGTCTTTACCCGTTTGGAACCGGTTATGATATCTCCCGTCTTTAAATTGAACCTGCGGATCTGCGACGGAGAAACATAAACATCATCATCCCCCGGCAGATAATTTTCGCAGCGGATAAAGCCGAAACCGTCCTGCATGACTTCCAGTATGCCCGATGCCTGCGGCCCCTGCGGTCCGTTGTCCTGATTTGTCTGCGGTTCCGCTGCCGGAGTCACTGGCCTGTTCCCGTTAACCGGCTGCTGTGTCTGTACCGGCGCCGCATTTTCCGTTTCGGTTTTCTTCTCGTTTACGGGTTCCGGAGCTCTCCCGTTCCTGTTCGATGCAGGTTTCCCTGCTGTTCCTTCCGCTTCATGTACTTTTTCGGCATGCGGTTTTCTGTCCGTTCCTTTTTGCGGTTTTCTGTCCGTCCCTTTTTGCGGTTTTCTGTCCGGCCTTCTCTCCGGTTCTGTTTCCGGCTTTCTTTCCGGCTCTGTTTCCGGCTTTCTTTCCGGTTCTGTTTCCGGTTTTCTTTCCGGTTCCGTTTCCGGTTTTCTTTCCGGTTCTGTTTCCGGTTTTCTTTCCGGCTCTTTATCCGGTTTCTTTTCCGGTTCCGTTTCCGGCTTTCTTTCCGGCTTTTTCTCCGCTTCCTTTTCCAGCTTCTTCTCCGGTTTCCGGTCCGTCTTCTTTACGGATTCCTTTTCCGGTTTCCCTGCAGGCTTTTTATCGGTCTTTTTCTCCGCCTTTTTTTCCGGTTTCTTTTTTCCGGCAGGCTCCTCCTCACGCTTTTCCTCTTTCGCGTGTTTTTCCTTTGCCGGTGCTGGCGTTTTCCCCCTGGTTATCCGCTCGTGTTTCTCTTCTCCCGGATCTGCATGCTTTTTTTCCTCATCTTCCGCATGCTGCACCAGAAGATCCACCAGCTGCGCTTTCCGCATAACCGCAGCTCCTTTGATCCCTGCTCCCTTTGCAAGTTCTTTCAGCTGCGCAAGCGACAGTGTTTCGAGTTTCTCCCTCATAAAACATATCTCCTTTTCCGGCGCCTTTCTCCGGACGCTATCGTTTTTTATGATCTCCGCCTGTTTTCAGGAACTTCATATATTCGCTGATTTTCTTTTCGTAGCCGTTTTCCGACGGCACATAAAACTTCCTGTCCGTAAGGCCGTCCGGCAGATACTGCTGCTGCACATAATGGTTCGGGTAATCATGTGCATATTTATATCCCTGTCCGTGTCCCAGTTTGTCCGCACCCGGATAGTGATGATCCTGAAGATGAACCGGTACGGGTGCCGTGATCGTTTCCTTAACGGTCCTGTCCGCCTCTTCCATGGCAACCGTCACCGAATTGCTTTTCGGCGCCGTGGCGACGTAGGAGGCCGCCTGCGCCAGAATCAGTTCGCCTTCCGGCATTCCCACCCGTTCCACCGCCTGGGCCGCGCTCGCAGCCACGACCATGGCCATGGGATCCGCATTGCCCACGTCTTCCGATGCGCAGATCATGATTCTTCTGGAAATGAAACGTACGTCCTCTCCCGCATAAAGCATGCGGGCCAGATAATAAATCGCGGCATCCGGATCGGAACCGCGCATGCTTTTAATGAAGGCCGACACCGTATCATAATGATTGTCGCCATCCCGGTCATAGCGGAGAACTCTTTTCTGAATGCATTCTCCGGCAACCTCCAGCGTGATATGAATCTTACCGTCTTCCCCCTTCGGGGTCGTCAGCACGCCGAGTTCCACCGCATTGATCGCCGCTCTGGCATCGCCGTTCGCCTGATCCGCAAGAAATTCGGCCGCATCGTTTTCCATGACAACGTTGTAGCTTCCCATTCCCTTTTCCCTGTCCTCCACTGCCCGTCGGATCAGGATCAGAATGTCTTCTTTCTGAAGCGGCTTCAGTTCGAAAATCTGGGAACGCGAGAGCAGGGCTCCGTTTACTTCGAAATAAGGATTTTCTGTTGTTGCACCGATCAGAATGACGGTGCCGTCCTCCACAAAGGGAAGCAGATAATCCTGCTGGCCTTTATTGAAGCGGTGAATCTCATCGATAAACAGAATGGTCTTTCTGCCGTATGCCGCGAGCGTTTCCTTTGCGCTCCCGACCGCCTCTTCCATGTCCTTTTTTCCGGCTACGGTCGCATTGATCTGCATGAAGTTCGCCTTTGTCGTGTTGGCGATTACCTTTGCGATCGTTGTCTTTCCGGTACCGGGAGGACCGTAAAAAATCAGAGAGCCGAGTTTATCCGCCCTGATCGCACGGTAAAGAAGCTTATCCTTTCCCAGGATATGCTTCTGCCCCACGATCTCATCAAGTGTCGCCGGACGAAGTCTTGAAGCGAGAGGCGCTTCTTTCTTCAGCGTGTCCTCCCGCATATAATCAAACAAATCCATAAAAATCCTGTGCTCCGTTGTCATTACGATTGGGAAAAAATCAGAATCCAAGAATATAAGAATATATTAGCACAACAAAATCAAACTGTCACGTACCTGCGGGCAGTCTCTGCACAAGCGCCATATCGGTATAATAAGTTCCCGAGCGATGCGTATCGCCGAAAATCCAGTACGGTTCCTTCCCGTAATCCTGATCATAATTCGTGGTGTCGAAGACAAGCCATGTTTTTCCGACCTTCGAAAGTCCGAATACGTGGCCCTTGCCGTCCTTCTTATCCGTTGCATTTACGGTACGGTACTGCATTCCGCTGTTTCCGAACAGAAGCTGCGTTTCCGCATTGTATCCCACGCAGGCAGTAACGCCGTCCGTGACCGCATCCGCAAGACAGTTCCTCTGATGGGAATCGTCATAGGAAAGCGTATCCGCCACATAATCGCAGATGCGTTTTGCCTTTTCGGTATCATCCAGTCCGTCAAGACTGTCCCTGACCGTATGCATGACTTCCTGTATATGATAAAGCTTTTCAATGTTGGATGCAGCCGCCTCTTCGTTGAATGCCGTCTTCAGTTCCACCGCCACCGCCATCTGTCCGTTATCATTTCCGAATATGACCGCCGGGTTGCTGAAGAACGTAAATCCCTCCAGGGCAACCGTGTAGACCTCGGTATAATTGGATGAACTTCCGCGGTAAATAATCAGCGCAGGCGTACCGTCCTTCTCCTTGACGCAGTTCTGCGGATCATAGATCACGCTGTTCCTGATGATCTGTTTGACAATTTCCCTGCGGCCCGCATCATCCATGAAGTCATAAAGGTCATTTATGACGCCGTCAATTTCCTCTGCCGAATGGCCTCCGTTTTCTCCGCTGGCCGGTGCCGCCGAAGGATCCGCTTTTACCTCAACACTGCCTTTATCCGCATTGCTGTTCGTTCCCGCCACATTCAGATCAACTCCCTGCTTCACCACGGAAGCAGCAAAAACCGGCGCCGGATTTCCCGCCGCCATGCATATGACCAGTAACAGAGCCGCAGCCCTTTTAATTTTCTTCAAATCAGTTTCCTTTCTGTGTTATACTGGAATATACAGATTATTATACAACTTTGTGTCCAATCAATGAACGGACCGGAATGATGAGGGAAAAAATGAACGGTGAAACCGGTGAAATGAGAGTGGCGGTTCTGATCGATGCGGAAAACGTCGCAAGCAAATACATCAGCATCATCCTGAACGAAGCGAACAGCCTCGGAAACGTCATTATCAGACGGATTTACGGAGACTGGACAAACCAGCAGATGAGCGCATGGAAAACTGTCATCCTTGACAATTCCGTCCAGCCCATCCAGCAGTATTCAAATGTGAGCGGAAAGAATTCCTCGGACTCCGCGCTGATCATAGACGCGATGGATCTTCTGTTTCAGGGAAGGCTCGACTGCTTCTGCATTGTTTCTTCGGACAGCGATTTCACAAGGCTCGCCGCCCGTTTAAGAGAATCGGAGAAATACGTGCTCGGCATGGGCGAACAGAAAACGCCGCAGTCCTTCGTATCCGCCTGCAATAAATTTTCCTACATCGATCTGCTGTATGCCGCTGCCATGGCTGATAGCGCCGCTGCCAAACCCTCCGCGGGCAATGCGGACAAAAAAAACGCGGTAAAGAGCCGCTCTGCAAAATCCGCCGCCAGAACGGAGACGCCGGAAGAGTCAAAGACGGAAGATCTGCAGAAAGCCGGCACCAGACTGCTGGTCATCAAACGGTCCCTTGCGGAAATCGCGGAAGAGAATTCGGATGTCGACGGCTGGATTGCTTCCAGTCTCCTCGGCATCCTGCTCGGAAAAAAGCTTCCTGATTTCGATGTCCGGAATTTCCGTTTCACGAAGTTTGTTCCGTTTGTCGAATCGCTCGGCATTTTTGAAATGCGCAAACAGGGACTGAACGTTTCGTTCCGTCTCAAATAATTTTCCGCATGCTGTCGGTTTCTTTTTCCATTCAGTCCGCTGCCGTCTGCGCCAGCGGACTTCCTGTTTATTCCGGCCGGCAAACCCGACCGCCGCGCAGAAGCCGGAACCTGCCGTCATACATTTATGATTACAAGAATCAATGTTTCCCGGAGTGGATAAATGCATAGGTTAAAGACCCCGGACGAATTAAATCAATAATTTTGGAAGGTATGTTTACAGCTTCAGGAAGAGGCAGACCGAACTGCCATTATGAACACAGGAGATATCACCGTGAGCGAACACAGAAGACGGGTCCATTACAGCGGTCTGTACCCGAAAAATTTCGACGAGAAATACAAGGAGCTTCAGCCGGAGAAATATGCTTCCACGATTGAGAAGGTCATTTCCAAAGGCAGCACGCCGGCAGGAACGCACATTCCGGTCATGGTGAACGAAGTTCTTTCCTTTCTGGATATCAGACCCGGCGAAATCGGATTCGACGCCACGCTCGGCTACGGCGGGCATTCGGAAATGATGCTTAAAAAGCTGGACGGCAGAGGACACCTTTATGCGGCCGATGAAGACCCGGCGGAACTTTCCAGGACAAAGGCGCGCCTCGCCGCGGCAGGATACGGAGAAGATATCTTCAGTGCCTTCCACATGAATTTTTCGGCTGCGAAAGAACTTTCCTCCCGCGTGGGACCGTTCGATTTTGTTCTTGCGGATCTCGGCATCTCCTCCATGCAGCTGGACAACCCCGCGCGCGGGTTTTCCTATAAACATGACGGTCCCCTTGATTTAAGAATGGACCAGCTTACAGGCATTACGGCAGCCGAACGCCTGCGGGAAATGACACGGGACGAGCTTGCCGGCATGCTCTCCGAAAATGCGGACGAACCCTATGCGGAAGAAATCGCCAGGCAGATCACGGATGACATGCGTCACGGAAAAACCATCGACACCACCGGACAGCTCTGTGAAGAAATTGAAAAAGCACTGAAAAAAGTGCCCGAGAAGGAACGCGGCGAGGAAATCAAAAAGTCCTGCGCGCGCACCTTTCAGGCACTGCGGATTGATATCAACAGCGAATACGAAGCTCTCTATGCATTGCTGGAAGCGCTCCCGGACATCTTAAAGTCCGGCGGAAGAGCCGTCATTCTTTCCTTTCATTCCGGAGAGGACCGTCTTGTCAAAAAATCCTTCCGGGAGTTTTTTAAGAACGGAGTCTATCAGAAAATCGCGGAGGATGTCGTCCGTCCGACCGCATCGGAATGCGCACGGAACAGCCGCGCGCACTCGACCAAACTCCGCTGGGCCGTGAAGGCCTAGGCGCTTTCGATTTCCGGTCCGGCTCCTTCTGCCCTCCCGCATTCCCGGTAACAGGTCCCGAGTTCCACGCGCTTTGTGAACAGCGGACTTTCTCCTCTGCGGAACACCCACATGTCCCCGCATTTCATCTCCAGAATGTCCTTTACGGGACAGTCCGCTCTGGTTGCAATGCAGGAAGCCTGTCTGATGTCATTGCTTCCGAGATAAACATAGGTATCGCAGTTGCTGATCACGGTTTCGGCCTCTTCCCCGTAACGGGCCGCAAGCTGGGATTCCGACTGGATCATGATCATTACCGAAATCTGCCGCGAACGGAAGCTGGAAATCATCCGCGGGAAATCTCCGATCGTCACATTGGTTGCAAAATCGTCCAGGATGAATTTCACGGGCACGGGAAGTTTAAAGCCGCTGCACTTCGTATCCGCATAGCGCATCAGTTCCCGGACTGCCTGGCTGAAGAACAGATTTGCAATCACATCCATGCTTCTGTCACAGTCGCTGATTTCCGTGAAAATCACGGTTCTTTTCCGCCCCGCCGAAGCGAAATCGATCTCGTCATATTCCATCATGGAACGAAGCGGCTCCACATCGAAGCGGGCAACCAGTGCTGCCAGCGAGATCTGGATGGAACGGAGCGTTCTGTCCGCCGCAAGCCTGTACTGCTCATATTGCCTTACGGCATAGGAATCCTTTCCCGTCCTTTCCGATCTTTTCTTTGCTTCCGCGAACACCCTGTCCAGCGTACTTTCCGAACCGCAGTTATCCTGGCTGTTCTCCGCTGCCCTTAAGAGCTTGCAGACATTCTTCAGGTTCTGGTCAGCCTTCGGACAGAACTCAGCCAGATAGCCGATCAGCGCCGTCAGAAGAATTTCAGCCGTCTGGTCCCAGAAGGGATCCGCCAGATGTCCTTTGCCTTCCTTAACATCGGAATAGACAATGGCATGTGCCATCTTCGCAATATCCTCCTCACCGCTGATATAGGCCAGCGGATTGTAATGACTTGAAAGTTCGGGGCGGATGAAGCTGACACGCTTTACGGCATACCCGTCTCTCCGCATCCGTTCCGCATACTTCCCGTAAAGACTTCCTTTCGGATCACAGAGAATATAGCTCCCGTCTTCATTTAAAAGATTCGGCGTGACAATGCTGACCGTTTTCCCCGTTCCCGTGGCACCGACGACCAGAACGTTATTGTTCTGTCCGTTTTTACTGATGTCGGTATCGTAACAGGCGTTCTGTCCGATGATTATTTTCCCCTTCATGCCGTTTCCTCCCCGTTTATCCCCGTGATCCGGTCGCAAAGGCCGAAACGCACGCTCTCCTCCGCATTCATGTAATTGTCGAAGGAAGTAGCCAGGTCGATCTCCTCCTTCGTTTTCCCCGTATGCTTTGCAAGCAGCGTATTGATGATGTCCTTCGTCTCCAGAATGGATTCCGATATATGGCGGATGGACGAGGCGCTGCCCTTAAGACTCCCCGAAAGCAGCGGTTCGTGGATCATGGTTTCCCCGTGCGGAAGAATGCATCTTCTTCCCTTTTCCCCGCAGCACAGAAGAACCGCCGCCATGCTGGCAGCTGTCCCCGTGCAGATGATATTGACGGGCGCCCTCAGCGAACGGATGACATCGTAGATCATGAGTCCGCTCTGGACTTCTCCGCCGCCGCTGTTCACATAGAAGCTGATCGGCTTTTCCGAATCCATATCCGCAAGAAGCATGAATTCCGATATGATGTTTTCCGCCGCTGCTTCGTTGATTTCACCCGTAAGGAAAATTTTTCTGTTCCTTAAATGTCTTGAATAGACGGATATTTCGCGTACCCCCGTGCTGCTTCTTTCTTCGATGGCAGGAATCCACTGCATGTTCAAGGCCCCCTTATTTTTCTGATGGCCTTACTATAACCCGCGCCGGCGCCTTCCGTAACTGTACCTGCGGTTTATCCCCCGCGTGTGCAGATCCTGCGATCAAATCCAATATCGATAACCGCACAGATAGTTTATCCTCCCTGTATGCGCGGATCCTCTGTCCGAATAAATTCCGACAGCGTCTCATGAAAAATATACCGCTGCCGCACAAAAATACCGCCGGTCTGTTCTTTAACCGGCGGTACCCTGACTGCTTGTTCTTTTATTATTTTCCCGATGGGAAATCTCACTGTGTATTCGGAATTGCTTCTTTTATATTCTGGAAATCAGCCAGCGACTGCCGGGACAGTACCATTCTCCGAGGGACAATCGACGAGGCCGGTACTTGGCGGCCGTGCTTTGGCCGCCTAGTACCGCTGCCCGAGTCGCTTACAGGAGGATTCCATAGGAATCCGGAAGCCCCAGCCCGTAGGGCGATAGGGGGCGGAAGCGTGTCCCGAGGGGAATGCAGTACTGTCCGGCAGTCGTATAATATTTAGATCTCCAGCATTTCCTTCACTTTCTTCGTCACAGCCTCTCCCAGCATCGCATGCCCCTTCGCCGTAAGATGCGTGCTGTCGAACGTGCTGACCTCCGAGCAGGTCCCGGCATTTAAAAATCCGCAGCCGTAGGCATCCGCCACCTTCTTCATGGGTCCCGCCATTTCCTTTGAGACCTTCACGCTCGTTTCGTCGAAGTAGCCGCCGAACGGCGAATTTTTCATATTGTCGCCAAGCGGCGGAGGACATACGAGAAGAATTTTCAGTGCCGGCGATTCCGCATATCTCTTTATGGTCTTCACGAGCGTTTCATTGCTCCGTGCGATATCCGCGGCATTCAGGCTGAACCTGTGTTTTAAATCGTTTGTTCCGAGCATCAGAATGATCAGATCAAGCGGTGCCTGGCTTGCCATGCAGGGAACCAGGTACTTTAAACCGCTCATGTGTTCCGCGACCGGGTCGTCCAGAACTGCCGTTCTTCCGTTTAAACCTTCCTCGATAACCGTACAGCCGGGCAGATTCTTTTTCAGGATCCCCGTCCAGCGGACATCATCCGGAAACCGGTTTTCGTCTTCCGCACGGAACCCCCAGGTATTGGAATCTCCGAAGCATAAAATTCTTTTCATGAAATACCTCCTTCGATAATGGACTGACATCTATTATAGCGCAGATCAAAATAAAAGAACCCCATTACAGGCGGAAAGACATCCCCGTCGTCGATGACGAGAATGTCTTCCATGGTTGTATCAAATAACTTTGCAAGTGCGATCAGATTGTCGAGCGACGGAAGGCTGTCTCCGCGCTGCCATTTGTAAATGGCCTGGGGTTCCGAAAACCCCATGCAGTTCTGTATGTGCTGCACCGTTATGTGTTTTTCGAGCCTCTGTCTGCGGATCCTTGCTCCTGTTGCTTTGGTGTTGATGGTCGGAAAATGAAATTCCTCGTTTCTCTCCATTCTGCAACCTCCTTATCGGAAAAGACCGGACAACGGGTTACTGTTCTGTTTCCTTGTTCACCGGCGGTTTTCAGACGCCGGTGAAAAGAATTATATCACTCTGCCGATAAAGGAAAAGTACTTTTTTCTTACGCCTCTGTTGCTGTTTTATGAAAGATTGTTTTTCTCTTAACGAAAGCGGTCACCTACGGATGCATGATCAGTCCTTTCCGCAGAGGTTCAGAGTTCTTCCGCAGACTCAAACTGAAGGAGCAGACGGTCAATGTCCCCGAGAGAATAAATGCCGCCGGCATTGGTATTGCACAGGAGATTTCCCTCATATACACCGCAGGACTCGATCTCCTCACCGGCAAACACGGAACCTGAAAGATCTATTCCGCCGATGAGCCGTCTCTTCTTCAGATCGTAAATCCGCAGGGCATCCGGGAAATCGTCTCTTCCGAATCCGAAGGTATAAAAAATCTTACCGCGGTAAAGCATGCCTCCCTGCGTTGCCCCCGTTTCCAGATACTCGGCCATGAACTGATCGAGGATATCTTCCGGTTTTAAGATCACCTTCCGCCCGTCTTTCAGTTCCGGCAGTCTGAATTTCGTGATGATATAGGAATTCACGGCATCGAATTCCCGGAGCTTTGTTCTGTAGCGCGCAGAGAACAGATAAAGAAACTTTTCCTGTGTGTCGGGAATAAACGAAGGCCATCCCCAGCACGGCGGTTCATAAACGGAAATGCCGGCGTCCGCATATTTCCCCATCTGGCCTTTTTTCCTGCCCGCATCGTTATAGATGATTGTCTGCAGCGTATGCGCGGAATAGGTCTCGGTCCCGTCGTCCCTGTTAACCGCGATCCGTTCCGTAATGCACCTGCCGTAGTACCCGTCCTCATCCATGCCCGCATCGTTCCCGGCCGTAATATATACAACCGGTATGTCCGTTCCCGAATCCGGTGCACAGTGCGAGAATATCGCCTGATTCGCATGGTTGATATACGGACCTCTTCCGTCTCCCGTATAGGACTCCAGCCGGAAAGCGGAAATCACTTTACGGCTCTTCAAGTCCATCGCGTCGCAGGAACCTCCGTGATAAAACAGAAAAGCCCTGTCCTTCCAGATCGCCATGCCCTGCTGGGACCGCGCGGATTTTTCAAAGGAAGCGAATTTTTCTCCCTTCATGGGGATGATCTTTACGTCTCCGTTCCGTGTCGCTTCTCCGTTCATTGTCCTTCTCCTTTTTTGTCAGACCGGATGTCCGGTTTTGCGGATAAATTTTTTTTATTATATCATCTTTTTCCGGCCTCTTACAGACCTGCAGGAAGCCTGCAGAAGCCTTTGTTCCGTTGACAAGCGGATGTCCCGGAAGTAAGATGAAGCCAGAAGTTGTGTAACCGCCATGCAATTTTAAAGTTCCTGACAAACGATCCACAGGAGGTCCCCATGAAAAAAACAATATACGGAATAATGACAGTTCTTCTCTGCACCGCTGTTCTGTACGGCTGCGCTGAAAAGGCACCTTCAGGCACGTCCTCATCTCCCTCTGCGGCAGCAAAAAAAGAAACCGCTGCAGCGGAAAGCAAGGCCCCGGCGGCAAAGGCTGCCGGAACTTCCGGCGTGAAAAGCACCGGCAGCTCCGATGATGAAAATTCCTATGAAAAATGGAAATATTCAAAGCAGATCTCTGTAGGTGCTTCCGCCGACAGGGAAATTGTCCCGGACAGAGCCAACTTTACCGTTTCCGTAAGGACCAGGGAAAAAACGGCAAAGGACTGCTATGCCAAAAATGCGGAAGCGGTGAACAGTACCGTAAATGCGATCAAGGCGCTGGGAATCAAAGATGAAAACATCAAGACGGCGAATGTCTCCATGCAGGAGGTGTTCAGCTATGAAGAAAAGACAAATAAAAGAATCAGCGACGGATATGAAATGACTTCCACCATCTCCGTGAAGGGCATAGAGATCGAAAAAACCGGCGACGTGATCAGTGCTGCCGTAGGAAACGGTTCCAACACCATAAGCGGCATCACCTATGAATCCAGCAAATACGACGAGACCTACCAGGCCGCGCTGAAGGAGGCCGTGGAGCTGGCGAAGAAAAAGGCGGACCTGATGGCTGCCGCGGGCGGCAGCACCATCCAGGAAATGATTTCGATCAAGGAAAATTACGAAGACACCTCCGCGCGCTATACGGGAGTCAGCGCCGACGCGGCACCGAAGTCACTTGCCGCAAACAGTGCATCCGCAAGGACACAGACCCCCGTGTCCGTGGAACCCGGTACCATAAAAATCCATGCCTCCGTCAATGCCGCATTCAGGATCGACCGGTGACCTTCTTCCGGATGACCGGACCGATCGATAAAAGCAGATTCAGGAGACGGTTCATAAGATAACAGATTAAGAGCATGGCCGTGGCGGCAAGTTCCCTTTCATAAAAAAGTCCTGCCAGACAGGTCACATAGGTGCAGACCGAAAAGTAAATCAGGAAGGAAGCCACATATTTGAATGCCGCGACATGCAGGAAAAGCAGGACAATGAGAACAATGATCACGGCAGCAAGAATAACGCAGCCGAGTATGATCCCGGGTGCCGTCCTCAGATTGATGAACTCCGAAATGCTTCCCGCCGGGTTCTCCGCAGCGGCCGCAACCGTGTTCAGATCGCTTTCTGAAATATTGACTTTGGCCTTTCCCGTGGCCTGAATAATAAATGAGGAAAGTAACGGCATGATCCACACCTGCAGAAGGAGCATGTACGATGCGGACACAATTCCGGACAGCCGGGATTCATCCTCCACCTGAAACCGCTGCAGGACCTGCCGGACCAGAAGAGACAGCAGATAGGAAACCAGAAACGCCTTGGCAATGTTCAGATTCCCGAGCGAATCCGTGCTGTTCTGAAATTTATAGATATCGCTTCCGAATGCCAGCCGCATGAAAGCGGCAAATCCGCTTACTCTTCCGGCCAGAACCGTTAATACCCAGAGAACCGCTCCGGCAAGAATCAGGACGGTTCTCTTTTTCGTATCAATCTTAATACGGACGACCGGTCTGCTTTTCTTCTTCTTTTCACTTCCGAAATATTTGTCGTCGGTCAGGAAGCGAAAGCCGGCGGAAGCAAGAAACGAAACAAGAAGTCCGAGCAGGATATGATAAACTGCGCCGACCCTTAAGAATTCCGCACCGAAAAAGACAATGGTAAAAAGCACTGCCTCCAGAAAAAACGAGGCAAAATTCCGCCAGCCGGCGGCAGCACCGATCACAGCGAACGGATAGAAAAAAAGACACGCCGATACCGCATGCCAGGCAACCGAGGAATCCCAGTCCAGGCGTTCCCCGAAAATGCCCGTGAACAGATCCAGCAGAGACTTCAGAAGCTTTGCCGTATATTTCCCCGTCATGAAAAATGCGGTCGTAAAATGATTGTTCAGAAGCGTGTAGCCGCTGAGACAGCAGAAAAGATAAAAGGCAGACAGAATCAGAAAAACATAGATCCAGCTGACCTTTTTATTTTCCCGGATCAGTACCGCGAAAATCCCGGCAAGCGAAAGAAAGAGACAAAGGAGCAGAAGAACGCAGCAGGAAATAAGGACCAGAGCCTCCTGTTCGGATTCCGTCTTGTAGGTCCGGAATGCGATCGCGCGCAGGATTTTATCCGGTCCCTTGCTGATCACGAGAATCCGGTAAAGGAGCAGGAAAAAAAGTCCCGCCCCGGAAATTCTCAGTACTGCCTTTTTTATACCTTCTGAAACCATTGACTTCCCTTTCACACACAGATCAATCCGGCGTGATATCCGGATTTTGTTTTTCTTTTCAGTTCGGCACGGCCCGTACTGATTTTACCTTGCTCCGAAGACAGAGGAAACAAGCAGTATGACCGAGAGAACGGAAATCAGCAGCACCGTCACGATCGAAATGATGTTCTGAAACCTTCCGTTCACATATTTTCCCATCACGTCTTTCCGGTTGATCAGGATGATCATGAATAAAAGGATGACCGGACAGAGCACGCCTGCCAGCTGCTGCGTGACCAGGATCAGCTGCATCAGGGAAATCCCCGGAAGCAGAATCAGAACGCTGCTTAAAATCAGAATAAACGTATAAATTCCGAAAAATGCGGGTGCCTCTTTCATGTCATGATCCACTCCGCTCTCCCACCCGAATGCCTCGCAGATCGCATAGGAAGTGGAAAGAGGGATGACCGATGCGGCAAGAACCGATGCGCCGAAGAGTCCCGCGCCGAACAGGATGAACGCAAACCTTCCTGCCAGCGGCTCCAGCGCCAGTGCCGCCTGCTTGGCGGAATCCACCGTAATCCCGGCTTTGTGAAGTGTGGCCGCCGTGCTCACGATAATAAAGAAGGAGACTGCATCGCCCCAGAAGGCTCCCAGGTAGACATCCATCTTTTCATATTTATAATCTTTGATGTCAAGGCGCTTGTCCACGATCGCGGACTGCAGATAAAACTGCATGTACGGCGTGATCGTGGTGCCGATCAGACCGATCATTGCCAGGACCCAGGCTCTGTCGTTGTGAATGACCGGCGTAATAAGTGAACGCCCCACCTGTCCCCAGTCCGGCTTCGCGAGGAATGCGGAAATGATGTACCCGAAAAATGCGAACGTGAAAAGCAGGAATACCTTCTCCACCTTTTCATAGGAGCCCTTCGTAACAAGCAGCCAGATAAACAGGGCCGACACCGGAACGGAAATATATTTGCTTACGCCGAACAGTTCCATGCTTGCCGCAATTCCCGCAAAATCACCGAGCACCACGCCGAAGTTCGCGATCAGCAGAACCAGCATGGCGAAGAACGTCCATTTGACGCCGAAGCCTTCGCGGATCAGGTCCGAAAGGCCTTTGCCGGTCACAACTGCCATCCTGGCGTTCATTTCCTGGATGACCGCAAGACTCACCGTAATGACGAGGAGTCCCCAGAGCATGTCATATCCGTACGACGCACCCGCTGCCGCATAGGTTGCTATGCCGCCCGCATCGTTCCCGGCATTCACGGTAATTATGCCCGGTCCCACAATTGCAAGAATTTTCAGGAGTCTGGCCTTAAAGGATCCCGATTCATTGTTCATACCGAAATCCTCCTGAGCTTCACATATTCATGGATCAGATCATTCAAAAATATGATGCCCACCAGCTGGTTTTCGTCGTTCACGACCGGCAGCGTCTGCAGGTTGTATTTCTGCATAAGGTCCATGATCTTATCGAGATGGTCTTCGTCTCTGACCTTGTAGAACCGGTCCGTCATGATATTCTTCAGGGGTGTGCTCCGGTCTGTAAATGCCATGTCCAGAAGCGTCGTCATGCCGGTCAGATGTTCCTCTTCATCCGTGAGGAAAATATAATGCGAGGTCTCTTCCTCCGGCTCCCGTTCCTTTAAAGTCCTTAACGCCTCTTCCACCGTCGAATCCGGCAGGAAGGAAACAAAATCCTTCGTCATGACGGAACCGACCTCGGCATCCTCGTATTCCATAAGTTCCCTGATCTCACTGGAGTTTTCCGTTTCCATCTGATCAAGAAGTTTTTTCGCTCTCCTGTCGTCCACATCCTCCAGGATATCCGCTGCCTCATCGGAAGACATGAGTTCCAGAAGATCGGAAGCCCGCTCATCCGGCAGGGTCTTTATGATCTCCTGCTGTTTGTCGTCTTCCATTTCCTCCAGGACTTCCGCAGCCTTTTCATCGCCCAGGCCGTGTAAAACCGTCATCTGCGCTTCCTTGTCCAAATCCTCGACGATATCCGCGATATCCGCGGCATGCAGCGTCGTCAGCTTGTTCATGGATGTGGAAAGCTGCAGGTTCGGTATGCCTGACGTGATCGGCTGCACGTCGTTCCAGAAAATCAGCTTGTTGTGGAACTGCCTGTTCATGATTCCGGAAAGATGAATGGCCGGATATTCCATGCCCATTCTTCTTAAGAGTCCTCTCATCCCGATGTCCACGGCAATGACAGTCCATTTCCCGGCAACCATGCCGAGCCGGACATCGTTCACACGCTCCACCTTGCGCCCGTGGATATCCACGATCTGCTTGTCCAGAAAATTATGCGCAAGAAAGAACCCGTTCTCAGGCGGCGTCATCATTTTCAGATGATCCGTGTTGAGGCGGACTTCATAATGTTCCCTGCCGTCATGCCATATCTCCAGGAACTCGGCGGACACATATGTCATGCGCCTGCCGTTTCTTACCTGTATGGCATTGACCACGGGCTTGGGTCCCGAAAAATCCAGCACCACATCATTCAGTTTTCCAAATTCGGAATCGGGTACGGCGAATATATCTTTGTTGAGTATCTTGCTGAAGAAAAAGCTCGAAGACTTCTGCAGCATAATCCTCCCCCTTCCGGGCAGAGGAAGATCTGCTTATATCAGATTCTTTCAGATTCGGACAAAACGGCTCTTCCGCTGCCTTTATTCTTTTTATTCCATCGGTGACCGCATATATCGGCAGAACCGGTATCCATACTGAAATCTCCTTCCACAAGAAAGGCAAACTGCCGCCTTTTACTTTTTGGCAAGGTCATTATACGACTCAATTCCGGATAAAGCAACCTGCGGGGCGGGAAACTTCTTCCGTCTTCCGGGGTGCACCTGCAGTTTACTGTACAGGCCTCTTCCGGGAACGTAAAATAAGCCCGTAAAGCCTCTTGTGCAATGGGGACAGAAGAAAAAAATTCCGGAAGATGACAGCGGCAGCCCGCTCAGTCTGTCCGGATTCTTCCGCAAATGCAGCCGTTTTCCGGTCTGTCTCTATTACACAGGAGGTTTTAAAATGAAAAAAGAAATGAAGCAGCGTCTGATCGAATATGCAGTCTATGAAATGCTCGGAAGCGAGTTCCGAAAGCAGGTGGTTTTAACGCCGATCACCGAGCAGTCCCTCACGCTCTACTGGAGGGAATGCACAGGCACGAAAGGTGCCGAGGCGCAGTACCTGGCGGAGGACATGGCGCTTTCCTACATCGAGGGCATCCGTGAAGAACTGAAGCGGATCGATGCAGCGCACAGGACAGTCTATATCTCCATCCGCCTCGACTCCGAAACAGGGAACCGCATCCTGCGGTTCCGCGGGCGCGGGTTCGATATCATCCTGACTCCGCGCGTACGGTGGCGGAAGGATATCCGCTGCGAAGAAATTGCGGTCCGTTATCTTCAGGGCCGCAATCTCTTTCACAGAACGAAATGAAGCAAGATGCCGGATCAGAGAATCAGAATTGAATTTCAGAAAATGTCCTGATTGAATTTCCGAAAATATTCTCAGAATTGAGCTGCTGAAAATGTCCTCAGAAAAAAGATACCCTGCCGGAACTACGGGACCTGCGGTCCCTATGCGTTCCGGCAGGGTCTTTTTTCTGAGGATACATGAAAAACAATTCGGAACAGTTTGCTGAAATCAGATTATGGTTTTTATATTTTCATGTTTTTACAGATTTTGATTTTTCAGGAATCCGCAGGCGGGTATGGTCATCCGGTCTGTTTATATGATTTTGTCAGGAAAAGAAATGTCCCTCTGCGAAACGCATAGGAGCCGCATGGCAGGCTCCGTAGTTTCGCAGAGGGAACATTTCTTTTCATATATAATATAAAACTGACTGGTTTACATCCTTCCGCCTGCGGATTCCGCCCTGACTCCTTCCGCAAAGCCGCGGAACTCTTCATAGCCGAATTCCTGCGTGGTCGTCATATAAAGGAGGACATCGTCCCGGTCGAAAACCGCATCCATCTCGGCGGATGCCAGGTTCTCGCCCTGAAAATCCGTCCGGATATAAAGCGTCCGGCCGTCCAGCCATTCCGCTTCCGTCATGCAGGGATCGTTGTACAGCGGAAATATTCCCTGAATCTTTTTTCCAAGGCCGAACGACAGCGGATATTCCTTCTCTCCGGACCGGAAAACAATGCGGTCATTGTAAAACGCGATCCCGTCCCAGCTGCCGCCGTTTTTTCTGTAATAAATCTTTCCCTGCGTAAAATCCGGATGCTCTGTTCCGTCCGCTTCCGGTTCCGCCGCTGCGGCCTCCGGAAGAACCGGGAATATATTCCGGTAAAGGCTGTCGTAAATCGCCTGATTGCCTCCGGCCACCGCCATGGTGTCCGCCGTTGTGACCAGGGCTGTCTTCCTGTCCGGGAAGCATAAAATGAACTGCCCGCCCATTCCGTAGCAGCCGAACCCGTTGTGCGTAAGGCGCCAGAACTGATAGCCGTAGCCCTGCCGTTCTTCCCTGATCAGACCTGTTATTCTGGTCGGCGTCAGGAACGAAACCGCCTCTTTAAAATAGGCTTCCGGAAGGATCTGTTCCCCGTTCCATTTCCCGCCGGCGAGAAATAGCTTTGCCAGCCTGATCATATCTTCCGTCGTCATCATGAGGCCGCTGCCGCCCATGGCTTCGTCAAACCGGTTCCGGATAAAATATGCTTCTTTGGAAAAACCGATCTTATCCAGAAATTTTGTCCGCAGATACTGAAGGATCTCCATTCCGGAAAGCCGCTCGGTCAGAAGGCAGAGCGTGTGCGTCCCGGACGTATCGTACATGAAGATCTTCCCTGCCTTATGGTCCGGCGGCGTTCTGAAAAAGCTTTCCGCCCAGGGCCTGTCGGGATGCGCCTTGTAGGTGCTTTTGCTGTGGCAGGTCTGCATTTTCAGGATATCCTTTACCGTCACTTCCTTCAGATATGCAGAGTCCGCCTCGGACGCATATTCCGGAAAATAACGGAGAACGGGATCATCAAGGTTCAGCTTTCCTTCCTCCGAAAGGAATCCCGCCGCCAGGGAAACCATGCTCTTACTGACCGAATACATGCGCTGAAGCGTGTCCGGCCCGTAGGGAAACCGGTAGTTCCGGCAGACAGCTTCTCCCTCATAAACAAGCGCCGCCGTATGGATGGGAATCTCCTCTTCCGAAAGATCCTTTAAAAACCGCCCAAATGCTTCTTCCAGTACCTTTCCTGTCATGTCCGCTCCGTTCATGCTTCTTTTCCGAATACCTTTACGGCTTCCTTCATGTTCTTACGCACTGCCACGCGGAACGGACATCTCTTTTCGCACTGCCCGCATTCCACGCATTCGTCCGCCCTGTGGCTCAATGCGGCATAATGCTCCCGTACCGTTTCCGGAACCTTCTTCTGCGCCTTCGCAAGATTCAAAAACTTCGTCACCGCCGCAATGTCTATTTTCTTCGGACACGGCGCGCAGTGTCCGCAGTACATGCAGTGTCCTTCCCAGCTGATCTTCGGGAACGTGCTCAGTGCCGCCGCATAGTCCTTTTCCTTCTTCGTCGCGGTCTCATAGGAAAGACTTTCCGTAAGCTCCTTCACCGAATGCGCACCCGCCATCACGGAAGAAACGGCCGGCCTCGTAAGCGCATAGTGAATGCACTGCGGTGCGGTAAGCGCCACGCCTGCAGGAGAAAGCTTCGCATCCAGAAGATCCCCGCCGCCGAACACCTTCATGACGGTGATTCCCACTCCTCTCTTCAGGCATTCCTCATAAAGCTTTTCCCGGTCCGGATCCATATTGGTGAGCTTCGCCGCATAGCTTTCGTCCGCCCAGAGCTTCTCCACATCCTCATCCGCCGGCTGCAGATCATAGCACGGATTAATGCTGAACATCAGGACTTCTATGCGTCCGCTCTTTACCGCCTTCATGGCAACGAGCGGATTGTGGCTCGACATGCCGATGTGTTTTATTTTTCCTTCGCGCTTCAGTTCCTCCGCATATTCCATCACGCCGCCGTTTTCCACTTCATCCCATGCCTTCATCGAATCCACATAATGGATCATTCCGATGTCGATGTAGTCCGTGCGGAGCCGTTTCAGCATGTCTTCAAATGCAGGCTTCACCTCTTTCATGTCCCTGGACGCCTTGTACTGGCCGTCCTTCCACACGGAACATAAATGCGACTGCAGGATGAATTTTTCCCTTCTGCCTTTCAGTGCCTTTCCGACCGCATCTCTGAAATCCGGATTCGGACTGTAGAGATCCATGATATTCACGCCGCTCTCGATTGCAAAATCCAGAAGCTTCCTGGAAAATGCCGTACTTCTCCCCAGAAACCCTTCGCATCCGATGCCGATCTCGCTTACCTTGAGTCCCGTGTTGCCGAGCTTCCTGTATTTCATAATGAATACCGTTCCTTTCCGGCTTTGCCGCCGTCTTCTTAAATCATTATATCCGAAAATGCAGCCGGCCGTCCATTTTTCTGTTGATTTCCGAAATGCAGGCGCTATAATGGACTCGATTTTATCAAACCTTTTACATATGTTGAAAGACGGCTGCCCAGTCGGAATAAACACAGGAGATACCATGAAAAAAATATTTGCTGTTTTCCTCTCATCTCTTCTTTTACTGAACCTGTCTTCCTGCAGTCCGTCCTCTGCCGGCAGGACTTCCGGGAGCCTTCCCGGTGTTTCATCCGCGGCTGCATCGGCAAATGCTTCCTCCGCTCCTTCCGGTTCCTCCGCATCAGCCGGTTCTTCTGCGTCAGCCGGTTCTTCTGCGTCAGCCGCTTCCTCCGCATCAGCCGGTTCCTCTGCATCAGCCGCTTCCTCCGCCGCAGGGTCTGCGGAAAAAAGGCCGGCCGACACGGTTGAATCTTTTTTCAGAACCTCCGCTCTGTTAAACGGTGTCACAGTCACCGGCTGCACGGTAACGGATAATACCATCGTGATCCCGGAAACACTGGACGGAAAACCCGTCCTGGGCATTTCCGCGGGCGCCTTCCAGAGCAAGGGAATGCTGAAGGAAATCTATCTTCCTGCCGGTCTCCGGTTCATCGCAGCCACTGCATTCGAAGCCTGTTCATCCTTAAGGGAAATCCATATCCCCGCCTCTCTGGAAACCGTCGATATGAAGGCGTTCAGCGGCTGCAAAAAACTTTCGGATGTCTGGTACGAAGGCACAAAGGAGCAGTGGAGCAGGATCAGAATCAGCACTTCCTCTTCCGAAAACGCACTGCTTTTAAAAGCTTCCATTCACTGCAGCGGAAAAGAACCGGATGCTGATGCTTTGAATGATGTGAAGAAAAAGTGGTTCTCCGAAGATGTCCGCTATCTTCTGTCCGAAGGATTCTTTAAGGTCAGCGGCGGAACATTCGGTTCCGATGAAAATGAAACGGGGCTCAATATCCTGAACGTGCTTTATGACCGCAGCGGAAATGCAAAACAGTACAGGGACGCTTCGGACTGGGCAGAAAAAAACAGTATTGCCGGAGCAGACTTTTCCGGTGCCTTTACGATCGGAGAACTTGCGCAGGTTCTGTTCAAAACTGCTGTTTACAACGGCTTCAAAGAAAAAGCCGGAACCGGTGCAGCCGGTTTCACGGGAGAAGAAAATCTTTCCGCGGAGCAGGCCGAAGCGCTCCGCTGGGCAGACCAAAAGGGATATCTGAAGGAAATAAAGGAAAACCTTTCCGGATATGATGTTTCCCGGAAAGCGACGCGCGCCGTCTCATCTTCCGTCCTTGCTGCTTATTTAAAAAGCGACGACTCCTCCGCAAACCGCGCTTCCGGAATATACGGCCGGATTCAGGAACTCCTGAAAGAAAACGGCGACGGAAAAATGCATGTCATTGCGCTTAACCTGAACAAAACCGGACTCTCCGGAAAAACCGGCGACAGTTCTTTCCTTATTTTCCCGGACGGAGAAACCATGATGATCGACACCGGATATGGAAAGTGTTCTGACCTTATGAAGGATTTCCTGAAAAAGACCGGACTCTCCCGTCTTGATTACTTCGTGATTTCCCATCCGCATTCCGACCATATCGGAAATGCGCTTCTTGTTCTCAATACGATCTATGAAAACGGTGGGACCGTCGGGCACTTTCTTTACACCGGACTCGATCTGAAGAGCAGCACCACGGATGACAAAGTACAAAGTCTGCTCACGGAGAAAGGGTGTGACGTGAACGCAAATGTCCGGGCCGGCGACACCTTCCGGATAGGTGAAGTGGATCTTAAAATCTATAACCCCGAAGACAGCGATCTGACTACGGCGTCCTCCGATCAGTCGGACAAAAACGTGAACCAGACCTCTCTCACCATGAAATTTACCTTCGGTACTTCCACCTATCTTACCTGCGGCGATCTTTACGCCGTAAAGGAGCGTTCTCTTGCAGCCGAATACGGCGATGCGCTGCAGGCCGATGTAATCAAGGCCAACCACCACGGCACCTATACCTCTTCGACAAAGGAATGGATTAACACGGTGAAGCCGGCCGTTGTTCTTGCGGAATGCGACGACATCGGCAGCAGCGAAAACTGGCGCAGATTTTCCGGTGCCGGCGCCTCCTATTACAACGTGGGGCTCGACGGCATGATCATGGTGGACCTCGATAATGCGAAGGGATACACCGTGACGACGCAGTACGACTCCTTCCTGCGGGAACCCGTCTCGCGTCAGGAATAACTGCGGTCTGTAAGGCAGATCTGCGGCTCTTCAATCTGTACAATCTTTCCATTCAGCTAAACGCGTCACTACCCATACGGGCACAGGTGGCGCGTTTACTGAATACTGATGCATGAAAAAAAAGTCTTTTCGGAACGCATAGCGGTTTTTTCACGCGTAGTTCCGAAAAGACTTTTTTTCATGGAAAACAGTACAGTTTATTCTGCTCCAATCCGCCTTACGGACCGCAGTGTCATGCGCGGTTTAAAATCCACCGTGCTGCGTCGCCGATCGTTTCATCCCTGCAGTATTCATTGAAGATCTCATGAAAGAGGTTTCCGTAGATCTTCATCTGCCTGTCTTTGGATGAAGCCGCCGCGAAGAAATCGAAGGTGTCCCGAACGCCGACAATCCCGTCCTTCTCGCCGTGCATCATAAGCACCGGATAGGAAAATTCCTTCTTGTGCACCGTGAACCACTGAATGCCCTTCGTAATCTCATATACGAGCCCTGCCGTAAAGGTCTTTCGTCCCAGCGGATCCTTACTGTAATTTTCAGTCACTTCCTTCACCGAACAGATTCCGCTGCCGAGTTCATTCGGAAGCTTGGTGTGCACATCCATCCCGGCCGGAACCTGGCTTAAGAATTTCCCGGTATCCTCCGTCAGTGCGCCGGAAGTCACGATTCCCGCCAGATGTTTCTCCGGATATTTTACCCCGTAAAGGGAAACCGCGAAGCCGCCCATGCTGTGCCCGAGAAGAAAGACCTTTTTGCCGGGATTTTCCCGGATAGCCATATCCACGAACACGTTCACATCGTCCAGCATATCGTTGTAGTCATTGTAATGCGCGATCTCGCCTTCGCTCTTCCCGTGTCCGCGGTGATCAAAGCGGTAGGTGCCTATGCCGGCCTGATGAAATTTTTCCGCCAGGTAATCGTAGCGTCCCTGATGCTCACAGAGACCGTGAACCACCACGCAGACACACTTTTCTTTTCCCGTCACTTGCTTGTTCATGAAAAGCTTTGTTCCGTCAAACGATTTTACCATTTCCTCGCTCATAACCGTTTTCCTTCTTTCTGCGGACCATGCCGTCTGTTTCTGCTACCATTATACCGCAAAAGCGCCGAAACGATTAACGGGCATCCGGCAGGCGGAAACGAAGCATGTTCCAGCTGGCCCTGCGGAGCTTTACCCGGAACTGTCCGTGGTCCGACTCTGCCTTTTCCTTCCTTTTTTTCGGTACCACCCGTTCTTGATCCGGGCCGTTCACTGCCTTCAGATCATCGTTTTCCAGCACCACATGTTCCAGCAGCGCATACCCTTCAAAATCTCTCAGATCGACTGTGAGCGTTATATCGTCATTTATGCTGCGGTTTACTGCAAATACATTCAGTTCTTTTTCCCGTTCGTTCATCACTGCCACTGCCTCAACCGCAGTAATCTCTCCGTGTCCGGATGTCGGAACAGCCGGAGAAGTGACGACCGGAAGCAGCGCCGTGCCGCGTCCGTAAACGGAAGAATAAAGGAACGGGTAGAAAATCGTCTGCTTCCAGACCGCTCCGCCGTTCTGCTCCGTCATGATCGGGGCGATCACATTCACCAGCTGCGCGAGGCAGGCCATCTTCACGCGGTCGCAGTGCTTTAAAAGCGTGATCATGAGAAGCCCGCAGACAAGCGCGTCCTCGAAGGTATAGATATCCTCCAGAAGCGGCGGCGCGACCTGCCACGGATGCTTCTCCATGATGTCCGCATCCTGCTTTCTGGAATGATACCAGACATTCCATTCGTCAAAGCTTAAATTGATATTCTTTCTGCCCCGCTTCTTCGCCTTCACATAGTCGCAGGTGGATATCACCGACCTGATGAAACGGTCCATGTCATCCGAACAGGCAAGAAAATCTCCGCTGTCCCCGTTTTCCAGCGCAAAATAGGAATGCAGGGATACATAGTCCACATAGTCATAGTCATGTTCCAGCGTTACCGCTTCCCAGTCCGGAAACGTGGGCATGGTTCCGCCGGAGCTCCCGCAGGAAACAAGTTCGATCGAAGGATCCGTAAGCTTCATCGCCTTCGCCGTTTCCTCCGCTATCCTTCCGTACTCGTCCATGGTCTTGCGGCCGATCTGCCACGGTCCGTCCATCTCGTTTCCCAGACACCACGTCTTGATATGATACGGATTCTTTCTGCCGTTCCGGATACGCATGTTGCTGTATTCCGTTCCGGAGTCAAGGTTGCAGTACTCCAGGATATGGCATGCTTCGGATATTCCTTCCGTTCCCAGGTTCACCGCCATCATCGTTTCCGAACCGAGTTTCTCCGCCCAGGGCACAAATTCATCGAGACCCACTTCGTTCGTCTCTATGCTCTTCCAGGCAAGGTCCGTCCGCCTGGGCCTTTTTTCCTTCGGTCCGACGGAATCCTCCCAGTGAAAGCCGGAAACAAAATTTCCTCCCGGATAGCGGATGATCGGGACCTTCAGTTCCCGGATCAGGTCCGCGACATCCTTCCGGAATCCGTCCCGGTCTGCATTCTTATGTCCCGGACAGTAAATCCCGTCGTACACTGCTCTCCCCAGATGCTCGATAAAAGATCCGTAAATGCGGTCGTCGACCTCCGCAATCCGATATGCCCGGTCCAGTACGATCTTAGCCTGCTTTGCTGCCATAACTGCCTCCTTAAGCTGATTTTATCGATGCCGTATTGCTTACGTTCCGATGCCGGGCTGTTCTCTTTCCGTCCGCATCTCACGGTTCAAATCCGATTTTCACACTGAAGCAAAATTCCGTTTCGTCAAACCGGTACTGCGGAAGCAGCTCCGGTCCGCAGCTGTTCGAGCCGATCCCGCTCTGCTTATAATCTATGCAGAGCACCGTAAACCCGGACTCGGCAAGTTCGAACGCGTGCCTTTTTTCCGTAAGCTCCTCTTCCGTATAGACGGACGCATTGAAGCTGAAGCGGTCCGCGGAAGAAACGGTCAGCGCTCTTTCCGTTTCCGCCTGTCCGCCGGCAGAGAGGTCCGCATCGGCCGCGGAAATTTTCACATAGCTGCAGTCGAAATGACTTCCGTGCTCCTGCGGTCTGATGTACGGCACATATTCGTCCCTGACCTTTCCGGTGTATATTCCGTGCTGCGAAGCATAGTGCTTATCCTGATAGCTTTCAACGGGTCCCATTCCGTTATAGGTAAGGGTATCCATTTCCTGCGGCAGAAACAGGCGGATGCCGAAGCGCGGAAGGAAGGGGAATTCCGGATTGCGTTTTCCTTCAAAACGAACGTTGATCGTCCCGTCCTTTTCCACGGTCCACACAGCCTTGATTCTTAAGAACGGCTGCACGCAGATCGCTGCCACGGAAAACTCCGATGTTATGACGGCATTTCCGTTCTCCTGCGTCAGCTCCGTCCCGTACGGAATGATCTTTGCTCTGTCGTAGCCCGCTCTTTCCCATTCCTTCCGGATATAGCGGTCGTTGTCCGTCGGCGCGCGCCATACGTTCACTTCCGCAGGTTTTCCGATCATATCCTTTCCGGAATATTTAAGCTGTGTAAATGCAGCCTTGTACCGGTCATAGACATATTCAAAATTGTCTCCGCGGACTGTCAGGAAACATTCGTCTTCTGTTGTTTTCACGGGAGCCTTTTCCTGCGGAATAACCGGCCCGCACGCATCCGCATGTGCAGCATAACCGGCTGCATCAAGCGGCACCTCTTCCGTTCCGAGCAGGAAATCTTTTCTGAGGCAGCCGCAGTCTCTCATCAGATAATAGCGCAGGATGAGGAAATTCTTTTTCCCCGCAGGGAATTCCGATGCTATGGAAACCGTCCCCTCGCCGTGCGGCGGAATGCTCCCGGTGATATCGATCTTTTCGGATGCCGTCCTGATTCCGTCCGCGGTATATTCCGCTTCCGCTCTCACAAGTCCCTTCAGATCCGTAAAGTCCAGATAATTATGCAGCGTCAGTTTTTTATCCCGAAGGCTTACCGAAACAATCCTCGCGGGACGGTACACATTCTTGAATTCCAGCAGGCCCGTATGCGGTACCCGGTCCGGAGAAACAAGTCCGTCCACACAGAAGTTCCCGTCATGCGGAAACTCACCGCTGTCGCCGCCGTAAAGATATTTTGTCCGGCCGTGCTGATCCTTCCCCGCATCGACCGCGTGATCGCACCACTCCCACACAAAGCCGCCGCAGGCACCGTCATACTGATGAATGACCTTGAAGTAATCTTCCAGATCGCCCGGGCCGTTTCCCATGGCATGACAGTACTCGCACATTAAGAACGGCTTCGGATGTCCCTCCTTAAAATAGGCATGGATATCCGCGATCGGCGGATACATGCGGCTGTAAAGATCGAGAAGGCTCCGGTCATACTTTTTATTCTGCGGGACATAGCGCGCGCTCTCATAATGAAGCAGCCGGGTCCGGTCATTGGCCTTCACCCACCGGGCCGCCTCCTCGAACGTGCATCCGAAGGCGCACTCGTTTCCCATGGACCAGATCACAACCGACGGTCTGTTCTTGTCCCGTTCCACGCACCGTTTCATCCGGTCAACGGTCGCTTCCGTAAAAACCGGATTATCGGAAATCAGCCTGTTCCATTCCTGACGGAACGGGTCCGGCGTCTGGTCCTTCCGGAAAGCGAAATCCGCTCCGTGGCTTTCGTTGTCCGCCTCTCCTATGATATAGAATCCGTAGCGGTCATAAAGATGATAATACTGCGGTGCGTTCGGATAATGGCTTGTGCGGATGGCGTTGATATTGTGTTCCTTCATGAGACGGAGATCCTTCTCCATCTGCTCCCGGGAAATCACGAAGCCGGTATCGGGATCGCTGTCATGACGGTTCACGCCGTGAAATTTTACCGGCGTTCCGTTAATGAAAAGAACACCCTTCTCCGTGTGGATCTCGCGGAAGCCGACTTCGTCCGTGATGACTTCGGAGCCGGTATCGAATGAAAGCGTATAGAGCTCCGGCTGTTCCGCATTCCAGAGCTTCACGAAATCAATGACCGTCTTAAGTTCTCCGTCTGTGCATTTTCCGGTGAAAAGAACATTGCCGTTTTGATCAGCAAGGGAACAGGAGACCGGCAGCACGGTCCCGAAAAACCGGAACGAAATTTTCAGCACTCCTTTTCCGTTTTCGGCCGGAACAGCTTCCACCTTATAATCCCTGATGCCCTCCTGCGGGCGCCGCAGAATATAGACATCCCGGAATATGCCGCTCATGCGGAACTTGTCCTGGTCCTCCATGTAGCTGCCGGTGCACCATTTGAACACCAGAACCGAGAGGGTGTTCTCTCCCTCCTTCAAGAACTTCGTGACATGAAACTCGGAGGTGGAATGCGACACTTCCGAATAGCCTGCAAAATTTCCGTTCACCCAGACATAAAGACAGGAATCCACGCCTTCAAAATTAAGATACGCTTCCGGCGCGGCAGGATCTCTGTGATAATCAAAAGTCTTCACATAGGCGCCGCAGGGATTTTCCTTCGGCACATGCGGCGGATCCAGCGGGAACGGATACCGGTGATTCACATACTGATGTCCCTCATCGCCGTAGTACTGCCACATGCCCGGTACCGGGACCTCCCGGAAATCCTTCAGGTCCGCTCCCGGTATGGTAAACGATTCCTTCAGATCATAGACATTTTTTTCATGCCGGAAAAGCCACGTTCCGGTAAGGTTTAAAAAACGATCGGACAAATCGCGGTCCAGAAAAAACGCTCCTTTTTTCGAAGCGGGAATATAATACGCTCTGTCCGGTTCCGTCCCCACATGAAGTGTTTTGATATCTTCAAAATACGGTTCGATTTTCATACGTCTCCTTTGACAGCACAATCTGCTTTTCTGATGCTATAATAGATGAAATCAGCATCATAAATCAAGTGCCGGAGGAATTATGACGAATATTACCGAACGCTTCATCCGTTACGCGAAAATCGATACGCAGTCCGACGAGGAAAGCACTTCCTCTCCCTCGGCTGAAAAAGAACTGGTGCTCGCCCTGCTCCTGAAGAAAGAAATGGAGGAAATGGGAATTTCCGATATCCGTCTCACGGAAAAAGGCGTTCTCTACGGCTTCATTCCCTCCAATCTTCCGGAAGAAAAGAAAAAATCTTCCCGGAGCATCGGCCTGATTGCCCATATGGACACTGCGCCTTCCGCACCCGGAGAAAATGTCTCTCCGGAAATCATCAGGAATTATGACGGAAACGATATCCCTTTAAAGAACGGTTCCGTGATCCGCGTGAAGGACTACCCTGCTCTCAGCACCTACAGGGGTCTTGACCTTATAACGACGGACGGGAACACGCTTCTCGGCGCGGACGACAAGGCGGGAATTGCGGAGATCATGGAGGCCGCGGAAACCATCCTGAAGAATCCGGATATCCCGCACGGCGAAATCTCCCTGAGCTTTACCCCGGATGAAGAAATAGGACGGGGCACAGACTCCTTCGACCTTAAGGAATTCCATGCGGATGCAGCCTACACCGTGGACGGCGGTCCGCTCAGTGAAATCGAATATGAAAATTTCAACGCCGCTGCCGGTACCGTCAACATCACCGGCGTCAACATCCATCCCGGTTCCGGCAAGAACAAAATGATCAATGCTTCTCTCCTCGCCATGGAATATAACGCTCTGCTTCCCCCGTGCACACCTGCAAATACGGAGGGATACGAAGGTTTTTTCCATCTGTGCTCCTTGTCCGGAACAGAGAGCGGCTGTGTGATGAAATATATCATCCGGGACCATGACAGAAATAAATTTGCCGAAAAGAAAAAGATGTTCGCCGAAGCGGCGGAAACGCTGAACAGAAAATACAGCGGAACCGATACGCGCGTCACGGTGAACATCAGAGACCAGTACTACAATATGAAGGAAATCATCGAAAAGAATTTCTATCTGATCGAGCACGCGAAAAAAGCATTTGCCGATGCGGGCCTTACTCCCGCAACGGTACCCATCCGCGGCGGCACGGACGGAGCCATGCTTTCCTATAAGGGTCTTCCCTGCCCGAACCTCTGCACGGGCGGAGAAAACTATCACAGCGTCTACGAATACATTTCCGTGCAGTCCATGGAAAAAATGACGCAGGTGCTGGTAAATCTGATTGCGTCATTTGCGGAATAAAATCCGCCATTCCGTAGAAAGAAAAGCATGCCATGAAAAAAGCTTTATCCGGACACAGAGTTCACTGCCACCCCTGAGGGGCGTTCATGATGTCATATTTCCATGAATCCGCCCCTCATGGGTGACGATGCATGTTCGGAATAAAATCTCAAGACTCCTGTTTTATATTTCTTTTCTCCGGGCTTCCAGGTTTTCCTGCGTTCCGCAAGGATTTTTTCCACCTCATCATGGGACAGTTCTTTGCCTTCGGCGCCCACGATTTCCAGAAGACGGTTGGGAATATCAATTTTGATCAGATCACCTTCCCTCACCAGGGCAATCGGGCCGCCCACAGAAGCCTCCGGGCTGCAATGTCCGATTGACGGTCCGGTGGAAGCTCCCGAAAAACGTCCGTCTGTAATTAATGCTATGGAGCGTCCGAGCACAGGATCCGAACTGATCGCTTCCGAAGTATAGAACATTTCCGGCATGCCGCTTCCTTTCGGACCTTCATAGCGGATAATGACCGCATCTCCGGGATTTATCCGGTGATGCAGCACAGCATCCAGACACTCTTCTTCGCTGTCAAAGGGCCTTGCCTTTAATGTTACCGAAAACATTTCCTTCGGGCATGCCGTATGTTTGATCACTGCACCTTCGGGAGCCAGATTCCCCTTTAAAACCGCTATGCTTCCGTTCGTCCCGAGCGGCTCTGCATAGGGATGAATGATATCCTCTTTTTTCAGATTCAGGCCGCATCTCCGGTTTGCTTTTTCAAGCAGGGAAGCACATTTTTCATAATATCCGTTCTTCTTCAATTCCTCCAGATTTTCTTCAATGGTTTTTCCCGTTACAGTCATCGCCTCAAGATGAAGGTACGGCCTGATTTCTTCCATAATTGCAGGTACTCCGCCGGCATAGTAGAAAAATTCAGCCGGCCATTTACCTGTCGGTCTGACATCCAGAAGGAAATGAGCCCCTCTGTGAAGACGGTCAAAAGTTTCTCCGGTGATCTCGATATTATATTCGTGGGCAATCGCCGGCAAATGCAGCAGACAGTTCGTGCTGCCGGAAATTGCCGCATGGACCATGATTGCGTTTTCGAAACTGTCCCTTGTAATAAAATCCTTCGGCCGCATTCCCCGCTTCGCGAGTTCGACTGACAGTTTTCCTGCACGGTAGGCATACTCTTTCAGATCAGGACTCGTCGCAGGAAGCAAAGCACTGCCGGGCAGCGACAAACCGAGTGTTTCCGCCATAATCTGCATAGTGCTTGCCGTACCGATAAAGCTGCAGGCTCCGCAGCTGGGGCAGGCATTTTCCTTGGCCCAGTCCAGCTTCTCTTTTCTTATTTCACCGCGCTCGTATTTCGCGCTGTACATGCCGAGCTGCTCCAGTGTCAGCAGGTCCGGTCCGGCATTCATAGTCCCGCCGGTTATTACAACTCCCGGAATATTTACTCTTGCCATCCCGATCAGTTCTGCCGGCATGCCTTTATCACAGCTTGAAATATACACACCCCCGTCAAAGGGAGTTGCATTGGCATGGATTTCAATCATATCGGCAATGATTTCCCGGCTTGCCAGGCTGAAATTGATGCCGTCCGTTCCCTGGCTTTCTCCATCGCACATATCCGTGCAGAAATACCGCGCTCCAAAACCGCCCGCGTCTGAAATTCCCTTTTTTGCGGCTTCGACCAGCAGATTCAAATGGCCGCTGCCGGGATGGCTGTCTCCGAAGGTACTTTCTATGATAATCTGCGGTTTCCCCAGATCTTCTTTCTTCCACCCTGTTCCCAGGCGCAGCGGATCCAGCTCCGGTGCAAGATTTCTCATTTTCTGGCTTATCAGTTCCATGATTTTCTCCTGGAGATACTGTCATTCCGAAATTGTCGGGAAACTGACATAAGATGAATTATTTCCTCCGAAATAGATTTTCTGATGTGCGATTCTGGTTTTATCCTGTTTCGCCCAACACCCGGCATAATTACTGTGTATGGAATACTGCGGAAAATCTGAAGACGCAATATCAATTCTTATTCTCGACCCTTTCTTGATTTTCCATGCAAGATCCCATGTATCTATCACAACTTCAGTCTTGGAATTTGCATTATAAGTCATTCTGGATTGAGCGCCATTCCGATATCCTAATGTAGTTATTCCAGTCCTCATATTATACGTTTTCCCATCAGGAAAAACTTCCATTACTTTTACAACATAAGCAGAATCATCTGCATCCGTTGATACGGTTAATTTTATTCTGATATTTCCCATCACGGTAATATCATGTGCTACCGGTTCCGATACACAACTGACCAGATCTTTTCTGTAATTTGGCTCTTTCTGTCTTAAACTTCCCTGTTCTTTTTTTGTATGAAGACAGGATTCCGCTCCATGTGTCAAAACAGGATTTTGGGGATCATAATCATAAGAAAGGAAATCTTCCGAATTCTGTTTTACCGTGCTGAGCCCATAATATCCTGCTTTCGATTTACTTACAATATTAAATCTGATTTCTTCTTTTTCCGCTATTTGATACGTTTTTCTGATATTCCACTTATCGGCGCCGATAACATACCAGTCAATACTGCCTTCTGGCATTTTTTCATCAACCAGGATATCCTGAAACCAGTTGAAAGCCCTCAGGGTATCGTTGTTTTCAAAATTACTGCCTGCTCTGTCCTGCACTTTTACATTGAAACCATGATCCCAGGCGCCAATTAAAAACCTGCTGTGCTTTTTTGCCTCATCTGAAAGTGCTTTATAAGTTTCGATCGCAGATCCAAGATGATGATCATACCAGCCTTCACCAATATAAAGCGGAATTTTAACTCTGGAAGGAATATCTTTTAATAATCCCCATACACCTGTATTCCAGTAATCATCCGTTGCATTTGTACTTGTAATCCATTGACGATACCACGGTATAGCCTTACCCCATAGCTTTTCGTCGACTTCCACCTGCGGAAGAAATCTGCAGGATTTGAGATAATCCGCCGTTATTGGATAGCCCGCATTTTCCATGGTCCATGCTGTTAACACATCATGCCGAAACATACCGTCTTTATAAGCTGACACAAATCTGAATGTCCCGTAATGTGTTAAATACATGGTTTTAACTTTATCGGGAAGTATATCCGCAATAATCCATCCTGTCAGTGCAAGGTATGAGCAGCCGAAATAACCGGTATTGCCTACCCAGTCTTTTTTGCAGATCCAATCAATTGTTTTCTTGCCATCTTTACGTTCATTTACATTTGGTTCCCATACGCCTTCGGATTTCCCTGTTCCGCGACAGTATTGATAAACAAAGGCAAATCCTCTGCCGGCATATTCTTCTGCCTGCGCACGGTATATCAGATCATTGTCCGGATAACAGGTTCTGACAACCACCGTCGGAATCAAACCCTCTTTTCGTGGTTTATAGACAATTGTCTGGAGAGAAACGCCATCCTCCATGTCAAGCATGATCTCTTCCCGTGTGAACTCATAGCGGGGACATACACCGCATTTTGCAAATTCGTTTTTTAATCGTTGTACTTCTTCCTGCTTCTCTTTCTGCATCTGGTCTGTCATATTATATCCTTTTTGATTCCGATTTTATTTACCTTCAAATAATGTGCACGATACAAAATGACCCGGTTCCACTTCACGCAGCGGAATATCGTTTCCCAGGCAGCGTTCTGTCGCATGCGGGCACCTTGGGGCAAACCGGCAACCCGGTTTGGGCTCAATAGGACTGGTCAGTTCTCCTCTCATTACCTGCGCAGAACGTTTCTTTACCGTTATACTCGGTACCGGCACTGCGTCAAGAAGTCCGATCGTATAGGGATGTAAAGGTTTTTTAAACAATTCAGATGTTTTTGCATACTCGACACACTGACCGAGATACATTACCACTATTTCATGACTGATATGCTTAACAACACTTAAATCATGTGTAATAAACATATATGTCAGATTCTTCTGATCCTGCATATCCATCAGAAGATTTAATACCTGTGCCTGAATGGAAACATCCAGTGCCGATACCGGCTCATCGCAGACCACAAATTCAGGATCCATTGCAAGTGCACGTCCGATTCCTATCCGCTGCCTTCTTCCTCCATCCAGTTCATGTGAATAGCTTTCGGCATACCGGTCTGCCAGGCCAACCGTGTGCATGATTTCATGCACTTTTTCGTTGTAATCGTTTCTATCCTTGCACAGATTGAAATCTTTCAATGGCTCGCCGATTAAATCGCGGACATTCATGCGGGGATCCAGTGAGGCGGACGGATCCTGAAAAATCATCTGCATTTTTTTTCTGAGCTCTTTGAGCTTTTTCGGATCATTGTGAGTTATATCGACCCCATTATAAAGTATCTGTCCATCCGTAGCCTCATGTAAATGCAGGAGCAGCCTTCCGAGTGTGCTTTTACCACATCCGGATTCACCTACAACTCCCAGTGTCTTTCCCTGCGGTATTTTAAAGCTGATTCCGTCTACCGCATGAAGCATACCTTTGCTTGTTTTAAAATATTTTTTAAGATTTCTGACCTCAACCAGCGTTTTTTCTTCCATTATCTTTCTCCTCCGCTGCTTGTTGATTTATCAAAACGATTGCACTTTATAAAATGTCCCGGTTCAACTTCAATAACCGGTGGATTCATTTTGCATTTCTCCGTTGCGAACTTACATCTTGCTGCAAACCTGCATCCCTGAACCTTAACAGTCGGATCCGGAATCATTCCTTCTATTGTTTCCAGCCGGGGAGTGTCAACATCCAATTTGGGAATTGCATTAAACAGACCGTTTGTATAAGGATGCTGATACCTTGCTCCGAATATCTGTTCTGCAGTACCCGTTTCAATAGCTTCACCGGCATACATTACAGCAACCTTTTCACATGTCTGCGCAACAACGCCTAAATCATGCGTTACCAGGATCATGGCAGTATTAAGTCGTTTCTGAAGTTCGCTGATCAGGCCCAGCATTTGCGCCTGGATTGTAACATCAAGTGCGGTTGTCGGTTCATCCGCAAGAATCAGTTTCGGTTCACATACCAAAGCAATGGCAATGACTATTCTCTGTTTCATGCCGCCGGAAAATTCATGCGGGTATTCATTTTTTCTGTTTGCAGGGATACCCACCATTTCCATCATTTCATCGACCTGCTTTTCCAGCTCATCATTTGTCATTTCTTTCTTGTGAATCTTCAGGACTTCCTTTATCTGATCTCCAACCGTCATGACGGGATTCAGACTCGACATCGGATCCTGAAAAATCATAGAAACTGTATTTCCCCTTAAATCATGAATTTCTTCTTCCTTCGGGTGAATCATATCATGACCGTCCAGAATAATTGTTCCGCTGGTTACTTCGCCGATTCCTTCAGGAAGTAATCTCATGATGCTGAGGCATGTCGTTGTCTTTCCCGCTCCGGTCTCTCCGACCAGTCCAAGGGTTTCTCCATAGTTTAAAGACAGACTCAGACCGTTTACTGCATAGACAGTTGCTATTTCCGTGTCATATTCTATACTGAGATCTTTTATTTCAAGCAATTTATCGGCCATTTAGTACTCCTTTGCTGAGAATTATCCGCAACAATTTCAGTTCTTCCCTGCCTTTGCAAGTTTCCCGAATGTTTGCTGTTTTCGCAGTTTTCCAAAGGTTCCTCTTAGTTTCGGATCCAAGGCATCACGTAAAGCATCTCCAACCATATTAAAGCACAAAACAACAACCATAATGAAAATACCCGGAACAATCGCCAGTGTAGGATTGGAACTCATATATTTATAGCCATCATTTACCATACTGCCCCAGCTCGCTGTCGGTGGATTTATTCCCATTCCAAGGAAACTTAAAGCAGCTTCATTCAGGATTGCATTTCCTAAATTCATCGTCATCAGCACTATATTCGGCGATATACAGTTCGGCAGGATATGAACGATTGAATTTTTTGCATTTGTTGCGCCAAACAGTGTTCCTGCTGTGACATAGTCCATTTGTTTTACCGATAGGACCTGACCCCTGGTTACCCGGGCATAACTCGGAATCATACTGATGCCGATCGCAAGGCATATATTAAAAAGTCCTTTTCCAAAAATACTTCCTAAAAACAATGCCATAATAATCATGGGAACCGACATCATTGCATCCATTATTCTCATTATAACCGAATCGATAATTCCGCCTGACATACCTGCGGTAAGGCCGAGTATCATACCTATGGATCCGGCGATCAGCACTGACACCAGCCCAACTGTAAAGGATACTCTTCCGCCATAAATTAAACGTGACAGCAAATCCCTTCCCATGGAATCCGTTCCCAGAATATGTTGCACAGATATTGGCTTCAGCATATTTTTCAAATCCTGCTTGTATGGATTATACGGTGCAACCATCGGAGCAAAAATCGATGCCAGAATCATAATCGCCAGTATTATCAGACAGAAAACTACGGATTTTCTTGACAACAGAACCCGCACTACTCTGGAGTTTTTTAAACTTCTCTTCTTAGTTTTCATCCCGTTCTCCTTTGTACGCATCTGCATCAATCATTCCTGATTCTGGGATCAATGATGCCATAAAGAATATCAACTATCAGATTACAGATTGCAACCGCGATAGCTATAATCAAAACACCATCCACAACAACCAGAAAATCTCTTCCTTTGATTGAAGTAATCATCAGGTTACCAAGTCCCGGAATAACAAAAATACTCTCAACAAGTACCGTTCCGCCAATCATACCGCCAAGCGATACTCCCATAACCGTGATAATCGGGATCAGTGCATTTCTTAATTGATGTTTCACCGTGATTTCTTTTTCACTGAGGCCTTTTGCTCTCGCAGTTGTCACATAATCCTGCCTGATAACTTCCAGCATGGAAGAACGGGTCTGCCTCGTAAACTGAGCAAGCGGGTTCATTGCAAGAACAATCATCGGAAGGATAATATGCGAAATCCATTTGCCAAAGCCTTCCTGAATGGTCACAAAACCTGAAGTCGGCAAGAGATGCAGTTTTAATGCAAATATCATGATTAAAACCATGCCAAACCAGAACATTGGCATAGACATTCCAATATTCGAGAAGAAGGAAATAACCGTATCAACTGCTGTTCCTCTGTGTTTTGCTGCAACAATACCAAGAATAACTCCAAGGACAACAGCAAAAATAAAAGCCGGTATTACTATGGAAAGAGTAATGTTTAACCGTTGAAAAATTATCTGAGAGATATCTTTCTGAAGAGCAACAGAACGACCCATCTGTCCGTGGAATAAGCCTGCAATCCATTTTCCATACTGAATCAATACAGGCTGATCGAATCCGAACAGTTTTGTATAATAAACTATTTGTTCCTCAGAAGCATTTGACCCGAGGAAGTTTATTATCGGGTCCCCCGGAACCAGTTTCATTAACAGGAACACTATCATTGTCACAATAAAAATTACAATAATGGACTGGCCTACCCGTCTTCCAATCATCCGTATAAGTTTAATATTCATAGATAACCTCCAGTTTGAAAGGCATGAGGACGTTGTTTCCAACGTCCTCATGTATCTGTTTCGCTTCAAACATTGAATTACTTGTTCAGCCAGCAGTTTTCGATATTCCATGTTGCTACGTGACATACACTTCTGGAATCATCTTTCACATAATCATATTTCAAAATCGGTTCAAACTGAATGAATACAGGCTTTCCAAATATTGCATCTCCGGTTTCTCCATTGTAAATAAGTTCCTGTAATTCAAACTCTTTCTTGACCTTTTCTTCGTCCGTCGGTGCAGTTCTTACTTCCTCAAGAAGTTTCATTGCATCATCAGGATGCAGAATTCCCTTTGCATAGAACGCTCCGTTTTTATCCAGATGACGTCCCATATAAAGTCCCAGGTCCGGAGAAATTGCGGCATAATGCCCCATGATTCCCTTCCATGTTCCTGTGGAATACAGATTCACCTGTGCACTTTCATCCACCAGATTCACATTGCAGCGAATACCTACTTCACTCAGCATATTTGCCGCTGCGGTAAACATATCTTTATTCCCCGCATCCGTTGTAAGCGTCGTGTCAAATCCGTTCGCGTATCCGGCTTCCGTAAGTAACTGTTTTGCCTTTTCCGGATTGTAATCACAGCCCTTTAAAGAAGTATCATAAGTAACCGCGCCCGGTGCAGCCCACTGATTCAGATCCTGAAGCAATCCATAACCAAAAGCTTCATTCAGAGATTTGGTATCGAGTGCATATGCCATTGCACGGCGAACCTTATCATTTGCAAACGGTGAAGACGTATCCGCACTTGCCGGGATCAAACCTGTCATAACCAGACCCTGTCCTGATTTATTTCTCTCCAGAGTATATTTCTTGGAGTTAATAAGATCATTGGCAACTGTCAGATTGTTCATAAGTATGATATCATATTCACCGGCTTCGAATGCCGAAGCTCTGGTAGTAGGTTCATCAACGATATAGATTTCAACTCCATCCAGATAGGGCTTGCCTTTTTGCCAGTAATTCGGATTCTTTTTATATTTGACAGAAACACCCGGATTAAATTCGCTTACCTGGAAAGGACCGGTACCGCAGGAACTGGTACGAAGCTTGTCCACATCTTTCATGGCCTTGGGTGACATATAGTAAACGAAGAATCCTATGCCCTCTGCTGTGGATGAGTTCCATGATTTGAGTTTCATTTTAATCGTATAATCATCTATTACTTCGCAGCTGTCTATATTTGCCGTTTCATTCCTCTTGCATTTCTGATATTCCTCAATATTGGTTTTAACTGCAGCCGCATTAAACGGTTCTCCGTCTGCAAATTTTACTCCCTGACGAAGCGTCCAGGTAATGCTGGGTTCTTTCGAATCCGATTTCCAGGATGTCGCAAGTTTGGGAATGATCTTTCCCGATTCATCATAATAGGTTAATGATTCGTATGCAGTTGTCAGATAAATCAAAGAGGCATTGTTTGTATTTTCCGGTGTGTATCCGGGAGCCGCTGTCGTATTATGTGAAGCATAGCGAAGTATTCCTCCCGTCTTTGGTGTTCCTGATGATGCTGCTGCTGTTGTGGATGCTGACGCAGCCTTTGTCGTTGCAGCTGCTGCCTTTGTTGTTGCTGAGGCCGCTTTTGTTGTCGCTGCTGCTTTTGTTGTCGCTGCGGTTGTAACTGCAGCTGCCTTTGCCGCAGTAGTTCCTGTAGAGGAACTGCTTCCGCAGCCTGCCATAGCTACTGCCACCATGCTAAATGACAAAACCAAGCTGACAAGTCTTTTTTTCATAATACTTCCTTTGTTACCTCCTTTTATTCTTTTATAAGCAGTTAAATATAACGTTTTACTACAACGTTCTACTTAATAATACATACACCTGTATATCTTGTCAATATCATTCTGATTTTTCTTCGCCGATTTTATCGTTTTTGTAAATAATTCATAAATTTATTTGTGAAAATTAATCATATCTGCCTACGTATATTCTCTTTTGAGAGTAAAACCAGATAAAATAATATGTTAATTGTGTTTCCGCTTCGTTGATGTTCTGATATGCAGTTGAGCTTTATAATAACGTTTCTTTGGTTCACCGGAATAATTTTGAATTCTGTCCATCAGAAAATCATAACATCCAGCCCCCATTTTACCAATCGGCAGTTCCATTACCGTAATATCCGGATAGTTGCAGGCGGCATAACATGGATCTATATTTCCGATAGAAATAACGCCAAAATCTTCGGGAATATTGACTCTCCTGCGTCTTAATTCATTTACCAGTCCTATGGCTATCGCATCCGACGCGCAAAAAGCACAGTCTTTCTGCCCGGATTGAATCTTTTTCAGGACTTCATCTGAACAGGATACTCCGCCCTTCGGTGAAGTCTCTGTATATAAAATGTCCTTTTTATCCATTTTGATGCCATATTCAGACATTTTTTCCATGAATGCCTTTTCTCTTTTGTTCGTTCCCGGAAAATTACCTGTTCCATGGATAATCAATGGCTTATTATATTCTTCATCATGAAGATGTTTTGCAACTTCCTGGCCTATCACATCATCATCTAAATTTACCGAGCTGTATTCCTCCAGCACACGGTTATATAAGATAATCGGAATAATGAATTTATTTGATTTCAAGAAATCCAAATCGTCTCCATTTGAATTAGCCATGATCGCAGCATGGAATTCACCGCTTTCAATAGACTCCTTCTCGTCGCACAGTTTACCGGGTACATACGGATGAATGATAATGCTCATTGCAACATGAGATTTATTGATTTTTTCCTGTATCCCGTGAAGAAGTCTGAGCATCATGCCGCTTCGATAATCAAAGCTGCAAAATAATGCAACTATAAACTTCTGTGCTTCGCCTTTGCGAAGCGATTTTGCAGAAACGTTCGGAATATAATTTAAATCCTGAATAGCCTGTAATACTCTTTTTTGCGTTGAGTCAGAGATCTTACGTTCTTTAGCCTTACCGTTTACGACTATGGAAGCGGTGCTCATGGAGACACCTGCCTTTAAAGCAACATCTTTTATGCTCGTCATATAGTAACCGCCTTTTAATAAATGTCTGTATACTAACTCTTCTAAATTATAACGTTAGACTTACAGTCCGGCAAGGCTAAGTGAACGATTCAATCAATATCCGGTTCAAATTACCCCTTTTTCATGAAAACTGTTAATCTCGCTTTCTGAATAACCGAGCGATTGCAGTATCTCTGCATTGTGCTGTCCCAGGGTGGGGGGAGCAAACCTGATTTCTGCCTTTGTTTCGCTCATTTTTATCGGTGACGCATTCAATTTCATTTTTCCGGCTGTCGGATGATCAATTTCAACAAACATTTTTCTGTTCCCGGCAAAATGCGGATCTTCGGAGATTTGTTTCAGATTAAGGATTGGGCCTGCCGGTATTTTTTCGCTGAGCACCATTTCTATTGCTTCATCTACCGTGATATCTTTGAGCCATTCCTCAACATAAACCTTAAAGTCTTTATTGTTCTTCACCCGCAACGGAACATCCAGAAAACGTTCATCCTTAATTAATTCCGGCTTCTTCAGAAGTTTCGTGCAGAATATTTCAAACAGTTTCTGATTGCCGCATGCTATTACAACATAACCGTCTTTTGCCTTAAAAGAATCATAAGGTGCTATTGCATCATAATAATTGCCATGTCGCGTAGGTAGTTTCCCGGATGCAAAATACCTTTGCCATGCCTGTTCCAGAGAAGCAATGACTGAATCAACAAGTGATACATCGACATACTGTCCTTTGCCGGTTATGCTTCTTGCATGAACAGCCGCCAAAAGGCCTATCGCCATGTTCATGCCGCCCAGAACATCTCCCATGGCATTTCCCGATCTCGTCGGCGGGTCGCCTTGCTGCCCTGTAATACTCATTAATCCGCCCATTGCCTGCGATATAATATCGTATGCAGGCCGTGTTGCGTAAGGTCCATCCGCTCCGAAGCCGGTAATTGCTCCGTATATAAGCCTGGGATTTAACTGATGCAGTTCCTTCCAGCCCAGTCCAAAACGATCCATGACACCCGGACGATAATTTTCCAGTACGATATCCGCTTTTAAAGCCAGCTTGCGAAATATCTCTTTCCCTTCGTCAGTTTTCAGGTTAAGGGTTATTCCTCTTTTACCGCGGTTGAGATTACAATAGTACATACTTTCACCATTCTGGTATGGACCATAATGTCTTCCATCATCTCCAATAACCGGCGGCTCGATTTTAATTACGTTCGCTCCGAAATCCGCCAGAATTCCACCGCAGTAAGGACCGGCCAATACTTTTGTCAAATCAAGCACCGTTATATCTTCCAAAGCTTTCTGTCCCATTTTTATTTCCTTTCATCGACCGGAAGTTCACATTCTATCCTCATTCTCATAAATGCCGAACCCATAGATTTTCCGAGGCTGTCTAATCGGAGAGAATGTGTCGCTCCGCCTCCTAAAGCATGTTTCATGACAAAATTAAATCCATTAAGACTCGGAACTTCATAGCGCGTAACATCACCCTTAACCATATCTCCAAAATACGATTTCACTTTTTCGACTGTAACTTCACGTTCAATAATAGGATAATACTCAGGTTTTCTGGCAAATACACAGACATTGCTGGTGTCACCCTTGTCTCCCGAACGACCATGTGCGATTTGATTCAAATATATTTCAGCCATACAGCATCCTCCTAATCAATTTTTACAATGTGTGCCTGTAAATTAACACAGTCTCTCGGAATAAGAGAAGGCCATAAGCCGATTACTTCCTGTACTTTTGCCCTTCCTCCAAAGAAACTTGCTCCGGGCGGCCCGTTTAACTGCAAAGGGGAAATTTCTGGAACAAGTTTCATAGCTTCTTCTTTTGTATCTGTTCTAATTGCAATTCTCATAACAACTTCATTTAAATCTTTTATGTGTTCCTCGGACATATTCGCCACATTAAGATGAAGAGAATTCAGTCCAATATAATCAACTCTCATTTCTGTCGCCTTAAGTCCTTTTCTCTCCATTTTCTTTTTGAGAATTTCAGCCGTATACTTAGCCTTCTCATATGCATCCGGCCATGCAAAGCTAAGCATGCATGCTACTTTATAGCCTGCTGAATATCCTACTGAAAGTTTAAGCATTTCCGGGCGTTTCTTTCCTCTGACATTACCCACCCTGACACGATTATCACCGACCTGAGTCAAAGTGGCCTTTGAAATGTCAACCGTTACGTCCGGCGTGATGTAATTTGCCGGGTCGTGTACTTCATATAAAAATTGTTCCTTGACACTTTGCTCGCTGATAAGTCCGCCACAGTCCGGAGCTTTTGTTATGACAAAATCGTCCTTGGACATCTCCGCAATCGGAAAGCCCAGCTCATCCATTCGGGGAACATCTCTCCAGCCATAATCAAAATTCCCGCCTGCGCCCTGTCCGCCGCATTCCAGAAGATGACCGGCCATAATACCTCTGGCAAGATTGTCCCAGTCATCTTCCGCAAATCCCAGCTCATGCATGATCGGTGCAAGAAACAGCGCTGAATCAGTTGAACGGCCGGTTATTACAACATCTGCTCCCTGTTGCAGACACTCAACGATTGGCTCATGGCCAAAATAAACATTTGCATTTACAATTCTGTCTTTGATGTCCCGAAAATCATGGATTCCATCGACTTCTCCATCAATGTTTTCGAACTTTACTCCTTTTGCAAGAAGTTCATCAATTTTACCGGTCATGTCATCACCAGTCACATAACCGATTTTATAATCATGAAGTTCTTTCTCCGCTGCTATTTTTTTTATTTCTTCAACGCAGCCTTCAATATTCATGCCTCCGGCATTTGTCAAAATGCGGATATTCTTTTCTTTAGCATCCTTGCCGATTTCCCGTAACATTCCCAGGAAATCACGTGCATATCCGGCCAGTGGATTTTTCAGTTTCTGCCTGGCCATAATGGATAATGTCAATTCTGCCAGGTAATCGCAAGCCATATAATTTATATTGCCATGCCGAACCATATGGATTGCCGCATCCGGACTGTCACCCCAAAAGCCTTGTCCGCCTCCAATATTAACCTGTTTCATTCTTTTCCTCCCATCTAGTGCAACGTTGTAGTAGAACGTTATATTAATATTATTATCAATCTTTATAAGTGTCAATAGAAAATCTTAAGTTTCTAAAATGTTCGTGATTTTCAACAAATAGTTCTGAAAATTCAGAGATTCAGGAAGTCAAAAGAAGTAAATATTCATAGTTGAGTAAGTAGAATCAGACAGGATTAAACTCTCTGCCGTTATCATATTCTCTCTACAAGAGTAGAGCAGCCCATGCCTCCGCCTATGCACAATGTCGCCAGTCCCTTTTCCGCATTTCTCTTATTCATCTCATATAATAATGTTGTCAGTATTCTGGCCCCTGATGCTCCGACCGGATGGCCCAGTGCAATGGCACCTCCGTTAACATTCAGTTTTTTCGGATCGAGTCCTAAATCTCTCTCTACTGCAATCGACTGCGCAGCGAATGCCTCATTGGCTTCATATAAATCAATATCGTCTATTTCCATACCTGATTTCTTTAAGGCTTTCTGCGTGGCTGCAATTGGACCTGTTCCCATAATTCTGGGATCAACGCCAGCCAAAGCCCCGCCAATCCAATTTGCCATAACGGGAATCCCATATTCCTTTGCTTTTTCTTCACTCATCACGATAACGGCAACAGCTCCATCGTTGATCCCGGATGAATTCCCCGCAGTTGTTACGCCGCCTTCATTAATTGCCGGCAATTTTGCCAACCCTTCCATTGTTACGTCAGGTCTTGGCCCCTCATCCTTCTCAAATACAAATGATTGTTTTTTCTGCCTGACTGTTATTGGAACAATTTCATCATGAAAGCGTCCTGTTTTCATCGCTTCAGCACATTTTCGCTGACTTTCCACAGAAAATTTATCCACTTCCTCTCTGGTAATATTCCACCGGGGATCTGCAGCTATATTATCTGCCGTCTGAATCATATGATAATTGTTAAATGCATCCCACAATGCATCATTGACCATCGTATCTACAAGCATTCCGTTATTCATCCGATAGCCAAAACGTGCTTTCATGGCAGCATAAGGAGCCATGGACATGTTTTCCATTCCTCCTGCAACAACAATATCCGCTTCACCTGCCAAAATCATGTTCGCAGCAAGATTTACACTGTAAAGCCCTGAACCGCACACAGCATTTAATGTTACTGCCGGCGTTTCTACAGGCAGACCTGCTTTTATTGAAGCCTGTCGTGCCGGATTCTGTCCTAACCCGGCCTGTATGACGCACCCCATATAAACCAAATCAACTTGTGATGGAGTGAGTTTTGCCCGTTTTAATGCCTCAGCAATGACAGTTGCTCCCAATTCCGGCGCAGGTATATTGCTTAAAGCACCACCCATTTTTCCAACTGCTGTTCGGCATGCACCCGCTAAAACGATTCTTTTTCTCATTAAATGATCTTCCTCCCTTTCCAAAGCGCCTAATATAGATAGGTTTAACGTTGTACTTACAAAAAATTATAACACACCTTTTCCCTTTTACAACCTTTCTTTGTGATAAAATACTTTTTCTAAATGATTAACAAATTTTAAGCCCGCTGATCTCTCAGCGGGCTTTCCGTTTAAATAGCTTCCTTTTATGGTATTGCAGTTTTAAATCCGACATGTTCTGTTTTAAACCGGCATTTTTTTGTTAATGATGCATCCCCGCCGGAAATGTTCTCAGCAGCATCCGTGCATATGTCCGTACTCATCCATGCAGTCCTGTGCCGGATCCTTCATGCAGAGGTGCACCGCCGCCTTTTTGAATGTCATTGGCAGCGCGAGGATGTTCGGGTTCTCTCCCACATACTTCTTCTCCGCGTCCTTCAGGGCCTCCTCAAAGGTCGCCCTCGTCTTAAGTCCCATGCCTCTCGCATAACCCGGCTCTTCCGCTCCCACGATGTAGATCGCGCTCGTGTTCATCTCGGCGATGTGACCGCACGACATCATCGAAAAACCGTGGAACGGATGGAACGCGTTCGCAAACCGGTACTTCCGGATATACTCCTCATTCGTCCCGAAATATTCCCCGTAGCGGTTCATGTCCGGCAGCGTATCCATATGGTCATGCTGGAACATCGTGTACAGTTCCCTTAAGTACGGCCACAGCTCGTCGTGGAAATATCCGTTGCAGGTCGAGGCGCAGAGGATCACGCAGTGGTCGCTCATCACGCGCTTGAACCTTAAAACCTGCGCGCTTAAGGCCTGCATCATCATGATCGGGTTCGTCCCCATTCCGTCCCCGTAATGGAACTTCTGCGGCATCCCGAACACCAGCACGTCATACTTCTTCTCCGCCCAGTGCACGTAGGTGCGCTTGTCCGCAATCTTCCAGCTTAACGGCATCATCTCTTTCGCATAACCGGAATAGATCGCGATCTGCCTTGACTGCGTGTCCAGCACCGCATCGCAGCAGAAGAACGGATGACCCATCTTCTCTTCCATGTGCATGCTGATCTCGTCGAACTTGTGGCGCATGAGGCTGCCGTTGTTCACCGGCGTGAAGTCCGCCCTGTGCATCACTTCCGGCACGTGGTGGCTCGCTATGCATCTCCAGTTCGTGATCCCCGTCGCGCTGTGCTTGTATCCGCCCGAATATCCTCCGTACGGATTGCCCTGCACGTGTCCGATCAGGATGGGAAGGTCGCAGTCATACACGTACTTATTCATGAAGACCGGGTCGCCGCGCTTCGTGGTTCCGAGGTCCACCATGTGATCCGGATCCTCGCTGTCATGGCTGATGATCTGGCCCGTATGCCAGAACTCGTTAAAGAGCTCTTCCCCGAAGATCGCCTTTGCGTCGCTCTCCTTACTCCTCGGATGAAGTCCGTTCGAAATGATGAAGAGGATATCCTGTTTCTCCACGCCTGCCGCGTAAAGCTCTTCCAGAATGTATTTGATGGAAAGCTTCCGGTGGCTCGTCTTCTGCTCGCCGCCCTTCACTCTGTCCGGAACTACGATCGTGACCCTGCTCCCCTTATGGGCAAGCTCCGTGAGCGTCTTCATCCCGATCGGATGGGCCAGGCTCTCCCTGTACGCTTCCTCAAGCTTCTCCTCCGGAATGTATGCCGGATCCTTCACCGTTTTTCCCGGGATAAATATATCCGTGTTCTCCGGCAGCTCCGCCGCCATGGTCCCCTGTCCGTACTCAAAATCAATCTTCATCCTGTCTCCTTTGTAGTCATTAAAGCAGCCGGATCCGTTCCGGTCTGTCTGATTCCCGCAGTTATTTCCCCAGATACAGCCGGATGATCTCCAGATATTCCTCCGGATAAAAGCCGATCTCCCCGCTGAACCTGGTCAGCGCGATCAAACCGCCGTCGATCCCGGAAATCGATGCGAGCATGGGCGCATTCTCCTTCTTCAGTCCGCCTCCGTACACCACATCCATCCCGCCGGTCTTTTCCTTCACAAATCCCGCGATCTTCGTGATATACTCTTTTCCCGCCGGCGTCTTCCCCGGTCCGATCGACCACACCGGTTCATATCCGATCACAACCTGCGAACGGTCCACGTCCCGGAGGCCTGTCTCCAGCTGTGCCCCGAGGACCTCCTGCCATCTCTCCTGCTCCTCGCTTTTCTCTCCGATGCAGTAGAGAACCTTCATGCCTCTTAAAACCGCACATCTGATTTCTTCGTTCAGTGCCTCATTTACGTTCTGAAGGGCGATGTCCGCCGGGACCCCCGCTTTCCTTAAGAACTCCGTCTTGTC